>JADMIO011398555.1_pt1 | contig 129682 bp, 105 predicted proteins | sample 8958161 | NCBI WGS metagenome assembly JADMIO01 (sample SAMN16585339, study PRJNA669376) | soil metagenome | isolation source: Crop rotation soil | place: USA: Cullars Rotation, Alabama | collected 2011
CGCGACAACTTGTCCACGTGGAATTCTAAGCTTAGGATCCCAATGTGCTGGAAAGATGCGGTTGAACGCGTTTAGAAAGAACGCTTCTCCAAAAAACTTTCGAACGCGTTTGTGGATTTCCGCAAACGCGTTCGTTCTTAGAAGTGATAATATTCCTGCTCGAAGCGTTTATCCATCCAGTCTTTGACTTTCTGACGTTTGATGCGCAGGTCGCCGCGAATGGTCGGGTCGACACGCTGCTCTTCAGGCAGTTTCATAAGCGCTTCCATAAACACTTTGTCAGCGATCGTTCCAGTCGTAGTGAAATCGATCGGGGGTCCAACCCACTTCGGTTTTGGTTGATCCAACAAAACGTTGAACTTTTCGCCAGGATGGCGATGGCGTTTCAGCGGTTTGTAAGTAGCCATGGAATATTTGTCTTTGACTTGCTGTGTGATTGCTTTGCAGAGGTAATCGACTTTCGCTTTCACCTCAGGCTCCGGGGCACCCCCCTTCACGACTTTCTCGGTCTCATCGTAAAGCTTGGTGTAGGTGCTGATGCCCACGCCCTTTTGCTTAGCTTTAACCAGCCAGTTGCGCACGTTTTGCCTGGTGGTCAGGCAGGGACCGGGGCTGGCTTCACTGGGCAAATCGCTGTCAGCCAGCGGTTCGGCCGGATCTGCCGGGAACGGACCCTCCAGCACTTCGGACTCGGTCACTGATGCCGAAAACGGGCTCGTCATGGCGCCTGGCAGCTGCGAGGGCTCCGGAGAGGCTGGTTTTGCCTGAGCCGCCGGCGAAGTGAGCCAGAGCGCGCAAAATGCCATCAGTGCAGCCATACGGGGCATGGTCAGTGAGAACATGAGTTTTCTCCTGCTAATACTATATTGAGTCTAGCCTGGAGTGAATCTTCTAACAAGTAGCTACTTTATTTTGTATGTTCCAACGAGTAAAGGGAACGGCTCAGGAATCTGTAGATTGTAAGCGAGGAACAGTTGCCAACCAATGTGGCGGCCGGCTCGCCATCGGAATCTACAATAACCAGAGTCGGAAACGCGAAGACGCGGAATTTTTTCTGCAGGTCTGTGACGAGCCGAGGATTGCGCCCGCCCGTCTCTTTGAATTTGTCAGTGATGCGCACCGGCATGTAGTGAGCATCGATCAGCTCCTTTATCTGCGCGTTGGACAGAGCGCTCGTTTCCATTTTTTTGCAAGGATCCGACCAGTCGGCGTAGAACTCGTAAATCACAAATTTGTGCTGAGCCTTGCTTGCTGCCAGAAGTTTCTCGATCTCCGCCACTGTCTCCGGTGCCATTTCCTGTGCCACCGGCGGACGCGGCGGCACTGCTTGCGCGTTGATTGCATCAGCCGAAGCCGGCATGTTCTGCCAGTTTATAGATGACTGTGCCGCTGCCGCATTCGGTTGCAAGCAATTCACACCGAAGTCGACGACGCGCGCGCCCATGAACAAGGCTGCCACCACCAACAGTGCTCTGGGTGTCATCGATGTGGATCGATCGTCCCGGTTCGCCGAGTTATTGCATTCCATAGAAGAACTCCCTCTTGTTGGTTACTTTGATGGCGAAAAGCAGATAGAGACTGACCGCCGAGATATATGCAATCAATGGAGAGAACGACAGATGCGTGGCGCTGATCATGTCGTAAACGTTTACAGTTGGAAGAATTAGATCGGCGATGTATTGTGAAGCGTTCAGCATGAACTTAGTCGCTTCGATTGAAATATCACCCATGGCACCAGTGCTGACACCGGCCACACTGACAGGTGGAATTGTCTGTCCGGCGAGCCAGATGTAGAAAGAGAGGATAGCGATTATCTGGAACATCGGATTGCGATTGAGCATGGTCAAAATCATGGCTGCCGAGATCAGCCCGGCATCCATATAGCGCTCCACCACCATGCTCAAAATGGCCTGCATGCTGATCGCTTCGCCGAAGCAAAATCCCAGAGCGGCGATGATGATGTTCTGCAGCGCGGCCAGCGTGCCACCAATGGCGGTGATGACCAGCCATTTACTGATCACGTATTCGGAGCGGCTGATCGGCCTGGTGAAGATCAGAGGAAGATATTCTCCACCGCGTCCGCCCTGCGTGGCCGTGTTTCCCGCCAGTCCAAGACATAGCACCATGAGCACGAAGGCTACGCCGACTTTGCCGGTTAACATCTCGAAGGTTTGCGAGTCGGATGCTCCGTGAAACATCGATGCCACTTTCATGCCGATTGGCATGACGAAGCCGAGCATCGCCACATAAAGAAGTTTGAGTGGATCGAGACAAGCCGACATGGCGGTGAATCGCATGATTGTCTTATTCATTTGTTTCGCCTCCCTTCGTATCGGAGAATAGTTGCTCAAGTCGCATTCGTTCGGGAACTGCCTCTTCCACTGGAATTCCTCGTGCCACCAGTGCCTGAATTAGTTGCGCGGAAGAACGGTGATCGTAAACTCGGAAGCGGCCCCACTCGTGGTGGCATTCGTTCAACTCGACGTTCACCGAAGTTGCTGCATCGGTCACCACTGACTCCAACGTTCCATTCAACTGATTCTCAGACCAGCGAACAAACAGCATGTAGTCTGTAATCGTTCCACCCTTGATTGTTTCAATCGAGGCGATCTTTCCTTGTCGAATGAACGCCACGCGATCGCAAAGCCGTTCTACTTCATCGAGCTGGTGCGAATTGATAATGGCAGTGACGCCGGCCTCGCGCATGTTCTGAATCATGCCGCGCACTACATTGACACCGGTTGGATCGAGACCGAGCGTCGGTTCATCCAGCAATGCCAATTGTGGTTTTCCGATGATCAATTGCGCGAGATTGAGTCGTTGCAGCATCCCTCGCGAATAGGTTTTCAATTTCCTGTTCCACGCCGAAGGCGCGATCTCGACGATGGACAGTGCTTCATCGATGTCGCGCTGCTTGGTTTTCGCATTCATCTGTGCCAGTCCGTGGTGATAGTCCAGGAACTGGCGCGCTGTCATCCAGTGTTCGAAGTCAGCACGCTCCGGTACGTAGCCTGTCATTTTGCGCACCGAAATGTAATCAACCGGTTTTCCGAAAATGCGAACACTTCCTGAATCGGGCATGAGAAGCGCCAGAAGACAACCAATCAGCGTTGTCTTGCCGGCGCCATTGGGACCAATCAATCCAAAGATTTCGCCTTTGGCAATCTCGAAACTGATTCCATCGAGAGCCAATACGTTGCCACCTTTGTATGTCTTTCGAAGTTCAACAACTTCGACAACTTTGTTGTCTGCCATCATTTGTCGTTGTTTCCTCTAAATTTCCCCAAGAATTATCTTCCCGGAATGCGGAAATTTGCGTGCCTGTGTATGCTGGTACGGGTTCAAATCTTCCACAACGATAAGGCTGGCGCCTTAAATTAGCACTGGGGTGAACCCTGAAATAAATGCCGGGAAACGAGGGTAAGCCGTGCCGCCCGCGGGTATGAGCAAATTGGGGGTGGCGTTGAACCGGAGTGGGGGACATTGATGACCTTCGAGTGGTCGATCTTCGCAGCGATAGGCGTTCTTATAATCATTGGAGTGTTACTCACTCCGAAGGTCTCGGCGCGTGTTCGCTTCTGGCAAATGGAGACGGCGAAGGTGCAGAAGGGCGGTTACGTTCCTCCGGCACCACATTTGATTCATGCTCTGATTATGCGGTCCTTCTGCGTTTTGTTCGGCTTCCTCGAAGTTGGTCCGATCAAAATCATTGGCAAAGATCGCCTGCCCAAGAAGGGTGCCATGATCATCGCTCCTTTTCACACTGATGCCGGCGATGCCCCGATCGTTTCACATCTGCTCGGAACGCGACCAATTTTCTATTTGATTAGAACCACAGAAGTCCAGGGTTGGCGCGGTTATATATGCGCTGCAACTGGTGCGATTGCGGTGGACGAGGAAACTCAAGAAGGACGTTCCAAAGCTTTCAAAGCCGCCATCAATGCGCTTGCCGGTGGCGGACCCGACGTTTGCATGGTGATTTTTCCGCAAGGCGAGCTGGTTCCGGATCAAGTGGTTCGCCGGCATGAGTTCAAGTCTGGAACGATGGCGATCGCCAAAATCGCGGCGCGAAAACGTAAGGAACCAATATGGATTGTACCTGTCGGCATGCATTACAAGACGGATCCTTCGATGGCGACTCTCTTTCAAAAGTCGATTGAAAAACTTGGTTTTAGCAAATTCAGAAATTTGTTCGGGCACAAAAACTATGGAGCGGTCGCTGTCGTTGGAAAGCCTTTTCGCGTATTGCCTCATGCTGCGGATCTCGAAGAGGTCGCCAGAGGTTTAACTCTACTCGATGACGCTGAACAAGCGACCGACATGTACGTGCAAAGACTGTTGATTTTGCAACGTGAGGCGAAGAAGCGAGCAGAAAAGAGATTGAAGATGAAGAATGTAAAATCGGCCAAAGCAGAGAAGCTGGAGGAAAAAGAATAGGATCTTGAACTCAGGGGTAAGCCTGTGTCGTTGTTCTGCAAACTCTGCTTAAATGGTTAGAATGAAAAACATCATGCGAAAAGCGCTCATTTTTGTCATCGCTCTGGCGAGTGGATTCGGCGCCGCATTATTCTATATGTTCCCCTCCCCCGCTGGAACTCGCACTGCCGTAGTAGATCCAATGACCACGGGACAACAAAAATATGTCGCCGATCGATTGAAGCAGCACGTCGAATACCTTGCCGGCACGCTGGGCGCGCGCAATCTGCATGCTTTTCCCAAGCAGTTGTATGCAGCCGAAAAATACATTGAGGATGCGCTCACTGGTTTCGGATACAAAGTCGAGAAACAAGAATTCGAAGTAGACGGAAAGAAGACATCAAATCTGGTGGCAGAAATTAAGGGAACGAAACATCCGGAAGAGATCATCGTATTTGGTGCCCACTATGATACTTGTTATCATTCAACTGGAGCAAACGATAACGGCAGCGGCATTGCCGCAGTCCTCGAAATGGCGCATACCATGCGGGAAATGAAGCCGGAGAGAACGGTTCGCTTTGTCGCATTCACCAATGAGGAACCACCGTACTTTCGTTCAAAAAATATGGGCAGCTACCACTACGCCAATTTGTGTAAGAGTAGAAATGAGAATATCGTTGGCATGTTTGCAGTTGAAACGATCGGTTACTATCGCGACGAAAAGGGTTCACAAAAATACCCCGTTCCCGGTATGGGCATGTTCTTCGGAAACCGCGGCAACTACCTGGCTTTCGTGGGCAACTTTCATTCGCGCGGTTTGATCAATGATTCGTTGAAATACTTCAAAGCTAACTGTGCTATTCCGACGAAAGGAGTTTCAGCGCCGTCTTTCATCTCAGGCATCGATTGGTCGGATCAACTTTATTTCTGGAAAAACGGATACAGAGGTGTTATGGTGACAGACACAGCATTGTATAGAGATCCGAACTATCATACGGAACACGATCTGCCTGAGAATCTAAATTACTATTTGATGGCCGATATCGTTTCTGGCTTGACGAATGTTGCGATGAGTCTTTGATGATGGCAGGGCGACGCATGGCGTCGCCTACAGTAGACCAAGTGTGTCGTCTAGATCTGCGCGAACAGGATGTTTAAACTCTCCGCCATTGTTGGATGGGCGAAAATGGTATCGCGGACGGCGGTGTATGGAAGACCGCCTAGCATCGCGGTTTGGATGACTGACATTACCTCGCCGCCTTCGTGAGCGAGGATCGAGCAACCGAGGATCTGTTTCGTTTTCTTGTCGATTACGGCTTTCAATAGTCCGCGCGTTTCACCGGATGTGGTGGCACGAGGGATTTTGGAAGCGGGAACTTTTGCCACGAGAATGTCTAATCCTTTTTCTCTCGCTTGTGCTTCAGTCAATCCTACTCTACCCAGCTCCGGATCGATGAACAGCGTGTAGGGAACGATTCTGCCTGTCGTGGTGCGCTTCATGTTGTGGAGTACATTGTCTTTGATGATTCGATAATCGTCCCAGGAAACGTGTGTGAAATGCGGACCGCCGTTGCAATCGCCGATTGCCCAGATGTTCGCTGCACTCGTTTCTAATTTCTCATTGACCTTGATGTATCCTCTTTGATCCAGATCGACGCCGGCTATGTCGAGTCCAATTCCAGCAGTGTTCGGACCGCGACCAACAGCGACCAACAAGTGACTGCAGGAAACTGGCTCTTCGCCATTCCCTGTTTTCAAATTCACAGTAATGGTATCACTGCCGGTAATACCACCGAATTCTACTCCGGTTCGAATCGATATCCCTTCATCCTCCAACAACGCTTTTATCATTGCTGCAATGTCTTCATCTTCTTTCGGAAGAAACTGTTCCGACCTCTGGAGGACTGTGACGCGGCTGCCTAATCGATTGAATATCTGTGCGAATTCCAGGGCGATGTAGCCTGCACCGATCACCACAAGATGATCAGGCAAAACTTCCAGTTCCATAATGGACGTGCTGGTTAGATAGGGAACGTTCTCGAGTCCATCCATTTTTGGAATACTCGATTTTGTACCGATATTGATATAGATCCTCGGTGCAGTGAATCTTCTAAGCGAGCCGTCAGCGCTTTTGACTTCGATTACTCTAGGTTCCACGAACTTCGCTTCGCCGAGAATGAACTCCATGTTCTGCGTGTTGGCATAGAGAACGTTGTGCGCATCGACCATGCCTTTCACCACGCGTCGCTTACGCTCGATCACATCCCTCAGGTTCGATCCCTCAGCGTTGAGTCGTAAGCCGAAGTGACTGCCGTTCTTCGCATGATACAGAAGCTTGCTGCTTGCCACCATCGCTTTAGTCGGAATGCAAGCCACGTTGATACAAGTGCCGCCAATCTGACTACGTTCGATTAACGCAACTTTGTGACCGGCAGGTCCCAGGGCCATCGCTAGCGACTTGCCGCCCTTGCCGCCACCAAATACGATATCATCAAAGTTTTCCACTTCAACCATCAGAGAAGCTCCCGAGAAATCAGGAGTGTATTGTCTCACACTAAGGTGAACCTTTACATCCGTGTCTGGGCGGCGAAATCGATGGAATTGCCGCCCATGGTGTCTTGAATCGAAAGTTTCGAGAAGCTGAAATTCTTCCAGATTGGATCTTCTTTTTCAACGAGCAAGACTTCACCGTCATGATTCAAAGGCACGGTTATTTTTTTGAGGCGGCCAAGAATCGCCTTTCTCTCCGCCACCTTCAACAATCCACCGGCCACCTGGCTCCAATCCAATTTCACATCATCGGGGATTGGCAGTTCGGCCGAAAGTTTGTACTCGAGTTGACCTTCTGGTTTGTTCGAGCAGTTGTATTGAACTATGCCATCGCCGACGAAGTGACCGGACAAAGTCCAGGGCTTTGTTTCCCAACCATCTTTACTGTTGAAAATGATGCCGCCCTTCTCGACAGTTCCTTTCAACTCGACGTCACCACTGGCGGTGAATCCCATTTTGTTGGCACCCTTACTTTCCATCTTCTCAATGGTCAAATTTTTTACATTGACGTCCTCAGCGATGGCATTGCGATAACGCCATGTCTTATCTTCCTTTATTGTCTTGTTCAACTCGAGTGTGAACGTTTGAGGAAGGCGCTTCTTGATCGCGTCTCGCAATGCCTCTCCCGGCAAGAGCATGGAACATTTGCCAAACTGAATATTAGCTTTGCCGTCGTTCAAAAAAATGTCGAGGGCGCGAGCTTTGATTTCCGTTCGCGATCCATTCAACAATGCTGTTCTCTTAATCGCGAAATCAAGATCGCTCTTTATTCGAATGTTGCCATCCACGTCGATGAGCACTTTTCCAGCCACATCTTCGAGATCGATTACGCCTTTCTTTGTGTGCAAGGCGGCTTTGCCGACGGCTAATTTCAGCGGCAGGTTCAAAGCGGTCTTTCCTTTTGGATCTGCTTTTTCCAGGAGCATCTCACCTGGCACGGTGAGAGTGGAGCCTGGTCCACAGGTGAGAGTGAATTTCTGATCGCCCGCTTTCCATTCGAACTGTTTGAGGCTCGCTACGCCTTTTTCCAGAGAGAAGTTCAAGGCACCGGATTTGGTGTAGCCCACAGGTCCAATTACCACATTCGCCAGAGTGAGCTCCAAATTGGTTTCGTTCTTCGCGATGATTATGGTGCCGGTCTGGGCGTGTGCAGCTGCTGTCGTGGTAAATGTCATGTCACGTGAATCTTCTTTGATGTTCACTGAGAGTCTGCCGGGAACCGTTTCAGGAAAGTATCCAATCGTTTGATGAATATCGGTCTTCAAATGCAAATTTGTTCCAGACAGATTCATAGCTGCCATCAAATGCATGGTTGGATGTTCGCGTGACTTGAGATGTTGCCAGGCAAATTCTTTCATATCAATTGTGCACGTCTTGCTAAGAGTGCTGGATCGTTTGTTCTTGCCGAATCTCATCGTGCAGTTTTCCAACACAATCGGTTCCGCAACTTTGACCGGATTCGGCAGAGAAAGAGTCCAACTGTTTGAGTCCTTTTTTGCTCTCAGTAAAACGTTCAACTTGCCGCCATCAAATTCGCAGTCGACCTTCTCACCGATCCACTTGCAGCCTTTGGCGAAGTTCAACTTTGCGGTCAATTCACCTTCGAAATTGAGCTTGTCTTCCAGGCTCGCATTGGTAAGTTCAACTTTTGAATCCGGTCCTACGTGAATACTCTTCTGTCCGAATTTGAATGTGGAACCTGGGCGCAAATTGAGCACCACTTTGTCCATCCGAACTTTGTGCAAAATCTCAGTGAAACTGCCGGTGTCAACACCGACTTGCAGAATGTTGAAAAAGAACGCCGCCAGCAATCTGCCCAAGTCGAGCTTGCCTGAGACTTTGCCTTTGTCCAACTCGATAGTTTGTGGAAGAGGAACAGCGTCCACGCTGATTGACTGCGACATCCAGAGTGTTCCAGTGGCATCGCTCGTGGAGATAACACCGGGATTGTTGATTGGTAATTCGAGGTTCAATCGAAAATTTGTACCGGGTGGAATGACCAGCACCGCGTTGTTGACTACAAAAGTTCCGGCATGAAAGATACCGCTTGCCGAGATATCTGCTTTTGCAGTAACGTCGGTGAAGCGCCTGATGTCCGGGTCGCTCACCTTAACGTCGACATCTGCTTTTATGGTGCGTTTCTCCGACTGTCCTCCCGTGCAACTGGTGGCAGTGAAGAGGAACGAGAGCGCCGTGAAAACGATCACGAGTCGACTAACGAACGCACCATATATGATACCGTTCTGACGTGCCTTGCGTTTCATGCAATTTGCAACTCAAATGTAGCTAAATGAGTTTATCACTCAAGTACACTATTAATAGCACGTCTCTGTTGTTTATTGCCGTCTTTATTTGTCGCCGTTCATCATCTCGCGCTGCGAGCGCTCCAGCGATTCCCGATAGTTGCGAATTGCCTCAACGTTGCCACCTTGCTGCTGGAATCTCTGCATGAAGTTGGCATCGTTGTCGAGGTTCATATTTATAATGTTGATGTTAACAAGCTTTTGTTTGTCGGCTGGCGTCAGGCGTTGTGCTTCGAGCATCAGATCGCGAACTCGTGCATCGCTGTTAGGAACATTATTTTGCAAGTGCTGAGCAAGATCCATGCGCGAATTGGTTCTCATCTCTTGAATATTTGCTGGTGAGGACAGCCTGCCAAGTTCTCGAATCTGACCGGCAACGTCTTCTCTCTCTGCATTAGTCAAGTGAGGAGATGCAGACATGCGAGTTAGATCCTGCAGGCGGGCAGCGACCTGTTCCCGACCCTCTTGAGTTGCCATCCTGTCGTATCCTCTAACGGTGTTTTCGGTCGGCGGAATGCCCGCATCGATCTTATTTGGATTGCGATAGTTCAACTCACTTTGCCACGATGGCAGAGCCAGTCGACCGCTGATTTCAGAATCAGCTGCCGCTGAGATGCGCGCATCAGCTTGACGGCGTTGTGCGTCGGTCATCGGTCCGCTCGTTCCATTCTCCAACAATTGCGCTCGTCGAGCCGGATCCCGTAGAGAGAGAACATCGGCAAGTGACGCCTGACGCATGATGTCGCGCGTGGCTAATTCGGATCTTCTGGCAATTTCAAGATCGTTGTGATTCTGTCCACGAGCCAGTTCCGGCAATGCCGACAATCCCTGTTGCACTAATTCCTGTTGTGCTCGAACACGCTGCCGATAATCTCTACTACCGAGATATCGATCGGTGTTGGCGTTTTCACCAGCCGCTTCGTCGTTCTCCTGCGGTCCGCGAATGAGAGAACGAATACGCTGATTCGCTGCCGTGCGATCCGCGGGTCCATCGCCTTCTTGACCGGGAGCGAAATCCAGGTTGGTATTCATGGTTGGTTCCTGCGTTTCAGTGGAACCATATATAAAGTCTAATTGCGGCAAGCCAGGTGCCTTCTCATTCGGCGAAGAGTTGTTGAGATCGGCGACCTTGCTCATCAGATTCTCACGCGTGACGAGTGGCTCGGAATCGCTCTTCTCGCTGGAAGGCGTGCTTAACTTGAACTGCTCCACAGGTGCTGGAGACGACGTTTGAATTTGATCGTTAGCCATAGTAACTTCTCCCTTTTGGTATTGTTCGAGGCGAGCAAGAGCCTTTGCAATTCCCGGTTTCCAAAACTGTAGCAGCCGCATCTGACCAATTCCTGACCAGCGGTTCTCCAGTGAAATGATGGAATCTATTGAGTTCTCAGAGTCTTATGAACTTATACAAGCCCACGCCGCATGGCGTGAACTGCCGCTTGCGTTCGATCGTCTACGGCCAGCTTGTTCAGAATGTTTCGCACATGAGTCTTGGCGGTTGCCAGCGAAATGATCAGACGATCGGCAATTTCCTGGTTGGACAGCCCATCGACAAGCAAAGCAAGCACTTCCATCTCTCTGGGCGACAAAGCTTCGGGAAGGTTCGGTAGCGGCGACCGCTCTTTGGTGCCGCCGGCAGTACCAGTTGGTTGCTCGGAGTTTGACTTCGCGTCCTCTCTCGGTTGCATCATCCTGGACTTGTGGATTTTCATAACGCGTCCGGCGATGGTTGAATCCAGCCAGATGTCGCCGTCTTTGACTGCTCTGATCGCCGTATACAATCGATCGGGTTCAACATCTTTGAGGCAGTAACCGCAGGCGCCGGCTGACAGCGAGGCAAGTATGTCTTCTTCATTGTCGTGAGAGGTCAGCATGATTGAATTGACCTCGGGGAATTGTTCTCGAATTTTATTGACTGCCTCAATGCCGTCCATGATCGGCATTCCGACGTCCATAAGCACGACATCAGGTTTGAGTTCTCCAGCCTTGCGAACAGCTTCCTCACCGTTCACCGCTTCACCAACGACTTTAATATCGTTTGTTCTCTCCAGTACGGTTTTCAAACCAATGCGCGTTAGCTCGTGATCTTCGACCAACAAAACTCTAATAGAACCGCTTGAAGTTGACTCGCTCATAGTCTCATTTTCACCAATACGTCGCAGCGACATTCACGTCGAAGTCGAATCCATTATATTGGTAGGCAAGCAGCTGGAAAGTTTCCAAGTATAGATCTAATCCCTGAAGTTAACAGTGTACAATCGCGATGATCGTGTGGCAGTGAGCGAAATATGAATCAGCCCGCCGATGAAAAGCCCGCCAAACAAGCGTCTGTAGCAATTCCGGATTTCGACCTCAGCATGTCTGATGAAGAGATTGCTGGACGAAAAATCTGGTTGGAGTTCGGGAAAAACGACGAAAGTAACATCGCTGCGCTTGACAGCTTGGTGCGTGAGCACGTGGACGAGCTGCTCGATTTTTTGTACGACCATTTTCTTGCATACGACGATACAGCCAGCTTTTTTTCGAACGAAGAAGTTCTCAAAAGAGCCAAAGCGGGCCAACGGGATTACTTCTTGAAACTGACTTGTGGTGATTACGGCCGCGACTATGTGGCGAATCGCTTAAATGTCGGCTCGACACACTACCGGATCGGATTGGACACAAGATGGTATTTAGGCGCTTACTATCGAGCTCTTACCTTCTTGCGGCGGTTAATACAAAAAGAATTTAAGAGCGACCCGGAGAAACAGGACCGGATCATTGACTCTTTGACCAAGCTCATCTTCTTTGATATGGGTCTGGCGATCGACACATACAATGCTGCCAAACTCCAGGCATTGCGCGAGCACAAAGATGTAATCAATAAATTGGAAACTGAGAGAACGGTGACGAAGAGCATCGTCGAGAATGCACCGATTGGTATCATTCGCCTTTCTGTCAATTTCGATTGCCTCGAAGTCAACAGTGAGTTTCTAACATTCGTTGGACGGAAAAACGCTGACGAGATTATCGGTAGATCGATTTTTGATCTGTGTCCTGACCTCCCCAGAGAAGATTTCAAGGAAGCAACTCGCCTGGGGACATCAAAAAGAGCAATGGCGGAACGCCTGTCATTCCTCAATTCTGAGCATGATTCCTTTTATGACTGGTCGGTCTGGCCCGTGCGCGAACGTGATGAGACGGTATCAGGCTTGGTGGCAACCTTCGCTCCGGTTACTGATAGTGTGAAACTGCAGCAACAGAGAGAAGATTTTGTCGCTACCTTGACACACGATCTTAAGACGCCTATTCTTGCTGCCAATCGCGCGTTGAAATTGCTGATGGAAGGCGACTTCGGACCGGTCCAGGATTCACAAAAAAGCATTATTGAAACGATTTTGCAGAGCAACGACTCGATGTATCAAATGGTGCTCACTCTTCTGGACGTGTATAAATACGACAGTGGTGCTAAGCAACTGGCTATGATACCGGTCAACCTGGTGGAAGCTGTCGCGAAAATAGTAGGGGAGCTCTCAGCGCTGGCAAAGCAAAAGCAGATTGAGATTTCCTGTGTCGCGGACGATGATTTGATACCGGTGTTGTGTGACATGGACGAAATCAGAAGAGTCCTGCAAAACTTGATTGATAACTCTTTGAAGTACACACCTGGTGGTGGATCCATTCGGGTTCTCATCCAGCAAGACGAACAGACCACAACTATCTCGGTCGTCGACAGTGGTAAGGGAATTTCGGAAGAGGACAAGCCCAAGTTGTTCCAACGATTCTGGCAAGCTAGTTCTGGCGGGCGTTACTATGCCAGCACCGGTCTTGGTCTCTACTTGTGCAGAAAGATCATCGAATCTCATGGTGGCAAGATCTGGTGTGAAAGTGAGCCTGGACAAGGAAGCACTTTCGCATTCAGCTTAAACAACGTCGACATTGGTTAGGATCATCCTTAAGATTGATCGAGACAAGAAATAGATAGGCATGACGACTGATGTGTGAGGTTTACCGCAGTGCGACAATCGAATGGTTGTACTTGTCGCCCGCTTGCCATGGAAGTAGATTGATGGACATAGAGAAAGATTCCCATGGATTTTATACCTTTATAAGCGCCAGTAAACGAGCAACCGAACGCGGCGATCATCAGCAGGCGGAGCGTCTCCTCAAAACCAGTCTGAAGAGCGCGGAGCAGCACATTATCTCGTTGGAACATGCTGTCTCGACGATGATTAGCGATCTCATCGAACTGTATGAACTCCAGGGGCGGGTTCCTGAAGCAAACCTTCTACAAGAAAGGCTCATCCAACTGTCGACCGAAGATCGAAAAAATTATCTTGAAGTTCTAAAGAACGGTAAGAAGTAGCATACGAAGAAAAATATTTTCGAAGAGAGTGAACTCACTGCACGAACCTTTCGACAGCCATATGTGGATCATCGATTTCGTCCTGGCTGGCAAGTCGATATTCATGTCGAATGTGCCCCACCGAATCCTCTTCGTAGCCAACTTCCGTAGTCATGTCGCCATTCTCATTACGAAAGTCTGGTTGTCCCAGGAATTTGATAAACCACATGACGAAAAACACGTTCAACGTGGCGAAGATCAGAAATAGTAGCAACCAGAAATTCATTTTCCACCAGATGAGTCAGTACAAATCATCGCAGAAGCAACAACGTCCTGACCTCGACCGTGCTGACTATCGGAATATTTATCCCTCATCCTTTCGGATGATTGTGCCGGTTTTCGTTACGTCGCTGCAAATCACGATCAACGGGCGACTTGCAGGATTGTGATCCGAAAGTGCAGAATCGGCGCCGCAATCGGCACTGTCCGCCAATCCTTGTCTGATCTACAAAGCTACCCATTAGGGTTACCCCCGTTCAGGGTAGGCCTGGCTTTGACTTTCGACCTGGTGCCTGGTTTCCCTCATGCCTGGGACCGATGTTGTCGCTCACTTAAAAGGACAAGATTGTAATGGAGACCTTGAGTTCCCTTGAAAGTGAGACAGACCAATGCAGAATTGTAATCTTGCAACCCAAATAAAAGATTCAGTCAGCAAGCACCTCGTGTTGACAGCAATCGATCAAGCACCGGACGTGATCCAGTGCAGCGGTCCCGAACAGCTTACTCAGTTATTCTCGGACGCTATTGAGGTATATCCGCCTGCCGTCTGGCGCTTGCCGATTACGGTGGCACTGATGAGTATAAGAAATGAAGATCTCAGTACACGGAAGAAAAGGAAAAAGTTGAATAAGTCGATCAAGACTCTTTGTCCTGTAATACGAGCTTCGTTGAAAAAATCTGATGTTGTTGTTCGCTATGGAGCACACCGGATTGCATTCCTCTTCATTGGCAGCGATGAAGTGGAGGCCGGCAGACTTTGTCAGAGAGTCAAAGAAGCTATTCACAAGCACAGTTACTTTAAGCTCAAGTTGCCAAAACAACTCGATCTCGAGTTTGCGATATCACAGCACGATGTTCTTAAAGGCAACGATATTGCTGAACTGATTTTTGGCAATGAACGAAACATAAGAGTAGCTTGCGCCATGGGTGAAGGAGCTATCGTGACACGCAAAGATGTTTGCGAATCCTTCCAAGAACACAAAGGTTTTATGCGCCGACTCGGTGAAACTGTTAAACCAGACATTTTCGAGTTCGAAGATAGATGACACAGGAATCCCGGCATCCGATGAGCAATGAACCCGAGGACAAGGCAATGAGTCACTACGAAAATACCTGGGGACCGGAATCGCCCCACCAAAGCGGCGGAATGAGCGTCGCCCACCCTAATTGCGATCGAAGCATCATGGACGGTATCAAAGATTTGTCATACCTAGACAACGATTGGCTAAGAGAATTGGCTGCCACTTATTCGCAATGCGATTGCGCCTGCACCACATATGCTACCAATGCAAATCATGAGCAAGCTATGATTGCCTGGGTGAAGACACTGTATAACCAGATCAGTATTTATGTAGATCAATTCAATCGAAGTGTGAGCGAAAATCATCTGCGGATTGACAGGTGTGAACCAGAGTTCCACAGAATACCATCACCTGATCACGCATGGTTCGCAGCTGAACGTGCCCCTTTGATTTTTGATTGCCACTTCAGCACGCACGGATGTGCCCTTATTCTCAAAGGGAATGGAGAACATATAAAGGCTTACGTCGTTCCTTCGTCTGCATGGCTTGGGCTATGCGCGAGCAATGATGATGTTTTCCCTGCCGTAGCGATTTGTTCGATATCCGGTCTCGACGGGATGTTCACAACTCTGCGGTTGGAAAATCGATCGACTGTCGATGTATTTATAGAATCGTACTCTATTCCTTTCATTGCCAAATTTTTGTTCGAGCAATTGATTTTGTTTTCTAACAAGAGTCCAGAAACAGCCCATTGAATCGCCTTCAGCGTCTGCTTTTATTGTCCGTTCGCGATCCTTTCATCCCGGCCCCGGCCTGGTTCCAACCTTTCGCCGCATTGCCTTTCGTACGTTTGTGCTAGGTAGTGTGTACAACAAAATCAACGTTTGAACAAATGGCGTTGGGCCCGCGGGGAGTCCCGGTCTGTGGCCAGAGGAAAGGAGAGGATTATGACTACAAGTTACAGATCAGATGTAGAACGCAGAGAAGGCGTACTGATTGATGAAACCCCTGAAGCCAGACTTGGAAGAATGGTAGCGATTTGCACCATCACTGCCTTGCTTCTATCGTTCGTCGCCATCGGCAATCTCAACGCATCCGTTGATGATCTGCTGAAGAGCAAAGTAACCTACATGCAAGAACGCATTAGCGACCTCGATTACAACCGCTTCTAAGGCTCGCCACGGAGCTTAGTTATGGCTGGAACGAGAAATCCCAATTTGGGTTCTGCTGAGCCCCAGAACGCCTCTGCCTTTCAACAGAGCGATCAGGGGCCTTACTATCTAAAATTCCCTCGTGACGAGAAGTGGTGGACCGGATTGCCACCCGTTCCGGGCAAATGTCCGGGCGTTTTGCCTAACGGTACGATGGCATCACTGCCGATACCAAATCTGCAATCGTGTACGCGTCAGGATGTTCTAGACTACTTTAATAACACCTGGACACTGACTGAAGTTCTCTTCTCCGGATTGACTTGCGAAGAGGCCTTTCGCCAGCCTCCGTATCACGGCTTGCGCCATCCTTTGATCTTCTACTATGTTCATCCTGTGGTTCTTTACGTCAACAAGTTAAGACTGGCAGAATTGATTCCCGCAGCTGTCGATGCAAATTTTGAAAGTCTTTTTGAAACCGGCGTCGATGAGATGTCCTGGGATGATATGTCGAAGAATGCAATCGATTGGCCATCCATAGAGCAAGCACATAAGTATAGAGGCAAGGTGTACGAAACCGTACGTGGTGTCATTATGACAGATGAGGGATTGTCGGACGGACATGCACCGATCACGATGGATAGCCCTCTCTGGAGTCTGTTCATGAGCTTCGAGCATGAACGCATTCATTTAGAGACATCTTCTGTTTTGATCAGAGAAGCACCTGCGTCGTTGGTTCGAAAACCTGACGCCTGGCCCGATCTTCATCCGTCATTTAATAACGAGGAGCAAAGTTCGAAACCGGTTTCCACTCGCGATTATCCCGACAATCAGTTGATTTCGATTCCTGAGCACCAGGTTCAAATTGGCAAACCGACTGACTTTCCATCGTTCGGTTGGGACAATGAGTATGGATCGAGAACTGTGGATGTTTCCAAATTTCAAACCAGTCGATGCCTGATTAGTAACAGTCAGTTCTGGGACTTTGTCAAAGACGGTGGATATCTCGATCAATCGCTGTGGTCCGAAATCGGTTGGAACTGGCGTACTTTCAGAAACGTGAAGTGGCCTACATTCTGGGTGCCGTGCGGACCGGCTGGTTCTCACGAGTACAAGTTGAGAACCATTTTCGAAGTGATACCAATGCAATGGTCATGGCCTGTTGTAGTAAATTATCACGAAGCAAAAGCATATTGTCGTTGGCTTTCGAAAAAGGAACAACGAAATCATGAATACAGATTATTGTCAGAAGCGGAACACCATGCGTTGAGAATGGAGAGAGGGATTAATGATGGCGCGTGCGTGCTTGATGAGGGGTTTGATTTGAACCTCGTATATGGCTCCGAGTCCCCGGTTGATGGCGGTACTGCAGGTGGTGATGAGCCGCGTGATTTGTTTGGAAACGTATGGCAGTGGTGTGAAGATCATTTCAATCCTCTTCCCGGGTTCAAAGTGCACAAATTTTACGACGATTTCAGTACGCCGTGCTTCGACGGTGAGCACCAGATTATCATGGGTGGTTCCTTTGCCAGCACTGGTGATGAGGCTTCAACCTGGGCTCGTTTTCACTTCCGCCCGCACTTCACCCAGCATGCTGGTTTCCGCATAGTCTGGAGTGGCGATGGGAACGACGGACATGCCGAGCGTATGAATCGCGGCAACGAACGAGTCAATCCATATGAAACCAATCGCATGCTCAGCGAATATTTGCTTTTGCATTATGGACCGGCAGACGTGCAAATGCCAACCTCGCTCGGAATCGATGTCACCAATTTTCCGAATCGCTGCGCGCAACAGTTGATCGACTGGTGCAGGCAACTGAAGATTCCAACCGGAAGCGCATTGGACATTGGTTGCGCAGTTGGTGGCGCATCATTCGCTTTAGCTTCTGCGTTCGACAAAGTGGATGCAGTCGACCTCAGTCGCGCATTCATTGAGACAGCGCAAAGAATTCAAAGTGGAGAGTTGAACACCTTCAATGTTCTGGAGGAAGGAAACCTGCAGTCTGAATTGCAGTTCCAGATTGAACCGAGCGTTCGCAAAAAGGTGAATTTCAAGCGTGCCGATGCGTGTTCTCTCCCCTCTGAGTTTGTCGATTTTGATGCCGTTCTCCTCGCCAATGTTCTCTGCAGGCTGCCCAGCCCGATGGCTTGCCTGGGGAGAATGGCGGGAATGCGCGGTGTGGTTAAGAATGGCGGATTGCTTTTCATCACATCACCATTTACATGGATGACAGATTACACACCAGAAGAAGTTTGGTTAGGCGGGTTCAAAGATAACGATGGTATGGAACACTGGTCCAAAGACGGCTTGATCGCCGCGCTGGAGCCCGATTTCGAACTGCTCGATTGTTTCGATATGCCTATGGCGATCAGAGAGCACCGCAGGAAATACCAGTTGATTTTTCCGCTGGCGACAGTCTGGCGAAGACGTTAATTAATTTCAGAATGTGTGGAAGTTCCAAGAATTAATAAACAAAATCTACTTTTTTGCGTCGTCTTTCAATCAACCGAAGAAACTAGAAGTGGTGTAACTATGAGCAATAACGTAAGTGATTTTCTCGTCGAGCGGCTTTACGACTGGGGGATCAGACGAATTTACGGATATCCGGGCGATGGTATCAATCCGCTGCTCTCGGCTTTAAATCGAGCCGGTTCAACCGATGAGTCAATTGATTTTGTCCAGGTGAGACATGAAGTCATGGCCGCCTTTATGGCTTGTGCTCACGCTAAGTTCACGGGTCAGGTAGGTGTATGTTGTGCTACCGCCGGACCTGGTGCAATACAACTTCTCAACGGGCTGTATGATGCGAAATTGGATCACCAGCCCGTTCTCGCCATCATAGGCCAACAGCCGCGCAGTGTGCTGGGAACCAATTACATACAAGATGTAGACTTGCCCAATCTGTTTCAAGATGTGGCGCACGAGTATGTTAACATCGCAACTGTTCCATCGCAGATCAGGCATCTAGTCGATCGCTCGCTGCGAATTGCCATTGCGGAACGCTGCGTCACGTGTTTGATCGTCCCGCATGACATCCAGGTTCTCCCGGCCGAACCCAATCCAAAGAAAGAGCATGGCAAGACGTTCTCCGGTATCGGATATTCTTCGCCACGCATTTTGCCGACCGAGATCGATCTGCAGAAGGCTGCGGATATTTTGAATCAAGGAAATAAAGTCGCGATGTTGATCGGTGCCGGTGCGCTTGGTGCCACCGATGAAGTAATTGAGGTGGCGAACAAACTCGGTGCCGGCGTCGCCAAAGCGTTACTGGGCAAGGCTGCTTTGCCTGATGAATTGCCGTTCGTCACAGGTTCAATTGGTATGTTAGGAACCGAAGCAACTCAAAAAATGATGGACGAATGCGACACGCTTCTCATGATTGGATCGAACTTTCCATACGCGGAGTTTCTCCCGAAGGAAGGTTCGGCTAAAGGAGTGCAAATCGACATCGATGCTAGAAACTTGAGTTTGCGTTATCCGATGGATGTGAGCATGCATGGTGACAGTGTTGAAACTTTGAAGGCATTGTTGCCGTTGCTTGAGTACAAAACAGATCGAACCTGGAGAGAAAAGATCGAAGCGGATGTGGCTGATTGGTGGAAGATTGTAGAAGCGAGAGCCTACGACGAGGCGGATCCAGTCAACCCTCAACGTGTATTCTGGGAACTGTCGAGCTTGTTGCCCGACCACTCGATCGTCAGCGCGGATTCCGGTACATCTACAGTCTGGTACGCACGCGATCTGAAGTTGCGTCGTGGCATGATGGGATCTGCTTCAGGCGGTCTGGCGTCAATGGGATGCGCGCTACCATATGCGGTGGCAGCCAAATTCGCGTTCCCGGATCGTCCAGCCTTCGCACTGGTTGGAGACGGTGCCATGCAGATGGGTGGAAATGCAGAGCTCATCACCGTTTCCAAATACTGGAATGAGTGGAAAGATCCACGATTTATCGTCGTTGTTCTCAACAACCGCGACCTTAGTTTTGTCACCTGGGAAATGCGAGTACAGGAAGGCGATCCGAAATTCGAAGCATCGCAGAACATCCCCGATTTTTCATATGCGAAATATGCAGAGTCGCTGGGACTACGTGGGGTAACCATCGATTCTCCGAACGACATCGGACCGGCACTCAACGCGGCACTGGTCGCCAATCGACCGGCCATAATCGAAGTGTACTGCGATCCCAATGTGCCACCACTTCCGCCACACATCACACTCGAGCAAGCGAAGAACTTCTCGATGTCCATTATGAAAGGAGATCCCGATACATCGAAGACTCTGGCCAACTCGATTGGGCAGGCGTTCAAGAGCTTCTTTCCTCATCGGTGATAGTCAAAATGGCCAAAAGAAAACTCGATAAATCGGCGGCTGATTTTTTGCGTGAGGATCAATCACTTCCTTCGCTGTCTGAAGCCGCGAAAAACTGCCAGGGTTGTGACCTCTACAAGTACGCTACTCAAACAGTCTTTGGTGAAGGTTCCTCCGACGCGAAGATCGTTCTCGTCGGGGAACAGCCGGGCAACGTTGAAGACAAAACCGGTCGAGTCTTCAGTGGTCCTGCGGGAAAAATGTTAGACAAAGCGCTGGAGCTAGCGGGGATCGATCGAGACGAAGTGTATTTGACTAACGCGGTCAAACATTTCAAATTCGAGGATCGCGGCAAAGCTCGTTTGCACAAAAAGCCAAGGACAATCGAAGTGAACGCCTGTCTTCCATGGTTAGAAAAGGAGCTGGAAGAAATCGTTCCTGAAGCCATTGTCTGCCTTGGCGCAACCGCTGCACGTGCTGTTTTCGGTCGGGAAATGAAAGTGATGTCGGAGCGCGGCAAACTGATTCCGACCGAAGACATTCCGGCGATTGCCGAAAAGGCTTCATACGTCATGATCACCATTCATCCGTCTTCGATCTTGCGACAGCGAGATCATGAGTCGCGAGAAAATCAGTTGAGTCTTCTGGTTAAAGATCTAAAGTTGGTTGCCAACTCTTTGAAGAAATCGAAACGAAGAAAAGCTAGCTAGAACGTCTGATCTGTAGGACGTATCAGAATCTCGTTCACATTGACGTGTTGCGGCTGGCTAGCTGCGTAAACGATCGCCTCTGCGATGTCGTCGCCTTGCAACGCCTTCATTGTCGCGACCCAACTCTTCACGCTCTCTTTGGTTTCATCATCTTGAATATGATCCGTCAACTCGGTTTGCACCGCCCCTGGTGAAATCGTTGTGATGCGTATCTTGTCTTTCGCCAGTTCTTGTCTCAGACCATCGGAGAAGGCGTTGACGGCGAACTTGGTGGCACTGTACACGGCACTGCGCGCGCTCACTATTTTTCCTGAGACGGAAGAGATGTTGATGATATGACCGTCCGCTTGTTTCTTCATCACAGGGATGACGGCATGGGCAAAGTACATGAGACCGAGAACGTTGATGTCGATCATCTTCTTCCAATCATCGACATTGGCTCCGGCAACTGGTCCGAGATACATCACGCCTGCGTTGTTCACCAGAACATCGATTTGCTTCCAGGCATTCATCACTTGTTTGATTGCGTTCTCAGCCGTCTCGTACTTGCCCACATCGCCGACGATGCACAAGGACTCGCCCTGACACTCTTTCTTGATTCTTTCCGCCAGTGCGTTCAACCTGTCTTCGCGTCTGGCTACCAGTGCAACCCGGGCGCCGGCTCTAGCTAAACCCATGGCGGCCGCTTCACCGATTCCGGAAGAAGCACCCGTTACAACCGCGACCTTGCCCTCTAGTCTTTTCAAGGGAACACCTCGAGTAAGTTTCGTGAAATTTGAGATCAGGGTTTTACACCTTTTCACCGACAATTGCAACAAATTGCAAGGAATCCCGTCGTTGCCCCGAGATTAGAGGCTTCCGGCACGTGCAGAAAATTATCGAAAGACTTCCTGGAGCGGACTTAATCCCATGGCTTGCGCCGCTGGGACGTTCCGTGCGCTTGTTTATCGCGACGTTCAGTCTGACCAGTTTTCGCAGTTGGTCGTGGCAAGAGTATCGCGCGTATTGTCAGTGGATGGGTCCGCAAGCGTTTCACTTCGTGACGTTGTCGGCTGTGGTAGTTTCCATTGCTTTGACCATTCAAACTGTCGTCGAATTGCATAAGTACAACGCGCAGGATTTGTCCGGCGCAGCGATCGCCATCGGACTGCTGAGGGAAATTGGACCGTTGACGATCAGCATCGCCTGGTGCGTGCGAGTGGCGGCTAGATTGAGCGATGAAATGAAGCAGCACCATTTGCGATGGCATGACGATTGGCAATGGGCAGGCAGTTATGTTCTGCCAAGATACCTGGCGGCGCTCACCATGTCTATTCCGTCCGGTGCTTACGGACTCGCTGTCGGCTTCCTTACCGGAGCATTGTTTGCACCCTTGATTGGGGTTAGCTCTACCACCGACTTTCTGGAGTCGGCGAGGGCGGCAATACAAAACAAAGATCTTGCTATTTACTTCATTAAGCTGATTTTGGTAAATCCGACCATCGGAGTTTTTGCCGGAATAGCAGCTGGAATGGCAGCTCGCGATGATGCGGAGCCAGTCGCCGCCAACGCGGTGACGGCCACGTTCCTTGGTTGCTTTGCATTCAATCTGGCAGTCACCGCAGTTATGTATTTATATGGAGAGTAACCCAATGACCGCCACCTTGAAAGAAAGACGCGATGTCGAAGATGCGCGACGATCTGAACTTTATTCCAGCGGTTCTCTCGGTGTCTTCACGGCGATCGCAATCATAGGTTTGCTCTGGGGGCTTTGCTGGCTGAAGGCGTTCAATCCATTCAGCAATCCACAGCGCATCAATGTAGTGTTCCACGAAATCGCCGGTCTCAGTGAGAATGCTGGAGTATATGTCGACGGCGTGCGAATCGGCATGGTCGAAAACATAAAATGGCAAAGAGAACGTCGAGTCATGGTGCGGTTGCGCATGTGCACCAGCGATGTCACCGTCCCTGCCGGCTCACAATTTTCCATTCTAAGTAACGGCATCGTCGGCGCCAAGTTTGTCGAAATCACTTTGCCGCGACTGGCATCTGGCGACACGAGCCCACCTCCACTTCCGAATAACAGCGAAGTGATCGGCGAAGATCCTGTTCGTCCCGAGCTTGCAGTGAACAATCTAGCAATTGGATTGAGCAAAATAGACATGGAAGAATTGGAGCGCGATTTCAAATCTGATCGAGCAAGATTGAGAAGAGCAGCCGATGAAATGTCAGCAATTGCAAACAAGGCAATGCCGGCAATCGATCGAGCGGTGCCATTGGAAAATGAAGTGATTGCACTTTCCAAAGACATGCGTGTTGTCTCCAGTAAGCTGGCGAAATTTATGAACAATCCGAATATGTCCAGCGATCTGAAACAGACGATGGCGCAGGCAAAAGCGACGATGGATACTGTTCAAGCAACTATGCACGAATTGAACGTCACGATTGGGGACAAATCCATTCGTGAAGATCTTGTCACTGCAATTGATAAATTGAACAGTGCAACCGCGCACATTCAAACCTCTGCTGAGGCGGTTCAACAAATTGCCGGTGACAAAGAACTTCGCACCGATGTAAAACAAATTCTAAAAGAAGCACGCAGTGCCATGAGCAAGGTCGACGATCTTTTCAAAAATCCAGAGTATGGAACAGATCTCAGGCAAACGCTTTCCAAAACACGTGACGCTGTCGATCATGTTGACGCGGTAGCAAAACAATTAAATCAGATTCTCGACAAACGTCATCCCCTTCTTCACATGCTGGTTGGCAGACCCGGTCATATTGATAAATCGAAAACTGCTGAACCCGAAGAATCGAAGATGACCAGCGAAAGCACGGACAGCGTGCAGAAGTAGATACAAAAATAGAGGGCGACGCATGGCGTCGCCCCTACGTTATGATTACTCGAACTCTAGGCTGTCGCGGAGAGCGCACCTGGTTCACCAAGTTCTCCGGTGGCGGCGCAAGCATTGTGACCGCATATGCATTGAACTTCTTCCAGCGAAGGATCAGCTGTCTGGCAAGCGCCGCTACAGAAGTCTCCTTCAAGCACGTTGCAATGACAGCCTTCGTTTTCACACACATGTGCGCCGACGAGCTGCTCATCGATCAACGCATCTTCGGAATCGACATAGGATAGCGAACCAATAACGCTATCCGATTCCTCCAGTTCAATCGTCTCAATTCCTCCCGACACCACATGTAGTGGCTCGAGTTCGGTCATCGGACGTTCGTCCGCGTCATCTAGATTTTGTTCGTCCGCGAGTCCTTCGGACCATTGTTCGAAATCTTGACCTTGGTTTATGAACTCCGACTCCAGATCGCTTTCGACAAAATAATCGCCTTGTTCGTCGCTGTCTTGCAGTTCGTTTTCTCTGGCGATATTTTTCTCTTGTTTGAAAGCTTTCATCTCAGTTTCGCCAACCGGTCGATTGTTGGATTTCGTTTCGAAATTCGTTTCTTGTTTTTCTATATCGTTTGCTTCGCGTTTTGCTGACTCGCCGCGCTTGCTTTTTTTTCCGCTCATATCAGCCTCCAATCTTTTTGATAGTTGACTGACGGCGCTGATGCTCAGCGGTTCCACCGAACCTTAAACGCTCAGGATCAGCGCACGATATCTTCAAGAAATTTGCAAAGTGCCTTTCTATCCTGCGCAAAGGCATTGTGAATCAGCCAGAAGGCGACAGGCCAACCGAGAAACCAGAGTCCAAAGATTAAGGTCATCGCTTGAACATCGTCAGGGCTCAGTGATTTTTTATCCACAACACCAGACATATAAAGGCAGAACCCCAAAAGTAGAATTCCTGCCAAAATCAGAAACTTGAGGGTAAATGACAACAAAGGATTCATGCGGATCTTCGCGACTACATTACTCGTTCGACCCGCTTCTGTCACTTTGCCTTGCAGCACTGGACAGATCCCGTTCCTGAATTTTTGACGTGGATTATACACGTAGACGTAAAAGTTTTTTCCTTTGATGGCGCCACCAAATTCGGTTGCATCTTTTTTCTTTGCGATCAGATGGACAATGTATAAAAGTGCAGAAAATCCTGTCACTGTAAATCTTGGTGAGGTAATGTCGAAGAGATCTCGAACACCGAACCAGTCTTCAACTCTGATCTCCAAATTGATTTTGCGGAGAACATCGGACGCCGTCATGTTCGCAGTGAGATTCACCGCGTCGTCAGATTTACTTTGCGCTGCAGTTGCCATCCCGGAGCCTCCGCGGCTCCATGATAGCATCATCGATGCAGGCAACAATCGTTCTTAACCGTCAGTGCAAGGCAGCACTGACGCCGGTCTGCACGGCGCGATAAATCGCACTGCGAACAAGCGACTTACCCTGTCGTTTGGCTTCCGTCTTGAATGGATGGGCGCGCGGATCGTTGCCGATCATGGGCGCATCCGAGACTCTGGCATCAGGTGCAATCTCGCCGTTGGCCATGCGGAAGTCTTCTTCCTTGTCGTACATTGGCTTGCCGTATTTGCTGAAAGCGGCAACGTCGAAATCATCATATGGAAGAAACGGTCGTTGAGCCATTCTTTCGTGCATGATAATGTCAGTCGTTTTCACTGCTCTATCAGGAATCTCTCCCGTGGCGGGATTTATCGCACGCTGGTAGAAAACATCGCCGCCTGGATTCTTCTCTTTCTCGTAATGTAAGTCGAATCCTTGCAGATGACTCCGTTCTCTCTCATCCTTTGGATGCTCTCTGATGTGGGCCAGCTGCATCTTCGCGAAGAGAATATTTTTGTCCGCCGCGGTCATTTCTTGATCCATGTAGACTTTGTACAGTCTTTTAGAGAAGTCGAGTTCGCGCGCCAGGTCGTCGGACCGCCAATATCCAGGCAGGCAGTGCAATACGGTACCATCAGGCGCCAGCATGAAGATCTGGATATTGTGAGGACCCGCTCCGTTTGTCGTTTCTATCGACTGTCCACCAGGCATGTGTTTGCGCGATGCGCCAGCCCAGCCCTTGTTCTCAATGTCTTTGAAACCACAGACAAAATCGTTCTTTATTATATTGAAGGCTGGTTGCGAAGAGAGCGACACGGCTCTCAAACTATTTCCCGCACTTCAAGTGGCGCCGTCGATTTTTCCGACCATATGGACCCACAGAATCAGCTTTCCCTGCTCCTGGGCGGCCGCTTCCGCTTTTTTCAGGTCTTTGAACCAGTTGACTTCCGTGGTTAATTTTTCAATTTGCTGGGCGCTGACGTGCCCCGAATACACAGTCTGCGGGGCGTTGGCGCCCGCGACGGGAATGGAAGACAGGCTAAAAACCAGGGCTAATGCCAGCCCTGCCGGTTTGAACGATTTTGCCATGAACGAATCCTCGGGATACTCATTTTCATTTAAAATCAAATGTTGGTCACATGAGGGTGCGATGGACGGGCTGCCCTTTTACGGGTTTCGGGTCTATTTTGAGGATAGTTTGACCCATGTGTTTGAGACGTCGGCCGGGCATAAATGTTTCTAGCGGATCGTATTAATATTAGGAGGCTATTTTTTGGCAACAAGGGGCTTGAAAATGGGGAAGAAGGAAAACCAGCCGCCGGATGGCAGCAGCGGGTTATCCAACAAAGACGAAGAGGATGACTGGAGCCAGGACGACCAGGACATGCTCGATGCAGCGGACTTCGCCTTCATTGACGATGAAGAAGTCGAGGTTGAGGAACCGCAGGCTATCGAGAAGATCAAAGGTGTCCCCGATGGTGATCCGATCAGGCTGTATCTGCGTGAAATCGGTTCGATTCCTCTGTTGACGCCCTCGCAGGAGATTGAATTGGCTCGCCGCATGGAGATTGGTGGCGCCGATGGTGCGGTCGCCAAACGCCAGCTCGTGCAAGCCAACCTCAGGCTGGTCGTATCGATTGCCAAAAAATATTTGAATCGCGGCATGCAGTTCCTCGATCTTATTCAGGAAGGCAACCTCGGTTTGATTCGCGCCACAGAGAAATTCGATTACGAGCGCGGATACAAGTTCAGCACATATGCGACATGGTGGATCCGGCAAGCGATTACTCGTTCTATTGCAGATCAGGCAAGAACGATTCGCATTCCGGTGCACATGATCGAGACGATCAACAAAGTCAAGAAAACCACCCGTCGTTTGTCGCAGGAGATGAATCGGAAACCGACTGATGAAGAGATTGCAGCAGCGATGGAGATTTCGGTCACCAAGCTGCGAGAGATCTTGAAGATGGCTCAGGAACCCGTTTCTCTGGAAACGCCTGTGGGTAAAGAAGAGGATTCGCGATTGGTCGACTTCATCGAAGACAACCAGTCGGGGCGCCCTTCCAGCAGAATTACGAGAGAACTCCTGCGCGAAGATATGCTGGCCGTCATGGCGGCGCTATCGCCCAGAGAGCGCGACGTCATTCGTTTGCGATTCGGACTGGATGACGGTAGAGCACGCACCCTCGAAGAAGTCGGACAGCTGTTCGGCGTTACGAGAGAACGGATCAGGCAGATTGAAGCCAAAGCTCTGCGTAAACTGCGCCACCCGCAGCGTTCCAAGCGTCTGCGCGAGTATATGGAAGACGACCTGGACGATTAATCACGCGAACCGGACACAAACCTCCCGGCGTGGTAATCTCTCTATGCCTGTTTCCGGTTGGGTGAACGAAATGCGTTTGCGTACATATATAAGGTATTCGATTTCGGCTGTGTTAATCGCGGCGGCTGCCACGCAGGCACCACCCGCGGTGTCGGCTGCCGATGACGGCAAACCATCGCGCAGTCGCACAGTCGATCTGGATAGCGCGTCGAAGAATCCGCACCCGTCCTTTTACTTCCTGGTTGACGATCATGGCAAGGCGATTAAGGAACTGAACTATTACTATGTTGGACCGATTCAAGACGGTTTCGCACCAGTAACGGATCGGCACAAGTCTCTGACATATGCCAACGGGTTCATCAATTCCGAAGGTGAATTGGTTATTCCGATCCAGTTCCTCAACAGCGGCAAATTTGCCGAGGGTCTGGCGTGGGTGTGGGCAGTCTCTAAAGAGAACGGCTACATCGATACCAGAGGCGTTCAAGTCATTAAGAATAAAGATCTGTTCGAAGGGCATCCATTTCACGAAGGACTTGCAGCTGTGCGCATTCGCATGAATCCTTCCGAGGTGAACGATGGGCGCATCGATGCGGAAAGTCCAGGTAAGTGGGGATACATCAACAGCACTGGCAATGTAGTGATCAGCCCGCAGTATTCATTAGCCGAGAATTTTCACGAGGGCGTTGCTTATGTGAAACAGAACGGCAAGTTTAGATTCATAGACAAAGCAGGTAAGCCTGTCGGTCCACCGTTCGATCAGACGCGAACAATGGCTGATGGCCTGGCTCCCGTCCTTCAGGGAAAGAAGTGGGGGTATCTTGCACGAAACGGTAAACTTGCGATCTCTCCGAAGTATGAAGATGCCCAGGTCTTTTACGAAGGTATGGCTGCCATCAAATCCGGTGGCAAGTATGGTTTCATCAACACGCAAGGCAAGCAGGTCATTCCTCCTAAATTTGTCGAAGTCGGTAATTTCAGTGATGGACTCTGCCCTGTTACTTCCGGCGGCAAATGGGGTTACATAGACAAGAACGGCAAGCTTACCATACCTCCCAAATTCGATGACGCACAGCCGTTCTCGAACAAGTTGGCATTGGTAAAAGTGAGCGATGATTTTGGTTATATTGATAAAGGCGGCAAGTTCGTCGTTCAACCCCAATACGAATTTGGATTCTCGTACACAGGCAATCGAACTGTTGCTCGCAAAAAGAATTGGGACAATCCTGCCGTCAAGATTGAAATGATGAACACGCATATGGAAGGAAATAAAATTCACAGGGACGACAGTTCACCCACCGGTGTCTATATTCCGGTGAACCTTGAAGATGCGCTCAAAGAGCTCGATGACATGCTTCCGGACGAAGCTGAAAAAGACATCAAGGCGATGGACAAATCGAGCATGGTCGGATATCACCATGGATTTGGAACATGGTTGAGAAATAACTGGGGACTGTGGCAGGGTTCGCGCCTGGCAAAATTCTTCAACAATGTCGGAATAAACCATCCGGATGACATGTCGTCGATCATTCTCGAATCATATTGGCAGAAGCTGCATGGTGAGAAGATCGACCTGGATAGCCAGGTTGGCAAATACAAAGAGTATTGGGAGCAGTTGAAACCGGTGGTTTCGCTCTCGACTCCTCTGACCTCATCGATACTAGATACGGTGCTGACTGATGAAGCCGGTAAGGTCACCAAACTCGGTGACGAGATCAAAGCTTCGGACATCACACTGGTTTCGCTCTGCACAGACAACGATGTGGATTCACCAAAAATCGTCGACATCATGGATTTGCTCAGAAAGCGCTATTCGACTAAAGAGTTGAACCTTGTTGCTGTGACGACTGCCGAGAATGTCAGCGGTTCAGTTGCTACAATCGGTAAGATGGTGAACGGTGAAATGATTAGAAACGATGGAAAGAATTTGATTCGTCACAGTAAAGCGAATCTTGTTCACGTCACGAAATCGCACACCATGTTCCAGGACATCAGACGGCTCTTGAAACTCGATCCAATGGTGATACCACAGACACTACTGGTCAAGCGAGATGGCACTGTAATCGCACGTTTCAACGGACTCGACAAAAACACCGACGACAACATTGAAGCTGCTATCAAAAAACTAATCGGTAACAACTGAGAGCTTTTAGCGAGAATGCGTTCGAGGCAATTGAATTTGCTCGAAGCCGAGAGAACGGTAGCGCGAAACCGCGTTCTTATTCTTGTCGGCCACTTGCAAATAGACGTCGATGAATCCTTTGGAATGCATTCCTTTCAGACTTCGTTTAACGAGTTCGCCAGCCAGGCCGCAGCGGCGATATTGCGCGACTGTTCCCACATATGTAAGGAACGGACCGATATAACCGCCTGCAACGACGCTTACACTGACGCAGCGATCTTCATTAATCGCGACAAACGATGCGTCTAAATACAACTCTCTGTCAGCAAGAATCTGAAGAGCTTCTCTGATCGCAGCCTGCGGTGATTTCCATCTGTCTCTATGGACCGAATCTTTGAACGCTTCATAGAGAAAATTACCAAGCAGCGTCGCATCGTTTTTCGTGAGATTGCGAATGATCACATCGTCGCACGGCATCTCCGCTCGCTCTTCAACGCGAGTGGATCGCACCATCGTTATCATTCGTGCACCCTTTTGCATCGCTCTTTCGGTTTTGTCTTGTAATTGCAGGGGCGAGGCATGCCTCGCCCTCTCTATCTTACATCCAAGATTGTGGGAACGTCTCTCTGCGCCCGTTCCCCTCGAAACTGTTCTCGAATAGTTCTGAAGGTGATCGAATAGCGCAATTCCTTTACCGGCGTGATGCTGTGCTGCCAGAGAGAACGCGCCGCGCCGGTCATGACGTAGAGGGAGCGGCGTGCCAGCGGCTGTTTGTACATCTCGAACTGACCATCGACCTCTCGGCGAAACCTGATAACGTCGTCGGAACCCAGCGATAGACCCATGACTGTCGGTCCGAACGCTGGTGCATCCCTGTGCCAGCCAATGCCGGCGCCCGGAGAGTACTTATTGACCAGCGATTGTTCTACCAATTGGCTGTCGATTCCAGCCGCCTGTGCCGCTCGATCGCGCAACCCGATCAGCCACTCCGGGAAATCCTCGCGTACGTGCACTTCTTTGGAATAGAACTCATAGCCGAAGCCAAAGTGGCGCACCTTGCGGCGAGCCGCCTGTCCCTGAAGAACGAAATCGTTGAAAGTCATGCCGTCCAACAATGCGAGCAGGTCGCCCTCCTCGTCGATGGAGAGAAAATCCGGAACGTACAGCAATCCGGGCGGTGGAGTTGTCGTGCGATTAACCTTCCGAGGCGACATGGTTCCTTGCTCAACCTGAACGGGTTCCTACCTTCTATTGTAGGGCGACGCCACTCGTCACCCTCTCCAACCCCCATCCTAACCCATTCTTAAGCCTCACTCACGTTCTCCTAAAGTTTTGTCATTGGATGTATGGTATTGATAAGGAAGCGCAAGACCTCGAGGCGAAAGCCCAGAGCATCTTAGAGGCATCGAAGTGAGTCCACGAACATTCGGTCGAAAATTTGTTTCCAATTGTCTTCTGACCGCGTTGTCTTTTTCGTTTGCGTGCGCTGTTCCCGCATTTGCGCAACAGAATTTATTCCAGCGCTATTTTGATTCCGGCAAGACTGCCTCTCAGGAGGGTCGATACGTAGAAGCGCAAACAGCCTTCCTTTCGGCGATAACCGAGGCTGAAAAATTCGGCGCGCAAGATCAACGTTTGAGCAACAGTTTGAAAGAACTTGCTGAAGTTTTCAGAAAGCGCGGCAAATATGATGAAGCGAGACCGCTCTATCTGCGCGCGCTGACCATAGACGATTTGACCTTTGGTCCGGAAAGCAAGGAAGTGGCAAACGATCTCAAACAACTTGCTTCGATTTACAGACAAGAAGGTAAATTCGACGATGCCGAAGCTATGTCTCGACGGTATCAGTCGATCGAAGCCAGACTTTCCAACGGCGAGAAACAAGAACCTGTAGACACCTCGAATGACACTCTGCAAAGTGCGCACGAATTGATCAAAGCCGACAAACTGTCAGAGGCGCGTGCCATGCTGCGCCGCATGATGGAAAAGGATCCGGATAACGCCCGGATTGAGACAATGCTTGGTGTGGTGCTCACCACTATGGGTGATACCACGGACGCGATCGCTCACTTTAAGAGATCGATCGAATTGGATAAGGATTTTCCCGCACCATATACGGTGCTAGCTGCGCTCTATCACGCGCAGGGAAAAACCGAAGAGGCGATCGCAATTTTGCAATTGCTGTGTGCTAATTGTCCTGGTACTGCTGTAGCGGATAAAGCGAAAGAAATGATTGCCGCGATTGAAGCGCAGAAGAGTGAACCGGATACAATCGACAAGGCAGTCGCACTTGCAGAGCAGTTCAAACTTACTGAAGCGCGCGACATGCTGATTCGCATGCTTGAAAAAGATCCTGCCAATGCCAAGGCAGAATGCGACCTCGGTCTTGTTCTTGCCGAGATGGGGCAGGGGCATGAGGCAATTAAGCACTTGAAGAAAGCAATTGAACTGGCGCCCGGTATGCCGGAGCCGCGTGAAAATCTTGGCACTTTGTACCAGACGCAGGGTCGACTCGACGAGGCTATTCAGACGTTCCAAGAGCTCATCGATCGCAGCCCGAGCGGTCACATTAAGGATAAGGCCGACGCTGCCATCGCAATGTTGAAAAAGGAGCGCGACCGCCAGAAACTGGCCAAGAGTCTTCCTGACGCAGCTGATTATCTGGATCACAGCACATTGAATGAACCGATGAAGTGGAAGGATGCCGACATCCCGATTCGAGTTTATATTCATCCGACAACAAACGTTCTCAACTATAGCGATGCTTTTGGCGTCATTCTCAGAAAGTCTCTCGATGAATGGACTGAAGCCACAAAAGGACGAATCAAGTTCAAACTAGTCGATCGACTGGAAGATGCGCAAATCGATTGTCGGTTTACTGCCGATGAGAAACAACTGTCCAGTCCTGCAGAAGGCGCTGAGGCAATAGTCATCCCTGAGTTGAACGGCATCTACAAAGCGCACGTTGTCTTCCTCACACTGTCCGGTGGTGAGAGAACCGTCAGTGAACACGGAATGCATTTTCGCTGTTTGCATGAACTGGGACATGCGCTTGGTCTTCTTGGTCACAGTCCGAATCCTTCCGACATCATGTTTTTCTCCGTGTCACTGGATGACAACGATCGAACGATCAGTAAGCGCGACGTTGCCACTATGGCGAAACTGTATTCGCCTGAAGTGAAGCATGCACCTCCCTGGCGAGCACTCGGCAATCAGGCAATCTCGCTACTCTACGCCAAGAAATATCACGAAGCGATTCCTATTTTGGAACATGCCAACCGACTTCACCCCGGCGAGCAAACTTTGATCGATAACCTTGCCGTTGCATACAGTCTCGAGGCCGTGTCTCTAATGAAAAATGATTTGCTCGATCAAGCAGAAGTAGCGTTGCAAAAAGCTTATTCCTTGAAACCAGGTGAGAAAGCGCTGCTTGTCACGAATAAGATTTCAGTTGTAGTGCAAGATCTGAAGAAGCTTACGCCATCGCGGCGAAAAGTTATTATAGACAAGATCAAAGCTGCCGAGCATTAGGATCGGCTTTATAAGGAACCGCAAATGAACATACGAGTCCCGTTACTAATCGCCCTGGCTGTTTCGCTGATGCCGAATGTGGTGGCGCCTGCTTTCGCTGAGGATGCATTTGCTGCCGGCTGCAAGTTGCTCGAGAAGAGTGATGCGCAGGCGGCGATCAAACAGTTCGACAAGGCGATTAAGGAGAACCCGAAAAATTCAAAGGCTTACTGCAAGCGCGGTGAAGCGTATGCGTTCATGGAGAAAAGGAAGAACGCACTGAGTGACTACAACAAAGCGATCGAACTCGATCCGAAGAATTCCGAAGCGTATTACGATCGTGGGCACCATTGGTCGGGTCAGAACAATCATGCCAAGGCGATTGAAGATTACACTCTGGCAATAAAAGCGAATCCGAACTACAGCGCTGCCCTGGGCGACCGCGGAATGTTGCTCAAAGAGACGGGAAAGAAAAAGGAAGCGATCGCGGATTTCTCCCGCGCGGTTGAACTGGAAAGCAAAGCGAGATGGCCGCTTGTTCAACGCGGATTGGTTTATCTGGACTTAAAAAAATTCGACAAAGCCGTCGCCGACTTCGATGCGATTGTGAAAATGGATCCGACCAATTTCGACAGCTATGAAATGCGCGGCAAAGCATACGAAAAGAAAGGCGAATTACAAAAAGCCAAAGACGACTTTTCGCAAGTGATAAAACTCAGTCCCAAGTATGCCGGTGGATACGCCTATCGTGCCGCCGTTCTCGAAAAGCTTGAAGGCAAGCAGTCAAAGCTCGCACAATCCGATTGGAAAGAAGCGAAAAAATTCGGTTACGAGAAACCCAAGTCTAATTAGGATTATAAATTAGATGGTTGATCGGTCACTCTCCCTATACCAAATAAACAATTTTGTGTATTCGCGGTAAGGGATGGAAGGTGGACCGACCGAACGACACTCTTGTTATGCAACAAGCAGGTCGCGGGTCTTTTTATCGCGCAGTTTCCATATGGCACCGTCGGTGATGATATGAAAAAAGTTCACCGTCGTAAAAATGGCAGCAAGAGCGGTGGCGTAGCGGAAGCCGGAGAGCTGCAATATTTTCGGCATGCCCATGTAGATGAATACGGATAGTGTTCCAATTGCGGCGTAGAAGAACAATGCCTTTTTGCTTAGCAAACGACTGGCAATCTTGCTTGTTGGAACTCCCTTAGGCAGCCCGACTTCCTTTAGATGTTGGGAAATGATCACCATCAAATATTGGGAGCCATGTAAGAACGCCGACACATAGAGCCAGTAGATGCCTGTAGCAGCAGGATCCAAAATGAATGCCGTTACACCGCTAAGGAGAACTAGTTGAGCCGGCAAGGGGAATACATCGCCCGTCCTCATCATGCGCACCATGAATAGTGCCACCAGGATGATTGTCGACATGACTACAAGAGTTTGAGCCGTGAGAAAGAAGAATTCGGGAAGCGGTCCCCAGAATGGAATTGGTTGTCCCAGGAAGAGAGTGCCGCTCCATTCCTTGTAGGTCAGTTGCCTGAGCATAGCGAAGACAGTGGTGGCACGCACAAACAGGAGAAGAGCATTTTTTTCCCAGCGACCAAGTGAATAACCACGCTTCATGCAATAGAGCATGGCTATGCCATAACTTTGTGCCATGAAATGGTGCGGCACCAGGAGCAGGTAAATTTTGACAAGAATGGGAGTGAACGTAGGCACCGCCGTTCCTACGCAGGCGAGAAGCAGGCAAATCACGGAAAGCCATCTCGTGTAGAAGGAAAACTTGCTGCGAACTTCGTGGTTTCGGTAAACCGTAATGAAGGTTGAGGCTGTATGTGTTTCACTGAAGACGAGAACTCCGATTGCAGAAAACGCAATCAAGAGTTGGGCATCCGAACCGCTCATGGCGCCGTTCAGAAAGAAATAGTGAAGCGCAAACAGTCCCCAGACCAGACCACCGCAACCGAGTAGAACATCTAGGATCGGATGCAGAATCCAGGGAAAAGGTGCGATTTTTGCTGGTACTGAATTCGGTGCGCTGCCTTCCAGCAGATTCTGTCCGTTCACATGGATCGAACCAGCACCGCATGGTGCCGAATGTGGTGCTTGTAACCACAAACTTCCCGAGAGATCCAGATTCACTACCAGTGGTGATGTCATCCTGTGCTCCGGTCGGAACCTGCTAGTCTGGGGTGTTTACACTGTGGTAATCCTGGATGATCAACGTTCCACCTGTTACTGTTGCTGATGAAGCCGCTGAACTTGAGTCCGCACCACCATTTTGATCCGGAACTACAAACGCAGCGGCCGCTGTGCCAGTGTCTTGCGCAATTCCGAGTGACGCGTTTTGTGCGGAGTCTTTTCTTCCAGACCAGGCCAAACCGGCAATCGCAAACAGACAAGCGGCAATCACGCCGAGAACCCACATGGGTGTCTTCTTCTGTTTGAATGCACACTTGAGGCACCAGAATACAGCGCTGATCAACATGGCGGCGAAAAGGAATATCGTGACGAAGGGCAGCTCTCGTGGTGGTGTTGGCGCGGCTGTTGCAGTGTTCACACCCATGATCGATGTAGCGTCCCCGCCTTGTGGTCCAATTGTTCCACAAGAGGCGCCCTGCAATATTGGAGCTGGCGCGCTCGGCATCGCAGGAATCGATAGGTTAGGGGTTCGCACATGTCCAGATATCGGAGTTATGAGCGTCGTTGAGTCAGGACTACTGATCTGATAACTCTCGTCATCTAAAGGCACGGCTCTGGAGGCGGCACTGCTTCCGAAAGCGTCGCCGTAACTTTGTGCGAAGCAAGGGGAAACGGTGGTGTAAGCCAACACCAGGTAAAAAATTGACAAACAAAACTTGCGATTCGGGACCACGGTTGTCACCCCAAAGCTGGTAAATCACGCTACAACACATACTAGTCCCTGGCTGCGCTTTTGCGAACGAATCATATCCTGTAAAAGATCCAGGGTTTTCACTACATTCACTGGTGATGGACTGTGTTCGTTTGCGGAGAAGGGCGCACTTAGTGCGCCCCTACACAAGTTTCAAGGCATGTTTCAACGTAAGTACTTTTCCGGGTTGGTTTCGGCAGCGACTTTCAGGATCTGGTTTTTTTCGCGCAGGACAGACTCCATGTAGCGTGCCAGGAACAGCGAGTCGACAATAGTTCCCAAGATACCGAGCGGACTTTCGAAGTCAAAGACTTCACTCATTACTGTGACACCGTTCTTCTCCTCGAAGAAATGATCGTGATCGAAGCGCTTGAACGCTCCTTTCTTCATTGAATCGCGGAAGTGCCGTGGTCTGTCGAAGGCGGTGATCTTGCTGGTTAGATACTGCCACACTCCGAAGTGTTTGGCATGCCAGGTCACCTCTTCATCCATGCCAATCAATCCGGACGTCACGCCGGCGACTGCCTTCTCGCCTGTCTGTTCAGTGCCTTCCATATGCAAATCGATGCTTCTAGCCAGGTCGAAAACAGTTTCGATCGGAGCTTTGATTTCAGTAGTGAGATTGATCTTCGGCATGCTAGTTTGCCTGCGTGCTCCACTTGCCGCGCAAGTGAGCGAGTTTCCAACGCTCGCCATCTTTGACGAACATCTCGGTGACGAATGCCTGATGCTTCTGAAGTTTGGAACCTTGAACCGACTTCACTGCGCGATACGTCACAACCGCCGTGTTGCCCAGTACCTTTATATATGGCGAATCGATAGTGTAGAGGATGATCGTCTTTCCACCACCGGTGTCTTTTTTGAAGTCAGCTTGCAGCCGTTTCAACACTGCCTCTTTTCCGGTCAGAGTTTTATTGGCCTCTTCATCGAAGAATGCCACGTCGTCAGCAAAGTATGACGACATTCTTTCGAGGTCACCTTTCGAATATGTTTCCGCCAGCGCTTTCACCAGGCGTAGAACTGCAGGCGCTTCCGGTTTAGGCGCGTGCATCTCCGCCGCTTCATGCGGGTTTATGCATTGCACAATGCTTTGTTCGATCTTGGTCTCGGACCCAATCGGCGTCGAGCCAGTTTCAGCGGGAGGTGTATAATCGCCGGTCATGCCGGGAACACCTTCGTTCTCTTTCGCATCATCGGCAAGCGCCGCGGCACCACATATGGTGCTGACCAATACAATCAGAACAATGCAATTTTTGAAAGCCATTGCCGTTCTCTCCAATGATTGTTTCCTCATATCAGCGCAACTCGTTGAGTGCTCGATCGACATCCTTGATGGAATGATCGAGTTGAGTCAAATAACTATCGAGAAGCGCTTGCTGACGCCTGAGCTCATCGATCTGACCAACGACTTGCACGTAAGATCTTTGCACTTCTCTTTGCTGCGCGTGCAGAGCATCACTCGAAGCTTTCAACTTATTGTATGTAAGCGGGTCCGAAGCGGGTGCAGGCGTTGCGGCGTAAACGCAGGCGACTGCTACGAGTGATAAACCAAGTGGAATTGCTCTTCTTCTAGACATAGCCTACGGAACGTGCCTGAACCGACGGGACTTTTCAATAGATATAGTATTGTTGGCACAGGTAATATTATAATGATCGGGCTTCCAGTAAATTAATCAATGTCTACCTGGAGGCTTGGAGTTGGCGATGCTAAAAAAACTCGGTTTTCGCATGGCTGTCAGGCGTCGGGAATTGATGCTGGCCGGTGCTTTCGCGGTAACTGTGCTGGTCGGTTCGATGGCGCTTCCCGTGAGCGCGGCAGGCAGTGTGGAATCTGCGTTTGATACCATCAAAGGTATGGCAGGTGAATGGACCGGCAAGGATGATGATGGGCAGCCGGCCGTGTGCACCTACGAAGTTTCGTCCGGCGGCACGATTGTCATCGAGAAGCTTACGCCGGGCAATCATCCCTGTATGACGACCGTCTATCATCGCGACAAGGATTCGTTGATGATGACTCACTATTGCAACATGAACAATCAACCGCGTATGCGCTTGAAAAACTTTGATGCCGACAAGCGTTCGCTGAAATTTGATTTCGTCGACATCACCAATTTGCAAAACGAGAAAGATGGATACATCAGAGATTTGAATTTAAGCATGCCTGATAAGCAGCATCTGGAGCAGGATTGGACGTTCCTGAAAGACGGCAAAGAAGCACATGCTCTCTTTCATTTGGAACGAAAGACAGGCGATGGAAAAACTACCTCGATAGATTCGAGCACCAGAAGCGGCTCAGCATCGAACGGTGCACCGGAAGGAACGACCGCTGATTGCTGTGAACCAAAGAAAAAGTAATCTATTTCCATCGTAATTTTGTTCCCGTTTGCAAAATTGTTTGCGTTCTCCACTGTTGGGGAACGCCCAAAACCATTGTGGCAACTATGCTTTTCCGAGTTTTTATCAGAAACGGAATGGCTGCCGGATAACTTTCGAGTGGGAACCTGAGACACCCTACCCCGTCACAAAATGCGTACATGCTGCAGCGGCTAAAGCGGATTTCCAGATGGACTCTGGGAAGTGGGAGTATTTGTGATGAACAGAAAGAAAACAGTTGTATCGACATTAGCCGCATTGGGTATCGTTGCCTTCGGTTTGCAACCCGCCAATGCGCAAGGCTTTATGGACTATCTACGAGGAGCTGTAAGAGCTCAGGGTGGAGTGGCTGGCGACTTCAACGTGGTCAACAGCAATATGCGCACCGGACTCAATAACCTCAGCGCACAGATTCAGAGCAATCAGGCTTCCGGCCAGTTGAGCTACTCCGAAGCAGCTCAAATGCAAGCTCGCTTGAGCGATCTGGAAGGTCAGAGCATGAACATGGGTGCAGATGGAGTCTACACAACAGCTGAAGTACAGGACTTCTTGAGTCAGTTGAGTAATCTCAGCAATCAAGTGAACATCTACAGCACCAATGCTAACACGGCTGTTATACCGGGTTATGGTGCCGGATATGGATTCAGAAGCGGCAGCGTTTATCTGCCCAACTATGATTCTGTCTATAACTATCAGCAAAACATCTGGCGCGACATCAATAATGCGCGCGTTTCAGAAGCTATGAGAAGACAGTGGAGAAACGAGTATAACGATCTGCATCGTTATCTCACTCGACAAAATCTCACCAATCGTGATTTGAGAAACAATCGCGAACTGGCGCGCTTGATTGCCTTGCAAGAACGAATTCGCGCAGAACAGCGCAAGTACACTGCGTCGCCGAGACATTGGGACGGTGTGCGTCATCGCTGGTATTAACCTCGGGTATCACTCGGGAATTAAGTGTGAACTCAGTGAAGGGGCGTGCGCAAGCGCGCCCCTTTATATTGCCGTGCCTGATTCTACGACCCGGGCGTTTTTGTCGTTCTTTGCATCCCAAATTAGGAGTTAACAATCGCCGTTGCGGGTATCTAGCAGGTAGAATGTTCATCCCTCAATTTGAACTTTAACATGTCGTCGTTCGTCAAGAAAAAATGCAATGAATGTCACGAGTTTTTTCCCGCTGACGTAAGTGTGTGCCCCAATGATGGTGCGCCTCTAGCAACAGTTCTCTCCGGATCGCCTAAGGGTTTGCAATTGGGTGGGCGTTATCGAATCCTGGAAGAACTGGGACGTGGTGGCATGGGTGTCATCTACAAAGCGCACGATAACAACAAAAACATTCCTGTAGCGATCAAATTCCTATTGCACGATTGTGGCGAAAACGACATCATGCGCAATCGTTTTATGGTTGAGGCGCGCGCAGCCAGTGCGCTAAATCATCCCAACGTCATTACTGTCTATGATTACAACGTCTCTGAAGAAGGGCTTCCCTACATGGTTCTCGAGTACCTTGACGGTTGCTCGCTGGCCGATCTGTTGGAGAACGATGAGACACTTACGATCGATCTTATTCTCTGGTTTATCATCGACGTGTGTGATGCGCTTGCTCATGCACATAGAAGAAACGTCATTCATCGCGATTTGAAACCAAGCAACATCATGATCGTCAACGATGATGACGGTAACGAGAAAGCCGTGTTGGTTGATTTTGGCATAGCGAAAATTTTCGCGCAGCCGGGTCAGACGAGTATGCGTTTGACTCAAACCGGAGAAGTGTTTGGATCACCTTTGTACATGAGTCCCGAACAATGCATGGGTCAGAAACTCGATGCACGTTCCGACATTTACTCGATGGGTTGTGTGTTGTACCAGTGTCTCACCGGCGAAACACCATTTCAGGGAGAGAACTTTCTCAACGTAATTTTTCAGCACGTCAACGACGCACCACCTTCATTCGCCAGACGGAGTAACGAACGTTTGCTCGAATCGATCGTCTTCAAGGCGCTCGCCAAGCAGCCTGAGGAAAGATATCAGACGATGACCGAGCTGCGCCAGCATCTTGAGTTTTGTTTGAACAAGCTGGTTCAATCAGCTGAAGATAAATCTGCGTCGGAAGACGATGAAGATGACGACGATGAAGAGCTCGGCGATCTGGACGCGATTGATGATGATGAACTCGGCAATGATGAGTTCGCATATTACGAAGCGCTGGCGCGTGATGGTGATGCAAACGCGCAACTCGAATTGTCGCTGTTCTATCGCGATGGAGTCCTCGTAGAACAAGATGAAGAGCTAGCTTTTGAATGGTGTGAGAAATCAGCTCAGGCGGATTTTCTGGAAGCGCAATCGGTATTGGCTGAAATGTATCGCGATGGCATCGGTGTCGCAGAAGATCATAAGGAAGCGGTGAAGTGGTATCGCAAAGCCGCCGAGCGAGAGCATCCTGATGCCCAGGCGGCGCTCGGGCATATGTACGAATATGGCATGGGAACTCCGGTTGATTACGCAATGGCTGTGGAACTTTACACGAGAGCTGCAGAGAATGAGAACATCTGGGCGCAGGTGCGAATAGCCGAAGTGTATTGGTTTGGCGATCTGGCGGAGCAGGATCTGGCTGAAGCCATACGGTGGTACACCAGAGCTGCACAGCAAGGAGATGCGAACGCGCAATTGCAACTGGCGCTTTCTTATCGCTTTGGTGAAGGTGTGGTGGAGAGCCACGAAGATGCAGTTTCATGGTTCAACATCGCCGCCGAACAGGGGTTGCCTGAGGCGCAGCGATGGCTCGCTCTGTGTCATGAAGAAGGGCTTGGTGTAAGAGTTGATCCGCGATCCGCCGTTCGCTGGATGACCGAAGCCGCTGGAAACGGTGATGCCAAGGCGATATTCTATCTCGGCTTCTGGCATTCGCTGGGTGTCAATGGTTTGCCGCGAGATCCAAAACAAGCGATCAGGTATTTTAGAGAAGCTGCCGAACTGGATGATGCCGACGCCAAATATTTTCTCGGCAAGCACTATCTTACTGGCGATGGCGTGGCGCGCAATCCCAAAACTGCATTTCACTGGTTTAAAAATGCTGCAAAAGGTGGCGAAGCGCGGGCCAAGCATGAAATGGCGATCTGTTACCGCGATGGCATTGGCGTGGAAGCAAGTGAGCCTTCATTCATAAAATGGGCAGAGGAAGCCGCCAATGATGAGATCGTCGATGCGCAGTATGACCTCGGTGAGTACTATCGAAAGATAAACAAGAAATCGTTTGCAATCGAGTGGCTGACGCGCGCTGCGTCGAACGGACACAAGAAGGCTCAAAAATCTCTCACGGCACTGGGCGCCGCCGGAGATTCAACCGATCCGGGTTCGAAGCGAGACGTGAAGATGCGAGGCATGCGATTCGACATTGGTGGTGGTGGGGATGGTGCCACTCGCCCACGCAGAAAGGTGGATGGAAAGGACATTGATGCGAACACAAAACTTCGAAAGGGCGGCGATCAAGAAGAGCAGAGTACGTCCGAGGGCGACGACGAACCGACTATTAGAACCACCGGGGAAAGCGACGGCGACGAAAGCACCACCTTGCGCTCTCGCAGGCAGGCGCAGATGAGACGTCAGCGCAGCACTCGTCCTAGACGCGATGGGGTGGAGAAGGACGAGAAAAAAGACATAAAGAACCACGACAAGAACGAAGCAAACGATCAAGAAAGTGATGACGAAGATGCTTAGCAAGCATAGCACCACTAGTGGTGCAAAGTCCTTGTTTTGATGATGATACCAGTCCTGGTGCTTGAGAGTGCAGGATGGTTTGGCACTACAGGTGGTGAGGAATGAGTCAGGATAGTGAAAAGGAACTGGCCGCTAAAGCAGCCGCTGACCTGGTTGAGGATGGCATGGCTATCGGATTGGGCACTGGTTCCACTGCCGCACACGTGGCTAAGATACTGGGAGAACGAATCAAGAGTGGCTTGAAGATCAAAGCCGTCCCCACCTCGGAGGACACTAAGAGGTTGGCCCTTGAAGTGGGTATACCTTTGATTTCGCTTGAGGATGAACCGCGTTTGGCAATCGACATCGATGGTGCCGACGAGGTCGATCCCTCGTTGAACTTGATTAAAGGTGGAGGCGGTGCATTGCTTCGAGAAAAGATTGTAGCTGCCGCGTCGCTCCGATTCGTCGTAATCGTCGATTCGAAGAAACTTGTGGATAAGCTGGGCAAGTTTCATTTGCCTGTTGAGATCGTTCCATTTGCTTTCGGTTCCATCAAGGAGTCTATTCGAGAACTTGACGGTAAGCCGGTTCTCCGGAAGAGAAAAGATGGAGAGACATTTGAAACGGATGAAGGCAATTGGATTCTCGATTGCGATTTCGGACTGATTTCAGATCCGCCTGCGCTGGCAAACAAGTTATCTGTTATCCCCGGCATTGTGGAACATGGTTTGTTCATCGGCATGGCCGATAGCGTAATTGTCGGTGAAGGTGAGAGTGTTCGCACTATCGCAAGGGGCGATTAATTGAACGCCTACCGAGCTGTTGTTCCTTGTCTCGGCTTTGCGCCATCGTCCGGAGGGGGACCTTGGTTCCGCTCACGGCTCATACTTGCCGGTATGAAGTGGCTTCTCGAGTTGTACCTGTGTGACCTTGCCGTTGGCGTCGGTGTATTTGTACGTCATTGCGTTCGACGTGTATTCTCCGACTGCACCATTGTCGAAAGTATGTTTCCACATTTTCGGACCATCGACATCGAGCACGCCACCGGATTTGGTGTTAATCACATGACCATCTTTTGTGAGAAGAAATGGTTCGACAAATCTGCTCTCACCATACATCGGTGTCATCGTGATCAATCTGTTGCCGTCGGGCAATTCATACGCTTGTGTTTCACCGAGCGGGAAGCTTGTCTCTAAGCGTTCCGGTAATTTCTCGGCATACTCTTTGGCCGGCAAGGTAGGCTCGGTTTTCTTCATGCCCGCGAGAATGCCTTCGCTCTCCACCAATTTTGTGTTATTGCCGGACGCAGCTCCTGCACCTTCAACGCCTTTTGCTACTGCATCGTATACCATCGTTCTTCCTCTTCGTGAAGTGGTCGCAAATCAAGTTGCCACCAGCAGTGGTGGTTTGGAAATATGCTGCGGGGGTGTGCGCGGCGACTATGTTAAAGAGATTAGCAATGAGGCATCACGCCAGTGTGACGTGAATGCGATGGGTGGGGGAAACGAGCGGTGGGCACGATGGGTGTTGGAACGATGCCGGTGCCAGCCAGGGCGACGCATGCGTCGCCCATACAGTAAAGGCATCCGGTTCCGCTTATGCTCCAGGCGCCGGGTGTTGGCGAAGGACTACTTCCTTCATTATTGAATCGAAGTGATCCATCAATTCAAAGTCCTTCTCTTTGTCGTTGGGGAAGAGCTTTGAGTTCAACTGATGGAGTCGGGGCAGCAAATGCAGATCCGGAAAAGTTCTCCCGAATGTATGAATTTCGCACCAGGCGACGCGCGTTAAGAGGCGAGCGTTAGCAGGTGGCGGAGTGGTTTTCGTCATTTCGGGATCGACCGAATCTTCATTCAACGTTGGCGCATGGGCTTCGTGAAAGTTGATTTTGTTGTGCGAATCGAAGAGCCCATTGATGCCGGCAGCGATGTTTGGTGGCAGTGAAATCGGTTTGCGCGCAATTGTTCCGGCATCGTCTTCCGGCCGTTCTACAAATGCTTTCTTGTGCAAACGTGTTTCAGCATAACGCTCGAGCGCGTCGGTGCGATCGACAAAATCGTTCGATTTCGATGGTGCACCGAATGCCTTCGTCTCCAGGCGTTGCAGGCGGCTCTCCAGGGATTGACCGGGGAAATCCTGACCCAGGAGTTCATCCTCTAAATACGTGACGTGCGGATAGTCGGTGGTTGAATCGTCTTCTTCCTTACTCGAAGAACGTGATGAATTGCCAGCCGGCGCATCGAGCTCATTCGATTTCTTGACTGCGACATGACTGCCGAGATCCATAATGTCGCTCAGTTTTTGCGATGCGGAATGCGATTCCAGCGTCCCCGCAATCTTTGCGATCCTGGCTTCTGGTGCGCCTAGATGCGTTTCACCGAAGGTAAATTTTTCCATGCGAGCCAAACGTTGCTCGACCGTATCACGCTGAAAGTCGTGGATGAAGAAGCGCTTCTCAAGCGCTTCCAGCTGTGATTGAATGGTCGCAGAAGTCTGTTGCTGCTGCGGCTGTTGAGCCGCGCGTGTAGTTGTAGTCGCAATCGATAGACTGGCTGCCAGAACAATGGGCAGCAAAAGTTTAATGCCTTTCATAAGTCGTCCCCAAGACGTGCGCGAATATTATAGATCACAAGACCACAACTTATAGATCCTGTTACTAAGGTAAGGTCTGGTATGCTGAAAGTGGTGTCCCCTCTGCCTCCGGCAGGATTCTCATTATGAACAAACTGCTCAAGCTGCTCACAATCAGCCTTTTATTGACGTTCCTCTGCAGTCCGATTGCCCTTGCCGGCTCAGAATCAGCCACCCCGATTCCTCCGGTGGTGACTGGAACTGTCGACCTGGAAGAAGTGAAGGTGACCAATGTCATCGCCCTGAGTGTGTCTCATTCTCGGACATTCCGCCTGCGAAATAAGCTGGTTCGCATGTCGATTAGCGACCCCGGTATCGCGGAGCCTGTTATGGTTTCCGAGAAAGACATGGTCCTTCTGGGCAAGAGTCCGGGTAGCGCAACCCTGTTCCTCTGGGACGATGCAGGAAATTCGACCGGCGTTCTGCTCTCAGTGAAACGCGTCATTTGACAACGTTCCACCATCCTGAATTTCGTCCTCCTATGCCCACTGGGTTGGCTTCTTAAGGTTCAAGGTGCCAAGAGATCTTCTTTAAATTAAACGTGATAAGCTCTCTCGAAACCTTTGAGGGTCATCAGATGGCTAGAGCTTTTCGATTCGTTTTATCGCTCTTGATTGCGCCGGTGGCACTGGCTGCTGTCGCAGGTTCCTCCCAGGCGAAAGAGGAATGGGTGGACTACACGTCCAAAGAATTTCAGTTTCGCTATCCAAAGTCGCTTGGCGCCAAGGTTACAGCTAAGAAGGTGAAGGCGTCCAAACTGGCAAGCCCGGATGACAAGCCGGATGAAGTGTGGACCGAGCACTGGGAGCTTAGTTTCGACAATCCGGAAGCCAAGGTTTACCTTTTCCCGACAACGGATTCAAAGGTAAAGGACTTCAAGAAGGCGTACCCGACTGTTGATGATTCGACCAGAGACCTGAAAGGGCTTTTGAAGAAACAGACAGCGGCGCCAAAAGAAATTCCATTTTTGCCGTGGGCCGATCAATCCAGTCCGTTCCACTCGCACGTTAAGTACGTCAATTTCAAAAATGGATCGACGGTGCGATATCTTGCCGAGTATCAGATTGAACCTGAGGAAATCAGCAATGAGAGATTGGTTTATTCTGCTCAGGGTTTGAGCAAAGACGGCAAGTATTATGTTGCTGTCTATATTCCTGTGAAGACCTCCATTCTAAAAGACAAGAGTGAGGTGGCGACCTGGAGTGCTGATAAGCAGGCGAAATTCTCGAAGGACTACAACGCTTATGTCGCCAAGGAAAAGGTCAAACTCGACAAAGCCGCCGAAGGTTCTTTTACTCCTCAGTTGAACGATCTTGATTCTCTGATCAGTTCGATGAATGTGCTTGCGAAGTAAGTTCCACCTGTGATGAGGAACGGGGTTTGACGATGGTTCGAAGAGCACGATTGATTGGAATCTGGACAGGCACTGTGCTCGTTTATCTTCGTGGGGAACGGCGGCTTTCAGCGCGCCTCCAGCGAAAGGCACTGCAGGTGGTGCTGTGCGAAAGAGCCTGGCGCAGCTGTTTCAAAAGGCACCGCGGGTGGTTCTGCAGCGAAAGCACCGCCGGTGGTTCAATATGTTTGGCCGACTTTTAACTGACATTATTCAATCGAAAACAAGAAATTAACAAGGACTTGAAGTGGAGGTGTATTGTATGGGTCACGTAATCGAAGCAGCAAAAACCGGGAGAGCAAGCTGCAGAACATGCAAGAGTCCGATTGCGAAGGGTGAGCTTCGCCTGGGTGAGGAAGTGGAGAATGCCTTCTCTCCGGGGTCGATGACGCACAACTGGCACCACCTACCCTGCGCGGCGAAGAAGAGACCGTCAGTTTTGAAACAAGCGCTTGAGGAAACGGAAGAGGATGTTCCTGAAAAAGAGGACTTGCTCAAGACTATCGAGGAGTCGGGCAAGACAGAGAAACCGACTACCTTCCCTTACGCCGAGCATGCACCCACCGGGCGCGCTTCATGCATGTTGTGCAGCGAACCGATCGCCAAGGGCGACCTCAGAGTGGCGGTCGAGAAAGAATTGCAAGCCGGTGGTTTCATGCGACCAGGTGCCGGCTACCTGCATCCCGGTTGTGCGGTTGAGCATACCGAAACGGATGCCGATGAGCTTTTTATGAAGATAAAGGCCAACAGTTTAAATCTAAATGCGCAAGAGCTGGAGCAACTCGAATCCGAGTTGGAGCCATAACTCAGGCTTCGATTTGCGAAACTCGGATCTTTTGTGAGCTGCATAGGAGAGTCATGAACGATGCAATGATTTTAAAAGCAGGCTTAGTCGCGCTGTCTATTTGGCTTTGTTTCGGCGTTTCAGCAGAATCAGCCGGCGGGAAAAAAACAAAGAAAAATATTTCTCCAAAGCAGAACTCAAGTAAAAAAATTCAAAAACCTTTTGATCTGAAGGCCACAAGGTATTGGAAATTATTGGGAATGTCGAAGAGCGAGGTAATCAAAGAATTGACGGGAGACGAAGAGGAGCGCGATCCAATGACCTTGCTTGTTTACAAAGACTACGCGGAGGGAGTGCGAGACGTTCAAGACATGAGGGATACCGTTGAAGTTGTGTTTAAAGACGACAAGGCGACTATGGTCCGTGAACGCTTCACATATTTCACCGGCTATTCAAGCCACCAAACAGAATGGTATGACAGCAACGGTATCATCAAGCCGCAGCCAATAATCAAAGACCAGACAGGACCGGCGACGTTAATGATTGAAGATGGCATGGACATTGGCTCATATTTGGACGAAGTAAGAAGAGCTCTTTTGAAAAATTTCGACTCGGCTTCCGCCTGCAATGATCTCAAGATAGCGGTTGAAATTAAACCCGATGGCTCAGTAGAGAGCGCAGAGGTGCTGACCTCGTCTGGAGATGCGACTCTCGATAAAAAAGCTCTTGATGCGTTTAAAGCGACAAAATTTCCTCCTCTATATGGTAGTCATAAATCGCGTTCGATGGGTAGAGCTTTTACACTGAAACTTTTTCTATCGCAGCCACGGTGATTTATCTCACCGTTTCTTAACACAGAAAACGGTCGAACGCGCATGATAAGCCACTTTACGGAAGTCTTACAGGGGCGCAGAACGCCCACTGGTAGGGCGATAACGTGCTGAGCAGGGCTCATTCAGTGCTTCCAGCGGACTGATTGGGTAGTGCCAATTTTCGAACTGGGTGTATGCTAATTGAAGACAACCCCAAAGTGCCTGGTTGCATACTACCCATACTGGTGCGCAGCACCATCGGTAGTGCTCATCATAATTGAACTCGTTTAGTTGTTCTCGAGAGATCGAAGGCGTTTGATCTCTTGTTTGTGTGCGGGGATTTATATAAATGAAAAACGCTTCCGCAGTACTCATCGCAGCTTCCACTCTAGCAGTGCTGGGTGATTTTCTATTTCATGATTCACTGTTCGGAAATGTACCTGTGGGCATCAGTCTATTGGTGATGTTATCCGCTCTCGCTGCCAGTTCTCTCATTCTGGCTTTTCGGACTAAATGGCCGGCGCAATGGAAGAGCTTGTGGTTTCTCGTGCCACCACTTATGCTGGCCGTCTGTTCTGTCTGGCGCGACTCGGTAATTTTGCGCTGGCTCGACATCAGCGTTTTGTTCTTCTTTCTCTTTACCTCTTCGTTATCGATGCAGGGTCTGAAGCTAATGACCGCAGGTCTGATGCCTTATTTCAATACAGTATGGTGTGTGATCGACAGCCTCTTTGTGAAACCGTGCGAACTACTTTTCAGAGACATGCAATGGACTGTTTGTCTTTCTGATGCAACCAAACATCAACTTCGTGCCGTATCGAAGGGATTGATGATCGCGGCACCATTGGTACTGGTTTTTGGTGGTCTGTTCATTGCAGCTGATGCCGCATTCGAAGGACTGGTGCGCAAAAGTTTCCAATTCGATATTGGTAATTCCTTCAGTCACGTGGCTGTATTAGGTGGATTCTTCTGGTGTGCAGCAGGATTCTTGTATGACATGTTCAATGGCAAATTTGAACCAACTGAAAGTTTGAACGAACCTGGACAGAAAAAGATGTCGCTCGGTATTGTCGAAGTTGGAGTGATCCTCGGCTCACTCAATCTTTTATTCCTCGCCTTTGTCGGCGTGCAAGCGCAATACTTTTTCGGTGGTGCCAATCTGGTCGAGATAACGAATGGATTGACCTACGCCGATTATGCCCGCCGGGGATTCTTTGAACTCGTCACTGTAGCCGCGCTCGTGCTGCCCATCTTGCTTGGACTTGACTGGTTGCTCGAGAAAACAAGTGCGATGCGCGTTTGGATTTTCCGTGGATTGACTTCGGTTCAAATTGGACTTTTGTTTGTCATTATGGTGTCGGCAGTTCAACGCATGCGACTGTATCAATTCGAATACGGCATGACGGAGCTGCGATTGTATACAACCGCTTTCATGGGATGGTTGGCTGTGCTATGCGTGATATTTATCGCCACGGTGCTCCGCGGTCGCCGTGACAGATTCGCATTCGCTTCAATCATGTCGGGCCTGATCGTCGTCTTTGGTTTGCATGTTGTGAATCCTGATGCGTTTATTGTCAAAACCAATATCGCGCACGCAAAGGCTGGAAAAGCATTTGATGCAGTCTACGCCTTGACACTGAGCAGCGATGCTGTGCCCGCGCTTGTGAACGGGTTGAATTCTCTTCCCGAGGCGACGCGCAATCAGATTGCTGAAGCGCTAGGAAACAGATACAAAGGTTCCACCAATGCTGATTGGCGTGGATGGAATTGGTCGCGAAGCCAGGCTCGTGATGCCGTAACTCAATTGCCGAAAGTTGAGAAGAAGCCAATCGAGAACACGGATAAGAAAGTCACACAGCGGTATGGTGTCCGCGATCTGACTTCACTGGACTTGCGAATGAAACCGAGGGGCTGAGTCTCTCCACGGCAGATTCGCATAACGGAGGAGATCGGTTTCCCCCTGATCTCCTCCGTTCATTTTCGGCTATTTACCTTTGCCGCTCTGCAACTTAGCTAGTGCTTTTTCGAGAATCAGATCCGCTATTTTTGCCATTACATCGGTGTACATCTGCACGGTTGGATCGATGCTGGTCTTTAAATAGCCGGACGTAGTGCGTTCTCCGATTGAGAACAAACACTTGCGCGTGGTGGTGTCGATCATGCTGGCCGAGAATGTCATTTCCCATTTATTGCCAATCAGATCGCCGGCATCATATTCAACTTTGTGAATGGCGCCTTCGAGTTGATAATCGGCGTTCACCTTTTGCGTGTAATACGCCGCTCCGGAAACGTTTTGCAATTCCTTCGGTCCGAACACATTGCCACCAAGTTTTTCTTTGAGCTTATCCGCGAGCGTTTGCCTGAGCGCCTCCGATAAGCCCTCGAAGTCACTCTCCGTGGGTGATTTAAATCCTTTGCTGCGCAATGCAGTGAACAATCCACCACCCTTGCATTTTACTTCTCCCGGTCCACCGAATTTCATCACGGCGACCAATGCATGATCTGGTATCGCGGATGATGACTGTCCCTTTTGTCCTGCGTCTGAATTACTCGTGGTTGGGGGAACGCTGGTGGTCACGGCGGCACCACTGGCAGTGGCAATCTGTTGACCCTCCGCAGTGGACGAAGTGGTGGAAATGGATGCTTCATCTCCAACATCGAGACCTGGTCCTGGGTGGGATGGCGGCAGTGCCACCATAAGTTCGTCGCCTTGCCACTGACCTTTGATGACGGGCATCTGCTGTGCACCGCGGTCTCTGCGAACCTCTGTTTCCACATCTTCTTTCAATTGAGTAAAGGCTTCACTAAGCTTTGTCTGCTTGCCGTTCTTCTTCATTGATTCAATCAAACAATGCGTGAACACACTATTCTCATAGCGCTTCGATTCCCAGCTCACTTCGCTGGTGTCGCTGGAACATATGACCATTTGTCCTGTACCTTGCGCAACGTCTTCGGCACTGATGTTTCCCGTTCGCGTCATCCCCTTCTCGCCGGAGACAGTCACGGCGCCGCTGTGGCACGCGTCAAGCAAAATCAAGATGCGATCCGAATGCACGCGACCTTTTATGATGCGGGCCAGATCCTGCATGGCAAGACCGGTTGAGTACAATCGGTTCTTATCGGTATCGTGTGCGACGACGTAGTTAACGCCGCCCTGATCGAGAGCGGATGGGCTTCCGTGGCTCGAAAAGTAGATGAGAACCAGATCGTCCGGAGCGGCTACTCGCGGCAACCATTTGTCACCCATGTAGTCGAGTATGTTCTCTCGCGATGCTTTTTCGTCGAGCAAAAGCTTGATGTGATCGGGCGCGAAGTTGGCTTCCCTGGTCAGAAAATCGGCGAAGTCTTTAGCGTCCTTGGCGGGATATTTCAAATTCAGACTGGAGTCCTTGAATTTGCTGATGCCGATGATCAACGCCCATTTGTCGTGAACCGGGCGATTTGGATCGGCTTTGGGAACGGTGCCGTCAGCCAGGCGCGGTTTTGAATCTGTGGAATCGGCTGAGTCGACCGCGCCAACTTCCGGGTTTGCCCGCGCGGCGCCCGTCGTAAGAATCAGCAACAATGCCAGAGCCGAGATGAATGGACGCATGAATACCCTACCGTTCAGCATGAAGCTTAAATACCTCAGCCGGGGCGGGTTGAAACCCGATCGGGCCGGCCTCGGTAGCTACAATTTTGGCACCTGTAAGCGTTTCCAAGGATTATTTCTCATTCAATTATATATAGATGGGGAAAACCGGGTTGACGCATCAGCGTGACCCGTTTTAATGTTGCTGAAAGTCCTTAAAGGTATGCGTATGTGGAATCTCAGCCGTCGCAGATTATCGCTTCTGCTTTCCAGTTCAATCTTACTTTTGTCGCTGTGCATTGATGCACCAGTTTTTGCGCAAGGCGTTGAAGTGTTCGCGCAGGCAAATGCGCTTTATCAGAAAGGCGACTACAAAGGTGCGCGTCGACTCTACGAACAAATTGTCAATTCGCGACCGAACTGTGTTCCTGCGATTTATCAGATGGCAAATTGCGATTTGAAACTCAACGACCATATTCGCGCTGAGCAAGAATACAAAAGATGCATGTCGTTGAAACCGAGTGCCGATTTGGTGAAGCATTGCAAAAATGGAATCGCACATATTCACGGAGAACGAACCGTTGCTGCAATAGTCAAAGCGGATGCGATCAAGAACGGCGGAAAACCGGCAGGCGAGAAGGACGGTCTCGATCTTGAGCGAAGAAAACTGGCATTGAAATTGGTCGTGCATGCAGCTGATGAGTTCAGTAAGAAGCGAGATGATGCAATCAAGAAACGCGATGACATAATCGCTCAGGGCCATCGTTTGGCATCAGCGGCTCGCGATAAAGCGCATAAAGAAATTGAAGCGCTGCGCAAGGATCCCAACTGGATAGTGCAAAATACTGCGACCGGTCAGGTCTTCGTTGGTGTTCCCACTGACGTTGAGGATGAGATCAGGGATCGTGCTGAAGCTGAAGCAAGAAAGCACATTCACGAAGCGGAGATGAATGCCAGAGGCGTTCAAGTTCCCGACTATGATGGAACGGCACATTTCTTTCAAAGTCAACTGACTGATGCCAGCAGTAAGAGTGGTACCAGATTAGATCACCGCGGCACCAATCTGTTCATTCGCAATTATGTTCATGGTGATACTGCCCTTGGTTCCACTGCTAAGAGAACGGCAGGCACCACCGGTAATACTGGTGCTGGAACGAATAAATTGATTGCTGGAACTGAAGAAAAAAGTACGAAAACTAAAATAGATTCTGAAGTTTATATGTCGCGATAGTCGGGCGCTGAGCAGGACTTTATTTCGCGAATCTTTCCTTCGTGCTTTGTTCAGGCGGGGGGAACTTTAGCACGGAAGTATGGTCACTCTCGGGGGCAGATGTGCCAACCGGGGGGAACATGAGTCTACAAAAGATGCGCTTGTCGGCGATATTCAATAGTCTAATAGCGGCATTTCTAATGACGTTATTGGGAGCGGGAAACAGTGTGTACGCGGCTGATCCGCCGAAGCAGCAATTGCCGGCGCTGGAGCAGACGTTGCCTGAGGACGTTCCTCGCGGCCCGAAAGTGATTACCAATCCTGCTCCGTCTAAGCAGGACAAACTTGGTGCTACCAAAGTCGAAGATGCCACTCCGACTACAGAGGAGTCCGTCAACGAAAGTCCGCTGCCCACGACAGTTGAGGTGGCTACCCCACTTGGACACGTGAAAAAAGTAGATCGCAAGACGCTGGCTCTGGCACTGGGTGGCGGTGGAGCACGTGGTGCTGCTCATATTGGTGTATTGCGAGTGCTGCAACAAGAGAACATTCCTATCGATTACATTGTGGGGAACAGCATGGGGGCGATTGTCGGAGGGCTATACAGTGCCGGAGTCGACCTCGATAAACTCGAAGAGATCGGCAGTCAAGGCGGATTTCGCAAACATTATGTGCCAGGCATATTGCTTCACTGTCTGGTGCTTCCTGGTTCGAAACTCATGCAGCCGCTTCGTAAAAGCAAGTTCGCCGGCGTCTGGTCTGGTGATAAGTTCGAGAAGTATCTCGCCAAAATGATACCGCCGGGCAAGGAGAAGATTGAGGATTTGAAGATTCCGTTTTCGTCGGTTGCCACCAATTTGATTGATGGAAAGGCCTACAGAATCAGTGAAGGTCCTCTCGCGAGAGCAATAAGAGCCAGCTCTAGTATTCCTCCACTGCTGAAACCAGTGAAGATCGATGACAAGGTTTATGTCGATGGTGGCATCCGAGCCAATCTTCCAGCTTCGGCAGCGAAGGATACCGGAGCTGATGTGATCGTTGCTGTACTGGTTGACGAGCCGCTTCGCAAGGTGCCGGAGTCGCGTTTTCATCACTATAATGGTATCACTGCCCGACTTGGTGATATCCTTCTTGCAGTCACTGATGAACATCAATTGCAATTTGCCGATATCGTGATTAATCCTGATGTGAGCAATATTTCCATCCTTTCTAACTCAGCGGAAGACACAAGAGATGCTATTCGCGCTGGTGAAGAAGCCGCACGTAAAGCGCTTCCCGCCATTCGAAAGAAGATGGGGCTGCCGGATGGATCGCAAATCGTCGACACGAGTGAGCCATCTCTGTAATCGATTTATGCTGCTGTGCTTGACACCGTGCGTGGTGCCACGAAACCGGTCAGCATTTCTTTGGGCAGCGAACGTTCGACGATGTGTTCTCTTGTCTTGCCATAACTAACGTATTCGAGAGGAACGCCGAAGTCGGAATCCAATGATATCTGATGTTGATCGAGACAGGTCAGCGCCAAACTGACTCTAACTTTCGGCATACCCCTCGTGCTGCAATCCGGCTCGTCGAGTCGAGCCAGATCGATCGAAATCGAGTGGCGAAGCTCGCAAAGGTCCAGAGGTGCGAATCGCAAAGTTCCTTGAAACTCGTTCGATACGTTCGTCTCATCCTCGAACTTCCAATCGCATTCTCCGCGAAACGGCCCTGCACCATGTCTGGTCATGTATGAGCGGGTAACGTAGATGATCTGTAGTTCGTCCAACTGATATTTGTCGGCAAGGTAGAGAACATTCGCTATTCCCGTGCGCGATCTCGTCACGTGTGGAAACTGATCCATGCGTTCTTCATCGAGCATTAATCCCTGTGCTCCTTCGAAAATGAAATTGTGGAACTGCGGAGTCGAGGTAGTGACTTTTGCATCCTTCAATAGTTTAGTCATGTCATAGAGGTAGGCAGAATAGAATTCCGATTTGTTCAGCAGATCGAGTTCAAGCCCATCAAGATCGAGACCAAGATGTTGCATTCGTCGCGGCAACCAGTTTTCGCTTATATGATGGAACTTTTCAATTAGGGTGGTGGCATCAAGCATTTCCTTCGCTTGCGTTCTGAATGAGGGTGAAGCGAAGCAGCGAGTCACGGTTTCATTGACTCCCAGTCCACAACTTCCGTGTCTTGCGTTGCCTCGCTTCCGTTCTATCAATCGATTGATCAGCATGTCGAAAGGTGTAGTCAGGTATGCGTCACCGTCTATAGTGGCGACTGGTCTGGCGCCCTTTTTGATCAGTTCACGATGTTCTTTCACAAATGTCATTGGATTGACGATGAAGAACTCGCTCAGGTGGCTTGGACAACCCGCGAATGTTCCGGAGCCAAAGTGACTGAAAACATGGCGGCGCCCATCGGGAGTTACGACTGTATGTCCCGCTTGAGCGCCACCATTGAATCGAACAACCACGCTCCGGTCGGCGTTTTTACTGGCGAGATAGTCCGTCATCAGACCTTTGCCTTCGTCGCCGAAGTTTGCACCAATGACCACTTGACCGGTTCGCATTTTGTTGTCCTCCGTTTTTCAGTCTAATGTCGATGTGTGACTGTAACCACATCTGGTATCGGAATCGCTTTACTTAAAGTCGCGCAAGTCCTTTGACACCAGCTACGGCTGCGTTGGTCAGGCCATCCAGAGAGTTCCTGATGACGATGGCGGTGCTATCGGACCAACTGTCTGCGACGGTTGCGATGTCGCTTCCTTCGTTGATCTGTATAGTCGATACGATCAATTCAGCCAGATTCGTATAGTCACTCAATGTGATCGCCTTTTGTCCGAGCAGATCATTCCATTTTTTCTTCGTTTCATCCGGATTCCGTTTGTAATAGCTTCCCTCCGCAATCATAATGTGGAAGACTTGCCATTTGCGCGACACGAGAGCGAGAACCTCACGAGTCGACATATCCTGTCTCAAGTTCTTATCACCGAGGAACCTTCTTGCATGCGCAGCCATCAGGGATGGCGGTGGTGGTTCATCTCCCACCGTAAACAGATATCCCTTCTTGTTGCGTTTCAAAAAGGCATCGCATTTGGTGCGTGTCGCTGCGAAGTACCACGGCAAATTGTAACTTTCATAACTATTGCCACCACCATTACCCTCGAGATAGAACTTTTCTAGTTGCTCCGTCAGTCGAATGTCGGATTCGAATTGAGTCACTTGCAGTGGTGCCTGATCGCACCACGCATCTCCCACCGCCATACACATGATATGAGGATCGGTCACCGGCTTGCGATCGTAAATTTCTTCGATTAAGACACCAAGCCCTTTTCGAATCAAGTTTTCGGCAAGATAGCCCATCGAACCGGTTTGATCTACTGCCACTATGATTGGTGTCGAAAGTGGATTCAGTTCGGAATCGCACGATTCTCTGATCGTGATATTCTTTGGATCCAGCAACGCGTCCATGGAGCGCGCGAAAATATCCGATGTCGATTTGTTTTTGTTGGTGCTTACATAATCTGTCCAGTCTTCTGGACTCCATCTCATTGTACCCATGATTAGTTCTCCTTGTATAAATCTGCGCTTTCTAATTCCAGTTTCATGAATTTTGGTGGTCCAAACGAACACGGCAGCACATCGTATTTCCAGGACAAATAGTCGTCTGTTGCACTGCCATACGATGGCAGCAATAGCGCTTGGACCAGGCTGTTTGGAAGAGTGGTATCAAATTGCAATTGAGCACCCAGCGGATCGCCTAAAAGTTCTCTTCCGATTGATTTGATCAATTCGAGATCCGATCTGGTATCGGCTCTTCTGTTCATCAAGATGTCGGGTGGAATGAATTGCAGCGAGCGCACCGGTAATGCGTAGAGCTTGGCACCGACTTCCGCCGAATACCACCAGCCGCCAAGCAGCATGCCGCTATGCCGCAACGGTGAGATAAACATCGTCTCCGGCGCAATGGCGTTATGAGTGATGTCGGCCCATTCAAGGTAGCAAGCAATGTTGTAGAGGACATTCAAGATCCAACCAAGGTGCTCGATGGGTGTGACTACTCCACCAAGATGCTTGCAAACATCAGCCATCAGCAATTGATCTGGTGTCTTATGTAGTACCATTACAAAAGCTTCTTCCGTACGAAACTCATCCGTGATCTGCGGAAGGTTTTTGCACATTTCCGCTGCCATATCCTGATTTTTGAATGGCAGGCTTTTGATCTGCCGGCGCGCTCGACGATACAGATCCTCGAATTCATCGTGCACTTCGAAGATTACTGATGATGTGCCGATATACATTGTGCCGAGTTCGAATAAGTGAGTCGTCAGATTCTCAAATGTTCTGATCGATTTATCGTGCAATCGAAACTTCTTCAGACCAGGTTCTTCCTGTTCGATTTTTTCGATGGGTTCAAACCAACTGCCTTCGAGGATCTTTTCTCTGGCCCGGTGATAGAGAAAGACGATATGTGCGAGCACATCCGCCGCCATTGGATCTTTCGAAAAGTCAGGATGCCACCGTCGAATTAGTGCGCGATACTCCAATTTCGCCTCTGGCAGCGAACTTGAGTACAACGATTCGGGTGACGAGACGGTAAGCAATTTTTTGCCAGTCAAAGATAAGAGGTCGCGCATTTCAAACACCACCTTCGAGCCGGTTGCCTCCGTATGGCATACGGGCAACCGGGGTTGAATTAAACGTTAAACTTACGATTACTATCGTACACCCGCTGGAATGACCTGTCAAGGTTCGGGTCGATCGCCTCTGCAATGTTCGGCATTTGGAAGCTGCATGTCCAGTGTCAATGAGCAATTCAAGCTCAATGGTTAGCTTACATTTCTCATGAACAGAACCTGAAATACTTGCGTTGAATGGATTGATTGTTTTGGAACGATTTAAAGCGTAAATGATACGTACATTGGTTGTTCGGAATTCAGCGACAACCAATCGTTGGAATCAGCAGCAGAGAACGGGTTGAAGATAAAATCAAGTTGTCAAGCGTGGCAGCGGAGCCCAAATCGCCTTGCACGAACCTTTATAAGGATGGTATTCTGACATCTTCGAAAAAGGCTCATGGCGTATTGAAATACAGTAATGGAATCCGGCGCGAACAACTGTTCGCAGCGGGTGTTTTTGTTTGCGCTGAAAATCATTTGCGCCAGATGACGTGAGGTTGCGTCGATGAAGATCAAGTTTGTGCCAGGCTACATCTCGAATGTAGTAGTTCCTCTCTCCGCGTTCGGTTTGTTTCTAGCGATAGAGAATCCGGCACATGCAAGGGGCGATGGCGGCGAGCACCTCGGCAGGCTGGCGCAAAACCAGCTCAGGCAGAATCAGCTAAATCGGCTGCACTCGCTTGGTGGAGCCGATCGAATTAAGCCACCACATGTGGTTCCTCTCCAATCCGGGAGAACGGATTGGGAAACCAGGCAGACACGCTTGGGTTATCTGGCACGCGACAACGATCGCAGAATGCATATTCAAGGTGTTGAGAACACGCCAGGTGGCAATGGCGCAAACCATGTCTCCGACCGTTCCAGATTTGTCAATGATTTAGGAAACCAACAAGGCGTGTGGCGAGGATTGGAACTCGATCTCGGTTCCTCCAGAAGATCTATTCGCCTCGGTGGAGATCTTTTCGAAAACAATTCATCCGTAACCATCAATATCGGCGGCGAAGACAAAACGCTTCATGCTGGTTCTCTCGTCACACCAGCTGAGTATGTCGCTCTGAACCAGGTGATTGACAGTAACAGTCAATCTCTCATCATCGATAAAAAAGGAACAGCGATCGATGGAACTGTTCTCATCAATAATTTGAGCGATGCTGGACACAAAATCGTAGCGACATCACTGGTGGTGCCGACATCAATTGATGTAGTTGGTGACTTTGCCAGTCATGGCGACTTTAAATTACGCGGCGATCTGGTTAACTTCGGTTCCGTCTATGCGTTATCCACGAAACAAGATGTGGACTCTGCTTCAATTGGTGCGAAAAACGTAGTCAATCAATATGGTGCCGTCATATCGACGGTCGTTCCCAACTCGGTGGCAGCTTCGTTCGGCGACGTCAATTCTCAACTCAATTTGAATGTCTCTGCTGACGAGAATGTTGTGAACTATGGCACCATCAGTAGTTCCGGCCAATTGACCGTTTCAGCCGGCAAGTCGATTTCGAACTACGGAATGAATGGTACATTGCACGGTCAGCATGACGTGAATCTCGTTATGGGCGGCGGGCAGTTGCGCAACAGCGGACTGATTGCTTCGCAGACCGGGAACGTCAACATAGACGCATCCGCTCTTGAAACCAAAATCAATATAGATGGCTCCGACGGATCGATTCAGGCGCACAACGGCAACATCAACATTCGCACCTCGTCTTACAAAGGTGCCGGTGGTGTCAGCATGATTGGCGGCGACTATTTGTCGCAGCAACTCAACATCAATTCGGGAACCGGTTTCGTAGCGGGCGAAGTGGTCACTGTAAATGGTGAAGTCAACATCACTTCCGGTGGTGCCGAATTTGGTGCCTCCACGAGTGAATTGAGATTCGGGAATCTTTGTGTCGATGGAGATCCCACCTATTACAATACTGCCGGCAACCTTGTGTTGGCTAGTGTAAGTGCAACTCAGGGATTTGATCTGGCACTGATCGCCAGTGGCGATGTTACTGTTACTGGTGGAATGCTAGATACACGAAGGTTGACCGGCGGCGGTAGCGCAGGAAACTTGTTGATCGTTGCAGGAGCAAGTGTCACCTCCGACAAAACGGCTGCCAATAACGACGATTCGATCGCAACCCTCACAATTACCCAGGGCGCTGGCGCTGGGCATGGCTCTACCACCGGTGGCAAGATCGACCTCAGCCTTGTCACTGCTATTGATACCAGTGGCGCGGCCAGATTGACCACTCCTGGTGGTGACGGCGGCGACATTCTAATGGTGGCTTTTGCGGGAACCGGTAAAGATAGTGGTGTCATCGATCTGGGATCGAAAGGAAGCATCACTACCGCAGGTATAGGTAGCACTGCATTCTCCAAATTGTCGGTCAATGGAAACGTAACCATGATCGCGGGAGCGACCGTCGATCCCGCCTCGGGTTTTGCGATAAAGACCCCGGCAATTTATTCGGCCTCTACAGCAGCGAACCAGCAGGCTGCGATCGGTGGCGGCGGCGATGTATCCATCATAACGGCGACGCCGAATGTGACGACAATGACTGTTAAGAATGGCACTATCACTAATGCAGGTACCATCACAGCAGGTACTGTGCAGAATACATCCATCACGATCGGTGCTACTGGTGGTGGCAGCAATATTCAGGTCAACCACGATGTATTGCAGTGGCAGACCGATTTGAACAACTACGCCATCGGAGAGGTGAATGCATCGAGAAAGGCTGAAGGTAACGGCGCTGCCGATGTGGTGTTCAGTCCGATACTTTTGCAACTGGCGTTGCTCGAAGCTGAATACATCGCAGCAACTGGTTACTGGAATCACTATGACTTGAGAGGAGCGGCGCACTACGACCGAACTCCCGCACTTTTGTCCCTGCCTGGAATTGTTAATGCACCGGACAACCTGGGTGTTTCATTCGGCATCGGTACTCAGCCCAGGCAGGTGTTCGATGACGTTCACGCCGCCATGATGGCTGAGCCCGGCCCCGGTCCTGGAGTCAGCAATCACCATACTCAGATTGTCGATAAAAACCACAAGTACGTCGCCATCGGCATGGCAAACGTAGGGGATATGTGGATTTACGCAGAAGTCTTTTCTGACGGAATTCTTCACGGTGATAACTCCGTGGTCCAAACTATTCCAAATATTGATATGCATGGTGGAGTTGGGGCTCAAGCTGGCCTGGTTACCTCGGCCACCCCTCTAACCCAAACCAATGTGATGAAATCGATCGGCACACTCGCGAATAATTTCGCTACACCTACAAGTATCCTGAGTAATCAGGCTAAGGTTGATATAACTGCCGGTAACGCGGTCAAAGTTGACGGATTCATTCTAGCGAACGGTTTACCGAGTGCACGTGCAATCAACCTGGGACAGACCAACAAAGCTCGATATGATGGTGGTGCCGGCGGTATCGTCAATATCACCGCAGGTGGTGATGTCACAGTCGGCAATATTCAGGCCGCAGGCGGCACCGGAGGCTCGGGCGCATTTCAAGGTACTCCGGTCAATGGCGGGGTAGGCGGCAAGGGCGGTACCATCACTGTCACGTCCGCAAACGGTGACATAACAATCACGCCTAGTGGCATCACTGGTGGTGCATTCGTCGGCGTCGGCGCTCCCGGCGGAGCTGGCGGTCAAGCATTTGATGATGGTACGGATGGCGGTCTGGGTGGAGCTGGAGGAACAATCACTCTCAGTGCTATTAATGGAACGATTACCGTCTCTACATTGCTTGCCGATGGCGGCGGCGGCGCCGGTGGTACTGCAGGAACCAAAGGCGGGAATGGTGGCGGCGGTGGCAAAGGCGGTATTATCGACGTCGATGCTCAATCATTTATAGTGCAGCAATTTATGTCTGCTTCCGGTGGTGGCGGCGGCGGTGCCGGTGGCCAGGGCGCCGAAGCTGGAGCCGGTGGGGGCGGTGGATCGTTTGGTCTGGCTGGTTCCGGTGGCGCTACAGTTTTGGGCGGCACCAACAGCGGTGGTGGCGGCGGCGGTGGCGGCGGTCTCGTGCCGGGATTTGGTGGTAGCTCGAAGACATTCCCTTATTATTGGGAAGTGGCAGGACCCGGTGCAAATGGATCCGGCGCAGGCAATACTGGTGGCGCAGTTGGTGCTATTGGCGGTGGCGGCGGAGGTGGTAACTCTACCGGCATGAGTGGTGGCGCAGGTGGTGCGATCGGTCTTGCTGGTACTTCTGTTGGCGGTAAGACCGGTGGAGCCGCCGGTGGTGGCGGAACAATTGACGTCAATGTCACCAACATGCAGGTGCAGGGAACCGTCAACACGTTCTGGAGTGGCTATACGGCAGCCCCTTATACAACAGTTCACGGAAAATCCTCAATAATGGCTGTTGGTGCTGGCGGTACCGTCAAGCTTCAGACCGCAAGCGGCAGTTTGCCTCCAAGTTATAGCGGCATTTTAGATTTGAGCAGCAATGTGAAAAGTCTTACGCTTGCAGGTGGTTCCTTCGACGTTGGAGTAGCAAGCGGTAACAATCGCTCTGCTGGAGACATTGAGGCGGCGAGTACGGGAACGCCAGTCACCATCAACGGAAAATCAGTGGCCTCGCCGGTCACTACGGGCAGTTTCGGCTCAGGTGGCGGTCCCCTTCAGATCACTGAAAACGGTGCGAAGGTTAACTTCAATTATGGAGATCCGATTACACCTGCGGAACTAGTAGCACTTGTTCAGGTGACAACAACCGCCAGTCAACCGCTAATTCTCGACCAGTTTGGAGTAGCGAAGAGCGGTAGTTTCTCAATCGACAGTAAAAATATTCCCAGCGGGGGGTTCTCAACTCTTATTTTGCCGAGTAGTGTCACTCTGAACGACAACTTGAGCAGTCTAAGCTTCTCCACCAGCGCGAAAGTAGATGGATTACTGTCTGTTGATTTCGCTGGAGGTGGAACGCTATCTACTCCATTACTCACCGTCAATGGAACCGTGACTGCCTCCAATGGCAACCTCAATATTCAAGGCACGGGCGCAGGAAATGCACTGGACTTGGCTATGGGAGCTGCCGGCCTTATCTCCACAACTAACGGAAATATCACGTTCAACGGCACAGCCGGTCCTATTAATTCCAAGACGTCTGGCTTGGGAACAATCACCGTAGGTGGTGTCGGAAATTCGCTCACCTTGAATGGTGGCACCGGCAAAACTGCTGTGAATATACTTCTTGATGTTGGTGCAATCAATGGCACCGTCAACTCTACTGCGCTGGGATTAGATCTTACCGTTGCCGGAGCCGGCGCGCTCAACATCGGCAACTTGACGGCTACCGACATTACCATCGCAGCCGGCGGTGTGTTCAATGGTGGAACTATGACAGCCACCAATGCGATCGATGTGACTAGCGGTGGAGTATTGAACACTGGCGTAATGACTGGTGCCAAGATCAACATTAATGCCGGCGCTACGTTCAACATCGGTACACTGACCGCAGCGAACATAGGGCTGACGGGCAAGAACAGTATTACCGCACTTGGAAATATTGGCACTCCGACCGCACTTCTGGTGCGCTCTACTGCCGGTGATATCGGCGTGGACGCAAACAATCGGTTGGTCATATCATCTGCCAAACAGATAACCGCTATCTCGGACGTTGGTGATGTGTTTGTGCAAAGCACTCTCGACGGAGTCGAGTTGATGGACGGTTCTCACGCTGACGGTACTTTTGATTTCCTGGGCGGCGGTGCAGTCACCGTGCATGGTGCGACAACCAACAAAGGACAGTTGAACCTCGTTACGACCGGAAAGATTTTGCGCATCGCCAGTGGTGCCAAAGTCACTACCGTCGAAGGCGATATATTGATTCAAAACCAAAATGCAATCGGTAAGAAAGGCAAATCGAAAGATAAGATCTTCTTCGACGCTGGTTCTTTAGTTCACGCTAACTCATCGACTCTGGGCTCCGGAAACGTCGTCGTGCAGATCGGTCAGACGTTTGCTCAGAACGCAGGAAAGACTCCGAAGAAGTTCGTCACTTTGACCGAAACAGGCGGAACAATCTTCTACGGAACAAAAGGCATCAAAGTAAAAAAAGGTGCATCTCCTAATTTCAATTCGACATTGAGCGCGTTGAATGCTGATCTTACTTTCGTGAACCCCAATACGAAGGCCGCGATCAACATTCAGAACGCCACTATCATTGCCGATCCTCCAATATTTGCCATGGCTCCGACTCTGGACTCTGATAGTCAATCAGCCATGGCGACGACCTCTGCTCTGACTTCTGTTGGAATGGAAGCGTACGGCGCCCCGAATAACGTAATGCAGTCGACTGCCACCACTCCGTCAAGTGTCGCGTCTACCACTACCTCGTCGAATGTTCTAAACGATCTAAGTGTATTCAACACATCGAACGTTCTCAATTCAGTCGACACTCACAACCAGCTCGCATCGAACCAGCTCTCTTCGCTTCCAAACGCTGCCTTCAATAATGTTGTGAATTTGATGACAGCGCAGTCGACGGCAGGCGATCTTTCTTTCGCTAAAGCAACAGGTTCCGATGTCATAACTGCTCTCGCATCAATTGAACCTGCAGCTGTTCAACAACATGTGTCGAGAAACACAGTGAATGGTATCGCCAGCGGTGTGGACGCCTTCGTCTGGTGTGATGATGAACTGGGTCTAAATTCTGCTTCTGTAATCGGTGCTGAGTCGCGAAAAGCGATTGCACGAAACGAAGAGAAAGCGAAACTGCGCAGCGGATACGTTCTCTTTGCACCTAAGGAGAGAACGATTATCGACACACCGTTTGGTTCTGTCGAACTCGCTGCCGACACGCTTGCATTCGTTGCAGTCAGCAAAGATGCACTTGCCGTTTATGATTTGCATGACGGCAAGAAATCCAGCGTGCGAATTCAGAACGGAGATCAACAGATTGTTCTCAGTCCAGGACGCTGTGCGATCGTTTCGTCGAAAAAGGCGAACTCGTTGCATGAGGTAAATCCGCTCGAGATGATTGGTTATCGTCGGATGATCGAACACTCTTTCGGTGCCGAGCACAAAGCATTCAACTGCGAGTTCTCAACCGTTCACGCAGTCAATGCGATCAAACCATTGCGAACGATTGCCGGTTCCAATCATCAGGAAGCGCGGAAACTCTCTGCGCGTCTGTTGAAGACAACCGCAATTCTGAACTGCCTCAGTCCCAACAACATGGAAGAGTTCCGTTTCTATCAAAAGCCAAACCTGGCTGCCTACCTACCCTAACGAAGGTCGGTAGTTGAAATGGCTGTCGATTGCCGCTTTGTTGGCAATTGGCTCCGCGAGGGTGGTCTTGAAGCTGCGAACGTGCCATCTGTGCGTCTTTTCGAGGCGAAAGAATACCGAAGGATTCCTCGTGGGCGCCCCCGCCCGGCATTACAAAGGATTCCTGCGCTATATATAGGTTGGTCCCAGAAACTGTTAATTCTAGCCGCACATGCACGAATGTAATTACGCTACTAAGTACGGAAAGATGAATGTCGTTTGTTCTCTCATTGAAGGTGAGGAACAGGCGATCAACTATGTTCTCCTGCACGGATTGATTGTTTCATCTGACTATATGATGCCTCTCGCGATGGAACTCGCGAAGCGGCACAATGTTTACGTGCCCGATTTTGTCGGTCATGGAAAGAGTGATACTCCGGATCATCCACTGGATGTGTTCGAACATGCTGATGCGATTCGAAGTTGGATGCACGACAGACAAATCGACAATGCGATCGTTATCGGTGGTTCCTATGGATGCCAGGTTGCAATTGAAGTGGCAGTAAAGGCACCGGATTTGGTGCGCGGTCTTATTCTCATCGGTCCAACCGATCAGCGCCGTAGAGGTATATTCGGTAATCTAATGGCTCTACTTCATGATGGTTTGGTAGAACCCATGCACATGATTCCTATGGTCTGGTCTGATGTAATGCGAATCGGCATAATGCGTTCCATCAAAGGCGCGTCATTCATGCTCGACTATCCTATATTAGGAAGGCTGCGTCGAATCAAGAAACCGGTTTTTCTTATTAGAGGAGAACTGGATCGTCTCGGTGGTAACGATTGGATTGCTACTATAAGAAAGTACGCGCCCGATACCTGGTTTGCAGAGATTCCAAAATCAGCCCATGCTGCGCCGCAAACCGATCCGGAACTGCTTGCCGATTTGGCTGAGAAGTTCTCGCGCGCTGCTTAGAGCTGACGATTCTAGCGTTCAACTCACTTCGATCCCACAGTCATCGAAGTGATGGATCCGAACGATTCGTGTGCTCCATGTTGATAGATTGAAGATATTACAACTTGGAGGTCTTGAGTGATGAACGATAAAGTTCTTCCCCTTTGTGCTGCTCTTGCAGCCGTATTGATGTTCCCCTCTAATGCATACTGTCAAGATGGAAAGCAGGCAGTAGGGCAGTCTGAAAAGAACAAAGAGTTTAATCGCAAAAGCTATTTGAAAAACACTGCCATGATTCCAGTGAAATTGTTGGCTGTAGGATCAGCCGTTGTTGTCGGCACTCCCATTGCCGTCGTGCGTCATGAAGCGATTCGACTCGATGAGTACAGCGAAGCCGTAGGCGATGAGCTGAACAGTAAGGATGGAAACCTACTCTTGGTAGGCGCCAGCATTCCTGGTCAGATCTTGCGCTCCGTCGGCACTGCCGGCGAAGGTATTCTCGATGGTTCCTACAATGCAATCCATCACGGGATGCAGGAGCCATTCTCGGATCAATCCTTTAGTTTGGAAAACCTGGAGTTTCTTGATTAACGAATGAACATCTGCAAGGAGGCGACGAATGCCGTTGCCCCTGCAGATAGTCGCATTGTCCACATGAGAAAGTTTTTTCCTGACCTGATTCGATTCCGGAGGAAGGCAGAGCCGAAAGGGCGATTGCAAATCGAAAATTGAGGGTACTGGATATAAGATGATCGTTTATCATTGTTTGATGGATGGTTACGTCGATGATCCAGAAAAACAAGACTCAATTTAAGTTTCTAACGATACTGGTTTGCATGAGCCTTTTCGGCTCCTTGCCAAACGCGGCTGCGGCCGAGAAGAAGGTCGTGCGCCCCGTTTCTCCCGCCCCGCAAGCATCGGGTCACCCAATTACACCGGGCGCGCCGCATTTGCAGCCAATCCGGGACAAATGGGCGATTGTCATTGGTATCAACAGATTTCAAGATAAGCGCATTCCTGAGCTGAAATACTCTGTGAAAGACGCGCAAGACTTTGCGGAATTTCTCATTTCTAAGCAACACTTCGCTCGCGATCACGTTCTCCTTCTGACCAACGAAGAAGCCGGAGAAGATGCAATCCTTGACGTGGTTGGCGACAATTGGCTTCCCAGGCGCGTCTTGCCTGGCGATCTGGTTTTGATATACGCATCAACTCACGGCAGTCCGAAAGAGATGGATGTCGCCGGAGAAAATTTTCTGGTGGCATATGACACCAAAGTCGACAGATTATTTTCGAGCGCTATCAAGCTCGAGGACCTGGCACCAACAATTAAGAAGAGAACTGGCTGCGAAAGAATCGTGATGATTCTAGATGCTTGTAACAGTGGTGCGGCAGATGTCGCCGGTGGTGGCAAAGGGCTGATGCGGAGCCAGAACTTCCAGGTCGAATCATTTTTGGGTGAAGGTCTGGTTGTTGTCAGTTCGAGTTCTTCAGATCAAAGATCGTGGGAATCACAGCGTTATCAAAACGGTGTGTTCACGAAACGTTTGATGGAAGCACTCGAAGCTAATGGTTCAGGCACTACGCTTAACCAGGCGTTCGAATCGCTGAAGGACAAAGTTGAGCAGGAAGTGCGCTTCGATCGAAAAGCATCGCAGACGCCCATTATGAAGAGCAAATGGATCGGTCCGGAACTCGTTCTTGCTGTCAGTCCAGCGCATCCGCGTGCCGTCGAAGCGGCAGGTGCAATGACCGGAACGGAACAGAGTGCAGCCGGAGCGATCGCAGGTACGACTCCGGTAGCAAGTTCGATCACTGGTGCAACTGCGACTCCGTCTCAGGTTGCAACGACAGGCTCGATGGGAACTTCGACGCAATCGAGTAATGAACCAACTCCCTTAACGGCAGGCAAACCATGGATGGGTGTTCAACTTCAAGAGTTGAACGACGAGATAATGAAGAGTATGGGATTGTCTGAGAAGGTCGGAGTACTGGTACTACAAATGGTGCCCAATTCCCCTGCTGAAAAAGCCGGATTTAAAGCGGGAGACATCTTGAGGAAGATTGATGGGCGATCGATCGTTACTCCGAATGATGTGACCGGATATGTCCGAAACCGTGCAGTAGGGGATAAAGTCTTTTGTCTCGTTCAACGCGACCAGAAAGTGTTCACGATGCCAGTTGTGTTAGGCGTGGTCACAGAAGAGTTCCTGGCACAACAACCCAACTCATCACCACTCGATATGACCGGTGCACCGAATGGAGTGAACCAGAGTGGACCAGTGAGCGGAAGTTTCGGAAACGGACCGATGGCCGCCAACGTAAGTCGCAATGTGCAAGTGCTGGCAAACAAGATTGCCATTTTTCCATTCACCGGACCGCCTGATTACAAGCTAACTAGAACACCTGACTACAATCGAGAATTCACGGATCAAGACAGACAGTTCTTGAAGACAATGCCGACGCTATTAGCCGGCGGAGTGAATTCGGAACTGGCTTCTCGACTGGGTAATGCTCGCGTCATTCCTCTAAAGGATCTGGCTCAATCCATTTCGACAATGGATACTTCCAACCTCGGCGCCAATGTGGATTCTTTGAAGCGTGTCGCGCGAGCTGCCAATGCGAAGTACATTGTTGGTGGTGAGATCAGCGAATTCTCATTTGCTGGACGCGTGTCGTGGAGCAATGAATACAAGTTTAAAACAAAGGCATACATTTTCAACGGTGAGACCGGACAGCTTGTCGACACCGTGCAATCGACAATGGTCAAAACGCCGTGGTTAGCCGACAGCAACACTATTTTCACCAACTATATCTATCAAAAGTTGTTGCCGGAATTGTGCAAGAAAGTTGGCGATGCCGTCGCGCAGAAAATTCCGCGTCAGTGAGGATCTTTACTATCCATGTTTCTGAGCGCATCCCATGGGTTTGCACTCTTCTTGCTAGCCGGTTTCGCCGCCGGTTTGGCTGAGCGAGCCGGTGCCGTTGCCCGCTTCGTCGCGGAAGTGGATTTGGGTTTCGGTCTTCCTGTAGTGGATCGAGTGGAACGAGTTACAGGCTTCGAAGTTTTTACGCTCGTTGTGGAACCGTCGTTCGATGGTGTTGAAGTCGACGCACTATCGGATGGACTGGCAACTGTTGACGAATTACCTGAGTCTCCATCAGGTTTTGTTTGAGCTGATTGGTCTGACGCTGTTTCTGGAGAATCAGTTTTTGTGCCGGTCGATTGCGCTGAATCCGTTGCTGCTTGTTGTCCTTTCATTCCTGCCAGAATAGTCGGCGCGGCCAGGATGGTTCCACAAACCAACAAAGCTATTGCAAACACAATCAAACCCATCTTGACGAGAGAACCTCCGGGTGGGCGTTCCGACGGGGGCAAATCCCGAATTTTAGATGATAGTCTTGGTCCGTCATGCGAAGGACCGCCACCGCTTGCGGTACTGCTATCGCCGGCAATACCATAAGGAGTTCTTCCTCCAGTATTGTTTCTATCTGCACCACCAGAACTACCGGATGCGGTGCCGCCACTGCCTGAGGTACCGCGGGTGCTACCATATCCGGTGCCGGACTGGTTTCCCGAAGCGGTCCGATCGAGATCCGAATCTGCGAACAGCTGAGGGCCTGTAGCGTTTGATTGTTCACCGGAAGATGGAGAACCGCTCTGTCGAGCCCAGCGTTCCGCCACTACCATTCTAGTATCTTTAGTTCGCGCTGGCCCTGTCGCTTGAGCTGCCTGCATCTTGTTACCCGACTCACTCTGATAGTTACAGTCGCAGGCACCGCTGATTCGTTCCATAACTTCATAGTGGTCTGCCAGTATCCAGGAAGTCATGCTTCCTCGCCGTTGTTTATGAATCGGTTTGCCGCATGTATCGCAGTTCCCTTCGGTCTTCTCGCCACTCTCTGCAAGTTTATTGCTTGTCTCTCCACTGTCACCGCCTGCTTGACCCCAACGTGCACGCAATGCAGGATCAACTCCTGGCCCTCCAGTCCCAGCACGTCCGCCGGTACCACCAGCAGTCCCACTGCGCCCGCCACCACCAGCGGTTCCACTGCTGCCTGACAAACCGGCGGTCGGATCTAGCTGAGGGAAATTCGATTGAACAACTGCGTTTGCTCCTGTTCCATAATTCCCTGATGTAGTGCACGCCTTCACTAATGCATCTCTGAGTTGATTGGCTGATTGATATCTTTCGGCCGGATCTTTTGCAATTGCTTTGAAAATGACCGCTTCCACATCGGGCGATACGAGACAAAACGGATTCTTTTCACGGAAGCTCGGAGGCGGAGTGTTAACGTGAGCCTGTATCAGTTCAAAAATAGTCAAACACTCGTGATAGGGATCTCTACCCGTGAGCATCTCGTACATGACGATTCCCAGAGAGTACAGATCCGAGCGCTCGTCATCAGGTTTTCCCATGCACTGCTCCGGACTCATGTAGGGAGGGCTTCCCCACAACTCACCGGACATCGTCAGGCGACGGCTTTCTTGATTGAACTTCGCAACACCAAAATCTACGACTTTGATGATGTCGGTTTCCTCATCGAGCAAGACCACGTTGCCTGGCTTGATGTCTCTGTGCACAACTCCTTTGCGATGCGCATAGTCGAGTGCGCTGCAAACCTGTGCGAATATGCGGCCGAAACGTTCGATGTTGAGCGGACCTTCCTCTTCGAGCAATCGTTCTAGACTTCTGCCGCGCAAATAGTCCATCACCAGACATGGCTGTCCATCAGGTCCTATGATGCAATCATAAACGGTGACGATGTTGGGATGCGCGAGCGCGCAAAGGAGATCGATCTCGCGTTGAAATCGTTCCTTATATACAGGTTGGCTATCCACCAGGAACTTCAGTGTCTTAATCGCAACTTCGCGATTGACTCGCAATTGTGTGGCGCGATAGACATTGCTCATTCCGCCAGTGCCCAATAAAGCATCGATGCGAAAACGACCGTCGAGTGTCATGCCGATCATGGGGTCGCGATGAGTCTGTCCGCCAACAAGCGGATCGTTGATTGAAGTGTTGTCGTCCGAGACCATGCGACTGTGCCAGTGCTGCCAAACCACTACAAACAATATGCCCTGTCAGGCAAAAATGCCAGAGCAATGCAGTAAGGTCGGAAAACGCTTGTCCAGCAATGCTTATGGAGGAGGACCGCCGCCTGGAGGACCACCGCCTGGGGGACCACCGCCTGGAGGTCCGCCACCCGGCGGGCCGCCGCCCGGGAAGCCACCTTCAGGACCTGGGAACTGAAAACCGCCTTGCCCCTGACCGCCGGAAGGCATGCCCCACGGCTGATTTCGGTTTTGACCCTGCCCGGCACCACCGCCACCGCCATGTCCGGAGCCGCCTGGTCCGCCGCCCATAGGCATGGGTTGCAGTCCGGACGGAGGCTGCGAGGCTGTCGTGCTGGACGTGCCTCCACCACTTCCTTTGGGAACTCTGATGCCATGCCCTTGTTGGGATCTCTTGGCTTGTCTTAATTGCTCTTCTTGCTCACCCAGCTTGGTTTCCAGGAAACTCACCTTGGGCGAAAGCGTCGCTTCGTCCGATGACTTCACGGATTGCTCCATTTGCTGAAATAAGTTCTGAAAGGCTGACACGCCAGTGCCTTGCTCTTTCAGCTTTTCAATGCGCTGCCAGACCAACAACCGCCGTTCCATCAACGGACCTTCGGCTAATTCCGCGGCTGAGCGCTCCTGTCCAACGGTGACCAGATTGAGCGATCCCAGAAGCTGGTCTGGGGTAAGCCTTCCCGCCCCATAATCATCCACCAATTTTTTGTTGACTGTGACGAAACGCCCAGCCGATCCGGTTTGCGAGTACAAGATTTTGACTGATTCTACCTGGCCGCCGGCACCATCAATCATTGCTTTGGCGAGAAACATCGCATCGACTTTTAAACTGCGTTCGCTGGCACTAGCAGCCTTTTCAGAGAGAATCGTCACCGAAGGACCAGAGCCCACCACAGTTACGTTGGCACCTGCTTCTGTTGAGCGGACAAGAGCTTGCAGCTGTCCCGCAGTCAGTTTCGGACTACTCTGTGCCAGCGCTGGAGACAGCGAAGACCCTGATGAAATCACGGCTACAAGCAGATAATTGAGAAGAGTCTTGCGCATGTTCAACATCCCATTTCTATTGAACCAGTGCTCATTGCTGTTTAATTCCGCATTTGGTTCCATATTAAACTCCATCATATTCTAGTAGGAAATGCTTTGATGGAGGCATAAGGTATTCATCAGGCTCAAGCGCCTGAAAGATTTGTTGCGACAAAAATGATTTCGATTAAGAGTCCGATTCCGTATTTGCTTTACACAGGCTGGCGATATGCCGGCAAGTATAAATTGCTTTTCGTCATCTATCTTGTGATGTTCGCTGCAGCACAGGCGATTACAATGGCGGAACCACTGGTGATCGGCAAAATAATCAATTGCGTGCAAGAGAGTGCCACCAAAGGATTCTCTGACTCGCACAAATTGCAAGATGAGATCTGGGTGTATCTCGGTTGGTATTTCGCCACGCAAATCGGCTTCTGGATTTTTCACGGTCCGGCACGATTGATCGAAAGATTCGTCGCCTTTCACATCAAGGTGAATTACAAGAGTGAGATGTTTCGCAAGCTCACGGAGTTGCCGATGCAGTGGCACAGGGAGCACCACTCTGGTGACAGCATCGACAAAATCAACAGAGCGACAGTAGCGTTGTCCGAGTTTTTCGACAACACATTTGAAGTTGCGTATATGCTCTTCAGGCTCTTTGGTGCACAGATCGTTCTCATCTGCTTCATGCCGTCATCAGGGTTGGTATCATGTTCGATCACCATTGCATCGATTGGTATCATCCTCTGGTTCGATCGATTGCTGTATGCCAATTACAAGAAGTTGAATCAGTTCGACAACTCCACTGCTGCTGCCATTCATGATTACATTACCAACATCATCACGGTCATCACATTGCGGCTTGAAACGCGGGTGTTGCCTGAAGTGCAGAGAAGATTGAATGCGCCCTTGGCACTGTTTAGAAAGAACAACAATCTGGTCGAGATCAAGTGGTGCCTGACGACAATTACAATTGCCGTGATGGTGGTTTTCGTTCTCGGCTGGTACACGCAAACGACTCTCTCGAGCGGGAAGGTGTTGTTGGCAGGAACGTTTTTCACTCTCTTCGAATACTTGCGAAGAATCGGAGATTCGTTCTACAACTTCGCATGGCTTTACGGTTCCGTAACGCGTCAGGCGGCGGACGTGCAAAGTGCGGAGGTTTTGGACGCAGCGTATGATGCGCGAGTCGACGCCAATTCGGATCACACCTTACCGGTCGATTGGAACCGCGTGGAGATTAGAGATCTCGATTTTCTTTATGAGGATGAGAAACATCGAACGCACCATCTTGCCGCAATCAATGTTGTTTTAGAAAAAGGAAAAGCAATTGCTTTTGTTGGTGAAAGCGGTAGCGGTAAGAGCACGTTGCTGAGCCTGATTCGTGGTGTGCAGACAGCCACTGAAGCAAAATTATTTTGTGATGGTACCAGCTTGCCTGGTGCTTTGACGTGCCTCACCGGTAGTACCACTTTGATGCCGCAGGATCCCGAAATTTTTGCTGATACCATTCGCTTCAACATTACTTTTGGTGTCGAGGCAAAAGAGCAAGATATATTGAGAGCGATTGAACTGGCGCGATTTGACAGTGTTCTCTCCAGATTGCCTGCGGGATTAGATACAAACATTGCCGAGAAGGGCGTCAACTTAAGCGGTGGCGAAAAACAAAGATTGGCATTGGCGCGCGGAATTTTTTTCGCACAAGACAATCCCATCGTTCTTCTCGATGAACCGACGAGCAGTGTAGATCCTCAAAACGAGCACATGATCTATGAGAACATTTTGAAAACCTTTCGAGATAAGTGCATTGTTTCTGCTGTCCACAAGCTGCACTTGCTCGATATGTTCGATCACATCTATGTCTTTGATGATGGCAAAATTGTCGAAGAAGGTGATCTCAACACATTGTTGAACAACAACGGACGTTTGGCAGAACTCTGGGCGAGCATCGACACCACCGATGTCGGCGAGGTTGAGGTTGAAAGCGAATCAATAGATTTGAGCGCAGCCAGTGGCGCTGAGGTCGAAGTTTCTGCGTCCGAGGTTGCCACGCCCGCCGATTCCACCGCAGCCGAATTGAAGCGCGGAATGATTTGACATTTGCGATTCTTGGCAACTGAGATTTTTTCAACGATTCAATCATATCCAAAGGTATGAGTGATCTCTTGATTGTCATTTCAGGTATTGTATGAACGTTCCCAAATTGACGGGGAGTTGCGTCATGCCCAGAAAGGCGAAAAATCTCTTCATTGCATTATTTTTGTCGACGGTCGTCAGCTCCGGTTGCGCGTCCGGTGCGTTCGCCAAATCGAGCGAGTTGGCATCATGGAATGATGGTCCGTCGAAACAGTCGATTCTAGATTTTGTCAAAGCTGTCACCGATAAGAAAAGCGAGTTCTATGTCAAGCCGGAAGATAGAATTGCTGTGTTTGACAATGATGGGACGCTCTTTTGCGAACAGCCGATGTACACGCAGATTCGGTTTGCCATGGATCGCGCTAAGCAGCTGGCGGAGAAAGATCCAGCACTGAAGGATAAGGAACCATTTAAGTGGGCAGTCCAGAATGACTCGACGGCGCTTGTCGCTGCCGGCGCACGCGGCTCGATGGAGTTAATCGCGGCCACTCACTCAGGCATGGACACAGACGAGTTCGCCACAATTGCAAAACAATGGGCCGAAACCGCAATACATCCCAGATTCAAGAAGCCGTATGTAGAGTGCGTCTACAAGCCAATGTTGGAAGTGTTGGATTATCTGCGCAAAAACGAATTCAAAACATACATCGTATCTGGTGGCGGAATAGAATTTATGAGAGCGTGGACCGATCGCGTTTACGACATTCCACCGGAGCAAGTGGTGGGAAGTAGCTGCAAGCTGAAGTATGAAGTGAAAGACGGCAAGCCGGAAATTGAACATCTCGGAGAGATCGACTTTATCGATGACGGTGAACAAAAGCCGGTGGGCATTGAGAAGTTTATCGGCAAAAGACCGATTGCTGCCTTCGGAAATTCCGACGGAGATCTGGCCATGCTGCAATGGACTGCCGGCGGCAAGGGCAAGCGGCTGGCAGCAATCGTTCACCACACTGACGCGACGAGGGAATTTGCCTACGATCGCGATTCGAAAATTGGTCGATTGAACAAGGCTCTAGATGAGGCTACAGAAAAACATTGGACGGTCATCAACATGAAATCGGACTGGAACAAAGTCTTTTCGTTTGATTAGGGAGACGGCGAATGAACAGAGCTCACATGCTGGAGAAAATTTCCAAGCGCAAGTCCGCCTGGGATATGGTCATCGTCGGTGGTGGCGCTACCGGAGTGGGAATCGCTGTTGATGCGGCTTCACGCGGCTATGAAGTTCTCTTGTTGGAACAGAGTGATTTCGGCAAAGGCACTTCCAGCAGAAGCACGAAGTTGGTGCATGGCGGTGTGCGTTATCTCGAACAGGGAAATATTTCTCTGGTTATGGAAGCTCTGAAAGAACGCGGATTGTTGCGCCAGAATGCACCGCATCTGGTGCACGACCTGGCCTTTATCGTTCCTAACTATGATTGGTGGGAGGCACCATTCTATGGTATGGGATTGAAAGTCTACGATCTGCTCGCCGGGAAATTCGGATTCGGACCTTCTCGTATTCTCTCTCGTAATGAGATTCTGGAAGAGATCCCGACCTTGAAGACTGATGGTCTGCGCGGTGGTGTCATCTATTATGATGGACAATTCGATGATTCGAGGCTCTTGATTAACCTCGTCGAGACTGCCGCCGAATATGGCGCCACCTTAATCAACTATGCACCTGTGACAAGACTCAGCAAAGATGATGATGGATACATCAACGGGGTTACAACCACTGATTTAGAAACCGGCATTGAGTACAACGTTCAAGCCAAAGTAGTTATTAACGCCACCGGTGCGTTTACAGACAACGTAAGGCGGATGGCCGATCCGAATGTGGAAGCGATGATCGCGCCCAGTCAGGGCATCCATCTCGTATTCAATCGGGAGCTTATGCCTGGTGACAGTGCCATCATGGTGCCCCACACCAGCGACGGGCGAGTAATGTTTGCAATTCCCTGGCACAAGCACATTATTGTAGGAACCACCGATACGGCAATCGAAACCGCGACTCTCGATCCTGTTCCCTTCGAACAGGAGATTGAGTTTATCCTCGAGACCGCCGGCGACTATCTGAGCAGCGCCCCGAAGAGAGAAGACGTTCTCAGCGTGTTCGTCGGTATTCGCCCGCTGGTGAAGAGTGGCGCAGAGAGCACGGCTGCAATGTCGCGAGATCATGTCATTCATATCGATGGTACCGGCTTGCTCACCATATGCGGTGGCAAGTGGACAACCTACCGCAAGATGGCTGAAGACTGCGTCGATCATGCCGTGACTTTAGCAAGGCTTCCGGACAAAAGCTGCATCACGAAGACCTTGCGCATACACGGCTATCATGAGAACCGGGAAGTGCTGGGCGATCTCTCGATCTACGGATCCGACGCACTGGAGATCCAGGAGTTGACGCACAACGATAAATCGCTGGGCGAACGTCTAAATGATGCGTTGCCATATACAGGTGCCGAAGTAGTCTTCGCTGCCCAGTCTGAGATGGCACGTACCGTAGATGACTTTCTTTCTCGCCGAGTGCGAGCCTTGTTCTTGAACGCGGAAGCTTCTATGGCAATGGCTCCCAAAGTTGCAGAGCTGATGGCGCGCGAGTTAAACAAGGACGCTGCCTGGATTAAAGATCAGATCAGTTCTTTCGAAAAACTAGCGCACAAATACATGTTGCCTGAAAGAATAGCTAAACGCTGATTGGCAGCCATCAATTCAAATAGTTGCCACCGGGTGCGAAACCAGGGAAGCCACCACCCGGATAGTTGGGTCTGCCACCGCCTGTGGAACCGGGGAAGCCACCACCGGAATATCCACCACCGAAGCCATATCCTTGTTGGAAGCGATGCCATCTGTGATGGCGTCTTCCGTAGTTGGGACGCTGAGGTGCAACGTTGTAGCTAGTGTCGTTCGTATACGGTTGTAGTCCGTCTTCACCCGAATCATAGCGGGACTGTCCATACGACTGACCGTTGTTCGTGTCTTGCATCGGGTTGTTGTATCCGTAGTTAGGCGTGTTCAATCCGGGTGCACGTGCAATCGTGTTCAAATCATTGTTGCCATACAACTTCAAAATCGTATTCAAATCGCGCGATTGGAGATGTGCAACTTGCCTGTCGTTCACCATTGGATACATGATGTCGCTTGCAATGTCGGAGTGTCCTTCTAGTCCCAGCGAGTGACCTACTTCGTGCAGGCAGGTTTTATACATGTTCGCATCAGTGAACTGGCGGCCCATCAATTGAGTGAGAATGCTGATCTTTGCCACCAGCACTTTGCCGTTGCCGGTTCTCTTATTCTGTTCCAAAACGGAGCGAGTTTCGCCGGCCTCTACGCCGCCGCCGCGCATTTTCGCGTCAGCAGTCCATGTGCAGATGACGTCTGCTCCGCGCGCTGAGGAAACTTCGCGCCATGAGATGAGACCGCCAGATCCTTTTGACCACTCGTCGAAAGCGCGTGCCACCATAGCTCGGTAGGCATCCTTGTAACCGGGCGTTCCATCACCTCTGTCGATGTACACATTGAGTGGAAATCTGTCGGGGTCCCATTTAAAAGTGCCGTTCTGACTGACCATATGCAAATAGTTGTCCTGCCCGTTGAACGACGGGAGCGCCTGGGAACCGGCGCCATAAGCGAGGTTGTAACCCGCATGCATCGTTACTTCCTGTCCATGCCGCGCCGCTGGAATGGCCAGCGATAGACAACTTACGACCGTTAGTATGACGAGCATGATCGTGAACATTTCGAATCGATCGGTGCGCGCCGGAACAGCCCTGGCCGCAGCCGTAACACTAATCTTTTCCTGTTTCATTTTGAGACCACCTGGGGACGCCGGCACCTGTAGCAGTGCCCGAGAAACCTCATCCCAACCGCAATGGTCGGGCATGCTAAAGCAGATGACAGTAGGTGTGACGGTTTTGTTCCGAGACCGGGACTTACGGCGGCAAATCGCGATTCGCGTATCTATATAAGGTATATGCAAACTGCTTAAAGATAGACGCTTGCCAAGAAGATAATCTTTTTCACTGACCTTTCATTTCCTGGGTGTTTTTCAATCTTTTTTGCGCGTGCGTCGGACACGCGCATATCGTCGGACATGTTCTCGGCGTCGATTGATCGACACACTAAAGTCGATTGGTCGAACAGGCACGCTAGTCGGCGGTATCAAACGCCAGGCAACAGAGACAAGGAGCATTGCAATGAGTAAGAAAGCTGAAAGAGTAAAACGGTCTTTCGCAAGACAGTGGTTCGCCGTCATAAGCGGATCGATGTTCGCCGTGTCCGTGCAATCTGCTCAAGCTGCTCAACAGGATAGAATGACTCTAAGAGAGTTTCGCAACGATCATGCCAACCTCAGCCGTCACGAAGCCAAACAAATGTTTCGTCAAGAACATCGCGGTCATCGTTTCAACACCGCGCATGCAGCTAATAATGCTGCAAGTGGTGGTGGCATAACTGCAGTTGTTCCACAAATCTTTGTCATGTGGGTGGACAAGAATGGTGTCGTTCATTGCGGCAATCCACCGAAAAATCTTTTGCAAAACCACAATCTTCACAATCAATCTGTGCAAACCAATCTTGATGGCAGCGTGGTTCGTTTGAACAATGGTGTCGATCTCGATCTTTCCGCCGCAGAGGCGAACATCACCCTAGGCAACAATCTGTTCAAACAAGCCGATTCAGTCACCATCTATGTTGGTGGCGAGACCAAAACAGTTGGCGCCGGCGCTCAAGTTACCTCAGCAGAATACGTGGCTGTAAAACAAGTGTTGGGTGGTGGCGTTCAAAAAATTTCTGTTGATGCATCCGGTAAAGCTATTGGCGGCGAGTTCGATTTGAATTCGATCTCTGCAGCGAAAGATGTGATGAAAGCATCAAGTCTGGTTATTCCCGAGAACGTGACTTCTTATGGTCAGTTTGGACGCGGTTCCGAATTCCGTCTCGTTGGTGATCTCGACAACTACGGTTCCTTGATAGCCTCGTCGAACAACAGACGTGGCAGCACCATTCATGCTGACGACATCACCAATCACAGTGGTGCTTCAATTGCTTCAGTCAAGAATGATTTGAACTTAATTGCCGATGGTTCATTGACCAATGATGGCTCGATCTCTTCTGCTGCCAATTTGACGTTGTCATCTTCTAGTATCAGGAACAGTGGCACAGTCTCTGCCACCAGTGGCAGTATCACACTCGATGGGCCCGAAGCGGCAGCGCTCAGCGTTAACAATACAGGTGGAACGATGAGTGCGCAAACTATTTCATTGCGCAACAGTGATTATCAAGGCTCCTTCGATACGAACCTGACGGGTGGAGATCTGCTCAGCAAGCAGTTCAACATCAATAGCGGCACCGGCATGACCGAAGTTGACGTGAATCAACTGACCGGTACGTTGAATCAAAAAGGTCTCGGTGTGCACGTAAAAGCCGCGACTGAAAATTTGACTATCGGCAATACGTGCTTGACCGGAGACCCGACGTATTACAACACCGCCGGTGATATCACCATCGTCGGGAACATTACTGTCGCCGAAGCCCTCACCATCATTACGCAAGACGACATCATCAGTGCTAACAACATCACCATCACGGCCACCAGTGCGGCAAGTGGTTTTCCGATCACTCTGATTGCCGGTGTGGACATTACCTTCCTGGGCGGCGGAGCCGATCAAGCGACTCTCGGACCAATCCCGCCGCCTAATGCCAACAATGGAGCTGTCAAAGCCGCACTCGGCAGCACCCAGGGAGGAAGCGTGCTGTTGGGGCAATCCAATGTCATAAATACAAGACCAACGGGAGCCACCGGAGGCGGTGGCAGCGTATCGATTATCGCGTTTAGTGGTGCGAATGCTGGTTCCGGCACGGTTGACTTGTCCGGAACGACGATTTCGACTGGTGGAAAAGGTACCGGAAACAATGGTGGTGTCGAAATTATCGCTGGGGCTGCCAATACAACAATTGGTCTCAACACCATAAACACAACTGGTGGCAGTGGTACCGGAGGCGGTGTATCGATCTCAGCTGCACAACCAGCCATTTCTGTCGGAACCGAGGTGATCTACAATTCCGCCGGCGTCTTGTCGAGCCCCGGCTTCTACATTCCTGGTAACACACGTGCTGCCAACACGGTGATAACTCTTCCATCAATAACAATGGGTGACGGAGGACTTCAAATCATTGCCGATGGAACCGTCAATTTGTTCAACCCGACCACGGTGTCAGGAGATAGCGCAAGTATTGATACAAATGGAAGTGTTTTCATCTCAGGCAACCTGAATCTCTTAAACAGCCTCCAATTGTTTGCCGACGGAAACTTCACTCAAACTTCCGCATCGACAATTTCGGTAACCAATGCCGGCAGCTCTGCTACTGTGAATGTTGGGGGCAACATTACAAACGGCGCGAACTCTGTCTTCAATGCGGCCACGGTTCAATTGAATTCTTCGAATGGAAGAATCGGTACAAATGCGGGAAGCCGTTTCAAACTTGACGCTGACAACATTCTTGTTGGAGCGCCATCTGGAAATGCTTTCATCACAGATGTCGATGCCGTTAACTTCACCATTAACAACACCGTTGGTGGCACACTCGATGTCATCGCGGGCGGTGCCATCACATCCAACGGTCCTATTTCGGCGGACATCATCAAGATGAATGCGAAGGGCGCGATGACGTTCAACAGCTCCGTAACCGCGGGGACGAGTGCTTTGTTGCACGCCACCAGCGGAATCACTGGATCCGGACTGATCAGTGCAGGAACTCTCACCCTGCAGACAGACACTGGAGACGTTGGCGCTGGAGTGACACCTCTAAACATCAATGCGGATAACCTGGTGGTGTTTGCTGCGGCAGGATCTGCCTCCTTGAATGAGACCGATATCGTCAACTTCGGCGGAGGCAATACGTTCGTCGGAAAGAGTCTTATCATTCTTGCCGACATCGCTATAACGAGTTCCAGTCTTATCACTGCCGGGGATAGTCTCGGTTTGATTGCAGATACGTTGAACATTGCGGCGCCGATTAGTGCAAGCAATGCGATTACTCTCGCGTCTACGAATGACTTGCTCAATACGAACGTGACTGGAAACCTGTCGACGAATACTCTTTTCTTGTCTTCTTTTAACGGTAATGTCGGCACCTCGGGTTCACCATTTCTCCTCAATGGTGCCACCAATATTCATGCGTCGAGACTGGCTATTCTTACGAACGCGCTTGATGCCAACATCAGCAATCTGAGCGCCACACCCTTCGAGCTTGCCACTTCGACAACTAAAGGCGCTCTAAATTTCTCGACGCTGGGCAGTCTGACAATCTCCGGAAAAATTGATTCTCAGAGCACTATAAACATCTCAACTAGCAGCGGAACGCTCAAGATAAACAACGCTGTTCAAATCACTGCCAAGGACAACATCAGCATCAGCAATGTTGGAACAAATAAAGTCAACGACAAATTCATTATCGAGGATGGCGTTGGAATTATAACCGCCACGCCCAAGACCGGTGCTGGTGATGTCACGCTAGTGTTGGGGACGAACACAGGTAATGCGAAGAAGACTGTGAAGAACGCAGTGATTGTTCAAGCCGGTGGCGGCACTGTTCGTGTCAAGAACAAAGGTGTGAAGGTGACGCTTTCCACACCGACTAAAACCACTTTCACTGGACAAGGTGCCGATCTAGTTATTGCTAACAGCATCAACAATAAGAATTTCACGATTGGTGGCAATGTCGTGATTACCGCTGATCCGCCGATTCCCGAAGGTTCACTGGTCACCATCATTGATGGCAATGCAAAGCGCAACAATATTGATGTTCAAGCAGCTTTGAACATTTCTGCTCCGTTGCGGTCGAGCGACACTACCAACGTTCTACAAATCTCAGCAGCAAGCAACACAGCACCCGTATCGAGAGAGCTGAATTCATCAACTTTCAATTTGTTGGCGACTTTGCCTGCCACTGTCAACGGTGCCGGGTTCGCTGACACTGATATCGATGACTCATTCATCACTACCAGCTCACCAACAAACAGAGGACTCAATGCCAGATTGCTTGGCCACAAAGCCTTCAACTCCGCAGCAAATGCCGGCACCACTCCTGTCGTCGACGAATTGATTGGCGAAGTTCACACGATGAACAACGATAGTGCAGTTGTGGTGGCATCGCGTGATACCACTGTGGTATCACCGAACGGTAATGTGAAAGTGGCTGCTGGAGCCGTAGTTTACATCACGTCGACCAGCGGACAACTATCTGTCTATGACCTGGACGACAAGCACAAAGGCAGCGTCGTTGTTGAAACCTCCGGTCGTCAAATTGCACTGTCTCCGGGCAGGCACATCACTATCACCAGATCCGGTGCCGAACAGTACGCCGATATCAATCAAGCAGAGGCGATTGCGCACCGCTTGATGAGTCGTCAGTTGTTGAACGCAGAGAACGTGATGTTCCAATCTGAGTTCTCTCTGCCATCAGCAATCAGTGCCATCAAGCCGCTTTCGTCTCTGGTTGAATCGAAACACAGTGAAGCTAAGAAGATTACCGAGCGCTTGTTGAAGACTACGGCGGTTCTCATGCAGATTGGTGGTTCGACACCTTACACATCTCATGCGAAAACAAGAACGGTTGCACTGAATCGCTAGGGCGTGTCAGTCGGCACCAGAACGCGATGCTGATGGTCGTCACCTGGCGCCATGGCAGGTTTCGAACTACTCTCATGGCGGCAGGAACGGCGGAAAGACAGATTAAGGAAAGAATATTGTCAAGAAGATATCCTCTTCGTTGACCTCTTACTCCTGGGTGTTCTCAATAACTTATTTCGCATGTACTTGGGCATGCGGACGTGCCCTTCGACAGGAGCACGAATGAGAGTACAGATTCGAGAGGTCACCGGGCACGTTTAGGTGCCTGGTCGGAATTGCGCTGCAAAGATCCGACCGGGTCATGACAAGAGACAAGGAGCAATCGCGATGAGTAAGAAAGCTGAAAGAGTAAAACGATCTTTCGCCAAACAATGGTTCGCCGTCATAAGCGGATCGATGTTCGTTATGTCCACACAGGCTGCTCAAGCGTCTCAAGGACAGCATGGTTTCAATGCTCATCAATTACGCCACAGTGGAGAACGGCTCCAGGGCTTGCAGAATCGTGTTCACAATCAATCGGTTCAAAGTCTCAACGGCGATGTAATTCGCTTGAACAACGGCGTTAATCTCGACCTCTCGAACTCTGCTGCCAGCATTACACTAGGCAATAACCTTTTCAATCATGTTGATTCAGTCTCGATCTCAGTCGGTGGTGAATCCCGAACGCTGGGAGCAGGTGCTCAAGTCACTGCAGCAGAGTACGTCGCTGTCAAACAAGTTCTCGGCGGCAATGCGCAATCTATCACCGTCGATGGTGCCGGTCGAGCCACCGGCGGTCAATTCGATTTGAATTCAATCTCGGCATCCAATGACACGATGAGAGCATCGAGTCTTGTGATTCCGGAAAACGTTTCAGCCGCTGGACAGTTCGGACGCGGTTCCGAGTTCCGTTTGGTTGGCAACCTGGATAACTACGGTTCTCTTGTTGCGTCGTCGAACAGCCGACGCGGAAGCACGCTTCATGCCGACGATATCAGCAACCACGCAGGCGCTTCGATCTCTTCTGTGAAAAACGATTTGAACCTGATCGCTGATGGTACGTTGACGAATGACGGTAGCATTTCGTCGGCCGGTAGTGTTTCCTTGTTGGCTGGTTCCAATTTCTCGAACTCGGGCAGTATTCAAGCAAGAAATAGCGTTTCGATCAATGCAGCCGGTATCAGTAACAGTGGCACCATTTCCGCCACCAATGGTGATATCACTCTCGACGGACCGACTACCGCTGTTCTCACTATCAATAACGCAGGTGGACAACTTGCTGCATTGAATGGTGCAATCAATATGCGAGGCAGTGACTACAACGGCAGCTTCGATACATTCTTGAATGGTGGCGATGTGCTCAGCAAATCGCTCAATATCAATGCCGGCAATGCCTTTGGTAATGTAAGTGTTGATGATCTGACAGGTGAGATCAATCAAAAGGGTCTTGGCGCGCATGTTCTGGCATCAACTGATGTGTTGAACATAGGTGAGGTTTGTCTTACAGGAGATCCGACCTTTTATAACACCGCTGGTAGTATCAATATCTCCGCAAATGTCACTGTGGCAGAGGCGCTCACGGTAATCGCCTCCGGAGACATCACAAGTGCCAATGGTATAACGATTACAGCTGCAAACGCTGCGCAGGGTTTTCCAATTAATTTGATTGCTGGTGCGAATATAGTCTTCACGAACGGGGGAGCAAACGTCACAGCGATTCCTCCATTGGTCAACAATGGGGACGTTGCGACGGTAAATGGAAACGTGTTCGGCGGAAGTATCCTCCTCGGCCAAAATGTGACCATCAGTACGCGAAGCACTGCGGGCGTGAATACCAACGGTGCTGATGTAATCATGGATGCATTTGCCGGCATTGCCAACGGCTCCGGAAGGATCTTACTTCCTCTAAACACTATTAACACTGGAGGACGAGGAACCGGTAATAACGGCAACGTCACAATGATCGCTGGCATCACCGGTAACACCAATGCCATATCGGCGGGTATCATTAATACCACTGGTGGTACTGGCAGCGGCGGTAGTGTGAGTCTGAATGCTGTTCAACCTGTCGTCAGCTCTGGAGCTTCCGGAGTGGGATTTTTTGCAAACGGTAGCAACACTGGAGTGGGAACATATGTTGCTGGCGTGAACGCTGCGCAAACCGGCAACATTGACCTTCAAGGCAACATCACCGCTGCAGGTACTGTGATCCTGAACGCCGGCAATTCGATAGGTGTCGCGCAAAACGTATCTGCTCAAGGTTTACTCCTCGCGTTTGCACATGGAAATTTTACGCAATTCAATAGTTCGCAAATTACAGTTGCGAATGGCGCCGCGATTCTTGGAATGAACATTGATGGCAACATCATTGGTAACGCCAACACACTCATCGCAGCACCTAACATGCTGCTCATCAGCAATAATGGCAAAATCGGAGTCAACGCCGGATCGCGTCTGCGAATCGATGCCGACCAACTTCAACTGAGTGCGGTGAGTGGTTCTGCGTTCCTCAAGGATATTGACGCTCTGACCTTCAGTAACGTGAACCCGACGACTGTTGGTGGCACTCTTGATGTTCAGTCAGTCGACAACATGGATGTCGCTGGTGTTATCAGCGGAGACATCGTCAAGCTCTCTGGTGATGCAATAAGCATCAACGCCGACATCAATGGTGGAACCAGCGTCACCGTAAATGCTGGGACCGACATCCTCGGCGGTGCTGGTCGTATTTCTGGTTCCAATGTGTTTCTGACTGCGGCCAGCGCAGATCTCGGAAGCATTGCCAATCCTGTGTTGACTAATGCGGATAATCTCGTCGCTAATGCACTTTTTAGCTCACTCTTCATTCAAGAACTGGATTCTGTGAACCTCGGTGGAGGTTCCTCCGGTTCCTTGAATACGTTCTCCGTCAAAGCTGGGGGTACTCTTTCAACTTCCAGTTTGGTCTCATCTAAGGATGTGGTGCTCACTGGCACAACGTTGGGCATTACCGGCCAGGTAATCGGATCAAACTCGGTCACCTTGACGGGCAGCGCAAGTCTGCAGAACGGAAACGTGACCGGCAGTGTTTCGGCACCGACTGTGGTGCTGAACTCCACCGGAGACATAGGAACTACTTTGGCTCCATTCAAGGTGAACGGTGCTTCGAGCGTACAGGCTTCCGTAGTGTCCGCTAATTCCACGAACCAGAGCGTGTTCGTTCAGGGCGCTGACGGTACTGTATTTGGTGACTCGAGCGCGCTCTCGAAACTCTTCCTGTCGTCAACTGGAGGACTGACAGTTGCGGGTGATCTGATTGCCAACACGAATAACAATGGAACAATCAGTGTGACTGCGGCCAAGGGCACTCTCAGAATTGAGAATGGTGTTAACATCCTGTCCAGAGATGATATCAACATCCTGAATTCTGGAACGAGTAAGTCGACCGACAAGCTGTCCATCGGTGACAACGTAACGATCGCAACGGATACCACGGTTTCTGGTGATGGCAACATCAGCATGGTTCTTGGCGCTGCAACAGGCAAAGCCAAGACTAAGGTGAAGAATGTCAACGTTGTTCTACAGGGTGGAACCGTCCAATTCCTTAACAAAGGATTGACGGCAGTTGCTTCGACTCCAACGACGACATTCACTGCGAAAACGGCTAACATTGTGACTGGCAATAGTGTGAACGTGAAGAACTTCACTCTGGGTAAGAGCGTCGTTGTCACGGCTGATCCGCCTCCTCCTGCGGGCACGCCGATCATTTACATCTACGGCGATGGCAGCCACAATCACTCAGATAGCAACGAAGTGGTTACTGCATTGCAACTTGAATCGCCGGTTCAATCTGCGGCTACATCGTTGCAAGTCTCCGCAGGCCAAGCAATTTCTGGTTCTGTGGAATTCAGTTCGCCGAACTTCAACACACTGGCATCATTGCCTGCCACGATGTCGTTCGTTCCCGTCAACAACGATGTTAACTTCGATGATTCAAGCATGGTGACCGGCACCTCGTCGAACGGAGCAGCCGGTGCTAAATTGCTCAGCCACAAACAGTTCGGTTCGGACGAAGCGTTTGTTGCGACGAGTGATGGAAGCATCGCTCCGAACAAATTCAATCTCGCCGCAGACGAAGTGATTAACGATGTTCACACAATGGATAACGGTAGTGCGGTTGTGGTGGCAACTAAAGACACCACAGTGGTATCACCTAACGGAAGTGTGAAGCTGGCGGCAGGAACCATTGCATTCATCACATCAAACAATGCGCAACTTTCTGTTTACGATATTGATGACAGACACAAAGGAAGCGTTGTTGTGGAAACGGCTGGTAAGCAGATTTCGTTGTCTCCTGGCAGACACGTCACTGTCACCACACTTAGTGCCGACCAATTCGGCGATGTTAATCCGGTCGAAACGATCGCACATCGTTCAGTGAGCCGGCAAACGTTGAATGCAAACAGTACCGCGTTCCATTCTGAGTTCTCATTGCCTTCAGCAATCTCAGCAATCAATCCGTTGTTGACGATTGTTAGATCGAACAGCAGCGAAGCGAAGAAGATTCGCGAGCGTTTGATGAAAACGACCGCAGTTCTCATGCAGATTGGCGGTGGAGCACCATATGCCGTTCACGCGAGAACGAAGATGGTGGCGTTTAATCGGTAAGGTTTGAATCGATAGGATAAAGGTGGGGCGTCCGCAAGGGCGCCCTTCTTGTTCACTGGGAGCGCCGGATGCCAGCCGGCTTATATGCCGGCGAGCCGCCGGCGGTCCCAGTTTAGGACATTGACACTGTCGTTCCGCGCCTGGAACTGTCTCTGGCGGCTTCGATTACTCGCATGGTGTTCAACGCATCGGCGGGATCGACTGGTGGCGGCGTTCCATCGCGAACTGAATCGGCTACACCTTGATAGAACCGCTCGTAGCATCCTCTTTCGCTCACCATTTTTTGATCGATGGTGGAACCATCATGCTGGGTGACAATCCGTCCGGCCATTTCACTCGGTTCAACACCCCAGTCCTTGGACGACGGCGTTTTGCCTTCGCGTAAAGCATCCTCTTGTGGGTCCAGTCCATATTTCTCATAGCTGCCGTTCAACGCCAGTACTCGGAAACGCGGTCCTTTGATTGCGGAAACCACGTTTGCCCAGAGGTGTGCTCGAACGCCGGAATCGAATTCCAATGCTACGAAGGCGTCATCATCGGCGGTGGCACCTTCGCGAACACAGCTGACCTCCGCGTAAACGTTTTTCACTGTACCAAACAAATTCAATGCTTGATCGATCAGGTGACTATGCAAATCAAAAAGCAATCCGCCACCGTCCTCGGTGCTTCCGGATTCTCGCCATTTTTCAAGATTTACCACTGGTCGATATCGTTCAAACCGAGACTCAAAGCGAACAACTTTCTTCAAGGTCCCATGATCGAGCAGCTTTCTCAGTGTCAAGAAATCGTTATCCCATCTTCTGTTATGAAAGACAGTCAGCATGGTTCTCTTCGTCTTGCTCAATTGAACCAGTTCCTCACAATCATTCACAGTGGTGGCAAATGGCTTGTCTACGACAACTGCAATTTCGTTCTCGAGACTTGCCTTCGCCTGTGGTGCATGAAATTTGTTCGGTGATGCGATGACGACCAGATCGAAACGATCCGCCGACTGAAAAATTTTGTCTGCCGAATCCAATATCTCAGCTTGCGGAAACGCCTTCTGTGCCTCGTTTACACGTTCCGGATTACTGGTGACAATCGCAGCCATCCGCATTCCTGCAGTGTGTGCGATGAGCGGAGCGTGGAACACTTTGCCGGCCAGACCATATCCAATCAATGCCACTCTGATTTCTTTCATCACGTCTCTTTCGTCGGTTTGTATTCGTTCTCACTCAAGCCAAATGTCCATGCGACGGCAGCTTTTGCTGTGCGGGTTTCAGGCGGAACGCGCAAGAAGTAGTCTTTGAAAGAACCGTCCGGCTCCGGCGTTGAGTTTTTCACCTTCACTACAATGACGGCCTCGTCGCCGCGTAGCTCCTTTCGGTAAAGGGTACCATAGTTGTCTTGATGTATCTGTTTTGCGGATGAGTCCTTTATGAATCGTTCGAGCCCGTAGATTTCGATCATTATTCTACGCAACTCAGCGTTGGATTCAGCCTCTATGTGGCGAATGAAAAGTTTCTGAGGCTGTTTGATCAGGTGATCGGGAACTTCTATGCCATGCCAGAAATACAGCGCAGTATTGTCGACGAATTCGACGGCGGCTTTGCTGGGATGATGCGCGCGAAAAGAATCGTCTTGAGAAACTGTTCTTGGTTTTAGAAAGACATAGCAACAGTTCTCATAGAAAAGATAAGCAGTCGCGTGTGTCGTAAGTCGCATCCAGTGATCTAACTCATTTGAAACCGGCTCATCGAGTTTGCACGACAGACCCTTGCGAGCGAAGTCTGCGCTCGCTAGCCAATACCAATCCCATGCGCCCATCCAACTTGTTTGCGCCGGTCCAATCCGGTCGACTCGCCTGCTTTGAAAAGGTTCGTCACTAGACTTGTTTTCTTCGGAATACATTTGCTCTCGTCGCACGATTTTCAGTTCATCGAGGAACGGTTGAGGCAATCGCATGATCAAGCTGTTCCAAATATGAGCCGGTTCGGTCCCTCCCAGAAGGAGAGCTCTTTCCAATTGTTGGAACGGTCGAGTCAAACTATCGTTGGTTTCCCTTTCCAGTGTCTCGTGTTTTTCTGCGCCAATCTGATTGTCAATTGCAGAAACCAACTTTATTTTGAGAATTCTCTTCAGCAATCTCTCCATCCGATCGTATAGAAAGGTGCCATTACCAGTGGTGCCTGGCAAGTTCCGAATCCAATCAATGGAATCGAATGCCTCTTGCCACAGGCTTGTCCATTCTCCTCTGACTACCTGAGGTTCCATCTGTGCTATCTTGAGGGAGGATTCTTTCGAACGCTCCTCTCCGAGCCGCATCATGAGATTGACCAGCACAGGGAAAATCAATTGTTGCAGCGGACCACGGCATGGAATGATCTGCGGTTCTTCCAAGCCGAGCAACACATAAATCTCACTGATCGACTCCTGCAACTCCAGCCAATCAGCCGGTTCCGGGTCTCGCCCGAATGCAAGCCATTCGGGCAGATACTCGCGAAACTTCTTTAGTTCTACTTCAGTCAACATTTCACTGTTAACTCAGACAGCCGGTATGCACCACCGGTGGTTCAATCATCATCTCTGCGAGTGCGAACGCCCATGACGAGAAAAATCATTCCCATTATAAGACTGCCCAGGCGAACATATTCCACTCGCGGATTGTGACCGTAGCCCGGCATAAATTTTGGTTTCTTGCGCGCGGGTTCTGTGGTCGATTTCATGCCTTTGATCCGTCGTTGCGCATCCAGGTAGGTAGGCTGCATCACGGCAATCGTTGGGTTAACGGGGTCGTAATAAATGACCATGCCGTTTCCGATAGCCGAAGTCCTCAAAATCCTGCGCTCTTGCTCATTTCGGGCTGTGACGCCGCCCTGGTAGATGTAACCTTTGATTGAGTACTTGATGTTGGCTGAATCGCCGCCGTTCAAAGCTGTAATAATCCCGGTCGACGACTCGTATTTGACAATCTTAATCGGGTCACCGGCCGAGAAGTCGTCCACGAAGCCTCTGACACCGCCGAAATTCCGGCTGTAGACAGGATATTCCTCGACGATTGGCTCGGCGAAGTAAGCAATTAGAAACAGCACGCATGCCATCACAATCAGCATAATCCCGATTTATCTCCCCCAAAATTCACGATCACAAGTCTGCCTGATACATCATAGCAGGGTACTCTTATCAATTTATGGCACCCGGAGGTTAAAGGGGCTGAATTGGCTGGGTATAATAGCAAAACGGGCATTATTGGTCGCTCCAGGCACAATTTACCGCCGATATGTTGAACGCCCGGCTGTCAAAGTAAGGACCATGGCGCAAGGACCTGACGACGAACGTTCTAAAAAACGCAAAAGCAGCAAGCAGGAGCTTGCTTCGACTTTTGACAGCTATACGGTGCCGCATGACGACTCACTATTGCAGCCCGAAGAGTTCTTCAAAGGCAATCTGAAGCTGGTTCAAATCACAACTTTATTACAATCGATCATGCTTGGAAGAATGTCGGGTCGGCTCAGAGTGCAGAGAACGACGGTGTGGACCGACGTGTTTTTCGACAAAGGAAATCCTGTGCATGCTGAGGGAACCCGCGGCACAGGCGAGGATTGCCTGCTTCAGACGATCTGTTGGAAGGAAGGCGATTTCAACTTCGAGCCCAAGCTGAAGACCGATGAGAAGACCATTTTTCGAGCACTGGAGCCGATTCTGCTTGAAGGTGCTCTGTTGTTCGATCACACCGAATATCTCAAAGAAGCCAATGTGAAAATGGCGACCGTGTTGTATCGCTCCAATCCGAACCTCTCTGAGTCTGAGTTTGAAGCGGTCATGGCGAAAGGCGACGCGCTCGATATCGGTCAGTTGAAACGAGTTTATCTTGCCGTTGATGGAAGGAAAAATCTCGAAACCATAGTGGCCGACCACGAATTGTTGAGAAGTCAATGGGTGCCGTTGTTTGCTTCTTTGATTCGTCTTAACGTATTGGGCATCTTAAATGAACCGCAAGCATTGGATAGTTTTCCCACGCACGGTAAGAAGCTCGATATGGAAATGGCAGAGTCTGCCAGGCAAGCTTTGCTCGATCGAGAAACTGGTATTTTTAGTTTCGGCGCTCTTCTTTTTCTTCTTGGCGAACTGCTCCGATTTGCTGGCGAGGCACCGCTGTCGGTGCTGGTCGTAGAAGTACAACCTGCGCGCGCCACCCTCAGTGTGAATAAATCAAACTTGCCGCCGGAATTGATTAGAGATGTCGCGACGCTGATCCAGGAGGTGCCTGGCATCAACGCTATCGTCACTCGCTTCGACCAGAATGATATTGCAGTCGTCTTACCGGGACTTCGATCTGACGGTGCCGTAAAGTGGGCTGAGAAGATTCGCCATGCTATCTCTACGACTGGAGCCGTTTCGCTTCCGGACTCGTCGAATTTATTTTGCTCGATTGGAGTCGCCTGTCTTCCTGACGATGCGAAGCATATGAGCACTCTTCTGGGCGAAGCCGAGAAAGCGAAAGACAGAGCGCGAAACGCAGGTTCCGGAGTGGCGCTTTCGCAGTCACCGACTTTGAGTTAGTACATACTAAGGACTGAGAACCATATCCGCGGGAGAGTGATGCCTGCGCATTTTTCGCAATTCTTAAATTATCTCGATATCGAGATACTCGATGTCGAGGCAATATGATATGATGGAACTATCAAGGATGGAGAAAGAAGAATTGAACCAGGATGGCGTCCATGTCTGGCTGATTGCCTGGAAGGCATATGATGCTTTGAAGGAACACGCCATGAAGAGTATCGAATCACTCGATATGTGCGTGACTGACTTCGGCATTCTGGAGCTTCTCCTGCACAAAGGTCCGGCAAACATAAATGTTCTTGGCGACAAGCTTTCGCTGGCTAGCGGTTCAATCACCGCGGCTATCGATCGGCTGGAGCAAAGACAGTTTTTGAAGAGAACACCATCGCCAACCGACAGACGCGCGAAAGTCATTGAATTGACAAAGAAAGGAAGACAACTAATACAACAGTCTTTCGATACACATAGTATTCACATGGAGAGTGCCGTGGACGGACTCACGAAAAAAGAGCGCGAACAGCTGCTCGTGCTTTTGAAAAAAATGGGCAAATCGGCACGCCAGAAATTGCGGGAGCCCTCAGAATGAGAGGTTCCCCGGGAGCAACTCCCGAAGGAGTCAATATGCAAAAGAAGATAGTCAGTGTCCATCAAGCCAGAGCACCACACATGGTGGGTGATGGATTGCCAGTTCGCAATATTTTCTCGTATCGCGATCTCGGCAAGAAAGAACTCAGTCCGTTCCTCATGCTGGACTACGGCAGCCCGTCGCAATTTCCTCCCACGGACAAAGCGCTCGGCGTGGGTATGCATCCTCACCGCGGTTTCGAGACGGTCACTCTTGCTTTTCAAGGACAGCTGGAACACAGAGATACAGCCGGCAATCACGGCGAGATAGGCCCCGGCGACGTACAGTGGATGACCGCCGGTTCAGGTGTCCTGCATGAAGAAATGCACGCTCCCGCTTTTCGAAAAAGTGGTGGCACATTGCAGATGGCTCAACTCTGGGTGAATCTTCCTGCTGCACTGAAGATGAGTCCACCCAAATATCAAACGTTGTTGAAAGAAAATATTCCAGTGATAGAAGCCAACGATTGCCAGGCGACCGTACGCGTAATCGCCGGAGCATGGGGCAATGCTAAGGGACCCGCTTCGACTCACACGCCCGTGACTCTGCTCGATGTGAAGCTGACTGCTGGTAAGTTGAATGTCGACATTGAGAACGGTCACACCACTGCACTGTTTATGCTGGACGGAAGTGCCACTATAAATGGTGACAGACAAATCAATGCGCTTGAACTTGCTGTTCTATCACAAGACGGTTCCAACTTCACAGTTGAAGCTGTCGGTGAACTCTCTCACTTCCTCGTGATGAGTGGTGCTCCCATTGATGAACCAGTTGTGGGATATGGTCCTTTTGTGATGAATACCGAGGACGAAATAATGACAGCATTGAAAGACTTTGCTAACGGCCGCTATTAGAACCGTTCGAATATTTCAACGTGCAGAGGTTGATTGAGGTTGGTCATTCAACCTCTCTGTCTTCTTTCCGCCGGAACGCCGACCATGCGCGTTCATCCACCCGATCACGCCAAGGGTGACATCGTCTCTGAACTGCCCGGCCTCGAAAATCAAATGTTCGGTGTTGCCCAGCAGAACAAGTGTCTTTTCGTCTGTGGCAAGCGCTTCAAACAGATCGTATGTGCCGGTCTTTTTCACCAATCGGTCGTCGTCACCCTGGAAGAAGATCACCGGCAATTTCGTAATCTTCTTAGCCGCATCGATATTTTGATCCATGAAGTTGTTGAATTCAACGAGCTCCTTCGGTGACAGTTTCAATCGCGCCGCTGGATCCGCCGTCCAACTGGATCGCAGCGAAGACTCCGTTGTCGCTTGCTTGATCACTTGCTCTCCGATGTTGATCGGTTTGTTCTTGCCGCTCAGATAGTGCAAACCTACACTCAACGCAGTGCTGGTTCCCTTGTATCGGCTGCCTGAAGGCACCGAGCAAATGACGCCGTCAATCAACTCAGGTGATTCGGCGGCGATGCGCAAAGCGATAGCTCCCCCCATAGATTCGCCGAGAAGGAAGACCGGCACGTCGCGATTGTCTCTGCGGAGAACTGAGATCACCATCTTCAAGTCATTAACGCAATTCTCGATATCGAGCGTGTCCTGCCCCTTCGAAGCAAGAAATGTTCCAAACCCTCGCACGTCGAATGAAACCGAAGCAATTCCTTCCGGCGCCACTCTTCTTGCAAATGATTCGTAGGAACGATGGTGCAATCCCAGTCCGTGGATACAAACCAGCATCGTATTCAGTGGCACACTTGGATCCACCCATACCCAACCGGGAGCGTCCACTTGACGGAATTGTTTTCTCCAGGCGCAGCGAGGCAAGTTCACATCGCCGCGGGCAACGCTCAAATACTTGCTTTCACCAGTGACAATGGAATCACCTGTACGACACTTCTCATTGTCACCGGCACCGAAGATGTATTGCCTCAAGTTGGCGGTGTCAATTCCTTTCTTCGTGTATTCATCATTCAGCCGTTTGTAATTGTTCTCTCGAAAAATCCACACGCATTTATCATGGACCGATCTAGCCGCATCCATCTTGCCGGCTTTTTTGTAAGCATCGACTAGTTGCAGAAGTGCCCAGCCGTAGCCGATGTCTTCGGAACCAAAGATGGCGCGATTCAGTCGAACCAGTTCTTCAAACGTTGAAATTGCCTGGTCGTATTTGCGTTGTTGATCGTAGCAACCACCCAGACCTTCCAGTGCAAAAATTGCCACCATCGGTGAATCGGTTTTCGACAGAACGTTGAGTGACTCCTCGAATTCTCTGGCGGCTTCTTTGAGCATCTTCTGCCGGTAGAGACACTCAGCAGAGCCCAGTTTGACCATAGCTTTGGTGTAATGTTTTCCAGGAGCTTTCTGCCAGGCTTGCTGGCATAGTCCGTGGGCTTCGCCAAAAGCGTCTCTGCGATAATGGCAAGCGGCATGATCCATTAGCGCATCGCACTCGCCTGACTTGGCCAGGTCTTTGAGAATCTCCTCCGCTTTATCAAATTCATTGTTGTCTATGAGCTCCAGCGCCTGATTGCGCTTATCATCAGCTTCAGCAAACGCGGAGAAGCAACTGCACCACATAAAGAGCAAGCAAGTAAATATGCATGTTGTCAGTTTCAACAATTTAGCCACCTGAAATGATATTTCAATGTTAACGCTCTTTTCCGTAAATATCGATAGCAGTTCCGGCATTTGGTCCTCGTTTCACCGGAAATAATTTTCGATCGTCGATCATGATATCCCAGTCGCGGGCGGTATTGTCATGACCGAGCAAAACCGTCAAATCCTTCAAACCATTTTTTCGCCGCTTAGCGTTGATGTTTGCCACCACTGCTTGCGTTACACTGGGGCAGTCTCGACAATCCACACCAAACAAGTTTTTCATGGTCGCAAGCGTGTCTAAGGTTTCCTGTTCGATAGGACTGTTCATCAATCCCAGTTTCTGAATGTGGGAGTCACGAAGAGCCTTGTAGACAGCGGAGTTTAGGCGAATTCCGGCCATGTTCAAATTGTAAGCAGGACTGCCCTTTAGAATGCGAATGATACCTGCCGGGCTGATGCCGCTGCGAGAGATGCTGAGCCCGCGCAGATGTTTCAATTTTAGAATGGTATCGACCGCACGATCGTCAATCTGCTTCATGTCGCCCACTGAAAATCCAGTCAGTTCCAGCCCTTCAGTCAAACACTTCAAGCCTTCATTGGTGATTTCAGTGGAGTCCAAAACCAGAAGATTGACGCTCTTCATCTTTGTTATTGTTTTCAGATCGTCGTCTGTGATCGGAGTGCTCATCAACACGAACATTCGTACGTCTTTCATTCCGACAATTTTTTCAAGATGTTCATGCTTGAGATGAACCCCGTCAAAGGCGAGACCTTTGAGATCGAGCGATACGACTTCGTGTATTAACCTGTCGGTAATTGGTGTGTTGAGCCACAGGTATTTGATCAGATGTCGGTTCTTTCGAAGTTTTCCGAGGAGACGCTCTTCATTTGGTTCCAAGTAGACATACCAATTTCCACCGGCAGCCTTCAGCGTGAAATCGTTCATTTCTCCGGAGTTGTCGTCGAACAATTCTGCTCTGGTTGGTTCAACATCCGGAGTACTGAGCATCTTCATCACGATGAAAGCAGTGAACGCCAGCAAACCAACGATCAAACCGATGAAAAGCCATGATTGCTGGTTGTTGGATTTTGTCACCGAAAGCGAATCATTTTTCAAAACAGAATGAACGGGCTCGAGTTGTTCACTTTCCTCTATTGATGAAAGTGATTGTTTTAACTCTTCGATCGTTTGAAATCGATCGTCAGGATTTTTCGCGAGGCAACGATCAATTGTTTTTTCCAGTGTGGAGAGAACTGGATCGTCGGCTGTTGAGGAACTGCCTGTTGCCGTCCTCAATAGTGGAGGTTCCATCGAGGAATGCATTGAAATCATTTCGAGTGCTGTGGAGGCCACAAAGGGTGGACGACCGGTCAGCATCTCAAAGGCGAGACAACCCACCGAATATATTTCGGAACGAGCATCGTAGGGTTTGCCCATTGCCTGATCGGGACTCATGTAGGCTGGAGTGCCCGCCAGAGTTTTATGTTGATCGGCCGCGGCGATGTTGTGTTGACTAGTGATAGTGAGACTGGCCTGGCGCACGGCGGCGACGCCGAAATCGATCAGGCGGACCTGGACCTCATAATTGTCGTTGCCGCCGACGAGAACGTTGCTCGGTTTTAGATCTCTGTGCCAGACGTGCTGTTTATGAGTGTATGAAAGTGCATCACAGATCTGTCTCAGAATTTCCATCGCCATCGGACCATCGACCTTCTTCGATTGCTTGAGGAAATCTTCCAGGCTTGAACCATTGAAGTACTCTAGCACCATATATGGTGCACCACTCTCGGAAACGCCAAAGTCTATTGCCTTAACGATATTAGGATGGTTCAACTTGCTGTTGGCACGAGCCTCTTGTTGAAAGGAGACGAGCGCTCCGGGTTCAACATTGTTGAGACATTTGATAGCGACATCTTTGGTCAAGAAGCGATCCCTGCAAAGGTAGACAGTTCCCGATGCACCTTCTCCAATCTGGCGGAGAACTCGATATCTGTCGATTGGAATTCTGTCGCCGTAGAGTTCTTTCTGTCGAGACTGTTCTTCCGGACTTTCTTGTTCGTCGAATGAAGGAACCGAGTCTTCCGGGGTGGCACCAGATGCGGTGCGCAAAGATTTCACGGATCCTGAAGTGGATCCGCTGGCTGGTTGTGAACCGCTTTGACTTTTGCAGTTACACGTCTCGCGGCGAAAGACCCATTGGGTGAAGCTGCCCGGACGGCTTTTCTCTATGCGTTTGCCGCAATCCGGACAAAGCTCGATGTTAGGTTCATGCTCTTGTTCTTCGGGCGCGGTTGCCGTACAGGAGCACACCATAATCCATTGCGTGAGGCGACCTGAGCCGCCTCTTGGCTGGCCGCATTTCGGGCACATTTGTTCCTGCTCTGATTGCGTCATCGCCTTCTTCGCGCTGCAGCGGAATATGAGAAGATTATACCCAACGTGCGGTCGCCTTTTAGCTTTGCACTGCCGGTATAAGAGCAGATGACCGATGCCAAGAATCGGGGAGAGCTGATATATTGGTTCTCTCGTTACTCATAATCGCCTGTTGGTTCAGCTCCAGGTCAAGGAAATTTCGTTGTGAAGATCAATAGTTTTCGTCTTGCGCTTTCAAGTTCACTAATTCTTTCGTTGCTCGCCCCAACGTGTTTGCAGTATGAAGTTGCCACTGTATACGGTGCTGAGTCGAGCGCTCGTCTGTGCCAAGCAAGTAACGACCAAACTGATGAAGCTGAAAAAGACAACGACGCAAAAAGCGGTTCTAACGAATCCGAAAAGAAGGGCGACGATAAGAGGGGGAGTGGCAAGAAAAAGACTGGCGATAAAGCTAAAAAGAAAGATGATGAGCCGAAACTCTCAGTGACGGAACACACAGTAATTGTCGATGGTAAGCCTGTTAAATACAAAGCCACGGCCGGCTTCATGGTCTTGAAGGACTTCTCGGAAAAGGGGCGGCGTTCGCACGGTGACGACGACAGCAGTTCATCGGACAAGGACGAGAAGAAGAAAGAGAAGAAACCTAAAGCGCTCGCCAAAATGTTTTTCATTGCTTACACGCGAGAAGGTGGCGGCGAACAAAAGCGACCATTGATGTTTTCGTTCAATGGCGGACCTGGTTCCTCATCCGTCTGGTTGCACATGGGTGCACTGGGTCCGAGAAGAACGGTTCTTACCGATCGCGGTGAGGCATTGCCACCACCGTTTCGTTTAGAAGATAACAACTATTCGTGGCTCAGTGATACCGATCTGGTTTTCATCGATCCAGTGTCGACAGGTTACAGCCGTTCTGAACCAGATCAAGATCCAAAAAAATTCCACGGTTATGATGAAGATATTGAGAGCGTGGCCGAATTCATTCGACTCTACACAACCAGGTATAAGCGTTGGACGTCTCCGAAATTTGTCGTCGGAGAGAGTTATGGAACGACTCGTGCTGCCGGTCTCAGTAACTACTTGCAGAAACGCTATGGTTTGTATCTCAATGGTATCATTCTCGTTTCCGCCGTCTTGAATTTTGGAACGCTCGACTTTTCTCCCGGCAACGATGTTCCGTTCTCTCTATTCATGCCATCATATACGGCGGCAGCGTGGTATCACAAAAAATTGCCGCCGGAGCTGCAGAGCAAGCCATTAAAAGACGTTCTCAAGCAAGCTGAGCATTTTGCCGCCAATGATTATCAGCTGGCGTTGTTTCAGGGCGACAGATTGAGTTCTGAGCGAAAGCGCGAAATTGCCACGCAACTTGCAGCTTTTATCGGACTGCCTCTGGATTATGTAAGTCAGCTTGATGGGCGGATTCCCGACGATCTGTTTTTCACACGTTTACTGAAAGACAGCAATCGTTTGCTCGGTCGCTTTGATGCGCGTTACAGCGGGGTGCGTTTTAATCGAGGGCGAGATGATGTCGATTACGATCCCAGCTTCGAAGCAGTCAACGGACCATTCACAGCTACGTTGAATGACTACGTGCGGCGCGAGTTGCATTTCGAGAGCGAATTGCCGTACGAAATTCTCGCCAACGTTTGGCCCTGGAGTTTCAAAAAAGTAGAGAACCGCTATTTGAATGTATCGGACGATCTGCGCAAGGCGATGATCTGCAATCCATATTTAAAGGTATGGATTTGCGCAGGCTACTACGATCTAGCCACGCCGTATTATGCCGCCGAGTATACGGTCGATCAAATGGCTCTGGAGCCATCGATCCGCAAGAACATCAGCATCACGTACTATGAAAGCGGGCATATGATGTACGTCTACAAGCCCGCTCTGGAGAAACTCAAGACTGATTTCCAAGAGTACTTGCGGGAAGCAATGCTTCCCGACAGTTCGGTTGTCCCTTCGACGATGCCTTAGGGCTGTTTGGAATCCGGTCGAAGTTCTTGAGAACTACTGCTGCGGCATGACCGGCTGATTAGCCGGAGGATTGTTGCCTTGATACGGGGTCGCAGTTCCGGCTCCGTCAACTGGAATACCAGGCGTGACGCCCGGTGTGAAGCCTGGGGTCGCACTCGGCGTCGTCACAGGCGTTGTGCTTGGCACCGCACCTGGGACCGCTCCCGGAACGGCGTTAGGATCCGTAGTGGTCGGCATGCCCGGCGTCACTGGGACAGCCGGAGTGGTAGCCGCCGGCTGGGTTGCCGGTGGGGTCCATGCCGGAGCCGTATTCGTAGGTGTCGTGGCAGGCGTGGTCGAGGTCGGAGTAGTTGAATCGAATGTCGGCGGTGGCGTGCCCTTCATCATGAAGAAGCCGATCACTGCAAGACAGACGAGAACCAGTATGACCGTGATCATCTGATAGCCGCCCGGAGCTGGCGCAGTACCATCACCGACCGGACCGCTCGGGGTGGAGGTTGGTCGATAGGGATCTGGCACCGCCATTGGTGCAGGTCCGCCGCCGCCGCCAGTTCCTGGTTGAGGCGCATGGGCTGCGTAATTTTTCATCCATTGGGGGACTTCGGCATCATTAGTGGGACGACCGCCGCCGCCACCAGCTGCCGCTCCCGGTGTCGGGATGGAGTCAAGTTGTTCCATAAGACTGGGCCCGCTCGGTGGAGTGGCCGTCGGCGCCGGGGATCGTCCTGCCCCTGGGGTTGGAATGGAATCCAACTGGCTTGCCAGTGCCGCGCCGCCTGCTGCGGCTGGAGCCCCACCGGGTTTCTTATCCCCGGGGGTGGGAATCGCGTCTAGTGCGCTGCGCAGGTCCGAGTCAGAGTGCCCTTGGCATCCGCCTGGAGCTCCGGGAGCCGTAGATTTACCGCATACATCGCATGTTGAGTTAGTCATGGACAATACCAAATCAGGGTGGGCCATCAGATACTTTACTAAATAATTCCCACTTTCGATCCATAGCGTTTACATTAATTGCATTAAGAAGGCAATTTTTGGGTGGAACTCATTGAAATCGCTCCCCCCAGCCCATATTATCTTGAAATGTTCCTCAAAGTCGGCGACAGAACTTTTTGCTATCCTCAAGGCAGCTTCTCGCACCGTATCTGGTGCATGCTTATCTTGTCGATCGGGTTGACAATCTCATTGCCGGCGAAAGCTTCAGGCACCGAATCCGGTGACCGAGTGCGCATCGCATCCGGTGTGAGACGATGCACCGAATCTGGTGGCAAGATTGATGCGCAAATCATCAGGGGTGCGAGCGTATTGCGTGCTGGAAGTATTTTCCCCGTTGTCGTGCTCCGAGCCCTCGATGCCGGCACGGCCACCGTGGGTCAAACGGTCAAAGGCACTGTCGCAAACGACGTAGTTCTTTCCAACACTGTCTTCATTCCCCGTGCATCGACGGTCGAGGGTTGGATTTGTGATGTGCAAAAGCCGCGCAAAGTTCTTTCCGCGAAATTTTCTGCCACGCACTGGTGGAACGCTCAAGCGCTCATCAATATTCATTTTGCCTCGCTACGCTTTCCCGATGGCAGGCAATTCCAGATTTCAGCAGGACCGGCGCCGTCGACCGAGGTCGATCCGAACTGCGCTGTTCCGAATTCCGCCGATCGTAAACCGCAAACAAGCGAGTTGATCGTCTCCAGATCCGGTGCTATTGGTCCCAATTACAATGGTATCAAATACGGTGCAGCAGGGGCGGCCATCGGACCGCTGTCATGGATGGCAGGACCGTTCAGCATGCTGGCGGGAACGACCCTCTCCGCAACCACCGGCGCCATCGCTCCCAGCTATGCGTTCGACAGACGAATTGCGCGACCTGATGCCGCGGACCGAACCAAAGGGTTCCTCGTCGGTGCCGTGAAGGGTCTGCCCGGTGGGTTCATCCTCACGGGAGTTGCCAATCATGGTGGCAACGTCAGCATCGCTGCAGGAACGGAGATTCAAGTGCGGTTGAATTCAGATCTGGTCATCCCAAACAAATAAATGAGATGACTGAGTTCAATAGATGCTAGGATTTTCTGCGCGCAATCCAAAGCGAGGTAATGTTGTGCTCAGAAACTTATTGACGTCCAGAATAGCGCTCAAAACGTCCTTCTTCGCTTTCGCACTGGCCGCATCACTCGGTGCATTGAGCGCGGATGCAGCCAATAAGGCAGCCGCTGCGAAAAAGCCCGCTGCCGGCAAACCTGCCGCTGTTGAAAAGTCGAAAGAGCCACCGCCGCCGGACTACTTCCCGCTGCGTGTCAATGACTGGTGGAAGTATCAGTCAACCACTGGTGAAGGAAAGCAATCGAATTTCATGATGAAGGTGATCAGCGCCGAGAAGCAGCCAGACGAGCACACAATCTTTCTGGTCGACACGACCATGCCCGCAGGCAAGACGATTCATGACTGGTATTCGAAGCGCAACGATAGGGTCATCAGGCATAAGGAGCAGTTTGGCGACGATGCCAATTTCCTCGTCGAGTACGATCCCTGGTACATTTACTTGCACAATCCGCTGGTGAACGCCGATACATGGCAATGGAGCGGCAAGGGTCTTATGAAGGTCGACATTCAGGAAACCTCCGATGTTTCCGGACCTGAAGATATCTACGTTCCCGCAGGTAAATTCTCCACCATGAAAATCGTCACGAAAGTGGTTCAAGGCGGTTCGCCTGTAACCAAGACCTATTGGTTTGCCAATTGGGTCGGTCTGATCAAATCGGCAACCCAATCCGGTCCGGTCGCATCAGTAACCGAACTGCTGGACTACAGCTTCAAGAAGCCTGAGAAGAAGCCATAGAAAGTTGACGTCGCTAGCGCACCATATACGGTGATCCAATGATGAGAACCAGGAGTTCCCCTAAACCGATCCTTCTTCTCGCCTGTGCGTTTGCCTTGTCGCCGACGTTCATAGAATCTCGATGTGAAGCCTTTGATGTCCAACGTGGACGGTCCTTCATCGCAGACAAAAAGGAGAGTGCTGCAATGCCCTCGAATGCTACCGGTCGAACTCGAAGAGTTGAATACAAAAATCCGGTCTGGAAAGAATATTTTGCCGATCCGGCTGTCACCAAATATGGTGACTATTACTATGCATTTGGAACGGGCGATACGCATGATAGCAAGCGATTTCCTGTGCTTCGTTCCAAAGATCTGGTGGACTGGCAATTGCTCGGCGGTGCTCTGATAGCTTTAGATGATCCTAAAATGACTGACTACTGGGCGCCTGAGACAGCGGAGAAGGACGGCAGTTATTACATGTACTATTCCTCAGGCGGCAACACCGGTCTGGATCACCAATTGCGCATCGCCAGAGCTGAACGACCGGAAGGACCCTACAAAGACTGCGGCAAGATCCTGATTCCCGAGGAACCATTTTCAATCGATGCACATCCGTTTCGCGATGATGACGGCAAGTGGTATTTGTTCTTCGTGAAGGATGAATTGGAAGGTGACAGACCGGGCACCGCCATTGCAGCCGTTCCACTCTCCGACGACATGTTGTCGGTTTCCGGACCCGTCCAAACCGTTCTCAAGCCATCAGCCGACTGGCAAATTTTCGGGCGAGATCGCGAGTGGTATGGTCGCAAATGGAAAGAATGGTATTGCATAGAAGGTCCGCATCTAATCAAGAAGAACGGCAAGTACTATTGTATTTACAGTGGCGGATGTTGGGAAACTCCAGGGTATGGGTTGGCTTATGGAGTCGCGGAACATCCGCTCGGTCCCTATAAAGATATGGGCACTGCCGGCGGTGCCTGCCTTCTCCATGGCAACGAACAATTTTATGGACCCGGCCACAACAGTTTGACGGAGGGACCGGATGGACAAACATACGTTGTCTATCACGCCTGGGATAAAGCGCATACAGCCAGACGCATGTGCATCGATCCGCTGGTCTGGCAGGATGGCGTTCCGCGCTGCGATGGACCGAAGGCGTCGGGAATAATCGAATCCAAATCCACAAATTAAGAGTATGAAAAAGTACTCGTTCAAATTCACACAATTACCCGGTTATATTCCGGTGATTGAGGCTTGTGTAATTGGCGCTGTGGCTGGTCTCTCGGCGCTGGCTTTGAGTGCTGGAATAAACTGGTTAGGTTCCATAAGAGTGCTGATCTCGGAGAGCAAACATCCTCTGGAAGTTCTGCCCGTGTTCGGTTTGATTGGCGGAGTGCTGTGCGGAATCTTTCTCTGGATCTCTCCTGAAACTTCGGGAAGCGGCATTCCACAAGTTCGTGCCGTTCTCAACCGGATGAGTCTGCCTCTCAATCTTCGCATCGCATTCATCAAATTGTTGGGCGGAATAACCGCGTTGGGATCCGGTCTTTTCATGGGAAGAGAGGGTCCAACCGTGCAAGTCGGCGCCGCCATCGCCGCGCAATTGAGCCGCTGGATTCCGACCACTAACGAACATCGCCGATATCTTATCGCAGCCGGTGCGGGCGCCGGATTGGCAGCCGCATTCAGCGCACCGATTGCCGGTGTGGTTTTTGTTGTGGAAGAACTGTTGAAAGAGTTCAAAGCAACTGCTGTGGGTCTGACAATTGTTTCTTGTTTCTCAGCCATCATGATCGAACAGCTTTTCGGAAACCCGCACAAGTTGCCCATCCAGAAGGAGCTTCTCGGCACGGTTCTCACGCCAAACGATATCTTCTTTCTCATTCTGCTTGGCCTGGCATGTGGATTTTTCGGTTCCATTTTCAATCGGGGAATCTTGTTGTCTCTCAAGGTCTATAAGAAATTGAACTGGCCCAAACCAGTTAGTGTTGGACTGGCCGGCCTGATCACCGGCATAGTCATCGCCTGCCTGCCGGACACGTTGCACGACTATGCCGCCACTCGCGCGATGATCAATTCCGGCACCGCCAGTGGTGAAATTATTCCGGTGATATTTGGAACTTTCTTCATGCTCACTTTACTCGCATACGGTTCCGGCTCTCCCGGCGGATTGTTCGCACCATCTCTCACGATCGGTTCCTCATTGGGTTCCATGTTCGGCATGGCGGAGCAATACTGGACCGGCTCCGGTTCTCTGCAAGTCTTTTCCCTGGTCGGCATGGGCGCTTTCTTCGCAGCGGTGTCCCGAGCACCGCTTACTTCGGTGATCATCGTGTTTGAAATGGCCAGCGATTTCTCGCTGGTACCACCCTTGATGCTTGCTTGTGTAATCGCCTCTACGACCGGCGACATGATCTACAAAGGCGGTCTCTACGATTTGCTCATGGTGTGGAACGGCATACACTTGCACGGTCCCGGCAAGGAAGAAGAGTTGAAAAGCCTCTGTGCTCGCGACGTGATGGACCCGCCAGCCGATGTTCTGCAGACCGGAGCCACCTTAGAAGTTGCCCGCGAAAAGTTCGAACTGAACAAACACAGCATTCCCGTGCTCAAGAAAGGCAAGTTGATCGGCGTTCTCTTGCCCGCAAGCCTTCAGGTTCCCGATTCAGCCACTGCCACTGTGGATAGTGTCATGCTCAGACACCCGGTTTCTGCTGAACCACACGATGACGCGGAGGAACTGTTAACGCTGTTCGCCCGCTACAAATTCGACTGGTTGCCTGTGACAGAAAATGACGTCCTCATCGGAATCATCCAGAAGGATAAACTGGTGCAGGCGTTATTCCCTGAGACAGCGAGCCAACAATTGTCGGATCCAACAATTACAGACGGATAACCCAGACCGAACATGGTGCGTGCGATACCACAGCCATTGAAACGCTTCCAAGAATCATTCTGTTCACACCGGTCCTTCCGTGCGAACCCATGGCGATCAGATCGACCTTATTATCAACAGCGTATTTGACGATCTCATCCTTCGGAAAGCCCTCGGCGACGACCTCTTCAATAGAGTGATTGGGAAATGCTTTGGTCAAGGTCGCTTTGGTTTCTTGCACAGACGTTGTCGCTGCCGCAAGTTTTTTCCCTTTCAGTTCATCGACCATTGGTCCCGGCAGAAACGCCATCATATTGCCGACCTTCATCGGTTCAATCGCGCAGAAAATGACGAATTCCGTGCCTTGTGGCCACGTGTGGTTCACTACAAAGTCAGTTACGGCTTTCGCGTAATCCGGTTCGTCAACAGCGAGTAAGACTTTCATGATTGTTCTCTTGGGAAACCTCGACAGTCGTACAGTTTAACCTATATTCAGGAATTGCGGAGAAGGGCGCACACAGTGCGCCCCTACACAATGGACGGACAAACAGCGTCGAACAACGCACAATCCAACGAAACCCAACACAGTCTATGCGGCAATCGGCTGTTCCTGTACTTCTTCCGCTTCGAGAGCTTCCAGTCTCTGAATGTTCAATCGATGATCCATGATGGAACTGACCAGACTGCACAGCCAATCATAATAATCTTCGAAGTCAGGAGTCGGGCGAACAACCAGCATGGCTTCGTTGCAAGTCTCGAACAATTCGAGCGCCAGAGGCAGATCCAGTTCTTCTACTGAGTGGAAAGTCGGGTTGCCGTACTGGCAGAACTTGGCTTGCAATTTCAAAGTTGATTCGACTGTCACGAATGGCTGCTCGGGGTGAGCCCGCTCCAACTGCGTCCAGAGAAATTGTGCGACACCGCGCAGCAAATATGCGCAATCCGAACCAAGATTTGCCGGCACCTCAGGCAGTGTCAATTCGGGCAATCCGAATCGAACCATGCCTTCCGTTCTCAAAAAATATTTGTTCTCATCAGCTCTCTTCGGATACGCCTTCACTGTGAGAAATGCGCCGGTGAGTGGAATGCCTTTCACTTGCTGCTCAGCATGTTCTTGCGCTGCACTGAATACGGTGCCTTGACCGAGATCGATAATCACACCATCAATTGCATTGGCCAGACGATTGGCAAACAAGTGGGCCGCCCAGAACGGTGCATAATGCAGACGACCGTTGCGAACCCCGGTGATGTTTACTACGCACTGGGCGCGCTTAGAGAGCGCCAGTTCAGCGTCGCTTAAATGACAGTTGTCCAGTTGTTCGAAAAGTTCGCGCACTTCGTCGGCGTCCAGCTCAGTGGTAACTATTTTGGATCCTCTTATATATTCAGATTGTTCCGCATCAAGTTGAAATGCTGCAGCTTCGATTTCCAGCTCATCAGTGATCGACTCAATCGCCGATGATGTCTCAGACCACGAGCACATAGAAAGGAACGTCAAATTGAATTGCGCATTGAGAAACGGAATCTGGATGTAGGGAGAAGCGAGATAATTCATGGCTGTTCCTCGTGTGGGCGCAAAGGGGCCGGGCGATGTAAGTGCTGTAACATCGACTCGGTATGCGGGTTTTCGGTTGAGAAAGCTCTCGATGACGCTAAATTAACTCGACTTCGGCACGACGTCAAGGGGAGTGCTCGACCACATCCGATCCCGGAAAGCTAGAGCTGACAAGAGTCTCGGGCGTTCGTGTCGGTTTGCGTATCAAAACGGTACATTGTAACAAACGCGCAACACGTAATTTCAACACTGAAGTCTGGAGTGTTGACGCGCCTTGTGTTTTTGATATTGACGAAAGACTTTTGATATTGGACGTATCATAAACCAATTTAGCGTTTTTGGGAAGCCACTTGTTCAGCCAATCGCCACAAGGCGACCTTAAAGTGACGTGTGCGAAAGCGGTGGTGCCCGCATTCGAGCATCTCGCGAAATGCCGCCTCCAGCGTCCATCCGCAGCGCATTATGCGGAACATCGCGATCAACACGCCGGTGCGATCGGCGCCATGAAAACAATGAACGAACATCGGTCGCAAGCTCTCATCGTCCACCAGCTTGAGGAATTCATCAACGTTGTTCATGTTCGGCAGCGTCCAGTAGTTCAACGAGATATGAAAGAAGTTCATCCCCAGCTCGCGTACGCGCGCTTGTTCTCTCATAATCGGTCCTTTTCGCCAACGCAGATTGATGATCGTTTTAACACCGAGTTCTTCATTCAACGTGCGAAATTCATCCAGGCTCGGCTGTCCACCGCGATAGAGCCAGTCGGTTACGGTGTGGAAATTCGGAATTGGTGCTTTCAGGATTCGACTTTGCATGTGCAAACCAACCATTTATATGCGTTCTAAACCAATTGTCTGCGGAAACGATTAGCGCTGATCATAAGGACAATGATAGCTGAAACTGTCAAAAGTGCCATTTGTTGCCAGAGCATGTCGAACGTGGCGCCCTTGAGCAAAATGCTGCGTGAGATGTAGGAGTAGTAGCGCAGCGGATCGATCGTCGACAGCGCCTGGAGAATATCGGGCATGGTGTCGAGTGGTACCACGCTGCCTGATAGTAATATGAGCGGTATGTTGATAAAGAACGAGGCCAGCTGCGCCTGTCGCTGGCTGCGGCAGATTGAGCCCAGCAGCATACCGACGCCGATGCCGCAAAATGCATAGAGCGCCGATGCGACTAAAAGCAGCGCCATACTGCCTCGGCACGGCATGCCGAAGATCATTTTTGATAGCATCACGGCGAGGAAAACATCGCCCAGCAAGAAGAGCACCAGCGGAATGACTTTGGCCAGCAAAATCTCCCAGACGGACGCCGGTGTCATGAGCAACTGTTCCATGGTGCCGCTCTCACGCTCGCGCAGAATAGTGGCGGCGGCCACCAGTGTTCCCGTCAGTGTGAGGCACGCGCCGAGCACGCCGGGAACGAAGAACCAACTGCTTATCTGCTCCGGGTTGTACAAAATATCCAGTTTGGGATCGATGAGCTTGAGATTGGATTCATTCTTCTGAACAACCTTCGGTGATGTCTTCGTTGAAGTGCCAACTTCCGGTCGATATTCATTGATGGTTCGATAAACATAACTGCTTGCGATGCCGGCTGTGTACGCATCAGCACCATCTACAATCACTTGTACCTGCGCTTCATCGCCGCGATACAGCTTGTCGGTGAATTCTTTGGGAATGACGAGCCCGACATTCCACTTACCCGTTTCCATTTCCTTAGCGAGATCATTGTCATCCTTTATATATGTGTTTTTGGTGAACACATTGCTGGCTAACAGACGAGCAACCAGTTCTCTGCTTTCCTGTGTTTGCGATTGATCGACGGTGATCATCGATAAACTGTGGACTTGTGGATCGAGAGCCGCAGCCAGGATCAGCAATTGAATGATTGGTGGCACCAGCATCAAAAAGACCAGATATTTGTTGCGCAAAAGTTCGCGCGACTCTTTCATGATGAGCGCCCACAAACGGCTGGAAACGATCGGTTGCAACAGATTAGTCATGTCACTCCTTCACTTGCATGTTTCGCATCGCCAACCAACTTGCTGCCAAAAGGAAGCAGCAGAAGCCGAGCAGAATTAGTGGAACGTGCCAAACCACTGGCCATCCTCCTCCCCGCACAAAAGAATCACGAGTCAGTTCTACAAAGTAACGTGCCGGTACGATCAGCGAGAACAGCGATAAGGGGAACGGAATGTTTGAAATTGGATAGACAAATCCGGAGAGCAACAGGCAAGGAAAGAAACCTATAGAAGATGTTGCTTGCACCGCGACTGTTTGAGAGCTGGCATATGTGCCCAGGCACAGCCCGAAGAGAACTGATGTCATAACATACAGCGGCACTGCCACCATAAGCGGTGTGGGGTCGTGAACAGGTGCGATGCCAAATATTACACCGCCGAGGATGATGACGATCATTGCCATGCACATCGACGTCAGGAAATAGACCGCTGCTTTTCCGAGTAAATAGGCAAGCGGATTCGGATTGGCCGAGTAAACGCGAACAATCGTATCCTGTTCTTTCTCTCTCGATGCCGCTACAGCAGCCAACAATGCCGGGAACATCCACAACACGACGGCGAAAGCACCAGGCACGATGAATAACGTTTCTTTCCTTCCAGGATTGAACCACAATCGCATTTCCGGCTTAACAGGAGCAAGCTCCGCTTCAGGGCTATGCGACTTCTTCAACATTCCCAGGAAATACAGGTTGGCGGCTTCGATACTATTTGCCACCACTTGAACGTTGGCAATGTCCGTACCATCGATCAGCACCTTGTATGGTGACGATTTCTTCTCGTAGATCTTTGACGTGAAACCTTTGGGAATCTCAAAGGCGACTTTGGCTTGCCCTCTGTCAATTGCGTCTTTCAGTTCCTTCGCCTTGGGTGTAGGCGACTCAACGAACATGTTTGTCGCGTACAGCCGAGCGACATACTCGCGGCTTAGCGGAGTGTTTTCGTGATCTTGAACGACGATGGGTATTGTCTTGGACTCGAGTCTGATTCCAAAACCAAACAACAACAGAGAGAATATGGGGAGCAGGAATGCTAAGGCGAGGCTGAGGCGATCTCGGCGGAACTCGCACCATTCCTTGGCAATCTGCACGTAGAGCGCATTGGCGAATGTGTCGATGTGATGGTGATGGGAACCATTCTGGACGTGTTTTTTCTTAACGGCAACAGAATTCATCGAGTTTTCTCCTGCGCGCGCTGAACGACTTTAATGAACGCATCTTCCAGAGTTTTCTTGTGCGACTCTGCTTTGATTTCACTCGGCGTTCCATGCGCAACGATTTTTCCGTTTGCCATAAATGCGAGCGTATTGCAGAACTCCGCTTCGTCGAGATAGTGTGTGGTGACGAGAATGGCGGCGCCGTTGGTGGCGAACTCTCTAATCATCGTCCACAGATGTCTGCGTGCTAAAGGATCGATACCGGCCGTCGGTTCATCGAGAAACAGAATCTCCGGCTCATGCATTACAGCGGCACCGAATGCGATGCGTTGTTTCCAACCCAACGGCAGTTTTTGCACGACGAATTTTTGTATATCCTTTAAAGCGCATGCTTCGATTACCCAGTCGATTTGCCGTTTTCTCAGTTTGTACGGTATCTCGTAGATTGAAGCGTAGAATTCGAGATTCTCTTTCACGGTCAATGAATCATAAAGGGTGAACTTCTGACTCATGTACCCGATGGATTTTCTCACCGATGGTTTGCGAAGATCGAACTTCTCTCCAGCGATTTCAACTTCGCCGTCGCCCGGTTCCATCAATCCGCATAGCATCTTAATCGTAGTTGTCTTGCCGGCACCATTGGCGCCAAGCAATCCGAATATCTCACCGTATTCGATGTTAATGGAAACATCGTCGACTGCTTTGAAGTTTCCGAATTGTTTGCGCAGATTTTTTGCGTCGATCGCTTTCTTGCCGTTCCGCCCGTTTTGAGGAGCGGCGACCTCACGATCTTCACCGCGCAGTCGGGGAAACTCGACGATAGGAGCCTCTTCGTAGCCCAGCTCCCGCAGCCGCATTACGAACACATTCTCCATGCTGGGTGAACTTTCGCGCGGGTCGGTGAAAGAAATTCCGTTCTCGCGAAATGCATTCCTGATCTCTTCCTCTGCTTTTTGAGGATCATCAGTCAACACTTCCAGACGATCGCCATATGGATATATATCTTGAATGTGTGAAAGTTTCGCTGTCTCGAGCAAAGAAGGTATCTCGTTGATCCTGTCGTCCTCGGCGATGTTGAACTGCAATCGCTTCATTTCAAGCGCGTCCTTCAGTTCATCAGGTTCGCCAACCAGATGAATATTTCCGTCGTGCATCAAAGCAATGCGATCGCATCTTTCCGCTTCTTCGAGAAACGGCGTCGCGATCACAGTTGTGACACCATTTTTGCGGAGGCTATCCAGCGCGTCCCACAATTCGTGCCGCGACATCGGATCCAGTCCGGTTGTCGGTTCATCCAACAGAATCAACTCCGGATCCGACACCAGCGCACAGCACAGTGCGAGCTTCTGTTTCATGCCGCCGGACAATTGGCTGGAAAGGCGATCGGCGAATCTCAGCAATCCCATTCCGGCAAGATGGGTTGCTCTCAGTTCCTCATAATCTTCTTTGGAAACTCCATGCAAACCAGCTTGATACCAGAGGTTCTCTTCCACTGAAAGCTCCGGATACAATGCGCAATCCTGAGGCACGTAGCCAATCAATTTGCGCGCTCGATTGGCCGGTTTTCCAGAGACGAGAACTTGCCCGCCAGTCGGTTGCATCACACCGGCGAGAATTTTCAGAGTCGTGGTTTTGCCGGCGCCATCTGGTCCGATCAGTCCGAAGAGACTGCCCCTTCTGATTTCGAGATCAATTCCTTTAAGCGCTTGCGCTCCGGTTTTATAAGTCTTTCGCAATCCGCTCACGGCAACGAGCACGTCATTTGTGGCGCGTGATGCAGCATCCGGTTTTGACATTGTTGATGACACTATTTGTTCTCCGGATTCAAGAGGATTTTTGCGTCCGCTTTCATACCCGGCTTAGCGATCCCGTCCGGATGATCGAGCGAAATTTTCAGACCAAAAGACTGACGAATCCGATCATCTTTGAAATAAACATTTTGAGGAGTGAACGAAGGTTCTGGATCAATAGTGGTTAACTTACCATCGAGAGGTTTCACCTTCTCCGAATCCAGGTACACCTTGGCTTTCTGACCGACTTTTACGCGCGCCAGATCGCCCTCGGGAATGAACCCGCGCATATAAACAGATTGAGGATCTATTACGGTGATGAGAACCTGACCTTGTCCAACCAGCTCTCCAGGTTCGACACTGCGGGTGGTGACGATACCATCTATGGGGCTCGTCAATTTGAAGTAGGAAACTTTGGATGCCGCCGTCGATTTGAGCGACTGTGCCTGTGCCGCCATCGACTTCGCCTGGAACGACATCATCTTCGCCTGCATCATTCGTTGCCGCAGTTCCGATTCTTTCTGCTTGCGACCGCTGGGCGAGGTGAAGACTTTAGTCCAGAATCCGTTCGATTTCTTTTTCGCTACGTTTATTTCTTGTTGAACGGCTTGCACTTGCCGATTCGCTTGCGCTTCTGCATAGCGTGCTTGACCGACCGCTTTGGATGCCGATCCAATTTTGGTTTCTAACTTGTCCGAGTCCAGTTCGACCAGCAACTGTCCTTTGTGAACGACGTCGCCTTCTTTGACATAGACGTTGTTCACGCGCGTTCCGCTCGCGGCAACAAGGCGAGTCTCATCGGCCTCGATTCTGCCGCTTAGTTGAACGACATCTGTGAGCTCATGGTTGCGGGTAAAAAACGCGACTAGCGTATAGCATATAAACAATAAAGCGATGCCGAGTGTGATCAACAGAGGTGTGCGGAACTCCTGAAATCGGCTGCTGATCCGTCTTCTCTCGGTGCCGTCCACCCCGACAGGCCCATCGTTGCTGCCGGTTTCTCTGATTCTCCTGGTCTGCATCGTCGCTCCTGACGAGTTCCTCGTCCAAACAATTGTCTCGACAATTGATACGTAGCATTTTTTGAAAAATTGAGGCAGCCCGTTTCTTCCAGTTTGGCTGGGATTTTCCAGTTGGGTGCTATGTAATGAGCGGGTCACCCAAGGAATACAATTTATGGCAAAGCATGTCCTGGTAATTTTCAACCCTGTAGCGAAGTCGCAGGTCAACACCGAGCAGTGGATCGGCAAGCTCGTTGAAGAACTCAATAAGAAGGATGAGTATCTCGTCTCCTTCTATCCGACCACGGCCAACACAGGTCCAGAACAACTCGTTCCGCTTTTCCAACCGCCGCTCGATCTGATCATCGCGGCCGGCGGCGACGGCACGGCGCGATTCACGCTAGCCGCCCTGGCGAAGGCTCAATCGAACATTCCTGTGGCAATCTTTCCGTTAGGAACGGGCAATGTTTTGGCTCGCAATCTGGGCGTCGTCGAGGAGAGTTTGTTTGCTAATCCACTCGAGAATGCATACGACTATATATTGAATGGTCGCCCGTGCAAAATTGATATGGGTTTGATGAACGGCGAGTTCTTTGCCGGCATGGCCGGCGTCGGTCCGATATCGGATGCTTTCATGACGCCACCACGCGAAGAGAAGACAAAGCATAAACTTCTTGCTTATATCAAAGCGCTGGTGAGCACTGTCACAAGACGTCCGTTCCACTTCAAGATCACGACCGAAGGACATTCGTTTTGCGTAGAAGCATCCGGAATTTTTGTCAGCAACGTCGAAGACCTGGGCATCGGCAAAGAAGTTGATCTGGAAGTGTTGGCTGACGGTTATCTCAACTTGCACGTCGTCAATCCGCGCAGCTTCAAGGACTATCTTGGACTCGGTTTCCGTTATGCCGCAGGAAACGAGGAGCACAGTCCCGAGTACGTTTTGAAAGTAAAAGAAGCAACCATAGAAGTCCTTCCCAATCGCGGGGTTCGATCGGCATTCCAGGCTTTCAGCCGGAAGGTGAGCGCATTGTTCAACACTGCAAAAGACAGGCGTCCACCAATGAGAGAACTGCCATGCATGATCGATGGAGAGTCATGCGGTATGACACCGATGAGAGTTGTCGTAGTACCAAATGCGGTGAACGCTCTGGTTCCACCTGCTAAGCTGGAGACGATGCTGGAGATGAATGAAACCGCGGAGAACGAAAGCGCCGCGAGCGAGCAGACATTCCGAAAAGCTTCGTGAATCATCGTTCCGTAGGGGGCACTTCGTGCGCCCTACTCCGGTGGCGACACTGCACCGCCCGTGACACCAATTGAGTCAATGCTGATTGCTTGCTTGTTCAACTCTTCTGCATCCACGGCAAGATCCATCTTGGTGTAAACTTGCACCGCCTGTGGTATCTGGTCGAATCGATTGGTTACGATTTTTCCACCTTCTACAACTGTTCCAAACGATTTGAACACGCTCGGATTGGCAATGCGGGGAGGCGCAACACTGCCCTCGACCAGCGCTGGAACCGACGAGAATTTGAACGTCAGATCGTCGTCCGGACTGGGAAGTTTTGCGTTGATGTTCGCTTTGAATAGTTCACTCTTTGTTTCAACAAATCCACTGCGTCGATCGAAATCAGCGAGTTCATCAATCGCCGTCAAACTTCTGACGTTCGACAAACCTTTATCGATGAAACCAACATCGACACGCAGAACATCTGGTTCGAATGTCTTCAGCCACGGCAAGAACGAATTGCTTTTTGTGTTCCTCGTCAAATTATGATCGAGAGCCACTTGCCGAACATCTTTTGAAGTGATTTCGATCAAATTCTTTCTCTCGAATTCAACCAATGCCTGACTCGAATAAGCCTCGTTCATCATCTGATCGAGAACCGGTCCCAGATGCTCCAATCCCTGCTGTTCGCACGCCATTTGATTTTGTCTTGTGGTGTAGACGAGTTCGCGCGATCGAGCGACGAGTTGATTCATCTGTCCCACGCGATCGCCTACGTTGATTGTTTTCGCAGCTGACAGCGAGAGCGCATCTACGTCGTATTGAGAACGCGTGTGTTGCGACAACAAGAAACTAAAAAGAATACCGATGATTCCGACAGCCGCGATGAGTGCGACGATCAGCGCCACCAGGGTGAGCATGTTTCCTCTCGATCGGCGTAGACTTTTCATGGTAACTTATCGTCTATGCATGCTACGTTTTTGGAACGATGACGATCACGTCTCACCTGACTGATGGGCGATATGCGATCACGTTTTATCTGTAGGGGCGATGCCATGCATCGCCCGTCCTCAAGAGTATCGCACGAAATGCTTTTGCGCTCAAACCGCATTCGAAGACGTTCCCCCCGATCGCCAGCCGGCAGTCAAATGGCTGACTTCGCTGCTGCATTGGTTATTCTCGTCGTCGTCATTTTTATTCCGCTTCTGGATCTGACTATCCTTCCCATTCGCTGGATGTTGGCAAGAGAAATCATTAACGACTATTCGCGCAAACTGGCACTGTGTGAGACGTTCTCTGAATCATATGCCCTCATGAAAGCGGACCCGTCTCTCGCGACGCGGCTATTGAGACTCGGTGGCGTCGAGTGCAAAGACATCAATTTGCAATTGAGAATCTCACGAGTCTTTCTCAGCCCGCATCCTGACGAGTATGTACTGATTGAAGGACCGAGAACTATTCCGACCGAATGGTTGCCCGGTGGAAAAAAGTCACCTTGCACTTATTCATTGGAATTGAAGGTGACGACATTAATTTCCCCCGCGTTTTTAATGAGCGGAATCGGACTCGATATTCCTGGTTTGACATCCCCCGTGCCCTTCGAGATTTCATCGGCTCATGAGTGGGAAAACCTGGCGCGCAATCCGATCAGCAAAAAGTATTATTTGAACGAATGATTAATGTAAGCATCTGTTATATTGGTGACTCGTTCGTCTTTGACTGGTTCGCGGGAACCGGGGGGTTCGTCTATGAAATCAAATCGGTCCGTAACAGCTTTGGCTCTGGCATCCACAATCGTTCTGTCTTCCTTTTCGCCGGCGATGGCACAGGGCAAAGGTCAGACAACGCTGAGAATCTACAACGGAAGCAACAACACCGTCACTGCTTACATGCAAATAGTCAGTCCCGATCAGCAGTCGCCGAATCCTGGCTACTTAACCAGCGTCCAACAGGTTCCATTTAAACCCCCAGTCAACCTGTGCTACGACGGACCAGTCAAGCCGGTAGGCACGATTCCCACAAATCAAGTCGACCAGGGTCACTTCGACCTCGCACCTGGAAAACTGACCACCATAACCTTGCCGGTTGGCAATGCGATGTCCGGCAACATTTCATTCGGTGCCGCTCCAGTAGAGTGTCCTGGTGGAAGCTCCGAGACATTCGCTGTGGTGGTGCCTCCTCCTCCAAGCACGCCAAACGGCGTCAACTTCGCACGTTTCACTCTCGACAACAACACACCGAGTTTTGGACCCGGTTCGCAAGAAACGCTCGACATCAACTGCGCATATGGCGTGAATTCATCGATTCAGATCGATATGTATTCCGCAGCCGGCACCAGTCCCTGGTCAACGGATAAGGGCGGACCCACCAACGTGACGCAAATCCTCAACCAACCGCTCGGTACCCAGAACAACAGTAAGAACGTCAATAAAGTGGGAGTATTTCCACCAGGTTGTGAAGCTTGCACATCGAACAATGATGACTCCGGTTGCTGGGGATACTGGCCACCAAGCAGCAAGTCGATTTGTCTCGTACACAGACCTGCTTCGGGATCGGGCGGCAATGTGATGGTCACATTCAAGGGCATCTATCCGACCAACAGCAAAGCACCGTAATAGAACTGGTTCAACTCTATGGGCACCACATGCGGTGCTCAAGATGCGCGAAGTGCGGATGATTGTCTGCTTGGCACCATATATGGTGCGATTGTTTTCACGTTCACTGTTCAGAAATCGATTTACACCATTCGGGTGATCCAAGATCACCCCTCATAACTTCGCAACCATTTGTTGCCTTCAGGTTAATGTCAAAATATATCTGGTATATTTATGACCTCACTTCGTTTGTTCGGTTCGCAAGAACTGGGAGGGTCCGTATGAAACTATCCAAATTCGTTCGCAATACAGTGCTTGCGTTAGCGGCCACGCTTTTACCTCTATCTCCTGCGATGGCTCAAGGTAGCGGCGGACAGACGATATTGAAGATTTACAATGCCAGTAATAACCCGGTGACTGTGTGGCTGACACTTGGCGCGTATCCAAACTTTTATCCAAGTAACCCAGGATTTGTCCAAAATGTCACGGCGTTGAACAATCTGTTCAAGCCTCCGGTCAATTTTACCGGTGGAGGACTGCAAGGTTCGTTCGTTCTGGGTGCGGGAAAATTGACCGCGTTGACTTTGCCGGTGGGACAAGCCATCAGCGGTAACTTCTGTTTCGGCACTCTGCCACCAACAAACTGCACGACACCAACGAATCCGAATGGACAAAACCTTGCAGAGTTTACGCTCAACACCAATACTCCGGCCTATGTCCATCCGCCCCAAATCACGCAAGCGCAGGAAGCCATCGACATTAGTTGTGTAAACGGTGTGAATGCGAAAATCGCAATGGATCTCTATCAAGCCGCAGGCAGCGGAAATTGGGCCACGACAGGATTTGGGAATGTCACTCATTGCGAGAACAAGCAATTTGGTACGAAGCCGAATAGCCCCAACCGTAACCAGGTGGGTGTGTTTCCGCAAGGTTGCGACAACTGCACTTCATCAGTCAATCCTGGATGCCCGCCTCAATGGGAAGGCTGGAATCCTAGCACCACCCATCTGTGTAACGTGCAGCGGCTAAGCGCGAACTCCGGCGGGACCGTGTTGGTTACGTTCAGCGGGTTCTACCCGAATCAATCGCAAACCGTCAAAAAGCCCTAATGACTCGCGACCATTTGTCGCTAGCTGAATAATTGCTCTGACCGCCGCATCCATGCCATCATTCGTGGCGAAGGAGGCGGCGGTCAAGCTTTAAGAGGAACATCCATATCGCAGATGCGCCCAATCACCACCACAGTTCTACTTCTAGCCCTTGTCTTTCTCCAATCGTTCGCGCCTGCGATTGCATTCGAAGAAGACTACAGCCAGAGCGTGGTCGACTACAATAATGATTGGGTTCTCTACATCGATGTGCAGAAACGCAAAGAGTTGTTCAACTATCGCGGTTCAAATCTGAATCCAGTTACAAGTTTGAAAGTGACGAGCAGGAAAACACCGCGACACACGCCCGGTGTCGAAGCAGTTCAAAGGACTTACGAAGAACTCTGGTATCACCAGGGACGTGCACTCGGAAGCAGGCGCTACAACAAACACGAAATCGGAAAACAGAAGCAAGGAATCATCTTCGTTCGTCCATCCGAAGACGCATTGTCGGAACCGCGGGCGGTGGCACATGCCGCTATCAAACTATCGATCGAATTGATTCTCAAAGACATTGTCGTTCTTGGCGTCGTAATCCCCCGAGACATGTACAAAGACGTCGTCGCCGACATGGCGCACTTCGGCTTCCAGGCCAAGACCGATACACTCAAGTACGGCGGGCGCCAGACGAGCATCTACTTACTTTCTGAGCCGAAGGGTTTGGAGAACACGCTATTCTTCCAAAAGTGGCACTAGTCAGGGTTTCGGGGCAACATTAAATCAGCGATTCAGTAGCCGTTTGGCGAGGAATAACAATATATGGGCACCCGGCAAGCGTCTGCTTGCCGATGAAAGTAAATTCCAATCATCGAGAGCAGAGCAATGGACGAAAAAACAAGAAGAGAGCTGGAACAGAAAGCAATCGCTCGACAAGATCGCGAGCGAGAAGAGCGGCGCAAGCGCGAAGAGATGGAACGCCGACGCAGAGACGAAGACCATAATCGTTTCCGAATGCAACAGATGGCGATTGAGAAACAGCAAGCTGCCAAAAAAGCTGAAGAGATCAAAATTACTCAAAAGAACGAGAGTTTCCTCAACGAACTCGAGAAAAAGCAAGAAGAAGAGCGCCTGCGCACCATGCGAGAGCAAATCTCGCAGTACAACCAGGACAATCAATAGCGATCTGGCTGGCAAAAGTATATGACGCCAAACATGACGACGAACCATGGTTCCTCGTCATGTTTGATTTAGCGGCGGCATAAACTTTAAAATGATGGTGCTGAATTGAGTGTGTTGTGGTGTGAATAAGTTCGGCACTATATTTGGTGGCACCCGTTCGACTGATCGATAACTCGAAAATGGTGGCACCCAGTTTATGTCGCTCTTTGGATCGCAGTGTTGCGATCTAAGCTGGAATGGACGGTTTCAGTGCTGACAGGATGATGGATTCACCCAGTTGTCGACCCGATAGGATGCTGCGCAAAGCGAGAACTCCAGTTGCCTGTCGAGTGGCATCGCCCTGGCGTGCCAGTTGCCGATTGGCATTTTGCAATGCAGCCGGGTCGTTCGAGATATGCAACTCTAGACCGCACCTGTTAAGTTGTTCATTCATTGCTAACAGATGCATGTCTGTTGCGGAGAAATCAGGCAATCCGAGCACTCGGTTGAGTGCTTGATCTCGGTCTCTCAGTCCTTCATAAATTGCTCGCAGTTCTTCTCTATTCGATCCATCTATTGTTTGTCTGGCGAGAAGATCCATTTCCAATTGAACATCAGTTTTAGGCTGTTCCTTTGGTGGGTTGGCATCGCTCGGTGGTTTGTCGCGATGTCGTTCGTTGTTTCTTTGCTCCGGATTGTCGTTGCCATCGCGCGGGCCCGACGCATCGGGAGGCGCATCCGGTCCGATCTTCGGCGGTTCATTAGGATCGCTCGCTGGTGGCGCTTGATCGGTTGTTCCAGGTTTGCCACCTTGCGGTCCGTAAGTGTCCTTCAGAACATCAGGGAAACTCGATTCATTTTCGCGCGCCGATGTTCTTACAATTGCATCATTGGCATTGAAACTGCCATGCGTACTTTCAACCATTTTGTGGTTCCTCCTAACATATGCATTAGAGGAAGCCACCATCGGCGCGAGTTCAAAATGGTTTCCGAGATAGTAATTTTCGACATGACTTCCTTCCTGCGATTTACTTTCCGCCCTCAGCATGCCATTTGCGGAGGGGCTCTCACAATGAGGAATCATGCAGATGCGTTTGCGCGTTTACGAAATAAATTCGCCCGAAACGCTCAATATAACTGCATTGTGACAGGTTTGTCATAGTGCGTTTACGGAAACTTAAAACGCCAGATCCAGCTCCTTGCCTTTCTGCTTGTCACTTTTCGCCAGATCGAACTTGCCTAATTTTTCGTACACTCTTGCGCGTCCATAGTAACCGCCGGAAAGATCGGGAACGTATTTGATCATGCGATTGAACGTCTCGAGGGCGCGCTGTGTCTGCCCATCTTTCAAATATAGATCTCCGAGCTTTTGTAGAACCTCACCATTATTATCATTGCCACCAGATGTGATGAACTTTTGAAAATCCTCGATCGCTTTCTTTCCGTTTCCCAATTGTTCGTGAATTCTTCCTCGATCTCGATACGGTGCTACATCGTTCGGATCCAATTTTACTGCAGCGTCGTAGTCCGCCACCGCCTTCTGAAGTTTGCCGTCTCTGAAATACAATCGCGCTCGATGTCTGTAATAACCTGCATTTTGAGGATTAATTGAAATCGCTCGGGTCAGATCTGCTTCTGCTTTATCCATGATGAATATTTGTCCATATGCATCTGAGCGTTGTTCCAGAAGTTCAACATCATTGGGTGCCAGTAGTAATGCTTTGGTTAGAACATCAACAGCCTTCTTGTGTTCTAATTGTTTGCAGTAATACTTAGCTTCGCTCTTATATTTTTCCACGGTGCTGTTCTTGCCACAGACTGCGGGAACTGAGAGCGTCGCGCCGGCGATCACTAGTGTTATGACTTTAAGAACAGTGTTTCTGAGTGGTATCAATATTGGTTACACCTTCAACTGTTCTCATTATACTCTTGCGTTGAATTCAGTTAGTGGACTGATTGAAGGAGGGGATCGCGTCTGTGTCGATCAAGCGCATGAGATCGCGAAGATTATTGGTCATCATCTCGGCGGTGGTCGAGACATCCTCAATCATACAGATTTGATCGTCGAGATCGTCGATCGTAACCACCGCCTTTCGATCGAAGAGAACACCACATACGATGTCAATCTTCAAAGTCGATCTGTCCGAGCCGATTGGCTCGAGATGATGATTAGCGATCCAATTTTGTTCCAACACTTGCACTCGTGTCATGCCTGGATGACCAGGCGCTTTTCCGTGAAAAAATCGCCACACACTTTCCGGATAGGTTGTTTCGACATCGATCGGTCGACCGAACAATTCAGCCAACACAGTCGGTTTGCCATGACCCTTAGTCTTGCCGCCACTTGCTTGCTTGAGCGAGTAAGTCGACATTCCTGTTGACACCACACCTGATAGCATCTGATTCAAGTTACCTGGGAAAGGCGGCGCCTTAGCAGAGAATCCAAGGATGGAACCGATTGTGTTCAACGTTCCCGATGCAATGAAATTGGTGGCATTATTGATGGTGACTGAACGATCGCGTCTGGCTATGAGCAACTCTTGAAGCGCTTGAAGACTGCTCTTCTCCTGATCGGCTTCTGCTTGAACGCTGGCTGCATCAAAATAACTTTCGAGAATGGTTTCGAGAACTTTGTCTCGAACGATGGATTTTTGCACGATTGTTTTTGTGCTGTTTCTGTCGTATAGCTCTTCGATCATCGGCAATATTTCTAGCTGTTCCGCCAGTTCTTTCGTATCTTCAGTCAGCTCGTGAACTTTAAGATCTACAAACAATTGTCGTTTCGGCCTGTCGACCAGATGACTTTGTCTCTTGACCGGGTGATTGTGTTGTTTTGCTGTCGGCGAGTCAGGTGTGTGGATTTCCAGATCATCCTTTAACGGATTCTGCGTCGGGGTGCTCTGCGCCCAGGCTTGTGTGAACGACATCGCGTAAGCGACCAGGCACAGAATCGCCAGACCTCGTTTCATAGCCCCAATTTCTCCGTGATCCCGTTCCCGCCGATATTGTATCAACTTGATCAGCAATCATTCCTTCGGACGATACTCACAGGATTGCCGTCTGTTAGTCTTTGGGCGTTGAGGTAGTGGGTCATGTTCAAGTTCAACTATGCTGAAATTAAGCTTTTGCTCTATCGATTCCAGGGCATGCTCGGGCTGATTATGATTTTCGGTTCATGGCGATTTATGAATGAATCGTCCGACGCAATCGAGCCGGTGACGTATTGGTTTCCCGGGGTTATCCTTTTGGTGATGGGTACAATCTGCACTCTGATGGCATTAGAAACGTACTTCTTGAGAGATGATCCGGACGTGTGGAGATAGGAAAATGTTGGACATTATCGCAGTCATCATTCTTCTCATCATTCCGACCTTGCCGGTGACGGTGTATATCATCGACAGACTGGGCTTCGGACATGTGAATGACGGGCACTGGTAGTTCTCTGGTCAGAACGGCATGGCTAGATGGGTCACGAATGATTGACTGATCTGTGACCGCAACGGCTGTTGAACGCTGGTGAAGTGCTATCTGGCTATTGACTCCATCGAAAGGATGAGAACTCAGCAAAGGCTTTAATCCATTTATAGGCAGCCGGGACGAGGTGCTCGATCGGCATTATTGCGATGATTGTTCTACCGGACGCCGAAGGATCGCTCAATCTTATGATGAAATCCAGACCTAGAGAATCGCAGGAAGAACGAAGACAACTGTCTCCGCTGTGTGAACCTGGGCGATGCAAAATTGTTGATGTTCTTAATCTGTTTCAAACTGACTTGAGGTCGGGTCTTGATGAAGCAGTCGCTAAAGAAAGACTGTCGAAATGTGGGCCCAACGAGGTTGAATACAAGCAAGCAGAGCACCCTCTTGTGCTCTTGGGCCGCCAGTTCAAATCCAGCGTCGTGATACTGCTTATGGTGGCAGCCTGTATTTCCTTCGCCACGCAAGATTATTTTCAGGCTATGGGCATTCTCGCTGCGGTGTTCATCAACGCTGCAGTTGGTTTTGCCACTGAGCTGAAGGCACAGATATCTCTGGCCGCTTTGAAGAAAATTTCGGGTCCAATTGCCAGGGTCGTTCGTGGTGGGCACCATTGCTTGATCCCGGCAAGCGAACTGGTTAACGGTGACGTAATCGTTCTTGAAGCGGGATCGCGTCTGCCTGCTGACGTTAGATTTGTAGAGGCAGCTGGTCTTCGTATAGACGAATCTGTTCTGACAGGTGAGAGTGTGCCGGCAGTTAAGACCGCTGAATATATTGATGGAGAAGAACCATCAACCACAATGGGATTTCATGGAACGCACGTTCTCGATGGTCGTGCCCGCGGAGTCGTAATCGCAACCGGCAAAGACTCGAGCATGGGTAAACTGCAGTGCACCTTGATAGATGCGCACGCAGTGCCGACACCACTGGAAGTGAGATTGGAAGAGCTTGGAAAACAGCTCACAGTTTTGACCCTGGTGGTTTGCGTGATCATAGCCGGGGTAGGACTGCTTTACAAACACGATATCTGGTCCATGTTGGAAACCAGCATCGCGCTGGCAGTTGCCGCTATTCCTGAAGGACTGCCGGTGGTAGCAACACTGGCTCTCGCCGTCGGCATACAACGAATGGTGAAAGTAGGAGCGCTTGTCAGGCAACTCTCCGCAGTTGAGACGCTGGGCTGCACTACTGTCATCTGCACGGACAAAACCGGCACCCTGACAGAAAACAAATTGCTGGTCAGCAAGATTTTTACAGATGGACAATTTTTGAATGTTTCCGGATCTGGTTACTCTCCAGAAGGCACCATATGTGATGCTGAGAGTAAACCTGTGGCAGAGAATGAAACTCTGGATTTGCTTCTGAAAGCTGGTGCCCTCTGCAATGATGCCAGGCTCGAATACGACTCGGCCACGGAGACCTGGCGTGTGGCAGGCGATCCAACCGAGGGCGCATTACTGGCGGTCGCCGGCAAAGGCGGATTGGATTCGCGACACTTGCGCAATGCCCATCCGCGAATTTCGGAGATGCCTTTCGATCTGGTCCGCAAGAAAATGGCTACACTGCACGAGTTCGAAGGTCAGATTGCCATCGCATACGTCAAGGGATCGCCGGAGCATGTGCTCGCCGATTCTCATCTGTTGCACACTGCCGGTGGTGCGATTCCCTTTACGGAAGAGTTGAAGAAAGCTTATGTGAAAGCCAACAGCGATTTCGCTCAAGCCGGTCTGCGAGTGCTTGGTGTGGCGATGAAGCATGTCGACCGGGATTCTGTCCAAACAGCGAAGAATCACATGGACAAAGAACTGACATTTCTTGGCCTGATCGCTATGAGCGATTTGCCAAGGGAGGGTGTTCGCGATGCCATCGCTCGTTGCAAGGAAGCAGGCATTCGGGTGATGATGCTGACAGGCGATCAACCAAGAATGGCAGCCGCCATCGCGCGGGAGCTGAACATTGCCGATAGCTCTGAATCGCCTGTTCTTCAAGGGCATGAACTAAGCGAACTCAATAGCGCCGAATTGCAAGATAAGTTGGAAAACACCAATGTTCTTGCTCGCGTCACTCCCGATATGAAACTCGGGATCGTGAAAGCGCTGCAATCGGCTGGTGAAGTGGTGGCAATGACGGGTGACGGCGTGAATGATGCGCCGGCGTTGCAACAGTCCAACATCGGAGTAGCCATGGGTTTGTGCGGAACGGATTTGGCCCGAGAAGCTTCCAACATGGTAATTACAGACGACAATTTCAGTACGATCGTCGACGCGATCGAGCAAGGTAGAATTATTTACGACAATATTCGCAAAGCGATATGTTACTTGCTCACGGGCACTGTCGCATCGGTTATGACAATTTCTGCCGCCATAATAACCAGCGGATTTCTGGCTATGAACCCTCTGCAATTGTTGTGGTTGAATCTGATCATGCACGTGTTCCCGGGTCTGGGCATTGTTCTTCAGGGTGCCGCGCCGGGCATGATGCAGAGACCACCCAGAGATCCTTCTGAAAAACTGATTGGCAAATTCGAGAGAACGCAAATTGTTTTCCGTTCCCTTATGGTATCGCTTGCGGTGCTAATCGCTATTAGTTTTGTGCGGAACAGCACCGCCGATGAAATCATAATTACGACGGTGGCGTTTGCGACCATGTCTTGCTCCCTCTTGTATCAAGCCTGGAGCTGGCTCTTTGTCAAGAGCTTCAATGAACGAAGCCGAGAGCATGCGCCCGTTAATGGGTTTATGTACGCCATGATGGCAATATCTTATGCACTGGTGGTGGTGGCAGTATACTTGCCTGGCTTGCAAACGGTTTTAAAAACCGCACCCTTGTCCGTTTATCAATTATCGATAGTTCTCTCTTCCTCCACCGCATCGTGGATTGCCTGCTACCTGCTAGAACGAGCATGGCATCAAATAAATCGCCGATGCATAAAGGTAGAAAGGTGCTCTATTTATTGATCGATTTAACCTGTTGAGTCCACGAATGAAGGAGATCCGAAATGAAAATCTTAATAGCAGTCGAGCACGAAAGACTGGCTCAAGCACAAGTCGAATTTATCACCAACCACACCTGGCCGAAGGATGTATCATTCCACATTCTTCATGCAGTGGAGCCGCTTGAGGGCGTGAGCCCCGACAGCGAACATTTGATGGAAGAGATTTGCGAAAGCAATCGCAAGTATGGCAAACAGCTAGTAAATGATGTAGCTCTGAAGCTGCGAAAAGCCTTCGACAAGGCCATCATTCTGGAGTCGCTCGAATCCGGATTCGCAGAGGAAGTAATTCTGGATACAGCAGAAAAGTGGCAAGCCGACTTAATCGTCGTCGGTGCCCACGGAAGAAAAGAACCGGCGCATTCGTTGCTCGGCAGCGTTTCGTCGGACGTATTGACATATGCTTGTTGCACTGTGGTCGTGATCAAACCGGCAAGAAACAAACCAACTGCTGTGAGCGAGACCAAGAAGTCCGCCTCCAGGCCGGCTAAACCTGTTTGCTAAATCATCCTTTCGAACTACAACAATTAGCTTTCCGGTGGAAGCCGGTAGCTTGCCGGATTTGTGATACTGGTGACAGTTACGGCGTCCATTCACCTGAGGTGTGTTATGACTTTCGAAAAGATTCTGGTTGCGCTTGATGGTTCGAAGAGCAGTCAAACGGCTGCCGAATATGCATTCTGGCTGGCGTACAAATTAGGATCGTCAGTTACCGGTCAACATGTGGTGGATCCTCGACTCGTAAATCTCTTTATTGCTCCCGAATTCGGCGAGGAACTCGGTCTGGGCAAAGCTGTCGTCACCAGAGAAAGGGTCCTGCGAGCATTGAAAAAGATCGGCAAGGTCATTTTGAAATGCTTTAAGGAAGAGGGAAAACGCAGAGAAATAGAAATCGAGACCCGATTGGACGAAGGTTATATCGTCGAAGAAATCGTGGAGTATTCTCGCAAGCAGGACCTGGTGATTATGGGTCATGCCAACTATGAAGATCAAAGGCGTCCCGCGAATCTTTTGATCGGTTCAGTTGCAGAGCGCGTTTTGACCAATGCCTATTGCCCAGTTTTGATCGCCGTTCAACCGATTGAAGATCTGGATGAAATCGTGGTTGCCTATGATGGCAGCGAAGCATCTCGCGGAGCGCTCCTGATGGGTGAAAACCTGGCTAAAAATTCCGGGGTAAAACTCAGAGCAATTATTGTTCTTGCTGATGAGAAAAAGAAGAGCGAGGCAGAATTCCTCGTGCAGCAAGGAAATTCTTTCTTGCGTGAAACCTGGGCGGAAGAAGTATTTTCGATCGAGCAAGGTACGCCGAGTGCGACTCTTTTGCAGTCGGTCAAAAACACAAACAGTCTTCTCGTAATTGGTGCTTATGGATTTAAAGAACCGGAAAGAAACGTGCTGGGAAGCACGGCTGCTAAGGTAGTTCGCGAGATCGAAAAAAGCATTCTTGTCTATCGTCCAAGTTTGCGTATGGCGGAAGCAGCAGCTAAAGAGCTGGAAGTTGAAGAACCGGTTGAAGCAGTCGCGATCTAAAAGCTCAATGTTCTAAGATTCACTAGCAACAACATCAGGCGCGGTCGCTTTCCTCAGGTGGAAGAGACCGCGCAAAACTACAAAGACAAGCGGAAGAACTCCGCCAACGACGAATGTCAGATCGCCAAGCACGCGCAGCCAGGTGAACAGTTGGAAGTTCTCTGAATGAATGAATTCGTAACTGCGGGCATACCAGAAGCCTTGATTGAAGCTGGCGATCATTTGAATAACGCCGGCAGGGAAAATGTTGAGCACCAGCATTAGTAGCAAGCCGATGTTCAAACACCAGAAAGAGATGCCGATCAACCGATCGCTCCAGGCATCCAGTGTCATGAGATAGCGCGTGCAGAATAGAACGGCTGCCACAGCAAGCATTCCATAGACACCCATGAGCGCGGCATGACCATGATTGGAGGTCAGATACGTCGCATGTTCATAATAACTCACGATCGGTGTATTGATGAGGAATCCAAATACACCTGCACCCAGGAAGTTCCAGAATCCCACGGCAATGAGAAACATCATCGCCCAGTAGTGCGAGAAGTTCTTTATGGAACCTTCTACTTTTGCCAGATGGACGAACTTCCAGGCTTCCATTGTCAGCAGTGTCAATGGCACCACCTCTAGTGCCGACATCATGGAACCTAACGCCATGTTGATCGCCGGCTGTGCTGTCCAGTAATAGTGGTGTCCGATGCCGATGATACCACTGCCAAGATAGAGGATGATGTCCACATAAATGACTGAGAGAGCGGATTTTTCCGAAACCATACCGAGACTGCAGAAGAAGTAGGCGACGATTATCGTCGTGTACAGCTCGAAAATTCCTTCCACCCAGAGGTGCACCACCCACCATCGCCAGAAGTCAGCAACCGCGAAGTTGGTGCCGGGGTGATACATCAGACCGAAGCTGAAGAACAGCGGGATCGCGATCACTCCATACAAAAGCATGTAGGGCAGACTGCCGTGATCTTTGCCTTTGAGAAGCGGTCTTATGCTGCGGAAAACGATCACCGCCCATAATACCATTCCAACAGTCAACAGAATCTGCCATACGCGTCCCAGTTCAAGATACTCCCAGCCTTGATGACCGAACCAGAACCAGAGATTGCCGAGCATATTCTTGATGCCCAGCCATTCACCACATATACTTCCGACCGCCACAATCAGGATCGCTACGAACAGAATCTTGACCAACCAGTGTTGACCCTTTGGTTCATGCTTTGACAACATCGGTGCAATGAACATGCCACCTGCCAACCAGGCGGTCGCGATCCAGAAAATTGAAAGTTGCAAATGCCAGCTGCGCGTAATGCTGTATGGAAGCACATTTCGAATATCTATACCGTACAGGCCGCCTGCCTCCACGATGTAGTGTGCCGTCACGACACCAAAAATTGTTTGAAAAAGAAAGAGGAGAACGACCACAGCAAAATAAGGATAAATCGATGTTTGCGATCGATATGGTTTGAACGTCTTTACGTTATCGACCAAGCCGGTTCCATCAGGAGCCCATCCCAATCCTGGAAAAGCGCTCATCAAGAATTGTGTCAGACCTATGCCACCCACGAGCATGATTAAACTCATCGCGCTCCAGAAGAAAATCTGCCAGTTGGGTCGGTTCCCCACCAGCTCTTCAGGAGGCCAGTTGTTCGTAAATGTATAATCCTTGTCTGGACGATTGGTCGAGCAAGCCCAGGCCGCCCAGGAGAAGAACCGGCTCAGCTGCAATCGTTCATTCTTATCATTGATGTAGTTCTTTGGAAGCGGCAATTTATCGCCGGTACTGAATGCGGTGTCATAATGCGCGATAAGATCGCGGTATGAATCAGTCTGATTTTCTGTCCAGGTTAATGCTTTTGTTTCCGAACTGTAGCGGTTCTCTTTTAATTCAGATGAGAGTTTCGCAGTCAGCGTGGCTTGCTCAACGTCACTGAGCTGGTCGAATCCTTTCGCATAGTCTTTCTGAGCCATTCGCTCCAGAGACAATACTGCTTCTCGATGTAAGTAATCGGCGGAAAAATCTGGACCGTTGTAAGCTCCGTGACCGAAGATAGAACCGACATCCATTAGCCCATACTTCTGAAACACGCCCTGTCCCGCCAGGATGTCATCTCCAGTGAACAGTGTGTTACCCGTGCTATCGAGCACTCTGTCGGGTATTGGAGGCGCTTGAGTGGTCGTCTCGTGCCCCATGAAAATGAGAGTCGAGAACCCGGCGATCAAGACAAACAGGACGCTTAGCTTCCATCTCCAGGACATCATCGTTCCTCGCTCAGCTTTGGTAGCCTCGATGATAGAACATCTGCATCAAAGTTGTTGGTTCAATTCTAAACAAAACTCGGTTCTTTGATAACCCAGGGCTCTGGGTCGGAACTCTTGAATCCATCGGCGTTGTAGCCGGCCTTCAGAATTTCGTCTTTGTACTTCTCTGGATTTTCAGCAGCTTCGATCATTATGCTGTTAACCGTAGTCATCGCTTCTTTCCAATTCGACTCCATTTCTTCGGTCCATTCGCCTTCCTTCGAGAGATGCTCGCCCAGCACGGCAACAAGGTTTTCCGCGACAGCGGGATAATGAGCGCTTAGTGTTCCGTACTTCAGATGTCTGATACCCATGGCGTGCAAGTAAGGCACCATCGCGTCAGGCCGACTCAATGAGCCGACGATGGAGGCAACGGAGGCCATTAGTTTCTTGTGCTGCTCTTCCGGAGGTGTGTTAAAAAGCGGTCGAACAGACGGATATTTTTCGAACAGACGTTCATAAAAACGCAGCCCGAGTCCTCGCAAACCATCATTTTCTTTCTTTGCCCGCTGGAATGTTTCCAGCAACAGTGCCGCATTCAATGTCATTGTTGGAACTCCAATTTGTATCAACAATGGCACTCTATCAATGTATAAGTGGTATCAACTTCGTTCAAATTGCGTATGAGGAGTCATCCTAAAGGATGATCTCCGGTTCGATATCATTTCTTGGGGCGCACGAAAGTATATGCGCCGTTCTTCTGCATGTTTCGTTCAATACCGTCACTGTACTTTTGTATGATGCGCATTGATTTATCGCGTTCATCTTTTGATAGAGAACTCAACCATTTATCAATGTCAATGTGCATCCATTGATGATTGCGATCGTAGACGGCATAGTTGAGAAACGCTTTGAAGCGCTCCGCGTCCACGTTCTCCTCAATCTCTTTCAACATGAGATAAGTTTCGGAGTAGAACGGTGTGTCGAGAACTAGTTTTTTGAACGCAGTGCGCTCGGAGTTGCTTTTGGCATCGTCACCCGTTATCGCGCGTTCACCATAAAGACTGCATAGACCCTCGACATATGGGTCGAACAATTTTGCGTTGAGAAGATGCATCAACTCGTGACCGCTTTCCAGCACAGTGGGATCCGAAGCTTGGAATTCACGTGACTTGAAGTCGCGGC
>JADMIO011331774.1_pt1 | contig 129662 bp, 109 predicted proteins | sample 8958161 | NCBI WGS metagenome assembly JADMIO01 (sample SAMN16585339, study PRJNA669376) | soil metagenome | isolation source: Crop rotation soil | place: USA: Cullars Rotation, Alabama | collected 2011
GCCGCGACTTCAAGTCACGTGAATTCCAAGCTTCGGATCCCACTGTGCTGGAAAGAAGGCTGTGGTTGAAAATCTCGCGAAGGCGGTGGGCGGTCATCCCGCGTTAATCGCATGGCAACTCGACAATGGCATTGGGGGCAATTTCACCGAACAATCGTTCAACGAAGATACCCGGCGCGACTGGCACCTTTGGCTGGAGGCGAAATATGAGACCGTCGAGAAGTTGAACGAGCAACTCGGCTTGCGCCACTGGGGCCAGATCGTGTCCGACATCAAGCAAGTTCCCATGCCGATGGCCGCGCCATCGGTTCACAATCCCGCGCTCGTGCTCGATTGGAACCGGTTTTGTAGCGACACCATCGTGCAATTCATCCGCATGCAGGCCGAGGTGGTGCGCTCGGTCACGCCGCTGCATCCGGTCACGACCAACCTGCGCGCGTTGCGGCACAAGTTCGATCACTTCGACATGGCTGAGGTCATTGACTTTGTTTCCATCGAGAGCACGGCGGCGATCAAGTCGCGTTCGGCCGAGCTGGCCTGCGAGATTGACATGCTGCGCTCGTTGAAGAAGGACAACATCAATTCGCCTGATGACAGCCACGGCTTCTGGGTCATGGAGCAAAAAGCCGGCAACGTATCGTGGGAAGACGTGAATTCGCTCGTGCGACCAGGCGTGTTACGGATGTTCACCTACCAGCTTATTTCACGCGGCGCGGATTCGGTCCTTTTTTTCCGCTGGCGGCAGCCGCGTTTCGGCTCCGAGAAATTCCATGGCGCCGTCGTGCCACATTCGGGCCGGAAGAATGGCCGCATTTACCGCGAGGTGGCTCAGCTTGGCGAAGAATTGAAGCTGCTCGCGCCGGCGCTGCAAGGCACCAAGGTGATTCCCGAGGTGTGCATTCTTTACACGCACGACAACGAATGGACGCTGCAACTGCCGCAACAGCCGAACAAGCATTTCCACCTGCGCGAGCACATCCAGCTCTTCTACAGCGCCTTTCATGACAAGAACATCGCCGTGGATTTCGCGCGGCCGACCGAGGATTTGTCGCGCTACCGGCTCGTGATCGCGCCCTCGCTGCATCTGCTGCGCGGCGTCGAGGCCGACAACCTGAAGCTTTACGTTCAAAACGGCGGCACGCTCGTTGGCACGTTCAACACCGGTTTGGTAGACGAACATCATCTCGCGCCGGACACCGGCTGTCCGCACGACCTGACGGACTTGTTCGGCCTGGAAGTCGGCGAATCCGACATGCTGCCGCCGGGTGAGGAAAATCATCTCACGTTCAAAGGCGCATTCCCGACAAGCCATCTGCACCCGGCGAAGCTCTGGTGCGACTTGATTGAACCCAAGGAATGCCAGGTGCTCGCGTCCTATTCGCGCGATTTCTACGCGGGCAAACCGGCTCTGACGATGAACACGTTTGGTCTCGGCAAGGCAATTTACCTCGGCACGATGAGCCACCAGCATTTTTATCTGGATCTCGTGACTTGGCTGCGGCAGCTCTGCAATTTGCATCCGCTACTCAAGGTGCCGGAGCAAATCGAAGTCAGTATGCGCCAGAAAGAGGGTGTGCGAATCCACTTCCTGCTCAATCACAAGCCCACGCAGGTCCGCGTGCAATTCTACAAACCGATGCACGATCTGCTCACCGGCGCCAATATCGTGGGCAACCACGACCTGCAACCCCATGGCGTGCTCGTGCTCGGCGAGCGCGTTGAGAGCCATCACGAAACACCTGCCGCAGAAGCGCCTCCGGGCGAAGCCACGGCCGCCGCAACGGCTTAAATTGTCGGCTGGCGTGGCCCGCGATGGCTGAGCATTCTGTATTCCGACAATGTTAACGCCGCCACCCAGACGAATTCCGCCGCTCGGCGCGGGCAAGCGCTCCGCCAAGCAACGAATCTTGGCCCAGTGGCGGGGCGTAGATCTGGCGCCGCTCGAAAAAGCGCGCGCCAAAACCTCCAAATCCGCCGCCGATGTTCTCCCAAAAGTGCTCGGTGAACTGCGCATCGATCGCCGCCAATCCGAAGCTGAAATTGTGAAGGTTTGGAATTCGCTCATTGATCCCAATATCGTCAAACACGCGCAGCCGACTGGCCTGAACAAGGGCACCCTCTTCGTCACCGTGGACAGCAGCGTCTGGCTCGCGGAAATCGTCCGCTACCGCCGACGCGAGATTCTCGAACGCCTCCAGAACAGCTTCGGCAAGGATCTCGTCGCGAAAATCTCATTTAAGGTGGGTTAATCCGAACGGGCCCTCTTGCATGATGCCTGGATTTCTAGTGGACGGTCCGGCGTTTCTGAGCAAGCTTTCCTCAAACCCGCACACGAATATGAAAGCCATTTTTTGCCTCATCGCCCTTGCCACCGCTTTCGCCGCGCAAGCCGACCCCTATTCCATCGCCAAGCAACGGGCCAAGGAGACTGTTAACCAGAACAACGTCCGTCAGGGTGTTGGCACTCCCGCAGCCCCGACGCAACCCGCCCCGCCCAACCGGGCCGGCCTCAGCCCGCCGATCCCGTGGCCAAACTCAAGGCCAGCCTCGCAACGATTTCCGGCAGCTCATCCGTCTCCGCCGAACAAAAGAAGCAGCTCACCACGGACATGATGGCGTGTGCGCGCGGCAGCAAGAAGCCGGCGCTAGCCACAGTCGAAAAATTCGCGAACAGCCTCGGCGCCGCGCTGGCAGGCAAGTCGCTCGAAACTTCGGTTCAATCGCGTCTGGCGCAGGACATCAATCTCGCCCTCAACAGCGCCAGCCTTTCCGCCCAACGCGCGACGGAAATTGGCGACGACGTTCAGGCAATTCTTCAAACCGCTGGCCAAACCCGCAGCGCCGCCGTCAATGCAGCCGGCGAACTCAAAGCGATTGCGGCCGAGTTGCAGGGCGCGAAGTAACCCGTTTTTTCTTAATCGTAATCTTGCTCTTAATTTTAATCCCTTCTGACCCGAAGGATTAAGAGCAAGCTTACGATTAAAATTAAGAGGAAAGTGCAATGGCCCAGCCCCTTCAAGTCCGCTGCCCCACGTGTAAAAAGCGGGGAGAGTGGTTCGCAAGCGAATATGGCCCTTTCTGCTCCAAGCGTTGCCGGCTGATTGACCTCGGCAAATGGTTTGGCGAGGAGCACACCATTTCCGAGCCGCTTAAACCCGAACACTTCGCCGAGTTTGCCGATCTGCCGGAAGACGCGGACCCCGACCGGCCCGATCGCGGGTAATTTTTGCGAACGCTCTTTTTTGCTGTAAGGTGAGCGCACTGCGAGGCGACGCAGTAGAATGAAACGCATGAAAAACCTTTCGACTCTAATGCTGGCTTTGGCACTGCTCGGTGGCGGCGCGGGCGCGGCTTTTTCCTCCGATATGAATACGAATAAAACTGAATTGGCGACGCTGGGTGGCGGCTGCTTCTGGTGTCTCGAAGGCTGCTTCGAATTGATTCCCGGCGTCAAAGCCGTGACCAGCGGCTACTCGGATGGCGCAAAGGAGAATCCCACTTACAAGGAAGTCTGCGGGGGCGACACCGGCCACGCGGAAGTGGTGCAGATTGAATTCGATCCGGCCGTGGTGAGCTACGAGAAGTTGCTCGAAACTTTCTGGATGATCCATGACCCCACCACACTCAATCGCCAGGGCCACGATGTGGGCACGCAATACCGCTCGATCATTCTTTATCACAATGACGCCCAAAAAGCGGCAGCGGAGAAATCCAAGGCCGGGGCGCAGAAAGAACTGAGCCGGCCGATTGTAACGCAAATTGTGCCGCTAAAAAAGTTCTGGCCGGCTGAGGCGTATCATCAGGATTATTTCCGCAACAACCCCGAACAAGGCTACTGCCAGATGGTCGTGCGCCCGAAGGTGGAGAAGGTGGAAAAGATGTTGAAGAGCGAGAAGAAGTAAGTCCGCAGAAATCTCATCCGCAATAATTCAATAACCAAGCCGAGGCCGGAGACACCTGCGGCTACGCCGCCCCATCCACAATCTGGCAAACCATCGGCTTCAGTTTGCGTCCGGTTTTGGCTTCGTAACCCTGGGCGATGTGCGCCATGAAAGGTTCGGCGGCGTGGTAGGCGACAAGATTCACGGTTGCACCACCGCCGCCCAATCCCAAGGCGCGGGCACCCAAGCAGCCGGCGTGGGCGCGGGCGAGTTCCACCAACAGATCCAATTCAGCACCGCTCGCGTGCAATTGATCGCGCCCGCTCTCGTGGCTGAGCGAGAGGTAATTTCCCAGCTGCGCATGATCCTCCTCGCGTAAAGCCCGTTCCGCTGCCGCAACGCGCTGAATTTCGCTGGTAACATGGGCGGCGCACTCGAACTCACGCTCATTCAGACGCGATTTCCACGTGCGTAGAAACCTTGGCTCTACCGAACGGAGCGCTTTGGTCTGCAATTTGCCGGCGGCGGAGGCGCAGCGCTCCCGAATTTCTGAAATCATCTGCCCCCCGTTTGCCGCTCGCACGCCGGAGTCACACACGACGAGCGCCGTGCCGATCAGCGGCGCGTGCTCAAGCGAATGAAACCGACAGTCGTGGCTCAAGAGATTCCACGGCTTGCCCGCCAACGACGTAAGCGCGGCAACAGTTCCATCCTCTTTGCCGGCCGCGGCAAGCGCGGCGCGACAGGCGCGGGCGAAGTGCAATCGCTCCGGCACGGGCAGCGGCGGTAGATGACCGCGCTCATTACGCTTGGGCGGCAATGTCGCGCCGCTGTCGCCAAGGCTGAATGGGAAAAGCTTCCGGACCATCAGCGCTGCGGCCACCGTGATCGCGGCGTCCTCGCCGAGGTCAAGGGCGGTGGGAATCTCGTTGTGAATTGCAGCATTAAATCCGCTGAAGTGAACTTTGCGCTGGCGCAACTCACGCAGCACCGCCTTGAACGCATCAGCCCACGGCGCCGCAGGGTTTAACTTGGGTTCGCTGATCCAGAAAAGCTCGGGCGCGCGGTCGGCGTGGATAAGTTCAATCTTCCCGTCCGTCCGCGGCGACGCGGCAATGAACGCGTAGCGATCCACGGCGGCGGTAATGACGAGGCCTTCGTTCCATTCCGCGCAACTGCCGAGCAGCTCGATTCTGGCCGGCGCGCGCGTCACGTGCGCCGGACGGAATCCGAAGTGTTGCTTGAAGAGATCGAGAACGGCGGTGGATTCTGGGGCGGCCATGGCGCGTGTTTCGTGATACGTGACGCGTGAAAATTGCGGAGTTCACGCTGTTTGTCACGCACTACGCATCATGCCTCATTCCAAGCCGTTAAACTTCTTGGCGAGCGTGAAATCCTTCTTCGTCAGCCCGCCTTGATCGTGCGTCGTGAGCGCGAGAGTGACTTTGTTCCACCGAATATCAATGTCGGGGTGATGCCACTCCTTCTCAGCCAGCGTGGCGACCTTGTTCACGAACTTCAGGGCGGCAGGGAAATCCTTAAACTCGAAGGTGCGCGTGATGACATCGGCCTTTTTCTTCCACGAAGGAATGGTGGTAAGCGCCGTTTTGATTTCAGATGCGTTTAGTTTGGGCATGGATGAAAATGGCCCGGCGCCTTCAGGGTTGCAAGCGGGGTGGCGGCCCCATGCGGTTTTTGCCAGCCATTAACTTCCCTCGCGCTCGTTGCGTTTGGCTTCGCGGATAAGGCTGATGCTTGTGACGAGCGACCACAGCCAGCCGCAAGCGCACAAAATAATTCCGGTTAAGGCCAGCCAGTGGCGGATGTAAGTGTTGCCGCCGCCATCGAACATCTGGCCGTAATAGCTGCGCATCACTTCGACAAACCAGATAGCGAAGAACACGAAGCCGGCGACAAAAATGCCGAGTTGTCCCGCACCCGCCACCCACCGCCGCCCCATCAGCGAGCCGAGGCCCGGGGTGGCGAAGAGGTTCATTAAAGCGCAATTACGCGCGCGCGCCGGACTGAGGGGTGCGCGGGACGAAGAGAGTTTCATACGCGATCAACATGGCAGCAAACACCAGCGGCATCGTCACAAATAAACCGATACAACACGCCAACACGCCAGCCAAATTGACCAATCCAATGACTATCGTGAAGCCGAGCAAGGTCCACCAGTGCCGCCCCACCTGACGGCGGCTGATTTTCATCGCCGCCCAGAAATCCAGCCGCCGATCCGCCACCAGCGGAAGACTGAACATCCAGCAGAGGGAGAGGTAGAGCACGGGGATGAGCAACACGAAAAAACCGATCGCTGCCAAGGCAACCAATCCCGCGCTGGCCGCCTTGTTGTTCGCCATGATGACAATGGGCGCTGCCGCCATAACTGTGCCGGGGATGGCCGCCGCACCCGTGATCAGCGCGGGGATTAAATAAGCCAGGATGAGCTGCCCGAAGTTGTCGCGAAAGCCGTTGAAGACATCGCCCACTTCCGCGGGCTGCCCGCGCAGCACCCGCAGCAGGAAGAGGTAAACCCCGCCGACCAGCGGTCCCGTGACCACCAGGCTCAACAGCGAGAAGAGGATTCCGATGAAAGGAATCTGCGCAAAACCAGAAATGCCGCCGACGATCAGCAAATAAACGGCGCAGCCACCCACCATCAGCCAGAAATTGGCGGAAAGCACCGTCCACGCCCGGCTCACGCAACCGAGGATATCGAGTTCGTAATCCCCGTCATAAACATCCGCCGGCACTCCCGCAACCGGCAGCGCGCCGATCCTGGGCGGCATGCCCGTTCCGGCAAAGACATCCGCCAACTCCGAAACTGTCGCGAGCGGCTGCCACACCGCCGATCCTTCCACCCGGACCTGAGTCTGGGCGTTGGCCCGGCCTTCGCGCACCCACTGGCGCAAGGTGTCCGCCGTCACCGGTCCATATTCTTTGCCGTCACCCCCGAGGATTCGATACATATCTGGGTCTTTCGATTAAAACCATTCCTTCCGTCCGACCACATAGGTGCGCACAAATTCCTCATCCGATTTGGTGAGATAGATGATTCCCTCGATCAAACCAATGAGCGCCATGGCCCAAGCCGCAACAAACGTGATGCACGTGAAAAATCCAAGGATGGCTCCACCGATTGAAACCACCAGCATGATGATTCCCGCGTTGGTGTAGCCGAGAATAAATTTATGAATGCCGAGCCCGCCAACCAGAATGCCGCAAAGACCAGCAGCAACTTTATTCGAGGCGCGGTTAGGTGCACCCATCGTCGGTGGGGCAGCCTGCGGCGGAGCAGCTGCAAAGATGTCTGCAAATTCCGGCACCGTCGCGAGCGATTTCCAGCCGCTTTCCGCGACCGGCTGAACCTGCGTCTGCGCGTTGGCGCGACCCTCGCGGACCCATTGTCGCAGGGTGTCCGCCGTCACTGGTCCGTATTCCTTCCCGTCGGCGCCGAGAATTTTATACATGGCTGGTCATGGGTTTTGAACTGGCGCAACAGCGTGCTCCCCGGTGCCAATTCTGGCCGGCTGCGCCACGCCCCCGAAGAAGTCTTCGTAAGCATATGCCTGCGCCGCGATGACAACAGGGAACGCCACAAACACCCCCACATAGCAGCACAACACGCCCAACAGCATGACCAGAAAACTGACGATCAGCAGCCCAAGGATGCCCCACACGTTGGGCCAGAGCACGCGCCGGCTCACTTCCATGGCGGGCCAAAACTCGAGGCGTTTGTCCATCAATAGCGGCCATGTGAATTTCCACAACGCAAGAAACACCAATCCCGGGATGATGCAGAGCATGAATCCCAGCCCTGCCAGCAAAGAAACAATAAGTCCCGCCACCAAGGTTTGAACGAACGCGACGCTGAACGGCGCAAAGGCGTCTTCGAATTTCGCGTCCTCCCGACGGATGCGCCGCAGGAAAAACCAGAACAAGCCCGCGTAAGCCGGCCCGTAGAGCAGTGGCACATTCGTCAGCAGGATGCAGATGAAACCCACGCCCACACTGAGCCAGAATTTTTCTGTGACCAGCGTCCACGCGCGGCTAAAACAGGCGCCGATTTCGATGCGCGGATTCCGCGCCAGCACCTCAGCGACGAGCTTGTCCGGGTCGGGTGGCGGGTTCACCGTAGGCGGTGCCGTCAGCGATGGGCGAAGAGGTGGCACACTTCCACTGGAGTTAGAAAAAATATCAGCGAACTCGGGAAAGTCCGCGAGCGGTTTCCATTCCGTTGAATCCGCCGCCTGCGCCTGCGTGCGACCGTTCACGCGGCCTTCATGAATCCATTGACGCAACTGGTCCACGGTCACTGGCCCGTATTTGCTTCCGTCGGCTCCGATGATGTTGAACATATTCTTTTCATTGCGACGGCTGAGTCCGACGCTCTGCTGGTGATTTAAGCACGCCACGTCTCACCGCCTAGAATAATCTCACCGCCGATTTATAACGGCTGTTAAACGGGAGCGACGGATTTTCGCGCGGCGAAAAATTGCCGAACGTCACAGCGGCACAGCAGCAGAACGGTCGCGATGTTGAATAAAAACGTGGCGACACTCCATAGCGTAGACAGAAGATAGATCGGCGACGTGAGCATTCCGGGAAATACCTCCGGATGTTCGACCCACCAGAACGCCATCCGGCTTAATCCCCATCCGCCATACACGGCCAAAACAACCGCCAGTCCGATGGCCAGTTGGCGCGCCCAAACCCGTCCGCGTAGCAGGCCAAGGCCAGCCACAACCCGTGCGGGTAAACTGACGACCGCGAGCACCCAGTGGACATAATAGGAAGCGTTCGGGGAGAAATTCGAGAAGCGCAGGACGGACATGAGATTGAGAAGCAAGGTCAGGCCGCTGATGACCATGACCACAAACATCGCCCACGCGAGCGTCACCACGACCGGAGGAACGGTCGCGGAAGTTAAACCCGCCAGCGGTGGTGTTTGGAATAGCTCTGCAAACTCAGGCAACGACTGAAGCGGCGTCCATGCAATCGCACCCTCCGCGCACACTTGCGTCTGCGCACCTGCACGACCTTCGCTGATCCATTGGCGCAATTGGCTCAGCGAAACCGGGCCGTATTCTTTGCCGTCGGCGCCGAGGATTTTGAACATGATCGTCAGCCCCGTTCAACCTCAGTTGGTCAGGAACGCGGCTTTCACCTCGGGTTTGAGCAGGACCACAAGCGCCCAGATGCCGACGGGCAATCCCACAAAACAGCAGGGAGAAATGCACGGCACCATCGCGATGATCGTCGCGGTCATGGCGAAATTGTAGGCCTCCAATTTTTTCATCTTCAGCGCGCCCATCAGAATGATCACGCTCATGATGATACCCAGAATGCTGAAGACCACCCCGACGCCGCCAGACATGAGGTGCATCCATGCAGGCATTGGCGGCTGGCCCTGCGCCGAGGGGCTCGCCATTACCAGTCCTGTGCCAAGAATATTGAACAGCATGCTGACCAACTGCCCCACCGCACCCAAAGCTGCTGTGACAATGAGGCCGATGGCGGGTCCGGCAACCATCTGGGCCGCCTGTCCGGTGGAAACGGTGGCGCCGCCCATCAGAGGTGCGCCCGCGGTAGGCGGAAGCGGGGCGGCGAACAATGCACCAAACTCCGCTACTTGTCCGAGCGAGACCCAGCCACTCGTCCCCTCGAGTTGCACTTGGGTCATGGCGTTCGCACGGCCCTCGTTCACCCATTGCCGCAGTGTATCCGCCGAGACCGGACCATATTCTTTGCCGTCGCCGCCGAGAATTTTATACATGAGATTTGTTTCGTGGTTTACGGATTGATTCAGGAAAACGCGCTCTTCACCTTGGGTTGCGAGAGCACCACTACGGCCCAGATGGCGACCGGCAAACCGGGAAAGCACATCACCAGTTGCCCGCCACAGCAGGGAACTCCTGCCATGATCGCTCCCGCCAGCACGAGGCCCCAAGATTCGAGCCGCCGCATTTTAGCACCGGCGAAAATAACAAACGCTGACCAGGCCGCGCTAAACAAAACGCCCATCACGGCCCCAGCGCGCTGACCCGCCTCGTGCGCCGAAGAGCCGCCAGAGGGCATGTATTTTTCGAGAAACGGATTCGGCGGCACGCCTTTGGTTGCATAAATCGCCACAAATAGGAGGCTCAGCAGCACGCCCAAGATGCCGACGATAATCATTGCCCAGCCCACCGGTGTCGCGAGCCGCTGCGCCTCTTCCTGCACGGAAACATTGGGCGCGCTGGCGGCGAGCGATTCAAGCGCCGTGGGCGTCCCAACCAAGCCTGAGAATTCCGGAATGGCGCCGAGCGATTGCCAACTCGTTTCACCCTCGGGCAAGACTTTCGTGTCCGCATTCGCGCGGCCCTGCGCAATCCACTCGCGCATCGTGTCCGCTGTAATCGGGCCGTATTCGCGTCCGTCGCCGCCGATGATTTTATACATGTTAGGGAGCGGGTTGGTTTGAATCGGGTGGCGGTTTCGGGTTCCAACGCAATTGGGGCAGTTGCGCCGCCGTCATCTGCTGCACGCTGCCATCGGCAAAACCGATGATGTAACGCCCATTGTGGCGCGGCTTGGTAATCATCAGTTCCTTCCCGCCGCTCGCGTTCCACCCGGCATCCGATTCAAAAATTAATACCGTGCCTGGATCAATTTTTCCCTCTTCCATGCCGCTGAGATTGGTATTGAAAGCATAACCGCTCCGTAAATTCGGCGAGCCGGGACAACTGTAAATCTTCGGCGAGCCGGCGCTGCTGATCGTAGCGTCGCACCAGTTGGTCGCGGCGGGAAGTTTGTCGCTGTTGTCGCCGGCGTAGAGGCGCACGGCGAGGCTCAGTTGTTTGACGTTGTTGACGCACTGGATTGATTGCGCCTTCGATTTGGCCTTCGCCAACGCGGGCAGCAGCATGGCTGCGAAGATTGGAATGAATAGCAGCGCCATGGCGGAGACAATCGTCCCCGCGAGGGCGAGACCCCAGCCCGTCGAGCGGCCCTGGCTGTTCTTCACCTTGACCAGCGCGACGATCCCCATGGGAAGTCCGATCAGTGCCGTCGCGCCGCACGTGACGAATCCGATGCAACCGAGGATGAGCGAGGTAATCGCGAGGCCGCTGGTTTTTGCTGGAGCAATGGGCGCGCTGGCCGGACCACCGGTCATTCCGGAAGCGGGCGGCGCAAAGAGCGCGGTAAATTCAGGGATGCTCGAAAGTGTTTTCCACTCGGGCGTTCCTTCGGCGAGCACAAACGTCTGGCCATTGGCACGGCCTTGTTTAACCCAATCGCGCAGCGTGTCCGCCGGGACCGGGCCGTATTCTTTTCCGTCCGCACCACGAATTTTATACATGGTTTACCCTCTTCTGTTGTCCGCGTTTTACGCCAACCCGTCCAGCGAGGCAAGCCTGCCGCTGTCCGTCTTTCTCCTCATAATCATAATCATAATCTTAATCTCTTGGCTCCATGAAAGGATTAAGAGTAAGACCATGATTAAGAGACCGGCCCGCTCACTCCGCTGGCAGGCGAAACATTTCCAACGGCAGATTGCGAACAATCCAAAACAGCAGCAGCACGGCCAGCGCGATCCAAGCCCAACGCGCCTGCATTCGTGCGGAAATTTTTCCGGCCTGCGGACCACGCCGGATGCGCCGCGTCACCAGCCATATCGCCAAGGGCACCGCCAACACCACGAGCTGATTAAATCGAAACGCGGTCCACACCTCGCCCCGCAACAAATGATGCGCCGCGCGCAATCCGCCACAGCCAGGACATTGCCAGCCCGTCACGCGATAAAACGTGCAGAATGGATAAAATGAATGATGCGCCGGATTGTAGCAGAACAACACGCCCGCTGCCGCAACAAGCAGCACCGCGATGAGCAACCACAGCCAACGCCCGCACCGCGCCTTAGCCGCGAGCACGGGCGGAACGCCACCCTGCTGAGGCCTGATCACCGGAGCGCTCATGGATTCTTCACAATCTGTTCCAGCTTCGCCGCCGCCGCCCCGCTGCGAATCAATTCTTCGGCGAGTTCCCAGCCTTCACCGATCGAGCGGCTGCGTCCCGCCACGAAGAGCGCCGCCGCCGCATTTAACAACACCGCATCGCACTTCGGCCCGCGCTCATCGCCTCGCAGGATGCGCCGCGCGGTTTCGGCATTTGCATGCTTATCGCCACCCACGAGATCCGTAAGTGTCGCGGGTTGCAGCGGGAAATTCTCCGGACTGAACTTCGATACGGTGAAGCCATGCTCTTGATAAAACTCCGCGACGGTCGTTTCGCCGAGTGTGGAAATTTCGTCAAGGTGCGCGATTGGCTGCGCCGTTTGATCAGCGCTGGCAGCGGGTTGCGCGGCGGTGTCAAAAATTTCCGCCGGCCGCTCTCCGCTTTCCACTTTTTCCACCGCCACTTCTCCGCACACTACCATGGCACGACGCACACCCAATGTTTGCAGCACTCTCGCGATGGGTTCGCACATCTCCGGACGCGGCACGCCGAGCAGCATCGCCGAGGGGCGGACGGGGTTGAGCAGCGGGCCGAGGAAATTAAAAATCGTCCGCTGGCCGCGCGCGGCACAAAGCTTGCGTGCAGGACCAAGGTGCTTGAAGGCCGGATGATAATTAGGCGCAAAGAAAAAGGCGAAGCCGCGCTCGTTCAGTGCGGTGGCCGCGTCAGCCGGACTCAGGTTCAGCGGCACGCCGAGCGCCTCCAGCACATCCGCACTGCCCGACGCCGACGTGGCGGCACGGTTGCCGTGCTTCGCCACGGTAACCCCGGCAGCCGCGCAGAGCAGCGACGCGGTGGACGAGATGTTGAACGTGTTAAGCCTGTCGCCACCGGTGCCGACGACATCAAGAATCTCGCGGGCGCGGGTTTGTGCATTCAACGGCACGGGCACCGATCGATCACGCAAGACAGAAGCAAACGCGGCGATTTCCTCGATGCTCTCGCCCTTGCTCGCGAGCGCGGAGAGAAAGTCCGCCTTGATCTCGGCCGAGACGTCGTCGCGGACGAGTTCAGCGACGGCGGCATGCACATCCGCTCCGGACAACGCGCGGCCGGCAGTGACCTGAGAAATAAGAGCTTGAAGCGGCACAGGGTGAGTCTAGTTTCGCGCGCCCTGCGCCGGAAGCCGGAAAATGCCCGGCAGTCCGTAACCCAAATGTTAATAAAATCCGTATACTTACCGCTTGGCAGTCGCCGTTTGTGTGTTAACTAAATAACCGTTCAGTTCGAGAAGCACCCCAGTTTTCCAAACTCGGCCCGAAAGAACTCAGAATAATTGTGCCCGTGAAATATGCATGGGAGCAGTGTGAGAACCGCCCGCCGGCAAATCAGCCCTGATGTCCTTGCCGCCTGATTCACCCGCTCCTGTTTAGAACCTGATTTTACCTAACCCAAAGCTGCAACAAAAGAAGACCACCCCGCCATGAAGACCAACAGAATTAAAACCGCCACTCAAACGACCGGGCTATTATCCCGCTTGAAAGCCAGCCTCGCGCTCCCGCTTGCACTTTGCGCTATTGCGTCTGCAAGCATGACGGGTTGGGCGCAGGTAAGTATCACCAGCTTGGGAACGGCCTTCACCCAAAATTTTGACGGCATGGGCAGTTCTGGAACCGCCTCCCTTCCGACCGGTTTTAAAATTGGCACCGACTGGGCTTCCGGCACAACCGCCACAACCCTTGCCTACGGAACAACTGGGGCTGGAGCCGTCACAAGCAGTTCTTCCGGTGGAACCATCAATTGGGCAAATGGTGTAACAGCAAGTGCCACCGACAGATCATTGGGCTTCCTAAATACGGGCACTTTCACGTCTCCCAGGTCTATTGTTTACGCTTTCGTTAATAATTCTGGTTCAACCATCACTAGTTTGACGATCGCTTTCGACTACGAAAAATCTCGATCCGGATCCAGGCAGTTTGATTGGACATTTTTTCACGGCAGCACATCTTCGCCCACCACCGCCGCGGCGTCTGGCGATCAATCTTATCCCGCTGACGCAGATAACACAGTTGTCAGTAATCCTCCACTCACGACTTCTAAAACAGTCACAATAACCGGACTCTCCATAGCGCCCGGAGCGACTTACTATTTGAAGTGGACGTTTACAGGTCTTGGCGGTTCAACCAATGGCAAGGGAATTGGCATTGACAACTTCAGCCTCACTGCCTCAGGGGCACCCACCGTTACAATAGACAACACCGGCGCTCCCGCAGCGGGGAACATCACCGCCGGGACAAGTGATGCTTCCCTCTTTGGTTTTCGCCTGACTCCATCGGCCAGCGTTGATTTCACGGCTTTGAGTCTTACCACAGCAGGCACCGCGAACTCTTCGGATCTCAGCAATTTTCGCGTCGTTTTCGATGCGGACAACTCCGGCACCTATAATGGGGGTGACAGCGTCGTTTCCGGCAGCGGGCTGTCGCTTGCCAACCCAATCAGCTTCACCATCTCGGGTCAGACTGGCGTCAGCACCGCCCGCCGTTATCTCATCATTGCTGATGTAGCGTCCGGAGCAACCGCTGGCCGCACTTTCACTGGCAGCATCGCCGCCGCCGGAGACGTATCCACCACGGGCACTGAAAGCGGCACTGCGGCGGGCAATCAAAAGACCGTGGTGGCGGCAGCGACGCCAACTATTTCAGTGACGGGTGGCCCGCTCTCTTTTGGAAACGTGGCTGTTAACAGCACTTCAACGGAACAGTCCGTCAGCGTCTCGGGCGTAAACCTGACAGCAAATATTTTGGTCACGCCGCCATCGGGATTTGAAATTTCTACCACGAGCGGCTCAGGCTTCAGTTCGTCCCCGATCACCCTAACCCAGTCCGGCGGCACGGTTTCATCCACCCCGATTTATGTGGTCTTCAAGCCAACGCTAATTCAGGCATACTCAGGCAATCTGGCGGCCACCAGCACGGGCGCAACCGAGGCGGATGGCGCTTTATCCGGCACGGGGGTTTATAGCAGCGGTTCGGACATCATCGCAGACGGGGCGTTCAGTTATCCAGCGAACGTTGCCTATGGCAGTTTTCAAGAAACTGATTTGACGGCGGCTTCGCTCGGGGTGGCCCGGTTCGTCCTGCGTGATGGGGGAGCTGGCACCGATTCCGATTCCGCCAGCACAACGCTCTCGGCGATCAGCTTTACCGTGGCGAACAGCGCCAATCTGCGCCGGGTCGCGCTATATGATGACGCAAACAACGAACTTGGTGAAGTGGCAGCCGGAGCCACGGTAACGTTCAGCAGCCTGAGCCTTGCGGCGACGGATGGTGGCACCAAGACACTGACTGTTCGCGCCAGCTTCCAAAGCGCCGTCACGGACAATCAACAATTCTCTTTCACCGTCAGCTCGGCAACAGCCAGCGCGTCCGGATCTGGCTTTGCGGCGGCCAACGCTGGCGGGGCGGCAAGTTCAACTTCCGGCGACAACAATCGGATTGAAGTTACCGCCACAAAACTGGCCTTCACTAGTGTGCCGTCGAGCGTGTCCGTGGGGCAGAACTTCGCGGCCACCGTGCAGGCTCAAGATGCAAACAACAATGTAGATTTGGACGACACGACTTCGGTGACGCTCTCAAAGGCCTCGGGCAGCGGCACACTAGGTTCGACGACCGGTTTGACGCAAAATCTCGCCAGTGGGGCAAAGACCTGGGCGGATGTGCAGATCAGCGCGGCAGGCACTTTCACCATCCAAGCGGCGGGCGGCAGCCTTAGCACCGCCACTAGCGGCAGCATTTCGGCCACAATTCTGCTCGTTCAAGAGGATTTTGATTATACAGCGAACGACAATATTACCGCTCACGGATGGATTGCACATAGTGGCGGCGGCACGAGCCCTATCAAAGTCCAGTCGCCCGGCCTAAGCTTCGGCTCCTATGCCTCATCGGGAATCGGTCTGTCAGCATCCGTCGCCGCGAACGGTGAGGATGACAACAAGCCGTTTGCCTCACAAACGTCCGGCTCCGTCTACGCGGCTTTCATGGTAAATGCGAGCGCCGCCACCACAGGCGGGGAATATTTCTTCCATTTCAACCAAGGCGACACCATTTTTTACGGTCGGGTCTTTCTCAAGCGGGATGCCAGTTCAAACCTCGCATTCGGTCTGTCAAAAAATAGCGAGGCCGCCAATTACTCAGGCTTCACCTATAGCCTGAACACTACATATCTTGTGGTGCTCAAATATACGTTCAACGGCTCGGCACAAGACGATGCCGTTGCTTTATACATCAATCCTACGTCCGGCGGCTTGGAGCCGTCGCCTACGATTGGCCCCATTACGTTCGCCAATACTGACGCCACGGGCTTGATTGCTGTATCGCTGCGGCAAGGCAGCAGTTTTCCAAACGTCTTGGTGGATGGTATTCGCGTTGGAACAACTTGGGCCGATGTGGTGAATCATATCCCGACCGCCACCAGTGATGTCGCCAGCACGACACAAGGGCAGACCATTACGCTTGCCGGCTTCAAGCTGCTTGCAAATGATTCCGATCCGGACGGTGATACACTGACCATCACCGCTGCCAGCGCAACGGGCGGCTCGGCCAGCGTCGTTAACGGCAACGTCCAATACACCGCGCCGGGCAGCGGCAGCAGCGATACCATCACTTACACCATCAACGACGGCCATGGTGGCTCAGCAAGCGGCACCATTACCGTCACCTTGTCCAGCAGTGGCGCGAGCTTCAACCAGATCTCCGCCGTCACCATCATCGGCGGCGATTTGCAACTGAGCTACCTTGGAATTCCCGGCACCAACTACGCGCTCGAAATCACCCATAACCTGACTCCGCCAGTGACGTGGAGTCCTCTCCAAACCAACCCCGCCGCAGTCAACGGCTCAATCATCTTCACTAACACGCCGTCTTTGGCGCCCACGAATGACTTCTATCGCACCCGCTACATTCCCTGAACAGAGCCAAACTGAGATGCTGAAATCCGAAACACTGAAATTTAATATGAAGAAAACCCTTAGCTTCTTGACGTTGCTGGCCTCCATCCTTGCCGCCAACGCAACGCTCTACACGACGAACTGGAACTCGGGCTTCGCCAATGGCGGCGTGGTGCCAGATGGGAGCTTCTCCGGTTGGTCAGACAGCCGCACGATCGGCGTTGCTCCGGCGGGAACGATCACCAGCGTTGCTCTAAATCTCGTTGTCACCGGCGGCTGGAACGGCGATCTGTATGCCTACCTCGTGAACGGCACTGGCTTCACGGTGCTGTTGGATCACATCGGCACGGGGACTTACGGCAATGCCGGAAATGGCTTCAATGTGCAGTTTAGCGATGGCGGCTCAGCCGGGTTGGGCAGCTATATGGCGAACGGCTCCAGTCCCATCACGGGCACTTGGCAGGCGGATGGCGCGGGCTTCGCGTCCTTCCTGAGCTTGAATCCGAACTCAACGTGGAGCCTGTTCGTTGCGGATACCAGCGGCGGCGGTATCAGCACAGTTCAGAGCTGGGGATTACAGATGGACATCGTCGCGGTGCCGGAAGTGGAGACTTGGGTGGCGGCAGCGCTGGCCGGCATGTTTGGTGCGTTCTGGCTTAATCGCCAGATCTTCTCGGGGTTAAAACAATCGTAACCTCCAAACGTGTTGATGGCCGCGTTGTAGCATGATGTCAACGACCCGCCTTTTGGGGGTTGAGGGATCTGAGTCCCGCGTCGAGTTTGGGACAGCGGCCGAATCCCAGAATTCTTCTGCCGGTTTGTGGCACCAGTTTGCCAGGAAGATGGCAAAAGTCTGGTGCCTTGAATTCCATCGAAAGCATCGCCGCTGTGTGGGGACAGTCGAAAACTGCTCCACGATTGAATGCGCTCGATGCGGACGTATGTTCAAACGCGAGCGGCATCATCGTTTCGAAGTTGGCTGAAGAGATCGGGCGCTCTTCGAGGTTTGGAAGCTTAGGCTTGAACTCCGGCGGTTTGGCGTGAAAGCCTTGCCCGCGATTGGCAACGCCGCCCTCAACTGAAATCCTTCCCACGCACACGTCGGCCCTCTTCGACGCCGCGGTGCGGCGCGCCGTCGAATTGCTCCGGGCCGGAGACGTCGTCGCGCTGCCGACCGAAACGGTTTACGGCCTCGCCGCCAACGCATTGAATCCCACTGCCGTCGCGCGGATCTACGAAGTGAAAGGCCGTCCAGCGCATAATCCCATCATTTGTCACGTTGCGAGCCGTGCGCTCGCGCAGCGGTGCGTTGCCCAATGGACGCAACCGGCGGAACAACTCGCGCGCGCGTTCTGGCCGGGGCCGCTCACGCTCGTGTTGCCGCGTGCCGCGGAAATACCCGACATCGTCACGGCGGGTGGTTCCACGGTGGGCATTCGCTGGCCGAGCCATCCGTTCATGCAAGCAGTCATCGCGGCCTGCGATTTTCCCCTCGCCGCGCCGAGCGCGAATTTGTCCAACCAGCTTTCGCCCACGAACGCCGAGCATGTTCACAAGCAACTCAGCGGTCGTATCTCCCTGATCGTGGACGGCGGGCAATCCCACGTAGGCATCGAATCCACGGTGGTGGATGTCAGTGTCACGCCGGCGCGCTTGCTGCGACCGGGAATGATTCATGAAGAAGCCTTGCTCGCTGTGATCGGCGAATTGTCCCGGGGCAGCGCCGACGGAATTCTTCGCAGCCCCGGCTTGTTGAAAAAGCATTATTCGCCACGCGCCAAAGTCAGGATTTTGTCGTGGCGCGATGCCGCCGACTTCCAGGCTCAACTCGCGGCGTTGAACATCGCCCCGGAGCGTTGCTGCGTCATTGCACACTCGGTTCTGCCGGGCGCTGCGGAACTGCTCCGCGTCTCGGTCGTGCCGCATGATGCCGAGGCGTTCGCACGCGCGCTTTATGCCGAGCTGCATTGCTGCGACGAAGCCGGTGCGCAGGACATTATTGTTGAGCAACTGCCCGCCGGTGCCGAGTGGCGCGCTGTCGAGGATCGGCTGGCACGGGCGGCGGCTTGATTGATTTGAAGACGGCGTAGGCGGGAGTCGTCAGTATCTGCGAATCGCTTTGGCGACGGCCCAGACGAATTTGACGAACCCCCGAAGATACCGCACTCTCCCCGCACGATGAGAATTTCGACTTACGTTTCAGGGCTGCTCGCCGCGACGGCGCTGGCCATCACGGCTGCCGAAAATCCCCCCTCCCGCCCGATCTCGCTGCAAGACTGCCTCGAGATGGCGCTGCAGAAAAATCTCGAACTCCGCATCGAACGTTTCAACCCGCAGTTTGCCCAGTTTGATCTCGCGGTGGCACGCGCGGGTTACGAGCCGACGCTCAGCCTCTCCGGACAGCACGATCACAACGAATCCGGTTCGCGCCTGCTTTCCGGCGGCTTCAGCGTTCCGGGCGCTGAAACGGACTCCGACAATTTCAGCGGCAGCCTCGGCGGACTCACGCCGTGGGGCATGACCTACGGGCTCAGCGGCAATGCGAATGATCAATACGGCCGGAGCTTCGCGTTTGATACGAACATCAACGGAGTGGTCGGCATCCCGTTCAACAGCAGTCAAAGTTCGGTGGCGCTCGATGTGACGCAGCCATTGCTGAAGAATTTCTGGATTGATAGCACCCGCCTGAGCATCGCCGTCGCGAAGAACCGCGTGAAGTATTCCGAGCTGGGTCTGAAGGCCCGGGTCATTGACATCGTCACCCGCGTTGAGCTGGCGTATTACGACCTGCAATTCGCGCACGAAAGCGTGAAGGTGCAGCAGAAGGCGCTGGAACTCGCGGAGCGTCTGCTCCAGGAAAACAAGAAGCGCGTTGAAGTTGGGGCTCTCGCGCCGCTCGACGAAAAACAGGCGGAGGCCGAAGTTGCCGCCCGGCAAGCCGACCTCATCGCCGCGCAGCGCAATCTCGAAATCCTGGACAACAACCTCAAACAGCTCCTCAGCGATGATTTTGCCAAGTGGAACAGCGAGCGGCTCGAACCGACCGAACCGCTGAACATTGACCGCCAATTGCTCAATCTTCAGGACAGCTGGTCCCGGGGCCTCGCCGGACGGCCCGAGTATTTGCAGGCAACGCTCGACGTCGAGCGGCTGGGCATTCAGTTGAAATACGATCGGAACCAGCTTTACCCGCAGTTGGATATTTTTGCGACTTACGGTTACAACGGCTCGGGCCGCGAGTTCAGTGATTCGCTCGGCCAAGTGGAGCAGCGCGATCTACCTTTTTATACTTACGGCGGAAAGCTGGTGATCCCGCTGGGCAACGGCGCCGCGCGCGGCCGTTACAAAGCCACCAAGGCCGGCCGCGAGCAAACCGTGCTCGGGCTCAAGAAGGTGGAGCAGGACATCATGATTGGCATCGATAACTCGATCAAACTCGCGCAGTCGAACTACGAGCAAATCGAGGCAACGCGCAAAGCGCGCGAATACGCCGAAGCGGCTCTCTCAGCGGAACAGAAAAAACTGGAGAGTGGCAAGAGCACGAGTTTCTTTGTGCTCTCCATGCAACGCGATCTGACCGCCGCCCGGTCCGCTGAAGTCAACGCGCTCATTCAATACAAGCGTTCGCTCGCGCTGGTAGCCCAAGCCGATGCGTCAACGCTCGAACGGCGCAAGGTTGATGTGTCGGTGAAGTGAGTTTGTCCCCATCTTACTCTTACTTTTACCCGTAATCTTAATCTCCGAACCGGGGGACAAAGGGATTAAGAGTAAGCTTAAGATTAAGAACCCAAAGCGCCCGGCCCCAGCACCCAGCTCGCGTCGCCCACCATGTCCCGCTGCAACTCCGCTAAATCAGCCTCGCGAATCGGCATGTATTTCCCCGTCGCACTCGCGACCACTTGACCCGCGGCGTTCCGCAGCTCCGCCTTTGCCTCAAACACGCGGCCCCGCCGGTTTTCCGCCAGTTCCGCTTCGGCCAACAATTCCTCGCCCGGCCTGGCCGGATGCTGAAAGCGCACGGTCATTTCTGCGCAGAACCCAAATTTCTTCGCCTGCACGGCACAGGCCCACACCATGATTTCGTCCAGCAACGTCGCGAGAATTCCGCCGTGGACGACGCCCTGAAATCCCGCGTGCTCCGGCCGCGGCGTGAAGCGCGCCTGCACGAGACGCCCATCCGTTTCAAAGCGTTGCCGCAGACCATGCGGATTGGATTCCCCGCAGACGAAGCACGAATGGGTGTGAGGCAGTTCACGCATGGCTCATAGATGGCCCAACGCTTCCACAGCGCAAGGGGAAATCACTTGGCGGGCTGCGCCGTTTGCGCGACATTCCCTCCACATTTAATGAAGACTGTTCCCGACCTCAGCTTGCCGGATGCGCAGGGCCACTTCGGTCCCTACGGCGGACGCTACGTGCCCGAGACGCTCATGCACCCGTTGCAGGAGCTGGAGGCGGAATACCGCCGCGCGCAGCAGGACCCCGAGTTTCGCCGCGAGTTCGAATACTATCTCCGCGAATTCTGCGGCCGCCCCACGCCGCTCTACTTTGCCGAACGCCTCACGCGCGAACTCGGCGGCGCGAAAATTTATCTCAAGCGCGAAGACCTGCTGCACACCGGCGCGCACAAGATCAACAACGCGATGGGCCAGATCCTCCTCGCGAAGCGCATGGGCAAGACGCGCATCATCGCCGAAACCGGCGCGGGTCAGCACGGCGTCGCGACGGCCACGGTCGCCGCGATGTTCGGCTTGAAATGCGTCATCTATATGGGCGCGGTGGATTGCGAGCGGCAGAACTTGAACGTCATTCGCATGAAGATGCTCGGCGCGGAAGTGGTGCCGGTCACGGCGGGACAGCAGACGTTGAAGGAGGCGGTGAACGAAGCGATGCGCGATTGGGTGACGCACATTCGCAGCACGCATTACATTCTCGGCACGGCTTACGGCGCACATCCGTATCCGGAAATGGTCCGCAATTTCCAGCGCGTCATCGGCGACGAGGCGCGCGTGCAAATCATGGAAAAGGAACATCGCATGCCGGACTTGCTGCTCGCGTGCGTCGGCGGCGGCTCCAATGCCATCGGGCTTTTCTTCGCGTTCCTCAACGACCCGACGGTGAAAATGGTCGGGGTGGAAGCGGGCGGCCTGGGCATCAAGCCCGAGCAACATGCGGCGCGGTTTCAAGGTGGCTCGCTCGGCGTGTTGCAAGGCACGCGCAGTTTCATTTTGCAGGATGAGTTCGGGCAGATCCAACTCACCCATAGCGTCAGTGCCGGACTCGATTACGCCGCCGTCGGCCCCGAACACGCGTGGCTGCGCGACGCAGGCCGCGCCGAATACACCTACGCCACCGACGACGAAGCGCTCGCCGCGTTCAACAAGCTCGCGCGCTTGGAAGGCATCATCCCCGCGCTGGAAAGCTCGCACGCGATTGCCGAAGTCATCAAGCGCGCGCCGAAGATGTCGAAGGACGATCTGGTCATCGTGAATCTCTCCGGTCGCGGCGACAAAGACGTGGCACAAGTGGCGGCGAAGGTGGGTTTGCAGTCGCCTAAATAAGCGCGTGCGCTCGGGGGGGAACCCGTTCGACGCATCACGCTGCGATTGCCAGCAGCGGGCGCAAACGGTGGGGCGAGCGTCCCCGCGAGCCGTCCCCTTGTGTTCAAAGATACGGCCGGATAAAAAACAGGTCGTGGAGGCCACCTCAGAAAACGAATTACCGCGCCGTCAAAATCCCTCATCCGGAGTTCACCTCAACCTCGGCCAGTCAAACCTCGTCCTTCTTACCGTCACTACCGAACGGCGCGTTCCGTGGTTGGTCAATGACACTGCCCACCAACTTCTCCGCCAGACTTGGACCGAGGCGGCTGCGTGGCGGGTAGGCGATTATTTGCTCATGCCCGACCACCTGCATTGTTTCTGTGCGCCGCAGGATTTGCATTTTGGGATTGAGGCTTGGATCAAATATTGGACGCGTGATTTTGGGTTGAAGAAGAAGCGGCTCGCGGGGACGCTCGCCCCACCAGCTGCGAGCGAGTTCATGGCACAAGAATGGAAATTTCAGGCGCGCGGATGGCATCACCGGCTGCGTGATGGGGAGAGTTACTCCGAGAAGTGGCTTTATGTGCAGGAGAATCCAGTGCGGAAAAAGCTTTGTCAGCAGATCGCGGACTGGCCGTTCAAAGGGAAAGTATTTGATCTGATTTGGACGGAATAGAGGGCCTAGGGGACGGCTCGCGGGGACGCTCGCCCCACCGTTTGGTGAGTTACCGGAATCTGCATTCCTGTATTTGCCTGTTTTAGCCAGGTTAGCTGCCGTTGCGTTCCGGTAAATGTCGGTTTCTTCCCATTTACCTGCCGTTGCATTCTTGTAAATGGCGATTTCACCTCGGTTACCTGCCGTTGCATTCCGGTATCTGACGATTTATTGGCCGTTACCTGCCATTGCATTCCGGTAAATGGAGGTTGCACGGCGGTTACCTGCCGTTGCGTTCTTGTAAATCCCGGTTGCACGAATGTTAAGCGCGGTTGCGTTCCGGTATTGTGCGATTGCCTGAGCGTCAATATCGTCGGCGCGTATGTCTGAGGAGACTTTCCCATCGTCAAAGGCGGCTGCCGTGCCGCAGGACTTCTTCGCAAATGCGTCCGACTTCCTTTGGGCCATGGGCGACCCGGTGCGGTGGCTGGTCTTGCGGGAATTGGCTGCGGGGCCGTCGCGTTCGGTGCTGGAGCTGGCCGCCGCGGCAAAGCGCAGCCCGGATTTGCTGTCGAAGCACCTGAAGAATCTGCGCGCGGCGGGCGCCGTGATCGTGGTGAACGCGCCGGACGGCGATGGCCGGAAGTCACATTACGCGGTGCCGGAAAGATTTCGCCGCGTGGATGAGTGGGGCAAGCCGATGATTGATTACGGCGTGTGCGTGCTGCGGTTTCCGTGACGCGTTCACGGCACCCAACGGGCGCGATAGAAGCGGCGGTTCAGGGACGCGGCGCCCGGGTCGGTGTAGTCGAAGAAGCCGCTGCTGTTCGCGACGTTCGTCTTGAGTGCGGTCCAGTTCACGAGGTTCGTGCTCGCTTCGACGGCATAGGCGACATTGTTCTTCCCATTCACGCGAACGGAGCGTTGTCCGCTGCCTGCGTCCACGGGCGCGCGCAGCGTGGGGATGACTTGGGGCAACGGCTCGGCGGTGACGGTGTAGTTGTCGAAGAGGAGGTAGTTGTCGCCGGGTTTACTCGTGTTGAGCAGGAGCCATTCGGCGTCCACATCGGCGAGATTCAACGCCGCTCCTTTCGTGGTGATGAGCTGGTTCGTGACGATTTGCACCCCTTTGAGAAAGGCGCTCCAGCGGTTGGAGGAGAAGCTCATCGTAATATCGAACGTGTAAACGCCATTGGTCGAGGAACCATTCTCGAAGCCCCAAGCCGTGTCGTAAATGTTTCCGTTGTCGAGTTCATACGCGATCGAAAGATCATCATTGTAGAAGCGCACGGCAAAGAGCACTGCTCCGCTCTGGTTATAAGCGGTCCAGCAGAACACGTCGCGGTTGGTCGTGCTGGAATCAATGACGGACATTTCTGCGGAAAAGTGGACGAGTGAGGCATTGCTCGGGGCGAAGTTCACCGGCTTGTAAACGGAGAACGACGTGTCACCGGTATCCGGCGGGTAAACACCGATGTAGCCCTGTTGTCCCAAGCCGCCGATGTAGTTGGCAACGATTCCGTTTCCACCCGAACCTGAACTCACCCACCCATTCTGGCCGACGAGAAAGGCGTTGGTGCTAAAGCCTTCGCTCGCTTCAAAGCGCGTCGCGTAGAGCGTGGCGGTCGCCGCGAGCAGCGGGTTAATCAACAAACCCAGCAGCAACAGGGCGAGGACTCCGAGCCACCGCGATCTGCTCGCTGCGGATTTCATACTTTGTGGCGTCACGGAGTTAACGTCCGCGCGAAGAACGTTCTTCCCGTGAGTTGGTGGAGCCGCGCGACTCGGATTTCGACTCGGACCGGGAGGACGATTGCGATTCCGGGCGCGACGGCGGTGGCGTATAGCTCGGACGATCATTCCGCGCCGGTGGCGAGTAGGAAGGTTGCGAGGGCGCGGGTGAAGCCGGGGCTGTCCGCGCGGGCGGCGCATAAGCCGGCTGCGAATAGGACGGCGCCGATGGTGCGGTGCGCACCGGAGGCGTGTAACTCTGAGCGGGCTGCGGCGGTGCCGGCGCCCCAAACGAACGAGGGTTGCTCGGCGCCTGATACGTGGGCGCGGAGCGCGGGGATGGCGCCGGGGTTGAAGGCGCCGAGCGCTCAATGCGCGGGGCGGACCGCACTTCCTGGCTGTTCTCTTGTTGCCAAGTCCGTGAAGGCGCCGTCGGACGAACGGCCTGCGATGGCGCGGGCGCCGGATTGTTGTTCAACCAAGGCGTGCCTTGCGAACGCTCTTGGCGCGGTGTCTGCGGCGTGGAGTTCACGACGGGCGCGGAACGCGTTGGCGCGGGTGTGGGGTTGGCAACATTCGCAGCAGCCGTTGCGTTGTCGCTCTGCGACCGCGTCGGGCGCGGGTTGCGAATGATAAGCGGGTTGCCTTCGTTACGTGTCGGTGCCGGCGCGGCCGAGGACTCGTTACGCGGGCTGGGCGCAGTTGCAGGTTGCCCCGCGGAAGACGCGGTATTCGGAGCCTCGTTATCGCGCACTGGTGGCTGCCGCCTCGACCCTCTGACGTTGTTGCCATCGTCGTTTTTATTTGGCGCTGTGCTCGCAGTCGGCGCGGGCGCTGTCGGTTGAGCGGCAGTCGAGGGGGATGTTCTCGGGGTCGCTAGATTGTCACGCACGGGAGGCCGGCGTCCGGGTCCGCCAACACTGGTGCCACCATTGCTATTTGGAACGGGTGCCGCAGTTGCGGTCGGTGTCGTCGGTTGGGCAACGGAACTGGCTGTTCCCGCGTTGTCGCGCACGGGCGGCGTGCGGCCAGTGCCGCTGCTGCGGGTATTGGGCGCGGGACTCAAGGCGGTGGTCGTGTTGGCATTTCCATTGATGAGCCCCTGCGCGCCGCCGCGAGTATTACCTTCACGTGTATTGCCACCGCGGGTGTTGCGGGTGGGTGCGGCGTGACCCTGCACTGTGCCTGCGGGAATGTTTGGCTGCACAACCTGCAACGTCCGTCCGTCCTGGGCGAGCACCTCGTGACGGGAGGTGCGCGGGGCACGGGTTTCCCGAATCGTTGCCTGTTGAATCCGGGTTCCGCTAACGGCGCTGATCCGGGTCGGCGCGATGCCTTGATTGATGATGGTATTGTTATTCCCGCGAATGATGTTATTGACCACGGTCGTGTTCTGATAAACGCGTCCAGCGCTATGGCGCGGCACGCAATCGCGGTCATAGCGGCGGCTATGGAAATTGTGATACGACACGAACGTGAAGCTGTTCCAACCTAACCCGAACGAAAAACCCGAGCCACACGACCGCCCATAATAGGTGAAGCCAATGCTAGGCGAGTAGTAGGCCGCAGGGGGCAACGGCGCCCAGCCGCAATAATCATCCGAATAGCGCCAGCTTACCCACGACGGACCCCAGACGGAGCCCGGCACCCAGCACCAACCCCAGCGCGGATGCGAAAACCAGCGTCCATAGTGGAACGGTGCCCAGCCCCAGGAATAATCGGAATACCAATACCAACCCGCGTCAGTCCAGACCCAGCGTCCATTATTGCGGTAAGGCTGCCAGCCCGAGTAGGTGGCAACAACCGTCGGACGCCAGCACCGCCCATAGCCATCAATGTCGATCCACGTGCCGTAGGGCGCGAGCGAATCGTAGAAGTAATTTACAGTTTCCGGTGGCGCTTGTTCTTCGGGCGGAGGGGGCGGCAGGGTCGGCGCTTCCACTTGCGCGGCCGGGGCCGGTTCGGAAACGGGTTGCTGCCAGACATTCGCATTGGTGGTGGACTGAGCCGCCCAGACTGACTGGTCGGGCGCTGGCGTGGCCGGAGATGCGGCGACGGCACCAGAAACAGATGCGCCCCGAACATTTTGATCGTGGTGAATCATCGCGGAAACCACATCCGACGACATTCCAATATCGTTGAGATAAACGATGTCGTCAGCTTCGAGGCGGAACGTGTTCGGTGAATTCGTCACGAAGGCGAGCATTACTGAAGAATCCACACCCGCTTGCGCGAGCTTGGCGACTTCGCTGGCCGCGGGTGAAAGTTTCACGTTCGCGGGTGCAACCCAGTTGGTGTTCACCGGCTGACCGATCGGAACGGCTTCAGCCGGAAGCGCGTTCGTTGGCAGCGGATCAGGCGAGCTGACCTTTGTGTCTATCTCAACGAGGGCGTTCGTATCCACCACCGGCTCGGAACTTGCATTGGCGCAACCCTGCACCCAAGGCAGGGCGACCAAGGCCAGCAGGAAAATCTTCGCATTCATAATGTTATTTTAGGGCGGCACATGACCGTCCGCAATGGGTTCGACTTGGCGCTATGACAGGGTATTCAGCGCTGCCACCCCCATTGCGGGGTCCGGAGAGGCGCTGCAAGTGGCTACATTAGACCCGGTTTCCGCGAAACATCGAAATTGCCGATGAAGATGAAATTTTCATTAGGGATCGAAGCCTGAATCCGACGCGGCCCCTGCGCGTTCAACGGCAGCGGCGCACGTCTCGGCGCCAGGGTTGTTGCTCAGGCCGCGCTTTTCCCTAGCGCTTGCACGGTTCGTTGAAAGATTTCCTCGGGCGTCCCTTCGGCGGAAATCGAAATCAGCAGCCCCCGTCTCTCGTAATAATCCTTCAACGGCGCGGTGCTACGCTCGTAAGCTTCCATGCGCACACTCACCGCTTCGGGCCGATCATCCTCGCGCTGGATCAGCTTGCCGCCGCAATGATCGCACACTCCCGGGGTCCGTGACGGACGTGTCTCGACATGAAAAACGGCTTTGCATTGTTCACATGTGCGGCGTCCGCTCAGGCGGGTGATGATTAGTTCGCGCGGCAGTTCGTAATTAATGACCGCCTTGGGTGCCACTTGATGCATGGCGAAAAGTTGAGCGAGCGCCTCAGCCTGCGCCACGGTGCGAGGAAAGCCGTCGAGCACAAAGCCGCCACCGCATTCGAGGCACGCGCCGCGTTCGGCGACAAGCTGAAGGACGGTCTGGTCAGGAACGAGTTCGCCGCGCCGCATGAAATCTAACGCCTCACCCAGCGCCGGCGTCCGATCGCACGCGCACATTGTTTTTGCTGCACGAAAGACGTCGCCGGTCGAGAGCTGACAAGCTCCGAGCCGGTCACAAATCATTTCGGCCTGAGTGCCTTTACCGACGCCGGGCGCTCCCAGCAACACGAGGCGATACGGCTTACGGCGCGTATGCGGGGGATGATTGCAGTGGGCGAGTCCGCCTTTAATCCAAGCCGCGCGATCATTTTGCGTGTTCATGGCTTTCTGTGGGTGACGTCATTGAAGCCAATGAAGCCAGCGTCGCACCACACCGCCGTTGTCCACTGCTGAACCTATTTTGGCCGCAAACTCAAGCGCGGCGGGGCACGACTTCCACCGTTCCTTTATTCTTTGCAATGCTGTTGGCGGCCAGAACGCCGCGCCAGTTCACGCCGGGATAAATCACGGACTTACGGCCGATGATGCTGCCGGGGTTCAGCACCGCGTTGCAGCCAATCTCGACACCGTCGCCGATGAGCGCGCCGAATTTGCGGAGACCGGTATCGAGATTCTTGCCTTCGTGCGCCACCGTGACATTTCCCTTGAGAGATTTGACGTTGGAGAGGATCGCGCCCGCGCCGAGATGCGCCTTGTGCCCGATGATCGAATCGCCGACGTAATTGAAGTGCGGCACCTGGCTGTTGTTGAACAGCAGCGCGCTTTTCAGTTCGCAGGAATTTCCCACCACACAATTGTCGCCCACGATGACGTGCTCGCGGAAATAGGCGTTGTGCCGGATCTGGCAATTGCGCCCGATGATGGCGGGGCCTTTGATCATCACGCCATCCTCAACCACCGTGCCTTCACCGATGAAAACATCTTTGCCGATGAACGCGGTGCCTTCGCACGTGTTGTGCAAGCCGGGGCGCAGCTTTGCGGCGAGGTATTCCTGCAGTCGCTTCAGCGCGTCCCAAGCGAACTCGCAACCGTCGAACAGCGCCGCGTGCTCGGTCTGCGTGAGGTCGAATAAATCGGCTGGCTTTAACATGGCGCAAAGCTAGGTTTCGCGGTGAAATTGAAAAGGCTATTTGCTCCCGGGCTTCACGGCGGGAACGGCGACCAGATCCGCAGGCAACTTGTCAGGTTCAAAGGTCTGCACGTTAAGCGCTAGCAGGCTGAACGTCGGCACGCCGAGATTCACCGCGCCGTTGGAACGGTCCACGACCATTCCGACCCCGGAGACAATTCCGCCGTGTGCGCGAACAATTTCAACCGTCTCCTGCACACGCCCACCTTTCGTTACGACATCTTCAACGATCAGAATCTTCTCTCCGCTCGGAATTTTAAACCCGCGACGCATCAGAAGTTTGCCGTCCTCCTTCTCAACAAAGATGAAGCGCACGCCAAGTTGTCGCGCCACTTCCTGTCCAATGACGAGTCCGCCCATCGCAGGGGAAATCACGGTTGTGACGCCGAGCGAACGCACTTTCGCCGCCAGCGCCGCGCCGAGCTTCTCGACGTCGGGCATGTGCTGAAGCGCGAGGGCGCATTGAAAGAATTGCCGGCTGTGCAAGCCGCTACGCAGCACAAAATGACCTTCGAGCAGCGCGCCGGATTTGCGGAATATCTGAATGACTTCGTCTTGCGTCATGCGCGCAGCTTAGTTTCACCGCGCCAAGTTCAAAGGGGAAACTGCTTCCGCTTTCGACTGGTTTCGCCGACGCGGTTTTCGTTCCCTTTCCGCCGTGCCGAAGTGGTTCAAGTTAATCATCGCTACTTTGCTGCTGCCCGTTTGTGCCGGCGCAGCTCTGGCGCTCTGGCGCGTGATGGTCGCTTCGGGCAAGGCGGACACCATCTGGGTCGCAACGCTCGCGGGCGCGGCGTGCTGGCTCGTGATTTTCTTCCTGATGCCCAAACCGATGTGGGTTTACGTCCTCGGGCATGAACTCACCCACGCGCTTTGGGCCTGGCTGTTCGGCGGACAGGTGAAGCGCATGAAGGTAACGTCCAAAGGCGGCCATGTTGTCGTGACAAAGACAAATTTTTTGATCGCGCTCGCGCCTTATTTCTTCCCGCTTTACGCTGCGATCGTTGTTGGAGTATTTGTCGCCGGCCACCTGATCTGGAACTGGCGCGGCTTCCTTGTCTGGTTTCATTTGCTCTTGGGGGCAGCGTATGCGTTTCATGTGACGCTGACGTTTTACATTCTGCAATCGCGCCAAACGGACATCACGGAGAACGGTTATCTTTTCTCGGCCGTAATTATTTTTCTTGGCAACGCGGTGTTATTACTGGCCGGACTTCCGCTGCTCATGGGCAAAACGGGCGTTCTTATGGCATTTCAGTGGTGGGGCGAAGAAACTGGGCGTCTGCTGTTCGCGCTGAAATCCCTCCTCGCCGGGTAGGTGTAACATTCTCGACATACTTCTGTCTTGAATTGCCCCGGCGATTGAGGCGAAATCTATTTCGCGGACTGATTCTATGGACTTGGGCGACATACTTTCCAAAGAGCAAATCATCCCCGACTTGCAAGCGGCGGATCGCTGGCAGGCCATTGATGAGTTGATTAACAACCTCGTGGCCACCGGTAAGATCAAGCCGGAGCATCGGGAGGCGATTACCGCAGTCGTGCGTAAACGCGAAACCTCGATGAGCACCGGCATCGGGTTTGGCATCGGCATTCCGCACGCCTCCACCGACTTGATCTACGAAGTCGTGGGTGCGCTGGGCCGGTCCAAAAAAGGCGTGGACTTCAATGCGCTCGACAACCAGCCCGTCCACCTCGTGATGCTCTTCCTCGTTCCCCAAGGTCAGTTTCAGAAACACCTTCATACCCTCGCCAACATCGCCAAAATGCTTCATAAGTCCGATTTCCGTCAGGCGCTCGAACAAGCCCCGGATGCGGACACGATGCTTGCGGCGATTCGTGACCAGGGGAAGAAGTAACGAAGCTTCGGATCGTGGTTCATTGCCCTGTCGCATCGGGCCAATTCCGCGCGAGAGCTCAGGGTTCAACGGTTCGTGATTGATAACTCAAGGACATTTCCGTGCTGCCCAACAAACAAATCGAAGCTGCGCTGCAAAAAGCCGTTCGCGCCGTTCTACCCGACGCCGCCGACGTGAGCGCCGTGCTCGTGCGGCCATGTCCGGACCCGAAATTCGGCGACTACCAGAGCAATGCCCTCATGGCCATCGCCAAGGCGCGGAAGATGAACCCCCGCCAGCTTGCCGAAGAAGTGAAGGCAAAGCTCTTGGTTGATGAATGGTGTGACGGTGTTGAAATCGCAGGTGCTGGCTTCCTGAATTTTCGCCTCAAACCTGCGGCGCTCTGCGGGTGTCTCGCCGAAGCTGCCGCTGGCCAACACCTGTTCTTCGAAAAAGCGAAGCTGCCGCGCACGATCATTGTGGATTTCAGTTCGCCCAACGTCGCCAAGCCCATGCACGTCGGCCATATTCGTTCGACCGGCCTTGGCGATGCGCTTCAGCGGATCTTGCGATTGCTCGGTCATCAAGTCGTCACCGACAATCACATCGGTGACTGGGGCACGCAGTTCGGCAAATTGCTTCTCGGTTGGAAACAGCTTCTCGACAAAGCCGCCTTGGAGCAGGACGCCATCGGCGAATTGGAACGCCTCTACAAGGTTATCAACACCGAATGCGACGCGAATCCCGCGCGCCTCGAAGAAGCCAAACGCGAACTCGTAAAGCTCCAAGCCGGTGACGCCGAGAACATGGCGATCTGGAAGGAAATGATTCGCCTGTCGCAGATTCAGTTCGACGCGATTTACAACCGGTTAAGCGTAAAGTTTGACCACGCGCTCGGCGAAAGTTTTTACAATCCGCTCCTGAACGATGTGGTCACGGACCTGCTCAAGCGCGGCATTGCCCGCGAGAGCGAAGGCGCCATCGGGATTTTCAGTGATGGCACGCTCCCCCCGAAGGAAGATCCCTTCCTCGTGAGTCGCGATGGTGAATGGGTGGCCGACCCCGCGCTGATTCGCAAGAGCGACGGCGGCTTCAACTACATGACGACCGATCTTGCGACGTTGGACTACCGGCTCAAACGCTGGTCGCCGCATGAAATCGTCTATGTGGTGGATGACCGGCAAGGCCCGCATTTCAAGAAGCTCTTTCTAGCCTTCGCACGCTGGCAAGGCGAGGCGGCGAAGAAGGTAAAGCTCGTTCACGTCGGCTTTGGCAAGATCCTTGGGGAAGATGGCAAGCCCTTCAAGACACGCTCCGGCGATACCGTGAAACTCGGCGAATTGCTGGACGAGGCCGTGTCGCGCGCGCTAGCCGTGGTGAATGAAAAAAACCCCGAGCTGCCCGAACAACAACGCCGCGACATCGCCCGCGCGGTTGGCGTCGGCGCGGTGAAATATGCCGACCTCCTCCCGAACCGGCAGAGCGACTACGTGTTCAGTTGGGACAAGATGCTTTCACTGCAAGGCAACACCGCGCCCTATTTGCTGTATGCCTACGCGCGTATCGCGAGCATTTTGCGGAAGGCTGACACAACTCCGAAGCCAGAGACCCAAAAACCGAATCTCGAACTGGCGGCGCCCGAAGAACTCGCCCTCGCCAAACAACTATTGAACTTCGGTTTCGTCTTGGAAGCGGTCGGGGACGAATATAGGCCTAATTACCTCTGCAACTACCTTTACGACCTCTCCGGCGCGTTCGGCACCTTCTACGAGAGCTGCCCTGTCCTCAAATCCGAGGGCGAAACCCGCTCCAGTCGCCTTGTGCTCTGCGAATTGACCGGTCGCGTCCTCAAGCAAGGCCTGCAAGTGCTTGGAATTGAAGTCCTGGAACAGATGTAGCACCCCGGCTTCGTCATTCCTGCTGCTGGCACTATCGTTGCTATCTCAGCAGGCATGAGTGCTGCCATACTGAAGACGGGATCGATGCTACTGCGGATGGTTGACGCCTTGGCGCGGGTCCGGATTTCCTTCGATTTCCTTGCCCCCGAAGGGTATGAGGACGAAAATGGCTTCCACTACGGCGTTCAGCCCGCCCCCAAACAGATTTCCCGCCCGCAAGCGGATTAATTCCTGTTCAAACTTCGCCTCCGTTCGTTGACGGCGACTCAAATTGTCGGATATTCGTTGTAGGCTGGTGCGGACGTTAGGTGCCAGTTTCGACCGACACCAGTCGGGGTTAGTTCCTCCGTTATGTCGTTCGCGCCAGCCGCTCTTTTCCTCCCTCCACGCTAACAAAAAGGGCGCGGATTGCTCCACGCCCTTTCGGTTTAAATCCTTGGAAGCCGTCAGGTCACCACCACGCTGACTGAATCGCTCGCTTCGCCATTGCCCCCGGAGTTGCTCCCCACCACTTGATACTGGTAAGTGCCCGGCGTTAGCCCCGCGTCATCAAACGTTCCCTCCTCCAGTCCGTCCACGCGCACCGTGAACGTCGATTCTCCCGGTGCCTTGCGCCACACCGCAAACTTCGTCGCATGATCCGCATCGAAATCCATATAAGCCTTGCTGCCAGCCGCCACAAACACCGCGTGCGTGATCACCGCCTTGCCCACCGGTGCTGGCGCGGAGGGACCCGTATCAATCTGGCTCAACGCATCAATCTCCGGCGAACCCGCCAGGAAATTGCCTGACCACGCCACATACCAGCGCTTATTATTCCGGTCCACCCGCGCATCCGTCCGCGCGAGCTGACCTTTCAACCGGCTTAACACTGCCCCCTCATCCTCCACGTCCTGCAACAATTCCGGATGCGCGTCCAGCGCCGCGGCCAAGTTCGCCACCGTCGTTTCGCCCACTTCCAACGCCGGCAACGTCGCTGCCGCGCGCGACGTGTTCACCAGATTCCAAAGCGAGATCACCTTGCGCGTCCGGTTCATCACACCTTCCTGACCCTGACCCGTCACCGCGCGCACATCGGCCAGTTCCCCGAGCAAAACATCCCCATCCTCCAAATTGCCCTCGATGGCTTGGGGCACCCGCACGTTCAAGTCCCGGAGCAGCTCAAAATTCGTATCCCGCGTGCCCACCACGACATCAAAATATCCTGTTGCACATCCCGCGCGTTCACATGGGCGAGCAACAGATCTACATCCGCTTGGTGCATGGCCAAGGTAAGCGTGCCCACCGTGTAACTTGGGGCGAATTCACCCCATACCGCGAGCGTTTGTTGTCCACGTTGATGTGTTGATTCCGAGTATTCTCCCATAAAATAAGTGCCTTTCTCGTTTGTTTATTGGATTGTTGACTACTCCCCGGCCGGACGAGGTGGAAAAAACTATTTTTCCACTCCTTTGGCAACAATAAAGTGATGCAATTTAACGAGTTAAGCCTCGTTCCTATTCCGCACTCGGGGAAAAGTTAATCGGAGCTTCGGAACAGATACTTTTAGCCCTCCAAAAGACACTTTGCGGGTCGAAATGGAACCTTTTCAAGCCAGCCAAAGCACATTGCGAGGCGGAAAAGTCATTTGTTGAGGCGGAAAAGCTCTCATTATGCCTCTCCAAGTGGTTTTTCCGTTCCAACAATCGTTCATTACGCCTCTCCAATCGCCTATTACGGTCCGACAATCGTTCATTATGGGTCAGACTTTACCCATTATGCCTCGCCAAACGTTTATTATGGGCCAGCAATCGTTCATTCCGCTCCTCACTTTGATCATTATGGGTCTCCAAACGCTTTTTCCGCCCCAACAATCGTCCATTATGATTCGCCAAACGGTTTTTCTTCACCTCAAAGATCGCGGGTAAGCAGCGGATGAAAGATTTTGGCGGCTAAAAATGGGCTCGGCCACCGGCATTTCGATTTTTCCGCCGCAAAAAGGAGCCATTGGAGTGGAACAACCTCCCTCACCCCGGCCCTCTCCCCAAAGGAGAGGGAGAAGGTTCGCCGCCGTGGTGGAATTTTGCGCGGCGGCATTCGCAATGGGCGCATTCAGACCGCCCGCGAGCCGCGCCGCCATTCCCTCTCCCCGGGGGAGAGGGCCAGGGTGAGGGCGAGCGTCAACCAATTGCCCGAGGGTGGTGAGGCTCGGGTATTGGGAGGCTGGGGATAGCTTCACCCGCTGCGGACGGTCCCCGTCCGCGGTCCGTGGGGGAGAGTTTGGCCGGTCGATGTGGCGATGATGATGCGTCAGGTCAGCGCATCTTTGCATCAGGAGTTGATTTCGGTGATGCGAAGGAACTGCCTGCCGTCCATTATCGCGGCGTCATGTCGAAGCGGCGAAAGTGGTTCCTCGTTGGTGCGTGTGCGATGCTGGCAATTGTTGTGCTGGCCACACGCAATCGTGAGCCATCCTACCAAGGCAAATCGCTGAGCGATTGGTTGAAGCCGAATGCGCGACAGAAGATAGACGGGCCGCTTGCCCCAGAGACTCAAGAAGCCATCCGTCAGATGGGAACCAATGCGTTGCCCTTTCTCTTGAAGTGGGTGAGGTATGACACTTACGACCCGTCGAGCAGGTGCATTAAGAAGACGCTCCGGTCGCTGATGCCCGCGTCGCATTACGACGATCATGATTCTTATCTAGCTCAGTTTAGGTGGTGGTTGGAACGAGACGGCCTTGATACGCGCGCACAAGCAGCTGCGTTCGCCTTTCAGCCGCTTGGGGATTTGGCGCAGCCTGCCATTCCTGAGTTAACTGCCACAATGAACCATTCCCCATATCGGGGCCAATCGCTGCATGCCATTATTGCACTGAGCTATATTGGAAAGGCCGACATCCCAGCTTTGTCGGATGCACTTACAAACACCAACGTGCTGAACCGATTCTGTGTGGCTGGAATCTTCGGCTACAGTCCCGCGCTTACGACCAATTCTGCCTCTGTCTTGCCACTGCTCGTCAGGTGCTTGAATGACCCCGAAGTCGGTGTCCGCTCTAGTGCTGCCTTTTCTTTGGGAAAGCTGGCTGAGCAGGACCGTTCTCATGCAACTCTAGTGGTGCCGGCTTTGACGAACTGTCTTTCCTCTACCCAACGGAAATTTGGCTCTCAAAGAGCCCAAGTTATTGATGCGCTCGGCGCCTATGGTGAGCTAGCACAAGAAGCCGCCCCGCTACTACTAAAGGAAACAAAAGCGGAAGATTTAACCGTCCCTTCTGGTTCACCCATCCCTGTCCGCGTTGCTGCTACCAACGCCCTCCTGAAAATATCACCCGATTTACTACCACAAACTCCCTGAGAGATACCTTTCTTCCTCGCGCTTGTTTAGATTCAAAACAAAAGGCGCGGATTGCTCCGCGCCTTTGGTTGTTTGAAAGCTTTCTCCTCAGCTCAGCCGCATCGGCATCACCACGTAGAGGAAGGGGGCGTTGATCTTGAGCACGCCGGGGCTGAGTTCGTCGATCAATTCGAAGAAGACTTCGTCCTCGGACAGCGCGCCGAGCGGATCAATCATGTATTTCGGGTTGAAGGCGATGGCCATGTCCTTGCCCTTGTAGTTCACGGCGATGCTTTCGCGCGCTTCGCCGACTTCGGGGCTGTTGGCCGTGATGGCGAGGTTGTTCTTGGTGAAGGTGAGCTTCACGGAGTTGGATTTCTCGCTGGTCATGATCTCCGCGCGGCGCAGGGCGTGCAGGAATTCCTCGCGCACGAGGGAGACGCGTTCCTTGGCCTCGCCGGGGATGACCTGCCGGTAGTTCGGATAGTTGCCCTCAATGAGCTTGCTGATGATGAGGATGGAAAAACCCTTGTCGTCTTTCAGGTTGAAGGCTGCCTGGTTCTCGCTGTAGCGGATTTCAATTTCGCCGGTGCCTTGGAGGAGGCGATTGAGTTCGTTCACGGCCTTCGCAGGCACAATGAATTCGCCCTGGCTCTGCTCGGTGACGTCCACTTCCTCATCCACGAGCGCCAGACGGCGTCCGTCGGTGGCCACCATGGTGAGCTTGTGGTCCTTGAGGCTCATGAAGATGCCGTTGAGGACGTAGCGGGATTCGTCGGTGGAGATGGCGAAGGAGGTCTTTTTCATCATGGACTTCACCGTCTCCTGCTTGAGCGCAACTTTCTTCTCGTCCTTAAACTTGGGCATCGGCGGGTATTCCTCGGCCGCAAGCCCGTTCACCTTGTAGAACGACGCGCCGGACCGGATGCTGCAGTTGTTCTTCTCGTCCACTTCGAGCTCGATGTCGCCGTTGTTGAGTTCGCGGATGATGCCGAAGAGCTTCTTGACGGGAACGGTGGTGGCGCCGCCTTTCTTCACTTGGGCCTCAACGGCACAGGACACGGTCACGTCGAGGTCGGTGGCGGTGAGCTTGAGGCGATTGCCCTCGGCTTCGAGGAGGACGTTGGAGAGAATCGGGAGGGTCGTGCGCGTGCTGACCACGTTCTGGACCGCTTGCAATCCGTGAATGATTTGCTCCTTCGAGATGGTCAGGTTCATTGCGTGCTTAAGAGTGTTTCCTCAATTGAAATTTCCACCGAGTTAATATGGGCTGTGAATAAGACAAACAACCCGGAGTGTCAAGGAATCGGGCCGGAATTCGGGTGGTCGCGCTGTCAAAAAAACTCTCGGTAACTTTTAGGAAACGACCGAAGTCGGAGTTCTTCACAAACGGCACAAGGTATTCACAGGTCATCGGCAGGGAATCAGTGGCCTTGTGCACGACGGATGATGCCCGGAAGGAGTTCGATGACGCGGCTGAGTTCGGCTTCGGTCGTTTCGCGTCCCAACGAGAAGCGAACGAGCGCGCGGGCGAGATCGCGGTTCAATCCGAGTGCCGAAACGACGTGCGAAGGTTCCAATGAACCCGCCGAACACGCCGCGCCCGCCGACGCGCAGATCCCTTCTACATCCAATCCCGCCAGGAGCGCAAAACTATCCGTTCCCTCGACGACGAAGCTGATGGTGTTGTCCAACCGATCCGTTTGCGAACCCACCAAGCGAACGCCAGAAACGCTGGTGATGGTTTCTGACAAGCGCGTTGTCATGTGCCGCATTTTTTCGCGCGGGAAGACGGGTGTTTTGACAAAGTTTTCAAGCGCGGTAACAAAGCCCGCGATAGTGGCGAGGTTTTCGGTTCCGGCGCGGCGCTCATTTTCATGGCCGCCACCGAAGATGATCGGGTCGGGGAGCAGGGGAGAGCGGATAAAGAGTGCGCCGGCGCCTTTTGGGCCGTGAAACTTGTGGGCGCAGATGCTGACGAGGTCAGCATTGAACTGGTGAATGTTCTCGAATGGCTCCTTTCCGAACCATTGCGCGGCATCGGTGTGGAAGATGACGCCCCGTTCACGGCAAAGGGCGCCGATTTCGGCGACGGGCTGTAATGTGCCGATCTCATTGTTTGCCGCCATCACCGAAACGAGAATGGTATCGCTCCGCAATGACCGCCGGAGGTCATCAATAGATACGCGCCCACCGGAATCCACGGGGAGGATTGTCAGTTCGAAACCTTCCTTCCTGGCCAGAGACTCGAAGCAGTTGAGAACGGCGTGATGTTCGATCGCGCTGGTGATGAGATGGCGGCCTTTGCTTCGGAGCAGCCGCGCCGAACCGAAAATCGCGAGGTTATTGGACTCCGTTCCGCCGCTGGTGAAAATGATTTCGCTCGGCTTTGCTCCGAGAAAGCGAGCCGTTCGATCGCGGAAGTCATCCAGCAACGAACGTGCGTGGCGACCCAGATGGTGAATGCTCGAAGGGTTGCCCCAGACTTCATCCAGGAACGGCAGCATCGCGGCACGAACCGAAGGGTCCAGCGGCGTGGTCGCGTTGTAGTCGAAGTAGATGGTGCGCACCAAAATCAGTAGAACGTCGAGAACAACGTGCCCATCACGCTGATCGGACCTTGGTCTTCGAGGCTTTCGGTGGCTTTGTCGAGTTTCTGCAGCGTGAGCTTGGCGTTGTCGAGGAATTCATGCTCGTTAACGAGCTTGCCGACGGTGCCATTGCCGCGATTCACCTTTTGCAGAATCTCCTTCAAGTTCGTCATGGATTCGGACGTCTCCGTGTAGAGCTTGTCGTCCGTCAGCAGCTTGCCGATGGAGCCTTTGCCCGCCTTGGCGTCGGTGATGACGGAGCGCGCGTCAGCAATCGTGACGCGCAGGTCGGCCGCGGAGTCCTGAAGATTGGTGACCGTGGTCAACGTCGAGTTGTAAAGTTCGTCATCCATGATGAGCCGGCCCACGGTGCCTTTGCCTTCAGCAATCTGCGTGGTGACGACGTGGATGTTGGAGATGGTGCCGCTGATCTGGCCGTTGTTCTGTTTGAAGAAGTCGGTCAGGGGTCCGAGGATGTTATCAATCTTGTCGCCGGAGAAACTCTTCGTCAGGTTTTCCACGCCCCCCGCCACGTTATCGAGTCGAGCCATGATGGCGTTCAAGTCCGGCTGCTCGGCGGAGGGAATCACCGTATCCTTGTCAGCCAGCTGGGCGCCTTGGGTGCCGAAATCAATAGCGACAAAGTTTTGGCCCATTAACCCGGCGAAGCGAATCGTCGCAACGCTGTCGGTTTTCACAATCGCGCCGTCCTTCAGCTTCATGGTGACCTTCACCTTATTTTCGGCGAGGCGGATTTTTTCCACGCGGCCGATTTCGACGCCAGCCATCTTGACGCGATCGCCTTCCTTGAGTTCCTGGGCGGAATTAAAGAGGGCATGGATGCGTTTGCCGTTCCGCAGTCCTTCGAAGCTGCCGATCGTTTCAAGAATGAGCACCGCCGCGATGACGATGACGGCAGCGAACAAGCCGAGGCGGGTTTCAAGTGAGTTTTTCATGGCGTTTCATTGCGTTTGAAAGTTGCGTGCAGAAAATCGCGAATGGCGGGATCCTGGCTGTTGCGGATTTCGTCCGGCTGGCCCACCGCGAGGATTTTTCCTTCGAGAATGACGGCAATCCGGTCGGCAATGCCGAAGGCGAGATCGCGGTCGTGCGAGACCACAAGCGAAGTCACGCCGGAGCGCTTGTTTAGCTTCAATATTTCTTCGCCGACGACGACAGAAGATACCGGATCAAGCTCGCTCGTCGGCTCGTCATAGAGAATGAGTTGAGGTTCGCTGACGAGCGCGCGGGCAATGGCGGCGCGTTTCTTCATGCCACCGGAAAGTTCGTTGGGCAATTTCTCTTCGGTGCCCTTGAGGCCGACCGCTTCGAGCTGCTCGGCGACGACGCGGGCAATTTCCTCGGGCGGCTTGAGACGATGCTCGGCGAGATAGAGGCCGACGTTTTCGCCGACGGTCAACGAGTTCAGCAGCGCGCCGGATTGGAACACCATCGCGAGGTGGTGCTTGTCCATCACGCCGTCATCTTGGATGGATTCGCCCGCGACGAGAATCTGGCCGGCATCGGGCGGTTCGAGTCCTATGATGTGGCGCAGGAGCACGCTTTTGCCGCTGCCGCTCGGGCCCATCAGCACGAAAATTTCCCCGGGTCGCACTTCGAGATCAACGCCCTTGAGCACTTCGAGTGAGCCGTAAGATTTGCGCAAACCGCGCACGGATACTTCCACGCCTTTAGGTTGGCCGTTGTTGCTCATCACTTCTGGAGGATGCGGGTGATCAAGTAATCAAACACGACGATGAGAACGATGGAGTTCACAACGGATTTGGTGACCGAACGTCCGATGCCGCGCGGACCGCCGCGGGTGATGAGTCCCTGATGACAGGCCACGAGAGCGATGATGATTGCGAAGCAGAAACTTTTCACGACGCCGTGAACGACGTCGGCAAGGTCCACCACATTTCGCAAGTCTTGAAAGAAGACTTTGAAAGCAATTTCGATTTGATGATTGGTGGCCGCCACCGTCGCGCCGCCGACCCAACCAACGAGAATCGCAAAGGTCACGAGCATCGGCACAGCAATTCCCATCGCCACCATGCGTGGCAAGACCAAGTAATGGACGGGATTGATGTTCATGGTGCGCAGCGCGTCAATTTCCTGATACACGCGCATGGAACCAATTTCCGCCGTCATCGCCGAACCGATCCGGCCGGCGAGCAACATGCCCATCATCACCGGTGCAAGTTCGCGCGCAATCGAGTAGCCCACCATGCCGCCGACGTAGCTGTGCAAGCCGCGCTCGACGAGCACCGGAGCGGTTTGCAGCGCAATCACCGCGCCGATGAAAAACGACAGCACACAAACCATGAGCAGGCTGGCGTTGCCGATTTCGAAGAGCTGGTCGAACACCTTCTGGCGTTGCCGCCACGTCAACGGCAGCGCCGTCAACGTGCGCCAAAAGAGGATTACCAGTTCGCCAATGTTCTGAAACATGGTTGGTTAGGGTTTCGCCCCGGCGGGAAGGTGCGCCATTTGATTTTCAGAATCAACTGCGGCGGCGCGTTGAGCGTGCGGCCGCTGCAAGGGAAAGTAGAAAACGCGCAGCGAAGTGCCTTCGGAGCTTTTGCGATGCTGAAACAACCCCAGCAGGAGGGAGGTCTTTCTGCTGCCATCCGCGCCAACTTGCCGACGATAAAGATTCCACAGCAGCGATTGGCTGGCGGCGCCGGTTTTGGCGTTCTTCTCCGCACGCCAGATGGACCAGAGCGGGGAGTAATTGCGCTCGATGCTCTTGTTATTGGCCAGAATGGGTTCGAGCAGCGCCAAGATTTGCAACCGGGAACTGCCGTCAAAATTCCTGGTCCGGGTAAACAACGGCCAGCAATCAACCCGTCGGGCCGCCTTTTTCGTCAGGGTATTTAACTGGCGCGTATCCGAATATAGGAAAAAGAGAATGCGGGTCCGCTCGCGATCCAGCGGGTCAGAATGCAGGCGGTTGTATTTGTAGAGCGGCCAGAGATAGAAATTGCTCTCCAAGATGTCGTTGTGCGAGTTGCCGAACAGCGGCCAGAAACGCGTGGTGGTCTTGCCCTCGCCGCGCGCGTAGGCAAACACGGGCCAGAGGAAACCGACTTCATGATATTTCTTGGCCCGATCATCGGTGAGCGAAAGACCGAACGGCCAGAAGTAAGTTGTGGAATCCCGCAGCGGCGAGCGAAATGACGTGTAAAATGGCAGCGACGCAAAGAAATCGGAGGTGTTGGTGGTTCCAATCTCGCGCTGCTCGCTCAACCAGAACGGCCAGAGAATGAACGATTTCTCGTGGCCGGGAAGGAATTCGGGATCGCCCCAAGCATTGGTTCGCGTCGTGGCAACTTTAAGTTCATGCCCGGCGAGCGGCCAAAACTGCCAGCCGCGTAAGCCCTCGCCGTAGCGCAGGTGAAAGATGGGGGCAACGAAGTTGTAGGTGGTGATGTCGCCGCGGCGCGCCTTTGCCCAGGACGGGTTCAACGACAACAAGTCGCCCGCGCCCACGGTTCCAAAGCCGGGGCTTCGGACGGTTTTCACGTAAAGCGGCCAGAGAACGAAATGAATTTCGTCGCGGAACAAACGGTTCTTCAGCGTTCCATACAGCGGGAGGAGTGCCGTGTAATTCTGATTGGTTTCAGCCGAGCGCTGTTGGAAGTAGAATGGGAACAGTGTGAAACGATCCTTCGTCGCGCCGGATTGCAAGCCGCCGCCCGAGAAACTCAATAATTGAAGGAACTGCCAGCGGTATTCCGGACCGAAGCGGTCGTAGGTGACGATGGGGTAAAGCAGATCAAATTCTCGCGAATCCGTATCACGGTCGTGAACGGACGACAATAAAGGTGGAACGGCCCAGCCATCTTGAGCCCCACTCTCTTCCGTGTTGAAAAACGGCCCCGCAGCTTCCGTGCGGGTGCCATCGCGCAGGGTGAGTGAAAACTCTTCAAAAAGCGGACCGTCGCTGATTTCCGCAGCCACTGACGACCAGCCCACAAGCCAGACAAAGACCCAGGCGCTCCACTTAATCCTCAGTGAAGCAAAAGGTTTTGCACAGCCGGTAAAGGCCAGAAACTCTTCTGAATGATTATAAAACGCCGCCCTCATCTCTAAACACGTTAACGTTGTCGCTTCCGTTCAGCCTGATCTTACAGCCAAAGCGACTCTAACATTGACAATAATGTGCCCCGGAATATTCTCCGGACACCTTGAGGTTTTTAACCTCGGTTCCTCCCAACCCAGTGTGGGTCATTCGTGATTCGCACTGGGTTGTTTCTTTATCAGCTGCCATTTCCGCATCAAGACGATTAACAATGCGGGCAGAAAAGTAAGGCCCGCCAACATACACGCCGCGGTTCCCGTCGCCATCACATATCCCAAACTTCGAATTCCCTGATGCTCGGCTAAAATCAAACTGCCGAATCCTGCGATCGTCGTCAGGCCCGATACCAAGACCGCCTTGCCCGTGCTCTTCGCCAGAATCCCAGGATTCTGTTCTTCCGCGAACCGATTCAAAATATGAATGCCATTCGTCACGCCGATGCCGATGACAAGTGGCAGCGTCATGATATTGGCCGGGTTGAAAGGGATACCCATTGCCCCCATCAAGCCCACGAGCCAGAGAGTGCCAATACCCACCGGCAGCAACGCCAGCACCACGGCCACGAAACTGCGGAAATGCAGTAACACCATCAGGCAAATGGCCGCAAGCGAATACCACGCCGCCTGCTCGTAACTTTCCTTCAACAACGTGGTGTATTCGTAAAGCTGAACCGGCGTCCCCGTCGCGTTCGGGTCCACTTTGCGTAAGTCCTCGATAAACCGGCGTTGCGGCTCGCGTTGCCAGATGTCTTCCGCAGGATTCACTTGAAGCAGAATGCTGCCGTGCCGCCCCACAAACCGGTCGCGCAACACTTGGGGCAAGTCCTCAATTTTTAAACGCTCGCGATCGTCCTGGGTTTGCAGCACGTGAAAGGTTTCCCGAATGTCCGTGAGCAGCGCCTGCTGATAAATCGCGAGCTGCCTCGCCTTGGCGGACTGGCTGCGCTCGTCGCCGGCCAGCATTTCTTTGCGCAGCGTATCAATAGCCGAACGCAGGGAAAACAGTGAACGAGCCAGTTCGGGCTCCGTTTTCTGAACCTCCTGTAGAGCTGCGCCGAGGTAGCCGCTCAGCGAATAGAGCGTGCGGCTTAGTTCCTCAATGTTCACGGGCGCCGAGTCCTCCGGGGCAAAGGTCAGCGAAATCGCATCGCGTTTGATTTCGCTGATGACGGATAATTTGTCTTTCGGATTTTCTCGCAGAAATCGCGTGATGGAATCCACGTTAGTAATCGAAGGCAATGTCGCCAGTTGCGCCTCCCACGTGGCAGCTTGATCGAGATTCGTGGCCATCAGCTCGCCGAAGATGACCGATTTGCCGGCGGCCGCCATCAGCTTGTGCTCGGTTTCCACCGACGGCAGCGCGCGGCTTTGCATGTTCAGCAAGTTGTAGTCGAAGAACACCCGGCCGGCGAAAATCGCCGCCACTGCGCATAAAAGCAGCGTTACCGCAATCGTTCGCCACGGCCGATCCAGCCAGAACCGCTCAATGCGCGCGCGGTGATCCGGCGGATGGACCTTGTGATCAATCACGTTCTGACGACCGCGCAACAGCAGCGCCGGGAGCAATGTCATCATCGGCACCAAGCAGACGAGGAGTCCGCCGCCGCAGATGACGCCCATTTCCTGAATGCCTTTGAATCCCGTGAACGACATCGCGAGAAATCCTGCCGCAGTCGTGATGGCACCGGTGAAAATTCCTTTGCCTGTGAAGACCATCGCCTTGTTTAAGGCCTCCACCTCCGTCTTGTCGTGGTGTAATTCCTCTTCGTAGCGAGTCACCAAATGGACGCCAAAATCAATCGCCAGCCCGACCAGCATTGGCACAAATGTGATCGTCAGGATGTTCAAGTGTCCGATGACCGCCGTGGCAAATGCCATCGTATAGCCCAAACCAACAATCAAACAAACCGTCGCCTTCAACGGCCGCCCGGTCGCATTGTAACCGTAAATAAAGATCAGCGCGCAGAGGATCAGCGACACGACGCTCGCCAGCGTCGTATCCTTCTGTGATTGGAGCATCTCATCGAGTTCCAGCACCGGCTCGCCCGTTAAACCCACGTTGACGCCCGGCACTTCCGCCCGCGTCTCTTCGATCAACTCGCGGAGCCGCTGCACGGCGTCGCCGCTCAAATCCTCCGTGGCCGCGTGAGTGTTCACCAAGAAAACGCGGTTGGTGGCAAACGTTAGATAAATTTCCTGATCCGCCTCCGGGCCGGCGTTGAACAACGCGTTCAAACCCGGGGACGGCGGCTTTCCAGGCCGTCGCAACGCGGACGTCGCTTGCGAAATAATGCGTTCCAATGCCGGCAGCGCGCCGACGAGTGAGCGGTTCTCGGGTGAATCGTCGCGGCTCGCTGTCCGGATCTGCGTATTTACCAGTTCGAACAGCCGGACGAGGTTTGTCGCGCGGGAGAATTGTTCGATAAACGGTTTGTATTCCCGCAACGTCTTCTGCAGTTCCCGCAGGTCGGGTTCTGGCACGAACAACAATGCTTTTGCGCCGAGCGTCCGCAGGTCGCCCTTGTAGAACACGTTGACGAAAAGATTGGTTTCAATCGTCTCTTCACGCTTGCTCTGCGTGTGCAAGGCTGAGCGCAGCCATCCCATCAAGCGGCTCTCTCCAGTCGGAGCCGTTGGGGCGGCTTGCGCGGGCACCCGGACTTTTGCCGCTTCCAGCTTCGCGCCCAGACGTTCAACAAACTGCCGGTTCTTTTCCGGGTCGCCGCTTTCGACCATCACGACCAAATCGTCCTGCTGTGTGAACTCCTGCTTCAGCCGCAGGAAATTCTCATGATATTTGTGATTTCCACCGACGAGGTCGTTCCGGTTCGTGCTGAACTGCAGACGATCAATCGTGAACAGGACGCAGCCAACGAACAGCAGGAATTGCGGCCAGATAACCCAGCGCGGATGCGCGCAAATCAGTGCCGCGAGGCGCGCGAACAGCCGGCAGATAAAGGTTTCGCCTGAGAGCGGCTTCACAGGATTACTTCACCGGTTCCACGAACACGGCCGTGCCGTAACACAAGACCTCCGTGATACCCGGGCCAATTTCCGTCGCATCATAACGGATCCCAATGATTGCGTTCGCGCCCATTTGGCCGGCATGCGTGAGCATCTGGTTGAAGGCGTCCTCGCGGGTGCGCTCACACAGCGAAGTGTAAAGGGTGATGTTGCCGCCGACCAACGCCTGCAAGCTCGCGCCGAAGTTGCCGATGACGGAACGGGACCGCACGATAATACCTCGCACAACGCCGAAATTTCGCATCACGCGATATCCGGGAAGTTCGAAGGCGGTCGTCGTCAGCGGATGGGTTTGGCTCATAACGCGGCGCGATTCAACACGAACCAGCCAATTTGAAAAAGGGGAAACTGGTTGGGCCTCCTCCCTTAATCGTAATCTTACTCTTACTCTCGACTTGGGAATGAAGGGTTTAAGATTAAGAGCAAGATTAGATTGAGAACCGGCCGCCCATCACGCCTTCTGCGGCATGATGCGATCCGGATGCCGGGCGCGGCTTACGGCGGTGTCGTAGGTGATGAGGCATTTGCAGTAGAGGTCGTAGAGACAATTATCCATGAGCACCATGCCGTCCTTGCGACCCATCTGGAGCGTGTTTTCCAACTGATGCAGCTGATTTTCCCGGATGAGATTCCGCACCGCGCCGTTCGCCGTGAGCAGCTCATACGCGAGAATCCGCCGCGTCCGGTCGGCCGCCGGTAGCAACTCCTGCGAGATGATTCCCTGCAACGCATTCGCGAGTTGTAAAATAATCTGCCGCTGCGCACTGCCTTCGAATACGCCCACGATGCGTTCCAACGCGAGCGAAACATTCGGCGAGTGCATTGTCGCGAGCACCAGGTGGCCTGTCTCCGCCGCCGTGAGCGCCGTTGAGATAGCTTCGTAATCCCGCATCTCGCCCACGACGATGACGTCGGGATCCTGCCGCAACACATGGATGAGCGCTCGATTGAACGAGCGCACGTCCGTCAGCACTTCCTGTTGCACCACGATGGCGCGCTTGTTCGCATGCACGAACTCGATCGGGTCCTCAATGGTGACAATCTTGCAGCGGCGCTCGCTGTTGATCAGGTCCACGAGATAATTCAGCGTCGTCGTCTTGCCTGCGCCCGTCGGGCCGGTGATGAGCACAAGCCCGTTGGGTTTGCGCGCCAGTTCGTCAATGCGCTCGGGCAGGCCGAGCTCCTCGCGTGACGCCACGCGGTCGCCGCAGAACCGAAAGCTCAGCTCGGGATTGCCATTGCGCCGATAGAAGGTGACGCGCACCCGGCCCGCCGTGCTGTGCAGCAGCGAAATGCAAAGCTCCCATTCCGCTTCGAACTTTTTCTGTTGCTGTTCGTTCAGGAGGCTTTTCGTGATGTCCGATACTTCCTCGCCCGTCAACGCGTCTTCGTCGGCGAGGATGATTTCGCCGTTCACGCGATAGGCCGGCGGCACGCCCGCTACGAGATGCAGATCCGACGCATCAAACTCACTGGCGGAGGCGAGAAAACTATCGAATCGTTCAGAACTCATGATTTGAAAATTCGGCGGCACCATCCGCGCAACCGGAGCCACCCGCCGGTTTGCGCCGCCGCAACCAGCGCGGCCCGCACGTCATCCGAACGCGGATTCAATTCCTTGGCGCGTTTGAATGAAAGCAGGGCTGGTCCGGCGAGGCCGAGCGACTGCTGGCAGCGGCCTAGTTCCAGCCAGACCAAGAAATGCCCCGCGTTCCACTCGACGACCTGTTGCATCAGCTTCAGCGCCGCCGCGAATTGCTCGTAGTAATAACGCACGCGTGCGGCCAGCCAAGTCACGAGCCAGTCGCCTGGCGCCAGCGCCAGCGCCTTGTCGAAGCAGAAATCCGCGCGCGCTTCCCGCCGCGCCAGCAGCACGTCGCCCCGCGCGAGCCAGATGTAAGGCGTGTCGCCCTGCGCCTCGATGGCCGAATCGGAAAACGCCAGCGCACCCTGCGTATCGCCGTCACGAGCGAGCGCGACAGCTTTGGCTGCGAGCAATTCAGCTTCGTGGGGAAATTCCTCCAGCGCCTTGTCCGCCCAGAGCCGGGCTTCGCGGAACTCGCCCAGTTCGATCAGCATGCGCACCTGGCCCGTCCACGCGGCGGAGTTGCGCGGATTGAATTCCAGAACCTTGGAAAAATAGCGCAGCGCGGATTCAAACTTGCCGTTCTCGAAAGCGCCCTGAGCTTCAGCGAGAAAGCGAACCTCATCCGGCACCTGGGCGGGTGACAACTCTTGCGCGCGTTCCTCGGAACCGTCGCCCAGTTCGAGATTTCCAAAACGGCTCATAGGGGTTTGATAGCAAGGTCAGCCGGGGGGAACCAACGAATTCTTCACCACCCCGTGGGCGTGCTGCTTCACCAGCTTCGCGCGGGCCTTGCGCATTTCGTCGCAGGACAGGGCGGCGTGTGACAGGTGGTCGCGGTTTCGCGCGCGAGCTTGCTGGATGCAGCGAATGATCCAGACCAACGCCAGCAATACAATGAAGGGTGAAATGGGCAGGATGTAATTGTGATAAAATTCCCGGGGGATTTCGGCCGCCACTAGGGCGAGGACGAGCAGTGACGGCAATGTCACCAGAAAAAGCGTGGCACTGCGCCCGCGTCCTTGCAGGTTTTCGAACAAGCCAGCCCAGAAAGGACTCATAGCTAATTGGGTTTCAGCGAACTGTTCGCGCGGCGCGCCCGCCCGTCGGACCATGCGCGCAACTGACTAATCTGTTCCGCCATCGTCTTCGCGAGCGGAACCGTCTGCGCCAGCGCGGCGAGCACATGCGTCGTGGTTAATTCCGTTCGCGCATGAAACGCATCGTAAAGCGCGCTGTTGATCGCCTCCTCAATTTCCGCGCCGCTAAAATGATCGCTCGCATCTGCCAAGGCTTCCAAATCGAAATTTGCCGCCTCCCGTCCACGTTTGCCGAGGTGAATCCGGAAAATGGCGAGCCGATCCTCGCGCCCGGGCAGATCCACGAAGAAGATTTCATCGAGGCGCCCTTTGCGCAGCAACTCCGCCGGGAGATGCGCAATCTCGTTCGCCGTGGCGACAACAAAAACGGGCGCGGTCTTCTCCGAAAGCCACGTCAGGAATGTGCCGAAGACGCGCGCGGCCGTGCCGCCGTCCGAGCTGCCGGAGCCTTGGGAACCGGCGAAGGCTTTATCTATTTCGTCCACCCAGAGAATCGCCGGTGCCACGGACTCCGCCACAGCGATGGCGCGTCGGACGTTTTCTTCAGACGAACCGATGAAGCTGCCGAACATGCGGCCCATGTCGAAGCGAAGCAACGGCAGTTGCCAGAGATTTGAAACCGCCTTAGCGCAAAGGCTCTTGCCGCAGCCTTGCACGCCGAGCAGCAAAATGCCTTTTGGCGCGGACAGACCAAACGCCCGTGCTTCATCAGTGAAGGCCACGGCGCGCTTGTTCAACCATTCTTTCAGCACGGAGAGACCGCCGACGTTCTCAAACCGCTCGTCCGTCGCGTAATATTCCAGCAGCCCGCTCTTGCGGATGATCTGCTGCTTCTCGGCGAACACTTCGCCCACGGCATCGCCGCTCAGGCGTTCTTCCTTCACGATGATTTTGGCGAACACGTTCTCCGCTTCGCCGAGCGTGAGACCAAGCGCGGCCTGGAGTAACCGTTCGCGTCCGGAGTCATCCAAGTCAATCTTCACCTGCTTGAACTGCTTCACGTCGGCGATGATGTGATCCAGCAAGGCGGATAAATCTTCGCGCGACGGCAGGGGATGATTGAGCACCGTGAGTTCCTTTTCCAACTCGGTCGGAATTTCGAGCACAGGCGAGATGAGAATGATCGTCTTGTGGCTGTTCTTCAGGTGCAGCGCAATGTCCTTTAGCTTGCGGATGACCGCATGATTGCCCTTCGTCAGGAAGGGATGAAGGTCTTTGAACACAAACAGCGCCGGCTCAACTTGGTCAATCACGAGATCGAGTGCGGCGAGCGGATCCTTGGTGGCGTGGTTGCGGCTTTTCTGGGATTGAATGGAGGTCCCGGCGGGCACGATGCCCGTGCTGCACGTCCATTCGAACAGCCGCTTCTGACGCTTCTTGGCGATCTCCGCGATGAGCTCCTGCAGGCGCAGCTCCTCGCTCGAAATGACGTAAAGAATGGGATAGCGCGCGCGGATCAGCGTTTCGATTTCGGCCTGGAAGCACATCGCGTGTGGCGTGTTCCGCATTTGGTCAACCCATGAGCCGCTTCCACCACGGGCGCCCAGGTTTTGGCAGATGCTCAATGGATTTGCTAAGGCGCTGCTCGACTGCAGGCGGGACAGCGGTTTGGCGGATGTCTTCACGCAAGGCCGCTTCTGCTGAGGCGAATTCACGGGCGGAGCTGTGTTGAGCCTCGCCATGTGTTTGCGAAAGCTGGCCCTGCTCTTGGGACGTGTGTTTAACGTGACGTTTCATGGTTCACCTCAGGCGGTCTTCTCGAATTGCGCGGCAAAAGCTTTTCGGGCGCGGTGCAATTTACCACGCACCGCATCGGCGGTCTGGCTGGTCAGCTCAGCGATTTCATCATAACTCAATTCTTCGTCCGCCACGAGCAGCAGCAACAAGCGATATTCCGGCGTCAGCCGATCCATGGTCTTTGTGATGCGCTCACCGAGTTCCTTCACTTCAAGAATGCGCAGTGGCGATTCGCTGATGGCGGGCGCGGCATCGAGAATGGTTTCATCCGCGCCGGTGACGATGTGCCGGTTGTGCCAGCTGGCCTGAATGTTATGGCAATGGTTGATCGTGATTCGATACAGCCACGTGCGGAAGGCGGATTCGCCGCGGAATTCGTCGAGCTTGCGATAGACCTTGAGGAAGACGTCGTGCGTCACGTCCTCGGCGCGTTGCGGGTCGCCGAGGTAGCGGAGCGCGAGGTAGTAAACGGCTTTGCTGTGTTCGTGATAAAGGTCGGCGAAGCCGGAGGGTTCCAGTCCGGGCGGCGCCGCGTTCTCAACACCAGAGTCGTTCACGAGGGTTTCCACCGCCGATTAGACAGCAGCACCCGGACATCGTCACGCCCAGAAAAAATGAGCGTGAAAAAGCGTGATAAATTGCGGCTCCAAAAGCCGCGGGGACGAACTCGACCAATATCAATTAGCGGACGCGGTCTTGATGCGCTCGGTCGTTTGTAGGGCGGGCTTGGTGTAGGTGAGGCCGAAGCCGAATGAGAATCGGGACTGGGCTGAATTCGCGGCCGAGTCGCTGGGCCAGACACGGGGCAGTTTGCCGGTCGGCTTGTAATCGCCAAACAGGACGTCAGTGACGCCGCGTCCTTCCGTGCCGGGCAACCACGCCGCAACAAACGCGTCTGCTGTTTCGAACGCCTCGCCCAAAATCAATGGCCGCCCGGACAGCAGCACGGCAATGAGGGGGATGCCATTTTGCTTCGCCTTTTTGACGAGCGCGACGTCTTCGGCAGACAGTTGCAAGTCTTGGCGGTCGCCTTTCATTTCGGCGTAAGGCTTCTCGGCGATTACGACGATGACCGCGTCCGCAGACTCGGCGGCAGTTCCGTCAGGCGAAAAGCTAACGACCGTTTTCGTTCCGACCGACTTGCGAATTGCTTCTAAAATAGTCGTTCCTCCTGGCGTGATGTTTCCCGCCTCGCCCTGCCAACTGATCGTCCAGCCGCCGCATTGCGTGCCGATATCATCAGCCGCTTTGCCCACGACGAGAATGCGTTTCACATCCTTCGACAGGGGCAATGTGGCGCGTTCATTTTTCAGAAGCACAAGAGATTCGCGGACGCATTCGCGCGCGACTTGCCGGTGTTCAGCCGAGCCGATGGAGGCTGTCAGCGCAGAATCAACCGGCTTGGTTTTGAATGCGCCCGCTTCAAATTTCGTGCGCAGAATCCGGCGCACCGCGTCATCAATACGCGCCTGCGGCACTTTGCCTTCGTTCACCAGCTCGGTCAGCTTGGCGATGAATTCCACGTAGTTGTTTCCCATGCCCGGTCCGTTCGGGACCATGGCCATGTCGAGCCCGGCATTGATGGAGGCGGCAATGCTGCCTTTGAAGTCATGCGGCAACTGGTCGATGCCCGCCCAATCCGAGACGACGAATCCTTGGAAGCCGAGTTCACCCTTCAACACGTCGGTAAGGAGCTTCTTGTTCCCGTGCATCTTCTCACCATTCCAACTGCTGAACGACGCCATGACGGAACCGGCGCCGGCTTTGAGTGTTGGCAGATAGGGCGTGAGATGGGTTTTCCGCAGCGTCGCTTCGTCAACGACGGTGTTGCCTTGATCAATGCCATCTTTGGTTCCGCCATCGCCGACGAAATGTTTGGCGCAGGCAAGGACCGAACCCGGCGCTTTGAAATTATTACCCTGAAATCCGCGCACGGCGGCGGCACCGAGTTCGCCGGCAAGTTCGGGAGAATCGGAGAAGCTTTCGTAAGTGCGACCCCACCGGGCGTCCTGCGCCACGGCGATGCACGGGGCAAACGTCCAGTTGATGCCGGTGCCAGCAATCTCCTGTGCGGTGACGCGCGCGGCCCGTTCGACGAGCTTGGGATTGCGCGTGGCGCCAAGCCCGATGTTGTGCGGAAAGATGGTTGCGCCAAGCACGTTGTTATGACCGTGAACGGCGTCAATGCCATAGAGCAGGGGAATCTTCAGGCGGGTTTTGCCGGCCCACGACTGGCATTCTTGGGAGAGCTTCAGCCAACCTTGCGGCGAGTTGTCACCGGGATCGGAGCCGCCGCCGCTGAGGACGGAGCCGAGCGCATATTTCTGAATGTGCGACTTGTCCTTGAGCGCCTCAGTATCCACCTGCGTCATCTGGCCGATTTTCTCGGCGAGCGTCATTTCATTGAGCAGTGCTTCGACTTGCCGGTCGGTGTTCGACGGGGCCGCGCCCGCAAAAAAGGCAGCACTTAAGAAAACGGAGGTTGCAACGAGCACGGGAACGGTTGTGAAGGAAGGGATGTAAGGAATGAAAGCGAGTCGTTTCATGAAAGTGAATTCCTATAAGGTCAAAACGAATTTACGGCGAAAATGTCATCCTTGTTATTTCGCAAGTCGGACCATTTCCAAGTATCAACGTGACCATCGCAAGCTGAAAAGACGGCACGGGCACCATGGCGAGCAGCGGCTTGTTTTTGGGAGGGCACAGCGGTCCAACCCGTGGCCGGGATAGGTTTTATGACTGTGATATCAGTGTTAAAGCCGGTAGGCATGACATTAGGCGAGGCCCCACCTTGCTTTGGAACCCCGACATCACCAACGAGCCAAAGCTGGCTCGGCCTAAGGAGGCTGCTCAATTTGCGGCTGCCTTGATAAATACCAATCGGAGTCAAATTGTAGCGGATAATTCCTTCTGCGGGATTAGCGGTATCCTCCATCGGACCATAACCTTCACATGGCGAGTTGTAATAATTAACGGTCGTAGAAACGATGTCCTGGTCCTTAACCGCCGTGCAACGCCAGATGTTATTCGACTGGGTGCTCGAGGTGATATAATTGCCATTGTCCAAATACCGATAGAACCAGTTGGTCGTGTGGCTGGCGAAGTTTTTTTCGTTCAACGGTGGCACAAAATCATTGTTGTCGCCCGCATACATGATGATCGCCAGGGCGATCTGCTTATTGTTGCTGACGCAGCGGATTGTTTTGGCTTTTTCCTTGGCTTTGGCCAAGGCCGGCAAAAGCATGGCGGCGAGAATGGCAATGATGGCGATGACCACCAGCAATTCTATCAAAGTAAAACCTTTAAAGCCCCTTGCGCTTGAGATTCTCATTTTCACTTTTTTAGTTGAGCGGGCCTGCTTGAAAGGGCAGACCCGCCCCGACATCTAACATCAAATCCTCAAACCTTGCCTTATTGGACGGAGAGCCGGAAAAAGCTCCTTGGGGCGCTGGCCGCGGTGTTTATCACGATGGTCGAACCCGTGCCGTTCGTTACGGTCAACGTATTCCAAGTGGCGTTGGTCAGATCCGTTTTGGTTTGAACCGTATAGGTAAAGCCAGTCTGTGTTAGGAATGAGAGATTCAGTGTCCCGCCGCTTAAACTGCTCGTGATGGTGGGTGCGGTCGGCGTTGTAACGACGGGTCCAATTTGGACATTGCCATAGCTCGGCAACACGGGGTCGGTCGCCCAAACGGGTGGGCCAACGGTTTCGAAACCGTATTGCACGTGGCGTGCCGCGTCACTGATCGTGTTTAGGCTGATGCTGAACACGGTGCCATTGGTTAATGGGGTGGTGACGGTGACGCTTGACGAATAGTCCGGCGCGAAATCTTTGATGAAGGCCACACAGGTCCAGCCGTTGCCGGCGGGATTGGTGTTGGAGAGGCTCGTGAGTGTGTTCGAGATCACTGTGCCAGTGAAGGTCAACGCAACTCCCGGCAGTGACGGTGAAGGCTGCACATACATGCTGGCATCGCACGATTTATTGCCTATCGAAGGACTGTTGGTGGTCACATACCAGAACCCCGCGGGGTCACCGATGACATTGGGTGACAACTTCAGTGTTGAACCGGAGAAGGTGGCGCAAAGGTCGGCGGTGCCCCAGCCGGCGCCAAAAACGTATCCACCGCCATTCTGCGGGAGTTCGGAAACGTTCATGAATCCGCTCCATCCAGCCGAAGGATTAACGGTCACAATGACCGCTGTAGACACGGTGACGTTCACCACGGAAGACGTCACAGAGGCGCCGGTATCGGCTTTGGCCACGACTTTGAGTGCGTGTGCACCTAATGCCGCACCAATTACGTCGTATGAATAAGGCGCCGTATCATCGCTGCCCAACAACGTGGCACCGTCATAGAAATAAATGTTCGTGATCGCGCCGGGCGCCACGGAAGCCTGCACGCTGATCGTGAAATTGGTGCCGACGGTGCTCCCGTTTAGCGGGCTGGTGATGGAGGCATTCAGGGGAATCGAGGCGGGAATAACCACGCGAACGTTGTCGTAACCGACGCTTGAACTTGGTCCCCACAATGGCACGAGTTTTACGTATTCCGTGCCAACGGGAACAGTCACTGGGAAGTTATAAGTTTCCCAAGCGGCAACATTGTGGCCGGCGGGCGAGGGCCGCATATCACCAGTGCTACCGATTTGGGCGACGCTGCTAAAGAAATCGATTTTAAATCCACCGAGATTAGTTCCGGGCGTGGTGGAGAATACCTTCATATCCATTAAAATGGTGCAGGGATTGCCGGCGGTCATTCCGAGCGATGCCAGCGACAGAGGCGCGGTGTCGCCATTGACCCAGATCGCCCACGGCGTGCTGGGCGGCGTGCCATCAATAATACCATAATCATTGGGATTACCACCAGTGGTCGGGTAGCTATAGATAAAATTTCCGCCCTGAACTTCGACCCAATCCGCTGAGGGACCGGGGATGGAAAAGTCTCCGTTAGGAACCAAGTTGGTAGTCTGTGCCGCTGCTTGGCTGGCCGCCAAGGCGCCAATGGCGACCAGAAGCGTGAGGGGAAGGCGGATGTTATTCATAAAACGACGATGGGGAATCCTGACTTTCATAATCTATTCGTCTATTTGGGTTGAGGTGCTGGGTAACATTGACAGCCTAACTGTATTTCCTTGGCCGCCTAGCTCCCCAAGTGGATAGAGTTATATGGGCCTTAAACTTCCGAATAGCCACCCTGCGGCGCTTTTATGATCGAGAATTAAGACGCTGAGGTCCGGCGGAAAATCGCAAACGCTGGGGAAAAGACACTGTTCGTCTGCTTCTTGATTTGAAAAAGGCTGCGCTGCCGCTTATTAAGAAGAAAGGTCACTGCAACTTCAGCCGATAGAACTCTTGCGAGGCGGACGTCGGGTTGGTGAGGGGAGACATGGCGCCCGGGACATTGTTCCAAGGCCCCCACACGTTAGTTGCGGACTGAAGTGTGCCGCCGGGCCAGTTTAGGATGATGCTCTGCGCGCTGGGTTGAATGTTCACGCTCACGGGGGAAATAAAATTCGGGGTCGCGCTCACAAAAGTGGAGTTGGTGCTTTCGCAGCCCAGCAGATTAGCGGACACGACGTAATAATAGGTCGTTCCATTCGTCAGCCCGGAGTCGGTGCAATTCGTGGTGCTGAGTCCGCTGAAAATGGACGTGTAAGGGCCAGCGCTGACGGCCGCCCGCTTCACGTTGTAGTTGGCGCCCGTGATCGGATTCCAATTCAGGCCGACCTGTGCCTCCCCCGAGTTTGCCGTTAATCCCTCCGGCGCGGCGGGCTGGGAAAGAAGAACTTCAATGCCGCTGGCCCGGGCATTGTCGGTGACGGTGGTGTATTGGATGACGATTTGCCCGCTGCTGGCAATCGCGTTGAATTCGTTGATCACCGCCTTGTTGGGAGCGCCAGCCGCCGCGATGATATCGAAGTTCGTCAGGACTTGAGTGCCGTTGATGGTGACATTGAACCGGCGTTGTCCGATTGCGGTCCAGTAGGTTTCCGCGGAGTGGAGGCGGACCTTGTAATTCGCTCCGGCGAGCAAGCCGGTGAACGTGTAAGTGAAATTGCCGAAGCGTTCCGTCTGATAGACCGCCCGCGGCGCGGGCGCCACGCAGCCCGAAGTATCAATGTTCGCCGTCGAAATTGCCCCGATGGTTCCGCCCGCAACGTTCGCATCCGCCGTGAACTGACCAGCAGCGCCACCGCCGGAATTTATCGCGAGCGCATAGGCGCCCAACGACGCGGCTTGCTCCTCGGAATCCGGCGTCGCGCCGAGGGAATTGGTGGCGGAGACAACGTAATAATACGTCGAGCAGTTGGCGACACCGGTGTCCGTGTAATTGTTATTCGTTGGAGTCGCAATCGTTGTGTAAGGGCCGCCGCTTGTTGTTGAGCGCTTCACCTGATAGATGGCCCCGCTCGAACTCGAGTCGTCCCAACTCAGATAAACTTTGGCGTTACCCGGGCTGACGCGCAGTCCCGTCGGGGTGATCGGAGGGCCGGGGACATAATCATAAACGCGCACGTAATCCACCTGCATCTCCACGGGGAAAGCGGTGCCGGCATTGATGGCTGCATCCGATGGATTGCTGACGTAGTTGCCGCCAATCGCCAGGTTCATGATGATGTGAAAGGCTTGGTCGAACGGCGCGGGATAGGCACTTGCGGTGCTATACCAGTTGGTCTGCGTCTGGTAGAGTGTTCCGTCTACGAACCATTTCAGGGAATTCGTGCTCCACTCGACCATGTAGTTGTGAAAGTCCGTGACCAAGCCGCCGTTGGGCAAGATGTAGGGCGCTCCCGTATAAACATTGGCGGGCCACGTGCCGCCGTAATGAATGGTTCCCTCCACCCTGGTGGAATCAGTTCCCCGGCTTTCCATCACATCGATTTCTCCGGAAGCCGCCCAACCGCCATACGCCGAGGTTTCCGGCATCATCCAGTTCGCCGGCCAACAACCCACGCCGACGGGCAATTTTGAGCGAAATTCGATCCGCCCATATTTCTTGGAGTAGCGGCCTTGGGTTTTCATCCGGGCCGAAGTATACGGCGATCCGTTTGTTGCTTCCTGACGGGCGATTATGTGCAATACGCCACCCGAGACAGAGGCATTGTTGGTCCGGCCGGTGTAATACTGTCGTTCGTTGTTGCCCCAGCCACCCGAGCCCGTTCCCGACTCGAAGACCCACTTGGCGGTGTCCACGCTCGTGCCGTCGAACTCATCGCTCCACACCAATTGCCAGCCGGCAACCGCCGGAGGTGGGTTGCTTACGGTGATATTGACCACCGCCGACGTGGCACTGTTGCCGCTGCTGTCCCGCGCGACGGCTTTCAGCACATGAGCGCCCGACGCCGCGCCGCTGACGGCGTAGCTGTAAGGGGAAGTGGTGTCGTTGCCGAGCAGGGTAGCGCCGTCGTAGAAGTTCACGTTGGTGACCGTGCCGGGGGTGACCGTCGCTGCAGCCTCGATCAAAAAGTTGGAGGTCACCACTGCACTGTTGGCCGGGCTCGTGATTGAGACTGTCAGCGGCGAGTTGGATACGACGACGCCGAGGTTGTCATAACCAATCTGCGACGCCGTGCCGGTGATTGGCACCACCTTGATGCCCGTGGCCGCCGCATTCAGCGTGACGGGAAAAGCGTAGGTGGCCCAAGCAGCGGACTGCGAGCCCGCGCTGATTTCACCGCTGTCACTCAACATGACACCCCCCGCCCACGATTCGATTTTGAGTTTGCCAATGCCGGTGCCGGCAATGTTTCTCATATCCATAACGAAGGTGTAGGTGCCGCTGGCAACGAGCCCCAAAGAAGCCAGCGAGAGCGGAGTGGCGGCGCCGCCAACCCAAATCCCCCAACCGGATGAATTGCTCATGATCCCGTAACCACCGGGGTTGCCACCAGAAATCGGATAGCTGTAGGTGGTGGTGCCGCCGCCAAAGACTTCAACCCAAGGAGCGTTTGTGCCGGCGGGCGAATCAAAATTCCCGTTCGGAAACAAATTCGTTACGGCTGCGTCAGCGCCCCCCACCAGCCTGAGGAGGGCAAAACATGCGATTAATTTCTTCACGCGATCAATGATCTGAACCAACGGCGTCGGAGTTGAGGGAACATACCAGCGCTTTCACGTTTGTCCCACCTCGGTGCTTATAATGATTTCAAAAACTTGATCAACGCGGCGCGTTCGGCTGCCGACATGGTGCGGAAGGATTCCTTCGATGCCTCAGCTTCGCCGCCGTGCCAAAGGATCGCCTCTTCCAGACTACGCGCGCGACCATCGTGAAGATACGCTTCGCCGCCGCTGACTCCCGCGGTCAGGCCGATGTTCCAAAGCGGCGGCGTGCGCCACTCGGAACCCGTCGCGACGCCTTCGCCCATATTGTCGGCCAGTCCCGAGCCCATGTCGTGCAACAGCAAATCGGTGTAGGGACGAATTGTTTGATTACGCAGCTCGGCCATTGGGTGATATGGGCTCGTGGTTAACATTGGGCTATGGCACTTCACGCAGCTGGCGCTCGTGAACAGCACCTCCCCTTGGATGGCTTGGGCATTGGTTAAATCACGCCGCGCGCCGACGCCGAGCAAGGCAACGTAGCGCGTCATCTTGTCGAGATCGGCTGCACTGAGTTCGGGCGAACCGTTGGTAGATGTTTCGCCGTCGAGGGCGGGAAAGACAGTTGTGGTCACACCCATGTCCGAGTTGAGGGCTCCGGCGATTTGATGGCTGAGGCGGACTCGGCCGGCTTTGTCACCGAACCGACCCAGCCGTTGCTGGCTGGTTTCCGGATCGAGAACCGTTTGGATCCGGCCCGAGATGCCATCGGCATTCGCATCATCCGGATCAGCCAACGCCAGGATGCTGCTTTCGCTTACGGCTTCGAGCAGACCCAACCCGACGAGTTGCGGCGCGATGCGCGCGGAGAAAAATGCCGGGGTCGTGCCGGCGAACGAGTAATTCGGCTTTTGCAGGGAATACGGTGTTGCATCACCATACTGGCCGCTCGTGGTGGTGTAGCTGGCGATGGTGACATTGCCTTCATTCGGGCCGCTGGAACTTTGCGGTTGCAACACGTGACCGAGCGTCGGATGCGCGGTGCCGGCGGCATCGTTGCCTACTTTGAAAACCCATTTCGTCAACGGCGTGCCGACCGTCGCCGGCAGTGCACGGCCATTGTTGATATGACAATCCACGCAACTGTTGGCGATGAACTTCGGCCCCAGCTTGCCAATCTGCTCCGTGAAAACCGGATTTCCCGCTTCAGAATGCGCGCCCGTTCCGAAGTCGGTATGATGCAGCCGCCGTCCGAGCATGAAGGGCAGGCCGTTCGTCGGCGAAATATTTCCCGCCGTCTGCTTGAAGCGATGTTCCGGCTCGTTCGAGTATTGATACGGCAAGGTGGTCAAGCCGCCGAGCCAGGCATTCGTCGGCAACGGATATGAATCAATAGTTCGGTTGATGCTCCCGACGGTGCCCGTAATGCCAATCTCCTGACCTTCCTGCCAGGGCACGACGCCCTGCCCGACAACATATAAAAATACGGTGCCATAATAGTTGGGCCGCCCGTGTCTGGGAGCGAGCAGGAACTGGCTGATCTCAACTTCGACGCGATCACCCATTTGCAGCGGGCGGTTGTATTGGGCGTTCGCGGTAATGGTGGACGTGTAATTGAAATCGGTTTCGCCCGGCGTTGCCGAAGGATTCGTAGACACGAGTGTGGCCTGGGCATTGTTATGGTATTCCGCCACCGTGTTAATGCCGCGGAAAAATGTCCGGAACTCCGCCGGGTTCAACTCAGCTTGGGTGGTGAAGTTGAATGTGATGCTCGTCCCGCCCTTTGGCACGCGATCAATGATCTCAATGTTTGCCATGCGTTGCTCCCAATACCACGTCAGGTAATGGTCGTAGATGTGAAACTCGGCTTCGCGCGCGTGGCGATCGCGAGCGCGGTCGGAGAGGTAGGTGATCAGCGCGTTGGTCGTTTCAACCGTGGTTGGCGCTTCGAGCGGCGTGGCCACATTGAACAACGCAATAATGCCGGTTTCGATGTCCGTCTGGGCCGTGATCGTGTTGCTTGCGACGCTTTGGCCATCTGCGGTGAGCGCGATGACTGTCAGATAATACGTCTGGCCCGGCAGCAAGCCCGCGACGTTGGCAGACGTCACGTCGCCGACATCCAGCGAGTTGGTCAAGTTGCCGGGGCTCGTGCCGTAGAGAATGCGATAGCCCGTCACGCCGGACGTCGAACTCGCCGTCCACGCTACGCCGATGGCGTTTGAGGATCCCGATGGAATCGTTTGCAAACTCGTGGGCGCCTGGACGACGACGATGTCCACGGGAATGGACAAACCGTAGAACCGTTTTGCTTCATCGGAGTTGATTGGCACGCTGTTGCTAGACAGCCCGTCCGCACCGAAAACATTGGTTCCCACAGGCGTCCAGTTTGAACCCGGCGCAACATTCGTGGCGGTGAGAAGCAGGCTGTAAGTATTTGTCCGGCCGCTCCAGATGAAGTTTAAATTGGAACCGGAATTCACGACGCTCCCAGCAACGATGGTGGCGGGCGTCGGCGGTGCTGGCGGGGGTGACACATAGGTAAACCCGTTCACGCTGGTGGCCGAAGCGGCGTTGGTGTTCACAACCATCACGCTAACGGTCCCGGGCGCTCCGGCAGGCGTGGTTGCAGTAATGGTATTGGAGTCGGTCACCGAAACGGCTGTTCCAGAATTCGCACCAAACTTCACCGTGGCGCCGGCCAAAAAGTTTGAGCCCGTGATGGTCACCACCGTGCCGCCCGTCGTCGGCCCTGTTCCCGGAGCAACGCTGGTGATAACCGGTGCGACCGGCGCCACCACGGCGCCCTCGCCCACAACATCGCCGTAGCTATCGCCGACCCGAATCTCATCAGCTTTGATCGCAAATCCGCCCCCGGGATTCTGAAATCCAATCCCCATAATCGTGCCCACATCAAAAGTGGTGATCGTGTAAGTCGCCGCCACGACCGGCGTCGCCGAATTGGCCGTCGGGTTGATATAGATGGCGACCGTATCGTTGGTTCCGGACGTGTTGAAATCTATTTTGATTGCGATCAGATAGGGAGTGTTGCTGTAGGTCCCGGTAAACGAACTCGCCAAAGATGTCGCATTGGCCGTGGCCGTGCCGGTGGTCAGGATCGACCCGGGCCGCAAAGCTCCGGCGCTCGGACTTACTGGATTCAGACCATAACCAAAAAACAAACCTGTGCCGCCGTTGGGAAAATAGACGCCACAATGATTGCCGCCGTTATTTCCCGTCTGATTGAAAAGGAAGCTGATCCACTTTGTTCCGGTGGAGAGCGGGTTGGCGAAATTTACGGACTGCCGACCGCCGGTTGAACTGAAGGAGCTATGGGCGACCAGCAGATTGGAGTAGGTCAAACCGTTGCTAACTGAGGCCGTAGCTCCGCACACCCAATTGCTGACGAACCCAGAGGCCGTGCTGGGCGTGCCATTCGGAATGGTGTTGGTGTAGTCGAACGGCTCGTAAGCGCTTAAGCTCGCATAACTGGTGCTAGTCAACGCAGCGAGGCAAAACGCCGAGACGGTTAAAGAGATGATTCTAAGGTTGGACACGGTGATGGGAGAAATGGCGTCTAGTGACAGTTGGGCGGAATGTTACTCGAATCGAATGTCATCGAGGAAGAATACAACCGGCGAACCCTGGCCGGGCAACGTCCAAACAAATCCAGTTTTGATACGGCTCAAATCTTTGCCGCTCAGATCAATCGAGTATTCCTGCCATTCATTGGTGAGTTTCGTGGCGCCGCCGTCGCCGGAAGCGCTGTCGGAGTGTTTCTTGTCCGAGCCGAGCACGCCGAATTTAAACGTGACGTTCTCGCCGCCTTTTTCACCGCGCGCCCAGAATTTAAGCTTCTTCGCGCCGGTCAAATTCCAGCCGCCCGGTTGATCGCCCCAATCGTTGGCGGGATCTTGCCAGACGACGCCAGCCCAGTCGCCGGACGCGCTATACTCGACGCGCAAACAGGTGTTGCTGCTGTGCGGGTTGCTGGTGCAGCCCTCGTCCATTTTAATGCTCTGCGCGTTGCCCATCCAGCCGGATGCGATGTAGTGGTTGTTCGTGCTGCCCTTTCCCTCAAAAATGGTGAACGGGAGTTTGACGCTTGCCTTGGCTGCCGTTTCCTCGGCGTGCACGGCAAGAGCGCCGACGCTCAAGCTGGCGAGGGTGAAAATGGTGGCGACGCGGCGGACGAATGGCTTTTGATTTCGCATATGAATGGAGGGCTGGTTAATTTTTTGCGGTGCTGCGTTCCTGCAGCCAGGGTAGATCGGACGAGCTGGGGTCTTTGGGTTGGTTGACGCTCGTTGCTTTGAGAATGTTCGCATCGCGCCACTTTTTGATTTCGGCATGGCCGTCGGCAAACGAGAGGCCGCCCGCGCCGTTGTGGTAGGTCGCCGGGATATCATACCAGAGCGACAAGTTGTTCGGATCGCAGGCAAACCAGCCGTCGTTGATGCTGCCGGGATTTTCATCGATGTAGACCCAGCACTGCGAAGGAGACGGTGCGGTGATGTCGCCCTGCTTGCGATAATCCCGCAGTCGATTGGCGCCCGCGTGAGAACCGGGGATGACGTCATTCCAACTCTTGATCGAGTTCATCCAAGCATTCATGGACATGCTGCGGACAGTGTTCCCGCCGCTGACCTGCTTCCGATCCGAGGGGCATTTATAAACGGCCACGTTGTTGACGTAAGGAAAGAGCAAACCGCTTTGGAGCAGTGCGTTGTTGGTGGCCGCCGCACCGGCCGTATTAGCTACGGATCCCAAGGCCCACACCGCATTAGCGCCGCCTTCGAGGTAAACGGGGTTGATGGGGACGGTCGCGCCAGCGGCCTCTTCCCCGTTCCGGACAATTTTATCCTGATTGTCACCCGAGTAGAGCGTCCAGCCCAGTTGAAGCTGTTTGAGGTTGCTCATACAACTAATGCCGAGCGCCTTTGCCTTCGCCTTGCCGAGCGCGGGCAAAAGCATCGCCGCCAATATTGCGATGATCGCAATGACGACCAACAGCTCGATCAGGGTGAATCCCCGGCTGGAATATTTTGTTTTCATCGTTTTCTTGCGATGGGATGGGGTGGCAATTGTGGGCCGCCCACCCCCCGATCATGCGCTAAGCAATTACGGATAAACCAAGCGGAAGAAAACCGTCGGGTTTGCTGGATTAATGGTCAGGCTCATTTGGTTGGTCGCGGTTGAGCCGGTCACATCGTGCCAGTTGGTCGTGAGGCCCGCGCTGAGAGCATTGGTTTGCGCTTGGAGCTTCCACCCAATGTGATCCGCCGGCCAGGTGAGTGTGAGCTGGTTGCCTGAGACGCTCGACACGATGTTGGTTGGCGCGGTGTTCACCCCGCCGCCCACGGACAACGTATTTGTGCTGCCGAGGTAAGTGCCATCGCCCGAGTAGATCGCCATGACCGTGTAGGGCGGAGCGAGGGTGGCCGTCGCGCTGGTTGCGCTGCCACCGGCTACCGCGTTCACGCTCAACTGCACCGCGTTGGTCTTGAAGGTCACCGTGCCTGTTGCATCGAACGCCGTCAGGCCATTGGTTTGCACAGTCGCGGTGAAGGTTGTTCCCGTCTGAACGATGGGCGACAACTCATTCGTCGGGCCAGCGGTGGCAATCGCGTTGACTGAAATATCATCCAGCAACGTGACCCAATCCCAACTCGCGCCGGCACCGACCGCTTGAATGAAGAAGAGCCGCATGAAAGCCGCGTTTGCGGGAGCCGTGTTTGTGACGCTAATCAGCGTCCAGCTGGAGCTTGCGCCAATGCTGGTGAATGTCCCGGAAATGAAGGCGTTGGCAGCATCGTAATAGCCGATGCGATATTGCGGGTTGGCACCGCCGACGGTGACCGGATTGGCGGAGTTGAATTTCACGCGGTAAGCCAGGCCGCCCGTGACGGGAAATGCGTCGCTTTCCAAATACGCATTGGGCGCGGTGGGTGTGACCGCATCGGTGGTGCCGTGGATGAATAGCAGATTGGTGCCGCTCACAGGTGACAGGGCGCCGTAGCTGTTGGTGGCCCAAACACTCTCGAAAGTGGTGTTCGCCGAACTGCCCCAATTGGCGGCGCCAGAATTATTAACGTCGGTGATTTCGAAGCTGCCATTCAGCAACTCATCCGGGCCAGGGCCGCCGGGCGTGAATTCGAGCACACGGTAGAAATCAACGGGGGTCGCGTCGGATACCGTGGTCACCGCCGAGCCTACAATCAGGCTCCCCAAATCAGTCCAAGTGCTGTTATCGGAGGATTCCTGAGGTTGGTAGCTGTTCGTGCTGAAGGCGGTCCAGCTCACTTGTTTGCTCACGCTGGGCGTAAGATCAACCGTGGTGGGGATGGTGGGGGTCGCCACGACCACACCGACCACTTCACCGTAAGAGCTTCCGCGGCGGAATTCATCCATTTTGATGACGTAGCCGCCCTGAATGTTGAAGCCAAACCCGGAAATGTTTCCGACATCGAAAGTGCTGTGAATTACGTTCGCTGCCACGCCGGGCGCATTTGTTCCCGCGGGTGGATTGATCCACAGGCTGACGGTGTCGTTGGCGCCAGAGGTGTTGAAATCGATTTTCAGCACGATCAAATTCGTATTGTTGTGATCAATGTTAATGGCACTTCCCAACGCCGTGACGCCACTCAAATTGGTGCTGCTGACAGATCCCAACCCGAAGCCGGTGAGCGTGGAACTGTTGGGCGTGCGGAAGCCAGCAAAGAGGCTGTTCGCATTGTCGCCCTTGAGGAAGACGCCCACGGCATCGCCGCCAGAACCGTTGCCGCCGGGACCTTTGAACAAAAAGCTCACGTATTCTGTGCCGCTGGACATCGGGGCGAAGAAATTCACGGTAGTTCGGCTCGCGGTCGCGCCATGTTGATAGGCATTGGTGGTCGTGGGAAGATTGGGATAGGTTAGCCCAGCCACAATGCTGGGGGTATTCGCGACTGTCCAGTTGCCCGAGAATCCCGTCGCAGTGGAAGGCGTATTATTCGTAAAAGCGCCCAAGGGGTAACTGAAAGGCTCATAGGCGCTGAAACTCGCGAAGCCGGTGATGTTTACCACCGCTGAAGTGGTGCTAAGACCACCATTGTCCCGCGCCACCGCCGTCACCGTGTGCGCGCCGAGCGTGGCGCTCGCCCATGTCCCAGTAAACGGGCTGCTGCTGTCGCTGCTGACTAAAGTGCCGTCCACATAAAAATATACATTCGTCACCGTATTATCATCCGTCGCGGTCGCCGTCAGGGGGACGCTCGCGCCGGCGAGCACCGGGCTGCCATTGGCAGGACTGGTGATGGCCACAGTCGGTGCTAAATTCGCGGCTGTAACATTGACCACCGCGGACGTAGCTGAAATGCCGCCGCTCGTCGCCACTGCCGTGAGCGTGTGGGCACCCGCAGAAGCGCCACTCACCACGAAGCTGAACGGATAACTCGTGTCACTGCCAACGAGTGCGGCGTCCAAATAAAAATCAACATTGGTGACCGAGCCGGGATTCACCGTGGCGTTGGCGTTGACGGAAAAACTGGTGGTGCTCACGACTGCCGTGTTGGTTGGGCTCGTGATGGCGACCGCCACCGGTGACGGCGGAGCCGGTGCGAAAGCTGCCGTGGACTGCGCGCGCCGACTGGAGCCGGTGCTGACCCAGGTGTTCGTGACCGTTCCGGGCGTCAGCACTTCGCGGGTGCCACCCGCGCCGACCAGTTGCAGACCCGAAGCACCATTCCAACGCCGCGTCAGCCCGGCGGTGGTGGAGGTAAGAGTATTAATCGCAGCACCCGCGCCGCTGTTGGCCACGTCCACCAGCCACGCCCCCGCCGTCAACGTGGTGATCATGTTCGTATAAGTCGTGCCGCTCGTTGCGCCATTGGCGACCGACACGGCTTCCGGCGCTGAATTGCTAACGCCGAACAGCGACACCGCTCCACATTCCATTCCGTTTGGCACACTGGTGGCAAAGGTGACGGTGATCGTGCCAGTGCCGACGGCGGGCGCGGCTAAATACCATATTTCGGTGGAGTTGATCGGCGCGACCACGGGACTTTGATTGGCGCTGCTGCCCACCGCCTTGGTCAGCGATTGGGAGCCATAGGTCACGCTGGTCGGGAAGGCGTCCGAGGTGCGCTCCGCGGCGACGCCGACCACCAGCATCCGGTCCGGTCCGGAATCCCCCACGGTATGCGACCAGACAACAGTCGAAACCGCCCCCCCCGTTCCCGCCGTGCCGGCACTGGCCGCGTCGAAGGTGATGGCGCCCGGGGCGTCCAGCGCGGTCAGCGCGAGAAACGCAGCGACGCCAGTTTGAAACAGATTTTTTAAAGAGTTTTTATTCATGATTGTGTGATTTCCTCGCTGAGAATGGCGCGACAGTTCGCGTGGTTGGGGTTTGGGGGGATTTTTTGTTGGTTAGCCGTTACAACAACTGGGTGGTGATTGCACGCAGCCTATCATCAACGCCCGAACCGCCTAGCTCCCCAAGTGGATAGAGATGGTTTTGCCATCTGATGGCCAGCTAACCCAACAGCACCCCGACTACGGCCCACTAACATACCGCGTCCGATAGAATCCCGCTGGTGATTCGTTCGTGAATAAAAGGTAACCGTTAGGCGACACCTGATTGGTCGTGATCGCGGTCCAAACAATTGGTGGCGTCAGAGTCGGCGTGTTCTCCAGAACATAGTTTGCCCCCGGAATTCCCAGATAGCTGAGCACATTGCCGTTTACCGACAGAAGATTGTAACCAGCGGGCGAGCTGATGTTGACCGTCACCGTTCCCGTGGCGTAGCCGTTGCGACCGTCGCTGACGGTGTAATTAAAGGTGTCTGCGCTCGAGCCGTTCGTGGCTGTGTAGGTGAAGCTGGTTGAGCTGAACGAAAGTGTGCCGTTCGCCGCTCCAGCAACGCTCACCAGCACAAGATTGGCGACATCATTCGGGTCTGCGTCCGTCGGGGCAAATTTTCCGCCGATCAGCAATATGGTAGCCGGTGAGCCGAGCTGTGCGCCAATCGCAAACGAACTCGCTGTGGGCGCGTTATTGCTCGCCCACACCAAGCTGTTCGTGCTCGCGATGTAGGTGCTGTCGCCGGAATAAATCGCCGTGATGGTCGTGGGTGAGGGCAGGCTGAGAGCGGTGCCGCTGGTGGTGCTGCCCGCAGAAACGCCATTCGTGCTCAGGCCCACGCTGTTGGTTTGGAACTTGATGTTGCCGGTCGCGGCGCTGGCGGTGACGCCGTTCGTTTGCACGATTGCCGTGAGCGCCACACCGCGTTGCACACTGGTCGAAAGCACGTTTGTGGCGCCGGCGGTGGATCCCGAGACGGAGACGTTATCAATCAATGTGACCCAATCCCAACTGGCGCCGGCGCCAATCGCCTGAATAAAATACACGTCCAGCTTCGCGGCGTTGGCGGGGGCGGTGAAGTTGTTGCTGAACGTCTGCCACGCGTTCCCAGCGGACGCGAAGCTGCCCCACGTCTCGGAAATGAACGCGTTGGCGCCATCGAGGAATCGCACCCGATACTGCGGGTTGGCGCCGCCGACTTTAACCGGATTGGCCGCATCCCACTTCACGCGATAAGTTCCGGCCGGACTCACGGGAATCGGATCGCTCAAAGCAAACGTGTTTGGCGCGACGGGACTCGCCGCCGCGGTGCTTCCCTCCATGAACAAGAATTTCGCGCCACTGGTCGGAGTCAGCGCGCCGTATTGGTTGGTCGCCCAGACGTTTTCGAAGGTGGTGTTTGCCGGTGAACTCCAGTTCGCCGCGCCGGAGTTGTTGAGCGCCGCGATTTCAAAATTTCCATTGGTCATCTGGTCGGGACCCGGTCCGCCCGGCGTCAATTCGAGCACGCGGTAGAAGGGCACGGGTGAAGCATCGTAGAGCGAGGTTGTTGCGGAGCCGATCAGCAGGCCGCCCCAGTTCGTCCAAGTGCTGTTGTTCAGCGACCGTTGAGGTTGATAACTGTTCGCGCTGCTTGCGCTCCAACTGACTTGTGTGCCCTCGACCGCCGAGAGTGCCAGGGTCGTGGGAATCGTCGGCGTGGGCGCGGCGACACTCGCGCCGACCACGTCGCCGTAAGCATCTCCGACGCGAATCTCATCAATGACCGGCGAGTAACCACCGTTGATATTGAAGCCAAATGCCGTGATCACACCGACGTCGAACGTGCTGTCAGTCACGCCCGCCGCAACGCCCGGAGCGTTGGTCGCAACGGGCGGATTCACCCAGAGACTGACCGTGTCATTTGCGCCAGCAGTGTTGAAAGCAATTTTCAGCACGATGAGGTTGGTGTCGGTGTTGTTGACGTTGAGCGTGCTTCCCAGTCCGGTGGCGCCGCCGAGAGTCGTGCTGCTGACCGTGCCCAACCCGAAGCCTGTCTGGCTCGCTGAGAACGGACTGCGAAATCCAGCGAAGAGGCTGTTTGCGTTGTTGCCTTTTAAGAAAACGCCGACGGTGTCGCCGCCCGAATTGCCGCTGCCCTTGAACAGGAAGCTCACATACCGCGTGCCATTGGACATCGGACTGGTGAAGTTCACCGTTGTCCGGTTAGCCGTGGCCGCGTGTTTGTAGGCGCTGCCTGCGGTTGCGAGATTGGGGTAAGTTAGGTTGGTGGTGAACGTGGGAGAATCTGCTACCGACCAGTTGTTTGTAAAACCAAGCGCCGTGGTGGGCGTGTTGTTGGTGAACGCGCCCAGCGCATAATTGAACGGCTCGTAAGCGCTCGGCGCATAAACGCCCGTCGGAGTGGCGTCGGCTTCGGGAGTGGAATTGCCACTCTCGCCATACGCACTCACGGCGGACACAACATAGAAATACTGCGTGAACTTGGTCGCCGTCGTGTCGGTGTAGGCGACGGTGGGCGCCGTCGTTGTCCCGATGGTGCTGTAACCTGAACCACTCGTGGTTGAGCGCTTGACGTTGTAGCTGGCCGCTCCCGCCGAACCGGTCCAGGCGAGCGCCACCTGGTTCGTGCCCGCCGTGGCGGTCAAACCGGTCGGGGCGGCGGGTGGAACATTTGGCGTGGCCGTCACTTCGGAAGAATTCGCACTCTCGCCCGCGGCGTTGGTGGAGGAGACTTTGTAGAAATAGGCGGTCCCATTGACCACGCTAGCGTCGGTGTAACTGGTCGTGGCAACGTTGGTGATCGTGCTTTCCGCGCCGCTTGTGGTCGAGCGCTTGACGTTATAACTGGCGGCGCCGGCGGCAGTGTTCCAACTCAGGAGAACCGCCGCATTGGTTCCGGTGGCGGCTAATCCAGTGGGCGCACTAGGCAATGCGATGGTCGGAGTTGCCGAGACTTGTGAAGAATTCGCGCTCGCTCCGGAGGAATTAGTCGCCTGCACCACGTAGAAATAAGTCGTGCCGCCAACGGCGGTGGCGTCGTTATAGGAATTCGAGGCCGCAGTGTTGGTGACCGAGTAAACACCCGTGCTCGTGCCGCGCAAAACTTTGTAGCCGGTCGCCCCGCTCGCGGCGCTCCAGTTCAGGCTCACCGAGTTGACGCCCGGCGTTGCCGACAGCCCTGTGGGCACAGAGGGCAGTGGCGCGAACCCTGCGACATCGCCGTAGGTGTCCCCCACACGAATCTCATCAATGGTCAAACTGGTGGCGGCACTGTTCAAGCCGATGCCGGTAATTGTGCCGACATCAAGTGTGTTAAGGGCCGTCTGGTCAGCTGATACTACTGGAACACTCGAGTTTGCCGTGGGATTGATATAGACAGTGACCGTATCGTTGGCGCCGGAGGTGTTAAAATCAATTTTCAACACGACGAAATAGAGGGTGCCGTAGGTCTGAAGACTGGGAGAGGTCGTTTTAACAGTTGCTGTATTCAGTGACGCAGTGCCAGTGGTTACAATGGTTCCCACTCCCAAACGTCCTTGAGTGGAAGAGGCAGCCCCAAAACCGAATCCAAAAAACAGGCCAGTTCCACCGTTGGGAAAGTAGACCCCATTAATTGTCGCCCCTGGATCTCCAGTGGCGGTTTTCTTAAACAAAAAGCTCACATACTTGGTTCCATTGGAGAGCGAGTTCGCAAAGCTCACGAATTGACGGGTGCCGGAAGCGGAACTTAAAGCACTGTTAGTTACCGGCAATCCGGTGTAGGTCTGGCCAGCGACAATTGAGCCGCTCCCTGTCCACGAACCGGTAAACCCGGTGCCGGTCGCGTTAGTGCCCGTGGCCAGCAAACTGTAGTTAAACGGCTCGTAAGCGATGACCGACGCAAAGCTCGAGGCGGTTGACACCAACAGGGACACCAAGCCGAGGATTTTTTGGAACGTTGAGTTCATGGGGGCGTGTTTCAATTGGGCAGCATTGCTACGGCACGGAATCACGTGTGCGGCATCTGAAGCCGCGTTGACCCGGTGTGACGTGGATGAAGTGAGGCTAGCAACCACCCTTGGACTGCCTAGCTCCCCAACTAGATAGTATTTGCGAACTCGGGCTGACTTAACGGGTCAATTTCGGAAGGGGCGCGGCGGAAGTTACTTCGCCGGGCGGAATTTCAGGGCGGCTTCGGTGCGGGAGTGCACGTGGAGCTTGTGGTAGATGTGCTTGAGATGCCAGCGAACGGCCGCCACGGTGACGCTGAGGCGGTCGGCAATTTCCTTGTTGGACAAGCCATGGACGACGAGTTCGAGGACTTCACGTTCACGTGTAGTAAGCTGATCCACTTCCTCCGTCGTTGTGGCCTGCTCGCGGAAGTAACCAATGACCTTGCGCGCGATCTCACCACTCATCGCGCCGCCGCCCTGTTGCACTTCACGCATGGCATTCAGCACCTCTTCTGGCGTCGAGCGCTTGAGCAAGTAGCCCGAGGCGCCGGCACGCAGCGCGCTGTAAATGCGGTCTGGATCTTCATACACCGTCACCATGATCGCCTTCATGTCGGGCAGCAGTTCCTTCAGCCGCGCCACGCATTCCACGCCGGACATGTTCGGGAGTTGAATGTCCATTAACACCAGCTCCGGCGCCTGCTCGGGCAGCACGCGCAACGCTTCCTCCGCCGTGGGGCACGTGCAAATGCAGCGAAAATCGGACGACAGATTGACGATGGTCTCCAATCCTTCACGCGTGGTCTTGTTATCTTCTACGATGGCAACTTTGGTCATGCTTCGTTGGCAATTAGGGTCAGGCGGAATTCCACTACGGTTCCATGGCCGGCTCCACTCTGGATGCGACAATGCCCGCCGATCTTCTGCATACGATGCCGCATGTTTGCCAGTCCGTCACTGCCGGGGAAATTCTCCACGGAATCAAAGCCCTTGCCGTTGTCGCTGACAGTGATGTTCAACACATTGTCCGCCACCTCCATGGCAATCCGGACCTCCGTCGCGCCCGAATGAACCACCGCGTTGTTGAGCGCCTCCTTAAAGGCGAGAAACACACCGTGGCGCAGGCGTGAATCCAGCGGCGCGTCGGGAAAAGTTTGCGGCACCTGTAACCGGCAGGAAATCCCGGCGAGATTCAAAAAACGCTGGGCGAACAATGAATAATAACTCGCCAGCGACGCCACGGAGTCATACTTCGGATTCACCGCCCAGACGATTTCATCCAGCGTCGCCACCAAGGCGCGGGATACGCGGGAGATTTGTTCCAGATAGCGTTCGCGCGTCTCCGGCGGCAGCGAAGGTGTGCGCGTCAATGAACCCAGCATGCTCACTTCCGTGAGCGCGGCGCCCAAGTCATCGTGGAGATCCTGCGCCACGCGGGTGCGCTCCTGCTCGATGGCCCGCTGGCGTTCGGCGCGTTGCCGTTCGTGGATTTGCATCTCAAGCTGCTGGGTGCGCTCCGCCACTTGCCGGTGCAATACCATCACCCAGCTGAATGCCGCCATCGTGACGAACCCCAACCCACCAGCGATCCACAGAACCTTCTGCAACGTCCACCACGGCGGCGCCTGCAGCACGACGATGTCCGCCGCCGAACGCAGTTGGACGCGGAACGCTTTCGCCCGCCAATCTTCGCCTGCCTGCCATTTGCCGGGGTCAATCCGGCAAACGCCCGTGACGGAGACGCGGCTGCCGTTTTGGAATTTGGCAAAGGCATCTTCACCGCTTTGCTGGCGCAGGTAGGCCTGAAAAATAAAATCGCCATCCTGAAGGATTAAATAGCGTTCCGCGCCATGCAGCGCACGATCCAGCAGCCGCGCCGAAACCTCAATCAACCGGCAGTCGTGCTTGCCCTTCAGCGCTTCGTCAGTCGTCAGCTTCACGGGCGTTACCGGCAGACCCGACGCAAGCTTGCGGTAAATCGCATCCTGCAGGACGGGAGTGTATTCGCCTTGGCTCACAAATCCGAGCGCCTCCACCCGGTCGCCCAGCTGCAAGGTTTCGCTTGATTTCGTCTGCACATCCACGCCTTGGTCGCCGTCTTGCAGAAAAAGCTCCCGGCCCGGCTCGTGATAAATGACAACCCCCGAGAGTTTCACACGATGGCCGAAGGATTCCTGCGGCGCGAACTGGAGCAGACTGCTGATGGGGCGGGCACTGATGGCGAAAGGATTTTTCGGAGCTGGCTGTTCAATGACCAGGTCCTCGGGGCGCGGCACCATCAGCCGGATGGCGAACAACTGGCGTTGATGGTTAAACTGGGTTGAGCAAACGCCGCGCACGCGCACGGTGCTGTCCAGCAACTCCTCGGTGCGTTTAATGGGCAGTTCGCGCGCGTAAACGGAAAGCCGCCCGCCGCCCGTGGCGATTTCAATCAGGTAATGCTGCGAGGACTCGTGCAATTGCACGGAGCGCACGATCCCGGCGATCTCGACGAACTGGCTATCCTCTTGGCCACTCGCCAGCCGTTCGAAAGTGACGGGCTTGGGCGTGGGCAGGCCGCCATTGCCAATGATGCGCACGCGGTCGGGAACGACGATGGGCGCATATTCGCCGGGACTGCTTTTGCCCGAAACTTCAACAATTTGGCCGGGAACGAGCCACGGGGTATTGGTCGTGTATTGAAGATAAATGCCGGCGGTCTCGTCCTGAATGAAACGGGAATACAGCGTTTCATCGAAGAAGGTCACGACGCCGCGGACCAGCACCGGCTGCGCTTCCCGCGCCTCTTCGACGGTTAAACTCCGCACCGCGGCCGCGGTGCGCAGCTCTGCGACGGCGGCTGGCGGGGTTGCAACCAACATCCACACGCCAATCCCCACGGCGCCAAGAACACTGGCGCGGCGCGGCGAAATCGGTCGTCTTGCAGATGAGGTTGCGAACTGGTTCAACATGTGTCACCCGCATGGATCGCACACACCGCGCGCAACATCCGGGGTCTGCTCAGCTTTTGTCTCCGACCGGGGTGAATGTCAATGCGGCTCTGCGAGATTGATGCCGCTGGAACTGATCACGGCCGCGTTGGTCGCCGCATAGACCCGGACATAATCCACTGTCAGCCGCTGCGGGAAGGTCGTTGTGCCGTCCGGGTAACCGGGCCATTGACCGCCCACGGCGAGGTTCAACAGAATAAACTGCGGCTGCGCAAACACCCAGTTCGCCCCTTTCGGCAGGCTCGCGGGCGTGAGATTGAAATATTGTTGGCCGTCCACGAACCACTTGATCTGGTTCGTGGTCCACTCAATGGAATAGACATGAAAGTCGGCGGAGAACGCAGCTTTTGATGGCAATGAATATCCGCCGCCAATCCCACCGGCGCCCGAGTAGCCGGGGCCATGCACTGTGCCATGAACGATCGTTGGCTCGCGCCCGATGTTCTCCATGATGTCAATCTCGCCGCACTTGGGCCAGGGCGTGGAAGCGATGTTCGTCCCCAACATCCAGAACGCGGGCCAGATGCCCTGGCCAAAGGGAATTTTCATGCGCGCCTCGATGCGGCCGCCGGCCCACGATGCTTTGCCCAGCGTCTTCATGCGGGCCGAAGTGTAGCTGCTGCCGGCCATTTTTTCCTTGAGCGCCTCGATGACAAGTTGGCCGCCTTCAATCCGCACGTTGTTGGTGCGGGAAGTGTAATATTGCAACTCGCTGTTGCCCCAGCCGCCAGCACCGATCTCGTTAACCCACTTGTTGGTATCGGGCGAGCTGCCGTCCGCCTGTGCGAATTCGTCTGCCCAAATCAATGACCACGCGGGATTGCTCTGGGCCGTGGCGCTCAAGGTCGCCCCGATAACGCAGATGAGGAGTGATGCGATTCTCATAAAATGCTGCTTCAATAAAATGGTTTGAATGAACAAGTTTGTCTTGGCAACAGCGCGTGCCTAGCTCCCTAAGTGGATAGTTTGTGGCGTCCTTGGATGGACACTAATCGGCGCGCTCTCGGCACACCAGTATTAAGCTGATGCGAAAACGGTTGGTTTGCACGCTGGCCGATCGGAAACTCCGTTTCCCGAAATGTAACATTCCCTCCCAACCACTGACACATGCGCGGGCCACGTTGGCCGTGCATGAAACGAACCACTTACAGCGCAGTTCAAACGCTCTCACCGAATGCGGTCTCCGCCACGTGCAGTCCGCTGGAGTTTCTCGTCCGGATTCGGAACATCCGGCGTTCGCCGCGCGTCACATCGGCGTCGGAGTCCTCGCTAGTGGGGTCCGCGACGCGGCTGCTGTTGCGCAGTCGTTGACGGACAAAGCTATCGAGCGTCCGCTTTTCGTTTCGGCCCGAAATGGCGCGGCGAGAGCAGCCATTCCAGTGTTGCGTTCGGCTGTGATTTTCCTTCGCCCAATTCGAGACGGCACAAACCGCCCTTCTTGAGTGTTAGCCCAAGATTCATCCCGCCGGTGCAGAGGAGAGAAATCAAACGGCTCAGGCTCGGTTCGTGACCGACGATGAGAATCGCCTGCGCCTTGGCGCCAGTGCTTTCAATCAGCGCAATTACATCCGTCAACGGGTGGTCGGGCGCGAGCTGGCTGGCTTGGCGGAGTTGTTTCTCGAGGCCGAGACTGCGCGCGATGATTTCCGCGGTCTGATGGGCGCGAATCAGCGGACTGGTGAAGATGGTGTCGAAGGTAACTTCCATTTGGCGCAGCGCGTTCGCGAGCTGGCGCGTGCGCTTGATGCCCTTCGGCGTGAGCGGGCGGGCCGCGTCAGAAGTGTAATTTGACGCATCGCGTTCGCCCGCGTCGCCGTGTCGGAGCACGTAAAGCTTCATGATTTATCAGTGGGTCGCTTGCGGAGCATCACTCGCGGATAACGAGATTCGCCGCGGCGCGTGACTGGCTTCGCCCCCGCGTTTTTTTGCGTTCGTTCGATGAATTCAAACTGGCTGCGTCGCCGGGTGGTGCCATGCGGTGCCTCCACATTTTCATAAGCACCGGTGGCCGTTAATTGCCGCGCCCGCGCCGTGTCCGCAAGGGGCAAGGCAAGCAGTTCGGTAATGACGCGGTCCCGCAGACGCCCATCTAGAATGGGGAACGCCGTTTCGATGCGGCGAAAGAAATTGCGCGGCATCCAATCGGCGCTGCCGAGAAAAACTTCGGGCCGGCAGGCATTGTCGAAATAGTAAATGCGGCTGTGCTCCAGGAACCGGTCCACGATGCTGCGCACCGTGATGTTCGCGCTCAAACCCGCCACGCCGGGTCGTAAACAGCAAATACCCCGGACAATGAGGTCAATTTTCACGCCGGCCTCCGAAGCCGCGTAAAGTTCCTGAATGATGGCCGGGTCCACGAGTGAATTCACCTTGGCGATAATGCGCGCGGGCAGGTTGCGCTTGGCGTTCTGCGCCTCGCGCCGGATGAGTTCAACCATGCGGTCATGCAAGTTGAACGGGGCTACCAGCAGATGTCGCATCGGGCGGAATTGACAGATGCCCGTAATGAGATTGAACAGGTTGGTGACGTCTTCGCCGAGGTCCGCGTGACAGGTTAGAAGGCTGACGTCCGTGTAAAGCCGGGCAGTGCTCGGATTGTAATTGCCCGTCCCAAGATGCAGGTAGCGACGAATCTGGTCGGTGTCGCGCCGTATAACGAGCGTGGCCTTGGCGTGGATTTTGTAGCCGACCAGACCATAAACCACATGCACGCCGGCCTCTTCAAGCTGGCGCGCCCACTGGATATTGTTTGCCTCGTCGAAGCGCGCGCGCAATTCCACCACTGCCGTGACCTGCTTGCCGTTCTTCACCGCATCCATCAGTGCGCCGATGATGCGCGTGTCGCCGCCGGTGCGATAGAGGGTCTGTTTGATGGCGAGCACGCGCGGGTCCTTGGCGGATTGCTGGAGGAGGTTGACCACGCCCTCGTAACTGTCATAAGGATGATGCAGCAGGAGGTCGCGCTCGCGAATCGCGGTAAAAACATCGGCATTGGCTTTAAGAGCCGGTGCAATCGGTGCGACGAAAGTGGGATAACGCAGCTCGGGAAATTCGCCCTCCGCGATGAGGCTCATCAGCGGCGCGGGATTCATCGGGCCGTTCAACTGATACACATCATCTTCGCCCAGCCGGAGCTGCTTGATGAGTTCGGCGCGAATCTCGGGCGGACAATCATGACTCGTTTCGAGCCGGACGGCATCCCCTTTGCGGCGGTTCTGCAATTCATTTTCCACGGCGGAAAGCAGATTCGCCACGTCCTCATCATCGATATAAAGCTCGCTGTTGCGCGTGACTCGAAAGAGCCAGCAGCCGGCAATTTTCAAATCGGGAAACAAGTCGTCAAGAAACGCGCCGATGACTTGATCGAGGAAGATATAATCGTGGCGCGACTTGTTCTTCCCGGGCAACCGCACGAGCCGCGGCAGGATGCGCGGCACCTGCACGAGCGCCAGCCGTTGCGCCGCTCGGCCACGCGCGCCCGTCTCGAAACGCGCGATGAGGTTGAGCGTGCGGTTCAATACCTGCGGAAACGGATGCGCCGAATCAATCGCCAGCGGCGTGAGCACCGGCAAAACTTCCGCGCGATAATAATCGCGCAGCCATTCGCGATCGGCGCTTTTGAGCTGGTCAAATGTAAGAAAGCGAATGCCCTGTTTCGCCAGCGCAGGCGTGAGCTGGTGGCGCCAGCAGGCGATTTGATCCGTCACCATGCGGCGGACGCGGCGCACGACGGTGGTGAATGTCTCGGGTGCCGTGAGTCCGTCGAGCGTCCGTTCGGTGGCGTGTGCTTCGATTTGTTGCTTGATGCCGGCCACCCGCACTTCAAAAAACTCGTCGAGATTCGAACTGGAGATGCAGAAAAATTTTAGCCGTTCGAGCAACGGATTCTCCGCGTTCAACGCCTCGTCCAGCACGCGCTGGTTGAACGCCAGCCAGCTCAGCTCGCGATTCAGGAACAGCCGTTTTGTTTTGGGAGTGGATTTCATGTCCTCACCAAGCTTACCAATCATTGCCGGGACAGCGCGAACGGGGGGAAGTTACAATCAAGTGACGAGATTGTGGAGCATCTTTGATCTGTCACCCTTCGCTCGGAACCAACCCGGGGTAAATTCCGAGCGAAGGATGGTGGAGGCGGCGGGAATTGAAATCCCACGGTGACTCGCTGAATTTTTTTCTTTCATGCGGGGAAGTGTATCCAACCCGTGCCATTGTTCGCGAATCTGCGCACCGTCTTTTTTCACTTGTCGTAGGTGTAACCGCGCCACCCCGCGCCAAACACCCTGTTCACTGTCCCGTCCTGTCCCGTCCAAACCGAGAGGGGGGGAGGGGGTCACAATCGAGGGCGGCATCAGATTCAAGCGATTGGTTTTCGGGTGATAAAAAATTTAGCAAATGCGCCACTGAGTTGCCTGCATAGATTTTCCGCAGAAGTTCGTCACGATACCCCGAAGCGGAGCCGTTAGCTTACGGCATACTGTTTAGCCAGACCGTCCAAAGTCATGTTCTCCGCAATCGCGTCATGCGGAATGAGCAAGTAACGCCACTTCTTGCCGGTATGAGTAGCAGCGTGGTCGCTGGCATGTTTGCACCATTTTACCGCTGCGTCTTTCTTGGCAACGACATCGGCGTCGGCCATCTCGTTCTTCGCCTTGGGTTCGAGCATGTAAATCATGCCGTCCGTCTCGGCAACGAAATCGGGCTGATATTCGAGATGGTCGGCAGCCGACTTATAGTAGATTTGGAACTGGCCCTTGGCGGGCTTAAACCATTTGGCCGCCTCGCGCTCCAAAATTACGGACAATTTGCGCTCGGAGTCGGACTGAAACTTCTGCACCGGGTAGAGGCATCGCTTGAAACCGCCAAACAGATATTTGGCCATGTTGCTTTTGTCCGCAGGCGGCTGGCGATAATTCAACTCCGGTTCCGCTGCCGAAGCGGTGTAGGCGCTTGGCTTTAATTCCGAGTAGCCTTTGCTGATTTTTACTTCGTAGCCAGCGGCCTTCTCCCAATAGTGCTCCTGCATCTGCACATGGACGAAGCGTGCGATGTCGCGCTGGTAGCAGCGCAAGACCTTGCTGATTTCATGCTCGTCCGGCAGGTAGCTGCGGAAGTGCTTCACAACCTGACCGCCGAGGTCGTAGAGCAAATCGGCATGTGCGTCGTAGGAGACATCGTCGAAATCCACCAAGCCGCTGACGACGTAATCTTCCAAACGTGCTTCTTCGATGCCGCCTTTGCCCATTGCAATCACGTCCACTTGATCGGTTCTCAGATGTTTGGCCCACATTTCATCTTCCACGGGAGGATAATTGAATGAGAGTTTTAAGGTGAAATGATTGAAGCCGGATTGAACTTTGCCAGTGGGCACGACGAGGATGCGCGGAATATCAATTGTCTGCTGAATCACAGCCTCCGTGGTCTTGGCGACGATGGCGGCAAAATCCGGCTGCTTGGTCACGCCTTCGATTTCAAGTTGTGAGGGGCGATACTGTGTTTGGACTTCCTTTAATACCGCCGCCTGCACCTCCGGCTTTGTCAGAAATGAAACGCTCGGCAATTTCTGCGGCTGGTTTTCCAGCCTTCGGATTACGTCGTAGGTGATTTGGGCAACCTTTTGATCCTCGGGGGTGGAGAACATTGGCGGCTCGGCGGAATCTGGGACAAGCGTGTTTGCGGTAGTCTGCTCGGGTTGCAATCCAAGTTTGCTGGCCAATTGTGGCTGTGAGACAACGGTGACGGTTTTCTCAGTGAGTTTTTCCGGCTCCAAAATAATTTGCTGCAACCGAATCGCGGAATCCGGCTTCTTCGCCTCGTCCACGATCTCCTGAAACTTGTCGTGCGCGATGATATTCAGGCGGTCCACGGCATTGACGCCGGTGCGTTTACCATAGGGCAGACGCAAGCCGCGCCCGATGGACTGCTCAATGAGAATCCGCGCGTTGGCGGCGCGGAGCGGGACAATGGTGTAAAGGTTCGTCACGTCCCAGCCTTCTTTGAGCATGTTGACGTGGATAACGATTTCGGTTGGTTCGTCGTTGTGCTCTACCTTCAATAACCGTTCGACCATTTCATCTTCCTCCGCGCCGGTCTTGCTGGAATCCACCTGTATGACCTTGGTTTTATACGTGCCTTTGAAAAAGTCATCTGATTGAATCAGTTTCATCAACTGACCCGCGTGCGTGGTATCGCGGGCGATGACGAGGACGAACGGCTTCACAATGGCGTTGCCGCTTTCTCGGGCGTAAGTCTCCAACTCAACCTTCACGCTTTCGTGCAATCGGACGCCGTCCTCCAGCTTCATCTGCTCGATAGCCTCCGGCGTCATGCCTGCCGGATTGAAATTCTTGCGAGTAACGACGGCAGGCTCTTTGACGAAACCATCGGCCATCGCCCTGGCGAGCGGGTAATCAAGAATAACGTTTTTGAACGGCACTGCGCCTTTGGCGGTTTCCACCATCGGCGTCGCCGTGAGTTCAAGGCCGACGAGCGGCTTCAACTCATTGATCGCCCGCACGCCCGCGCTGGCACGGTAGCGATGCGATTCATCCATGATGAGCACTAGGTCGGGTAGAGCGGCGAGGTATTCAAAGTAGCTTTCGCCGATGTATTCCGACAGGCGCTTGATGCGCGGGGATTTGCCGCCGCGCACTTCCGAATTGATCTTGGAAATGTTGAAAATGTTGATCTTGCAGCGCAGCAACTGGTCAAACAGCGTGCCTGCCTTGGCCTCGTAATTGTCGCCGGTGATGATCTCCGGCGGATCGGTGGCAAATTCCGCGATGCCTTTGAAAACGTATTTGGGCGTGTTTGGCGTGAAGTCGGTGATGAGCTTGTTGTAGATCGTCAGGTTCGGTGCCATGACGAAGAAATTATTGATGCCATGTGCCTGGTAGAGATAGGTGATGAACGCGCCCATGAGCCGCGTCTTGCCGACGCCTGTGGCGAGCGCGAAACAGACTGAGGGAAACTCCCGTTCAAAATCGCTGACGGTAGGGAACTCACTTTTGATAATCTCCAACGCGGCGGACAAATCATACCCTTTGTGCGGTGGGATGATTTCCGTGAGACGGTCGAGGATTTCCAGCGAGCGCCGTTGCGGCGGACGCAGGCTCAAACGGCCCGCGATGGCGTTGACTTGCTGCTTCACTTGCTCACCTCCTCGCCAAACAATGATTGCTGGCCTTTCCGGTCCACCACTGGCGGTGGAGTCGGCGCTTTGGGCAGGTTTTCCACTTTGAGGCTGTAATCGTCATGCCCCCACTCGCAACGCGAGAGGACTTGCTTGGGAATCTTCTTCACGGTGAGGTTGGGATAGCGCTCATGGCCGCCTTTGGGAGCGCGGAACGCGGCGCAGAGGACGAGCAACGTGCGTTCCGGACCGACTTCATCGCTCAACTGCGCGAGCTGGTCGGCGTTCAGGTGGGCGGTGGTAACGTAAATAAAATCGCGCTCGGTGGAATGGCCATGCTGCCAATAGGTGGTGTCGCTGGGTGCGTATTGGAAGCCTTCCAGTTTGCACGCGGCTTCGGCGAGCATGGCGGCGTTGAATTCCTTGCTGATGACCCAGTTGCCCCACTTGTCCTTTTCCAGCAGCGACGGCGCAAGCCGGGAATAGCGGAAACCCCCGCCGCCTTTCCAGCCGACGGCCTCTGTGATGCCGCTGGAATCAGACCCATCAATCACCGTCTGGAGACGGGGGAGAATGTGCGTGTTACAATGTTCTCCCAATTCGGCCATAATCCATCGCAGCCCCATCTTGTGTGCCACTGCGCCGGTCGTGCCAGACCCTGCGAACGAATCCAATACCCAGTCGCCTGGCTGAGTGGACAATTCAAAGATACGTTTCAGAAGAAACTCAGGCTTCTTTCCGTTAGGAAATGCCACGCCGCCTTCGTTGTGCAGGTTGTTGGAAAGCAGATCATCCCAAATGTTGGTGGCTGCGCCCGCAGTTGTGAGCTTCCCATTGATGACGCGAGTTTTGGTGCGGTAGAACAAAAGCTGCTCGCTGTTCAGGAAATAGTAATCTTCCTTGTCCGCCCGTTCCGAACGGAACACAACGCCCGGATGCTCGACTGATTCTGCGAGGGCGGCTCGTGCTTCTTCATTCACGTCTTTTGGAAGCACGCGAGCCGTCCTGACGACCCGCTCGGCGTTCTTGAGAACAAATTCCTCTAGCCGACTTTCCAATTTATCTGTGAAGCGGATTTTTAATTCGTTCCACGTTGCTTTGTGAGCGGCGCAGAATGCGTCTTTGAGATTGATCAGCCTCCACTCACTGAACGGCGCTTCATAGTTTTCAATTACCTTGCTGTAGCGGTCGTCTCTCCCCGTCGGCACAAAGACCTTGAATGATTCCCACTGTTCCTTGTCCTTCGCGTAGTAGAGAATGAAGTTGGTCGTTGTTACCAGACCCGGATTGATGGCCTTCGGACCCGAGGCGGAACTTTGTTTGAAAGTTATTACGGAAACACGGTTCTTGCGGTGGAAGATTTCGTCCGCGACTGCCATCAGATACGCCAACTCGGTATCGTCAATGTGGATAAATAGTGAGCCTGCTGGATGAAGCAGCCTGTGCAGCAGTTCCAAACGGTCGCGCATCAGAGAAAGCCACAACGAGTGCTCGATCCCGTCGTCGTAGTGCTCGAACGCCTGCTGGGTATTGAACGGTGGATCAATGTAGATGCACTTAATCTTGCCGGCGAACTCCTGTTCGAGCGCTTTGAGGGCGAGCAGGTTGTCACCAAAGATGAGCCGGTTATCAAAAAGATCGTTGTCCGTGACGCGCTGTTTCGCGTGATAGGACTTTTCCGCGTCCTCCAACAGGATGCGCGGCTCCAGCCGTGGCCGGTTTTCCTTCCCGATCCACGTCAGTTCCAGTTTTTGCTTTTTGGTCATCTATGCGCGGGGAATGAAACCATCATCCTTCGGAGAAATCCATGATTACAAAACTTCCGCCACCATCACCATCATCGGCGTTGCCGGGCCGTTCATTGCCTAAAATCGGCGGCGGGGTGTCAGAACCAAAACGCTTTTCCTGTCCGCGTTTGAATGCTTCCTCGTTGAAATTCTTTCCAGCGAGTTCAATTTTTTCACCGAGATGGGCAAGCTCCCCGTCAAAGATTTTGAAAATCCGTCCAAACGAACTGCGGATCAAGTAAGGTGAATTCTGTCCCCATGTCGAATTGATGGCTCGGACAGCATCCTCACCGCGAATCGGGTCTTGATTGCGTGAAACGTAAGCGTTCTGTCGCCGAAAAGCCGCGCGCGCCGTATGCCGGATCAGATCATCAACGATTCTGCTCCAGTCGGTGGCGGTGGAATTTTCCGGCAACATCCTCACGCGTTTCCCTCTGACGCCACAGATTAAGTCGGTCAAAACAATTTCAAAGGGAGACACGCGTGCAAAATTTCCAGGAGGGCGAGGGCGAACGCCTGCCGTCCGCCATTCCACCCGACTTCGCCAAGGACCATCGAAACTCCAATACCAAAGGGCGTTATCGCATCCGGCAAGATTTCGTTGCTCGCCGACAAGGTTTTTTGGAGTTGTATAGGTAAAATCAGTGGCCGATTCGTAAAGATGTTCCTGCAAATTGCCAGCGATGGACCGGACATCCTCCTTCGCTTGCACAAGGAAGGCGTTGCCTAGGTAGCTTCCATAAAGCAGCCGCCCATAGGTGACCAAAAACAAAATATCGCCCAACTCGCATGTCTGGGTTTTTGCCTGAGAATAAGGAGCTGGATCAACTTTTGGCGTTTGATGACAAAAAATGCCGCTTAAAGTCGAACGAATACCGTGCCGTCCAAGAATCCGATTAAATTAATCTTCGATGAGTGGCAGCCCTTCCAAAAAGAAATATACAAGCCGATCAACTTCACCCGGTCGGTCAACGCAGCCCGCGGTGGCTGCATCAAAAGTCAGATTGATTGTCTGCTTGATAGCGTGAATTAACCGGTCGCGCTCCGAAATAATCGGGTTCAAAAAGCGAACTGGAGGGCGGATGGGCATAATCTAAGTTGGTTGTTGCAAAGGATGCAGGCGCCGCGTTTCTCCGGCAGTCGCCCAATATTTCCCAGACTTGGCGCTTCTGGGCCAGCCCGCTTCCGGGCAAGTGACCGCCTCGCTCAGCAGCAGCACGTTTTGGCCAAAGCCGATTGCGTCACTATCGAGCAGTTCAAATGAGAGCGTGTTGAAGTGACAGCCGAAAACATTTCGGGCTTGAGCGATACGAATCAGTTCTTCAAGAATGGGAGTCAGTTTGACGGCTGCATAGGTGACTGCTCCCGCAGCGTCTGTCGTCATCACTTCCACCGCCAAGGCGTTGCGAAGTTTTTTGTCAATGGAAGGGAGCAAATCCCCAAGGGTATAAAGATTGCCCGGTCGTCTCGGCACTGAGCATTCGTAAATCTGTGTGATAAAATCGAGGACAGCTTCGAGAATCACCCCCGCCTTCGCACAAACAAGTTGAGGATCAGGCGGTGTTTCGGCGAGCAGCACCCGTAAGCGGTCTGCATCCGGCACGCTTCGAATGAGTGTCAGACCATTCTTGTCTGTCCATTTCGTTAGTTCGATGAACTGGCATTGGCCATTTTTCAGCCAACCCCAACGGAGCTTTTGTTTCCACGGGCGATAATGGGTGGTGATGACGCAATGCCGGAATTTCACCGCCTCGGCATAAAGCATTTCAATCAGCCGCTCGACATGCGGCTCATCAACGCTCGCCAGTATGTCGTCGAGAACAAGAATCGTTTTTTCCGGCCCATCCAGTGCCGCCAGCGCGAGGAACACGCAAAGCCCCAATGTGTCGAGGTGAGAATCGCTGAAATAAGCCTGAGGCGGAGCGCCTTTCTGTCCGTAAAAATCGGTGCCGATTTCCAACGAGGCACGCTTGGCAGGATCGAGCACGAGACTGATTTTATTCAGTCCCTCGCCGGGATGAACAAGCTCGTAAATCCGGCCCACTTGATCTGCGATTTTGGAAAGAACTTCGTCGGTGAACCTTCGACGCTCATCTTCGACAATCTCCAGAGCCTTCGAAAGTTTTGGCAATAAGGCATCCAACTCCTTTTGAGCTTTGACATTGTCTTGGAAGGTTTTCAGTGCGGACTTGAGTGTCGTCAAAAATTGTTTCCGGTCTTGTCTGGCAATTTCGACTTTCTTCCACTGTGACGGCAGGTGAGCCAACTTTTCCAGCCACCCTGCAAGTGCCGACACTTCTTCGGGGGCTGCGGTCTTTGGCAGTTCAATGTCCTTCGGCCATTCGGTTAATTTGCCCCGAGCCTTTTCAAAATCTTGTGCGTGGCGTTTGGCATTGGTCTTTAACGCCTCCAATTGTTGCGTGATGCGTTGGACTTCGCTCTCCAATGCCTGTTGCTTTTGCAATGCTGCTTGCAGAGCGGAAAACTGTTCCAAGCGTTGCTTAACGCGGTCGGCAAGTCCGACGACCTTCTCTGCGCTTTCGCATAATGGACATGCGGCTGGATTTGGATGTTTGTGGAAATAGCTGCTCGCCGTATCCAGCAATCCCATTGTTTCTCCTGCGTCTCCCGCAATGCTCTGCGCGCATTCATCCGTTTTTTTCTTTGCGGCGGCGGCGGTTTCCTTTGCGTTGCTGACCGCTGTTTCCGCAGCCTTCAGTTGCTCAGGATAATCAAGTAGTCGGCTGAACGAGGTTTGAAGTCCGTCCAAGGCAGTCAGCTCTGCCGCTGACGATCCAGCATCGCGTTTTGATTCAGCCTCGGCCCAAGCGAGATAATTTTTATCCTGCTTGCCTGCTGCTTCCCAAAAGCCAGTGAGAGCGTCAAGATTCTCCTGAACTCGCGCGACTGCGATTTCTCGATTTCCTTTGAGGTCACGAATCAAATCACGGAGGGCTGCCTCAGATGTTTCAATTCCCGAAACGTCAATAAACCGGCTGATAGCTGCATAACGATCCCCGGGCTTTGCTTCGATCAATGCGAGAATCTGGCTTCTGCGGAGGACTTCAACTTTTGGTCGTAACGCGGCTGGCGTTGCAACGACTTCGCCTTTGTTAGCAATTGCCTGACACGCGTCGGGCTTTTTGGGATCAGTCGAAGCCGTCTCAAGGGTAACTGAAACATCGGTGGGCTTCTTTCCTACGGATTGCCAATACTTCGTGGTTTTGCCCAATCCCCGGTTCTCCAGAGAACCAACCCTCCCATTCCCGATAAAATCGAACGCGTCGCAAATGGTGGACTTCCCCGTCCCATTCTCGCCATAGATGACCGAAAGTTTTTTATTTTTTTCAAATGGCAGTGCAAACGGAATTACCGAACCCCGGAGGTGGGCGATGCTCAACTTGGTTAATGCAGTCGTGCTCATTTGCCGTCCTCCTTTTTGCCGCTCGTCTCAATAGGCAGACGCCAATCTTCCGCGCTTAATTTTCCTGCCGCCACTTTCGGCAGAAGCTTCTTTGCAGCGTCCGCGTCCAAAAGCTTTTCAGAGACTAGGCGTTCAACAATTTTCCCGGCGAGTTTTTGTGATGGAGTATCCATAATGATTTAGGTGAGTTTCCAACGGATTGTAAAAAGCCATAATAAGTCTGCATTCTGGGTTAGTTTTCCCTCGATGTTGGCAATCAAATCTTCGCGTTGTTTATCCACCTTGTCTTGGGCGTCAAAAAGCGAGCGGCGTTTTTCGCTGCGTTGCGTTTCCAAAGCCTTGATCCGCTTCTGGCCGGTGAGCTTTTCTTCCAGAGTCAATGCGACCACTGCGCTGCGCCGGGCTTCTTTGATTTGCCGGTCGAGTTCCTTAATTTCGCGTTCAAGGCCAAGTTTCAAATCGTCTGCCCAGCCTTCCAGCTTGTCGGCTTCGGCTTCAAAATATTTCGCGTTGCGTTCCGAAATCTCCTGCTGAATCACCGCCTGCCGCTTTTGCGTGATTGTTTTCAATTCATGCGGCGGAACATTCAGTACGCCTGACTCGGTCTGACCGGAAAGCAAAAGCAATCGCTGCGACGTTTCTTCCTCCAAAACCTCACCGTCATCAGTTTTTGCGGCGAAAATCAGCCGGTCCTCGGTCTGGTCCAGTGATTCAACGGAGTAGCGCGAGAGCGTCAGCCAGCCAGATTGGCCAACCAACGGTTTGAGCTGGGAAATCTTCCCGTCGTGCGCGCTATAATCAAAGCGGACTTCGGCGGGCGGCAGTTCGCGGTTCTTCGCCTGGTCAAGAATAGCTTCCGCCAGAGGATGACCCAGACGATAAAGATGCGCCTCACCTGAACGGCGTGGAAGCTCGTAACGGCCCAATGGAATTTCGCCGGGAAAGGGACAGGATTTAAGCGCGAATTCGGAATCATCCCCGAATTCGGCATGGTAGTTCAACTCGTGCCGGGTTAGTTGCATCAACAACCGCTCAAATTTATTCAGTGAAGCTTTGGCCTTTTCATTGCGCACGCGGAGCTTGTCTCTTACGTCGTCGTCGAAGTTTTCCATCAACTTGCGACGCGTCTGTGTCATCGCGTCGTTGATCTCCAAACTCAATTCAAGCTGGAGCTTGTCGAAGGCTACTTTGATTTCTTCGTGCTTGCGGCAGCGCTGGTAGATGTCGTTGATGCGCTTCTCGAAATCCACGCCACTTTCAATCGCGCCCAGCACTTCATCGCTCGCGCCAAACACGCCCTCGAATAACTGGAATTTCTGCGACAGCAAATCATACACGCGCTGGTCGGCGGCGTTCTTGCGATTGAGAAAGTTGACGACCACCACGTCATGCTTCTGCCCGTAACGATGACAGCGGCCAATGCGCTGCTCGATGCGTTGCGGATTCCACGGCAGATCGTAGTTCACGACAAGCGAACAGAACTGGAGATTGATGCCTTCCGCGCCCGCTTCCGTGGCGATCATGATGCGGCCTTCGTCGCGAAAATAATCCACGAGTGCCGAACGCATGTCCGCCGTCCTTGAACCAGTAACTTTGTCCGTGCCCCGATGTTTTTCCAGCCATGCCGCGCAGATGGCTTTCGATTTGTCGTCGGTATTCGAGCCGTTAAACAAAACGATGCCATCTTTGAACGGACTATCCCCCAGCACGCGGAGCAAATAACTTTGTGTCTTTCGAGATTCGGTGAAAATGATGGCTTTCTCAGCCGCTCCAAGCTCCTTCGTTTTGCTGAAAGCAATGCCAAGCGCCTTGACCAAAGCCTTGCCCTTGGCGTTCTGTTCGATGGACGTGGCGAGTTTGGCGAATTGATCTAGGTCGGCAATTTCGGCTTCGATGGCTGCGCGGTCAGTATCGGAGATTGGGCCAGTCGTTTCGTCCTCGTCCCATTCCTCGGCTGTCTCATCCATTGCTTCGTAATCTTTGTCTAGTTCTTCTCCGAGCGATTCGTATGGTTCGATCTTTTTGATCTTCGCCTTGAGCCGCTCGGAAATCGAAGTGAGCGCGCCCGCAATGGCAAACGTGGACGAAGCAAGAAGCTTCCGCAGCACCAGCGTCATCAGCGAACGTTGCCCTGAGGGAAGCGCTTGAAGATTGTCACGGCGGAGATATTCCGAAACCAGTTCGTAAAGGCGATCTTCGCTTTCTTCGGGCGTAAATTCTTCAAGAATGGAGTGCCGCTTCGTGAAAGGAACGTAAGCGGTGACCTGCCGACGCAGCGTGCGATGGCAAATCGGTTTCAGCCGCGCCTTGAGCGTTTGAAAAACCTGTTCTTGGCTGAGATTGATGAACTGTTCACGGAAACTCTTGAGGTCGCCAAAAGCGTGCTCGTCAATGAAGCTGACGAGGCCGAACAGTTCGAGCAGGGAGTTTTGCAACGGAGTCGCGGTGAGCAGAAGCGTGGGAACATTCTTGAGTGCCTGTTTAAGCGTGTTGGCAATAATGTTTGTAGGCTTATAAACATTGCGCAGCCGGTGTGCTTCATCAATGACAACCAAATCCCACGGTGTGTTGTGAACATCAGCGGCCTGCTTGCGCGCGAACTGGTAGGAACAAATAACGATGTGGTCCCTGATCTCGAAAGGCTTGAAGTTCCCTTGTCGGATCGCCGCGTTGTAGGCTTTTGATTCAAGAAGCTTGGACGGCAGAAAAAACTTTTCGGACAATTCTTGATACCACTGCTTGCGGAGATTCGAGGGTGCAATGACGAGAATCTTTCGCTTCCGCTCTGCCCACTTCTGAGAAATGACCAGCCCCGCTTCAATAGTCTTTCCCAGCCCGACCTCGTCCGCTATTAGCGCGCCCTTTGAGAGCGGGGAATTGAAAGCAAAGAGCGCGGCGTCCACTTGATGCGGGTTCAAGTCAACCTGAGCGCCCGCTACTGCGCCCGCGAGCTTTTCCACACTATCTGATGGGCAACGCTTGATTAGTTCATGGGCAAAATACTTTGCATGATAATCGGTGATTTTCATGCAGGAATAATGTTGAGATCGAAACGGTTGGATTTTCCGCTGGTATCGTGAACTGGAACAACGTCAGTCGCCTCTGCACTTACTTGGGGGACCGACTCCCAAAAGCACATTCCCAGTAAACTCAACGTCGCAACCTTCTCCAGATGTCTGACCCAATGCATGAAGATGCCCGCATCGTATGCGGTGCCGGGCCGCTGGCAATTTCAAAGCGTTTCAAAACGACCGAGAATCAGCCTGGCTAGGATCGCTTTCGTGAATGCGGATGATTCGGAAACGTGGACAAGAAGGTTTTCAGTTCATCATCGGTCGAGATTTTCAGCCTAAATGTTCCAAGTGGTTCGTCCGTGCGGGTGTCCCTAAGTTCGAGACGAACACCCTCAAAATAGTAATTAAAGTTGGCAGATGACGGCACGTCCGGCGCGTCATCAATCGAAAGCTCATAGTCCACTGCAAGCACCAAAAGGAATGGCACCGTCGATTCGTCCGAACTGTTGTCGGCAGGATCAAAAGCCCGGAACCGATATAACCAGCGAACCTTGCGAACGCTGTCAGTCGTCGGCTCCTGCCAGTATTCGAAGCAAAGATGCTTGAAGAAGCTCGCGTTCCCAGTCGCATCATATTCAGCGAAGTTTATCATGGCCGGGCGCGAGCAGTCCGTTTCTCATCCAGATGAAATTACGCCCCATTGGGCCGTTCTGGTCAATATGCAAAACCGCCCTAATGGGGCGTGCCAAAGGAACCAAAGATTCGCGCTCAACTGGAGAGTTTCGGTGCCAGTGTCCGCCGTGAGCGAAGCGCCAGAAGCATGACACAGGAAAAGCTCGCCGAAGCTGTTGAGTTGAACATTCGGACCATTCAGAAGATTGAAGCTGGCCAGATCAACGTGCTCGTCACCACGGCTACGCGAATCCGAAAAGCGTTGGGCTGTTCTTGGAACAAGCTGCTGCCCTAGCACCGGTCCCTGCACTACGCCCTTGTGGCCGCTGCAAAAGTAACTTTGCGCGGATTCTTGTTTCAACCCCTTTATCGCCACCCGCCCGTTGGAATTCCAATTTGATTCAGACGCAGCAGTTGCCGAAAGTTCTTCACGCAAGATGGACGGCTGGCTATTTGTGGGCCATGACACCACGGGAAAAGCTGTTCGCGCTTCTGAACGAGTATGGGCCTCTTGCCATCGAGCACCTGACCTTGACGAATATTCGGCGTGAAGATGAAATGGAGCTGGAGTGGGAGAAGGTGAAGCTCAACTTCCTATTCCCGACACTGGACAGTCTCGACAGGCTATTCATCTTGGCCGTCTTTTCGGCCCGCCGTGGCTACAATCAGAGCATTAACAACCCAGAAGCCAAGCCGGAGTCTGTTAACGAGCTTGAGCGTATTTTCATGGAACGCAAACAAACTCTATTGGCGGCTGATTTTTATTCTGCCCTTACCCCGTTGCAAAAAGAGATTCTCCAAACCGACTACCTGACGGTGCGCTTCCGGGAACGTTGATCCGGGGATTTGCGAGGCCGGGCACGGGCTGAGGAGCGCGAATACCCGCACAAAAAGGTTGGAACCTGGCAGGCATGGATCAGCGGGCGAGAAATCCGCGCTTAATGGGGCAGCGATTGTCACGATTGTCACGATTGTCACAGGCCGGGAGATGATAATTGAACTCTCTCCCTCCCTCATAAAAGCAATTTCAGGGATTGAGCCGGTGACAATCGCGACAACCGTGACAACCGAATCGGAGCCGATTGTCACAGTGTCACGGTTGTCACACGCGTTAAATCCATCCACGCGATTTCGCCAGCCACCGGGCCGTGACCACGTTGGTGAGGTCACACTGGATGGTGTCGGTGAACCAACACTTCATACGAAGATCCAGAAGCGTCTGGCCAAGGGCCGGGCCGTCGGCGATCCGTTCGGGGCTGAGCTGGTAGCGGACATGGCCGACGACCAAGTCGAGGCCACCGTCCGGCGTCTCGCGGCAATATTCCGTGTGGGCAAGGCCAGCAACGTCTCTCGGCATGTGTGTCGGCAAGCCTACCGCATGCAACGCGCCTACGCCTGCGAACAACTCGTCCAACACCATGTCGTTCTCGTGCTCATGTTCTCGGTCGCTTAGGCGGGCGATGAACGTGACAAAATCGCCGATGACCTCCGGCGTGTATCCGAGCCGATCCGCGAGGTGCCGAATCCAGTCGTGGAGTTTGGTCAAGGTATCCATCTCATCGAGGCGGATACGATAGGTTTCATCGTATCGTCCGTTGGGTTCGATCTCGACGACGGCTTCGGGCGTCAGGGTGCAGAACCGTGATCGGTTCAGTTGGATTTGATGGATTTGATTTTTCATTTGGTTTTCTACTCCGGCACGGGGTTGATGATGCGCCGGTAAATTCGCGTGGTTTTTCCTCCGCCTTGGGGCGTGATGTCCTCGCCGTTGAGCAGGCCGTCGCCCTCCATACGATCAAGCAGCGAGCGAGCAGCTTCGGCGGACGTGATGCGGGCGCGGACCAAGCTGCGCGCTGTTACCCAATCAATGCATTGTCCAAGCTCACGTTCATTCGGTTCTAGGTTTCGTCCTTGGATACGTGCCTCCAGCAACTTCATGACCTCGTCGTCAACCTTGGCGGCGGCCTGACGGCGGCCCTTTGCGAGGATGTCGAGTTGCTCCTGCGCAAAGAACATGGCCACGCGGATCGCATTCTCCGCCGTCGCGGAATCAAGTTCATGGTTGTGCGCGTCAGCACCGTGCAGACCAGCGTGAAATACGAGCGCGAGACGCCACGCCTGTTCTGCCCAACGCGCTGCGAAGCCGCCCACATCGGCGAGATCCCCGCCACGGCGCTCGACGATGACGTTGTGATAGTCTACGAGCCGCTGCCGCGCCTCAGCATTGGGTTTGATAACGTGCCCGGCATTTGGCTGGTGATACGTCGCGAGCAGTTCACCAACCAAACCGGACCATCCGGCGACGGTGCTCTCGGGCATGAGGGTCGGCTCGCCATCGATGCGCTGAGGGGCGGCATGGGAGTGACAAAGTAAAAGGCGGGGCAAGAAACCCGAAGCCGACAACGAATCTTCGCCGAGCATCGAGTCCACGAGGTCGGGTTGCCCGAACCATAGGAGTCCGAGGCATGGACGACGCAGATTGACCGGAGGGCGACTACCACGATCAACGCGGACGTGGTCGCCACTGAAACCCGCAAGGTAAAAACTTTCGTCGGTGGACTTGTTGGCCGAGTAACGCCCCAGCAGGTTGTCTATGACCTTGCGACAGTCGGCGCTGGCGCTGAACAGCACTTCGGCTTGTTCCTCCATCATGGCCGTCAACCGTTCCGTCGTGGCATCTTGGGCAATGATGAGCGGCGGTGCGCAATGGCGGGCAAGCTCGTCCCGCTCGGCAATCAGGTATTCGAGTTCGCCGCGCAAACGCTCGCGCTCTGTGTCATCAGCCGTCTTGCCCGCTTTTTTCTCCAAGTTGGCAATCTGGCGGTCGAGAATCTTAATCTGCGATTGCAGGCGTGGACCGGACTCTTTGCGCCACTGTTCCTGCAACCGCTCTTGGTAATCGAGCATGTGAGCGGCGATGAGTTCGAAGGTGCGGCTCTTGCCCGCGCCGGTTTCGGCGCTGACTAAGATGAATAAATTCCCACGGAGAGTGCGAATTCCATCGGACTCAATTTCAAGTCCGGCACCGATGGCAGCACTGACGAGCCCGATGACGCACGGGCCGGTTAGGCGGTCGGGCACGCGTGCAACGCGCGCCACCGCCGCTGCTATCAGCGCCATCGTCGGCGGCAGAGCGTCCAATGGGAAACCCATTACGCCCAGCGTTTCTTGCTCCTCAACGAAATCGAAATTAGGTTTTGGTTGTGACGTAGCGTTGGGCGCTGGCGGTGTTGATGGCGGTGCCGCGGCCGATAGAACCTGACGCTTCACTTCCTCCAAGCCCATGAATTGGTGGAGGTCATTGAAATCCGTCGGGCGCGTGCTCGTATCCGAGAACTCAGCCACGGCGATCCTTGCGCCACGAATTTGCGCCGTCGCCATTGCCTTCGTCAGCCCAGGGTTCCCGTCGTTCCACTGGTCGTTGTCGGCGGCGATGATGATGTCAACGTCGGGGTTTTGGACGCGCAGCGACGCGACGACCGGGTCCAAGTTGCCCGCGTGCATCGCACAGACGACGTGAAGCCCGGTTGCTTCGTGGATGCTCGCGCCCGTGGCGAAGCCTTCGCAAACAACGATGGTGCTTGTGGTGACGTTCCCGAAAGCAGTGAAGCAGCCTGCAACGCGGCCACCACGAAGAAACCGCTTTGATCCATCCGGTTGAATAAATTGGAGGGTATGCAGAACGCCGGAGACGTCGCGCAACGGAACAACGAGGGCGCCACCACGCTCATGGGCATCGCCGACCTGCGCCACCAACTTGCGGGACAAATAGCGATTCAAGGTCCGGGCAGGGCGCGAGCGTTTCAGAATCCACGCCGCCGTCTGGCGTGCCTTCGCATGGCGAGCTTGTTCCTCACGCTCACGTTCGCGTTCAACTTCCTGCCAATGATCGCCCACGCGTTGCGACTGCTCAGGTGTCAGCTCGACAGTGCCGTCACACCATTTTATCTTCACGTCCCGTTTCCAGCAGCCAAACGCGCCAGCCCCCGGGGGGCCCGCGTGGAGCACATACCATGAATTGGGTTTACTATCACCATCGGCTTTGAAGCGATGAATTTTGCTGTCGGCGAGAATGGGTCCGCCGTGTTCCAACCCTGCGGCGCGCATGGCTGCACGGAATGCGTCAACGTTCACTTGGCTTCCTCGCTTCCCTGCGTCAACGGCGTAGCGCTCACGGTGGTTCCATTCATCTTGTTGAGGAATGCGATGAAGTCGGACTCACGAATGAAGGTTTTTGCGCCGACGCCGACGGCAACTAAACCTGCACGCCGATAGCGCCAGAGCGTTGTGCGGCTGACAAAATATTTCTGCTCATAGTAGTTCAGTGGCAGTGGCGTGTCGCTGTGGTCAAAGGGCTTGTTCATGGCGTTGATCCTTATTGAGCGTTGATCTGGAAGTTACGACGCATGTGATCGCGGGCTTCGGCCCAAGGGATACGCACCAATTTCCGCGTCATGCGGATGCAGGGAATGCGGCGTTCAGCGAGAAGTTTCTCAACGGAACGGACTGACATGCAGGTCCGCTTGGCGAACTCCGCCTTGGTGATAAGGTCCGGCTCTGTCGGTTGGCCCGAGTCGGTAGTGGGTGCTTGGTTCGTCTGGTTCATGGTTCGTTCAGCGACACAGTGAACGTCACTGTGTTTTGCTGAAACGATCCAACTAAAGCCGCGACACCGCAGGAAGTGGTTCACTCGAACACAACCCCCGGATAGTTTTTTCTATCTGCGGAAAATGTTCGGGAACAGAAGTTGACGGAAGAAGATCAGGAAGAACGCATTTTGTTTTCCACCGCCCGCATTGCCCGTCCGTATAAGACCTCTGAACTGGATTTGCCTTCATTGAACTGCATCGGTTTTTTCAGTTTCAAATAACGCTCGGCGACGATCATCCGTTCTTTTTTGGTCAATGTGATCGTCCGCTTGTCTGTGTGGTGCGCATACTCGCCGAGAAGCCGCTTGTATTGCGCTGGAGTGAGGTTGCGCATCCACGGATAATTTGCGCGTTCAAAATCACGAAATTGTTCCTCGTCAGACGGCTTGTGGCCAACGTGCTTGAAGATTGCCGTAAACACGTTGCGCAGATGAACCCATCCCTTCTTGCGGTGCATTGCGTCCTCGACCAACCGGAACATGGGTAGCCGGAGTTCGTCTTGGTTTACGATGGCATGGAGCAACCGGCGCTGTGCGCGTGCTGCCTTTGAACGATCCACAGGCTGCGACTCCAGCGCAGCTTTCAGATTACTGTGAAACAAATCTGCCGGAGTAGAGATGTGAGTGCGGCCTGCAAATTTTATGGGTTGAGTCTGTTGAGGACTCGCGGCGCGTAGAAAAGCCGTCAAGCTCACAGCAAGTTGCTTTGCCCCATCGTCCGATGCGAGCATGCCACGGACAGCCAAAAACAACGCGAGTTGTTCACGAGATTCCCGCTTGGCCTGTGATGGCCCGCGCGAAATGTTTACGGCGGATAGCTGGCAAATGATCTGTTGGCAGGCTCGTTTTTGTTCTGAATCCGACGAACTGGGGAACAACTTAATCATCAGCTTCGTCCCCATCCATTCCAACATTTGTTCGTGCAGAACGGAGTCATTGCACCATGGGGATGCATCGAGAGCGGCGCGGTTTTCCGGTGCGTTACCGCCATGTGTGAGGGAGTAATGCAACTCGTCGAGCAAGTCCTCGCGTGAAGTGTTGAGTCCGCATTTAGCCACCGCGCCGCTCACGGCCATCAATTGTTCAGCAGTGGTCAGGTAGGGTAAAAACCGAGCAACTGCGGCCAGCCCATCGCTCATGCTTCCATAAGCGTTTGACCATTCGCGTCCCGCAAGTTTGCGCAACGATTTACCGAAAATGAGCGGGGCGTGACGCACCAACCAAGTTCCGAGCCAGCGACGGAGTTCGGGCGTTTCAAGCCAGTCTATCGACCCGAGGCTGTTCGGCTGTTCAGAGGGTTGAGCGTTGCGTGTAGTCATAGCGCCATCTGCGTGGCCTGTTCTTCGTGGCCCGCCGCGCTGGTCGCGTTCATTGGCAGCGGCGTGATGTCAGCGCCATCCTTCTTAGGAGGCGCGATGGAAAACCAGTCCGTCGCTTCGCTCTCACGGACAAGCTGCCGATAATGTTTGAAAATCATTTGTGGGCTGTTGCCTGCCTCAAGGCTGACTTGGCCCACGTCCTTCACGATGGCAAGACGGTAACTGATAAAGGAATGGCGCAGACCGTTGTGTTTCCACGGGACGCCGGATTTTTGCGCGAGGTAAATGAAAAGCTGCTTGTCGGTTCGGGCGAGGCTCACGATGGGACCGGACTCTTTGGCGAAGTGCGCGAGCCACGCCGCGCAGTTGTCGGAGATTGGCACCGTGCGACGCGACCCCGTCTTGGCGTTGTCCGCTTTAACTTCGATGAACCGCTCGGAGCCGGTGAGATGCACTTGCGCCCAGTCGAGCCGCTCAATCTCCGCAGCGCGCAGGCCGCAGAAGGCTGCGATTGCTAGGTAGGGAATCATTTCTTCCCGCGTCCGTTTCTTGCCGCGCTCCGTAACTTCGGCGGAGCACGCGGCGAAAAGTTTGCGAAGTTCGGCAGCGGTGAACACTTCGATTTCCCCGTTCTCCACGGTGGCGCGTTCCACCGCGCTCATTTCGTCATGGTCCTTGGGAAGATAGCCGCGTTTGATGGCAAATTTGAACAACGTGCCGATCAGGCGACGAATGTTGTTCTGGGTCCGGCCAGAAATCATACGCCGGCTGTTTTCGTCCTTGGCTGGGGTCTTTAGTCCACGCAGATATTCCTCAATTTCTTTGCCGCTCACGGAGGAAATGCGGACGGCGAAAGTTTTGGCGAATTGTCCGAGGCGGGATTCGATGTCCTTGAGGTAAACATCGCTCTTGCCCGCCTTCTGTTTAGACTCATACAACTCGTCAACGACCTGACGCACTGTTTTGTGCGGGAGCCCGATGGGGTGGCGCTTCAAAAAGGAGTTCACGACTTCTTGTAAGGTGACATGCTCAGGAAGGCGGCTAACGGCCTCAACGTAGTCATTCACAACAAGATTCAGATTCGCGTCGGGTTTCCAGCCACGGAGTTTTTGCATCGCACGGACGTAGTCAGCGCGATCATGGCCCTTGAGCTTGAGGGCTTCGGATTCACCATTGGCGAGTTTGATCGCGGCGCTCGCCGCCTCCTTCTTGGCTTTATCGGGGTTTGAGAACTTGAGCCGAATACGTTGCGCGCCCTCGTAGTAGGAGACCGTGTAGATGCGGCTTTCGTATTTGATGAGGGCCTTGCGGTTGCCTTGGGCATCAGGTGCGCCATAGACGATTTTGCCCAAATCATCCCGCATGGGAATGATGTTTGTATGCTCGTAGATCGGCACTGAAATGCTGCCGACCTTCTCGACGTGCCACGGTTGGCGCTTCGATTTCTTACGTGCGGGCATGGGTGTTTTCATGCGGGAACTGTCCCGTCTTTGTCCCGTCTTGTCAAGAAATGACAGAAAACACCATATAAATATGGTGGAGGCGGCGGGAATTGAACCCGCGTCCCTAGCAGAATTACCAGCCGCGACTACATGCTTAGCCGGAAGAAAATTTCGACCGCCGGATAACCTTCCGACACGAATCCGACGATCTAGTCCGCAGTAATTTTCTCGGATGAACGCCCGCCTGACTCCACGTCCAGTCCATACCTGCAATGGCGTTCATCCAACCTAGCAGGTGTCAGCTGGTGAACGTCGGGGCCTTAGGCCGCGAGAGCTAATTCTTCGTTAGCAACTAATGTTTGATGCGAGTGATTTACGAGGCCAACGCATCGTCCTCGGCATGCCGCCTCTGGCGCCTCTCCCAGGTCGAAACCGGTGCGCCCCCATCATTGCGACGCCACCAGCTTCGCGGCAATTGCCCGAATGGTCAAGGCAGTGGATTGGTCGAGGGGAGGAATTCTGATCAAAGCGCTTCATCGGCCAGCCGCTTCAACCGAAAATTCCGATACTCAATCTTCATGGGCGGTCCGACGTGAACCTGCACCCCGAGTAAGCCCGTCCTCGTCCGGTTCACTGGATCCTCGTCAATCGCCACGCTCAGCACGCGGCCATTCAGGATGTGAATCAACACGTTGCCACGCGCGATCAAATGATATTCGTTCCAGTCCTCGTCTTTGATTACGGAAACCAGATCGTTGGTTGAGCCGAGCGAGGCAATTACCTCCGGCGGCTTGCCGTTTTCGACTCGCGTGACTTGCCCGCGCATGGCGAGAAACGTCCGCCCCTTTTCCTCATAATTTTGGCCGGTGTATTGATTCTTGCCGTCGATGTCCGCCTGATAACCGCGCATCGCCGACGGGCCGTTTGTCGCCATCACGCTGCGATAATTGATGCCGCTGTTGCCCTTCGCCGAGACACGATACTCCACCTTCAATTCGAAATCCCGCGTCTCGCCGCCGCGCCAGATGATGAACGAATTCTGTTTCAGCAGATTGGTCGCTGTGACCTCGCCGACCAGCGCGCCGTTCTCTACGCGCCAATATTGCGGATCACCTTCCCAGCCGGCGAGCGTCTTGCCATCAAAGATTTGCACGAAGCCGGATTCGTCGTTTGTGACGACCGGCATGGGGCGCGGTTGAGCAAATGCGGGCAACGCGACGCAGAAAACGACGCCGCAACCTACGGGGAGAAGTTTGGGGATAATCATCAATAGGCGTGGAGTGATCATGATGTGGTCCTATACGGACGCCCCGAACCGACATTTCTTCAATGCGTAGCGAATCTTACTGCGTCGGCAGCAGCACAGCTTTGAGCCGGAAAAATCGGGGCGCGCTATTGGTCATTGGTTCCTGAAAGGTCAAATACTCCACCGGGTCGTCATCTTGCGACAGAATAGCAGAGACCGGAGTCCACGAGGCGAAGTCGGAGGTTGCCTCCAGAGTTAGCGGCGCGTCCTCGGCATATTTGTAATGGGGAAATGTCATGGAAAAGGAGGCATTGGCGAATGTCGTGTTGACGACGCTGGTGAGATCGGCCTCCTTCGGCTCCAGTCCCATCGCGTATTCAAGCAGGTTGGGGAATTTGTCACCATCCGGCGTGGCGGACGTGCCGCTGATGCTTGGGTCGAGTCGTTCCGTCGCCGTGAATTTCGCCACCAGCCAGTCACTCCACTTTGCGTTCACCTTCACCGCGACCATGCCTTGCGCGGTGTTGCCATTCGTGTCCGTCGCCGTGAACCGCGCATGGTAGGTGCCGGGAGTTTTGAACACCTTCACCGGATTCGCGATGGTTGCGAACTCGCCGTCTTCAAACGTCCACTTCCCATCGTGAAACGGCGCGGAGCCGGCTACGGGATTTGCGGTAAAGTTCACGGTCAGCGGACGGAAACCATTCGTGACGCTGGCGGTGGGAGCACACGTCGGTGCGCCGGGGCCGGGCTTTTTTAAGAACCACGGCGTCGCGGTGGGATCAGTCTTGAAGAACGCGAGCAATTGGGTGGCGACTTTCGGCACACCAATGTTCGTGCTCGGATGCATGAAGTCGGCGCTCGTAACGTCACTGCACTGCCAGGTGAAGCCGTCGCCGCGCGGCACGATGCCGTCCGCCCAGAGATACGGGCCCCACGAAAGCCATGGCGCCACGACCGGCCCCAAGCCTGAGTTGTAGTTCAGATTGTTGGTTGCCTTGAGCTGATCTTCGATGACCCAACGCGTGGAAAACCCGGACTCAAACGCGTAAGGCTCCGGGTTCGGTGCGGCCGGGTTGGCATTGGTGTAAGCGCGCGTGCGGCTCGACAGGTAGGCGATCTTCAGATTCGGAAACATCGTCTTGGCGTTGCGGATGATCTGCTCCGTCATGTCCTGCAACAGGCGGGCGTGCGTCGGGAACGGACCATTGGTCCCCGCGAATTGAATCGCCTGCTTCATCCAAACCACCTGCACTTGATTTGTTGTCAGGCCCACAGAGGCGAGTCGTTGCGTCACCACCCAAGTCCAGTTCGTGGCGAGCAGGTTGGTCCAATCCACCGCGTCCTGTCCGCTGATGCCGCCATCGGCAATCACCACGCGCGGGTTCAAGCTCGGATCATTCGTGGCTTGCGTCGTGAAATGGTTCGTGCCGCCCACCGCCCATTCCAGCGTCACGTTCGACATGCCGATGGAGAGCAGGCCGATCTTGCCGGTGTTGGTGTTTACGACACCGTTCGTTTCGAGCGGCTGAATCACCATGGCGATCGCAATGCCAGCAGCTTCATGGGTGGACGGACGCGTGTTAATGCCGTTGGGATAAAGTCCGCCCTTGTTACTCAAGTAGGTGCTAAACGCCATCTCGTTGAGCGGCGCGACACCGAGATTGGTGAGAGAGCAATCTGCCTGCGCGATGTGAAATCCGAGAAGCCCGACGAACAAAACAAGAGCGCTGCTGCACAAGCGGAACGCGGAGGTCATGGATAGAACAATGTCACAGCCGGCAAAATCAGCAAAAGTTTTTTGAACCTGGCTGTCCCCATGTTTATCACAGCAGCGTGGAAGCATGCTCATGCGGTTGAATTCACGCCGCAACTGAGTAGCCTCAGGCGATTTACCATGAAGATTGGCCATTGCCTCGCGCTTGTCGTGTGCCTGTTGTCCGGTTGCGTCGGTCCGCAACACGCTTCAGCGCGCAGTCCGGAGAAACAGACTGTCCTATTTGCCATCACCAACGATGTCGGGTTTGGCAATGAAGTCTGCGTCGTTGGTAATCACCTCGACTTGGGCGACAACGACATCGCGCTCGCGCCGAAACTGCATTGGTCGGCAGGCAATATTTGGCGTGGACAAATCGCGATTCAGGCGGGCACGGCCCTGCAGTATCGTTACATCAAGCGCAGCGGTAGTTCCTCGGCTTGGTGTCTGGCAACGAACACGGTCGCCCTCTCGCCGACAAACTCACTCAACACAGCCGCGCAACCGCCCGCGCCCTACGCGGGCAAGACGATCCTCTATCACAGCGCATGGACCAACGCGTTCATTCTCTATCAGTCAGGCACGAATTGGATCAACGCGCCAATGACACAGATCGGGCCGGGACGCGTTCCCGGGGAGTTTCTCTACCGCGTCTCAGGCATTGGCGAGGAAGGCGAGCCGCTTGAATTTGTCCCCAACAACATTGCGCAATACGACAACGCACCCTACCCGGGTTACGGGCTCAACGATTATTACACGGAGCTCGACGTGATATTTTTACAGGACAAACACATCTTCAATTACCGCCCCTCCACGAACGTCTCCGCACCCCGCATTATCGTTACGAACATTGCTTCGACCGTTTCGGGGATTCCGAGCCGGAACATCCGCATCTATCTGCCGCGTGGTTATGATCAAAACACCTGGAAGCATTATCCCGTTCTGTATTTCCACGACGGCCAGAATGTTTTCGACCCCGGCGGGCCGTTTGGCTCGTGGTCGGCGGATGCCAGCGCCACACGCGAGATGAGCCAAGGGCGGATGCGCGAAAGCATCCTGGTCGGCGTGGACAATACGGCGAACCGCATCCAGGAATATCTGCCGCCCGGCGACAGTTATTCCGGCAGCCCCGGTTGGGGTGATCGTTACGCGGCTTTCTTGAAGGCCAATGTGCAGCCGTTCGTGAACGCGAACTTCCGCACGCTGACCAATCGCAATGACACGCTCACCGTCGGTTCTTCGATGGGCGGTTTGATCTCGGCGTGGCTCGGCTGGGATACGAATTACAACGCCGTCTTCGGCCGTGTGGGGGTGATGTCATCCGCATTTTGGATCGCAACAAATTTTTCCGCCCAGATCAGCAGCGGCGCAAAACGCGACCTGACGATCTATCACGACTGGGGAACAGCAGAAGGCGCCAGCGCGTGGGGGCCGAACTGGGACGTCTATAATTACTGGCTCGCCGACAACTACGTGTTGAATCGGGAACTGCTTTGCATCATCGGGTGCGGTCAGGCACACAATGAAGCGGCGTGGGCGGCGCGGCTGCCCGGCGCATATCACTTTCTGCTTAATCTGCGCGATGAACCCAACCGCCTCGCGCTGGAACTTTACCCGCCCCGCCTGCGCCTCACGTCGCTTAATCCAGCCGGAGACAGCGCCTCGTTGGAGTTTCCGACTTTGAAAGGCGCGGCTTATGATTTATTGCGCGCGGACAATCTCTCATCACCAGTCTGGCAAGTGATTACCAACACGCCGCCGGAAACCGCCGCATGGTCAGTGCGCAATCTGGAGGGCGCTTTTCCTCCGGGCAATAACGCGCAGTTTTGGCAGCTCCGCCAGCAGCCCTTGCCCTGACGTTTTCCTTTATTCATGTCACATCAAAGTTGATTGCACGTATTCTGGAACGGGTGTATCACGGGGAGCATGAAGGTCCACTCCGCACTCCTCCTGGGGGCATTCCTTTGCCAATCACTCTTTGCGGACAGTCTGCCGGTGTTTACGGCCCACCCAACGAATCAACTGTGCGCGCCGGGCTCCACGGTTACCCTGGCTGGTGCTGCCGCGGGCGCAGACAGTTTCCAGTGGCGCCACAATGGCATAGACGTCCCGGGGGCAACCAACTCGAACCTGACCATCACCAACGCGCAAACGACCAACGCTGGCTACTATGTGGTCATCGCGAAAAATGCGACGGGCTGGACGCCGAGCCAGATGGTGTATCTCAATGTGACAAGTGGCGGAGGGATGGTTCCATTTTCCAACTACGACAACACTGGCGAGCTTTCCAAGGTGCAATACCAGTGGTTTGGCCCTCCTTCTCCTTACCGATACGGATTTCCCGTGACGAACGGAATAGCCCAGCTCATGGCTGGCCCGGAGATTGACCAACTCCAGCCTGTTCCAAACGCTTGGTGGGATTTCACTTGGTTTGGTCCCTCCGAAGCGGGCTTGTTTGATGATGGCCCTTATCCAGTTCCAACCGTCAATCCTTCACAAACGGTATATTACCAAGTGTGGGTCACGTATCCGGAGGCCCCGGGGCATGTTCAAGTTTCAACGATGCTCAAACTTGTCGCGGGCGGTGGCGCACAACCAACGCCCTTCATTGGAAGCCTGAAGTTTCCCTACTACGCTGAATGGCCGACGCCAGTATTTGATACTTCATTTACAGCGTGGATGCAGAACCGGGTGCTTGGGGAAATCACTTCCTTGAAAATGCGCTTCGATTTCGGATTCGGATACACGCCTCAGTGGCGGAAGGATGGCAAGCCCATCAGCGGCGCTACAAATGTCTCAGGAGGCTTAATATCGTTCACGTCGGAACTTGTCATCACCAACACACATCCTGAAGACGCGGGAATCTACGACCTCACGGTCGGTGGACCTGATAGCTGGGCCATTTCGCCGAAAATCAGCGTCAGCGTCCAAACCCAGAGCGGCGCTGGCGTCTTCCAATCGCCACGCCAGAGCGGGAATCAGTTCCAAGCGGACTTCATTGGAGCCGCCGGGCGTAATTACATGGTCGAGTGCTCCACCAATCTCGTGAACTGGATCAACTTGCTCACCCTTACGAACACGACTGGCACATTAGTCTTCAGCAACAGCATTCCACCGGACGGGAATCTTTTCTACCGCTCGCGGCTGTTGCCGTAAATTTCGAAAACAAAAAAGCCCGGCCAGTTTCCTGACCGGGCTTCGATTTCGGTTCCTCCGAATTACTGGATCGTCAGATCAGTAATCCATTCCGCCGCCCATGCCGCCCATGCCGCCGCCGCCGCCGTGGCCAGCCGGAGCCGCCTTGTCCTTCTCGGGCAATTCGGTGATGAGGCATTCGGTCGTGAGCAACAGACCCGCGATGGACGCGGCGTTCTGCAATGCGGTGCGCGTGACCTTCTTCGGGTCAACCACGCCGGCTTTCACGAGGTCTTCGTATTCGCCCGTGGCGACATTGTAACCTTCGTTGCCCTTGGCCTTCTTGACGGCTTCGACGATCACGCTGCCTTCGACGCCCGCGTTGGCCGCGAGCGAACGGAGCGGAGCTTCGACGGCGCGCTTCACGATGCTGACGCCGATTTGCTCGTCGTCATTCGCACCCTTGGTCGCGTCAATCGCCGCGATGCAGCGGATGAGCGCCACGCCGCCGCCAGGAACGATGCCTTCTTCGACGGCCGCACGGGTCGCGTGCAACGCGTCTTCGACACGCATCTTCTTTTCCTTCATTTCGGATTCGGTCGCCGCGCCGACGTTGATGACGGCCACGCCGCCCGCCAGCTTCGCGAGACGTTCCTGCAGTTTTTCACGGTCGTAATCGCTCGTGGTCTCTTCGATCTGGCGGCGGATTTGATTCACGCGGCCTTGGATTTCGGAGGACTTGCCACCGCCTTCGACGATCGTGGTGTTTTCCTTCTCGACGACGACGCTCTTCGCGCGGCCGAGGTCATTGAGTTCGAGGTTCTCGAGCTTGAGGCCGAGGTCTTCGGTGATGAACTTGCCACCGGTGAGGACCGCGATGTCTTCGAGCATCGCCTTGCGACGATCACCGAAGCCGGGGGCCTTCACGGCGCAGACGTTCAACGTGCCGCGGAGCTTGTTCACGACGAGCGTCGCGAGGGCTTCGCCTTCGACTTCTTCCGAGATGATCAACAAAGGCTTGCCGGTGCGGGCGGCCTTTTCGAGCAACGGGAGCAAGTCCTTCAAGCTGCTGATTTTCTTTTCGTAGAGCAGGATGTAGCAATCCTCGAGCTTCGCTTCCATCGTCTCGGCGTTCGTGACGAAGTAAGGCGAGAGATAGCCCTTGTCGAACTGCATGCCTTCCACGACGTCGAGCGTGGTCTCGATGGACTTCGCTTCTTCGACCGTGATGGTGCCGTCCTTGCCGACCTTGTCCATCGCGTCGGCGATGATCTCGCCAATCGTGGTGTCCCAGTTGGCGGAAACGGTCGCGACTTGCATGATCTCGGCCTTGTCCTTGACCTTCTTCGCGATCTTGTCGAGCTGGCCGACGGCGGCTTCAACCGCCTTGCCGATGCCGCGCTGGAGGCTGATCGGGTTCGCGCCGCTGGTCACATACTTCAGACCTTCGCGGTAGATGGCCTCGGCGAGCACGGTCGCCGTGGTGGTGCCGTCGCCGGCGTTGTCGCTGGTGCGGCTCGCGACTTCGCGAACCATCTGGGCGCCCATGTTTTCAAACGGGTCTTCCAGTTCAATTTCCTTCGCGACCGTGACGCCGTCCTTGGTCACCGTCGGGGAGCCAAATTTCTTGTCGAGCACGACGTTGCGGCCTTTCGGGCCGAGCGTGGCGACGACCGCCTTGGAGAGCTTCGAGACGCCGCGCAGGATGGCCTGGCGTGCTGCCTCATCAAACAACAGTTGTTTTGCTGCCATAAATTTCTAGTTCTTAGTTTTTATTGAGAGTTGAGAGACGGATTAACCCACGATGGCGAGAATGTCGTCGGAGGAGAGGAGCTTGTATTCCTTGCCTTCGATTTTGATCTCGGTGCCACCGTATTTGGAGACGAGGACGCGGTCGCCGACTTTGACTTCAAAGGCGATCTTCTTGCCTTCGTCGTCGACTTTGCCGGTGCCGAGGACGCGGATAATGCCTTCCTGCGGTTTTTCCTTGGCGGTATCGGGGATGATGATGCCGCCCTTTTTCACTTCCTTCTCTTCGGCCGGTTCAACGAGGATCCGGTCACCGAGAGGCTTAATGTTTAGTGCCATGTTTTTGTCTTTATGTTGGTTTGTTTCGTGTCGAATTAACTCCCGCCGCACGAGCAAGCGGGAAAAGTGTTTTCAAAAATTGTATTAGGCGGCCACAGATCCATGCTTTTCGTTAAAATCAGCAATCAGGTCGGTAAGCGTTTTGCGGGCCGATGGCTTGTTTATCTTTTTCCTCAACTCCTCGACCAAATCGGGGAGGGGTAATTCAGGAGCCGGATCATCACGGCGCAGCGAGCGAACGATTCCAAGAATTTCTTCAAGAATTTCCTTTTCTGAGCGCTCTGCAGGCTTGTCATCCTTTTTGGGCGTCTTGCTGGTTGCGTTTTTAATTTTCTGGGCGAATGGATTCCACCAGTTTTCAAAACTTCCCTTCAAAACATCCAAACTCAATGCCGCATCTCCGAGAGATGCGTTTATTGAAGCTACCAACTTAAAAAAGTCATCCTTGTTTCCCAAGTCAGTAAGCTGAAACTGCGAGAGCGGTGGCTTGATTGACGCGGCCGAAGTGTTGATCAGAAGTGGAGCCACTCTCGCCTTGGAGAATCTGCCAGCAAGAGCACCAGCCTCAAATTGCACCCACTTGCTATTTTGGTTTGAGCCTGTAAGACACAGGATTCCGAAATCGGATGATTCAAGTTCAGCCCCGATGTTCTGAAACCAAGCTGCGCCCTTATCAATGTCCTCAGAAGATACAAATGGTTTCACCGCATTGATTAAGCAAGGAAGCTGCGCCCGTAGCACTTGAGCTACAGCGTGACTTTCCTCACCTGACCAACTGATGAAAACCTTCATTGGTTTTTAATCGGTGACTTAGGTGTTACTTCTTATTCTCGTCCACAACCTCGGCATCAATGATCGGGCCCTCGTCCTTGCCACCCTTCTTCTCCTCGGATTTGGGGGCTTCTTCGCCGCCGCCGGGCGCGCCTTGCGCCTTGCTGGCCTTGGCCTGTTCCGCCGCCTGCTTGTAAAGCTCCGCGCTCGCCGCCTGCCACGCTTCGTTCAGCTTCTCGCTGGCACTCTTGATCGCCGCCGCGTCGCTGCCCTTCAACGCTTCCTTCACTTCGGCCACGGCCTTCTCGATCTTTTCTTTGTCGGCGGCGGGGAGCTTGTCCGCGTTATCCTTGAGCATCTTCTCGGTGCGATACACCGAGTTGTCCGCTTCATTGCGCGTCTCAACTTCTTCTTTGCGCTGCTTGTCGTCCTCGGCGTGGGCCTCGGCATCCTTGCGCATCTTCTCGATCTCGTCCTTCGAAAGGCCGCTGCTCGCGGTGATCGCGATCTTCTGTTCCTTGCCCGTGCCGAGGTCCTTGCCGGTCACGTGCAGGATGCCGTTCGCATCAATGTCAAACGTCACTTCAATCTGCGGCACGCCGCGCGGCGCGGGCGGGATCTCGCTGAGCTGGAACTTGCCGATGGTTTTGTTGTCGCGCGCGAACTGGCGTTCACCCTGCAACACGTGGATTTCCACGCCCGGCTGGTTGTCGCTCGCGGTGGAGAAAATTTCGGATTTGCGCGTCGGGATCGTGGTGTTGCGCTCGATGAGCCGCGTGAACACGCCGCCGAGCGTCTCGATGCCGAGCGACAACGGCGTCACGTCGAGCAGGAGCACGTCCTTCACGTCGCCCTTGAGCACGCCGCCCTGGATGCCGGCGCCGATGGCGACGACTTCGTCCGGGTTCACACCCTGATGCGGCGGCTTGTTGACCAGCTTATGCGCGGTCTCAACGACGCGCGGCATGCGGGTCATGCCCCCGACGAGCACGAGTTCATCAATCTTTTCCGCGGCGACTTCGGCGTCCTTCAAGCACGCTTGCACGGGCTTGATGGTGCGCTCGAACAGGTCGTCCGTGAGCTGTTCCATCTTCGAACGCGTGAGCGTCTTTTGAATGTGCTTCGGGCCGCTGGCGTCCGCCGTGATGAACGGCAGGTTAAGGTCGTATTGCTGCGCGGAACTGAGGGCGATCTTTGCCTTCTCGGCTTCTTCCTTGATGCGCTGGAGGGCGTCGGGCTGCTTGCGCAGGTCCATGCCGTTCTCCTTCTTGAACTCGTCGAGAATCCAGTCCATCAACCGATTGTCCCAGTCGTCACCGCCGAGATGCGTGTCGCCGTTGGTCGCTTTCACTTCGAAGACGCCGTCGCCAATCTCGAGCACAGAAATATCAAATGTGCCGCCGCCCAAGTCGTAAACGGCGATCTTCTCGTCCTTCTTTTTGTCGAGGCCGTAAGCGAGCGAGGCTGCGGTGGGTTCGTTGATGATGCGGAGCACTTCAAGACCCGCGATGCGCCCGGCATCCTTCGTGGCCTGGCGCTGGGAGTCGTTGAAGTAAGCGGGCACCGTGATGACGGCTTGCGTGATCTTCTCGCCCAGGCGCGTTTCAGCGTCGGACTTCAGCTTGGAAAGAATCATCGCGGAAATTTCTGGCGGAGAATACTGCTTGGTCTTGCCGCCTTCCTCGACTTCAACGGCGCAATCGCCATTCGAGGCCTTCACGACCTTGTAGGGCATGCGCTTAATTTCTTCCTGCACTTCATCAAACTTGCGGCCCATGAAACGCTTGATGGAGTAAATCGTGTTGCGCGAGTTCGTCACCGCCTGACGCTTCGCGGCATCGCCGACGACCCGTTCGCCGCTCTTGGTGAACGCGACCACGGACGGGGTCGTGCGTTTGCCTTCCGAGTTTTCCAGAACCAACGGATCGCCTGCTTCCATCACCGCCATGCAGGAGTTCGTCGTTCCCAAATCAATGCCGAGCACTTTAGCCATAAAATCGTTTAGTTAAGAAAGTTCCGAGTTCAATACGCAATGACGGTGCCAAGTGGGACAGGAGTGATGTAAGGCGCTGTAAAATAGAATCTTGGGATTAATTTAGCCGTTGATTTGTGTTTTGGCAGGTGCGCCAAATGGCGTCGCATTGGCACAGTCGGTCTTTTTTTGGCCCAAACAATGGCACATAGGGCGGCCCAGAACGGTTTTGAGGAGGGAATTAGACGCGTAAGGACGCTTGGCGGGGAGTTTACCGTTATTTCTCCTCCATTTTACTCAAAAGCGGGCCAATTTAGCTGAAATCTGGCTGCCTTTAGTGCTTCTCGCATCAAAAATGGCGTTGCTGAGACTTACATAGCGCCACGAGGACTGAAAATAGCGGCCCTAAGACTCGGAATAGCGTTTCGTGGACTGGAAATAGTATTCCTGCGACTCGAAATAGCATTCCTTGGACGTAAAATAGGATTTCTCCGACTCGGAATAGCACGCCTACAACTCAAAATAGCGGCACGTGGACTGAAAATAGCGTCCCTCGGACTAGAATTAGTGGTCCTGTGATCGAAAATAGCCTTCCGCTTTATGCCGATAGCGTCCCGGCGGGTCCCGGTGGCGTTCCTGTGCCACCCCATCGAACCGCTCCACTAGTGAATCGCGGCTTGGATTCCAATTAGGCCAGCAGCCTTCGGAATCGCAGCGCACACAGACCGAACAATCCGAGGCCCATGGCGGCGAGGATGACGAGGTTGAACCAGAAATCGCCAAGGCTCGCGCCGCGCAGGACCAGCGCGCGTTCCAGTTCGATGAAGTAGGTCGCCGGAATGGCGGTGCTGATCCAATAGAAGAATTGCGGCATCGTCTCGCGCGGGAAAATGAAGCCCGAGAAAAACACCGACGGCAAAATAAACATCATGCTCATCTGGAGCGCCTGCATCTGGTTCTGCGCCTTCGTCGAAATCAGCAGGCCGAGGCTCAACAGGCAGAACACGTAGAACAGGGTGCCGACCATCAGCGCGAAAACATTGCCGGCGATAGGCACGTTGAACACCCAGCGCATCACGAGGAAGAGGAACGCTGCCATCGCCATGCCGATGACGAGATAGGGAATCAGTTTGCCGAGCATGAGTCCCCAGCGCGACAGCGGGCTGACCATGAGTTGTTCGAGCGTGCCGCGCTCACGCTCGCGCACCAGTGACATCGCGGTGGCAAAGGTCGTCGCGATTTGCAGCACGATGCCGATGACGCCGGGCAGGAAAAAGTTTGGGCTGCGCATCTCCGGGTTGTAGAGCATCTGCGGTCGCACCTCGACCGGCAGCTCGCGCAAGCCGATGCTCTTCGCGAGCGTCAGCAGTCCATTGCGGAATCCGACATTCAGCGACGTGTTTAACGCGGACCCGGCGATGGAGGAATTTGAGCCATCAATCAGCACTTGGATCTTCGCGCTCCGGCCCGCGCGCAGATTGCGGGAAAAATCCGGCGGAATCTGAATGCCGACATACGCCTCGCCGCGCCGAATCGCCGCGGCCAGCTCCGTCACACTCTGCACCTCGCCGACGACGCGGAAGGTTTGCGTGTTTTCAAACTGCTTTACGATCGCGCGGCTCTCCTCGGTGCGATCTTCATCGAGGACGAGAGTCGCCATGTGTTTCACATCGGTGTCGAGCGCGTAACCGAACGCGATCATCTCGACGAGCGGTGGAAACAGCATGAAAAACAACGTCAGCGGATCGCGCATGACGATCAGGAATTCCTTGTAGAGAATCGCGTTGAAGCCACGGAAGAGTTTCATGTGTTCCCCCTCTCAATCTTACTCTTACTCGTAATCTTAATCTCCGGCCTAAAGGGACTAAGATTAAGAGTAAGATTACGATTAGGATTAAGAAGTGTCGCGTTCGGTGGGCTGGTTAGATTCCCGTTCTTCATTGCCCGCCTCCGCTGTTGCTGTTATTCGTCAGTGCCACAAAAACATCTTCCAACGACGCGGCGATGGGCCGGATGTCGGCATGCGGAATCTTCACCTTCGCGAGCGCATCCAGAACGATTTGGTCCGGCACACCCGCGTCCAGCAGCAGATGCATGGATTGGCCGAACACCGTGGCGCTGCGCACGCCGGGCAAATGCCGCACCGCCTGCAACCCGACGGTGACGTGATCGCACGTTACATCGATGCGCCGCGTGCCCGGCGGATTCACCACGGGCAGTTGCTTGAGATCGTCCGGTTCGCCGCACACCACGAGCTTTGACATGTGAATATATCCGACGTGCGAGCAGCGCTCCGCCTCGTCCATGTAATGCGTGGTGACGAACAGCGTGATGCCTTTGCCGGAAAACTCGAACAGCAGATCCCACAGTTCGCGCCGCGCCACCGGATCAATGCCTGCGGTCGGCTCATCGAGAAACAAAACCGTCGGGCTATGAATGAGCGCGCACGCCATCGCGAGCCGCTGCCGCCAGCCGCCCGAAAGCAACGCGGCCCGACGTCCGACGTAAGGCTCGAGATGCGTGAGCGCGATGAGCTCATCAATGCGTTGTCGGAGCGGCGCGCCGGTCAATCCGTAGAGGCGGCCGTAGAACAAAAGATTCTCCATCGTCGTCAACTCGTCGTAGAGCGAGAACTTCTGCGACATGTAACCGATGGTGCCCTTGAGTTCTTCGCTCTCACTCGTCACGTCATGTCCCGCAATGCGCGCGCTGCCGCCGCTCGGCGCGAGGATCCCGCACAACATTCGAATGACCGTGGATTTCCCCGATCCATTCGGCCCGAGGAACCCGAAGATCGCGCCCTTGCCGACCGAAAAGCTCACGTCATCCACCGCCGTGAAATGGCCGAAGCGTTTCGTGAGGTTTTGGACTTCGATCATGGATTCGGCGGGCATGAATCAGGAGGTGGCTTGAAAAGCCACAAGAATAAAGCCCGGGGCTGAGCGCGGCAGCGTGATGCCCCGGGAAAATGATTTGGCCCATACAATGCGCCCTGAATGGGCGCCAGAAGCATGGCTAGTTGAATCAATCCCAAACATATTGTTCGTCGAATTCGATTTCGTAGCGTTTTAACAAGACGCGAAATTCCTCTTGAAACGAAAGCCGTTGGTGATGCTCGCGCTGCCGTCGAATGTATTCACGCACATCCTCAACCGCAGATTGGCTTACCGAGAACGCGCCGTAACCGCCTTGCCAATGGAAATTCCCGTATTGTGGGCCACGCGCTCGCAACCAATCATTGCCGCTTTTCTTCAATTGGCCGACGACGGTGCTCAATGTCTCGGTTCGCGTGAGCGCGAACAGCAAATGTGCATGGTCGGGCTCGGTATTGATCTCAATTGGCGAACAGCCCAGCCCGTTCAGCGTGCCGCCCAAGTAGGCGTGAAGGTCAGGGCGGATGTCATCAGGCAAAACACGCTCGCGGTTCTTCGTCGAGAAGATGAGGTGAACGTAAATTTTGGCGAGCGATTGCGGCATGCGTCAGGGTTCTCGCGCCCCTTCAGGGCGCGGGGAATTGTTTGGGCACCGTAACCCAAGGCATCGCTGCGCTCAGCCTTGGGCTGTATTCTTGTGGCTCGTTGAGCCACTTTCGATTCTGCGTTTCCGTGTCCCTGTGCATTTGTGTTTATCCGTGATTTAACATTTTATTTGCTGCCGGGGAACGACACATCCGCCGCCATGCCGGCGCGAAGGTCGCCGTCTTTGTTGTCGAGGCGGACCTTCACGCCGAAGACTTGCTTCACGCGTTCATCGGTGGTCTGAACATTGCGCGGGGTAAATTCGGCGGCGCGGGCGATCTGCTCGATGACGCCGGTGAAGTTACGTCCGGGGAAGGCATCCACGCGCACGGTGGCGGATTCGCCAAGTTTCACGCGGCCCAGCCACGGTTCGGGGACGAAGACGCGCACCCAGAGATGATTGGTCAGGAGCAGCGTGGCTACTTCGCGGTTTGGCGGGACCACGTCGCCGACTTTGACGTTCAGCGTTTCGAGCACGCAATTCGTCGGTGAAAACACGGTTAACTCGCGGAGTTGTGCATCCATATCGGCGAGCAACGCGCGGGCGGCGTTGAGGCGCTCAATGCGGGTGCCAGCCAGCAGCAGATCGTAACGGCTCCTGGCAGCGGTAGCGGTTTTCTCCTGCGTCTGCGCAGCCGTGATAGCGCGATCATGCTCGGTGCTGGAGATGGTTCTCTGTGCATACAGTTCATCGGAGCGCTTGGCTTCGGCGCGGGCGAGGTCTAGTTGCGCGGCTTGCGCTTCCCATTCAGCCTTGGCGGTGGCGAGTTCTTCTCTGCGCGGTCCAGCTTCGAGTTCGGCGAGCTGCGCGGCGAGCGTGTCACGGCGCGCGCGGAGTTCGGGCGCCTCAAGTTCGACGATGGGCTGACCCGGCGTAAGGCCGTCGCCTTCCTGCGCGAACAACTTCACAATGCGTCCGCCCGTGCGCGGGGCGACGCGGGCTTCGTCCACTTCAATGGTGCCGGAGACGCTGGAGGAACCGCTGGGTTTGCAGGAAGTGACGAACGCCGCCATCACCACAACGACCGCGAGGAGGAAGAGCTTGGCCTTCACAATGCGCGAGGCTAGCAGTGGCGCGAAGGGGATTCAAGGAACACACGGACGAGACGCCCGTTCGTGTTTAAAAACAAAAAGCCGCGTTCCATGCGGAACGCGGCGTCAAAAATATTTCAACCCTATTCGAAGCTGGCGGTGGCACCGACTTTCGACGCGAGCCACTTGTCATATTTCTCCTGACTTTCGATGACCAGAAAGCCGCCGCTCATGCTTGAGTGGCCGTTGCCGCACAGTTGCGCGCAATTGATTTGGTAGTGCCCCTCGTGCGTTGGCCTGAACCAAGTCGGGATACGCAGGCCGGGAATGGCATCCTGCGTTACGCGCATGGCGATGACTTTGAACGAATGGATGACGTCCTTGGAGCTGATGTAGGCAATCACCGGTTTGCCGACGGGCAAATGAATTTCTGGCGACGGTGTGACTTGGACATCGTCTTTGCCGGCCGCGTCGGTTGGGTCGATGCCGAACAAGTTCGTCTCGGAAATGAACTTCATGTCCTGTTTGCCGAACATGCCGTCGGCCCCGGGATAGCGGACGTTCCAGTTGAACTGCTGGGCGACGACTTGGATCGTCACGGCATTTTTCCGGTCTGCGTCAGAAAGTCTGGTTACGTCCGACGCCTTGGCCCACATGGGAATGGCAAAACCCACCAGAAGGAAAACCTCGACGCCCGCGACGATAAGTTCGATGTAGTTGGAAACGTGGCTGCGAACGCCGTGATGGTCAGCCTTCGGGTTGCGGCTCGCGTTGAATCGCCAGATGGCGAACAGAAAATAGGCAAACCAGCCGACGAACAGGGCGATCATCAGCCAATGGATGTAGATAATCAGATCATCCACGCCGCGGCCGTTGTCGCCGGCGAGCACTGGCAATCCGAGAATTTTGGAGAAGAAGTCCATCATGTTTGTTGGTCCGTTTGATTTTGAGATTGTTCTGCCGCCGCCAGCCGGGCAGTGCGGCGCCCGACATGAACGAAGAAAAGGGTAATGCAACCGAGCACCGAACCGATGAAGCCCAAGAGCGTAATGATTCCCCAGTTCATGCCCTGCGCGAGCGGTGAATCCGAGGCGCCATAGCACGTGGCACAGGCGAAGGTTTCGCTAGGAATGACGGCCAGAATCGTGAGCAGTGTCATCGCTGGGAAAATTTTTGCGGCGCGCAGCATCACAGAAAACTTTCGTTTTTAAACTTCTTCAGGAAAAAGCGTTCGTAAACGAGCAGGCTGACGCCCGCGACCAGCGACCCAATGCCACCGACGAGGTAGCTTGCGCCGGCATCGCCGCCGCGATATTCGCGAATCAGCCACACGCCAAAACCGAACGCCAGCAAGCTGGCCGCGGCAATGAAAACGACGTGAAAGGCTTTTAGGGACATAAATTAGTGAATGGCGGTCGTTGCCGGAAAATCTTGAAAATGCCAGACGGTCAAAGCCATCAAGCCGGCAAAGAAAAACGCCGTGAAGGAGAGAACTGTGTAAATCATCTGCCTCTCCGAGATTAAGTGCATAAAAAACAGCGCGACCAGCGAGGCTTTCACCGTAGCGATGACCAGCGCGAGAACGATGTTCCAGTGATGACCGAGATCAACATAGGACGCCAGCACCGTAAGAATGGTGCCAATGATCAGCGTGCCGCCGATGATCAGGTAACCGCGGACGTGTTTGGAGATGTCTTCGGAATGGTCGCTCATAAAATCAAAGCAAATATAAAACCGGGAACAGGAAAATCCAGACGAGGTCAACGAAATGCCAGAACAACCCCGAGACTTCGACGCGATTGGTCAGGCGTTCGGGGTCCGTGTGCCACATCTTGCTGCCGGGGCCAAAGAGATAGCCCATGACGAGGGCGCCGCCGAGCACGTGCAAGGCGTGGAGGCCGGTGAGCGTGAAATAGATCGCGAAGTAGGTGCTGTGCGCGGGCACGAACGCGGAGAGGCGCTTGATGTTGCTGACTTCAATTTCTACGTGCGGGTGCTCGCCTTTGGTTTCACGCGCCGCGAGTTTGCCTTCGGCGTAATGATGCGGGTCCGCGATCAATTCGATGTGTTCCTTCCCCGCCGCCTTGACCTTGGCAAGCGTCTGAAACATCGCATGATCCTCGAAATGACCGGTCAGGCGGCTGACGGTGACCTCCTCGCTGCCGTGTTTCACCACGATCGGAGTTTTCAGCCAGACTTCATGGTGCGTGAATTTGTCGTGATATTCGAAGGACTTGATGGTCAAAAACGCGAACGCGCAGAGCACCGTGATCGCTTGATAAATCTTAAACCGGCCAAGTTGCTTCATCTTCAGTGACGCCCACGCCATTACGACGGTCACGGACGAGACAATAAGCACGGTGGTGTTGAAAGTGCCGATCGGAATATTCAGCAGCCCGTGCGGCCAGTCCGTCTCGAGCGCGCCGACGCGCAGCAGGATGTAGGACGAGAACAGCGCGCCGAACAGCATGATTTCCGACGCGAGGAAAAGCCAGATGCCCACCTTCGCGTTGTAAAGGCCCGTATCGGGGCGCGGTTTGGATGTGTATGGGATTTCCATGAATTTTCTGAGTTCGATTAAGCCTGGCTCTGCGGCGTGTAATCCTTGGCGGCACCCGGCACGCTATAATCATACGGCCCGCGATGGACTTGCGGCGCATGCTCGAAGTTGCCGTGCGGCGGCGGCGTGGGTGTCTGCCATTCGAGCGTGGTTGACTGCCAGGGATTATCGCTGGTGACCTTCTTGCCCTTTGTGATGCAGACAAAAAGATTGATGATGAACGGAATCTGGCAGAGGCCGAGGCCGATGGCGCCCCAAAGAATCGGCTTGTGCAGCCACATGACGTTTGAACTCAAACCGCCGATCGCTTCAATGCCATTGGCCTTGAGCGTCGCGGTGGCGTAATTCGCGCCGCCATCTGCCATGCGGCGAATCATGCCGGACATCCCTTGATAGAACATCGGTTGGAACACGACGTTCATGAACAGGAACGAGCCCCAGAAATGCACGCGTCCCCAGAACTCATTCATCATCCGGCCGGTCATTTTCGGATACCAATAGTAAATGCCCGCGAACATCGCGAAGATCGTTCCCGGCGCGACGACGTAATGAAAATGCGCGATGACGTAATAGGTGTCGTGCAAGTGCAAGTCCGCGGCCGCAAACCCGAGCGGCAGACCGGTTAAGCCGCCGATGCCGAACATCGGCAGGAACGCCAGCGCGAAGAGCATCGGCGTGTTGAAGCGGATTGAGCCGCCCCACAGCGAGATGAACAAGCACGTCAAAATGATCACGGAAGGAATGGAGATGATCATCGTGGTGGTCTGAAAGAACGCGGAAATCTTTGTGCCCATGCCGGTCAGATACATGTGATGCGCCCAGACGATGAAGGAGAGAAAGCCGATCGCGAGGACGGAATAAACGAGTGATTTGTAGCCCCAGAGCGGCTTGCGGGTGTTGTTGGCGATAATTTCGCTTACGATTCCCATGCCCGGCAGAATCAAAACGTAAACCTCGGGATGTGCGAGGAACCAGAACAAGTGCTGCCACAACAACGGGCTGCCGCCGCCGCTGATGTCGGCAATGCGCCCGCCCACGGCAAGACCGGTCGGGAGGAAAAAGCTCGTGCCGAAAACATTGTCCATGAGCTGCATGAGGCCGGCGGCTTCGAGCGGCGGGAACGCGAGCAGCAACAGGAAACCGGTGACGAACTGCGCCCAAACGAAGAACGGCAGGCGCATCCAAGTCATGCCCGGAGCGCGCAATTGGATGATGGTGGCGATAAAATTCACCGCACCCAGCAGTGACGACGTAATCAACAAAATCATGCCGACCAGCCAGAACGCCTGACCGTGAGTCGCAATTGTGCTGGCCAGCGGAGAATAGGACGTCCAGCCCGCCTGCGCTGCGCCCCCGGGGATGAAGAAGCTTATGAACATTACGACACCGCCGATGAAGTAGAACTGGTAGCTCGCCATGTTCACCCGTGGATACGCCATGTCGGGCGCGCCGATTTGCAGCGGGACGACGTAATTGCCGAACGCGCCGAACGCGAGAGGAACGATCGCAAGGAAGACCATGATCGTGCCGTGCATCGCGCCAAACATGTTGTAAAGGTCAGGGGACATGACGCCGCCTTGGGCGAGGCTGTTGCCAGTGGTGTTTTTGATGGCGACTTCGAGGAGCGAGCCAACGAGCGGAATTGCTTTGCCGGGGTTGGCAATCTGCCAGCGCATGCAAAGCATCAGGAAGAAACCAAACAGCAGGAACGACAGCGCGGTCAGGCCGTATTGGATGCCGATGACCTTGTGGTCGGTCGAGAAAATGTATTTGGCCCAGAAGCCAGGCTCGTGGTGGTGGGAATCATGCCCGCCGCCATGGGATGTTGAATGAGATGTAGCCATTGTCGTTCGCGTTTCCAAATTCGAATTTTCGTCCGCCGGACTTACTTAACCTTGTCCGCCACCAGCGCAATCAGCAGCAGGGGCAGGTAAATGATTGAGGCAAAAAACAATCGCCGCGCCGCCGCTAGGTCCAGCCGCCGCGCGAATTGAATGGCGCAGACCAGATATCCGACGCCCAGCCCGAACGCCGCTACCAAGTAGATGGGCCCGGCCAAATGAAATAAAAACGGGCACAGGCCCACGATCAACAATCCCAACGTGTGGCTGACGGCTTGATGGCCCGTGCGCGAGCCGTCGGGGTCCACGGCGGGCAGCATGACAAAACCAGCCTTCGCGTATTCATCGCGATAAATCCAAGCGATGGCAAAGAAATGCGGAATTTGCCAGAACGCCAGAATTGCAAACAGTGCCCACCCACCACCGTCGAGATTGCCGCGCGCCGCCGCCCAGCCCATCAAGGGAGGCAATGCGCCGGGAATTGCACCCACAGCGGTATTCAGCCACGTGATGCGCTTGAGCGGCGTGTAAATGAACAGATAACTCACCAGCGAAACCGCCCCGAGCACGGACGTCAGTGGATTCACGAGCAGCGCGAGGTAAACCAGACCCGCGAGCGAGCAGAAACCGCCGAACAAAATAACCGTGACCGGTTGCAACCGGCCCGAGGGCAGCGGGCGACTGGCGGTGCGGCGCATCCGCGCGTCGTATTCACGCTCCAAAAATTGGTTCAGCGCCGCCGCGCCGCTGGCCACCAGCGCCGTTCCCAGCAACGCATGAAACATCAACGCGTAATTCATCGTTCCCTGCCAGCCAATGTAGAAGCCAACCAGCGTCGTCAATAACACGAGCAGCGTGAGCCGGGCCTTGATGAGGTCGGCATAGACCGACACCCAGCCCTTTTCAACGACGGCTGTGCTTTGAACGGATGAATACGTTGCCTTCACTGTGATCTGGTAGGCCGAACTGCGCCTGATTTCCGCGAACCGGACCCATTTGGCCCGCTTGCAGACCGCGCTACATGCCAGATTTTGCGGTGGTTCGCAACAACGGAAGTTAAACCGAACCGTCATGGAGCCAATTAGCGATTCCGCTTATCGGCTCGATTTGTCGTGGTGATGTTTCTTTGCCGCCGCGGAGCCGTAACACGAGCGGGCGATATATTGAGTATGAATACCACGACCGTTGAATTGATCATTCCGAAACCGGGAGAACTTTCGTTAGCGGCGCTGGAGTCCATGCCCGCCGACTTGCGATTGCTGTTCGGATGGCCACGGCTGCTGGCCTTGGTGCTTGATGCGGTTCTCGCCGTTGGCCCCGATGCGACTGGCAATTCGCAGCGAACGGCGCGGCTGCTTACCTTGATGGCCTATTGTTACACCTCAAATCTTCTGACCTGTGAGGATATCACCGCCGCATGTTATGAAGAGGCGGACGTGGCTTACATTCTGGATGGTGAAACGGTCTCGGCGGGGGAGTTGCGGGCATTTCGACGGAACCATCGCGATTTGGTTGAAAAGTGCCTGCAAAACCTTTTTTACGGAGCCTTGGCCGCAGCTTGCGGGAAAAAATCCTTCGACACCGTGGAATCAAACGCGCTGTCTGCGGGCGTGCAGGAATTCGCCCGGCGTCGGCTGGGTCTCGCCGTTGTCTTTGACACCGCGATGAGCGAGTGAGGGCTGAGCTTCGCTGCCGCGACGATATTGAATCACGCAGATCATGGCTCCCGTGGCGAGCGTCAATGCGCCTGTAATAACGTGTAGTGTCGCAATATCCGCTGCCTTGTTTGACCAGATCGTCCACGCGCCCAAGCCGGCTTGAGCCAGCACAAGCAGCAGCCAGCTCAAACCGAAACCGCGCAAGCCCGCTAGGTTTGAAGCACGACGAATTCGCACAAAGCAATACGCCACCGCCCCCAAAATACCCACAGCCAGAATGCGGTGCGTCATTTGCAGCGCGACTTGGAAGGCGGTGATTGGTTCGGCGGCCACCACCTCGTTGCGAGCCGCGTTATAGCGTTGAATCGCCTCAGCACTCAGGTCGGGCCACAGTTGTCCGTGCGCGAGCGGAAAATCCCAAATCGCGAGGCCCGCATGCTGATGACGCATCGTTGCGCCCAGGAGCAATTGGAAGAAAATCAGCATCGTTGTCACAACAACCAACCTGCGCACCGGCGAATTCGCAGTCGCGCCGATTGCGCGAGCACCGGAGCGCTGGCCCAGCCACCAGCGGCTTGTCATCAGTGCAATCGCGCACAGCAACACGAAGAACACCTGGCCGAGGCAGCCGTGAAAAATGCCAAACACCACGCCCAGCTTCGTTCCCGCGAAAACATGCGCGTCCAGCACGACGCGAAGGCCGCCGAGCAGGCCTTGAATTTGCACCAGCCAAAACGCGGCCCAACCCAGCTTTGGCAGCGGCTTCGCGGCCGGTTCGTTCCGTGCCCAGATGATCCCGGCCAGTAAAACCACGCCGCCGATGCCGGCTAGGAAATGCCCCGCGCCCTTCCATTCACCGCCGATTAGATGAAGGCTGAATCCAGCCAACAGTTCGACGGTTCCCACGACGCACAGCGGCTTGCGCGATTGTTTCCCGCCGAGCCAGCGCGTCAGCAAAACGACGAGCACGCCCACCACCGAAGCCCATTGCCGGTGCGTGTGTTCATGAAACACGCCGCCAGTAAGCCAGATTGAGAACGGCAGCGTAAACATGTTGTAACCATAGCTCGTCGGCCAGTCCGGCACAGCCATGCCAACCCCATGGCTCGTGACCAGGCCACCAATCGCGATCAGCAAAAGCGCGCTCAACGCTACGATCATGGAGTAACGATGGACCCAAGGGTTGAAGCGATGTTCCTGCATGCGCCGGAAAGATGCGGTTTGGCCGTAAAAAAGCAAACCGCTGCGATGGTTTCCCAACGCAGCGGTTGCGAGAGCGCTTAAATTACTTCGCTTCGAGCGTGAATTCTGCCTTCGCGCCGTCAGCCTTGATTTCAACTTCCTGCGTTGCGCTGCCCGCCTTGCGGTGCGCCGCTTCGACCGTGTATTTACCGGGCGGAACGTCCTTGATGCTGAACTTGCCGTCCTTATCCGTCACTGCGAAGTAAGGATGATCCACCACCGTGCAATACGCGAACATCCACGGATGCACGTCGCATTTGAAGCGGAGGAAATTCTCCGGCTTCTCAATGGCCACGCTCAAATCGGCGCCGCCTGCCATCTGTGCCTGATTATATTCAGAGCCGCCGGCGGTCGGGGTCGTATGGACGTTGTGCATCACGGGATCCGAATTTTTAACCATGATTTTCTGGCCGGTCTGCACCGCAAAGATGTGCGGAACGTAAACGCAGGCTTTCTGGTCCACGACCACCGGTGTCGCGCTCGCGCCCGTGGATTTCGCGCCGGGAACTCCTTTGATGACCACGATACAGTTCGCCAGCTCACCCTTGGAACCCACGACGTAATGCGTGGTCTTGGCATTGGCAGCACCGGGCAGTTTGCCGCAGGTGGCGTCTTCCTTGAGCGGGGTGATCTCTTTTTCAGGAGGAGGCGTGCCCTTGAGTGTGACCGTGCCGGTGAGGTCCCCAGCCGTCAGCGAAACAGTGAAACCAGCGAGTAAAAGTGCGATTGTTTTTTTCATTTGAGCCATTCGTTGTTGATGACAGACGCAGGGACCGTATCAGCAATTCAAAACGCCCGCAAGAACTGGCCCCTCGCCCGATATTTGGTGTGTCAGTTTGCGCGGCGGGAACCGGCTGTGTTCGAACTGCCCATCGAACCGAGGTTGGCTTTGTCGGTTTCGAATTGGTTTCCAAATTAAGGAATTTTAACGCGCATTAAGGGTAATTCATTTGGGCCATCGCGAGCGCTCTTCTACTTAATCACGCGCGCAACAAAGGAGTTGCGTCGGATTTGCTCGTGGAAATGGAAAGGGAAATATTTTTTTCTAAACCGAGGCCACCAACAGCGACGCCATCAGGCGCCGCGGAGGCCGCGTTATCACTTCGAAGCTTCAAGTTTTTGATGCTTCTTTGCGCGCTGGTTTTCACCGGCCTTGCCGCTCCGGCGGTAAGTCTGACGCTGGCGTGGGCGCCGAATGCCGAGACAAACATTTTTGCTTATCGGCTCTACTACGGCCCAACCTCCCGTTCCTATTCCGCAAGTATTCACGTCAGTGCCGAAACTGCATCGGCCACGGTGTCGAATCTAGTGGACGGCCGGAGATATTATTTCGCCGTAAGCGCCGTCAACGCTACCGGGCTGGAAAGCGCCAAATCCGCCGAGGTGTCATACATCGCCAGCGAACCCGAGATTGTTTCCGTGATGGCCGCATCGGATGCGGGCGAGCCTAAGAAGCTCGGACAATTTGTGCTCTCGCGCGCCGGCAACGCGCAGAGGCCATTGACAGTTCATTTCTCACTCGAAGGCACTGCGGTTGCGGGTGTGGATTACCGCCATCCCGGCAACCGAATCGCTTTCCGCGCCGGCCAGACCAATGTGACGCTCTTCATCCGTCCCATCGCCGACAGACAGTTTGAAGGCGCGAAGACACTCGTGCTTTCTCTAATTGAAACCAACAACGTGGAACCGGGCGACGCGGATTCCGCTGCGATTCTCGTCGGCGACGATGACCGGCCGCGCCTTGATATCGCCAGCATTGTGAACGGTGCGCGTTTGCAGACGTTGATCACCGCGGCAGCCCACACGAACCTCAGCGTAATTCTCCAGCGCTCGACGGATCTGATAAACTGGACCGTCGTGGCGGCGCCGCAAATTCCACAGCCCCTGGCTTACACCGATGTCACGCCGACGGCGGAACCGACGCGCTTTTATCGCGTTATTTATGTGAACGGCGAAATCACGGAAGCGAGCATCGCCGAGGCGCTGAGTTATCAGCGGTTCAGCGCGAACATTGTGGGCACCGTGAATGTATCTATGCAACCCGGCTGGAATCTGGCGGCCAATCCATTGAACGGATTGAAAACAGACGGGCCGCTCGGCGAATTGCCTTCCGGCACCTTGTTCGTGCCGTTCAAAAGTCGCAAGGTGAACACCTATCAGGACGCAAAATGGAATCGCGGAGTTCCGCTCACGCGCGCAACGCAGGGCGGCTGGCTTTATAATCCCACTGACGCGCCGGTGAACGTGACTTATGCCGGCGAGATTCCCAGCACGGCGGGCAAGCCGACCATCCCCGCCGGATGGAGCGTGCGTAGCGCGCCGATAAGCGGGCTGGCCAGCAACGACGAGTTGCTCGGTTACCCGCTCAATCCCGGGGACGGCCTGTATGAATTCAATTCGGCTGGCGTTGGGGCAGACATGTGGATCAATCACTTGTTTGGCGCGAACGGCTGGGGTGTGATGCCAAACTTGACCGCCGGACAGGGCGTGCTCATCTACAAAACGAAACCTACGCGGCCAAATATCACGCCCGCTCCCGTGATACCGAATCTGGTTCAGTTCGTTACAGTGACGAACTGACCACCTTACAACCCGCGCATCACCCGCGCCATTTCCAGCGCCGTGTGTGCTGCTTCGGTGCCGCGATTGTGCGTCCGGCCCAGGCAACGCACCTTGGCATGCTCTTCTTTCTCGAAGACGAACACGCCGTGGATGACGGGAATCTTATGCTGCACTTGGATTCCCGCGAGCGCATGCGTGATGCCCCAGCCGATGTGTTGCGCATGGCTCGTCTGACCCTGAAAAATCACGCCAAGACAGATAATGGCGGCCGGACGTGCGGCGCTGGTATCGGCGGCGAGTGCAGCAGCGACGGCTGGAACTTCAAACGCCCCCGGCACGCGCACCACCCGGAGTTTCGCGCCGGCCTTTTTCAACTCGCGCTGCGCTGCCTTCAACATGGCGTCCACATAACGCCCGTTGTATTTCGACGCAACGATGGCAATGGTGGCGCGGGTGGCGCGGATCGAAGTTTTGGTGACTCGCTTCAACATAAGGATTCACTCACAGTAAATGCCCCATCTTCTTCCGCTTCGTTTCGAGATAGCGCGCGTTGTGCGGGTTGGCTTTTACGCGAATGGGGACTTGCTCCACGATTTCCAAACCGTAGCCAGCGAGGCCAACAAGCTTGCGCGGGTTGTTTGTCAAAAGCCGGATTTTTTTTAGCCCGAGATCGGAGAGAATTTGCGCGCCGAGACCGTATTCGCGCAAATCCATCGGGAAGCCGAGTTTCTCGTTCGCCTGCACAGTATCCAGTCCGCCCTCTTGTAGCTTGTAAGCCTTGATTTTCGCCGGCAACCCGATGCCGCGGCCTTCCTGCCGCATGTAAACCAACACGCCGCGACCGGCGTCCGCGATTTGTTTCAGCGCTTGATGCAATTGAGGACCGCAATCGCAACGCCGGGAACCAAACACGTCGCCCGTGAGGCATTCGCTGTGGACGCGCACCAGCACGTTGCTTTTCCCAACCACCTCGCCGCGCACCAGCGCCATGTGATGCTGACCATCCACGCGCGAACGGTAGAGATGCAGATCAAAATCGCCATAATCTGTCGGCATCTTGATGGTTTCGATGCACTCGACAAGTTTCTCGCGAGTGCGGCGGTATTCGATGAGGTCCGCAATGGTCGCAATCTTCAGCTTGTGCTTCTTGGCGAATTTCCGGAGCTGGGGCAAACGCGCCATGGTGCCGTCATCGTTCATGATCTCGCAGATCACGGCCATGGGCCGGCAACCGGCAAGCACGGCGAGATCCACGGCGGCTTCGGTGTGGCCGGAGCGTTGCAGCACGCCGCCGGGCTTGGCTCGAAGCGGAAAGACGTGACCAGGCTGCACGAGATCGTTGGGCAGCGCCGTCGGATTCGACATAATCGCGATGGTCTGGGCGCGATCGGCGGCACTGATGCCCGTGGAAATTCCTTTCGCTGCGTCCACGCTGACTTGGAAGTCGGTTTTGAAAGTGTCGCGGTTTTGTTTCACCATCTCCTCGATGCCAAGCTGCTTGAGGCGTTCGTTCGTCGTCGGCACGCAAATCAATCCGCGTCCGTGCTTGGCCATGAAGTTCACCGCCGCCGGGGTCACGAACTCCGCCGCCATGATGACGTCACCTTCATTCTCGCGGTCCGCGTCGTCCACGAGAATGACCATCCGCCCGCGCCGAATGTCGTTGATGACCGATTCAATCGAGTCGAACTGTTTGCCCATAATGCGACCGGAAGCTTAACGCGGAGTGGCGCGATTGCCAGCCGCAACATGGCAGAGATTCTAACCACGATGGACGCAGATGAACCTGCGTTGAGAACAACCGAAGGTTTCGGCATTGAAAAATTTCCGCGATTTTGTAGCTGGCGCGTGGCAGGGCTGACTTTATCTTCACGCGCATGCAAAACAATTTACCGCCCGTTATCGGCACGACGAATCGCTCCCAGCAAATGCACGAAATCGATTATAAGGTTTACGGCGACGATTTGCAGTTTGTGGAAGTCGAACTCGACCCCAACGAGGCCGTCGTCGCCGAAGCCGGCGGAATGATGTATATGGACGACGGCATCGAGATGGAGACCATCTTCGGCGACGGTTCGCAACAGAACAGCGGTTTCATGGGGGCGCTGATGGGAGCGGGAAAGCGTCTGCTCACGGGCGAATCGCTGTTCATGACCGTGTTCCAGAATCGCGGTGTGGGGAAACGCAAGGTCGCTTTCGGCGCGCCGTATCCCGGCAAAATTATCCCGGTGCATCTCGCGGAACTGGGCGGGGAAATCTGGGCGCAAAAGGATTCCTTTTTGTGCGCCGCCAAAGGCGTGAGCGTGGGCATCGCTTTTAACAAACGGATGGGCGTGGGCTTGTTTGGCGGCGAAGGCTTCATCATGCAACGACTACAAGGCGACGGCTGGGCGTTCATGCACGCGGGCGGCACGATCATCGAACGTCAGCTCGCGCCGGGCGAAGTGTTGCGCGTGGATACAGGTTGCGTCGTCGGGTTTCAGCCGACGGTAGATTTCAACATCGAATACGTGGGCAAAATCAAATCCGCCCTGTTCGGCGGTGAAGGTCTCTTCTTCGCCACACTGCGCGGCCCGGGTCGCGTGTGGTTGCAGTCGCTCCCACTGAGCCGCCTCGCCGATCGTTTGTATGCCGCCTCGCCCAAAGCGGGTGGCAGCCGACGCGGTGAAGGCTCAATTCTCGGTGGCCTGGGTGGCCTGCTCGACGGCGATAATAGCTAACCAAATCCATTAGCCGCGGCGCGTTTTCTCCGCTTGGCGGAACGTTCTTAGCGCAGTAGGTTCCGCGCCGTGAATCGAACAGGCAGAACAGTAAGTTGGTCGGTGTGGATCGGCGTTGCGCTTGTGACGGCAATGCTGGCGCTCGCACTGATGCTGGCGAAACTTCAATCAGCGCGCTTAGTGCAACCACCTGAGTTGCCCGTCATCAGCCAGGTTTCCCCTTTTGCCCTCACCAATCAGCTTGGCCAGCCGGTAACGCTGGAGTCGATCAAGGGCCACGTCTCGGTGGTCGACATTATATTTACGCGTTGCGCAGGACCATGCCCCTTGATGACGCGGAGGCTGCGCGAATTGCAAGATGCGCTGCCCGCCGCGAGCAAGGCACAGCTCGTCACGCTCACCACGGATGCCGATTACGACACGCCTGCCGTGTTGCACAAATATGCCGAAAAGTTCGGCGCAAAACCCGAGCGTTGGAGTTTCCTGACGGGTGACAAGGTAGCCATCGCGAACCTGGCGATTGATAGTTTAAAACTAACCGCCATCGAGAAAAAACCAGCCGAGCGCACAGCCCCTGCGGACCTATTTGTGCATAGCACGATCTTTGTGATCGTAGACAAACATGGTCAACTGCGTGGCTCGTTCCAGACGCAAGGCGAAATGGTTTCGTGGCCCGAGTCGAAACAGCAAATCATGGCGGCGATCAAGAAACTGGAGAGCGAGCCATGACGCTCTCCGATTTGCCCGCGCTCAACGCCTGCTTAAACGCCACCAGCGCCGTGCTGCTCACCGCTGGCTACACCTTCATCAAACGCAAGAACGAGCGCGCGCATCGGAATTGCATGGTGGCCGCGCTGGTTACTTCGACATTGTTCCTGGCGAGCTATCTCTATTACCACTTCCACGCGGGACGCACCGTTTTTCCCGAGAACTGGTTCAAGCCGATTTACCTCATCATCCTGCTCACCCACACGGTGCTCGCGGTGGTTATCGTTCCGCTGATCATTGCGTCCGTGGTTCAGGCGATTCGACGGCGGTTCGAATCGCACAAGAAAATTACTCGCTGGACGTGGCCGCTATGGATGTATGTCTCAGTGACAGGCGTGGTGATCTACCTGCTGCTCTACCAGATTTTTCCGCCTGCCAGAACGTAGCGCGCTGTGAGCAAACTCCTCGCCTAGCTAAGGAGGAAACCCGCACACGCGCTGCTTCTGGCTGCAACGGAGAATTCAGAACGCGCACATCGTATCCAGGACGGCTTTGATGCGCGGGACTTCATGCGTGCGGAACAAATCTGCTTTGCCAAGCGCGGCGAGCATTGCCATGAACGGCTCGGCGCAGCGGACTTCCTCGCCAAAATACTCGAACGCATGCGGCAACGCGTGGCAAACCGGAAAGCCCAGTGTGCGCAGCCGGAAGGTGTTCAGAAAAACATTCATTTGATGCCTCACGCGCACCGCACTGTCCTGCAAGTTGCGATAATAAAAGCCGAGGCCGGGATCAATGAAGATGCGTTCAACGCCGCAGCGCGTAGCCGCTTCGATCTGTCGTGCAAAATAATTGTGCATCATCGCCGTGGGATCCGCGCTGAAATCGAAATCAACCACTGCACGGACATTTTTCCCCTGCACGTAGCAGATGATCACCGCCGCATCGTGATCCGCGACCATCCGGAACAATTCGTCATTTCGATCCGTGCCGGTGAGGTTCAGGACGTTCGCACCGGCTTCGAGGCAGGCGCGTGTCACGGCGGGTTCGTATGTCTCCACCGAGACCAAAATGTTTGCGTCGCGCAACGCCCTGACGACCGGGAGCAGTTTGGAGTTTTGCCCTGTGTCATCTACGCGCGCCGCATGGGCTAGGGTTGACTCGGCGCCGATGTCTACGATGTCCGCTCCTTGCGCGGCGAGGAGATGTCCGCGCTGAATGGCGCTTTCTGTCGTAAGACAAACACTCTCGCGATACCAGGAATCGGCGGAGAGATTGATCACGCCCATGATTGATGGACGCGAGTTGAAGTTGAACGCCTTCCCGCCGATGGAGAATTCCTGCACGCGCGCTGAAGCTGCTGAGCGATGTTTTTCCAGCAGTTCGGCGAGATGTTCCAGGGTGAGCACGCGGGCAAATCGTAATTCCTAAATTTCAAAGCGCAAATGGAAGATGGCGCGCCCGGCGTGAGTCGAACACGCGACCACCTGCTTAGAAGGCAGGTGCTCTATCCAACTGAGCTACGGGCGCACTTGGTTCGCGAACTTGTATGCTGCATTTCCCGGGAGGCGTATTTCGCACGGCCCTAAGTAGCAGGCAAGCTCATTCTTTCCACACAGACCGAGAAGTCGTTTTCAACCTTCATTGACGATATGCGGCTTCTCATCTACCTACCCCTTCCCAAACTGCGGCGTTTGGATTTGCGCCGAGCAGCAGGCGTGGCACACTCCGGCGCTCGTTATGAAACTGAAAAAGCTCGAACTCTGGCAGCGCTTCCAAGGATTTTATCGCGAATATCCCTCAGCGGGCCTAGCAATGGATTTTAGCCGGATGGATTTCACACCGGAATTCTTGGCACGGATGGAACCCGCCGTCCAACGCGCGCTGGAGGCCATGGAGGCCGTTGACAAGGGGGCCATCGCAAATCCCGACGAGAAGCGAATGGTGGGTCATTACTGGTTGCGTAATCCCGCCTCGGCGCCAACGGCGGAGATCGCTAAGGAAATTGAAACAACGCTAGCGGCCATTAAGCAATTTGCCGCTGAAGTTCACGCGGGCAAAATCGCGGGTTCGGGGGGAGCCTTCCGGAATGTTTTGATTGTTGGCATCGGGGGCTCGGCATTGGGTCCTCAGTTCGTCGCCAATGCCCTCGGCCATCCCAAGCACGACAAAATGCGCCTCTATTTCTTAGATAACACTGACCCCGATGGGATGGATCGCGTATTTGAGACATTGGATAACGCGCTCGGGCAGACTCTGTGTATCGTTATTTCCAAGTCGGGGGGCACTAAAGAGACCCGCAATGGTATGTTGGAGGTTAAGTCTGTCTATGAGCGTGCGGGACTTGAGTTTGAACGCCATGCGGTGGCTATCACAATGCAAGGCAGCGAACTTGACAAATTATCTGCCAGTTGGATTCGTCGGTTCCCGATGTGGGACTGGGTCGGCGGGAGGACAAGCCAGCTATCGGCGGTTGGGCTGCTCCCAGCGGTGTTACAAGGTCTGGATTTGGAAGCGTTGCTGGGTGGAGCGCGAGTTTGCGATCAAATTAACCGCGCGCGTTCCACCTCTAGTAATCCAGCCGCGATGCTGGCATTAGCTTGGTATTATGGTAGCAATGGCCGTGGCGAAAAAAACATGGTCGTGTTGCCCTATAAAGATCGGCTGGAGCTGTTCTCGAAATATCTTCAGCAATTAGTCATGGAGTCACTCGGCAAGGAACTTGATCTGGGTGGCCATTGCGTCAACCAGGGTCTGACGGTCTTTGGCAATAAAGGAGCTACGGATCAGCATTCCTACATTCAACAACTCCGGGATGGTGTTGACAATTTCTTTGCCTTGTTTATTGAAGTCTTGCGAGATCGAAAGGGTCCGTCTATGCAGGTCGAGCCGCAAACAACATCGGGTGACTTCCTTCAGGGATTCCTCCTTGGCACGCGAGAAGCACTTTACGAAAATGGACGTCGTTCGATCACAATAACCGTTCCCGAAGTAAGTCCATTTGTCGTGGGGTCGTTAATTGCCTTATTTGAGCGCGCGGTTGGAATTTACGCTGCCTTGGTAAATATCAACGCCTATCATCAACCTGGCGTCCAAGCAGGGAAATTGGCTGCCGACTCCATCATAAGACTGAAGCTCAAAATAATCACATACCTAACCCAAAATTCCGGGTCAAGCTTCACCGCAGAAGCTATCGCCAAAGCTATCGGCGAACCCTCCGAGGTTGAATCAGTGTTTAAGCTTTGCGAGCACCTTGCCGCCAATCCTGATCGGGGTTATGCCAAAACTGCGGGAGACAGCTTTATCGGTGCAAAATACGGACGCAACTAGATGTTCGTATATCCCAAAAAATACGACGTAATCGTCGTCGGAGCCGGGCATGCCGGTGTTGAGGCTGCGCTGGCTAGCGCGCGAATCGGGTGTCAGACTTTGATGCTGACCATCAATCTCGATACCATTGGGCAAATGTCCTGTAACCCAGCGATCGGAGGCTTAGCCAAAGGGCATCTAGCAAGAGAGATTGACGCGCTCGGAGGGGAAATGGGCAAAGCCACGGACATGACGGGGCTTCAATTCCGGATGCTGAATACAAAAAAGGGCCCAGCCGTCTGGGCGCCACGCGCCCAAGCTGACAAAAAGGCTTATCAGTTTTATCTAAAGTGGATTTGCGAACGCCAGCCAAATTTGGATATTAAACAAGGCCAGACAGCTAAGATTCTTCACAGGGGGGGTGAGGTGATCGGAGTTGAAACAACCCTCGGTGTTCAGTTTCTCGGAACGACTGTGGTGGTAACGACTGGGACATTTCTCAGAGGTCTAATGCATATTGGTTTCAACCAACAAAGCGGCGGACGGTCTGGCGAAGCAGCGGCCATGAATCTGTCCGACTCACTTATTTCCAGCACATTGGGATCCTAAGCTTAGAATTCCACGTGGACAAGTTGTCGCGG
>JADMIO011366993.1_pt1 | contig 129662 bp, 122 predicted proteins | sample 8958161 | NCBI WGS metagenome assembly JADMIO01 (sample SAMN16585339, study PRJNA669376) | soil metagenome | isolation source: Crop rotation soil | place: USA: Cullars Rotation, Alabama | collected 2011
CCGCGACTTCAAGTCACGTGAATTCCAAGCTTCGGATCCCACTGTGCTGGAAAGAGCGATTTCCGCTTGCCTCGCTTATATTGCATCACTGAAGTTCGCGAGATGACGCGGAGCGAACCGATCCGGGCGATTTCGCCGATCAGTTCATCCGTCAATCCGTCCGAGAAGTACTCCTGCGCTGCATTACCGGAAAGGTTCTCGAGCGGCAGCACGGCGATGGACTCGATCCGCCGGGGCAGGAACCGGTACCCGAGTACGGCGGCAGCGGCGCCGCAGGCCGCGATGGAGCCGTAAAGAATCGTGCGCCGGGACGTTCCGGGCGGGGCAGGCTGGGTCACGGCAGGCTCGCCTGCAGCAGGTTGGGCCGCGATCGCTTCCACCGGCACGAGGAATCGGTACCCGCGCTGCGGTAGAGTCTCGATAAATCGCGGATTCTCGGCGTCGTCGCCCAGGGCCTCGCGCACCCGGTTGATGGCCTTATTCAGACCGCGGTCAAAATCGACGGTGACGCCGGCCGGCCACAATCGCTTCTGCAGATCCTCCCGGGTAATCACCACGCCGGGCCGCTCCACGAGGGCGATGAGCACCTGGAATGGTTGCTCCTGCAGTTTGATCCGGACGCCGTCGTGGCGCAGTTCTCCCGAGGCCGGATCGACCTCGAAATTACCGAAGCGAAATGGTGTTGCCCATTGCTCCAAAGCCAAGCTTGCGTCCCAGACCCAAACTATAACACCTGCAATATTCTGCTGATTCTAATAGGGAAGACGATCGCCACTCAGAAGGAACATGCTCGCCATTGTCCTGAAAGCCGTGGAAGCCGCATGGTCGGGACGCGACCAAAGGAGGTCCTATGAAACACTTCACTCTCTTCGTTCTTTCCCTGGCTGGCGCGCTCGCCCAGGCCCCCGCGCCCGGAATTCAAGCGGCGATCAACGTGCCCGAAAAGGCCGTGCCCTCGGTGAACCAGACACTCGAAGGCACCTGGCTGCTGGAACTGCGCCGTCCGGGCGCGCCCCCCACCCTGCTGCCGACTCTGAATGTCATTACGTTCCTGCCCAACGGCACGGCCATTGCCTCCACTGGGGATGGCACGCAGGCGACCAACCATGGCCTCTGGATTCGCGTGGGCGACCGCCGATTCATGGGGACGATGTATACGATGGTCTTCAACGAAGCTCGGGTTTTCACGAGTATGACGAAGGTGCGTATCAATACGCTGCTGAGCGCGGACGGCAAAACGGTGAAGGGCACCACCGAAGTCGCCGTCTTGGATCGGGATGGCAAGGTGATGGCTACGATTCCGGGCGGCACCTACACGGGAGTCCGTCTCAGCGCCGAGATCCCGGCCGACTTTTACGCCTTCCAGGCGGTCGAGTAAGCGGAGGTGGGGCTGCTTCTCGGCGGCCCCCAATCTGCCATAATCGACGCCATGATCGCTGTGCTTGTCTTGTTCGCCGCCGCTGAGATCCACGGCTACATCTCGGACGAGGCCTGTGGCTGGAACAACGCCCGGCCCGGCAAGGAGGCGCAGGAATGTGCCCGCAAGTGTGTCGCCGCCGGTTGGCCGCCGGTCATGGTGCCTGATGGCGGGATGAAGGTCCTGGCGATCCACAGTAAGGCCGATCAGCAAACCGTAAAGGCTTTCGTCGGTGAACACGTGACCATTACCGGCGAAGTGAAGGGCGAAACGTTGACGGTGAAGGCCATCCGGAAGTCCGCCCCACCGCCTAAGTCCTAGACGGCATTCTGCCGATAGCCCTTTGATGGATCGCTCCCGCCGCAATGGCCTCATCGGCTGCACGCTTTTGGGGCTCGCGATGCTCGGCATCTGGGGCTACCAATTCCGCGGCCGTATCCTGCACGGTGAGAACGACTTCCTACAGCTCTATGCGGGCGCTCGGTTGGCGGGAACGCCCCTCCTCTATGACATTTCGGCCAACCAGCGCATTCAGCTCGAGGTACGCAATATTCATGTCGAAGGCGTTTACTACACCAGGCTGCCGTTCTATGCGTGGCTGCTGAGCCCGCTCGGCCGTTTACCCTATCTGTCGGCCTATGCGACCTTCCAGTTGCTTTGTCTCGCCGTCTTCGGCACGTTCCTCTATCAGTTCGCGCGGCGCTATCCGGAGACGCTGGTACTGGCGTCCATGTCGGCGCCGGTCTTCGTCAACTTCGCGAACGGCCAGGATGCAGCCACGGTCGCGGCTCTGGCGGGTCTGGCCTATCTGTTAGCGGAGCGCCAGCGCGACTTCGGCGCTGGCCTTCTGCTGAGCCTCTGCGCCATCAAGTTCCATTTGCTGGTCCTGCTGCCGATCGCTCTGATCGCGCATCGCCGCTGGCGCATTCTGGGAGGCGGGCTCGCCGGGGGCACGGTGTGGATCGCCGCAAGCTTTGCCACCGCTGGTTGGGACTGGCCGCGCCGGTATCTTGACCTGCTGGCGAACCCGATCCTCCATCCGTCACCCGAACTGATGCCGTCCTTCCACAACGTCGCCGATGCGTACCAACTTGGGCTAACGCTCGAAATCGCCTTCGGCCTGACTATCGCAGCCTTGGTAGCCTGGACGGCCGCACGCAGCAACTTCGCCACGTCCTATGGACTCGCGCTCGCCGCCGGACCGCTGGTCTGCCACCATGCCTACAGTCAGGACCTCACCTTACTCATTCCCGCCGCGGCCATCTTCGTCATCGGTGATGCGCCAAAGGTTCTGCGATCGCTCAGCTTCATAGCAGCGCTGCCGCCGGTCTGCTTCCTTGCGCTTGTAGGACGCCCTTACAGCTTGGTCATCACCGGCCTCTTGTGCGCCATGGTGCTTGCGGCAGCATGGCCGGTGATGCGGCGACAAAGGTCTAAACTGGAAGCGACGGATGCGCACTCTTTCGAAGAAGACTCAGTACACCTTGCGGGCCATGTACGCGTTGGCCCGGAATTACGGTAGAGGCCCCACGCTCATCGCCAAGCTGTCGAAGGAAGAGTGCATTCCCCAGGACTTTCTGGAGAATATCCTGTTGAACCTGAAGCGCGAGGGCCTGGTCGACAGCAAGAAGGGTAAGGGCGGCGGCTACTCGCTGTCGATCGATCCCGACAAGCTCACGATGGGCACCATCATTCGCCTGGCGGAGGGACCGCTCGCTCCCCTGCCTTGTGCCAGCGAAACCGCCTATCGCCGCTGCGACGAGTGTACGGACGATCGCTATTGCGGCACGAAGCTCGTGATGCGCGAAGTCCGCGATGCGATCGCCGGCATTCTCGACAACACGACGCTTGCGCAGGTCTGCCATCGCGTCGACGAGGCTCGTGCGGATGCTGCCGCGCAAGAGGTCGAGTCGCTGATGTACTACATCTGACGGCGCCGGCCTTCGGCGCGCTTCAACCCCAGCCACCAGGCGCCGATATTTACGAGCATCATGACTGCTAGAGTAATGGCGCCGGGCAGGTCGTTTAGTATCAGGGTCATCTTGATTCCTAGAGGCTCACAAATGCCATCCGGATCGCCTTCAGCTTAGCCGCCGCGTGCCTGCTTTGAGCGTCCGTCACGGCGCGTCGCACATATTGGCGAAGGCTCAGGTTCTTTAGCCTCGCGAGCCGGCGAATGGAGCCGAGTTCAGACTCGGGGAGAAGAGCCTCGAGGCGTTTATTCAAGCTGCGCACTTCTTGCCCCAAACCAACGACATCCGCGGCGCCATCGCCAGGACATTCGGATCCACCACGGCTCGCGCCATCTGGGCCAGCCGCCGATCCAATTCTTCTCGCGTGATCAACCCGGCATCGACAAATGCCGGACCCGCCTCTTCCACGCTCCACTTCAGGAGCAGCCCCGTGGCTCCGGCACGCTCGGCCGGCTGATGGACGCGCAGGCCGAGCGAGGTAAAGCCGGCGTGCGCCACCAGATGAGCGAGCCGGTTCTCGATCGAATAGTCGACGCCGCGGATCGGGCCGAGGCCGCGCCACAACTGGGCAAAGTCATCGAGCGCGGTGGGCGGAACGCTGTAGGCCGAGGCGAGGTCGCCGTCCTCGACGACAATGATGCCTCCGGGCTTCAAGACGTCCCACATCTCGCGCAGGCAGGCTGCAGGATCCGGCAGGTGAAGCAGGAGGAAACGGCAGTAAACGAGGTCGAAACTGTTGCGGGGCAGGCCGGTGTTGCACGCATCGGCGGCGACGAACATGGTCCGCGTCAGGCCTCCGAGATCGCACCACTCAGAGGCCTGTTCCACTTGCTCTGGGTTTGCATCGACGCCGGTGACGCTGCCCGCCGGACCGACGATCGAACCCAGCAGGCGAGTCATGGTTCCCGTGCCGCAGCCAAAGTCCGCCACGTGCATGCCGGGTTTGAGCCCAGCCTCCAGCAGCACCTGCCGTCCCGTGGGCGAATAGATACCGTGAAGGACGTTGAGGCGCCCGACTGCATTGATGCCGGTGGCGAGAGCGTATTCGCCCGCTGGCGCGACTGCCGTGGTTCCCATGATGTCTCCTGTCACTTAGTAGCGCGAGACTCAGGGCAAAAGCGGCTCAACGAATTTCAAATTTTCGTATGAACTTGGCTAGAACATCGTATTGCTGTTGGCGGTTTGCTCCGGAATAACTTGCAGCACGTCCCAGTGCTCGACGATCCGGCCCGCGTCATCAAGACGGAAAATGTCGATGCCCGCCCAATCATGATCGTTCGGCCAGTGCTGAAAGCAGTGCAGCGCCACGAGGTCGCCCTCAGCGAGGACGCGTCGGAATTCGACCCGCTTGCCCGGGTACTCAGTAGCCATCCGCGTGAAGTATTCGATGAATGCCTCTTTGCCGTCGGCCACCGCCGGATTGTGCTGGATGTAGACATCGCCGGCGTAGCGTTCGATCGCCTCCGCTGGCTTGCACTGGTTGAACATCAAGTCATAAAAGGCGACGACGTTTTGTTTGTTTCGTTCGAGTCGATCGATCATTGCTGTCTTGACAACCAACAACTCCCCGAATAAGCTAAAAGAGTAATGACGCAGTATTATACCAACGGCAAAGACGACGGCGCGATCATCTAATCGCACCGAGTTAGCTGATTGGCATAACATTCGTCGAAGCCGCACCACCAACCGGAACAGTGAACCCAATAGGGTTGGTAGTCTCGTAGGGAGCGAGGGTGCGCTGTAAACGCATTGGTCCTTGTGACTCCTGTGTGCTCGACTCACACCCAACCCACCACTCCTTGTACTAAGGATTGGGCTAGAATTAGGGCTTAGACTGGAGCATCCCTGCAAAACAACATCAACACGAACCAGTCCTTTGACGCGAACCAGTAAGCGGCGTAAGGGCTTCCCTTCCGGGACGCACGTCAAACGTGGAGTGCGTGTCGTCCACGGCGATAAAGAGATATTGGAAAAACTGGGGCGGAAGGATCCGTGTCCCTGCGGATCCGGCCGTAAGTTCAATAAATGCTGCCTTCGGCAAAGGACAGCATGATGGCTCGAATCGCGATCACTTTTTTCAGGGAATAACCAAGGGAGGGGGGAGCCTTGGCTCTCTCTTTTTCACCTGATTCAGAGGAGAGCTGATGTCCGATATCGTCTGGGAAACGACCCATTTCGTTGATGCCAAAGTCAGTCCCCAGTTTGCCTTCGCTTACATGGCCAATGTCGCGAACTGGATTGATCCGCCGGCAACGTTCGAGATGGATGGTCCCTTCGCCGCGGGCACCCGCGGCCGGACCATGATGCCGGGCCAGGAGACGCGGGAGTGGCGGCTGCGGGAAGTGGTCGACGGCAAGTCCTATGTCCTCGAGATGCCTCTGGACGGCGCGGCGCTGGCCTTCGAGTGGCGTTTTGACGAGTGCCTCCGCGGCGCGCGTCTCAGGCAGCACATCGTGCTGACCGGCGAGAAAGCCGGCGACTACGTCGAGCCGATAAGTGCCGCATTCGCCAACAATCTGGCAGCGGGGATGATCAAGGTGGCGGAGGCGATGGAGAAATCAGCCGCGGATGCGCGATCCTAAGGAGCATGTGGATCCCGATCCTGCTCCTCGCTGCCGATATCACCCCACAGAACGTCACTAAGCTCACCGTCGCCTGGACCTATGCCAGTCTCGGTCTGCATCAACCGAAGCGAGGCCGCCCCTCTGCCTTCGAAACGACTCCCGTCTACGCGAATAACATGCTCTATGGCACGTCGGCGATCGGCCGCGTCTTCGCGCTCGACCCGGCTACGGGTAAAGAGCTGTGGAGCTTCGATCCAAAGATCAACAAGGAAGCCGGCTATGGCGACTTCACCAATCGCGGCGTCACCTATTGGCCAGGCGGACTCGTCATCACCGTCTCTGTCGATGCCCGCCTCTTCGCGCTCGACGCCAACACCGGCGCACAAAAGTGGGCTGTCAATCTGCGTGAAGGGCTCCGCAATGCTCCCAAGGAGTTCACCGAATACGAGGAGACCTCACCGCCCTGCATTTTGGGCGACGTGATCATCGCCGGCGCGGCCATTGCCGACAACGGATGGACTGATGGAGCCTCCGGCGAAGTCCGCGGCTTCGATGTTCGCACCGGCAAACTGCTGTGGACCTGGGACCCAATCCCCAACAGCAAGACCGGCGGCGCCAATGCCTGGTCCCGCATCGTTGCGGATCCAGCCCGCGGGCTGGTCTTCGTTCCCACCGGATCCGCCGGCCCGGACTACTACGGTGGCATGCGTAAGGAAAAGAATCATGCCAACTCCGTAATAGCGCTCGAAGCCAAAACCGGCAAAGTGCGCTGGGCCTTCCAGACCATTCACCATGACATTTGGGATTACGATGTCGCGGCGCCGCCGCTGTTGCTGAAGGTGAAGGGGCGCGACGCGGTTGCGGTCGGCTCCAAATCCGGCAATCTCTTCCTGCTCGATCGCGATACTGGAAAGCCGCTCGTCCCGGTTGAAGAACGTCCGGTTCCCAAGAGCGACGTTCCTGGCGAAGAGACCTCGCCGACGCAGCCGTTCGCCACTCTGCTGGTGCCGACGACGTTCACCGCCTGGGGACCCACTCCCGAGGCCAAGAAATGGTGTGAGGAGACAGTCAGCAAGCTGCGTTACGAGGGTGCGTTCACGCCGCCGTCAGTTCAGGGCACGCTGGTCTATCCGGGCAACATCGGCGGCATGCATTGGGGCGGTATGGCCTACGATGCGGGGCAGAACATCATTGTCACGCCGGTAAACAATCTGCCGGCGATCGTCAGGCTGATTCCGCGAGAGCAATATACCAACGCCCAAAAGACCGATAAATTCTCGATGGAGTTCGCGCCGCAATGGGGCACTCCGTACGGTATGGCGCGGATGCTGCTGCTCTCACCAGACCGAATGCCTTGCAACGCACCGCCGTGGGGGACTCTGGCTGGTGTCGACGCGAATACCGGTAAAGTGAAATGGCAAGTGCCGCTGGGCAAATTCGGCAAGGAACCCGGTATGGTGAATCTCGGCGGACTGATCACCACGCCCACCGGACTGACCTTCGTCGGCGCCACACTCGACGGCTACTTCCGTTCTTTCCGCACCTCTACCGGCGAACTGCTTTGGGAAACGAAGCTGCCGGCCAGCGCGCGCGCCACGCCGATGACTTATACGCACAAGGGCCGCCAGTACATCGCGATCGCCGCTGGCGGGCACGATCCCAAGTTCGGTCCGCTGGACGACAAGCTGGTCGTCTTCGCCCTGCCATAGTCGTCTGGTATGCAGACCGATTTATGGGTTTCGCAGCATACCAGCCCACAACGTAAGTTGTGGGACAGCGATAACGCCATAAGCGATTGTAGTCAGATCCCACAACTCACGTTGGTGGCTGGAAATAAAAAGCTGCAAGCCCACACCGCCGTCGTTCAAACCACCAAGACTGAGGAGCGATTTCAGCCAGAGCTCAGAACAAACCGGACAGCGGCAGGGCTTGCAGCCCGAGGAGATAGACAAAGGATTCTACTTCGTCTCCCCATATTGCACGCCAACTACCAAAACATCGCCCTATCTGAATCAATCACTTACAACGTGTGGGCTGTGTCCTTCATGATCGAAAGTCAGCACAGGTGGTGGTATTCAGCCACTCTCCACACTTAGGAGGTGCCAAGCGTCTACCCTAAAGACATGCCCGGCTGGACCCTCCTTGCGCTCACCCTGGCCCAGACCCTCGCCCCGCCACCTGCCATTCCCGAACCCAAAACCGCGATCGCGGGCCGCGTGCTCGACTCGAATACCGGCCTCGGCATTCCTCGGGCTAACGTCTCGCTCAAAGCCCTCGATGCCAAAGCCGGACCCGCAGTCTGGATGCGCACCTCGAACACCGGTGACTTCTCCTTCGACAACCTTCAGCCCGGCCTTTACACCGCGAGCGCTGAACGTTCCGGCTACAGCGGCACCGTCAGCACCGACCTGACCATCGGCACCCAGCGCCGCATCTATGTGGAGAAAGACCAGAACGTCACCGACCTGGTGATCCGGTTGGCGCCGCACTCCGTTATCACCGGCAAGGTGACCGACGACTCTGACGACCCCGTTGCGTTTGCCGCCGTCCACGCGCTGAGGTGCACCTATACGAGCTACGATCCGGTCTGCGAAACCGCCAGCATGGGCATCACGAATGATCTTGGCGAGTATCGGCTCGCCTATCTTCCGCCCGGACGCTACCTCGTCCGCGCCGAGAACTCCGCGTATCGCGAGAACCTCACGCCCGGCAATGCAGTGGGTAAAGACGCGGATTCGCAGTTGGTCAGCACTTACTTTCCGCAAACCGCCGATCCCATCGCCGCCAGCGTCATCGACCTTGGGGCTGGCAAGCAGGTCGGGGGCATCGAAGTCCGGCTGCAGCGGGCCACTGTGCACGAAGTTCAAGGCCGCACGAATCCCATCTTGAGCGGCGTCACCGTGGAGTTTGTTTCCTCCTGGTTCGGCAAGGCGCAAAACCCCTATCGCCAAACCGCCATTACGGACGGCGAGGGCCGCTTCACCATCAAAGTGCCCGCCGGACCTTACACCGTGATCGCGCAGAGCAAGGAGACGAACCAGCGAACGCTCGAGCATCGCAGCCGTTTGCGTGTGCGCGGCGATCTCGAGAACTTCGTAGTGCCGCTTACGCCTTTAGCCGGACTGCAAGCGACAGTGATGTGGCCCGAGTCCGGGCCATCGCCCAACCTCCGCATTGACCTGCGTCCGCTGCCCGGTCAATCGCTCACCACCGGCGCGTCAGGCACCTTCGATCAGCTCAACAGCTCCATGCTCGAGAACATCGCTGCCGGTGAATACGCCCTGCGTTTCTCCGGCTTGCCAACCGAACGCTACATCAAGGCCGTTCGTGTAGGAGGCATTGATGGCCAATCGGTGATGGTCGGCACCGGGTCGCGCGTCAGTATCGAAGTGGAAGTCGCTGAACCCGCTGCATCGCTCGAAGGCGTTGCGGTCGATCGTTTTGGCAAGCGTATGGCCGCTACCCAAGTCCTGATCTGGAAGGCGGGCAGTGGCACCGCACGCACCGTCCTCGCCGATGGCGCAGGTGAATGGCGCCTCGGAGGACTCGGCCCGGGCGACTATCGCCTCCTCGCCGTCGAAATGCTCGACACCGATCCGGACCCGGCGTGGTTGTTGCGCCAGGAGGCCATCGCTGAGCCGGTTACCTTGCAGGAAGGCACTCGCGCCGGGCGCATCCTATTGACGCGTCCTGCCCCTTAGTCTCGTTTTTAAATATATACTTGCTTACCGGATGCTCCGACTTACTTCGTTGCTTACGGTAGCGCTGTTCCTTCCCCTGCTCGCTCAGGAACCCGACCCATCTGCCGGCGGACCTCCGGGTCGCCCGGGAGCGCGCCGGGGTGGTGGCCGCGGCGCAGCCGGCACCCGCGAATTTCTGGGCCTCGGTCCCGCGCCCGATGCGGCCGCGGCGAAAAAGGGCGAGCCCCTCTACAAGCAAAATTGCGCCGCCTGCCATGGCGCGGACGCCCGCGGCGGACAGGCACCGAACCTGGTACGCTCCGTGCCCGTCCTGCATGACGAGAAGGGTGAAGAGGTCGGGCCGATCGTCAAGAACGGACGTCCGGGCATGCCGCCGTTTCCCGCGCTCTCGGCGGATGACGTTTATCACATCACGCAGTATCTGAAAATGCAGGTCGAGCTAGCCGCCAATCGCGGCACGTATGGACAGACTTACGGCGACCTTCGCAATAAAGTCACTGGCGACCCGCAAGCCGGCGCCGCCTTCTTCAAGACGAACTGCGTTTCCTGCCACGCCGCCACGGGCGACCTCGCGAAGATCGGCGCAAAGTTCCAGACTGCTCAGCAACTGCAGCAGCGCTTCCTGTGGCCTGCGTCCCTTGGACCCGCCAAAGTCACCGTCACTACGCCTGACGGCAAGACCGTTACCGGCAACGTGAGCCGTCAGGACGACTTCCATCTCTCGCTCTACGATGCCGCCGGCGACTATTACAACTGGCCAATCGACAAAATCAAGGTGGCCACCGAAGACAAGCTCCAAGGCCATCGTGCGCTGTTGCCCAAGTACTCGAACGCCGACATCCATAACATGACTGCCTATCTGGTGACCTTGAAATGAGGTTCCTCCTCGCCCTCCTCCCCTGCCTCGCGTTCGCTCAGTTTCTTGACCCTAAAGCGCTGAAACTCTTTGACCCGCCATCCGGCGTTTGGCCCACTTACAACGGCGATTACTCAGGCCGCCGTTATAGCGAACTCACGCAAATCAACCAGTCGAACGTCGACCTTCTCAAGATCGAGTGGATCTACCGTATCCAGGGCATCGGCCCACAGCGGGGTGTCGGCAACCCGACCATTAAGTCGACGCCTCTGCTCGTCAACGACATTCTCTACTTCACGATTCCCGATCACGTCTTCGCGGTTAGCGCGCGCACCGGCGAGCAGCTTTGGCAATACGATTTCGAAGACAAAGGCGGCCACCTGGTTGGCCAACGCGGCGTCGCGATGTACGGAAAGTGGCTCTACTTCCTTTCGCCCGATGGCTGGTTCATCTCGCTCAATGCGAAGGACGGCAAGGAGCGGTGGCGCAAGAAGATCGCCGACGAGAAGCTGCAATACTTCACCACCATCGCGCCGATCATCGTCAAGAACCACGTCATCGTCGGTGTGGGCGGCGACGCCATGGATGTACGCGGTTACCTCGAGTCGCGCGACCCGGAAACGGGCGAAGTCCAATGGAAATGGTGGAGCCAGCCGCTGAAGATGGGCGACCCGGGTTCCGAGACCTGGCCGAACCAGGCCGCGATGGACCACGGCGGCGGCATGACCTGGCTGCCTGGCACCTATGACCCTGAGCTCAACCTCATCTACTGGGGGACCGGCAACGCCAACCCTGTTTTTGCGGGCCAAAGCCGCAAAGGCTCGAATCTCTACACCGCTTGCCTCGTGGCGCTCGACGCCGATACCGGCAAGCTCCAATGGTATTTCCAGGCGTCGCCGCACGACACGCATGATTGGGACAATGTCGAGACGCCGGTGCTCTTCGATGCAAAGATCGACGGCAAGCCGCGCAAACTGCTCGCGCAGGGTTCGCGCGCCGGATGGTTCTTCGTCCTCGACCGCACCAATGGTAAAAATCTCGTCTCGAAGCCGTTCACCGGTACGGGCAACTGGGCGAAGGGGGTCGACGCGAAGGGCCAGCCGATTCCCGATCCCGACAAGGAGCCCAAGGTCGACGGCTCGATGATCGACATGCCGGCGATGGGCGCCACGAACTGGCAATCGCCGAGTTACTCGCCGCAGACGGAGATGTTCTATCTGAATGGCACCGAAGGCTACGGCATGGCGTATCTCTACGACACGTCGGATCATCCTGAAGGCTACGGCGGCGGTGGCGGCGGCAACTTCGATGGCAGGTCGTCGTTGTTTGCGCTCGATGTCCGCACCGGCGCGGTGAAGTGGAAGCACAGCCACGTCTCCCGTGGTTTCGGCAGCGGCGGACCCGGCGGCGGCATCCTCACTACGGCCGGCCGCCTGCTCTTCACCGGTGACACTGGAAACCTGGTGGCGTTCGATCCGGCCAACGGCAAGATCCTCTGGCATCAGCAATTGATGGCCCCATTGAGCAATGGCCCGTCGACCTGGGTGCTCGATGGAAAGCAGTACCTGATCGTCGGCGCAGGCGATTGTCTCTACGCGCTCACGTTAGCCGGACCGGCTCGACCCGCCCGCTGAGCCGCAAAAATTCGCGGGGTATATAATCCCCGAATGTTTCGGCGTACCTTTCTCTCCGGCTGTGCCGCCTTCGCTTACGCTCAGCAGCCATCTGCCGTTGCTCCCATCGTGGAGGGGCCGGTGGCGAATCAACCGCACAAAGGCAAAGTGCTGCTGGCGGTTCAGGCGCACTCCGACGATATTCCGCTGTCCGCCGCCGGGACGGTCGCCAAGTTGATCGAGGAGGGCTACACCGGCTACCTGATTCGCGCGACGAACGACGACATGGGTGACGCCCCGGGACTCGGCACGCCCGGCACGATTGGCGACCATGTTTCGGGCAACGAGCGCGACAACGCCGAAGTCGCCCGCGTGCTTGGCTGCAAAGGGAACTTCGATCTCAACTACAACAACCATCGCATGGGCGATGTGTCGCTCAATGAAGTGATCGGCCGCCTGATCCTGCTGATCCGGGCATTGAAAGCCGACACCATCGTTTGCTGGGATCCCTGGGCGCACGATGAAGAGAACCCGGATCACTACACCATTGCGCGTGCCGTGGAAGCCGCGTCCTGGATGGCCGGCCGCGCTCATGACTTTCCCGAGCAAATCGCCCTGGGCCACGCCCCTCATGCGATCCGTGAGAAGTACTATTTCGCCCGCCGTCCCGAGATCACCCGCGTCGTGGACGTCTCACGCCAGATCGACAAGGTGATCGAAGCCAATCGCGCCAATCGCGCCAAGGGTCCTGCCGGCCATCTCGGCTCTCGTCTCCGAGCCGATCTGAGTAAGCGCAATCAACGCCTGCCGTTGCTCGGCAATGACGACGCCACAGCCGAACGCGCGTACATCCGTGAATTCGTAGTCTCCCGCAGCCGGGACCTGGGCGCGAAGTATGGCGTGGCGTACGCGGAAGCGTTTCACTACATCGGCCCGGGATCCGGGCGCAACCGCGTCGACGAGTACATCCGGCAACATGCCGTGCCGAAATGACCGTCATCTGCTGATGGCACGGGCAACATCCATCTTCCAGTTCGCCCAATCATCGCGAGGCTCGGCGGCAGCCCGCGCCAACGTCCAGAGCCGAACGCGTTCGCGGTCGACCTCGAGCAGATCCGCGAACCGCTCGATCGTCCCGCGGGGATCATTGCGCAGCCGTTCTTCGCAGTTGAAGAGGTGTTGCGTCGCGTCATAGGCCGGGTCGCCGATGAATGGCTTGGGGTCGATGACGAGCCAGGGCTCACGCTTGGCGCGCAGCACGTTGCCCGCATGTAGATCCGTCGCCAGCAGAACGTCCCCCGCGGCCGGAGCCGCTAACTCGGCAAACAAACGCAGGCCTTCCGATACCAGTCCGGCGTCAGGCCAGGATTCCCGATCCGCAAGGGTGTGCTCACGCCAATTCACGGCCATCGCGCTGAGATGACGGAACCCGTGCGGCGCTGATGGAACACGCCACAATCGCCGCAGCAGCTTCGCAATGACGGCATCCTGCTCAGGCTCAGGCAGCGAGCGAAGTGCGGTACCCGGCTTACACCGTTCGAGCAGCATGGCATTCGTTGCCAGGTCGGCTTCGAGCAATTGGACAGTCGGGTCGCCATTCCAAAAGCGCAGCCCTTCAATCTCCTGCTCTCCTTCGAAGTGCGGCAGGCCGACTTTCAGCACGGCCTGTTCGCCGTTGGGCAACGCGGCGGTGGCGACCCACGAACAGCTGACTTCAGCGCCATCGAAGGGCGCGCCGAGAATCAATGCCCATTCGTCTTCGAGCCGGCGGACAGTCTCCGGCAGTCGTGATAGCCATTCCTGACCGTCCGATCGGCCTTGGCAGATCGCGGCAAGCGCCTGGGGGATGACGAACGCCATACCCCTATCATCGGTCTCCTGCGCGGAGCTGTACGGAGTGAGCGATTCACCTGTGCGTACACTGGGCTCGAAGGAGTGCTTGCGGTCCATGCCGGTTGCCGATAACGTTCGCTTGGGAGAAGGCGTAGTCCTGCACCACCCGGAATTGATGAATCTCTATGGGTGCGAGATCGGGGAACGGACCTCGATTGGTCCGTTTGTCGAGATCCAGAGCGAAGTGACGGTCGGGAAGCGCTGCAAGATCTCGTCACATTCGTTTCTTTGCAGCGGGGTCACACTCGACGACGAGGTCTTTGTCGGCCACGGCGTGATGTTCACCAATGACCGGCATCCCCGGGCGACCACTGCGGAGTGGAAGCTCGAACGGACGCACGTCGAGCACGGTGCGTCGATCGGCTCAGGAGCCGTCATCCGGTGCGGCGTAAAAATTGGCGCCTTTGCGACCGTGGGAGCGGGCGCCGTCGTAACCCATGACGTGCCGGCGGGAGCCACCGTAGCCGGTTCGCCAGCCCGATTGCTCGAGTAAGACCCGGCCGAAGGGCTTCGACTCCACCCAGGCCCGCCATCGCGCTCGACGATTGCTCGCCGCCAAGAATTGAAGGGTCTTATTATCGCGTTCATATTTGGGCGGTAAGCTCTAGCCTGCGTTGACTCTGAGGGTGGGGCCGGCTACGGCATCGCGGCCGCCCGGCGGACCTCGGCATCAACTTCGCTCGCCAGTTCCTTCGGAAGGAGCGCTCGCGCCTGGCAGCCCAAGCCGAGAACCACGAATTTCGCCTGGCTCTTCCCCTCGAACTCCACTCTGTAAACCTGCCAGCCTTCCGGATACTGCATCCTGGGCGTTGGAGTCGTGTCGGTCATCCGGCACCACGCCTTCACCGCCTTCGCCGCCTCCGGTGAAAATGCAATCGTCGTTGAGTAAGGCTGACGGAGCTCCTGGAGTTGCGCCGTGGAGTCTCTCCAGTACGTCGCCAGGTCGAAGTTCGCCGGGCGGTCAAACACTGCGGGTAGTACCACGGCGTTCGACATGCGCGAGACCCGATAGGTCCGCATGCCGGCGGCCGTCCGAGCCACCAGGTACCACACTGCCTGCTTACACACGATGCCCAAGGGATCGACGGTCCGGGCGTCACTCGTTCCATGGCGTGGTTCATAGGTGAAGGTCAGCTTACGGTCGCGCGCAATCGCGTCCTGCACGATCGGCAGCATCGATAGGTTTTCGGTGAAGGGTCGCCATCCGGTGGAGTCGACGTGCAGGCGGGCGCGAATCGACACGGCCTGAGCCTGCATGCTGGATGGCATTGCCGCCATCAGTTTGCCGAATGCCCGCTCGGCGGCAGCTGCTAAATGCGGATCGCCCAGCGCGCTCGGCTGCGCCATCAGCATGGCGCGGAGTTCGGCTTCATCCATTCCGGGCACTTCCGTTCGCCAGCCGGGATCGAGTTCCCAGCCACCCTCGGACCCTCTCAGGGCCACCAACGGAATGCCCGCACAACAGAGCGCCTCCATGTCCCGCTGCGCCGTCCGCGGCGAGATCTCCAGGCGCTCGGCAATCTCCCGGGCGGAGAGGCGTCCGTGCGCCTGCAGCAGCAGAATCTCCGAGAGTAAACGGTCAGCTTTCATGTTTTCGAGTATCTTTTCCAGAATATGACAGGAGGTGTCATATATGACGCCCTAACCTGACGTTATGGAACTAAAGAAGTATTTTCTGGAGCAGCTGGAGAAGGAGGCGGTTTCGTCGCGTAAGGCGATCGAGCGCGTCCCGGAAGGGCAGAACGGCTGGAAGCCACACGAGAAATCGATGGAGCTCGGCTATCTGGCGGCACTGGTCGCGACGATGCCCGGCTGGCTGGCGATGATGATCGACCTGGATGAGCTCGATCTTGACAGCCCCTCGGGCCAGACGTTCCGGACGAAAGCCGTGGATACCCGCGCAGAGTTGCTGCGCCTGCTGGAGGAGGGTCTGGCTAAATCACGCGCCGCGCTGGCACAAACCACCGAAGAGCATTTGATGAAGCCCTGGCGCATGGTGATGAATGGTCAGTTGCTGACCGAAGGGCCGCGCTATACGATGATCGCCGACGGCGCGCTGAGTCACATGGCTCACCACCGCGGGCAATTGACGGTTTATTTACGCCTGAACGATGCGAAGGTGCCGGCGATCTACGGTCCCAGTGCGGACGAGTGGCACTGATCGCGCGTTGCGCGCCTGCAGAATCATTCGACAGCTCCGCACCACTCACAGATGAACCTCAGCAAAACCGCGGCTGCCTGTGTCGCCGAGTAGAGGTCGAGATACTCGTCAGCCGCGTGAATATTGCCACCGCTCGCCCCCCACAGAACTGCCGGTATGCCGAACTCGTGAAAGACAAACAGGTCGCAGGGCCCCTCAATGCCGGTGACTCGTGGCCGCGCACCGAGCTGGGCTTTTGCCGCGTCACTCAGCGTCGTGACCAGCGCGTGCTGCGAGTCCAATGCCGACCCAGGCAGCCAGCGGATGGGCCAAGTGACTTGGGGCTGGAAAGAGAGAGTGGCGAGCCATTCAAAGAACTCGGCATCCACCGCGTCGACTGTCTCCCCCGGCATGGTCTGCCAATACATCTCCACCTGGCAGCGCTCAGGAACGGTGGTGGGTTCGCCTGTACCCCAGGGGCCGGTGTAGACCTTCGTGATGGAGACCGGCACCGGGTCGGGACAGCCGGAGTACAGTGGGTGCACCGTGACACGGGCGTTGCGCTGCGCCGCGAACGCGTCCACGGCCACCAGGAATTCGCGCAGTTGGTCGGCGATCCCGCGCGGGAACATGCCTTCGGTGAGAACGCCCCCCGCGCTGGCTTCGAGCGTGATGTGCGCGGTGCGGCCACCGCGTTGACCCGCACAGATCCGCAGGAACGATGGTTCCATGATCATGGCGGCATCCGGCGGCGGACTCGCCAACCGCCCGGCTAACGTCCCGTTACAACCGCCAAACTCCTCATCGACGACAGTTTCAAACATCAGATCGCCCCGTGTCGCAATGCCGAGCGCATTCATGGCTTCCAGCACGAACAGGGCAGTGCCCACGCCGCCTTTCATGTCGACGGCGCCGCGGCCATAAAGCCGCCCGTCCTGGATATGGCCGCTAAAGGGATCGCGGGTCCAAGGCTGCGTGCCGGCAGGCACCGTATCGATGTGGCCGGATAAGAGCAGCGACTTACCGCCGCCGCCAGCGCCCGCGCGGGTGGCACTGACGTTGGGACGCTGCGCATAGTCGCGGCCTGGCCAATAGAGCGGATGGCTGGTGACGCCCGGCACGGCATCGGGACGGTAGACACGCGGCGTGTATCCCAACCTCTCCAGGAACGCCGACACGTACGCTTGGCATGCGCCTTCCGCTCCGTGCGGAGACTTGTTTTCGGAGGGAATCCGCACGAGGTCGGCGACAATCGAGGCAAGCCGAGCCTCGTTCGCGGCTGCGTATTCTGAGAGGCGGTCAGCTAACTTGGACGACAAGGCCGTCATGCTACCTCCAGTTGTTGGGGCTTGAGCCGGAACCCCCGTGTAATGGCCGCCAGGTAAATCAGCCCCAGCGCCAGCCAGGTGAAACCGGCCGTCTTTGCGGCGCCGGAAAGGCTCAGCCACAAGTAAGTGCACACCAGGCCGCCCGCTAGCGGCAAGGCAAGGTCGCGCCACCATGAGCGTTGCGGATGCCGCCGGACGGCGAAATGGCTGATCAGGGCGACGTGGACGAGAATGAAACCGGTGAAAGCGCCGAAATTCAATAACTCGACGATCAACTGAAATCCTGCAAAAAACGAACCCGCCAAAGTGGCGGCGCCCATGAACCAGATGGCGCGCACCGGCGTTCCGGTGGCTGGGTCAAGATGACCGAAAACCTGGCGCGACAGAACCCCGTCGCGTCCCATGCCGAGCAACAGGCGTGAAGCTCCGGCTTGCCCCGTCATTGCACTAGCCAGGGCAGCGACTAACAGCACGAAGGTAATCCACCCCATCATGTAAGTGCCGCCGATGCGTCCGCCGACGTCGAGGATCGCCGTGTCGACAGAGGGGAAGAGCTGAAAGGCAGGCCACACCAGCGTGGCCAGATACACCGTGATCGCACAGATGACTGCCTGCGCCAGACAGACGGCAACCGTGACGAATCCCATATCGCGCGCGGGATCGCGACTGTCTTCCGCCAGCGTGGTGACGGCATCGAAACCGATGTAGGAGAGTGCTGAAATCCCCGCGCCCAGCATCAGGCCGCGCAGGGAAAACGTCGCAGGGTTGTAGATAGCCAGAGGCGACCAGAGCCCGCCGACGCCGTCTGTCGAAACGACAAAGCGGATGGCGAGAATCGCGAAGAGTACTGCCGATGCCGACATGATGGCCATCAGCCAGGTATTGGCGCGAACCGTGGTGCGGATGCCGCGAGCGTTCACCAGGGTAATCGCCAGGGTAAACAGGACGATCCAGCCCATGTACGGGATCTGCGGGACCAAGCGGTTCGCCGTCAATGCCGCATAAACCACACTCAGCAGCGGAATGAGTAAATAGTCGAGTAACATGGCCCAGCCGGCCAGAAAGCCGGCGTGCTCATTGAGTCCGCGCTGCACATAGGTGTAAGTGGAACCCGCAGCGGGAAACTCGAGCGCCATGCGGGCATAGCTGGCGGCGGTGAACAACATCGCCACCATCGCGACCAGATAGCACAGAGTCGCGTGGCCGCCTGAGGCTTGCTGCACCACGCCGAGCACCGGATAGGGCGCCGTGGGTGTGAGAATCACCAGGCCGTAGATCACCAGGTCGCGGCGTGAAAGCACCCGGAGCAGCGACTGTTCACTCTTCAAGACGCAACTCCGCGAGCCCTTGTACCGGAATCTTGTGCTGCCGCCCGAACTCCTCGATCACGGCTCGCAGACGTTTGCGCCATTCGGCGAGCCCGATGCTGCGCTCGGCGGCGAACATGTAACTGAGGTCGGCGGTACGGCCGCCCCAATGATCCTTCACGTCGTCGAGCACCTGGAAGAACTTCCGGCCATCAACGGTACGCCCTTTCGGAAACTGGCTTTTCTCGAAGATGCTGACTAACTCGCCATAGACAGTCTCGCCCTCGCGTTCGGCTTTGCCGACGCCGTTATAAGCGGCAACCAGGTGTCCCATGGCTTGTTTCGCGTGATTCTGCCGCGCCGCATCGCGAGCTCGGGCGAATGAACGCTCGGAGTCGGCCAGTGCGGCCAATAGCCGCCAATGATGCCCCGTGAAGGTTGCCAAGCCCAGCATCACTTCGAGGTTGTACTGGTTGCGCGACACCTGCCCCAGGCCTTCCTGCAAGGCATGCACGAGTTGGTCATTTTCGAGGGAACGCGCGGGCACGGCGGCCAACAATCGCCGGTATTGGGCAGAGAATCCGGGCCGGAAGTCGAGGTGCGGCATTGCCGGTAACGAAGGCGCCATCAGCGTCTGATCGTAGCGCGTCGTGCCGATTCCCTTTCCGTCGGAATTGCCATAACCGGCGCCTCGGGTGGTGGAGACCACCCGATCCCAGGACCGCTGCCAGGCGCGTGCCTGCCGCTGCATCGTCCGGTAGACTTCGATCATCCCGCCGGCACCCGGGCCGTAGAACACGCGCATGAACTCGGCGGTGTGCTGCTCCGGGCTCGGCGTTCCGGGGCGCCAGGCATAGCGTGCCGCCGCCGCCCAGCCCAGCCAGAACGTCTCCTCGTGCAGGCCGGAGTCTCCCCACGCGGCGCCGAAGACGCCGATCGGCTTCGCTTGCCAGAAGCGCCCGTTCGCCAGTTGATCATAGACGGAACGGATGCGCCCGGCAGAGAGCCCGCGCTCGAATTCCAGCGGATCGTCATCGCCGGAGGCTGCCGTATCCGCCAGGTCGCTGTCGAGCGGCAGGTGGTCAGGAAACAGAAACTCCGCGCCCTGTAGGGATACGTAGGCCAATTGGCGCATTCCCTTGCGATTCTCGATCGGGATGAAAGAGGCTTCGCCGATGACGCCATCGATCACGCCGGCTGGAATCATCTCGAGATGCTCGGCGAGCAGCGGATACTCGAGCCAGGCCAACATGCGGCGGTTCTTGGCCGCCAGATGGTCGTGAGCCCGTTTCGCAAACTCGGCCCAAGCCAGGCTGCGGTTCCTTTCGTTGTAGGGCCGCGCGCATTTGGCTCCCATCCCCGCGTAGTAGACCTCATCAGTGGAGACAAAGAAATAGTCGACGCCCTGGGTGGCTTGGATGACGTCATCGTACATGCGGAAGATGAGCTGATAGCTTTCCTCATTGCACAAGTCGATCTGATAGTTATTGCCGTCCGCCCGCAGATGAGCGTAGCGTGCATGCTTCAGGACGTAGGCCATGTGCGCGGGCGACTGAATCACCGGAACGACTTGAATGAAACGTTCTCGCCCGTAGTCGACGATCTCCTGGAGTTCGGCTGACGTATACGCGCCGGGCGCGCCAACTCCCGGCACTGAGGGGTACGCGAACTTATCCTCCAGCTCAAACCCGATCATGTTCGCTTTGAAGCGGACGGCCCAATCGAGATGGCGTTTCAAGGTCGCCATGCGTCCTTGCTGATGTTTCGCGTCCCAGTGGAGGAAGCGCAGTTGCAGCCGTGGCCAGTCTTCAATGGAAACCAGGGGGAGCTCGAGGGCGCCGGCGTGCGGCTTCAGTAACTGCAGGAAGGTCTGCACGCCATAGAGCAACCCTGCATCGCCATTGCCGGTGATCTCCACGGCGCTATCGGTGATTCGTAAACGGTAGCCTTGCGGCCGAACATCGGGATCCGTTCCGGTGTCGACGGCGTTGGGTGTTACCGCGAGTCGAATGGTCTTTGCCGATGCACCCTCGCGAAGGGCAATTCCATGAAACTCCCGCAGATCATCCCGCAAGGATCGAACGGCGATATGGCCTGGCTTCGAAACAGCCAGGCTCCACGTCGAGTCAAAGACCACCGCGCCACCGTTCAGCGATACCTTCAGCGGCGTGGGAATCACCGCGCGGCCGCTGAGCCACAGGTCGGTAGCCACCGGCGCTTGCGCAATCAATGAGCCGGCGAGCAGGAGCAGGTACGAGTAACGCATCATTGAGAAACCACGCCGCAGGTCTGTCGGATGGTTGACGGCATGGAAGTCCGCCGTGAAGCGGAGCGTCGCACGCCCGGTGATATTGAAGTTTTCGAACAGGGAAGGGTCAACATTCCAATCGCCGGTACCCCGGAAGAAGGCGCGCGCACTCCACACCACGGTGTCGGTCATCGGGGTATGCCCGATACTGTCGAAGTTCGAACCCGGTGGCCGCAGCAGCCGTGCCGAGCGCGCAGCACGGGTCAGTTCGGGATGCTGGTCAGCGGACAACGTCGCGTCCCCAAACAGATAGCGGGCCGGATTCACGCTGGGTCACGTTCCGCTGCACCCTTCTCCCATCGTGGCCCAATCGCCATCCACTTCTTGCTTTGGCCGAACGGCAGGCCGTAACTGGCATTGTAATGGACGATGGGTTGGGAGATTGCTCCCGGTTTGGGCCTGCCGTCCGGATGGCGAGAGCGAGGCGAACGCGAGTCATATCGGCTCCGGCATCTCATTTCTTGTAAATCGCAAGTAAGTCTGCGCGACACACACCGGCTGGAACGTGAGAATAGCCGATTGTGATCGCAATGTCAATGCCGGCGAGGCTGCGGAATTTGACGACGCTCCGATTGAAGGCTACACTTACTTGGTATCCAGAAGTAAGCCGTCCGACAACAACCATGTATAGCTCCCGTTCACGCCAGTCCGTCCTCCGCCCCGAATCGGTCCGGAATGCCAACAGTGCCGCCGTTCTGCAACTGCTTCGCCAGCACCATCGCTTGTCGCGCGCGGAGCTTTCGCGGCGCACCGGTCTCTCGGAGGGTACCATCTCGCGAATCGCCGCCGGCCAGATTGAGCGCGGGCTACTGATGGAGGAAGGCGCGGAGAACTCCACGGGCGGCCGCCCGGCGATTCGGCTGCGGCTGAACGAAAGCCGGTTTCTCTCGCTCGGCGCCGACATTCGCAGTTGGGAGACGCGCATCGCGGTTGGTTCGATTTCGGGCCGGATTCTCGAGACCAAAGCCTTCCGCACGCCCAACACCCCGGAAGCGACGCTGGCCTTGATCGCCAAACAGTTCAAGGAGAGCCGGCTTCGGGTCCGCCCCGGGACGGTGGAAGGCGTGGGCGTCACGGTGCGCGGACTGGTCGATTCCACCACCGGTGTCGTGGAGCTCGGTGCCGACCCTGGCTGGGTTCGCATTGGCGTGAAAGCCGAACTGGAGAAGCTGCTCGGCGTGCCGGTCTCCGTCGACAATGACGTCCGGGCCGCGGCGCTGGCGGAGTCCGAACGCGGCGGCGCCGATCTCCAGGCGAGCCGTTGCCTGCTCTTCGTCAAGGTCGGTGAGGGCGTGGGCATGGGGCTGGTGCTCGACGGAAAGCTGTATGTCGGGTCACACATGGCGGCCGGTGAGATTGGGCAGATGGTGGTTCGCGATGCGGACGGCAGCCATCACGATCATCCGGGGTGTCTCGAAAATCTGGCGTCGAATCGGGCGATCTGTGAGCGCTTCAACAAGCTTGCCGGCAATCGGCCGCGTACGAAGTCGAGCGATAGCGGCGCCCTGGTGAAACGCATCTGCCACCTGGCCAACCAGGGTGACGAAGCCGCCCGGGCGGCGATTGCCGCAACCGCGCGCTACCTCGGGCTGGGCATCGCGAACGCCGTGTGGCTGCTGGATGCGGACGTGGTGATCGTCGATGGCGCCGTCACCGACGCCTGGCCGCTGCTCGCGGCCGGCATTCGCGAACAATTCCCGGCGGGCGAGGAGTTTCCGAACTTCCGGCGCCTGATCTTGCGGCCATCGTCACTCTCCGGTGAAGCGACCATCTCGGCGGCGGTGGCGCTTCCCTTCGCTTCGCTGTTTTCGGCCAGTTCGGCTCATTCGCCCGCAAAGCCGTAGAGCGTCGCCGCCGTATCACTCGCCGTTCGCCGGACGACCCGCGCGTCCGGGTAGGCCGCGCGCACTCGCTCGAGAGGCGCCGGCAGGCCCAGCGGGTCAGCCGCATCGACGAGGGTCAGCTTTCGCGTTCCCAGCATGCGGGCCAGGTCAGGCAGATCGTAGTGACGCAGCACACCCGGCACCACCTGCTCGAAAACATTGCGATGAATCCGGTGCTCGGCCACCGACAGATAGCTCTCGAGCGCGCGTTCCAAGGCGATGCGCCGCAGTCGCGGATCGATCGCCGCCGCATGCAGCAAAGCAGAACCGGCGCCATCGCGCGCCGCGCCGTAGATACGGGCAGGGTCCACGTCGGGGCGCGCAGCTAACAAGTCGACGGCGCGCATAATATCGCGCACCCGTCCGCCGGTGAGGGTGGAGCCCGTCAGCATCGCCGTCATCGCACTTTCGAAATCGCCGAAGTACCGGGGCCAATCCGAGCCATTGTCATCGCGCGTGGCCCGCGTTTCGCCAAAGCCGCGCGCATCAATCGAAAAGACAATGAGCCCCTGTTTCACGAGCGATTCCGCATCGGCGCCCGCAGCGGCCTTGCCACGGCCGTCCACAGAGACGACGGCTGCACGGCGGGTCGACGGTCCCGCGGGAAGATAGAGCGCGGCGGGAATCTCAATACCCATATCACTGGCGAACGTCATCTTCTCGATGCGGTACCCGGTCCGCTGCAACTCGCCAAAACTCTTCACCGCCGGCAGTCCCGCACCTGCCTCGTAGCCGATCAGGCGCTTCACCAAATCCGGCGTTGGCGTGCCGCGCCGGAAGGAACGCGCGCGTGCCAGGTTCAAGGAAAAGACTGTCTCCCCGCGGAACGCTGTCTGCACTTGGCCGGTCTTCGTCGCGTATAGCTCTTCTTCCAGCCGTGGCGTTACCGGCTCGTCGCTCGTTTCTTCTTCGACACCCTTCAGCCACTTGTCGAACCAGCGATAAGCGGCCACGCGGCGAGGATGGCTGTAGCCATGGCCGTCGTCGGCCTCGGTCATGGCGATCTTGGCCGGTTCGCCGAGCAGGCCGTAGATCTGCCTGGCCTCGGCATACGTCTCGCGCGCACCGGTGATGGAGAAAAAGTCGCGGACCGCGGAGAGGATCATATAAGGCTTCGGTGCAAAGGCGTGAATGAAATCGGCGTGGTCCAGCCCCTCGGCAAGCCCTGGTGGAATGCATTGTTCCGCGTCCTGCGGCCCAATCGTCCCCAGAATTCTCCGCCACGAGGTAATGAAGCAGGAGGGAGCAGCCACCTGAATCCGGTCGTCCAAAGCGGAGAGATATGCCGTATGCGTGCCGCCGCCCGAGTTGCCGGTGCAGCCAATGCGTTTCGCATCCACTTCGGAACGCGACACGAGATAGTCGAGAGCCCGCATGCCGTCCCAGATCGTGTAGCGTGCCAATGGGTCACCGCTCAACAGGGTCTGCGTGCCGAGAATGGTGTGCTCGGTGGTGCTGCGAACCACCTTGGACGTTTCGAAGTCCTCGTCATAAAGCTGCACGCGTTCGCCTTGCCCCAGCGTGTCCCACGCGAGGCAGACGTAGCCTTTGCGGGCCATCGTCACCAGCACTTGCTGCCAAGCGGCATGCGCCTTCGCGCCGTCCTCGTGCCCCAGCGGAAAGAGGATGGCGGGAAACGGTCCCGTACCGCGCGTCGGGACATAGAGGTTCGCGGTGACAAAGAAGCGGGGCTGGCTCTCGAAGACGATCTTCTCGATGCGATAGCCGTCTGCTTGGATGATGCCCGTCACCCGGGCATTGAGCGGCGTGCGCTCAGGAAGGCCGCCCAATGAGCGGATCAGGCGCTCGCGCACTTGCGCCTTCCGCGCTTTGGCATCGGCCGCCGTCCAGGAGCGCACTTGGGCTTCGCGCGCGTCGAGGAGCGTTCCTGCGCGCTTGCGCTCGCGGTCGGCCAACTGCGTCCGCAGGCCGGCATAGTCGGTGTGCTCATGCAGAAACTGGAGTTCGCGATCGGCTTGTCCGAGTGCGATTGCCCTGAGAGCGAGGAGGAGAGAGACAAGTTTCATAAACTTCCTTGCGGTCCGCGATTAAGTATAGCGATGTGCGCCGGGTTTGGAGAAGTTCGCTCTTCCGGTTCACAGCCGCTCGATAGTGGTCCATGCGCATTGCGTGCCCCTCTTCGTGATCTGCTCCGGCCTGTGGAGCCAGAATCGCACCGGCGACACGGAGACTTTTCACCAAGGAGTCCGCGGACCTCCGCAACCCCAAGCTCACCGTTCGCCTGAGCGCGCGCTTGCCTCCGGGGCGCTCCGGACAGGTTGACGCACCAAGAGCGAGAGACTCCTGAGTTAAGGCCGCCGGCGCGGCGGAGGCGGCGTCAGGTTGACGCCTGCCGACTTCAGGGCCGGTTGCGCGGTGACGTATTCGAACTTAGGAGCGATCTTGCGCAGGTTTTGAAAGATGAAGAAGCGGATGCTGTCTTCCATGCCGACCCGCCCAGACGTGACCCCACGATCCTTGAACACTTGCGCGATGCGTTCGGACGGCGATTCGTCCTCCTGCCAGACGCGGATGTCGATGCCCTTCGGCGTCAGCTCGCGGGCGCGCTCCTCCTCAAAACCGGGCACGATCAATGCCGGAGCCCCTTTGGCGGGAATCACCAGCAGAAAGCTGCGTTCACTGCGGCCCCAGCGGACCCCGGTGATCGATTGCATCGCAGCGCCCGGCTCGATCACCATCGCCGCGAGGCCGAATTCCTTCATCGCGGCCTGCACACCGGCGACGTTCTTTTCGTAAGTATCGGTAGCGAGTTGCATGGCTTTTCCTTAGGCGCTTAGGCAAACGGCTGGTCAATGGCGGGGCTCTGCTTCGAGAACAGCTTCGGACCGTCGTCGGTCATGTAGAAGCAGTCTTCCAGGCGCACGCCGAATTCGCCATAGATGGCGATGGTGGGCTCATCGCTGAAGCACATGCCCTTGGCCAGCGGCGTCTTGTTGCCTTTCACGAGGTAGGTCCATTCATGGCCGTCGAGGCCAATGCCGTGTCCGGTGCGATGCGGAAGGCCGGGAGTCTTGTAGCCGGGGCCGAAGCCGCCAGATTCAATCACTTTGCGGGCCGCAATGTCGAGCGCCTCGCAAGGAACGCCGGGCTTCGCGGCACCGAGTGCCGCATCCTGCGCTTTACGTTCGAGGTCCCACACTTTGCGCTGGCGGTCCGTGGGCTTGCCGAAGATCACGGTGCGCGTGATGTCGGATTGGTAGCCCTCCACCGTGCAGCCGTCGTCGATCATCACGAAGTCGCCGAGCGCAAGCTTCTGCGGTGTGATGCTGCCATGCGGGAAGGCCGTGTACTCGCCATACATGACGGAGACAAAGCCGGGATAACCCAGCGCGCGATAGGCGGCGTGGATGTTGGCTTGGAGTTCAGTTTGCGGCATGCCTTCGCGCAGGGTGGCGAGTCCGGCGCGATAGGCTTCGATGGTGACGTCGCTCGCGCGCTGCATCAGCGCGAGTTCCGCCGGTGACTTGAACATGCGGCACCCGGCGGTGATGGTGTCGGCGTTGGTGAACTCGAGCTTCGGATTCGTCCGCCGAATGCCGTCGAACACCAGGAAACGGGCTCGCTCATCGAGTCCGAGCGTGCCGGAGACGCCGCGGTCTTTCAGCATTCGCGCGAGGACGGGGAACGGGTCGTCACGCCAGGGGCGTAAGTCTTTCTTGATGGCTTCCGCCGCCTTCGCCTCGTCCGCCGCAGGGACCAGCCAGGCGAGCTCCCCTTTGGCCGGAATCAGCAGGCCAAAGAGCGCTTCGGACGGAGCCCAGCGGACGCCGGTGAAGTAGTACATGCTGGAGCCGGGTTCGAGGAAAATGGCCGCGATCTTCTGCTCCCGCATCAGCCGGCGGGCCTTCTCCAGGCGCTGCTGCCGCTCCGTATCCGTGATCGGCACGACCCCGGCAGTCATCGGCTTCAGGTTGCGGATGGCGGCTGGGACCTCCTGGCTATACACCTGGGGGAGAGCAGCAGCGAGGGCGGTGGTGGTGAGGAAATCGCGGCGACGCATCTTTACTAAAGCGTAGCGTTTCTTTGGTGGGGAATGGATGGGACTCGTGGAATTGCTTCCAGCGCGGCGCCGTGCTCTTGAACGCGAGAGTCAACTTGTCGACGCCGACCTTCACGCTCGTGGGTCTTGGACTGACGGCGAATTCCGGTGAAACCAACTCAGCCAATGGATGATCGGTTCGGGCATGCGCCATCTTCCGCTGCTTGCCCTCCAGCTCCAAGATGGGTTTGCCGGACGCTTACTGAAAACTCGGGTAGGCTATGTTGTTTACTCTCAGCAATTGTCTGGCACCACATCGCCAGCCGCTACTCGGCACCGATTACCTTGCCGCCTCTCAACGCCCCTTAAAACTCCTCAAGGGCGATATCAAGCTCCTCATCTCAGTGTGCTTCGCTGCCCTTTGGCAAATCTGGAACAAAAACGAAGGTAGATCGGAATGGTAGTTAGCAAGTGTCTCAACGTGCAAGTGATAGCGTTTCCATTCGCGCACCTCCGCCTCGGACGGCCCCGCACGCAGGACAACGCCCCAGTAGCCGTCGTGATCAACTTTAAAAGCATGCTTAGCCCACCTAGCGACCAGTTGCTTCAAGTGAAAGTCATCTCGGCCGAGGCCTATGAACAAGCAAATATGCGATTGCATCGCGACTTCCATGGATTGATTCCAACGATCATCGGGATTCTGTCTAGCATAGCTCTCCTGATCAAATACAAGGAACGAACTCCTCTGTTCGAAGGGAGATCCCGGAGAAGCCAGGAATCCATGAGGGTGATGGACGAGAATATCAGCGGATCGCGACCAAAACTTCTCTTCGATCACAGGTGTTGCCAGCACGCCCTGGTATCGAAGGAATCTCTCGACGATATCGTCAAAGTTTAAAGTGAAGAGCTGCTTGACCGAGCCTCGTCTGCTGTGAGCTACAAGCGCGCCTATTGCAGCTAAAGTGGGATGTCTATTGATCACTGAGAAGTCGAACGCAAGATTTAAATACAGAAGCTTTTGTACCAACGCGTAGAACTCGTCAGTTGTCGAATTTCCTCTAGACAGAAAACGATTCCGGAAGTCTTCAACTTGCTGTATGTAGTTTGTACCAGTTGGTATTTTCATCCGCCGAGATTGATACAATCCTCTGACAAGCTGCTCCCAACTGGGTAAGCCACATTTCTTTCGCTTGACAGAGTATAGATCTCGACTGACGCCTGATCCTAGAAACAGAGCTAACCTGTTCTGCGTAAGTGCTTCTGCTAAGAACTCAGCGACATATGCTCGATTGGATCGAAATTGGGTCTTGCTCATCGCTGCTCCTTTTTAAGGGGACCTGCCGATTATTTGACAAATCCGGCGCGATGAAGGAAATTTAGCATAAGTTCTATCTCTTCAAGGCGAGAGCCCATAGCCCGCTGCGAAAAGGGTATTTGAGTAGATACGAAGCCGCTTTTGCCCATCTTCAATAGTTCATAACTCGTCGTAATTCCAGATGACTGAAGCACATGCCTCCGTAAGGCACACGTTCTAAAACTTACGAAACGGATTGTCTCTGTGAATAGAGACACGCGCGCAAGATCATCACCCGAAAACTCAAGCTTTTGGAGTTCTCCTCTGAAAGCATCGGTCGTGGCGGCACCGTAACCGAGCGTGTGAAATTGATTGAATTCCTCCCACTCTTCGAAGGATACGGAACTTCCGATGGGAGGTGGCAACGTCATGTTGCTGACTGCCTCGGCTGGAAGGCCGATATTTGGCTTTACGGAATCCAGTTTTGTTCTAGCGTCGGTCACAGACTCTATGAGCTCATGCACGCGAATGTTTGTCTTTCGCAGGATAGCCGCGACACTGGGTCGCAATTCGGTCCCAATGAAATGGTCGCAGACCAAGTAGTGGTCGCTTAGAATGATGATAAAGCGATCGGCACCTCTCCGGATAAATAACGGATGTGTGTAAGGAGCGGCAGCCACAATTGTGTCCACACGCTTTATCGGTTCTTGCGTTACATAGTCAAAGCGGCGCCAATTCGGAGCGATTTGCTTCGCGCCGTGCAGCCGCGTAGATATGCTGACCACCGATTCAATGGCTAACGGTTCGCTCCAAAGCAAAAAACCCGAGAGAGCGTCGCTCATTGGTGAATCCCGTCCAATCTGAGAGGAGCTGGGTCAACCGTATCAATCGCCAGCCGCATTAGCATCCAGAGAGATCTTGCATTGTTCGGCTGGGTCTGAGTATGCTTTTCAATGAATCGAAGTGGATTCTCGATAGACAACGCGTTGAGGGGAAGGTCCCGCGAGGTGCCTGAATGCGTTGCTTGGCCGCGCACGGCTTGGAGAATCTCGGGCGATTGCAAGAAGGTGCGAACGATCCCAATTAGTTCTTTATGGTCGCTAAGTCGGATCTTTAGAGAGTCTTCATTCTGACGAAGCCAGTCAAGACTGTGCTGCACATAGGCGTTTTCGTGGTCTTGTTTGGCCAACTTCTCTAGCGCTGCAGTCACTACAATCATTGTCTGCTGTACGGGAGATCTAGCCGTCCAGTATTTGGATAGCACAGCGCAAAGAGTTCGAAAGACATATCCAGGTAGCCGTCGGGAAAGATTAGGGATAGCGTCCCACGATCGCCAGATAGCATTTACATAGTACTCAGGAAGTTCTCCATAAAAGTAGATGAAATCGAAGACATGCACCATAATCTCTTCGACGTCCTCTCGACGGTTGCCGATCAATTCTGCAAGATCATGTTCACTAACTTGCTCAGGAAGGCTTATGGTCGGAGACTCGTAGTTCATCTTGGCCATACTCCAGATGATCTTCGCTTGGAGACACTCCAATAGATTCTTCGGTCTCTTTGCGCCGTTATGAAGGGCTACTGCGCTGGCGAACTCTTCCGGCTTTTTTTGATCCGGAAGGATATTGCTAAGTACAGCATCTATAACGCGGTGCGACATTTCGTGAGTGATCGTAAGGAGGCTCCAGCGTGCACTACTACATGATGTCAAGATATTGAGCGGTGCACTCAAGCTGGTACGCGTCGTGTGATAGCCGTCTCGCCCACTTAGATAACTGGTCAGCGGAGCCAGAGGAGGTAAGTCAGCTGGAAGAGGAGATCGGCCCAGGAGACCAGGGAGCAAATGTAACCACGGACCGTTCCAAATCGGCCCGTCATTAAGCACATCGTCCATAATGGTCTCGCTAGTGATGGAGCGAAAAGCGGAAACCTGTTCTGGTATTCGTGCCTCCCCTAATTTTCTTGTGATAAACCTCCGAATCTTGGTTATGGCAAGAGTCGCTATGCCCGTCCCAAGAAGCGAATGTGTCCAATAGTGACACTCGGTCTCATAAATTGGGGAGATTCCCGAGAATGTCTGAGACGTGAATCTCGAAAGAGCGGCGTTGGCGTCGACAAGTAGTGATATGGCCGGAAGACCTCTACTACGAACCTTGCCTTTTGACAAAGCCCTCACTGCTTGGATGATAATTGCGTTTGCTTGACGGAGTTCCTCAGCAAGATCTGCATCGAGCTCTCTGCAGCGACACACCGCGGCTGCTGACAGCACGGCGAATTCTTCAGCTGCATCCCTGAGCTCGGGAGGAGCATCGAAGTCGAAATTGGCTAACGCTGGAAGTAGGTCATCAGAAGGCTGGGACGCTCGGACACTATGTGTCACACGTCCAACTGCAGTCCCCCGAAGTGGCCATTTCTCCCAACGTATCTGGTGTTTCTTGATCCACGAGCCTATTCTGTCCGCTTCATTTTTCGAGGCCGTGTAGATCACGACGTTGAAGAGGCCGAAGGTTAGCCATGCGCGTGAGGTCCGCGACTTCAACAACGGCATCAGGCCATCTGCGTCAGCTGGATTGATTGGCCCCAGGAAAAACAAAGTAGAACTCTGGGGACGTAGTTTGAAATCGTCTACCTGGTCTCGCTTAACTTCGAAGATAGGTGACACGCGACTGCGGCCCCCCCAGCTCAGTATTGATGATCTAAGCTTCGAGACAATTTCTACATGCTTGGGACCCGAGCCTGCGGAATGTAGAACGAGAAATGACTGGTTCCCGGTAAGGTTCACTCATGTAAACTATACCAAAGCAAGACTTAAGATAAATAGTTCGATGTCTGCCGAGGAACGGGTGCGCTGAAGGGGGGGTTATTTCTTCGGACGCCGTGGAGTAACGGGCTCACCCGTAGCCGGGTCGATATACGTCCCTGTGCGGTAGCGTGAATTTGGATTTTGTACCAATGGGCCACGCGCGCCAACATTGCCCACTTGATTGGCAGCTGGGTCGCCAAAGTTGCGCCCCCGCTTCTTCTCGGAAGACTGTGCCTGAGAGGCTGAGCGGATCATGTTGTCGAGGGTATGCACTACTTTCTATCCAATCGTCTTTCTAGCCGCCAGCTTTAGGTGGCCGGGCAAGCGTACACACGCAGACGTGCGTGTACGCCTCAACCATAAGGCTACCACACGTCTCCATTCCTTGGGGGCGGAATTGTGACATTATACAGCATTTTCAAGATGATTTTGACAATTTTACTGGCCTCTTTACGGATCCGGTCGCGACGATTGAGTGGAGATTAGGTGCTAAATGGCGCCCATCGATGGGGTGGGGAGCATTTTCGGCAACTTCCACAAGACAAACCGCTTACGCCGGAGGGCGTTGCGGACAGTCTGCTGCCACGTGACTGCACCCAGCAATTTAGGCCATTGGCAGCTCCTCTGTTATGAGGAACTTACAGCGAAGGGGGACCGAGCCGACTGCACCCGGACCGCAAAAGCGAACGGTTCTCCATGGCGATACGGCGAAGGGTGGTCGCGGGCCGGATTTGAAAGTATCTTCGCCTTTCAGCACGCCAGTGACGCCGCCAACGGCGACCATCGATACCGGATCGGCAATCCGCGGGCGCCCCGCTCCACAGCCGTGATCGGTGCGAGCCCGGCGGTCGTGAGAGCAGCAGTGAGAGTGGTCTTGTGGGTGGCGAATGGACGCCGCCCAGCGCGGCTGGCGGAGCCAAAAATAACCGAAGCAAGAACCCAGTTACACTGAAAACCATGCGGACGCTCCGCACCTTCCTCCTGGGAGTCGCCGTACTTCCGCTATCTTGGGCCCAGACCGCAGCCCTTGCGGATCGCCACCAGCGCGACCTCGCCACGAACCCGCGCGACGTCCGTTTCCGGGCGACCACCGGCGCGGCGACGCGCTTTCATCGCGGCGAACGCATCCCGCTCATCCTCGAATTCTCAACGGGCACGCCCAACCGCTACACGCTCGACAACGGCACCTATGACCGCTCCGGCCGGCTGCACTCCGAAAGCTTCGTGTTCGACCGCGACGATGTGGCTGACCCCTATGCCGACTACTTCTCGCTTGGCGTGATCACCGGCTTTCTGCGCGGTGGCTTACGCAGCATGCCGCCGCTGACCGCGCAAACCTCTCGCATTGAGCTGTCGCTCAACGAATGGTTCCGGTTTGACCGGCCCGGCACCTATCGTCTCTACGTTCGATCACAGCGCCTGAGCCGCGCCCGCACGGCCAATGAGCCTGGCGAAGGCCCGGTCTATCCCGGCGCTGTCTCGAACCTCATCGAACTCGTCGTCCTTCCGGACGACGCCGCCTGGACGGCGGCGAAACTGCGCACGCTCGCGGCCGCGCTCGAACATATCACGCCGGAGCCCGCGATGCCCCCGCCCGGTGTGCCGTTTCCGGTGAATCCGTTCGAGGACCAGATCCGCCTGGCGCGGCGCGACCTGCGTTACCTCGCGACTCCCGCCGCCATCGATCTCGCTTTCGCCGACGCGCGGCGCGCCGAGGCGAGTCCGGACCATTTCCTCCTCGTCGGCGCCCGTGACCGAGCCGCCGCAGTCGCCGCGCTCGATCGCTATCTTGCCGACCCGGCAATCCCACTGAGCCAGTGGCTCCTCAGCCTCCGCGCCTTCTTCACCTTCGCCGCAGAGGAAGCCGCACGGCCGAAGCCGGACCGCCCCTTACCCCTCGCAGAGGCGAGTCGCGCCCGCCAGGAACGCTTTCGGGAACAGGTGCGGACCCTCGCTATCCGCCTGATCCCGACCGCGGCAGCCAAACAGCCGGAGGCGCGCCGCCTCAGCGGTGAAGCCATCGCGAGCCTGGCGCCGGATGAGGCGAAATCCGCGCGGCTGATCCCTGGCGAGACCGACGGACTGACGCGCGAACAACGCATCGCAAGCCTCCCGGCGCTCCCCCGCGAAGAGCAGGACAGCCTGCTCGAAAAGCATTGGGACCTGGTGCGCGGCCCGGAAGTGATCCCGGTGCTCGAGCTGTTAGCCAAGAATCAGTCGTCCGAAAGCGCACTGCTCCGGCTGCACCAACTCGCTCCGGAGACAGCCCGTCGCATCGTTCTCGACGACCTCGCCGCCGGCTCCGTGCGCTTCGCCACGTTTGCGACGAACGACCTTCCCGCGGAGCCAGTGCCGCAAGCCGATGCTTACTTCCGGCGCATGCTTCCGCTCGACGATCCGATTGCGCTACGCCTGATGAGCAGATTCGGAAGTGCGAATCTGGCCGGCGCGGTGCGTGAGCGCTACCTCTCCACCGAGTGGCCTTGCAGTGAGGAAGAGGCCTTTGTGACGCATCTGCTGCGGACAGTGCCGGCAACCGGCGAGGAAGTTCTGCGCCGCGCTCTGGCAACCCGGGTGGATCGCGGCTGCCACCATTTTCTGCTCGACCATCTGGCTCGCTCGCTGTGGAATCCGGTGCTCGAAGCGCAATCGCTCGTCTCGCTGAACGATCCCGACCCACAGACCGTCGCTTCAGCGGCGAAAGCTCTCAGCATCGCGGGCGGCGCGGCGACCGAGGCCGCACTCTGGAGCCGGCTCGAGAAATGGAGTTCTCGGTGGCGCGGGCGCGAAATACCTGAGGAGGACGAGAGGCTCGGCACGGCTCTCTTTGACGCGATCGCCTCGGCGCGCTTCTGGCTCTTCGACGAGCCTCGCCGCCAACGTCTGGCTGCGCTCTGCCTGGACAAATCCTGCCGCCAACAGTGGTCCCCTCTGAGGGACGGCAAGCCGCAGCTGAGCCTCACCTCCAATCGGCTGGACAGATACGTCGCTCCCTCGCTCGACGCCTTGGCCGACAAGATTCGTCAGTATCCTGCCGGCACCATCTTCCACTACTGCTCATTCGGAGATGAAGAGCAGTTCGAGAGGCTGAAGACCCTGTTGGCGCCCCGCACGTTGAACGTGGACTCGGCCGGATGCCCTGGACTCCGCAATTAAGGAGTGAGTTTCAATGCGCCGCGAGTGACAATCACCCGGCACGGACGGTCGGCGCCGCCCTCCCGAGCAGATGGCATTCTGTCGCAGCAGCGCGACTCAGGAAGATGATCGCCATCAGTCAGTCACAACATTCCAAGATTCATCTAACGTATGGAAACAATATGACTTAATCAAATCTCTGAAGCCCCATCCTTGTACCTGGCCGCTATCATGGAATCAGAAGAACGAAGGAGACAACGGCCATGCCCTACCAACCCCTCTCGCGCTATGAATTACGCGCCGAAGGTGACTTCTCGCCGACTCACGCCCACGCCGCATGCACGAAGACGGCTCCTACGAAATCCACCTAGTCAAGCCCCTTAGTCAAAGTGGCGGGACCCGTTCTACATCCCCAACTACTTCGAGATCTGGCCCCTCTACCAGGCCGCCATGATCCAAGCCATCGAACGCCACCCCGCAGCCTCCGAAGACGCTTATGCTGCCTACCTCAAAGTTCGCGAACAACACCAGGGCAAGCGCAACCGCGACCGTTAACCAGCTATATGCCTCAGGGAAAATAGAAATTTCCAAGCGAACCCATTCCCGGAAACGGACACCGGGGCGCCGAAACTCGAACGATCAGGAGGTCCACTGCAAACCCCACTGCTGGCGCAACTGCTCGGGGATTTGAAAGGAGGGTTTGTTTCCGGCACGCATCACATGGAGCAGGCCGAGGATGAGGAGTTTGCTGAAGGTTTCGGAAAGCGGACCGAAGTAGCCAGCGTCGTGTAGCACCTTGTTCCCGGCAACACCAAACCACCGGGTAGGCTTTTCGAGTAAGTCCCCGATGAGATGTGGCTCGACACCGAGGAGGGCAGCATGTTCCTTCCCCATGAAGTATCTGAGGAAAGCAGGTGGGGCGAAATCGAGCGAGTCGCCTGGAACGATGCGTTGCATCATCTGAACCAGCGCGTTCGTCATGTCGCGTCCCTCCGCGCACTCACCGTACAGCCTGCCTTGGAAAATTGGCACTAATGCCGCGGCGTCGGCCACTGAATTGGGAAGAAGATCGTCACGGATGCCCAGAAGGTGACCGATCACATTCCAGCAATGCTGGTAGTCCTCAGCTTCCTCGGAGGTTAGCGGAACGCCGAGCTTCCGGAGTCCGTCGATCATCGCCCAGCTGAACGAGAGTAGGGTCAGCGCGAGATCTTCCTGGTTGATGGGCTGATCCCACTCGCCATTCCACTGACCGGACCGTAGGGTGAGGTGGCGTACACCAGCGTGCATCAGCCGTACCTTTTGAATGGTTCGAATGCCCTTTCCGGTTCCGGCGGTCAAACCTCCGGGAGCCAGCACATCCACGAGCATCTGGGCGGTCTCGACGATCCTCCGGGTGGGGTTCGAGAAGAGACGCCCGGTCAACGCGAGCACCTGCACACCCTTTTGAGCTGCGTAACAAAAGGGGAGGGAGTAGCAATGGAGGATCGCAATCATCTTGGGCCCGTAGCGCCAGAACAGTTGCTGCCCCTGATGAATGCGAGCATGGTCAGCCCACGAAGGTAAGCTGCCCGTCGTCCCCAAAAACTGACGGACCCCCGGGGCCAACTGAGAAGATGCGTCCACGACGTCGTTGGCCACGAGTGTGCGCATCAGGGCATTGACCTCATCGACTTGTCCACTCCGAAACAACTCGTCAATCACGGCATCGGCGAGCGGATCGGTAGACTGACGCATGGCGTCGAAGAAGGCAGCGTTCCTCTGGGAAACCTGTACCAAGCGGTCACTCATGGAGCCAGTATAGGTCCGAAGCCGTCGATCGAGTCGACAGAAGGGGAGATCATCATGTGACTCGCTTGACGAACAGCGACTGATGCTGGCGTGTCCGAGAATTTCTAGATGAACTCTCCAGGTATCCCGGTGTGCTCTCCCGGAAGGCCCCGACCGCCGCGCGGCTCCCGGGCAGGCACAGGCCTCGTCGACTTGGTGTCAAGGTGAATCATGCGTTGGCGAATTTTCGGAATCGCGCTGCTCGCCACGTGCGCTTTCCACAAAGCCCACTCCTGTTCTTGCGGCAACGAGGGGTTCGCACCTGCTTGCGAAAGGATCGCGACGTCGGAGATTGTTTTTGTGGGGGCCGTTTTGGCCGCCGAGCCCGATCGGCGAATGACCACCACGCGGGCGCGCGTGTATTTTCTCGGTGGAGATGGCTTATAAGGGGTTGCCCGCCGGTGTCAAGCAGTTGGTGGTGAACCCGGATAACCTGACTACCTGCGCCACGCAGTATCTGCCAGGAAAAAGGTATTTGATTTTTGGCGACCGCACGCCGGGCACGGATCAGGTTCGCTCGGGTGGATGCCAGGGCTCTCGGATGGCCGAACATGCCGTGGAGGATTTGCAATTCCTGGAGGCGTACCGGCTCGGGAAGGCGACTAACTCGGTCCATGGCCGAGTGCTGCAATGGGTAACGACCATTGGCCGTCCGCGGCGCGCAGAGGACGCACCCGTGGTTGGCGCGCTGGTCGAGCTCAGAAGTGGTGATCGAGTCTACACGCGGCGGACACCGGCGAGCGGGGATTTCCGGTTCGAGAATATTCCGGCCGGACGATACACTCTGTCTGCCACGCTTGCACCCTATGTGCTCGATCGGGCTTTGGAGTTATCAGTTCCCGGCGTCGGCTGCTTGGAACGCTTTCCTCTGTTGAAAGCGCACACTCGGGTTTCCGGGACATTGTTGACCGAGACGGGAGCACCGGCGATGGACATGCGAGTGGAACTTCTGCGCAAACACCGCGACGGCGGCTGGTACTCAACTTACGAATTCTGGCGAAGCACGAGTGCCCGCGGGGAGTTCTCATTCGAAGGTGTGCCAGATGGAGACTACTTGCTGGGCCACGAAATTTGGCACGACCGTCCACAAAACCACCAACGCTACCCAACTACGTTTTTTCCAGGGGTCACGAGGCGGACGAACGCAACGGTGCTGCACCTTGGACCGTTGCAATCTATCACTGGACTACAGATCGTCTTGCCGAAGCCGCATACATCGAGGCAGATCCAGGTGCGGGTGGTTTGGCCGGATGGTACGGCACCGGCGCAGAATCTGCTTCAACTCATGGACGGGGACGATCTGATTCAGAATTCAGGCTTCGCCATCCCGAGCCACCAACCCCCGCCGCACGGCGGGCTGATGAACTTTACCGGTTTCGCCGAACGCAGTTATCGGCTGAACGTCCGGTATTGGGTGGATGATCTGGGCGGGCCGGTTCCCCACGATCAGCAAAGAGTCGCCCGATCCGAAGTCTTCGAATTGGCGCCCGGTTCGGCGCCGGCGTCGGTGAAGCTGGTGTTGACCCGAAGGTTGAAGGCCGATGATGACCACTGACCGCCAGTGGTAACGGGGCCATCGCAATCGCTTCCCCAAAAGCCAGTCACAGGACTTCAAGAACCCTCTGAAACATTGATACCAAATGACTTAACCAAATCTCTGAAGCCGCATCCTTGCACCCGGCCGCTATCATGGAATCGGAAGAACGAAGGAGACAACGGCCATACCCTACCAACCGCTCTCACACTATGAACTCCGCACCGAAGGTGACTTCTCCGCCTACTCGCGCCCACGCCGCATGCAGGAAGACGGCTCCTACGAAATCCACTTAGTCAAAGCAGTGGACCCGCTCTACATCCCCAACGACTTCGAGATCTGGCCCCTTTACCAGGCCGCCATGATCGAAGCCCTCGAACGCCACCCCGCGGTCTCCGACGACGCTTATGCTGCCTACCTCAAAGTCCGCGAACAACACCAGGGCAAACGCAACCGAGACCGGTAGCCAGCCATATACCGCAGGAAAAAATGGAAATTTCCAATCGAACCCATTCCCGGAAACGGACACCGGGGGAAGTCTGATGGCACGACCTTGTACGAGACGGATTGGGCCGGTCACCCCCACGACTGACGTCGCGGGCTGTATGCCGGCGTAAGGGGTTGGTGGATTTGGTGGCGGGCCAGCGACCCACCACACAAGGAGGTGCATGGCTGGCACGCAGCGAGAAGTCCGCAGAACCCTGCGCGTGATCGCGAAAAGAAGGGAAAAAAGATCAGCTTCGGATGCGGATCATGCCGCCGTGAGCGACGGCAAGGCAGCCTTGCATAGATCGCTCTCCGAGTACCGCGAGAGTCTTCTGGATCTGTTCTCGGATTGCCTCTTCCGATGGCGGATGGAGCTTGAGGCGAATCACACCTGGAGTTCCGGCAGGCGGAAAGCGGAGCATATTCGCAAAGTCCACATCGAGAGTGAGGAGGACACGATTTCTCGCCTATGGCAAATCGCCTGACCTCTTCGTCCGGCGCTCCAGCGAGCCCAATATCGAGAACTGCGATCGCATCATGCCCCTGCTCACGGAGCGTTGCGGCTTGTTGCGGCGAAAGGTTTTCGTCGAGAAGAAGTCTCACGACGCCAGAACGATCTCATTGCTGGCCAGCCCAGCCGCATACTGAAGTGCAGCCGTAATGTGGTCCTGGCTCAGCTGCGGGTACGCCGCAAGGATCTGCTCGGCGGTCTCTCCTCCACCCAACTTTTCGAGGATCAGGTAGACGGGAATGCGGATTCCCTTCAAGCAAGGCTTGCCCATCATGACATCGGGGCGAATTTCGATGTTGGCCGGCAAGTCCATCTCTCAACGTTATCAGGGCAGTACCAATTCGCTCAAGGACTATGCCGACGCTTCACGCAACAGCGACACATCGCGCATGGGCGGCGCGCCGAACATGCGCGAGTACTCGCGCTGAATTGCGACGGACTCTCATAACCGACCCGATAAAGGAATCGGCGTCAAAGGAATCGGAATCAAAGGAATCCGTCGGAATCGGCGTCAAAGACGTACACACGCGATTTAGGCAAAACGCCTGCCGAACCCACCGATATCCCCCTCAAATCAAACCAGAAATCAACATTTTCCACAAATCATCCAAATAGTGACCCCTCGCCAACCCTCCCCCCCAAAAAAAATGGAGAATTTCCACCCCATCAACCCACTAATCAGTGATGGCCCGACGACCCAGATTCGCCCCGAAAGACTACCCGCTGCACGTTACCCAGCGCGGCAATTACCGCCAGCCGGTCTTCTTCTCCGAGCCCGATCGCCTCCACTTCCTCGAACTCCTCGACCACCACGCCGACGCGGCCCAAATCTCCATCCATGGCTACGTCTTGATGTCGAACCACCTACACTTCGTCCTCACGCCGAAGCGCCCGGACGCCGCCTCCCGCTTCATGCAGCGGATTACCGGCCAGTACGCGCAATACCTCCACGCACGCCTCCACCGCAAAGGCCGGCTCTGGCAATCCCGCTTCTACTCTTGCGTTCTGGACCGTCATCACTTTCTCACCGCTCTCGCCTACGTGGACCTGAACCCGTCCCGCGCCGCCATGGTTGAGAACGCGACAAAATACCAATGGTCATCGGCCGCCGCCCATTGCAACGCCTCCATCGCGCCCTCGTGGCTCGACGTCGAAACCCTGCACAACCGCATCCCACCCGATCTCTGGCGGGAACGCCTCGCTCAACCGCTTCCGCGCGCCGACATCGCCGCCTTGCGCAAAGCCACTCACACCGAACAGCCCCTCGGCCTTCCCGGCTTTGTCGAAGAGCTGGAAACCCAATTCAAAACCAAACTCACCCCACAATCGCTCGGCCGCCAAAGCGCATCGAACCGAAGCGCCACGAAGTGGCCTCCGAACCAGCGTCCACTCTCCATGTTTCCTCAGCCGGATAACGGCAAATAGGGACGGGCTCGGCGAAGCGCCACACGCAGTCACAAGCGGAAGAGAATCGATGAAACATCACTGAATCAGATACTTAACCCGACACTGAATCTGGAAATTTTACCGCAACCGGTAAACTGGTTTTAGGTCCCGGCTCGGGCCTCACACTACCGCCGGGCGCCGCTCCCGTGCGTCGAGGGAGAAAATCCAATGTCCAGAAAATCGTCGCAGCGTCGTGAACAGGCGACGCGCCACCATGCTCAGAAATCGACCGGCCCCCGCACGCGGGAGAGAGTGACCCTCAGTCGCAACCCACTCAGCCCCGGCTGCTTCCTCCACATCGAAGACGAGGCCGCCTTCAAAGCTTCCCTCGACAACTACATCGCCACCTACCAGCCGCAACATCCCGACGAGCTCGACCTCCTCGTCGAAGCGGTCTACGCCAAATGGCGCCAGCAGCGGATCTGGCTCGCCGAAACCGCCCAGATCGAACTGGCCATCGCGCGCACCGAACACGACCTCCAAATCGCTTTCCCGCGCGCCAACGCCGGCACCCACCTCGCCAACGGCTTCGCTCACTCCGAAACCATGATCAAACTCTACGTCCGTTACGACGCTCAACTCCATCGCCACTACCAGCGCTGCCTCAACCAACTCCAAGACCTCCAAGACCTCCGCCGCCCCCAAGCTGACCCCGAGCCGGATCCGCCAAACGAACCCACTCCAGAATCGGCCCAACCCGCCACAACGAGCCCCGACCATCAGGGAGGGGAATCCCGAAACGTCAACGCACCAAACAAACCCAACCTCACCCCCGAAAAAGCCGAAATCCGCCATTGGGAAGAGCACCGCGACCGCCTCACCGCCCAGATTCAAGCCCGAAAGGAGCCTCGCGCGTAACCAAGAAACAGGAAATTTGCGGCCACCGGCGACACCAGCACCCGAAGTGTCTCCGAACGGCTCCCCCATAGTTGGCTGAACACGAGAGGGATGGCCCGGACCCATGTGTCGAAATGCCTCCGTGTCTCATCTGAGGGTGCACTCCAAGCTCACTCCACGCGACACAATTCGACACTATTCGACAGTTTTGGACATTCCTGACATAGGCAAACTCAAGACGCGTCGTCCCCGGCCCCGGACAAATCGGCACCGTCCTCGGTCGCAACCCATCAATAACTTATGTCGGCAGACAGCCCGCGACGTCAGTCGTGGGGTGACCGGACCAACCCGGCCGCGCGAAAACGATATAGCATCGCGGCCAGAGGCCGCAAACTACACTGACGCCTCGCGCAACAGTGTCACATCGCGCATCGGTGGCGCACCGAACATACGCGAATACTCACGACTAAACTGCGACGGACTCTCGTAGCCGACTCGATAAGCAGCGGCTGAAGCATCGGTTTCCTCCGCCAACAGAATCCGCCGCGCTTCCATCAACCGGAGCCGCTTCTGATACTGCAGCGGACTCATTGCCGTCACCGCCTTGAAGTGCTGGTGAAAGGACGACGCGCTCATGTTCGCGATCTCGGCGAGCTCCTCAATCCGCAGCGCGCGGGCAAAATCCTGTTTGAGCAGTTGCAGCACGCGGGCGATGCGGTGCATGTTGCTGCCGGCCACTCCGATCTGGGCAATGCGCCGGCCGTGTTCGCCCTTGAGGAGACGATAGTAGATCTCGCGTAGCGCCATCGGAGCGAGCATCGGGATGTCATGCGGCGTGTCGAGTAGCCGGGCCAGGCGGAGTACGCTTTCGAGGAGCGGGGCGTCCAGTGCTCCGACGAAGAGGCCGCGGTTCGGGAGAGGGTCGGCGGCGATCTCCATCTGCGAGATCAACTCGCTCAGCTGGTGCGGATCGATGTCGAGTTGGAGGCAGAGGTACGGGTTCGCCGCCGTCGCTTCGGTGACGTGGCCGAATACCGGAACGTCCACCGAGATCGCCAGAAACTGCGACGGCGTGTAACGGTAGATCTCGTCCTCGAGCAGCACCTCCTTCGCTCCCTGCACGATCACGCAGATCGAAGGATTGTAGACCGTCGGCATCGACATGCGCACGGCCGAAAAACGAAGGCAGCGCATACCCGGTACGGCCGTCTCATGGATGCCATCGCCGTTGGAGTATCGGTCAATGAGCGAGGCGAGGGCTTGAAGCGAATTCGGGTCGTCCATGCGGTGTTTACTCACCTCATCGTAACAGCGGGTTTACGGGATCCCGTGGCGCTTTGGAGGATTAGGCAAGAAGACCGGAGCTTCCGGTATTCAACAAACGAGCGGCTGACCGTACAGTCGAAGCATGAACAACGAAATCAAAGACAAAGTGGTTTTCATCACCGGAGCGAGCAGTGGCATCGGCGAAGCATCCGCGCGACTGCTGGCTGCGCAAGGCGCCAAGGTAGTGTTGGGCGCGCGGCGGACGGAGCGGCTGGAGCAGATCGCCGCCGAGATTCGCAAAGCGGGCGGCGCAGCGGAAGTGAAGGCGCTCAATGTTGCCGATCGCGCCGATGTCGCCGCATTCGTCGAGTTCGGCATCGCCAAGTTCGGCCGGATCGACGTCATGTTCAACAACGCCGGTGTCATGCCGCTCTCGCCGTTGAACGCGCTCAAGGTGGAGGACTGGGACAACATGATCGACGTGAATGTGCGCGGCGTGCTCTACGGCATTGCAGCGGCGCTGCCGGTGATGGAGCGGCAAGGCGGCGGGCACATCATCAATACGGCGTCCGTGGGCGCGCACTGGGTTGGTCCTACGAGCGCGGTTTATTCCGCGACCAAGTATGCCGTGTGGGCCATCTCGGACGGCTTGCGGCAGGAGCAAAAGACGGTGCGGGTGACGATCCTGTCGCCGGGCGTGGTGGCCACCGAGCTCGGGCACGATATTACGGACCAGAGCTCGAAGGAGTTTCTCGAGACACTCCGCAACAGCGCGCTGACACCGGAGTCGGTAGCGCGCGCGGTGGTGTACGCCATCAGCCAGCCGCCGGAAGTCGACGTCACGGAGATCATCGTGCGCCCCACGGGTGCTTTCTAATTGAGTAAGGAAAGAGAAGAGAATCATATGGGAATCGCAATCATTACCGGCGGAAGCCGTGGACTCGGGCGGAACATGGCTCTGCACTTGGCCCAGGCCGGCCACGACATCATCCTCACGTACAACAGCCAGCAGGCCGAGGCTGACAACGCGGTCGCGGAGATCGAAAAAGCCGGACGGAAGGCGGCGGCACTGCAGTTGAACGTCGCCATCAGCAGTGAGTTCCCCAAATTCGCGGACGCGGTGCGGAAGCTGCTCAACGATCGCTGGAGCCGTCAGGACTTCGACTTTCTGGTGAATAATGCCGGCATCGGGATCCACGCCTCCTTTGCCGAAACCACGGAAGAGCAGTTTGACCAGCTGGTGAACATTCACCTCAAAGCGGCATTCTTCCTGTCGCAGCGGTTGTTGCCATTGATCCGTGACGGCGGCCGGATTCTCAACGTGTCCTCGGGTCTGGCGCGCTTCAGCTTTCCCGGCTACGCAGCTTATGGAGCGATGAAGGGCGGGATCGAAGTGCTCACGCGGTACATGGCCAAGGAGCTTGGTGCGCGCAAGATCTCGGTGAACACGCTCGCCCCTGGAGCCATCGAGACCGACTTCGGCGGCGGCACCGTGCGCGACAACGCCGAAGTGAATCGCATGGTCGCTTCGCAAACCGCGCTCGGACGCGTCGGGCTGCCGGATGACATCGGCGGCGCGGTCGCCATTTTGCTCGACGAGCGCAGCGGCTGGATCAATGGCCAGCGGATCGAAGTGTCGGGCGGAATGCTGCTATGAGGTTCGCTCAGCATAACTCAAAGCGCCCGGTCGCTGACAATCCCTGAGCGACTCGTGAAAGTTCGGCCACTCAAGGCGGTGGCGCTGGCTCTGCCGTGTCGTAAAATGCGCGCCGGGTACTTCACCCGTCGTGGCGGTGATCCGGCGGCACCATGAGATATCGACGCTGGGCTTGACGTTCATCGAACGGCCCTCCTATAGTGGGATCGAAGCGCGCAGGGCGCCTCCAGTCCGCGGGAAGGGCCGTGCCCACCTGTATTTTCGATCAATAACGAATCTTCTTTCCGAGCCTGAATGATGCGGACGCCAGGCCAGCAGTGAAAGGAGCTTCGTATGTCCGCGAAATCTCTGCCCGATCAGCCTAGCCTGGAGCAGTATAAGAAGCAGGCCAAGGATCTTCTCAAGAGCTATAACCAATCCGAGCTGAATGCGCTCGAGCGAGTTGCCGTTCAGCGTCCGCGGAGCGGGCCATTTCGGCTTGCCGATGCCCAGTTCGTCATCGCCCGCGAGCACGGCTTCGAAAATTGGCCGGAGTTTGCCAAACGCATTGAAGCGTTGCGCCTGACATGCGAGGTCGCGGCTCTGGCCGATCCGGTTGCTGCATTTATCGAGGCGGCGTGTGTGCCTCTCGACGATAATCATCGTTCAGGCACGCTCGAAAGAGCCGAGTTGATCCTTGCCCGCTATCCACAGGTAGCCGGCTCCGATATTTATACTGCAGCTATCCTGGCGAACGAGTCGCGTATCCGCGCCTCGCTCGGGGCCGATCCTGCACTCGCCACGGCGAAGGGCGGTCCGCGGCACTGGGACCCGCTGACTTATCTTTGCTTCTCCCGCTATCTTCGGCTGGACCGTTCACGTGCCGATGCTTTCGTTAGTGCGGCCCGCGTATTGCTGGAAGCGGGCGCCAGTGCGAATACCGGATTCACCGTGATGATCGATCATCCAAAACCGCGGCCGATTCTGGAGGCCGCAATCTACGGTGCCGCCGGCCTCGGTCAGCACGCCGGGCTGACGCTGTTGCTTTTGGAGCACGGAGCAGACCCGAATGATGAAGAGACGCCATATCATGTTCCGGAAACGCGGGACAACGCCGTACTCGAGGTTTTACTCGCCAGCGGGAAGCTGAACCCGCGAAGTTTGATCACGCTGTTGCTGCGGAAGTGCGACTGGCACGATGAAGAGGGGCTGCGTCGCGTCCTCGAACATGGCGCTGATCCGAACGAGATCACGATCTGGGGCGTCGGGGCTCTCCACCAGGCAGTCCGTAGAGACAACAGTCTGGAGATCATCAAGCGCTTGCTGGATTATGGCGCCGATCCCTCGCTCACCGATCGGCACGGCCGGTCGGCGATCACCCTCGCCGCGTACCGCGGCCGTGCCGGAGCGCTTGCGCTCTTCGAGCAGCGTGGCACTCCGCTTGGCCTCACCGGGGTCGAGGCGCTGCTGGCTGCGTGTGCGCGGAACGATCGGGAAGCCGTCGACTCGCTACTTGCGGCCGATCCCCAGCTGAAATCGGAGTTGGGAGTCCATGCAGGGACGGTATTGGCGCAATTTTCGGGCGTCGGGAACGTCGCGGGCGTCAGCAATCTGCTGGACCTGGGAGTGAGCGTCGATGCTCTCTATCGCGAGGGCGACGGCTATTTCGGAATCGCACGGGACAGTACAGCCTTGCATGCCGCCGCTTGGCGGGCCTGGCCCGAAGTCGTGAGTTTGCTCATTGCTCGTGGTGCGGATGTCAACGTGGCCGATGGCCAAGGCCGGACGGCGCTGCAACTGGCAGTTAAAGCCTGCGTCGATTCCTATTGGACCGCACGCCGTTCTCCCGAATCGGTTCGTGCTCTGCTCGACGCCGGTGCATCGGCTGAGGGGATTGCACTGCCGACCGGCTACGACCAAATCGATGAATTGTTGCGGGGACGCATCGTGAACTGATCTGGCGATGCCGGCCTCGTCCGCTTCCTCACCTTAAACGGAACGTGGCGCGCTGGCAAGCGATTTCCGCAGTGCCCTCGTCTCCTGAAGCACTTCACGCGTTGCCGACCAAGAAAGCGGTTCGCGTGCTTCGGCCGTCTTCTCGCCCAGCCCGGAATCGCGGTACACCCGTAGCCGCTCGACCAGCAGATCGCGAATCGCCTCCGCGTTATCGACCCCCGCGAACTTGCCGACGTGTCCCGAAGACGGATTCCCTTCCGCGCCGGAATTACCTCCGCCCGCCGACCGCACCTCGACATTCGCCAGCCCCAGCAACCGCTCGATGGGATTCGCATTGACCCGGATTTCCTGAATGTTGGCAAAGGTCATCGTGATCTCCTGAAGCCACACCACGCCGCTGCGAATGCGCAAACTGCGATCAGTGACGATGTACCAGCGCATCTCGTAGTTCAGCCGCTGCAGAAAGTACGTGATGGGGATCGAAGCCACAAACATGCTGACGGCACCCGCTTCCACCACCAGCCAAATCGCGCGCACGAGGGGCGGCAGCGTGGGAATGAAACTGAATGCGAACACGGCTAAAAGAACCACCGCCGTGGCCCCATTGCCGAGTCCCCACAGAATCATTCTCCACGTGAAATAGTTGCGCCCCGCGTTGAACACCCGTACCGATTCCTCGTCCCCCTCAGGTACGTGCGGCTCGGCAGGCACGAGGGCCAATCGCAAAACGAGGCCCTTCACCCAATCGGCAATTGTCATGCGCGTGGCTTCTCCACCACCGCCCGAATCTCCCGCAATTCAGCGGCGATCTCCAGGAGCATCGCGGCAACCGGATCGGCCGCGTCTCCGGCTTTCTCGTCCCGGATGCCGCGCATGCGCGAGTACAGGAAGTCGCGCATGCCCTCCGGATCGGCCATGCCCTCCAGGGTCATGTTTGTGCTCGCCGATCCGGATGCGGTCTGAATCTCGATGCGCGCCAACCCCAACCACCGCTCGATCAGATTCGACCGCAGATGAATATCCTGAATGCGCGAATAATTCAGCAGTACTTCGCGCCGGAAGATGATGCCCCACTTCATATGGATGCCGTCGGTATCGAACCGGTAGCGCAGCGTGTGGTAGCGGAAATAGAGATAAGGAAACACGAAGGGAAAGGCGACATTAGCCGCAATCGCCTTCAGCACGTAGTACGTCATCAGGCTTTCGCGAGGCCGCTCGATGGCCACGATGTGGGGCGGAATCGGCGCTGAGGACATTCCTAAGTTTGTACGTGACCTCTTCGCGGTAGGTTCATTCTGATCCAGCTAAGTCTACATGATCAAGAAGTAGTTCATTCGAGTCCACTGGGCTTCAATTCCGCCGAAAAACCTCCCTGGCGACTCCAACCGCCGAGATGGCATTCGGCCATCCGGAATAGAAAGCGAGATGGGTAATCACTTCCACCAACTCCTCCTCGGTCACGCCGTTGGCGCGCGCTAGGGTCAGGTGCGATCGCAGTTGGTCCGGGCGGTTCATGGCGATTAGAGCCGCTACAGTCGCCAAACTCCGATCGCGCGGGGACAGTTGCGGCCGCTGCCAGACATCGCCGAAGAGAACCTTGTCCGTCAAGTCGGCTAGCTTCGGGGCAATATCTCCCATCAGCGTCTGCGCACGGCTCGGCTGTGTCGCAGTAGGCTGCGGAGGCGTAGGACCTGTGGCAATAGCGGGTGCAGTCGAGCCGTACTGCGCGTCGCTCACCGGTTCCAACCACTCGGTGCGCTTGCCGTTCAGGTGTTCGGTCACCGCGAGATGAGTCATCGAACTGGTTTGGGAGGCGCCGTGCCAATGTTTCTGATTCGGGGGAATCCAGACAACATCTCCCGGCCTGACCTCCTGAATCGCATCGCCCCAGCGCTGAACGCGCCCGGATCCAGCGCTCACCACCAGCACCTGGCCCACGGTGTGGGTGTGCCACCAGGTCCGAGCGCCGGGCTCAAAAGTCACTGTGGCGCCCGCGGCGCGGGCCGGCTCAGTGGGCTCGAACAAAGTTTCGATCCGGACGGAGCCCGTGAAGTTCGGTGCGGGCGCGGGGGCAGTCTGTTGAGAAACAGCTCTTGTAATCCGGATAGCCCCCGAACTCTGTGCAAGTCCCAACGAAAGGGATAACCAACCCAGGATGGAACGCTGGACGCTCGACAATTTCATGCCACTCTCCTCATCGCCTACGCGAACTGAAACCTAAGTCCTGACGGACTCGGGTAATGTGCCCGAAGAACGAAGCGCCCGAATGTCCCGCATGGGCGGTTGCCCAAACAAACGGCTGTACTCGCGATTGAACTGGCTCACGCTCTCGTAGCCGACTTTTACCGCCGCGCTGCTGGCGTCGAGGTCGTCGGTGAGCATCTGTGCGCGCGCTGCCTGAAGGCGCAGTTGCTTCTGATACTGAACGGGGCTCATGGCGGTCATTTCACGAAAGTGATGATGGAAAGTGGACACGCCCATCCGCGCCATCTGCGCCAGCTTCTCGACCAGGAGCGGTTTGGCGTAGTTCGACTTCAGCCATGCAATGGCCTGCGCGGTCCGATGGCTCTGCTCGCCATGAGTGGTTATGGCTCTCAGCCGGGCTCCCTCGGGACGCTGGAGAATGCGGTAGATAATCTCACGCTGAATCAAGCCGCTCAGAAAAGGAACGTCTTTCGGCGTCGCGAGAAGATCCATCAGCCGGCAACAAGCACTCAGCAATTCCGCGGTCACCTCACCTGTCGTCATCGCCGGGCTGTAAGCCGGCGCGTCTGGAATTGGCACGTCCTCACTCATGAGAATTTCCCGGACCACCGATAGCTCCAGCTTCAGCGAGAAGGCAAAGGCAGGGCGATCTTCACTCGCCTCCACCACCTGGCTGATGCTCGGCAAATCCAGCGACGTCAACAGGTAGCGCGATTCATCGTAGACGAATGTCTTTGAACCAAGCTCAACCCGCTTGCTCCCTTGCGCCATGACAATCATGCCCGGAACGTAAGCGACGACGCAGGGCGCGGTCGGCCCAGTCCGCTGGTGAATCGAAAGGCCTGGCACCGCCGTTATCATTTTCTCTGCCGATCCCAACTGCAGAGAAATCTTCTGTGCGAGCTCGGTGCGAAGTGCGCTCAGGTGTTCTCCGGCGGGAAATGCGTCCGTCTTGGGCCTCTGCATGCCATTCGCAGGATAACGCCTCGTGCCCCGGAAGAACAGAGCGGCATGCGGCGTTCGACAGGATTAGGCAAAAGATACAGAGGATCGGGATAACGCCGGCCCCGGACTCAGCCCTACTCTGGAACTGAGACGACTCTTGGAGACAGCTGGGGGATTTGCCGAGTGACGAGACTGCGCTTTTCGATATTGTGCCAACCGGCCATTCTGACCGCCGTTGCGGGCATGTTCGGCGTTAGCGGGCAGACTGTCAAGGATCTGCAGACGCCTGCCACGCCGCTCGTGCTGAAGGCGCAAGGCAGCTTTTTCATCGGTGGCGACAAGTCCGAACAGACGCGGAGCGAGTTAGGCGGTCTCGGCCCCGGCGGACACATCGCCGTGAATCAGATGTACGTGCGGTATATGGTGCCGCAGCGCGGCGATCGCAATGTTCCTGTGGTGATGGTTCACGGTGCGACGCTGACGGGCAAGTCGTGGGAAACGACGCCCGACGGCCGGATGGGCTGGGACGAATACTTTGTCCGTAAGGGCCATCCCGTGTATGTGCCAGACCAGGTAGGCCGAGGGCGTTCCGGCTTCAATCAGGCCGTCTTTAACAATGTTCGCTCGGGTTCGACGCCCGCGAGCAGTCTCCCCAACGTCCTGCGATTCAGCGATGAGGTGGTTTGGCCGAACTTCCGGTTCGGTTCAAAGCCCGGTGCTCCTTATCCGGACAGTCAGTTTCCGGTCACCGCCATCGATGAACTCGCAAAGCAGGGCGTTCCCGACCTCAGTTTTGGAGGCCTGCCAACTCCGAATCCGACGCTTCGAGCGTTGTCGGATCTGGCCGGTCAATTGAATGGCGCGGTGTTGATGGGGCACTCGCAATCAGGGCCGTTTCCCCTTGCGGCGGCGCTGCTCAATCCCGCCGTGGCAAAGGGTCTGGTGCTGGTGGAGCCGGGCCGTTGTCCGGCAAATCATACGGCGGAGCAAATCAAGACACTGGCGGCGATGCCGATCCTGGTGGTCTTCGGCGATCACCGCGACACACCGACCGGTATCTCGACACGGCCCTCCTGGCAGGAATCCTTCGAGAGCTGTCAGGCACTCATCGGGCGGATTACCAGCGCCGGAGGCCAGGCGGAGATGCTCAACCCGCCGGACCGCGGTATTCGCGGTAACAGCCACATGATCATGCAAGACAAGAACAACCTGCAGATTGCCGATCTCATCCTGAAGTGGATCGACGAACGCGTCGCCAAGCGAAAACGTGGAAAGAAATGAGACGCTTCCCTTTGAAAGCGGCGACGGCAGGGAGGTTGATCTGGAGTGTCTGTTTGGTGCTGGGGGCACAGGCTGCCGATCCGCCGAAACAGGTGATCCTGGAGATTCGTGATTACGTCACCATGCCGGATCCCGGCAAGCTGGACTTTCAGACTCAGAACAATTCCGCTTTTGCCCGCATCAACACCATGCGCGAGGAGCCCGGGGCCGATCGCCATCGTTTATTCATCGCCGACCTGAATGGACCCCTCTACATCCTCGACAAGCGATCCAAACAGCTGACTACGTACCTTGACTTCAACGGCAAGGGCGGCAGGAAGGGCCTTTTTCATCGCTTCGCTTTCGAAACCGGCTTTGCGAGCGGGCTGATCAGCTTTCAGTTCGATCCCGATTACCGTCGCAACGGGCGCTTCTATACGCTTCATATGGAAGATCAGAGTGTAGACGAACCAGCCGCGCCGGATAATTCGAATCTGCGCGCGCTGAATACGAAAGGATATGAGGTCACCTCGCCCTTCCTAACTCCGGGTCCGTCCATCCGCGAGGCGGTGGTGATTGAGTGGACCGATACCGATACCTCCGATACCGCCTTTGCCGGAACCGCGCGCGAAGTGCTGCGGGTGCAGCACGGACGGGTGCATCCGATAGGAGACCTGATCTTCAATCCCGCGGCGCGGAGAGGAGAGCCCGACTGGAGGATTCTCTACATCTCATGCGGCGACGGGCAAGCCGGCGAATCGAGAACCGCGGCTCTCCGCCACAATCCGCAACGTCTCGACAATCTCACCGGCAAGATTCTCCGCATCATTCCTGACCTTAATGAGCATCAGGGCACCAGTATCGTGAGCGAAAACGGACGCTATCGGATTCCGCGCGACAATCCGTTCGTCACGAAGCCCGGCGCCCGTCCCGAGATCTGGGCGTATGGTCTGCGAAATCCGCACCGCATGAACTGGGATGTCGATCCTACCGACCGCCGCAAGAACTATCTGTTCGCGGACGTGATCGGGCTACTCACCTGGGAGACGGTGGTCCTCATTCACAAAGGTGCCAACTACGGTTATTCTGAGCGAGAAGGTAATCGGCAACTTCTCGCGTCCACCAATCGAACCGGGCCGTTACCGCCGGATGACAAGATTCCGGTGCGTATTGGAGAAGAGGCCACTGGGGAGATGGTGACGCCGGTCTATCCGGTGATTCAATACGGCCACATCGCAGAAGGCGGCGACGCCATCGCCAACGGCTTCGTTTACCGCGGCAGGATCGCCGCGCTGCGTGGGAAGTACATTTTCGCGGATATCACGACAGGCCATATCTGGTGCGCCGATCTGAAGGAGATGATCGCGGCCGACGATGGCAATCCGGCGACCATGGCGGCCATCCACCCGATCCAGTTGCGTTCGAAGACTGCCGGCGGCCAGATGGAGGTCTATCCCTCTATGTCCCCCATCACGACCGCCGCCTATCATGCCCGCGGCGGCGAAGCTCCAGGACTTCCCGGCTTCAACGCACGAGTGTCGAAAGGTCGCGCCGACATTCGCCTCGCCATGGACGGCAAAGGCGAGTTATTCATCATGAGCAAAAGCGATGGCATGATCCGCGAAGTGGTTGGGGCAGCCGACCGCTGATTGCAGATACGATCGGCCTCTTAGCGGCAGCGAAAACGGGCGACCTCCGGGAGACGTCACTGCAAGCGGCGTACTGGTAGCGCAGGGCCGGGTCGAAAGTACATTGCGAAGCCGGCACCTTGCTAACGCAGCACGGACAGAATTTCATCGTGTCCCATCTTGAGCGCCCATGACCGCGGACGTGCCCACGGTTCTCCCTCGTTCTCCTCGGGGTCCACCCCGTGTTCAATCAACAATCGGACCAACTGGACGCGCCCCCAACGGCACGCCCAACCGAGCGGAGTGCTTTGGAGGATCTCGTCGCGGCAATCCACGCGCGCGCCTGCCTCAAGAGCCGCGCGCCCAAATGCCTCGACCTCATCGTCAGCGGTCCAATCGCCCATCGCTGCGATCTCATGCAGAATAGTCCTGCCAAACGAGCCCTTGACGCTCTTCACGTCGCATGCCTGAAGAATGAGGAGGAAAGACGCCAGATAACCTTCCCGGTCGAAGTCCTTGTTGCCCGCAGAGAGCTACGGAATGTGGTGCCAGAACGACAGCGGGGATGCGAGCATGCGAAACCAGCGTGGGTCATCGCGAACCCAATCGATATGTTCTAACGACATACGAACGATTTCAGCGGCTCCTCCGTCCGCGCCGAAACGGAGCAACTCTGCCGCCAGCGGCTTGTCTGGAGGCGTAGCAGCGTTCGGCGATAAGCCGAGTCTGTCGTCGGAGAGCAATTGCCGCGCGAGGTCGGTCTGGCGATAGAGGGCTGCGGTGTCGCCCGTAACAAAGCCACCTCGACGTCGTAGCAATTCCACCATTTCCCACCGTTGGTGGCTGTATGCGCTGTGCACAGGTGACCCGCTCGAGTCGACATGCACGTTCGGATTCGCGCCGCGATCGAGGAGCAACTGGGCCATCTTCGCACGGCCCAACGCCGCGCAATTCCACAAAGGGTAGCCCTGCGAGTATGCGGTCCAGTCGCCCTCTCCCGACGAGACCCACTCGTTCGGATCGAAGCCGCAGTCGAGAAGGAATTGCAGAACATCCATGCGGTTGTTCTGCACTGCGACAGTCAGCAGGCCACCGCCGTCCCAGCGAACTTGATTGGTCAACTTGCCTTCCGCGTGACGCGCGCGAAGCCACTCCAGATCACCGTTCGCAACCGCGCTACGCGCACGGTCGTCCACGGAGGCTGACTGTGCTGCCATTGCCCTGTCCTTCTCGGGCTCTTCCCTGCGATTCTCCTCCTCCTCAATAATGGAAATAAGTTCGTGGTATCCACGTTCGTTCGCTAACGTCCAGGCTGACGTCGCGTCACGATGTGGATCAATGCCTGTACGCGCGTCCGCGCCATTCTGCATCAGCAGCCGCACGATGTCCGGCCGCCGGTGAATTACGGCAAAGTGGATCGCTCGATGCTCGTCCCCGTAAGACACGGTCATATTCGCGAGTTCGGGCCGCGCCTTCAACATCGTTCGTACGTGCGCAGTGTCACCGGCGCTTACCGCTTCGACGAACCGTCTGATCGTCGCGCCATCGACGTAAGCCTTGAGTTTGGGCCAGCTATCAAATCCATAGCTGCGTGCGATGACCAACTGGGCATCGTGCAAGGCGAACGTCGCAGTGTCGGCGATATCGTAGTGGGCGATGATCTCCTCGGCTGCGGTGGCATTGCCCTTTCTAAAATCGCTCAGCAGCTCTTTTGCCTGACGCTTGAGCTGTTCGAGGTCCGGGTGTTCCCGCATCCGGCGGGTTGGTAATTTTGGCTTCACATGAGCTCCTTTCCTGAGGGCCCGGTGTCCGCTAGCTCGGGCAGAAAAGAGTTCACTTGCCAAACTGTCGAAGGTTACTATTCAGCGGGACGCAGTCCCTTTCCGCGGACACGGAGGCGTTCTGAATTCGCCAGAAATTAGCATAACAAGCATAACCTGATCTGTCGCCCGCCTTGGCGGCGTACGCTCCAGATCGCATCGACATATAGCCTGGGATGGACTTCCTCTTCGTCTCTCGCAACCCTCGCGCGTTGTTTCCTTACGCCACCTGCTCTCCAAGCGGTCGGTAGCATAAGAGCGTTGGCCGTTTTCAGTACTCGCTCAGGGGCATGCCGCGAGGCTGCCTAAGTCAACGCAGCGGGTCGCCGAGCGCCTCTCGTCAATGCGTGCGATCGGACGTGCTCAGGTGGATTGGTGTCGGCGGGGGAGTGCCCGTTGCGAGGCCTCGGCTCCAGGCGGTTCACGGAACGGTTCCACGGAAATGCGTTCGTACCGCACTTCCAGCACGGTCAGGAACTCTGTGCCGCCCGGAGCTCGGAGAACCACCTCATCGCCCGCGGCCGATTTCATCAGCGCGCGTCCCAGAGGCGACACCCAACTGAAGTGGTTGCGGTCGAGATCGACCTCGTCGGTGCCCACGATGCTGACCACTCGCTCCTCTCCCGCGGCATTGGAATAACGCACAGTCGCGCCAAAGAAGGCCCGCGCCGCCGCTTGTCCCACTCTTGGAGCTTCCGGATCCACCACTTCCGCGGCTTCGATTCGTTTTGCGAGAAAGCGAATCCGCCCATCGATCTGCCGCAACCGCCGCTTTCCGTATTGATAGTCAGCGTTTTCACTGCGATCGCCGTTACTGGCAGCCCACGCCACTACATCCGTCACGGCCGGGCGTTCCCTGGTGACCAGAAACCGGTGCTCATCTTTGAGGCGCTCGAGCCCGCTCGGCGTAATGTAGTTCTTACCTCGGGGCCCGGGATCGTCGTCCTTTGGTTTTCTCGTAAACCCCTTCCGCATCTCCTCGTCCTTCCGCGCGAATCCAGTGGGTGCTGCAACCAGCGGCTACAAATATCCATCTTGCCAAAGTCGACAACACACCGTCTTCGGCAGAGAACAGCCGCAACACCAATCAAAGCCACCGGTCCGCAATGCACCCTGTCCTTCCGGTGGCCGTCTCGGGTACAAACGCTGCTGCGGCAGCCCGCCACTCAATCCTGCGCCCGCCCCCTGAAACCCGAATTCAAGAATGTTTTTGCCACAACAAACCCGGCGCCTTCGCTGAGAAGGAAGCTACCGTCGGTCGCGAGACCGGCTTTTTCCGATTGAATCGCGGCTTGTCGCTTCACGCAGCCCGCCAAAACAAAATTGGCGGACACTGGGCATTGGCCCGAATGTCCGCCATACTTTGAACAAAGGAACTACTTGGCGAGGCGCAGGATTTCCGAAGCGATGCGGACGAACGCCTCGTTGAGCGCCGACGTAGTGGGAGCGTAAACGAAGAAGCCTTCAGGCTTCGAGGCGTCGTACATGTTGTTGTTGACATGCGCGACGTTCGCCGCGCGGCGCAGCATGTCGAACTCGGGTTCTCCGATGCCGGTACCGAAACCGATTGAGTAGGTAATGGTGTTCAGTTCACCGGCGGCGGTTTCATTGGCTCGGATGCGAACCGCGGCGTTCGCCACCTCATTCATCGCGGCGTTTTCGAGCACCGAAGCTGAATTGCTCACAATGCGGCCAGCGTCCGGATGTCCACTCGCCCATTTTGTCGTGGTTTTGTAGATCGAACTGTTCACACTGGTACCGAAGAGGTCCGTATCCGGCAGGAAGGCCAAGTCTTTATGCAACTGATTCTCGGTGGAATTGAAGGCGCAGCTGGTGGCTCCGGAGCCGGTAATTTTGGCGCCGGTGGCCGGGTTATAGATGCCGCCGAGATTACTGCCGGAGGTATAAGTGAACGCTACCCCGGACTTGTTGGCCGTATTGGCACAAGGGCTGCGGCTCAAGTTGGCATCGAAAGTGGAGCCTGAGGATGTCGTGTATTTCTGGGGCGCGGGAGCGGCCAGGTTCCAGCGGATGGCGTTGTAGCCCCAGGCGTCGATCGGAGCGGAGAAATTGAAGGGGATGGCGGTGGGCTGGCCGTCCGTCATCAGGAGGATGACGTTCAAGGCGCCGGCTTCGTTAATCAGTTTCAGCTGTTCGTAGCCCGTCCAGTAGGCTCCGCCAGTCACCGTCGCGCCAGTGCAATTGATGGCGTTCGTAATGGCCGGGATGCCAGTGGTGGTGTTCTGGAAGTCGCCCGGAGGGTTCTGCAAGGCGAAATCAGTGCGGTAGTCGGTGGAGTAGGTGACCACGCCGACGCGGTCGCGATAGTTGGAGAAGCGCGTGACAAAACTCGCTGCCGCCGCCTTCATGGCCGCGCAGCCGCCGTTCGTACTCATCGAACCAGAACGGTCGAGCACCATGATGACGTTCACGTCGCGGCGGGAGGCTTTGCCCAACGTCTTCACGGTGACCGCGGTGGGATTGATGTAGCGCATGAAGAGCGTCGGCGCGGTCACAGTCACGTCCACCGTCACGGTGCGCGTGCGATAGGCCGTCTCGGCCACAGTGGGCGTGATCGTCCGGCTGTTGTTCGTGAGGAACGCGCCGGGGGGGAAATTCGCGTTGAAGAACCGCGTGGCCGTCGAGAGCGCGTTGGACTCCTGCTGGGCGATCGTTTGTCCCACCGACAGATTGCGTGCCGAGGCGATCGCGGCGGCATCGGCCGCCGAGGTGATGCGCGCTTTGACGCCGTACATCAAGCTCGCGTCGATCCCGAGCCCGACCACGGGAATCGTAATGGTGAGTGCGATGGTGGTCAGCACAATCGCAAAACCCTTTTCGCGGGTCTCACGGGAACGGAAGCGATCGAATCTGTTTTGCATGGCTGCTGTCCTATTTGGTGTTCATCAATAAATTGAGCGGGAATAGACGCCCGTGTTGGTCATCCAACCGGGCAGATCATAATCAGGAGAACTGAAGTAGACTTCGGTGACAAAGGCGATCTCCGAGGAGTTCAGGGTCATAATGCTGCTGAAGTTGTTCGCCCGCAGGGCGGTGTTGGTGAGATAGTCGGACGCATCCACCGAACCATCGGTATTGATCAGATTCGCCGCCGGCTGGCCGAGATCGCTGGTGCGCAGCGAGGTATTGCCGAAACGATAGCGATGAATGATCACCGGAACACCGCGATTGGTGCAGGCTCCTCCCACGAGGCCCGCGCCGTCGCAATCGGAGTCGGAAGGGATCGTCACTTGAGAAACGATCACCACGCCGCGCCCATTCGGATCGGGATCGTAGTTGGCATTCAGCTTCATTCCGAGCCCCTCGGTCAATCGCACGATCATGCGTTGGTTCTGCACGATCGAAAAATCGATTTGGCGGACATACATCAGGCCGGTGCTTCGCGAAACTTGGGTCACTTGCATATTGCGCGTCAGGTTCATGCCGACCGAAAACAAGCCGAGCATCAAAGGCGCGAGAAACGCCAGGCAAAGGGCAAACTCCACCAGCGTGTTTCCGCTCTCGCCGCGCTTTCGTTTCTTGTCAATGGTTCTCATCGTTCCTCCTCTCAACGGGTCGGTATCGTGGTTCCTGGCGCCAGTGACTCGGTGCGATCGGATGCTCGCACCGTGATCTGCAAGGGCGTCGCACTCCGCATCAACGGAGCAATCCAGTTCCAGGTATGATTCTCAACGGCCACTTCCACGATGTTTCCTGGTGAGTTGGCCGTCGTGAAAGAGAGCGTCGTCGGGTTGTAGTACCGAATACAGATCTTGCACGGATCTTCAGACCCGGTGACGCTGTTGAGGAATCCGAGTGAATTATTTTTCACCACTTGGCGGATGGAGGCGTCATGGCCCATGCCGGACATGGTCTGGTACGTAATGGCATAGCGCAAACCCTCGCGAACGGCATGCTGTAGGGTGCTGCGGGTCATGATCACGAGTGAATAATCGAAAATGGCGACGATGACCGCCATCAACGGGACAAAAACGAACGCCGATTCCACAAAAGAGCTGCCGCGACGGCCGTCGCGGCGCCGTCCGGTGATCTTCGAGGTGTTTTCCGTCACTATAGGGCTTGGCATATGCTAATCCTGTAACCAATCCTGGTTTTCCAGGTACTCATAGCCTAGGCGGCGGAGACGAACCTGCAAAGAGAGAAAAGTTCCGGTACCTCCGTTGATCGCGGTGGTACTTTAGCTTGGTACAAGTGACCCAGGACCCTTCCAGCCGATTTCGCTATGATGAAATCTCTGTGTTCTTATCGGCCGGAGTCCAAGATTGACCTTTTTTATTCACGGAGTGTCCCGATGAGCCGCCGACGTAAGAACCTCTTCCTGGTGCTGGGTTGTACACTTCTCGGAGCCGGCGCTCAGGTCTTCTTCAAGTTGGCGGGCGTCGCCCTAGGCCCTTCACCCTCACCGCTGCAGATGGTAATGTGCTTGCCTTTAATCGCCGGCTACATGCTTTACGGCGTCAGTACGATCCTCCTGAGCTTCGCGCTGCGGAACGATGAGCTCTCGAGCATGTACCCGATCATCTCGCTGACCTACGTCTGGGTCATGTTTCTATCGGTCTGGCTTTTTCAGGAAGCCCTCAATCCCTTCAAAGTGATCGGTGTCGCGGTGATCATGAGTGGCGTGGCGGTGCTCGGGCGCCCCGATGCGCGAGCCAAAGCTCTCGCCGGGGCGGCAGCCCTTCCGCCCAATGCGCTCTCGACGAAGGGCGGCCATTAGAGCGTGAGCACACCTCCGAAGGCTTTTGCCCTGGTGGTGATCGCATCGTTGATCGGCTCGTTCGGCGCGGTCTTCCTGAAAGCCGGCTCGAAGCACTTGAAGAGTACGTTAAAGTCGCTCTTCACGAATTACTACCTTGCGGCCGGTGGCTTCCTCTTCGTCATTTCGTCCCTGTTTTTTGTTCGTGCCGTCAGTCAGCCAGGCGCGGAACTGAGCGTGTTGTACCCCATGGTTTCGATGAGCTACCTCTGGGCGATGGTGTGGTCCCGGCTGTTCTTCGGCGAAGCGTTTACCCGGCAGAAGTTCGCGGGCCTCGGTCTGATCATTCTTGGCATCGCCATTCTGCAACTGGGCAAAGGCCATTAACACGGCTTTAGGAAAAGGTTACAGCTCTTTTGTTAAATATTTGACCTGCCCTCATTTTCCACGTACAATCCTTACCAATCGCGTTTCGGGGCACTGTAACGGGAAAGGTAACGATGCGAGGGTTCGACCGTCGGGTCGCCGCCATTTTGGCCCTGTTGGTTTGGGTGGCCTACGGGTCAACGGCGAATTTGACGTTTATTTCTGATGACTACGTGTACCTGGTGAAGGCACGTGAATATGCGGCGCCGGCGTCTTGGGGTGCGCTGTTCAACGACGAGCTTTATCGCTCGCGCGCGACGACGATCTGGATTACGGCGATCCTCGATGGTGTGTTCGGTCTGATGCCGACGCCCTATAAGCTGTTGAGCGTCCTGGTGCATATGGTGAATGTTCTGTTGGTGTATGCACTGGGACGCTGGGGGATGATCGGCTGGCCAGTCGCCATGGTGGCAGCCGCCTTCTTCGCGATCGCCGAGCGTCCGCATGAAGCCATCATGTGGTACTCGGCGCTACCCGATCTCCTCGCTTTCACTTTCTCGCTGGCGGCAGTGCATGGTTACCTGAGTTGGCTCGACGGTCACCCTGCCGGGTCGTGGATGGCCTATGGCGGGGCGGTGGTCAGCTTTATCCTGGGTCTGCTCTCCAAAGAGTCGGCAGCGGCGGCACTGGCCTTTCTGGCGCTCGTATTGCTGTTCGATTCACGCAGCAAGCGTGTGCATTGGCTCGCACTGCTACCGCTTACCGCGGTAACCCTGATCTATACGTGGCTGATCTTCAAAGCGGGCCCAAACCATCTGCACCTCCGGGACGGCACGTTTACGTTCGGCTGGCAGGCGATGGGTGTCTTACTCAATTCCTATGCCAGGCTGCTGTGGATTTGGGGGATTGTGAGCGCGGTGATGATCGGGCTCCTGCGGCCAAGGCTCGCCGCTATTCGGCAGACCGTGGGATTTGGCCTGCTCTGGATGGTGCCGGCTCTAGCGCCTTATTGCTTTCTCTCGTACATGGGGACTGTGCCGAGCCGCCACACCTATCTGGCAAACCTGGGCGTGGCGCTGTTGATCGGGGTTGCTGGTTACTCGCTCCACTGCCGTTGGGGCAAAACGCACGCCTGGATTATCGGAGTGTTGGCCGTGGTGGTCTTCCTGCACAACACCGGTTATATCTGGCTCGTCAAGAAGCCGGCATTTATCGTACGCGCGGAATACACCGAGCAGTTGATCGATCAAGCAATGCACAGCGCCGATTCGCCCCTCCGTATCTCAAATTCAACCTTCCCGTTTAGCACGGAACTTGCGCACGATGCGATCCTGATTCGCACGGGGCAGGACCGTGTTGTTCAGTTCATCGAGTAAGTCCCGCAGTCGCACACTGTGCGCTAGCGAACAGCTGCAAGGGTAAGAAAAAATAGAAGAAAATTATTTGCTGGGAACAAAACGGAAGGCCTGTTCGTCCGTATAACTAACAACAAAGGCAGACCGTCTCCGCGCGACCCTTTCCCCAACAACACAATCGCGCGGAGACGCCTTATCAGCCGCCCAAGGCTATAATGACCACATGCCAGTCGTAGGGGAGCAGCCGCTCGTAACCGAGTTCATGCGCATCCCCGGTCTTCAGTTATTTCCCAATGAGCCATTAGCCCGCCATACGCGATTCTCGCTTGGCGGCCCCGCCCGCCTGCTGGTCGACGCCTGTACCGCCGACGCACTGGACACCGCCTTGTTAACTCTGCGCCAGAGCAGGCAGCCCTTCCTGCTGATTGGCGGTGGCACGAACCTGATCGTTGCCGACGCCGGGTTCGACGGCGTCGTGCTGCGATATCGTGCGGATCACGTTCGCGTGCAAAACGATAAATTGCTGGCGAGCGCTGGCGCCGAGCTCGAAACGATCGTCGATAGCTCAATCGATTCGGGGTTCGCCGGCATGGAGTGCCTCAAACGCATTCCCGGCTGGATGGGAGCCGCGATCTATGGCAACGCTGGCGCCTATGGCCAGCAGATCAGCGACCACCTGATTTCGGTGACGTTCCACGACGGCAGCACAACTCGCCAATGGACGCGCGAAGCCTGCGGCTTTCGCTACCGTTGGAGCAACTTCAAAAAGCATCGCGATTGGGTGATTCTCGAAGCGGCCTTCGCCTTGCCGAAGGGCGACCCGCTCGCACTCGCGGCGCGCGCCGAGGAGCTCCGGGCGATTCGCGATGAGAAGTTTCCGCCGGCGATGCAATGTGCCGGGTCGATCTTCAAGAACCTGGTGCTCGCTTCGCTGCCAGAGGCTACCAAGACGATGGTGCCGCCCGGCGTGGTAAAGGGAGGTAAGGTGCCTGCTGCATGGTTTCTTGAAGAAGTGGGAGCGAAAGGCATATCGCAGGGCGGCATTCATGTCGCGGACTATCACGCCAATCTGATCTATAACGACGGCACAGGCTCAACCGCGGAACTCATTCAGTTAGTCGATTCCTTGAAACACCAGGTATTTAACAAGTTTACAATCCTCCTTGAAGAGGAAGTGCAGTACATCGGGTTTGACGATCGAACGAGCTACTAGGGCGGTGATACGAAGAAAAGGCGAATTGTTTAGCATGATCACCATTCGCGTGGAATTCTTCCCCTTTCGACGGCCGGAGATTCACATCGTCCTTCCGGCTGTGTTTCAATTGAAGCTTGGGTTTTTATGACTTTACGTGATTTCCGGCCGAAGCGCGCGCTCATCGGAGCTTGGCGATTCGCCCGCGAGTTGGGTTTGGTTGCCAAGGGTCTCGGTTCGTCCGACCATGTCGTCCAGGCGCACATCATTCCGATGCGCCAATGCAATCTCGATTGCGGCTACTGTAACGAATACGACAAAGACTCCGAGCCGGTGCCTCTCGCCACCATGATCGAGCGCATCGATCATCTCGCCCGCCTGGGAGCCACGCTGATCACCATTTCGGGCGGCGAGCCGCTACTCCATCCTGATCTCGACGACATCATTCGCCGTATCCGCTCGCATGGCGCCATCGCCGGCATGATCACGAATGGCTATTTGCTGGTGCCTTCCCGCATTCAGCGCTTGAATGCGGCCGGCCTGGACCACCTGCAGATTTCGATCGACAACGTGAATCCGGACGACGTCTCAAAGAAGAGCCTCAAGGTGCTGGACAAGAAGCTGCAGATGCTCGCGGAGCATGCCGATTTCCACGTCAATATCAATTCGGTTGTTGGCGGTGGCGTGCGGAATCCAGAAGATGCCTACACCATCGCGACGCGCGCGATGCAGTATGGGCTCAGTTCGACGGTCGGCATCATTCACGATGGCCGCGGTCAGTTGCAGGCACTGCCGGAGACCGTTCGTGAAGTCTTCTTCCGCGTTCGTCGCTTGCAGAAGAAGAGCTATGCGCGCCTGAATCATTTTCAGGAAGCGATCGCCCTGGGCAAGCCGAATAATTGGCGTTGCCGCGCCGGTGCACGGTACCTCTACGTGTGCGAAGACGGCCTGGTGCACTACTGCTCGCAACAGCGCGGCCATCCTGGCGTCCCGATCGCCGAATACACTCTCGAAGACATTCGCCGCGAATATCTCACCGAGAAGGCCTGCGCGCCGAACTGCACGATCTCCTGCGTCCATCAGACGTCGCTGATGGACTTTTGGCGTGACCCGCAAACTATTCCGGCCCCGCACTTTGAAAAGCCCGAGCCGCTGATCCAGATCCAGACCGCTGGTCATTAACTTGAGCAAGCCCCGCATCGCGGTGATCGGCGCCGGCAAGTTCGGCCAAAACCATGTGCGCCATTTGAGCGCGCACGCCGGCGTTGAACTCGTGGCGGTAGCGGACCCAAATCCGGCCGTCGGTGCGCAGGTGGCCGATTATCGCGAGTTGCTGGGCCGCATCGACTGCGCAGTGGTGGCGGCGCCCTCGTCGCTGCACGCCGAGATCGGGTCGGCGTTGCTCGCGGCGGGCGTTGATGTCCTGATGGAGAAGCCCATCGCCGAGGATGCCTTCGGGGCACGCCGTCTCATCGACATGGCGCGGGAGCACGGTCGTATCCTCCAGGTGGGCCACCTCGAGCGTTTCAATCCAGCGGTGGAAGCCCTGGCCGGGAAGATCAAGCTGCCACTCTTCTTCGAAGTGCATCGACTGAGCGCATTCTCGCCGCGCAGCCTCGACATCGATGTCGTCCTGGACCTGATGGTTCATGACCTCGACCTCCTGCTGTCGTTTACCGGACAGCTGCCGTCGGCCATTCATGCGGCCGGCATCCGTGTGCTGAGTAACAAGGTGGATATCGCTAACGTGCGGCTGGAGTTTGCCTCGGGCTGCATCGCCAATCTGACGGCGAGCCGGGTATCGACCGAGCAGGTGCGCAAGCTGCGCATGTTCCAGCCGCATGAATACCACTCGCTCGACTTCGCCAAACAGGAGCTGTTCTCTATTCAGGCGGGCGGTCCCATGGGCTTCAAGTTCGACCATGCCGCGTTAACGAAACGCGATGCCCTGGCCGCCGAGCTCGAGGAGTTTATCGACTGCGTCGAAACGCGCCGTACTCCCCGCGTAGATGGCGAAGCGGGGCTCCGCGCACTCGAACTGGCGCTGGCCATCATTGCTAAGATCGAAGAGCACGCCCGGATTGTCGAGGCTACGCTCGCCCAGCATCAGTAACAAAGCACCTCTTCAACGCGTCCAATCAGTTTGTTGCCGCCGTCCACGTCCGAACCCGCCACCCCTACGGTCGACCTCCTCATCGACTGGGGTCAGCAGCAGCATGAGCGGCGTCCTTGGTGGCAGCCCGCCCTGTTCTCGATACTCTTTCACCTGTTTCTTTTCATATTCTTCCGCTCGCTGCCGGATCTGCCGGTGCGGCAATTCAACATGCCCGTCCCCACTACGGCAGAGTTGAAGGCAAAGGCTACACCTCTCGTGATGCCGCCGGATGTGATGACGCAGAAGGCACCGAACAAGAAGAAGCCGGAGAAGGAATTCGACCTCGAAGGTCTGGTGGCGCCCAAGGCGGATGAAGCGAAGAAGCAGGCTGGCTCAGTCCCCCGCCCCGCGCCGCGGCCTCTTTCCATGCCCGGGCCCGAACGGGCACGGGTGCAGGCACCACCCAAGATCATCACACCCGCACCGGACATCTCTGATCGTCCTCAGGCAGCATTACCGCAATTGGGCAATTCGCTCGAGGGCATCAAAGCCCGCCCACCACAGCCGGCTCCAGAGCCCGAGAAGAAGCCGAAGCTGACTTTCGAAAGCGTGGGGTCCAACATTGGCGGTGGAACGGGCGCGGCGAGCGGCGTGAAGATTCAACCGCAGAAATCGAGCATTGATGAGGCCGTGCGGGCGCTTTCGCGCAATCAGTCAAGCGGCGGGCTGGTCGTTTCCGATATGGGTGACGTCGGCGGTATCGCGCCGGCACCGAACAGTGTTCCCTCTCCCGGCAAGACCGGCTCGCAAATCGAGCTGCTCAGCGATCCGCAAGGCGTCGACTTCAGGCCTTATCTCATTCAGGTGCTGGCAGCCGTGCGCCGCAATTGGTTCGCGGTGATACCGGAGAGCGCGCGCCTCGGTGGGCGCCCAGGCCGGGTCGCAGTGCAGTTTGCCATCAGCAAGAATGGCTCGGTACCGAAGCTGGTAATTGCCGGCGGATCAGGAACGGATTCCTTCGATCGCGCGGCGGTCGCCGGTATCAGCGCCTCAAATCCGTTCCCACCGCTGCCCAGCGAATTTCGCGGCGACCAAGTCCGCCTGCAACTCGTCTTCAACTACAACATGCCAACGCGCTAAGTCGAGAGCAGGTCGACGAACTCTTCAGTCGTGCGAGCTTCGACGCCTTCCATCAGTGCGGACGTCCTCACCACGGAAGACTTCGATTTTCGATGTACGACGAAGCCGCGGACGGGCCTTTGCCGCTTAGCTAACGCCTTTCGCACTGTGTCGACGCCCCGTGCCATCTGCGGCATCGGCGTGCGTGAGGCTTTGGCCTCGATCAGCCAGATTTCTCCTCCGGGACCCGGCATAACGAAGTCGACTTCAAGTCCTTCGCGATCGCGAAAATAGTAGAGCTCTTTGCGCCGTCCGCGATTTACCTGCCATTTGCAGATCTCGCCGGCGACGAAGCCTTCGTAGAGAGGTCCGAGGAAAGGCGATTTGTCGAGGTCCGCGGCGGACGGCACGGATAGTAGAAAGGTGGCCATGCCTGAATCGAGCCAGTACACCTTCGGCGATTTGATGAGCCGCTTGCCGACGTTCTCGAAGTAAGGTGGCACCCGCAGGATCTGGTTGGTTGCCTCGAGAATCCGGAGCCACTGCTCGATCGTCGGAACGGATACGCCCAACGGCGCCGCGAGATCCGTGCGATTGAGGACCTGTCCATGACGCGTGGCCAGCAAGGTCAGAAACGTGCGAAAAGTCGACAGGTCACGCACATTGGTAATCAACCGGACGTCTCGTTCGAGATACGTCTGCAGATAGGAGTTCAAGCGCATCTCGCGGTCGCGGGGCCGCGCAAGTATCTCAGGGTAACCGCCGAGGAAGAGGTCGACCTTGGGTGTCTCTGTAATGCTCATCGGCAAGAGTTCCAGGATCGCTGCGCGGCCGGCCATCGATTCACTCACGCCCTTCATCAACGGCAGTTCCTGCGAGCCGGTGAAGAACCACTGCCCCATGCGACGCGGATTCTGATCGATGATCGTGCGCACGTAGTTGAAGAGTTGCGGCGCATTCTGTATTTCGTCGAGAATCACCGGCGGCTTGATCGCTTCGAGCAGCGAGCGCGGGTCGACTTTGATGCGCGATTGGATATCCGGGTCCTCCAACAGGACATAGGAGGCATCGGGCAGCATTTCGCGAAGCAGGGTGGTTTTACCGGCTCGGCGCGGACCGGTGAGGACGACAGCCGGAAAGGCACGCATGGCTTGCCGGACAGTGGTCTCGAGCATTCTGCGGACAGCATCCATATGACAATTTTAAAGTAATAATTTAAAATTGTCATATCTTTTTCGGAGAGAAAATTATGACAAATCTAAAGTGACACTTTAAATTTGTCATTTTTCAACTGCCGCTTGATAACCCGCGCGGGCACGGATTTGGGCACGCGGATGCCGCGAGCGCGCAGGCCCTGACAACTCGACTCTCAATCGCCTGAACTGCCCGGGCCTTGCCTCCTCTGGAAGCGCAAAAGCCAATGAATACCGGCTTCGCAGGCGCCCGATCATCTCGGTGAAGGCCTGATCGGCCCGCTCGGAGTGGACGGCCTCTCCGCCCGTTCGCGCCGCTACCGCGAAGACGTCGCTTGGGGTGAAATCCGGGTTGCCGCCAGGGACGGCGCGCACGGCGCGCGCGTTACCGACGACGATGGCATTCATCACGACATTCGCGGCGGAAAGGGCACGGACCGTGTCATCTTCAGTGGTCAGATAATTCAGCCCGGCGCCGTCCGTCAGCATTAAGACGGCGCGGCGCCCGACTTGGCTGTCTCTTTGAAATAATGTGGCGGCATCCCGCAAGGCGGCATAAATTGCCGTGCCCGCGGGCATCTTCGCATCGAGTACCGCCACCTCGATCTCACGGGCCGCCTCCGTGAAGCGATTCGAAAAGGCGTGGAAGATTTGCGTTCCTTTGCTGAACACCATGACACCCGCGCGGTCCTGCGATTGCAGCTGACCAAGGGCCTGCCGGGCCGTGCGCCCCACCTGCTCCAGGAATCGCCGCATGCTTCCGGAAACGTCCATCAGCAGCAGGACGGTGATCGGCTCCGACTCCCGACCGAAATAAACCAGCGGCTGAGGTGCACCTTCGTCGTAAACCACGAAGTCATTCTTTGTCAGGCCAAGGACCGGCCGGTTATTCTCTACAACCTGAACATCGACGCGAATCTGCGTCACGGAAGTACGAAAGGTCACGTCTTCCGGCTGTTGCGCGAAGATGGAAAACAGAATGAGGAATGTCATTGTTGGCACCGCGGGCCACATCGACCATGGTAAGACCACCTTGGTCCGAGCGCTGACGGGGGTCGACACGGACCGGCTTGCCGAAGAGAAACGGCGCGGTATCTCGATCGACCTCGGCTTTGCCCACTTGCCCCTTTCGGCTGATCTGAGTTTGAGCTTTGTCGATGTGCCGGGGCACGAGCGGTTCGTCAAGAACATGCTCGCGGGTGCGGGCGGCATCGACCTGGCACTGCTGACGGTGGCGGCTACGGAATCGATCAAACCGCAAACGCGGGAGCATTTCGATATCTGCCGCCTGCTCGGCATCCAGTCGGGCGTGGTCGCGATCACCAAGGCGGATGTCGCCGATCCCGACCTCGTGGAACTTGTCAAACTGGAAGTCGCCGATTTGGTTGCAGGTTCCTTCCTCGAAGGCGCAGCGATCGTCGCGGTGAGTTCCACCACGGGCTCCGGTCTGCCAGCACTCCGCGACGCATTAGACGCGGCTGCGAGAAGCGTCACGACCAAGAGCACGGGCGCATGGTTCCGTCTGCCCATCGATCGCGTATTCACGATGAAGGGCCACGGCACGGTGGTGACCGGGACGCTCGCGGCAGGCGAACTGAGGCTTGAGGACGAGGTCCGAGTGTATCCGGAAATGCTGACAGCACGGGTGCGGGGGGTGCAAGTGCATGGGCAGAGCAGTGAGCACGCCACCGCCGGCCAACGCGTTGCCCTGAATCTGGCGGGCGTCGACAAGGCTGATTTGCATCGTGGCCAAGTGCTGGGTGCGCCAGTCTTTGCGCCCGTCTCGCGGCTCGACGCCACGCTCACGCTTCTGCCGGGCGTGAAGCCGTTGAAAGCAGGGGCACCGGTTCATTTCCACGCCGGCACCGCGGAGATCGAGGCGAAGGCGACCAGGCTAGGCGCCGATTTCGTCCGTTTTGAATTGGCCTCGCCCACTCTGATTCTGCCCCGTGACCGCTTTATCATTCGGCTATTTTCGCCAGTGATGACCATCGGCGGTGGCGTGGTGATCGACATCTCGCCGCCTCGGCGATCGACGGCCTTCCCCAGTCGCGAGGCTCGCGCTCTTGCTTTCCAAGCTGATCTCGTCGGCGCTCTGGCGCAAGAGTCTGCCGGTGGACTTGCCCTCGCCACTGCCATTGCCCGCAGCGGCCTGAAGCCAGCGCAGATCCTCAGCGGCCGCCTCGTGGACAGTTCCGGAACGTGGCTCATTCACCCGCCCTGGTTTCAGGACCGGGCCGCAGAATTGCAAGCGCTTCTCGAGGAGTTTCACGCCAGGCATCCACTGCAGCCCGGATGGTCCAAGGAGGAGGCGCGGGCGCGTTTGATGCCTCGGTCTCCAGCGGTGGTCTTCGAGCAACTGCTCTCGCAAACAAAAGCGGTGACGGTGGAAGGTGAATTGCTACGCCTCACCGCGCATCGGATGGTGCTGCAACAGGACGAGTCGGACGCGTTAAATAAGATGGAGCGGCTTTTTGCGGATGCTGGACTCGCTGTTCCCGCGACAACCGAAGTGCTTGCTCAGTCCGGCGTCGACCCTGGTCGAGCCAAAACTTTGCTTCAAGCTCTTCTCCGCGATGGCAAGCTCGTCCGGATCAACGCCGACTTTGTCTATCACTCGGGGGCATTGGCGCAGTTGAAGACGCATCTCAAGGCCAGGTCAGGCCAGCGGTTCACCGTCGGTGATTTCAAGGACTGGACGGGCGTATCGCGCAAATATGCCATTCCCTTGCTCGAGTTCTTCGATCGTCAGCGGATCACCCGGCGGGACGGCGAACAACGGATCGTGACACCGGACTGAAACCTGCTTTGGATATGCTCTTGAACATGGTGCTGCTGCTAAGCTTTTCGTTGATGTTTGCGGCCAAGATCGAAGTGCATGGCCACCGCGGGGCCCGCGCCGCGATGCCCGAGAATTCGTTGCCCGCGTTCGAGTATGCCATCGGCTTGGGCGTTGACGTCCTGGAACTCGATGTCGCCGTGACGAAGGACGACGTCCTGGTGGTCTCGCACGATCCGGAGATGAACCCGTCGCACTGCGTGGGACCGGAGAGTTCGCCGCGGGTGATTCGCGAGATGACTTATGCCCAGGTGCAACTCTGGGACTGTGGCGCCAAGGCAAATCCCGAGTTTCCCAAGCAAAAGGCGATCCCGGGCACCCGCGTGCCGTCGCTCGATTCGGTCTTCGCGCTCGCCAAGCACGGTCCGTTCCATTTCAACGTGGAGACGAAAATCTTCCCGCACCGCCCCAGCGTCACACCCGAACCCGAACGCTTTGCGGAACTGCTCCTGGCGATGATCCGCAAGCACGGACTTGAACGGCGCGTGATTGTTCAGTCCTTCGACTTCCGCACGCTGAAGGCAATGAAGCGACTGGCTCCCGAGATTCGCCTCTCCGCCTTATTGGCCTTTGCACCGCAGGACTTCGTCGCTTCGGCACGTGAGGCGGGAGCGACCATCGTCTCGCCGCAATACAAGCTGGTGACGCCGGAGAAAGTTCAGGCGGCACACGATGCCGGTTTACAGGTTGTGCCATGGACCGCCAATACACCCGCGGACTGGGACAAGCTGATCGCAGCCGGCTCCGATGCAATCATCAGTGACGATCCGGCGGCGTTGATCGACTATTTGAAGGCGAAGAAGCTCCGCTAAACCAGCACAAACCGTAACGGCCAATCGACGCTCTTCGTAATCCCAATCCGGGGAGTGATTTGAATTTCGCCAGCGTGGGGCGGAGCGTCGACAATCCGCAGTGGCCCGCGCACCAAGTCGGCGCCGTCATGTGCGCGGGTAATCCCCATTGCGACCGTCAGTTTGCCGGGGCCGCTCGCCAGATCCGCACGCCCGCGCCGCCGGCGCATGATGGCTAAACCCGACACGGGCTCCAACGCCCGGATCAGGACGCAGCCAGGAATGCCGTCGGGCTCGGCCACGACGTTGAGGCACTCGTACATTCCGTAGATCAGGTAGACGTAGGCGTGGCCGGGAGGGCCGAAGATGACGCGGGTGCGGTCCGTGATGCCGCGTGCAGTGTGGGCGGCAAGGTCGTCACCGCCGCCCAGGTAGGCTTCGACTTCGATGATGCGGCCGCTGGTCTTGCCGTGGACGAGGATTTTGCCTAACAGGTCGCGGGCCACTTCGACCGTATGGCGGGCGTAAAACGAACGGGGTAAGGCCTTCATTTACACTGTTGATTATCTAATGCGGCTTTTCACCGGACTCTCGCTTGCCTATGAAGTGCGGCGAAACATCGAGTTGCTCTACCAATCGTTGCAGCCGCTGGCCCCGATTCAATGGTCGCCGGTGGCGAATTTGCATGTGACGACGAAGTTCATTGGGGAGTGGCCGGCGGAACGGCTGGACGAGTTGAAGGCGGCTTTGCGAGCAGGACAGACCGGGAGGTCTGTCCTGCCGTTTACCGTCGCGATTGACGGCTTTGGCTGGTTTCCGACCCCGCATCATCCGCGCATTTTGTTTGCCGCGGTGCGCGCTCCGGAGGCGCTGAGGCAGCTGGCATCGAACACTGACACCACGCTGGCGCAGCTCGGCGTGCCCAAAGAAGAAAAACCGTATCGCCCACACCTGACCTTGGCCCGCATCAAGGATGCGCAAGTGGACCTGGCTCCCATCAAACAATTCATCGCGCAACTGCCGTCCACGGAATTTGGCCGCATGAATGTCAATGGTTTCAAGCTGTATGAGAGCCGCGCCGGTACCTACTCCGTCCTCGAGGACTTCCCTTTATGATCCCGTTTCTCGCACTGATTGCCGCCTATCTGATCGGCGGCATTCCCTTTGGCTATCTGCTCGTCCGCTGGCGCACGGGCGAAGACGTGCGCACACAAGGCAGCGGCAACATTGGCGCGACCAACGTTCTGCGGACCACCGGCAAAGCGCTCGGCATCGTCACGTTGATTCTGGATATCGCTAAAGGTGCGTTGGCCGTGTGGTTGATGGACCTGGCCTCCTCCAGCGATCCGCTCTGGATGTCGCTGGCGGCGCTCGCCGTGATTGCAGGGCATGCCTTTCCGGTGTTCCTCAGGTTTCAAGGCGGGAAGGCGGTCGCCAGTTTTGTGGGAGCATTCCTGTACCTCACGCCGGGACCCCTCGGTGCGATCTTCATTCTGTTTGTGGCGGTGCTGGCCGTAACGAAGTACGTGTCCCTCGCTTCGATGATCGGCGCCCTGTTGTTTCCCCTGGCATGCTGGCTGCTGTTGCAGCCGCCCTACCCGATCCTGGTGGCGGCCGTGGTGGGTGGCGGGTTCATTATCTGGCGACACCGGTCGAATTGGGAGCGACTGCGGGCCGGGCGGGAGAACGCATTTTCCCTCTCCTCCCGGCGATCATGAGCACGCTCAAAATCGTCGGCGCGGGCAGTTGGGGAACGGCGCTGGCCATCGCGCTGGCGCCACGCTTCGAACGCATCGACCTCTGGGCGCGCGATTCCGTGCTCGCCGCCACCATGACCATCGAGCGAGAGAACGCCCGTTACCTGCCGGGCTTCCGTTTGCCGGCAAATGTCATTCCCACTGCTTCGTTGGGCGGGGAGACCGACTTTGTCCTCAATGTCGTCCCCTCGCAGCATACGCGCGAGGTCTTTGGCCGCATCACTTTAACGAACGACGTGCGGCTGGTGTCCGCCTCGAAAGGCATCGAGAAAGGCACGCTGTTGCGCGTGTCGCAGCTGATGACCGAGGTCACCGGGCGGCCGGTAGCGGCCCTGTCCGGGCCGTCATTCGCGAAAGAGGTCGCCTCGGGAGAGCCGGCGGCGATGGTTGTCGCAGCCGAAAGCGCAGCTTTTGCGGCCGAGGTGCAGTCTGTCTTCTCGACGCCTTTGTTTCGCCTGTACACCAGCACGGATCCCGTCGGCGTGGAACTTGGCGCGGCGCTCAAGAACGTTATTGCCATCGCGTCGGGTGTTGTTCAGGGCTTGGGGCTCGGCAGCAACACCCGGGCGGCACTGATTGCGCGAGGTTTGGCAGAAATTACAAGATTATCTGTCGCGATGGGCGCGGAGGCCAGAACTTTGTCCGGTTTGGCGGGTTTAGGGGACCTGGTTCTTACCTGCACGGGCGACTTGAGCCGGAATCGGAGGGTCGGCATTGAGCTCGCCCAAGGCAGGGCCTTGTCCGATATCCTGAAGGGGATGGGTATGGTAGCTGAGGGTGTCGATACGACGGCAGCTGCCCTGGCACTTGCGGAGCGTTATCAGGTGGAAATGCCGATTACCGCACAAGTCGCGGTCCTGCTGAGGGCCGAACAGAGTCCGGAAGAGGCGATCCGGCAGTTGATGGTCCGCAGTTTGAAGAGCGAATAAAGGCCTTGCCGCTGTTGAACAAAAATGCGCAACCTTCGCCACCCGCTGGGGTTAACAATGGCATGAGCGTCGCCGCGGCCATTGAACATGATGCCCAGCTAATGCTGCGGGTTCGGGATGGCGACACAGCCTCCTTCGGACTCCTGCTCGACCGCCACCGGGTTCCGGTGATCCACTTCATCTACCGCATGATTCAGAACCAGGCTGTGGCCGAGGAGCTGGCACAGGAAGTCTTCCTGCGGGTTTACCGTTCACGGGCCACCTATGAGCCCACGGCGAAGTTTACAACCTGGTTGTTCCGCATCACGACCCATTTGGCGCTGAACTGGATTCGCGACCAGAAGAACGAGCGCCGGCAGCAAAGCCTGGACTCGGAAGCTCCCGAGGGCAGCGCCCCGCTCCAAGTGGCGGATGCCGTGCCGAACGTAGAGCAGAGCATGCTGCGTTCCGCGCGGATGGATGAGATCCGCCGCGCGATCACCGGCTTGCCTGACAAGCAACGGGCGGCCGTGATGATGCACAAGTACGAGGAAATGGATTACGGGCAGATTGCCGGCGTGCTGCAATGCTCGGAGTCAGCCGTGAAGTCATTGTTGTTTCGCGCCTACGAGTCGCTGCGGGCCAAGCTCGCGCATTTGAACCGGGGCGTCGCTGAGTAGAATATTGGAGAAGGAGGATGAATATGATGTGTCCAATGCAAAGCCGGGAAAACGCTGAAATCCTCCTGGACTATTGCGCGCGCACGCTGCCGGCTGACACGCTGGCGCGGATGGATGAGCACGTCGCGATCTGCCCCTCCTGCAAGGAAGTCCTGGGCGCTCAGCAGCAAGTGTGGTCCGCGCTCGATGAGTTTGACGCCGCTGAACTGAAGGTATCCGCCGATTTCGACCGCCGCCTGTATGCACGGATTGAAGCGGAACATCGGGAGCCGTTCTGGGTACGCGGTTGGCGCAAGCTTTTCCAAAGCGGCCAGCCGGGTGCATGGCGGCCGGCTGTTTCGATGTCGTTGGCGGGTGTGGCGGTCATTGGTCTGTTGCTGGTGCGGCTGCCGAATGGCGAGGTTGCTCCGTCGCCCGTGGCGAGCCCGACGGCGCCTGTGGTGGTGCACACGGCGATCATCGATAAACAGGACGTCGAGCGGTTGGATTCGGCGCTGGAAGATATCGAGATGTTGCACCAGCTGAGTTCCACCACGGCGGGTAGTTCGAATTCACTTTAATGCTTTCGCGGTTCTCCATGATCGGGCTTTTGGCCGGCGGCCTTCTGGGCGCCGCTCAGTCGGCGCAGCAGGCGCCGGCGAAGAACGGCTCGCGTCTCGGCATCAAGACTGAGATCGGGTTGCCGGGTATTGGCCCGCGGATCGGCCTCAAAAAGGGCCGGGGACCCGGGGGCCCGCCTCCGCCAGCGCCCGAGATGATGGATCGGTGGCGCAGCATGAACGCCGACGAACGTCAGCAGATGGTGGACCGGCTACCACCTGAACGCCGCGACCTCTTCCGCCGGCGGATGGAGATGTGGGAAAACATGCGGCCCGAGGAGCGCAAGGGTGTCCGCGACCGCTTCGACCGCTTCCGCGACCTGCCCCCCGAACAGCAGACCAATGCCCGCCGCGCCTTCCGGCAGTTCAACCAACTGGCGCCCGAACGAAAGTTTGAGTTACGCCGCGAGATGAATTCGCTGCGCGGCCTTACGGAAGAAGAACGCACGGCGCGCTTCAACTCCGAGGAGTTCCGCAGCAAGTACGACGCGCGTGAGCGCGGCTTGATGCAGGATTTGTCGGCGGCCTTGCCCGACTGAGATTTCAAGCAATCCCGACGTTTTTGACAGATAATCGTAGGGCTATGACCAACGATACCCTCGGCCGTCGTGATTGGTTCCGTCTGACCGCTGCCGGCATGACTGCGGCTTCCTACAGCAAAGTTCTCGGGGCCAACGAACGTGTCAACCTGGGCCTCATCGGAGCAGGCGCCCGTGGACAGGGCGTAATGGGCACGTTCCAGAAGTCCGGACGCGTCGACGTCAAGGCCGTCTGCGACGTGTTCGCCGAGCGCGTGGATTCGGCGCAAACCAAAGCGCCCGGTTCGAAGGGTTTTAGCGACCATCGCAAGCTGCTCGAGTCCAAAGAGGTGGACGCCGTCCTCATCGCGACGCCGGACCATTGGCACGCGGGCGTCGCGGTGGATGCCCTGAACGCCGGCAAGGACGTCTACGTCGAGAAGCCGCTGACGCTCAAGATTGAAGAAGGACCGGTCATTGTGAAAGCCGCGCGCGTCAACAATCGCGTGTGCCAGGTGGGGATGCAGCAGCGGTCCGGCTCGCACTATCTCGAGGCCAAAGAGAAGTACTTCAAGACGGGCAAGCTTGGCAAGATCACGCTGGCGCGCACCTGGTGGCACGGCAACACGTACCATCTACTGAAGGCGCCGCCGCGCATGCAGACGCAGCCCTCGAACCTCGATTGGGCGCGCTTCCTCGGCCCGGTGAAGTGGCGCGACTACGATCCGCAGCAGTATTGGTCGTTCCGGTCGTATCTGGATTTCGGCGGCGGCCAGGTCACGGACCTGTTCACGCACTGGATCGACGTGGTCCACATGTTCATGGATCAGGACAATCCAATCGCGGCGGTCGCTTCGGGCGGCATCTATCACTATAAGGATGGACGTACGGCCCCCGACACGATCACAGTGCTTTTGGAGTACCCGGCCGAATGGACCGCGACGTTCGAGGCAACTCTGGCCCCCGGCGTCACCGGCGCGGCGATCGAGATGTGCGGCACGGAAGGCAAGCTCTGGATCTCGCGCGGCAAGTACGAATACTATCCGAAGGGCAGCGGCGCGACGCCGGCCGAGGTGGTCGAATACAAGGGAGACGCGACAACGGAGCATGTCGCCAACTTCCTCGACTGCATCGTGTCGCGCAAGCGTCCGAATGGCGACGTCATGATCGGCCATCGTTCGGCGCAGGCCTCGCATCTCGGCAACATCGCCTACACCGAGAAGCGCCGCCTGCGATTCAATCCGGATCGCGAAGAGATCCTCCCGCTCTAGCCCACAGCGTTAAGCTGTGGGGTTCCTCGCGTGATGCAGCTACCTCTCGACCTTCGCCGCGCTTTGGACCACGAACTGGAAGGGGTTCCGTTCAGCGAACTGGCACAAGCGTCCGCGCGGATGACGGAAGGGTACCGCTCCGGACGCCCGTCGAAGCTCACCGTTCCCGCGGAGCAGCTGGCTTATCTGGCCACCCGAATGCCGGCAACCTATGCCGCGGTGCATGCGGCTTTGTCCCAGACTCAGAGTCTCGAGCCGCGAACGCTGCTCGACTTAGGCGCGGGTCCGGGGACAGCGACCTGGGCCGCCGCCTCCGTGTTTCCAAGCCTGGAGTCGTCGCACCTGGTTGAGCGCAACTCGGCCATGGCAGCCCTCGGCCAACGGATTGGCCTGCCGATTCCTGCGAGTTGGACGATCGAGGACCTGTCGAACGGCGTGAAGGCGTCGGCGGACCTGGTCGTGCTGTCCTATGCCCTTGGCGAGTTGAGCGGACAGTCGTTGCTGGCCGCGGCCTGGAAGTCGGCCAACGTTGCGGTGGCCTTGATTGAGCCGGGAACACCGCGCGGGTTCGCCCTGGTGCGCGACGCACGGACCTGGCTGATTACCCATGGTGCCTCAATCGCTGCTCCCTGTCCGCATGCGGATGCCTGCCCGATGGCCAAGGACGATTGGTGTCACTTCGCCGCACGTGTCGAGCGGACCAGTATGCACCGGCGGATGAAGGGCGGCACGATGGGCTGGGAAGACGAGAAGTTCAGCTACGTGGTGGCGGTGAAAAGTTCCGGGAAGCAGGCGTACTCACGGATCATCCGACATCCGCAACATAAGCCAGGCTATGTGCAGCTCGAGTTGTGCACGACGGAGGGATTGAGGAGGGAGAACGTTGCGAAGTCGGTGGGAGCGCTGCATCGAGCAGCGCGAAAGGCGGATTGGGGCGACCCGTGGCCACCCCAACCCGCAGAGTAACTACTGCCAGGTAACGTTGCCGACGCTACCAATGCTGTACGTGAAGAGGCCATCCGCAGTGCCGCCGGCGGTGAGAGGCGCCGTAAACCGGCCATTTGTCGCCGACACGGACGCCTGCGCAATGCCGAGGATGCCGATGTTATCCGGCAGGGTGCCAGTCGTCGGCGGAAGCTGAGTCAATACGCTTGAGGGAACGCTGAAAGTGCCGGCATCGCCACGCGCCAAGCAAACAAACGTCGCCATCAGATAGACCGGATTCGTCGCGGTGCCGCCAGTACGCGCCCCGGAGCTACCCAGAACGGTGACGAGATCATTCGCACCAGCGCCGCTCCAGGTGACCGTGACACCGCTCGAACGGATGATCGGGGAAGCGGTCAAGGGCGTCTGGTTCGTCCAAGTGATCGGCTGGGGCACGTTCACCGAAGCTGTGAAGGCACCCACTTCCGAGCCGCCCGGGCCAGCGATAGTGAAGGTGCCGGCGCTCACGCCCGGGCTCGCGTTGGGGTTCGAGGGTACGCCGGGAATGGTGATCCCGCCGGTGGGATCGCCCAAAGTTGTGAGGTACGCGTTGCTATTGCCGACCTTCGTCATTGCCTTATTCGTGATGCCGCCAGGTCCATTCAGCGTCAACTGCGCTCCCGCATCGAGAAAACGACTTTGGCCCCCCACGACGTTTCCGTTCTGATCCGCCGTAATTCGGAAGACGGTACAAGTGCCCACGCTGAGCGACAATCCCGCCGTGGCCGGGCTCGCGATGTCCGCAATGTTGGCCAACGTGGTCGAACTGAAACCGCCCGTGACTGTTTCAGACTTGATGGTCTGCGTACCGATGATCGGTAGGGTTACCTTAAGCGCCTGTGAGAAGACCACAAAGCCTCCCACACTAATGCTGCCGCCGGCATCCAGGCGCCGGAGAACATCCGCACTGTATAGCGGCGAGACGCAAATGCTCGCGCCGGTCGCCGCAATCGACAGAGTCGTGGAGTAGGTCGTATTCGCTCCTGCCACCCGAACCCGCAAGGGAACAGTACAACCCTGCGGGGCTTTGGCGGGAATCACGAAGTTGATCTGATCAAGACCGGCAATGCCGGGCGACCGGCCAGCGTAGATCGGGTCGATCTCGACATCGCCAAGCAGGACCTTCACCGCTGCCGGACCCTTGAGATCCTGCAAGCCAGGCGGGTTGTTATCGGGCGCCGTGATAGGGCCGAGGCCGATGCCGTAAAGGACAATCGTTTGACCCGGAGAGGCGGGTGCACCAAACTGATTGATCCTCGAACCCTGGTCAGCGATCTGCGCAACGGCAGGACCGGTGCCGCTGGCGGCAAGTGAGAGGAGACCGAAGTTGCGAGCCACCACCGCCACGGAAGTATTGGCGCTGGTCTGGCCATTGTACGAAATGGTGACGTTGTAATTGCCAGTGGGGGCTTGCGATTGGAGTAGACCGGCCACTTGGCCGGCCGACGTATAGACTACCAAGGCATCAAAAGCGGGTCCGCCAGCGGCGGGCGTGAATTTGATCGAGGTCCCGGACAGGGTCGTAGTAAGCGGATAGCCAGGCGCCGAGGCTAATTGAGCTGGGCCGAGGTTGCTACCGAAGACGACAAAAATGGATCCTTGCGCAATCCCAGTCGAATAGTTGGCGGCGTTCACAACGCCTGTAATCGCGGGTTGCGCCCACGCTGAGCCGATTGCGGCCATGCACAACAGCGCAGTCGAAAAAAATCTCATGAAACTCCTCCGAAAAGACACGCCGTACACAATAACATCGAAGTACGGTGAGTACCTCCCATTGTGCTCTAGTACTTGCCGGGGACTCAAGAGAAAATTACGGAACTGTTAAACGGGCGCGCCGATGAACTGCCGGACCACCGGCTCGAGCCCCGGCCCGAAGGCCACGACATTCGTCGAATAGATGGTCGAGCCGCCATCCAGGTTCAGGAATCCGGCACCGGCCTCCTCCAGGATGATCCGCGGACCCGCCATGTCCCAAGGCGCCAGCTTGGGCTCGATCCAGACCTCCGCCCTCCCCGAGGCGACCAGCATCGCGTCCAGGCAGCCGCCCAGGCTGCGGACTCCCCAGAAGGTGGACGCCCACTCGAGGAGGCCCTTGCCCAGCGGATGCTTCGACCAGCCGCCCAGCTGATTCGCGCAAAGCAGGCTCTCATTGGCGGCTTTCTTGGTTGACGCATAGATGCGCGTGTCGTCGCAGTAGGCACCGAGTCCGCGGGCGGCAAAATAGATGTGGTTCAGCAGCGGCATGTAGCAGACGCCGGCGACCACCTGGCCGTCCTGCTCGAGGCCGATCAGATGGCTCCACAGCGGCAGGCCCCGGACGAAATCGCGGGTGCCGTCGATGGGGTCGATAATCCACCGCCGACCGGTCGTGGTTTCGCTTGACGCGCCTTCCTCGCCAAGGAATCCGTCGCCGGGGAAGGCCTCGCTGATCATGCCGACAATGGCCTTCTCGCACTCACGGTCGGCAACTGTTACGGGCGATTCATCCGATTTCGACTCCGTGTCGAAGCCCGTCAACTGAATCTTCAGGGCAATTTCACTGGCCCGGCGCGCAGCTTGGCGCGCCACAAAAAGCTCATGCTCAAATTCCATCCTTTTTATAGTAGCCTTCAGGTCATGAACGCTCGTACCGTGTTTTCCGTGCTGGAAGAGACAGTGGCCCAACAGGGACCGGCACCGGCGTTGCATCAGCCGATCGGCGGCGGCAAGTATCAGACTTATACCTGGACCGACTATCGGCAAGCCGTGATCGAGATCGCGCTCGGCTTAGCCGACCTCGGCGTAAGCCACGGCGACATCGTCGCAATTCAGATGGAGACGCGGGCCGAATTCTACCTGGTGGACACCGCGATCATGGCGATCGGCGCCATCTCCGCCGCACTCTATGCCAGTTATCCCGCCGCCGACCAAGTCAAGAATCTTCGCGCGTGCGGTGCGCGCGTGGTGATCGTCGAAAATGCAAAGCAGATGGCGGCGCTCGAGCACGCCATGAAGGGCAATCCGATTCCCATCGACTATGTGCTGGTCGAGGGCACTGTGGAAGGCGCTCGCACATTGGCGGAGGTGCGGTTGGCGGGGCAGGCCAGACTGGCGGAAGACCCGGCGGCATTCTCGAAACTGGCCGGCAAGGTCCTGCCGAACGACAACGCCATTCTCTATCTGACGTCCGGCGCCACTGGCGAACCGAAGATGGGGCTCGCGACCCATGCATCGATTACGCAGAATCTCGACATGGGACCCAAGGTCTTGGACCTCGGTCCCAACGATCGGGCACTGGTGTTTCTGCCATCGGCCCACATCGCGCAGCGCATTGTCATGCAGTTGCTCATGGTGCGCCTGGCAGTCCCCTGCTGGTTCTCCGAGAGCCTGGCGAAGATGCCTTCCGAGCTGAAATCGGTGAAGCCGACATTCATGCTGGCCCCGCCTCGCGTCTGGGAGCGGATCCACGCGAGTATCAAGACCGAAGTCAACAAGAAGGGCGCGTTTACTCAGAAGCTCTTCTTCGCGGCGCTGGGGCTCGGCTTAAAGGCCACCGACTACCGCCAGCAGGGCAAGCATGTGCCCGGCTGGCTGGCGGCGCCGTTGGCCTTGGCCGACAAGGTGGTTTTTACGAAGCTGCGTGAGCGCCTGGGCGACAGCCTTCGCGTCGTGATTTCGGGTGCCGCGCCGCTGGGCCGCGACACGGCCCTGTTCTTCGACGCAATCGGCATTCCGATCACCGAAGGTTACGGTTTGACTGAAGGCGGCGTGCTGATCTTTAACCCGACAGACCGGCAAATCTACGGCACGATCGGCAAGCCTTTGCCGGGCGTCGAGGTGAAGTTAGGAGAGGATGGCGAGCTCTTAGTCAAGAGTCCCTCGCTCTTTGCCGGCTACTTCAAGGATGACGCGGCAACGGCGAGTATCATGCGCGATGGCTGGCTCGCGACAGGGGATATCGCGTCGATCGGCGCCGATGGATATGTGTCGATCACCGGGCGTAAGAAGGAGATCCTGGTGTCGTCCACGGGCAAGAAGATTTATCCGTCTCGCGTCGAGGCCTTGTTCAAAGGCGAGACGTTGATCAGCCAGATGGTTCTGGTCGGCGATCGCTTGCCTTTTGTGACGGCGCTGTTCACGATCAATCCTGCCGTGGCAGAAACGCTGCCGGGGATAGAGGCCGGTAAGCCTTTGAGTGAGGCTAAGCCGGTTGATGAGCGGCTGCGGCAAGCGGTGAAAAAGGCGAATGTCAGCTTGCCGGAATGGGAGCAGATCCGGAAGTTTCGTGTATTGAATCGCGACTTCTCCGTCGAAACCGGGGAGCTCACGCCGACGATGAAGGTGCGGCGGGGTAAAGTGCTGGAGAATTTCAAAGACGAAATCGCCGCACTCTATAAAGGTAAAGAGCAGTCGCATTAACAGACCCGCTCACTAGCGCTCCGCGGCTGGAAGGCATTACGCCCGTTTGTTCGCCGGATTTAACTTACTGTGGTGCTGGCTGTAACTGAAATACACGGCCAAGCCGATGATCAGCCAGCCAAGTGCCGCTAGTTGCGTCTGGCGGTCGAGCGCGATGATCATCGCGCCGCAAACCAGCATTCCGAGAATCGGTACCACCGGCACCAATGGCGCACGGAATGGGCGGTTGACGTTCGGATCGGTCTTGCGAAGAATCATCACGCCGACGCAAACCAGCACAAAGGCGAAGAGTGTACCAATCGACGTAAGATCGCCGGTAATGTCGCCAGGAAGCAGGCCGGCCAGGGCGCCGACAAAGATAAAGAGCACCATGTTCGACTTATACGGCGTACGGAACTTCGGGTGTAACTCGGCGAAGATCTTCGGCAGTAAGCCGTCGTTGGCCATCGAGTAGAACACACGGCTTTGGCCGAGTAACATCACCAGAATCACGGAAGAGAAGCCGGCCAAAATTGCGACCGTAATCAGTGTGGCGAGCCACTCGTAACCATGCATATACGTCTGAATGGCGTAGGCGACGGAAGCTTCTTTGCCGGCGATCTTGAAGTCTTTCCAGTTCGCCACACCGGTGAGGACGTGGGCGAAGGTGACATAGAGAATCGTACAGACAGCGAGTGAACCGAGAATCCCGAGCGGCATATCCTTGGCAGGATTCTTGGCCTCCTGCGCCGCTGTCGAAACGGCATCGAAACCGATAAAGGCAAAGAACACGATGCCTGCGCCGCCTAATACGCCACCCCAGCCATGCCGGAAGATGTCTTCATGCCCGGGGATGCCTTCAGGAATCATATAGGGGACATGATTTGCGGGGTTGATGAAGCCCCAGCCAAGTGCGATGAACAGCAACACGATGCCGACCTTCACATAGACGATCACGGCGTTCACGTTTGCCGACTCCTGCGTACCCTTAATCAGCAGCAAAGTCAGCAGCAGCAGAATGAGCAAGGCCGGGAAATTCATGATGCCCCGCGTGCCATCCGTCGAGGTCTGCAGAAAAGAATGACAGAGGGCATAGGGAATCGCGCCCCCGAACAGGTTGTTCAGATACTCGCTCCACGCAATAGCGACAGTCGCCGCGCCCAGCGCATACTCGAGCACCAGCGCCCAGCCGATCACCCAGGCAACGAATTCACCCATGGTGGCGTAAGCGTAGGTATACGCGCTGCCGGCAATGGGGATCATGGCGGCGAACTCGGCATAGCAAAGTCCGGCAAGGGCGCAGCCAAGGGCGGCGATCAGGAAGGAGATGGTAACGGCGGCTCCGGCCTTTTCACCGGCGGCGGCGGCGGTCCGCACGAAGAGCCCGGCGCCGATGATCGCGCCGATCCCCAGGGCGATGAGCGCCTTGGCATCGAGCGTTCGCTTCAGGCCCTTCTCGGAGTCGGCAGCCTGTCCCAGCAATCCGCTCAGCGTTTTCTTCCGCGTCAGACTCATTCCGGATGTCTCCTTGTCCAAATCAATTCCACTATTAAAGCACGCAGATCCCTGGTCGACAGGGGAAGATGAAGCTTAGATGAAGAACGAATACGATGCCATCGTCGTCGGTGGCGGAGCGGCGGGGCTCTTCTGTGCCGGCATCGCGGCGCAGCGGGGCCGCCGGATCTTGCTCATCGAGCACAACGAGGTGGTAGGCCGGAAAATTCTGATTTCCGGCGGGGGTCGCTGCAATTTTACCAATACGGGAACACGGCCTGAAAATTTCCTGAGCGATAATCCGCACTTTGCGAAGTCCGCACTTGCCCGCTACACGCCTGCGGATTTCATTGGCTTGGTCGAAGGACGCGGGATCGCCTGGCATGAGAAAAAGCTGGGGCAACTGTTCTGCGATGGGCCGGCTCAGCAGATTGTCGATCTACTGAAGGCGGAGTGCAACGGGGTCCGGATCTTAACCGGCACTCGCGTCGAAAGTCTCGAGCTCGGCTATGTCCTTACGACCACGGCCGGCGAATTCCGCGCACCCCGCGTGGTAATTGCGACCGGCGGTTTATCAATTCCGAAGATCGGCGCGACCGACTGGGGCTATGGCATCGCCAAGCAATTCGGCCTGGCGGTGAGACCAACGAGACCGGCGCTGGTCCCCTTGACGTTCACCAATGCCGACGCGAAGGCGTTCGATGGCTTGGCAGGCGTCGCGACCGAGGTGATTGCCGTGTGCAACGGCGCTTCCTTCGAAGAACGCTTGCTGGTGACACATCGCGGCCTCTCCGGGCCGGCGATTTTGCAGGCGAGCTCCTATTGGCATCCGGGTACAGCCGTCAAGCTCAACCTAGGTCCAGGTCGCGATCTAGAAGACGAGTTCCTCCGCCGTAAGCACTCCGGCGAACGGACGCAGGTCAAGACGTTGCTGAGCGCTTTCCTGCCCCTCCGTCTGGCCGACCGCTGGTCGCAACTGCACTCGCTCGATCAGCCATTGCCGAACATCCGTGACGCCGCGCTAAGGGCGGCAGCCGCTGAGCTGCAGAATTGGCAGTGGCAGCCCGGCGGCAGTGAAGGCTATGCGAAGGCTGAAGTCACCGCCGGGGGCGTCGACACGAATGAGCTGTCGTCGAAAACGATGGAGGCCAAGCGCGCGCCCGGGCTGCATTTCATCGGCGAAGTAGTGGACGTCACGGGCCACTTAGGTGGCTACAACTTTCAATGGGCCTGGGCATCCGCGTTCGCCGCGGCAGAGGCGTTATAGGTCCCACTTGCGCCTGCACCTTGGCCATGCGAGCATGCACCCATGCTCGCAGTTCTGCTCATCGCCCTCGTCGCTCAACAGACTAAATTCGGCATCCCTGTCCGGACGGGGCCGATGGACGAACTCCGGTTGAAGGACTACGCCCCCGAAACTTCCCTCGTCGTCCCCCGATCGACGATCGCCAAGGCCCGGTTCGCCGTCATCGATGTCCATAGCCACACCGGCATGAGCGGCATTAAAACGCCCGCAGACGTGGACGCGTGGGTGAAGACTATGGACGCCACCGGCGTCGACGTCACCGTCGTCTTCACCGAAGCGACGGGCGTGGAGTTCGACCGGCAGATCGAGCTCTACAAGAATTACCCGAAGCGCTTCCAGGTGTGGGCCGGCATCGACACCAAGGACATCGACGCGCCCGACTATCCGCAGCGGGCCGCCCGTGAACTGGAACGCTGCTACCGCAAGGGCGCTCGCGGCGTCGGCGAGCTCACCGATAAAGGCTGGGGGCTGCAGAGCAACGAGAAGAGTGCCCTGCCCCGCAACAAACGCCTCCGCCTTGACGACCCGCGTCTCGACCCCTTCTGGAACAAGCTCGCCGAGCTCAATATTCCCGCCAACATCCACATCGCCGACCATCCATCCTGCTGGCGTCCCCTGGGCCCTCATCAGGAGCGCACGCCGGACTTCCAGGGCTTCAGCCTTTACGAGAAGGACGTGCCTTCCCACGAAGAGCTATTGGCGACCCGCGACCGCATGCTCGCCAAGCACCCCAAAACGACATTCATCTTCTGCCACCTCTCGAACCAGGGCCACGACCTCGCCGCGCTCGCCAAAGTCCTCGATCGCCACCCGAACATGTACATCGATATCTCTGCTCGCGACTATGAGATCGGGCGCCAGCCACGTATGGCGCGCGCCTTCCTCGATCGATATCGTGGCAGAGTGTTGTTCGGCACCGATATGGGCCGCGAAAAGTCCATGTACGAAGGCTGGTGGCGGCTCCTCGAAACCGCCGACGAATACCTGCCCGGGCGCATCTGGTGGCCTTATTACGGCCTTGAATTGAGCGACGCCACCCTCAAGAGTCTTTACCGCGACACCGCATTGAAGGTGCTCAGCTTCAAATGAGCGCCTATGGGCGGACCTTGCGCTTCTTTTTCTCGTGCTCCAGCGGATCGGCCGGCTGATACTTCAGCTCACGCGAGAGGCCTTCCACGAGCTTCGACAGGATCTGAACGCGGGCCCAATATTTGTCGTTGCCTTCGATCAAGGTCCACGGCGCGCCGCGCGTGCTGGTGCGCAGTAGCATCTCTTCGACTGCCGCGGTGTACTGCGGCCACTTCTCGCGATTGCGCCAATCCTCGCTGGTCAGCTTCCAGGCCTTGTAGCCGATCTGCTGTCGGTGCTCGAACCGAGCCAACTGCTCATCCCGCGAGATGTGGAGCCAGAACTTGAAGACGATCGTGCCGAAGTCGCGCAACTGGCCCTCAAAAGTGTTGATCTCGCGATAAGAACGGCGCCATTCGGCCTCCGTGGCAAAGCCTTCGACGCGCTCCACCAGCACGCGTCCATACCAGGACCGGTCGAAGATCGCCATCTGTCCACTCTCGGGCAGCCGCTTCCAGAAGCGATACAGGTAATGCTTCGACTTTTCGTCACCCTGCGGTGCAGAGGTGGGATAGACGCTATAGGCGCGCGGATCCAGCCGTTCGGTGATGCGCTTGATGGCGCCACCTTTACCGGCAGCATCCCAGCCTTCAAAGACGATGATGACCGGCCGCCCTTGCAAATAGATCTGATACCCCAGTTCGCGCAACTCGATTTGATGGCGCGTCAACTCGCGAACGTAGGTCTCGCGGTCGAGCTTCAGCGTCAGATCGATGGTCTCGAGCACTTACTCTTCGTCTCCGTTCGTGTCATCGTCCTGATCGAGCTTGCTCTCGTCGAGCATGTCCGACGCCACCCGCAGATCGGATTCGCGCTCCGCCCGCGCATGCGCGGCTTCAAAAGGAGGCGCAAGCGCGCCGAGACGCGTTTCGAGCGCCGCGATGATGGTCTCGAAGATTTTCTTGCGGGCATGCCAGCGCGAAGTGGCCTCAACGACCGTCCAGGGTGCGTGTTCGCTCTCCGTACGTTCGAGCATTTCTTCAATGGCGACGAGATACTCATCATAACGGCGATGGCGGTCCCAATCCGTCTCCGTCACCCGCCAGCTTTCGAGCGGATCTTTCTCGATCGCCCGCAGGCGCTTCTTCTGATCCTTCTTGCTGATATGCAGGAACAGTTTGATGATCACGACGCCGCTGTCGGCGAGCGCCCGTTCGAACTCGATGATGTCGCGATAGCCCTGCTGCCACTGCACTTCGTTCGTCTCTTTGTCCACCCGGGCGTCGAGGACGCGGTAGTACCAGGAGTGGTTGAAGATCACCATGTCGCCTTTATCCGGCACTCTCAGCCAGAAGCGCCACATCCAGGGACGCCGGCGCTCTTCCTGGCTGGGCTGGGTGATGGGATAGAGCTTGAAACCGCGCGGATCCATGCGCTGCGTCAACGCGGCAATGGCAGCTCCCTTACCCGCGCCATCCCAGCCCTCCACCACGACAATCGACGAGACGCCGTTGTCCCAGCAAGCCTTCTCGAGACCGAAGACACGTTGCTGCAAATCAGGCAGCAGCCGCTTGTATTCGTCACGCGTGAGCTTCCGCTTCAGATTGACGTTTTGGAGCATCGGCTCTTAAGCAGCATCAATTGAGCATTCATCGCGGGCTCGCCGTCAGGCTTCGGTGTACGAATGTAGCTGCCGTCGGGCAGCATTTGGCGGGATTTGACGGAATCGGCCAGATAGCCGTTGAGCACATCGCGAAGGTAGGTTTTGAGTGATGCGCGTTCAATGGGGAAGAGGATCTCGACACGGCGATTGATATTCCGGGGCATGATGTCCGCGGAGCCCAAGTATACCTCTTCCTCTCCGTTGTTATGGAAGTAAAAAATACGGCTGTGCTCGAGAAAGCGCCCGACGATGCTGAACACACGGATGCGGTCGCTGATGCCCGGCATTCCCGGCCGCAGGCAGCAGATGCCGCGGATGATCAGGTCACATTGCACGCCGGCTTGCGAAGCCTGGTAAAGCAGGCGAATGATGCGCGGATCGCCCAGTGCGTTGGTCTTGAAGATAAGGCGAGCCGGACGTCCGGCGCGGGCGTGTGCGATCTCGCGTTCGATCATCGACTCCACTTCATCCCGCAGATTCACGGGCGCGACGAGCAGCTTATGGTAGTCGGCCTTCGCGGAGTAGCCAGTCAAGAAGTTGAATAAGTCCGTGGCGTCGGCACCCATCTGATCGTCACAAGTAAACAGGCCTACATCGGTGTACAGATGCGCTGTAACGGCGTTGTAGTTTCCGGTGGAGAGATGCACGTAGCGACGCATGACGTCGCCTTCCCGCCGCACCACCAGGGCCACCTTGGCGTGAATTTTCAATCCCGACAGACCATAGACAACGTGCACTCCCTCGCGTTCCAGCGCGCGCGCCCACTCGATGTTGCTCTCCTCGTCGAAACGAGCTTTCAGTTCGACCAACACCGCGACCTGTTTACCGTTCTCCAATGCCTCGAGTAATGCCTCGACTACCGGAGAGTTCCGGCCGACACGATAGAGCGTCATCTTGATAGCCAACACCTGGGGATCGCGCGCAGCCGCCTTCAGGTAATCCACGACGGGAGCAAATGAATCGAACGGATGATGCAGCAGAATGTCGCCGCGGCGAATCTGGCCGAAGATGTCGTCGTCCTCGTTCCACTTCTCCGGCAGGCCGGAAACGAAGGTGGGCTCTTTGAGATCGGGTCGGTCCATCTGGCCAAAGAAACGCAGCCGGCTGAGCGCTAGCGGACCGTCAACACGGAAAATGTCAGAGTCTTCTACTTCGAGATTCAGCCTGAGGATCTTCAGGACGTGGTCCGGCATGCGGGCTTCGATTTTGAGACGGACGACGTCACCGAAGCGGCGCTTGCGAACGCCCTCTTCGACGCTTTCCAGCAGGTCGCCGCCTTCGAGTTCCTGGATGGCCAGGTCGGCATCGCGGGTGACGTGAAACAGGTGCGACTCGAGCACGTCCATGCCGGGAAACAGGTGATGCAGATTGGCTTGGACAACCTGCTCAATCCAGACATAACAAAGCGGCCGCCCATTGCGCTTCGTCGTGTTCTGCACGGGAATCAAGGGCGGAAGCGTATCCGGCACCTTCAGCCGCGCAAACTGTTCCTGCCCTTGAGGGTCACGAATCAGAATCGACAGATTCAAGCTGAGGTTTGAAATATGCGGGAACGGGCGGCTGATATCAACCGCAAGGGGGGTGAGGACAGGGTAAACCGTAGCGCGGAAGTAGCTGTCCGCGAGCTGCCGCTGGCCATTGGTCAGTTCGCGGTAGTCGACGATCCGGATGCCTTGCCGCTGCAAATCGTCAAATAACCGGCGGCGGCAGGCGTGCGCCTCGACGAGCAGCTTGGCGAATTCAGAGCGAATCGCATCTAGCTGTTCACGCGGCGTCATGCCATCCGGGCCAGGCTCCAAAATGCCGGCTTCGATTTGCTGGTTGAGACCAGCCACGCGCACCATGAAGAACTCGTCCATGTTCGAGCCCAGAATGCCGAGGAATTTCACCCGCTCGAGCAGCGGATTTCCTTCATCGAGCGCCTCTTCCAGTACGCGCCGCTGAAAGGCCAGCAGACTCAATTCGCGATTGACGTAGAGAGTCGGGTTGTCGAGAAACAGGCCCGCGGTAGCATCGGCCTTCCGACGGCGGCGCACCACTGGTTTTGGGGGCGAGACTTTGCGAAGCGGAGTCATGAAGAGTGCTTTTGAGCAGCCTGTTGCACGATGTTTTCAAGCTCGGCCTCAGCCTGGGGGCGTTCCCCGCGTCGGAGCAAGTCAAGGGCCGGCGAATCCACCAATTGATACCATACCGCCTTCCGGGTGGCGAAGTCCGGTACCAGGCTCGCCAGGCGCTCGCGAAATTGACTGACGATCTGGAGAAATGCCGCATATTCGGGCCCGAGTTGCTCGCCGAGGCGCTGCCTTAAGCGCACCGCGAGCGCGGGACATTTGCCGGTGGTGGAAAGGGCCACGACGAGTTCGCCTTGCCGGTGGATCGACGGATAGATGAAGCGGCAATGCGGGGGATCGTCCAGGCAGTTGACAATGACATTTTCGCGCTCGCCCTCTTCCCAGATGGCGGCGTTGTATTGCCGGTCGCCGGCGGAAACAGCGAGAAAGCAGCCGCGCAGGTCACCAGGCTGATAGTCGCGGGCGACCCATTGGCAGTGTGCGCTGGCGATCAGGGGGCCGAAGCTGGGGTCGAGTTCGGCGCTGACTACAGTGAGTTGTGCGCCGGCCTCGACGAGTCCACGTGCCTTCTCTTCAGCCATCCAACCGCCGCCGAAGACAATGCAGGGCTGGCCCTCAAGGTCGAGAAAGACAGGGTATCCGTAGCGCATGCCCCTTCATTGTCGCAGCTAGCCATATAATCCAGTGATGACTTCCGTCCGTTGGTGGATGCTCGCCCTTCTCTTCTTCGCGACCACCATCAATTATCTCGACCGCATCGTGCTCTCCGTTCTGAGCCCAGTCATTCTGGCCGAGATGAACGTTTCGAAACAGCAGTATGGCGACATCACCAGCGCCTTTCAGCTGACCTACACCCTGGGGTTCATCTTCTTCGGCTGGTTCGTCGACCGCTTCGGAACGCGCATAGGCTACGCGGTGTCCGCATGCTGGTGGAGCATCGCGGCCTGTCTGCACGCTCTGTCGCGAACCGGTCTCGATCTCGCCCTGTGGCGCGGCGTGCTGGGCCTGGGAGAAGCGGGCAATTTCCCCACGGCGATCAAGAGCGTGGCGGAGTGGTTTCCGAAGAAGGAGCGGGCGCTGGCTTGCGGCATCTTCAATTCGGGCGCCAGTGTCGCCGCGATGATCGGCCCACCGATCTTTGTCTGGATGAATGCCGCCTATGGATGGCGCACCTGTTTCTTCGTCACGGGCGCGAGCGGTTTGGTGTGGTTTGCCGTGTGGCTGACGATGTATCGATTGCCCTCCCAGAGTGCGCAAGTAGGCGCCGCGGAATTGGCGCACATCCATTCTGATTCGGACGCCGAAGCGCTCGAACCTCGGGTCACGTGGGCGCAGGCGTTGCGCTATCGGCAGACGTGGGGCTTCGCCGCAGCCAAGTTCTTCGCGGACCCGGTCTGGTGGTTCTACCTCTACTGGCTGCCGCTGTACTTCAGCGAGGTGCGCGGCTTCAAGCTGGCTGAGATCGGCTGGGCGCTGCCGGTGATCTATCTGATGGCCGATATGGGCAGCGTGTTTGGCGGCTGGTTGTCGGGATTCTTGATGGGGCGCGGCTGGGAGGTCGGCAAGGCGCGCAAGGCGAGTCTGCTGATTTTCGCACTGTGCATGCCGGTGGGCGCCACCTGCGTCTTGGCGAAGAGTCCACTGCTGGCGGTCGCGCTCATCAGTCTCGCCACGGCGGCGCATCAGGCATGGTCGGCAAATCTGTTCACCACGGTGTCGGATGTATTTCCAAAATCGGCGGTCGCGAGTGTGACGGGAATCGGAGGGTGTTTAGGCGGGTTCGGCGGGTTTCTATTTACGGGTCAGATGGCGGGATACGTGTCGCAGAATTACGGATTCACGCCCATTTTTCTCATCATGGGCGCATTCCATTTGACGGGCTACGCGATTCTGAATTGGGGCATGAGAGACATGCAGCCGCTCGTAGTGGAAAGGGCGGCCAATGTGCCGGCCGCCCTTTCACGAAGCTAATTCGAGACGTCGCTGGTGGCCGACTGCTCGCGGACGGCAAGCCACTTCGTATACCACCACTTTTGCGCTTCCGAGTCCTTGTAGGCCTTGAGCGCGGCCTCGTCCTTGAACTCCATCGCCAGAACGTGCGTGAAGTTATTGTCCGTTCCCTGCACCAGGATCGGCTTCAACCAAACGCGGGTGATCCCGGCGTTGGGGAACTTCTTGGCCATTTCACCGATGGAGGCAATCGCCTCGTCGACCTGCGCCTTGGTCTTGTCGGCCTTGAACTTCACGTTGATCACGTGAATCACCGACTTGGGCATCTCCACGGCGCCGAGGGTGAACGCCATCGCCGCGGTGAGAAGAGTGAGATTACGAAGTAGTTTCTTCATAGGTTTCCTTTGTGACTTTTTTGAGTCCGGACCACTCCTCGCAGATCACGATGGAGTTGGCCGGATTGTTAACAATGTACTTACAAGCCGCTGGCCCAACCAGCTTTTCCCGGGCCTCAGGAAGGGTACTGCTGAAGACGGCCACATCCTGCGAGGTGTGATACACAACACCGTGCAATTGATACGAGTAGTAGATCGATTCGTCTTGAATATCCGTGACCAACGCTTCGATAATGCGCCCATCGCGCGAGATTGCCTGACGCCGGCGGAACTCGCGGCGGAGAGCCCGCTGCTGGGGAGTTGCCCGGCTTTGCCACAAGACCCAAATGAGGATGGCCAGGGCGGCGGTGACGCCGACGCTGGCCATGAGTACATCGAAGGCGAGGGCCACTTGAATTTAGCGGACGCCGGCTTCTTGGAACGCCTTGGCGTGGTCCTTGAGGAACTGCTCCAGGCCCTTGTCGGTCAGCGGGTGGTTAAAGAGCATGTCGAGCACTTTATAGGGGAGAGTGCCGACGTGCGCTCCGGCCTCGGCGGCCTGAACCACGTGGAGCGGAGAACGGAGTGAAGCGGCCAGAACCTGCGTCTTGAAGCCATAGTTCTTGAAGATGGTGCAGATGCTGGTGATCAGGTTCATACCGGTGTCGCCGATGTCGTCGAGACGGCCGACAAAGGGACTCACCAGGTATGCGCCGGCCTTCGCGGCCAGCAGGGCTTGCGCAGCCGAGAAACAAAGGGTGACGTTCGTGCGGATTCCTTCCTTGGACAAGGCGGAACAGGCCACGATCCCATCCCGGATAAGCGGCAGTTTCACCACCACATTCTTGTGGATCTTGGCCAGCTTCATGCCTTCGGAGATCATCGCTTTCGATTCGATCGCGACGACCTCGGCGCTGATGTCGCCGTCGACAATGTCGCAGATGCGTCTGATCTGCTCTTCGATCGGCACGCCTTCCTTGGCGATCAACGAGGGGTTAGTGGTGACGCCGTCGATAATGCCATAGGCAGCGCCTTTGCGGAGTTCATCGAGATTGGCGGTATCAAGAAAGATTCTCATGGTAGTTTACTCGCGAATTACAGAGTTAGTCAGCGCTCCGAGGCCTTCGATTTTGACGGTGACCGAGTCGCCGGGTTGCATGGGTCCGACGCCTTCGGGAGTACCGGTGGCGATCAGATCTCCCGGTTCAAGCGTCATGAACCGGGTCACAAATTCGAGTATATCACCCAGGCCGAAAATCAACTGCTGGACGGTGCCGTGCTGGCGGCGCTCGCCGTTCACGAAGGTCTCGACGCCGAGCTTGTTCCAGTCGACGCTGGCAGCGGGAACCAGGTAGGGTCCCACGGGGCAGAAGGTGTCGAAGCCCTTGCCGCGAGTCCACTGTTTGTCGCCTTTTTGCAGGTCGCGCGCGGTAACGTCGTTGACGATGGTGTAGCCGCGCACGTAGTCGAATGCCTGAGCAGCCTTGATGTTGCGCGCACGTCTGCCGATCACCACACCGATTTCACCTTCAAAATGAAGTTCTTTCGTGAGCGCGGGATAGACGATCTTGTCGCCGTGGGCAATGAGGGACGATGGCGGCTTGAGGAAGATCAGCGGCTCGGTGGGAATGTCGTTGCCCAGCTCCTTGGCATGCGCGGCGTAGTTGCGGCCGACGCAGACGATCTTGGACGGCGAGACAGGCGGCAGAAGCTTGACGTCGGGCGGGATGTCGAGCGTGGTGAGGTCGACGGATTCGACACCGCCGGCCCAGTCCGGCGTGGACGAAGGGAGGTCGTGGTTGCGCGAGAAGCGAATGCGATACATGGCGATCCTCTATTGTCGCTAATTCGTTGGCATATGCTGGGGACATGTTTCAGTTGACGGGAAAGACGGCGCTGGTTACCGGGTCCGGACGCGGGATCGGCAAGGGCATCGCACGGATGTTGGCCGACGCGGGAGCTTCGGTGATGATTAATGACCTCGATGCCGATGTCGCGCGCGAAACGGCGGGCGAGTTGGGCATGGAGTACCTGGCCGGCAGTGTCACCGACCCAACGTTTCCGAACGCCTTGGTGAGGGCCACGATTGAGACGTACGGCGGGCTCGACATCATCGTCAACAACGCCGGTTACACCTGGGACAACGTCATCCAGAAGACATCAGACGAGCAGTTTCAGGCCATGCTGGACATTCACCTCGTTGCGCCGTTCCGGATTTTGCGGGCGGCGTCGGACTTCATTCGCACCACTGCGAAACGCGAGGCCGAAGAGGGCAAGCGCGTGATGCGGAAGGTCGTGAATATCTCGTCAGTGTCCGGTGTCTATGGCAACGCAGGTCAGATCGGCTATGGCGCCGGCAAGATGGGCATCAACGGCGTGACCAATGTGATGGCCAAGGAGTGGGGCCGATACAACGTGAATGTGAATTCGGTTGCGTTCGGCTTCATCGAGACGCGGTTGACGCAACCGCTCGGGCAAGGCGGCGCGACGATTGACATCGCGGGCCGCGAGATCGCGGTGGGAGTGCAGCCGAAGCTGCTGGAGAACGTGAAGCAGATCGTGCCGCTGGGGCGGCTCGGGACGGTGGAAGAGGCGGCGGCTCCCGTATGGTTCTTCTGCTCGCCGCTTTCGGACTATGTATCGGGCGAAGTGCTGGTGGTCAGCGGGGGAATGCGGTTTTGAGCGATCCTTTCGATCTGCGGCGATTCGTCGATGCGCAGGCGCCTGTGTATGCGCGTGTCTGCGAGGAACTGCGGGCGGGTCGCAAGCAGAGCCATTGGATGTGGTTCGTTTTTCCGCAGCTTCGCGGTTTGGGGAACAGTGCGATGGCGGTTCAGTATGCGATTGGTTCGCGCGAGGAGGCTTTGGCCTATCTGGCGCATCCGATTCTCGGTCGACGGCTGATTGAATGCACCCGACTGGTGAATGCCGTCGATGGGCAAACGATCGAAAAGATTCTGGGTTATCCCGATGATCTGAAGTTTCGCTCTTCAATGACGCTCTTCAGCCAAGTGGCGGCTGATCAGGCCGAGTTTGTTGAAGCTCTCGAGAAGTACTTCAAAGGCGAACCGGATCCGAAGACAATTGCGCTCTTGGGCTAAGGTCGTCGCCAGCCGCTCGGCCACTCATCGAAGTCGCCAATCTCTTCGGCAGCGATGAGCAGCGTGTAGAGAGACTCGGCGGGAAAGTCGTTCAGCCGCACCTGCCAGGTCACGCCACTTACGTCACTACGATAGGGATGCTCGGCCTCGTCAGTAGCTTCCCACTGAACCGGTGTTCGGGCCGCGGCATCGAGAATTCGCAAGGTTATACCAGACTCAATCATCCTCATGTTTAGCATGATGTTGGCTGTGCGAACTATGCAGCGCATTTCGTATTCCTTGCTACCCCCGAGAGGCCGATCAAGATAGGGTTGCCATCGATCCCAGGATCTAGACTGGAGGCATGAGTGTAATGACAGTCCGGTATTTGGGCGCCGTGCAGTTCGAAGCCCAGATTCGGGGACACAAGGTGTTTTGCGATCAGCCTTTGAACAAGGGCGGATTTGATGAGGGCATGACGCCTGTAGAATTTCTTCTGGCCTCACTCGGCACTTGCGCCGGGTATTATGCGGTGGAGTATTTGAAGCTCAATCACTTTGAAACTGCGGGACTCGAAATCTCAGTGAGCGCGGAAAAAGTGAGAGAGCCCACACGCCTCGATCGATTTCAGCTGGGAATCTATGTACCGATGAAGCTCGACGCGGCGCATGTCGAAGGTCTGCGGCATTCCGTGGACAAGTGCCTGATCAAGAACACGCTGCTGAATGCGCCGGCGATTGAGACGCACGTGACAGCCGGCGAGCGCGATCCCGTTATCGAGTAGTGGCGACGAGCGCGCACCAGCCGTCCTGCTGCTGTCGATCGATGATTCGCGAGGGCGGTCCGATGGCTGCTTCGACAATCCCGGATTGTTCCGGCAGATAGCCGCTGAGGATTACGGCGCGGCGGACGACGCGGATGAGGTCGGGCCAGAGATCGATGAGGGTGCCGGCTTGAATATTCGCCACTGCCACGTCGATGCTCTGACCTTTGACCGCGTTCGTGGAGCCGATGAACGCGTTCGCGGGAAGATCCGTAGGGTTGAGGTCGCATCCGAAGGACTGGGCTCCCAACTGTTCGGCAGCTTCACCAAGCAGACCTGACCCACAGCCGACGTCCAGGAAGGTGTCGCCCTTAGCGATTACGTCTTCCATGGCTTTGAGACAGAGATGGGTAGTGGGATGATCGCCATTGCCGAAGGCGAGGCCTGGACGCATGGCGATGCGGATGCGGCCTTCAGGTGTGGGGCTCATGTCGTTCGGTGGGCTGAGATACCAACGATCACCGACTTCGATAGCCTGCCATTGTGATTGCCATTGAGCATTCCAGTTTTGGTCCGGCTGATATTCGATGGTAGCGTTCGGGATCTGAGGAATGTCGCCTTCGTGGACGTACCACGCACGCAGGTCCATCAGGCCATCGTCGCGATTCTCGTGATCGATACCGGTGAGCGGCGTGCCGTGCAGCAGAGTGAGAATGCCGTCCTCGTCATCCGGATGGATGGTCACGGTAAGGCGAAACATCAGAGCTTGCGGCGGGCGTCAATGAAGAGCCAGCAGGTGGCTGCAATCAGGTACAGCGCGCTCATGATGGCGATCGAAACGGGCCAGCCTCCGTGCCCGTCCACCAGCCAAGGCACGAGCGACGGACCAACAATGCCACCGATCTGGCCACTGGTGTTCATGAAGGCGCTGACGACGCCGGCGTTGGTGCCGCCGATGTCGACGCAAGTGGCCCAGCTTGCGGCGAGGGTGAACATGCTGGAGGCGATCGAAACCGCAATGAGTAACGCGGCGGCGATCGGGCTGGCGACGACGGCGGCGCCGACCATCGCGAGTCCGGCGATGAGGTAGGCAACGCCTGCACATACGGCGCGGCCATGGCGAAGGCCGATGTGGCGGATGGCCCAGTCGGTAGCCCAGCCTCCGCCGAAATCGCCCGCAATGCTGAGGATCAGCGGCAGGCCGGAGAGGGCCGCGAGTTGCGCGCCGCTGAAGCCGCGTTCGGCTTCCAGATACTTCGGCAGCCACGTGATGATGAAGTAGAAGCCGTAAGTGTTGGCGATGTACATCAGGCACAGCGGCACCATCGAAGGATGCCGCAGGATCCGGCTCCAAATATTCGCCGTGCCATGCGGCGACTCAGAGCAGCGGTTCGCTTCGATGTAGTCGCGCTCTTCGGCAGTAACCGACGCGTGCTCACGTGGCTCGTCGCGAAACCAGGTGTACCAGGCAGCGGCCCAGCAAAATCCGACGCAGCCGAAGATGAGGAAGACGGCACGCCAACCCACGTATTGATTGAGCACGAAGGCGAGGTACGGGGTGATGCCGCCAGCGAGGTGCGCTCCCGCGAAGAAGATGCCTTGAATGCGGCCCCGCTCCTGCTGCGGGATCCAGCGGCTCAACGCACGCGCCGAGACGGGCCAGGCGCCGGCTTCACCGATACCGAAGAGGAACCGGACGATGATCATGCTGGTGAAATTGAAGGCGCCCGCGGTCGCCATCGTGAAGACGCTCCACCAGATCACGATGCGGGCGAGGACTTTGCGCGAACCGAGACGGTCCGCCCAGCGCGCCGTAGGGACTTCGAAGATAGCGTAGGCGAGGGTGAACGAACTGAACACGTAACCCATCTGCTGCATCGTGAGGCCGAGGTCCTTAGAGATGGGGTCGGCGAGCTTACTGATGCAAACGCGGTCGAGGTACGTCACGAAGGCGAGGGCGACGGTGAATGCCGCGACACGGTAGCGGACGGCTGCGAGGGCGGAGGGGGTCACCGTGGTGGTTGGGGTCACCGGGCCATTTGATCATGAATCACCAGGCCGGTGTGGCGGCAATATCGAGGCGGCGGTTGGTGCCTTTTTCCTGGACGACGATTTTGCCTTGGGCGATCGTCACCCGTTCGGTGCCTCGCCAGTTGTTCGGGATGGGCAGCAGAAAGCTGGAGAACGATCGGGTAGCGGTTTCGTTGGCGTCGAGATAGCTGTAAATCGGGCGGCCGAAGATTTGTCCCTTGCGGACGAGTACGGAGAAGGGCTGGTGGAGTCCGGTGGTGCCGAACTCGAGGCCGCGCGCGAGGGGCTTGCCCTGCCGGTCGATGTGGCGCCAGGCATTGAACCACGGGTAGTCGGAGGCCTTCCAAAGGTAGCCGATGAGGAGACCGCTCTTCGCGCTGGACGCAGTGACCCAGCCGATCGCGTCATCGACGACATACGACACGACATTCGGATTCGGATCGTTGGTGAGATGCCGCATATCAATCGGCTGACCGTCTTTCAATGCTTGCGGCCAGTAGAAAGAAGGCTCCTCCGGATTGGGTAGAGGAGAATTCTGGGCGAAACCACGGCGGGCGTTCGAGTCCACGAGGGTCTCTTCGTCGAGAAAAGGCGGCCCGATGGTGGCGTGCTGCACCATGTTGTAGAGTTTGCCAAGCTTATTCCGATTGGTGACGGTCTCGGTGACGCTCACCAATGCGGCCTGCGGGTCGAGCTTGATGCTGCGTGAGACATCCAGGCCGGCCATTGGCAACGACGCGCTCATCAGGTTGTCCGCGACCTTCCACGGCACCCGCGTGGCTTCTCCGTGGAAAGGCATGCCGTTCTTGATTTCGGCGTCGCTGGGCTGTCCCCAGCGGTCGAGGCAGAGGAAATGCGCCATCGGCCGGTTGGTCTGTTTTTCGTCACCAGGCCCGAGCCAGCGGAGTGGATTGATGGGATTGTCCTTGAGCTTGAAGGAGACGAAAGAGCCACCGCCCAGGTCGAAAATGGCTTCGGCTTTGTCGTTCGAGACGACGTGTTGCGGACGATCCTGGGCAAGAGCGAGGAGGAAGAGCAGCGCGTGCATCAGCGCGACTGTATCACGGCGTGATGATCTGGCGAACTGTGTGTGCGCCGGCCAGGCGATCGAAGCCTTCATTGATCTGATCGAGTGTGAGGCGTTCGCTCAAGAGTGCGGTGACGGGCAGGCGTCCCTGTTCGAACAGTTGGATGAAGCGGGGGATGTCGCGGGCGGCGACGCAGGAACCGATGTAGCTGCCTTTCAAGGTGCGTTCCTCCGCCACGAGGTTGGTCGGCGGCATAGGCCAGCGTGCGTCGGGATGCGGAAGACTGGCGGTTACGGTCGTGCCGCCGCGTCGCGTAACACGGTAAGCGGTTTCGAGCGCGCCGACAGCTCCGGCCATCTCGAAGGCGAAATCGACACCGCCGTGCGTCTGGTCTTTGATGTCGGCGATGAGCGTCGGCGAAGCGGCATTGAAGGTATGCGTTGCGCCGAGTGATCTGGCGAGAGCCAGCTTGTCGTCATGCACGTCGATCGCAATGACGTCGCTCGCGCCGGCAAGCTGGGCGCCGAGAACCGCATTCAAGCCGACGCCGCCGAGTCCGATGACGGCGACTCGGGCTCCCGGAGGAACTTTAGCCGTATTGACGACGGCACCTACGCCCGTGAGCACGGCGCAGCCAAAGAGGGCGGCTTGATCGAAGGGCAAACGCGCGGGCACCTTGACGGCGGAGCCGCGATTGACGACGGCGTACGTGGCGAAGGCGGAAACGCCAATGTGATGGAAAATGCGCGCACCGTTCTGATGGAGGCGCATACCGCCGTTCAGCAACGTACCGGCGCCGTTGGCTTGCTGGCCGGGTTCACAGAGTCCGGGGCGGCCCTCAATGCAAGGGGCGCAACGGCCGCAGCGGGGCGCGAAGACCATCACGACGTGGTCACCAGGGACCAGATCGATGACTTGCGGGCCGCATTCGACGACAACGCCGGCGGCTTCGTGGCCAAGGATCATCGGCATGGAGCGCGGTCGATCGCCGTTGACGGTAGAGAGGTCCGAGTGGCAGAGTCCGGCGGCGTGGATGCGGATCAGGAGTTCGCCGTCGCCGGGCGGATCGAGATCGACCTCTTCGATGGCGAAGGGCCGGGATTCCGCGTACGGGAGCGGCCGCTGCATTTCACGGAGGACTGCGGCTTGGATCTTCATTTATTCGAACTGCTTGCGGAAGGCGGCCATCTCGGCCTCGAGAGTGGCGACGCGTTCTTCGAGTTTGGCGAGACGATCAGCGGCCACGGGGGCGGGCGCTGGCGGCGCAAAGCCGGCGACATCGCCCGAGAGCAGATGCGCCCAGCGATTCGAGATGGGCTTGGTGAGCGGGTCGGCCCGTTCGCTCATTTTCTTCAGAACGCTTTCGACCGCTTCGGTGTCGTCGAACTCATGGAGCGATTGCGTACGCGCGCGGATCTCGCCCAACGTCTGCGGTCCGCGTAGAAGGAGGCAAGCCAGAACGGCGAGTTCGCGATTGCCGAGTTCGAGGCGCTCCACCAGGCGATGACCGTGTTTAGGAACGCGGCTGTCGCGGCCGGTGAAGACGAGGGCCATACCGCGGTGGCGCAGCTTGTCGAGGGCGAGCGTCACGTCGTCATCCGTGAGCGACATGAGCGGCTCGCGGCTCGACTTTTGGTTGCAGGCGTTAACAAGCGCGTTTAGCGAGAGCGGGTAGTAGTCGGGCGTCGCCATCTCTTTCTCAATGAGACAACCCAGGACTCTGGCTTCAAGGGGATCGAGATCGAAAGGCATGTGCGATTAGTGCATGTGCGGGCTAAAGAGGGGTTCAGTCTCAGGCGACATCAACACCCAGAAACTGTAGAGGGCAAGTATCGTGCCAAAAGGGATGTTGGCTAAATGGAGGGTTGCCACCACCATCGAGAGCGAGCGCGCCCAGGGGCGAAACTTCGTCAAACCAATTCCCACCGCAACGGAGGGGATGGCCAGCAAGAGCATAATGGCGATGATTCCACTGCCAAAAAAGCGAATCACCTGGACCATCGGCCCAGATGCAAAATCAGCGCGTTCCGCTTGGATCATCAATCCACTGAAGCCGCCGAAGCTGATTAATAAGATCAGGGCCGCCAGGCCTCCCAGTACGCCGATGCCGACGTAGGTGATGCCGAGAGCTCTGACATGTGACTCCATGCCCATAAGGGAACCTATTTCTCCTTCATAGATGGTACCGTGCTTCCCATGGTGCGAACGAGATTCCGCAAGGGGAGGGTCGCGGCAGCGGCGACCCTAAGTGGTTGGTGACAACCAGATTATCTTGACACGATTGGGGGGACGGGCGGGAGAAGATGGCCGGTCTGATTGACGGAGCCGGCTGAGACAGTTAACACTGCGCCTTGGTGCGAAGAGCACACAATTGCCTTTAACGTCATGAAAATAAGGAATTTCGACAGAGACGCTGAGGGGAAACACACTTCCGGCGCCGGAAAAATAAACAACCAAAATGGGCCCGATCCCTGTTAAAATCAAGGGTATCCGGATTTCGATTAACTTTTCTTTCGGTTCATTGAAGGAAACCACGGCTGCCCAGCAAGTTTCCCGCCTTCGCGCCCTGTGGGCGCGAATCCGAAGATTTTGATTAGGGTCGAATCATCACCATGGTCACCGCCATCAACCCTCTGTTTGCCGCCTCCACGACCGACAAGATATTAAACGCGTTGTTCGACGATACGTTTGCCGGAATTCACCAATTGACATGGTTTGATTGGTCGATTCTGCTGCCCTACTTCGGTACCCTGCTGGTGTTATCTCTCTACGGCCTTCACCGCTACAAGGTGATTCACGAGTATTTCCGCGTGAAGAAGCAGCTGGATCAGCCGCCAGCCCGGCGGTGGACCGAACTGCCGCCCGTCACAATCCAGCTGCCATTGTTCAACGAGCAGTTTGTCGTGGAGCGCCTGATCGAGACGGTGCTGAAAATGCGCTACCCGAAGCATTTGTTGCAGGTACAGGTATTGGACGATTCGACCGACGAGTCGCATGCCTTTACCGCGGCTTTATGCGCCCGGAAGCGCGCCGAGGGGCACAATATCGATTACATTCATCGCGTCGACCGGACGGGCTTCAAGGCGGGTGCTTTGGAGCACGGCTTGGACACGGCGACCGGAGAGTTCGTGGCGGTTTTCGACGCCGACTTCCTGCCCCCCGCCGACTTTCTCGAACGCACGATCGACTACTTCACGGATGACAAGATCGGCGTTGTGCAGACGCGCTGGAGCCACATCAATCGTGACTCGAATCTGCTGACCGAAGTCCAGGCGATGCTGCTCGATGCGCACTTTGTGCTGGAGCACGGCGCTCGATCGGGCAACGGGCTGTTCTTTAATTTCAATGGCACGGCCGGCATTCTGCGGGTCGCGATGATTCGCGACGCGGGCGGCTGGCAGCACGACACGCTGACCGAAGACTCAGACCTGAGCTACCGGGCGCAGTTGAAGGGCTGGCGATTTGCCTATCTGTCGTCCGTCGACTGCCCGTCAGAGCTGCCGGTGGAGACGCATGCGTTTCAGATTCAGCAGCAGCGTTGGAGTAAAGGGCTCACGCAGTGCGCTTTGAAGCTTTGGCCAATGATCCGTCGAGCGGACTTGCCGTTCAAGGTGAAGTTCGAGGCGTGGCTCCACTTGACTCCCAATATTTCCTATCCCCTGATGATCGTCGTTTCCGCCCTGATGCTGCCGGTCATGATCGTGCGGTTCTACATGGGTTGGGTGGAGATGGTGTTTCTGGACGTGCCGCTGATCATCGCGAACTTTGTCTCGATAGGCGCCTTCTACCTGGTCGCGCAGCGGGAACTCTACCCGCATACCTGGAAACGCTCAATCATCTTCCTGCCGGCGTTGATGGCCGTGGGCGTGATGCTGACTTTGTCGAATACGAAGTCCGTAATTGAGGCACTGCTGCGGAAACACAGCGCGTTTGTCCGGACGCCGAAGTATGCGGTGGCGAAGGGGCAGCATCAGAACAAGCAGCGTAAGTACCGCCGGCGCTCCGGTTGGCTACCTTATCTGGAATTGGGGTGCGGCACGGCGTTTCTCGCCATGGTGGCCTACGCAATCGACACTTACAACTATTTGTCGATTCCGTTCCTGATGTTGTTTGTCTGCGGATATTTCTGGGCTGGTGGTTCTACGATTTGGCAGGAGTGGCAGGGGAAATTGCGTTTCGAGCGGCAGCAGCAGGAAGCTCTGGAACTCGAAAAGGCCTAGTAGCCGGGCCAACCTCGATCAGGTGGGCGTCGTCGTGAAAATACCTACGATGCGCGAGAAGATCTTGCTGACCGTTGGCATTAGATCGTTCGGTAAAACCACGTAGATTGCGATCACCATAAAACCAACTAACAGAGCGTATTCGATCAAATCCTGGCCGCGCTCATCCCGCAGGATGGCGCGCAGCATTTCGCCCGCACTAAGTTTATTGTTTTGTTTTCTCATGGGTCTCCACTCTCTCTCAAATCAGCCGGCAAGATACTCATCGCCAGAAGAGTCCTTAACAAGATAGTGCCTTGGTACCGTTACAAAGACAACAAGAGTGGGACCCTAGGATCGGGGGATTTCATGCCTAAAGGCCTAGTCCCCCGGTGCTAGTACTGAGGAGCTAAGTGGATGTCATGGGTTCGTCTGCTGGGGAATCCTGCGAACCGTGAAGTTGATCAGGCGAATTGCATCTGTTCCTGCCGCGACCTGCCTAGCCCGAAGTTTGAGCGGCCCAAAGGCTCCTCCGGACGTGAACGGAATCTGGCCGACATTATTGGAGAGTCCGGAGGCGACACCGAAGGTTTGTGCACGCCAGCCTGCCCGGTCAGTTCCCAGTCCGATGTTGACCGTGAGGGAATAGACATCGTCTCCAGCGGGCACGGCGCGCCCGGCCAAAGTAGTCGCACCCGCCAAAACGTCAATTTCACCAGCGATTGTGCCGCCGGTGTGCTGGAACGTGGCCTCGATCTCCAGCCGGTCACCCGAGAACAAGGAGGCGGCAGGCAAAGTGCAGGTGCCGAGTTCGGTGAATGCGAGGTTCGAAGTCGACGCACCGATGCTCGAACAGATAATCTGGGGTGTGGAGTGGATCTGTGCGCCTTCGAAGGTTCTACGGACGCGTGCCGCGGTGTTATACCAGGCGTCGCCGTCGGAGAGAACGTTGACCGCAGGGTCAGTGGGAGTGCCGGCATCGCTGAAGCCCGGGCGTACGTTGCTGGAGTTGGTGAGGAGGCGCCGGACGTTGAAGCCTCCGTCGGCGTTGACAAAGGCCAGGCTTTGACCCGCGTTCGAAATCCAAGTCTGCATCGGAACCGATCCCTGACCGACGCCGGCGCGGACCGTTAGTTCAGTGATGCCGCTGCTGCCGGCATCGTGCACGTTCAACGTCGCCCGAGGCGTGTTATTTCCGACTGATAGCTTCCGGGAGAGACTGTTATAGGCGAGAGTGGTGCTGTTCTGAGAGAGGCTGCCGTTGGAGTCGACGAACGGAACCGAGCCTGGCGTGAAGGCCGTATAAAGACACGGACTCCAGACGGCGTCCGTACCATTGGAGGTCAAACAACGGCCAGCAGGGCCGAGGGGCAGCTGCGCCCACGTGGGAGTTCCGGATCCCTGCCCGACAATCAGACCACCGCGCGCGGGATTACTGGGTGTCGTATCGCCGTGGAGGGAGCTCAAGAGCGAGTGACTCGCAGACGGGCTCACCGCTGGAGCGGTGCGATAGTACGCGTCGAGGATGTCACCAAACTGCGGAATGGCCCAGGGATTGAACGAGATGGTGACGCCGTTCAACGTATAGTCATTGTTCAGGGTCTGCAACAGGCCGTTTTTGAAAAGCGCCAGGCTGTTAGCCGGAGAGGGGGCGGCCGGCAGCACAAAGATTGTGTTGATGCCATTAATCGCACCGGCGGGTACTTGCGCGTCCCCGAAGCCGGGAACGGAACTGCCGCCCGCGGTATCGCCACCGACGATCACCCCACCCACGCCCCCGCCAGTCACAATGCCGCCGGGAAGCAGCATGGCGCGGACATCCTTCAGCTTCAGCGCCGTCGCTGACGGGGGAACGGACCAGACTTCAGAAAACTGGAACTGTCCATCGGAGTTGTAGCGCACCTGGTAATAGGCGTTCGTGACGGACGTGGTCGGCGCGAGCTTGACAAAGAGATTGCCGTTCACCACCCGCACGGTACTCCCCTGGTGCCCAATGTTGCTGTCGTTCACCTGGAAGCTCTTCCATTCGATCAGAACGAGGCCGTTGTAGGGTTGGCCGTCGGCTTTGTATACCGTGTCGCGAATGGTAGTGAGAGCGGGTTGTTGCGCCCACAGCCGGGCACCCGCCGCCCCGAAGGCGAGAAAGAGAAACAAGCGGCCCAGGCCGCGGATCGACGTGCTCATGACGGAAACTCCTCAGTTCGTATGAGGCCGCGCTACTTATGCGCACGACCTAGCTGACCGGAGTTTAGCTGGTGACCCGGTAACTCTGAGGATTCAGGGCATGAGGGCGTTACGATCTAAGTTATTGATTAATGGTGCGTTACCACCCAAATAGCCGCGTTTCAATTCGTTGTGAACGGCTATTTGAGCAAGTGACGATTTTCGTTTATTTGCCTTCGAGAACGAAGGTGGGCGTGAGGCCCGAAGCCGTGGAAAAGCCGTTCGCCGAGGGTGTCGACAGCCACGTGGTGCAGCCCTGGACTTTGCCCAGGAAGCTATGCGGATGCACTTCAATATTCATCTCGCGATAGTCGAGGCCGGCGTAAGTGCGCACCGGGAACGGGGCATGAACCTGTTCAACGCGTTCCTGAACAACGTACGAATTTGCCGTGGCGCGGCGCACCGCGCGTTCCCATTGAGCGTCGTCGACTTCCCAGCCGCGGACCTCGGGGAGGTCGCTCTGCTGGTCGTTGGGACGGAGGATGAGACGATCGCGGTTCTTGCCGATAAATTCCGGCAGGTCGACCATTTTGCCCTGCTCCGTCATCGTTTTGGCGTTCGCCACGACGCGCGTCCACGGGATGTACTCGCGAATGGCTTTGCGCTCGACGGCCGGGAAGCCGGACGTCACCGACTCGTCGGTGAGTAAGTCGAAGATCGCCTTCTTCTGAGCCACCTCACCGCGGAAACTATTCACCAGGCAAACATTGCGTTCACGGTAAGCCCGGAGGAGAGCGTGATTCAGGTCGAACCGCACCAGGAACTCCGAGATACTGACGCGCCGATAGACGAGATCGATTTCGAAGTCGCCGCGGCGCAGGATGCCGTTCTTATACTCCAACTGCTCGAGCGAAATTACCTCCGCGTTGTAGCCCTGTTTGCGGAACAGCTGCGCGAGCAACTGGTACTCGCCGCTTTCGAAATTCGCAAAGGGCTGGCGGAACTCGAGGATGGCGATATTGGGCTTCTTCTTACCGCCGAACTCTTTGTAGGTGCGAAGAATCGCCTGAAGGAGGAATTTCGTGCCTCCGACCTTGCTGAGGCTATGCTTCTTGCGGAATTCTTTAACCGGTCCGGCCTCGTAGAACAAGTCGCCGAGTAACTCGCCATATGCGACACCGGAGGGCGTCTCGGCGGAGTACTCATTAAAGTGTAAGTGGCCGTTCTGGATATGAGTATCGAGCAGCGAAGTTACAGCCAGATACGAGTAGCCCGGATCGATCTGGGCGAGCATCTTCTCCGCCGGCAACAGGGACATCCGCGACAGTAACTGTGGTGTCGAGAGTGCGAGGCGCTTCACGCGGTCGATGGCCGAGGTGAGCGATTCCGATGCCTTGACCATGTGGTCATACTGTTTGCGCGTGATCAGGTGGGGGCGCAGGAACGGCGATACGGGCCGCCCCGCGATGACGAGCCGATTCTCTTCCATCTTCTTCGTGAGCTCGTCGGCCCACGCTAAATCTCGGAAAGATTCAGTCTCCAGAATTTTTTGGTAGCGGGTGACTGCGTCACCCAGGATTTTCACGCTCATTTTGCGCCGGACTTCTTCTTCAGTATTGCACAGCGAATGCGATAATCAAAACTGAGCTGGGTACGTTTTTTCTTGTAAACTACAGATTTTATTAATCTTAGACATCGGCAATTAGAATGCTGAAGGGATCGAACTGCTGTGCACAAAGTGAATAAATTTTCTACGGTTCTCTACATGGGCCTTATTCTCGCCGTTTCTTCGCCCCGCGCCAGGGGTGACGAAGGCTTGTGGCTGTTCAATCAAGTTCCCAAGGCTGCGATCGCCAAAAAATACGGCTTCAATGTTACGGATCAATTCCTGAAGGACCTCCAACTGGGCTCGGTGCGATTTAACAACGGCGGGTCCGGGTCCTTTGTCTCAGGGGAGGGGTTACTGTTCACGAACCATCACGTAGGTATGGACTGCATTCAGAAGGTTTCGTCACCCACGAATGACTATGTGAAAGCCGGCTTCCAGGCGAAAACACGCACAGAAGAGAAACGTTGTCCGGATCTCGAGATCAACATCCTGCAGTCGATTGACGACGTCACCGCCAAGGTCAACACCGGAATCACGCCATCAACCGCCGCAGCCGACGCGAATCGGATGCGAAAAGAGGCGCAGTCGCGAATCGAGAAAGAGTGCGTTGCGGCGGGTGGCGAGCGCTGTGATGTGGTGACACTCTACGCCGGCGGTCAGTACCATCTCTACCGCTACAAGAAGTACACCGACGTCCGGCTCGTGTTTGCGCCGGAGGAGTCGATTGCCGCCTTCGGCGGCGATCCGGACAACTTCACGTATCCGCGTTATTGCCTGGATTTTGCATTTTTTCGAGCTTACGACAAGGACGCTCCGGTAAAGCCGCAACACTTCTTTCCGTGGTCGCGCACGGGGGCGAAAGACAAGGAGCTGACCTTCGTCTCGGGCCATCCCGGCACGACGGGGCGGTTGGCGACGATGACCGAGCTCGAATTTCAGCGCGACGTCAGTTTTCCGCTGACGCTCGAGCGCTTGCGCGGGATGCGGAAGGCGCTCGAGGCGTTTATGGCGACGTCGGCCGAGAACAAGCGGGCAGGCACGGAATTGCTCGCCAGCATCCTGAATAGCCTGAAGGCGTATACCGGCTTCGACGGCGGCTTGCACGATCCCGCCTTGATGGCGCGCAAGCGCGAAGACGAGCAGAAGCTCCGCAAGGCCGTCGCGGACGACCCGGCGAAGTCCAAACTCTATGGGAAGACCTGGGACGAGATCGCGGAGGCGTACCAGCGCTATCGAACGATCGTAACGCCCTTCTACGTTTTGGAGCGATCGACGAGCGGCGGCGACCTGGTGGGTATTGCGCGCGAGATCGTCCGTTACGCGGAAGAAAAAACCAAGCCGAATGAGCAGCGGCTCCGGGAGTTCGCCGAGACCGCCCTGCCGCAAGTAGAACAGGAGATGTTCTCGGAGGCGCCGCTGAACATGGGGCTCGAGACCGCGATGCTCGAGAACTATTTTGCGTGGGCCTCGAAAACATTGGGAGCCGACTATCCCGCACTCAAGACGGCCCTTGCCGGCCGCACTCCGCGCGCGGCGGCGGAGGCGATCATCAGCGGCACCAAGCTGGCGGATATTGCGGAGCGCAAGCGCTTAGCCGGAAGTTGGGATGCGGTGAAGGCGTCGAGGGATCCGCTGATTCAGCTGATGCTGACGCTCGATAGTCCCGCGCGGGAATTGCGGAAGAGGTACGAGGATCAGGTAGAGGCCACGTTGCGCGGCGCCGCGTCGAAGATCGCGCAGATCCGATTTGCCATGTACGGGGATCGGGAGTATCCGGACGCGACGTTCACGCTGCGGCTGTCCTATGGGCAGACGTTGGGCTATCGGAATGCGGCAGGTCAAGCGGTGCCCTGGGCGACCAATTTCGCGGGGCTGTACCAGCGGGCGACAGGAGTCGAGCCCTTCGCTTTGCCGGCGTCCTGGGTGTCGGCCAAGAAGAACCTGAATTTGCGGACGGAGTTCGACTTCGTTTCGACGCACGACACCCATGGGGGCAATTCGGGCAGTCCGACGCTCAACACGCGCGGTGAGATCGTGGGAATTCTCTTCGACGGCAATCTGGAAGGACTGCCGAATCGCTACGTCTTTACAGACGCCATGGCGCGGAGCATCCACGTGGCAAGCCAGGGTATTCTCGAGGCGCTACGGAAGGTGTACCGGGCGGACGGGCTGGTGAAGGAATTGGTTCCTTAGGTGGGTGTCGCGTTTCAGTTGGGATTGCGTTACGGGTTGGTGATCGGCATTCTCAGCATGGTCGACATCTATGCGGGCACGATGACGTCGATGAAACGAACGCATTGGATGTTTGCTCAGACGGTACTTGGACTGTTCACGATGTACATCTGCGGCTGGGCGGGTATGAAAGCATTTCGGCCCTCCGGCGAGCGGATAGCCGCTTCGGCAGTCGCCGGGGGGCTGGCGGGGCTCACCGGGACCATGCTGTTTACTTTCACGCTGTTCACGGTGGTCTACGGACTGACGGATCGCCTCGCTCAGTTCCCGTTCGCCGCGACTGACTTGGCTGACCGGCCGGCGGCAGATTATGTGCGGTCGGCCGAAGGGGCACGGGATCTGTTGAGAGTGACACTGGCAGGGATGTTGCGCGCACCCTTGGGGGCGGGATTCGGAGCAATCGGAGGACTGATTGCGCGTTCGGCAGGATGGGTAAAAACTGACTCAGGACCTAGCGGGCGATGATGCGCGCAAGGCGGAGGACCTGGTAGAGGTCAGTGACATAGTCGACGTAGGAGAGCGCTTCATTGGCGGAGGCAGAGGGAACGTTGCCAGCGGCCTGGAGGCGGTCGAGGAAGCCGGACGGGGGTTCGAAGTCAGCGCGACTGACGGGCTGACCGGCAATCAGTTTCCGGAGGCGTTCCGACATATTCTCGTCCACCTGGCGTAGCTCGTCATAGAGGGCCGCGACGCCGGGATCGGAACTCTTGCGTGGATAGGGACGCGTATTCAGTTGATGCCAGGCGTCTTCGAGTTTCTTGAGGGCAGTGCCTTGGGCGTGTTGGGGGATGCTCAATCGATTGCCTTGTTTTGGGCCGTTGCCGGCTCTTGGCCATAGTTCTCGCGAATGACTTGGGTTTGCTCTGAGAAAAAGGTCCGACTGCCCGAGGTGCCGTAGATCTCGGGGTTCGCGTTAATCTGATATCCCGCCGGGGTTTTCTGGAGGGTGTAAAGGTAGCCGCCTTTTTTGCCCTCAGCCAAAGCGGCGGGGATTAGGTCAGCGCCTCGTTCGCTGGCGGTACCGGTCGCTGGAGGGCCGAGTTCCGTGAGCGTCTCTGCATACTGATGAAATTGAGCGAAGTACTGAGTTTGGGCGACATGCAGAGTCCTCACGGTACTGATTGCCGCCATCTCCATGGCAGTCCCGCGAGCGCGGCTGAGGGGTCCGCTCGCGATCGCAGCAATAATCAGGATGATCGAGATGACGATCAGCAGTTCGACGAGGGAGAAACCCCGCCGACTCATTCGTTGCAGGTTTCTCATACGTCTGTGCTCCGTGGTCACTTAATCGCTGAGCTTTGCGCCGTTGCCGGCTCCTGACCGTAGTTTTCGCGGATCACCTGGCTCTGGTCAGAATAGAACGTCCGGCTCCCGGAATTGCCGAACGCCTCGGGATTGCCGTTGATCTGATAGCCGCCCTGCGTAGCCGTGAGAGTAAAGATGTAACCGCCCTTCTTTCCGGCGGCGAGATCGCCGGGAATGAGATCGGCGGACTGGGGACCGGGCGTGCCACTGGTAGGAGGCCCGAGTTCGGCCAGAGTCGTGGCGTATTTGCCGAATTGCGAATAGTACTGGGTCTGTGCGGTGTGGAGCGTGATGACACCGCGGATGGCAGCCATTTCCTGTGCATACATACGCGTGCGGGTCAACTTCGGGACGGCGATCGCCGCGATGATCAAAATAATCGCGATGACGATCAGCAATTCGACAAGCGAAAAGCCCCGGCGGCGGTCACGTTGCAGCAACTTCATGGTCTGTCTCCCTAAACTTTGACGTTAACAGATCGGGAAGCGTGCAGGCTGCTAGCGCTTCACCAAGGTAAAAGTTCCATCGGCGTGGAGTCGGTACCGGCGATCCCGCCAAGCGATCGTGTTGCCGAAGAAACCGGCGACCCAGAACGCGAGGCTGAGAAAATCCTGAGGGATGGTCAGCCAGGACCATTGGCCTTTCAAAACGGTTCTGGCCAGGTACATCCCCGTGACAATTCTTGCGGCCACGGTGGCGAGCCCTAGGGGCCACCAGGGAGTGAACAAGAGCGCGGCGGCCCAGGGGAGCGGGTTGGTGAACACCTGGCCGACGTAGCCGGCAGGCCGCGACCGCCTGGTGCTCCGGTTCCAACGAAGGCGGTGGGCGAAGTTCGTAAGCAAGGGCTCATTCCCGATGTGGTGCTCGATGATGTAGCGCGACAGAATCACGCCGAAGCCGTGTTCCGCCGCGAGTTGGCCCATGACGAAGTCCTCGGCAAGGTAGTGGCTGAGCTTTTCGAAGCCTCCGATCTGATCGAGGATGTGTTTGCGGGCGACGATGGTAGGACCCACGGCGAACCGGACGCCTTCGAGCATGCGGGCGACCAGGAGCCCTCCGATGAATTCGGTATTGAGCCCGGCGGCTTCGAGACGGCTCCAGATACGAGGCCCGCCCACCGCGCGGTAGGGACACGTGGCAAGATCCACTTTGGCGCTTCCAAATTCAGCGGAGATTGTGCTGAGGAACTCCGGGTCGACGCGGATGTCGGAATCGCTCATGGCCAGGATGTCGTACCGGGCGGCTGCTTTGAGGTGCTCCAGGCTCCAGACCTTGGCATTCGGGTAGGCGGGCTCGCCGACGTGAATCAGCTTCGATGGGACCTGGGGATATTCGGCTTGGAGTGCTTGGATAATCGGGACGGCAGGGTCGGTGGGCGCACGGGTGGCGAGGAGGATTTCGTAGTTGGTGTAGTTTTGGGTGAAGAAGGTGCGGAGGTTGTCTTCGAGTCCCAGGTCGGCGCCGTGACACGGTTTCAGGATGCTGATGCCGAGCGGCGCGCCCGATTCAATCGGGTTTCTCAGATATTTCCGGGCGGCGATGATCGTAAGGAACAGGTAGACCAGGCCGCCGAGTGTGAGGAGGATGATCGGGTAGATCATTTTGGTTAGCGAGCCAAGGCCCGCCTTACAAATTAGTCGACTGACGACTTGGTGTCGATGAGTTGCTTCGCCCGCGCGATGAAATCGGCGATGGGCACGACGCCCTGGTCGCCATGCTTGCGGTGGCGCACACTGACGTTCCCCGCTTCCGCCTCGCGTCCGCCGACAACCAGCATGAAGGGGATTTTCTGCATCTGGGCATCGCGAATCTTGAGGTTGACCTTTTCGCTCCGATCGTCGACTTCGATCCGCATTCCCGCGTCCTTGAGCTGTTGGCCAAGCGCGTGGGCGAACTCATTCTGACGATCCGTGATGGGACACACCACGGCTTGCACCGGCGCGAGCCATACGGGGAACGCGCCCGCATAATGCTCGACCAGGATGCCGAAAAAACGCTCCACGGAACCGAACAACGCGCGGTGCACCATCAGCGGCTGATGCTTCTTGTTGTCGTCGCCGACATACTCGAGGCCGAAGCGCCGCGGTAGCGTGAAATCGAACTGCACGGTCGAAAGCTGCCACTTGCGCCCGATGGCGTCGACGAGCTTCATGTCAATCTTCGGGCCATAGAAGGCGGCTTCGTCGGTCATCACTTTGGCGGTAAGCCCGACCTTTTGACAGGCGCGCTCGAGGGCGTTTTGGGCGAGCTCCCATTGCGCGGGCTCGCCATCGTACTTGCCGGACTTGCCGCCATCCCACGTCGAGATCTCGGCCTCGTATTGATCGAAGCCGAAAGTCGTCAGCGTGTCCTGGGCAAATTCCAGGCAGCTGATCACTTCCTGCTCCACCTGATCCGGCCGGCAGAAGATGTGGGCATCGTCCTGACAAAAGCCGCGGACCCTCAACAGCCCATGAAGGGTGCCGCTGCGTTCATAGCGATAGACCGTCCCGAGTTCGCCTAAACGAACCGGAAGATCACGGTAGCTCTTCTGGCTGTCGGCGTAGATCAGGATGTGGAACGGGCAATTCATCGGCTTGAGCTGATACGTCGCGTCGTCCAGTTCCATGGGGACGAACATGTTGTCGGCGTAGAAGTTAGCATGGCCGGAGGTCTTCCAAAGGTCGAGGCGCGCGACGTGGGGCGTGTACACCAGTGAATAGCCACGAGCCAGATACTGTTCGCGCATCCAGTCCTCGAGTTGTTTGCGGATGATGCCGCCCTTGGGGTGGAAGAAGATCAGGCCGGGCCCGGCGAGTTCCTGGATCGAGATGAGGTCGAGCTCTTTGCCGAGCTTGCGGTGGTCGCGCTTTTTCGCCTCTTCAATGCGGGCGAGGAATTCGTCCTGGTCCTTCTTGGTGAACCAGGCCGTGGCGTAAATGCGCTGCAATTGCTGGCGCTTCTCGTCGCCTTTCCAGTAGGCGCCTGAAACATTCAAAAGTTTGAAGGCCTTGATCTTAGCGGTCGACGGCAGATGCGGGCCGCGGCAAAAGTCGATGAACTGGGGGCCGAGTGTATATTCGGAGAAGATTTCGCCGGCGCGTTCGGTAATCAGCTCCACCTTCATCGGCTCATGAGCGTATTTGGTGAGGCCTTCTTCTTTCTTCGTGTAAATGCGGTCGTAAGTGAGGTTGCGGGCCTGGATCTCCCACATTTTCTTTTCGATCTTCTCGAGGTCTTCAGGCGTGAAAGGCGTCGGGCGATCGAAATCGTAGTAGAAGCCGTTCTCAATGAAGGGTCCGATGCCGAGCTTGGTTTCGGGGAAGAGCTCGAGCACGGCGGCGGCGAGCAGATGCGCGGTGGAATGGCGATAGACGTCGAGCGACTCGGGGTCTTTGGGAGTGAGCAGTTGAAGGTTGGCATCGCCTTCGAAGGGCCGGACAAGGTCCCAGAGTTCGCCGTTCACTTTGGCGACGATGGCATCGTCGGCTAAGCGCTTGGAGATCGCGAGCGCGACGTCAAGAGGGCGCGAGCCGGCAGGCATGGACTTTTGGCTGCCATCCGGCAGCGTGATCGAGATTTCAGGCATGGAAAGCTATGTTCAGGGTACTCTAACGGGTCGCTAAGGCAGATTCTTCGACGGTGAGCGTGCCGGCAGTGGCGTCGAGAGTCGCCATAAGTCCTTGCGGCAGAGTCAGTTGATCCTCGGTATGGCCGAAGGCGAGGCCTGACAGTACCGGGACTCCCAGGTTTCCGAGAATGCGGTCAATCACCTCGCGCTCAGTAAGAGGCACGTCAACGCCGGGAGTGGGTTTGCAGTTGTAGCATTCACCCCAAACGACGCCCGCGATGCGGTCGAGCTTACCGGCCAGCTTCATTTGCGTCAGCATGCGGTCGAGGCGGAATGCTTCTTCGCCGACGTCTTCCAGCAGCAGGATCTTGTCGCGTGTTTCGATCTCGTAGGGCGTGCCCATCAGGTTCGAGATCAACGAGAGATTGCCGGCGACGAGACGTCCGCGGGCTTTGCCAGGTACGATCGTCCGGAGGGTATGGCCGTCAGCCGGATTGGTCAAAGTTCCCAGGGGCGCCGGGTCAAACAAAGCCTTGCGAAAATTCGACAGAGAGAAGGCGGGAAACTTGGAGTTCGCGGTGGGACCGTGGAAGGTGACGAGGCCAAGCTTCTGATTGAAGGCCAGGTGCATGGCCGTAATGTCGCTGTAGCCGACAAAGATCTTGGGGTTCTTCTTGATGAGGTCGTAGTCGATCCTATCCAGCAACTGAGGCGTGCCGTAGCCCCCGCGGATCGCGATGATGCCTTTGATGGCGGGGTCGCGAAACATGTCGTGGAGATCGGCCAGACGTTCGTCTATCGTTCCCGCGATGTAGCCCTTGCGGCGCACGTTGCGGCCGTAGCGAAATTCGAGACCGAGGCCCTTCATCGATTGCTCGATGCGCGCCCAATCGGCGTTATTGACGACATTGGAGGCGGGCGTGATGAGACCGACCACGTCACCGGCTTTGAGGGGAGCCGGCTTGACCAGTTTTTTCGAGGATTCTGCGTTCATTGCGGCGAGCGGAAGGGCGAACAAAGAGCGGCGATTCACTTCGGCCGGCCTTTACGGATGCGCTTGAGGATGCTGTCGACGCGTTTTTGGGGTCCGAAGTTCGCCGTGGTATCGAAATGCAATTCCGGCGTGCGGAACAGTTCGAGCCGCTCGCTGAGTTCACGCTTCATGAAGCCGCGAGCGCCCTCGAGCGCGGCAAGCGTCTCCGGGCTCACCGTGCCGTCGACACTCTTGAGCGAGACGTAGGCATGCCGCTTGTCAGGAGAGACCTTCACCTCGACGACCTCCAACCCGTCGAGGCGGGGGTCTTCAAGTTCCAGGGAGATCATTTCGCTCAGCGCTTCGCGGATGGCTTCCGTGGTGCGTTCCAGCCGATGGGGTTCCACAAGCCCTATTGTATGTCGGGTGACGCGAGAGTTGTTACCGCGGGCAAGAGAGCACCCTCCACGATGCTCCCCTCCTGGCGGTCAACAGCCAGTAGCACAGCGACAGATTTTCTCCTGTCACTACCTCCGAAGGGGCTACCGGCGACGTATGCATGGCCAGGAAGACTCGGCGCCCTGCCATCCCCGGTTTTTGCAGGAAGCGAGGATGGCAAAGCTCCAAACCCAGTCTTTACACCGGACGATGAGGCTCTGTCTGACCCATTGAAGAGAGAGAGGTGGGTCAGGAAAGCGGACAACCGTCTGGCAGACCAAGCTACGTGAATTAAGGATCAGACAAGAATTGTAAGATCTGGAAGTCAGCAGGAGGTTATGTTCGGGTTAGCTAACTTATTTTGTAGTGAAACTAAACACTTTATCGACTTGTAACCCCCGCTTTGTTATTCTCGGGCTCAATGGCTTCCCCGCCGGAAGAACAGAACCTGCCAGCCTCCCGGGCATTCGAGCTGGAACTCGTCACCCAGGAGCTCGAGAAGCTATGCGCCTCGCCGACGTTTACGCAGTCAGAGCGCTTGAAGCGATTCCTGAGGTACGCCGTAGAAATGTCGCTCCGGGGAGATCATGAGCGTCTGAAAGAGTCGGTCATCGGCACCGAAGTTTTCGATCGGCCGCTGGGTTACAATCCCAAGACCGACGCCATTGTCCGGGTGGAAGCCCACCGGCTCAGGCAAAAACTCGACCAGTACTACACGACAACCGGTATCGGCTCGAAACTGCGTTTCACGCTGCCGAAGGGCAAATACAGCATCCTGATCGAAGCGTTGGAGCCGCCCCTGGGCGAGCCAATTCCGCCAGGCAGCGTGTCCGTCGAAGAGCCGGCGGTGGCACCCACCACGATTTGGAAGGCGCTGGCTGCCTTGGCACTTGTCGCAGGCTTAGCCGCGGGAGGCTGGTATGCATCCACTCGACTGCCGGCGGAAAAGCCGGCTTTGACTTGGCGCCGGCTGACCCTCGACAGCGGCTTCGCTACTGACCCCGTGTTGATGCCCGGCGGCAAATCAGTGATTTACTCCGCGGACCGCGGCTCGGGCATCTCAATGGCGCTCTGGCGACAGACCCTGGAAGGGGGCGAACCCGAACGCCTCACCAACGAGGCCTTCGATGCCCTGAAGCCGGATCTGTCGCCGGACGGCCGCTGGATTGTCTATCACTCACGCGATCCCCGGGCGCCCGGCATCTATCGAAGGCCGCTCTCCGGAGGTCAGCCGCAGCTACTGCTCCCCGGTGGGCAGCGACCGCGCTATTCCCCGGATGGCCGCTGGATTCTTTATACGCTGCGGAATGAGCAGGAGTGGCAGCCCGGCCGAATCGGGATCGTCTCCGCCGAGGGTGGAGCCCCGATAGAAATCGCGTCGGATTTCGCGGATGCGCATTTCGGCATTTTCTCGGAAGACTCCCGCTGGATTCTGTTTTGCGGAACGCGAGTTTCGAATAATCCGGAATTGGAACATGACTGGTGGGTGATCGAGGTACCCGAGGACCGCCATCAGACTCGCGAGGCGCTGGTCTACAAGACCCGGGCACTTCCGAACCTGCGCCGCCACGTGGCCGGCGGCAATCCGAAAATTCCGCCCAACGAATTCCTGGAGCAGCCCGCGGAGTGGCTCGGCAACTTCGTGTACTTTTCAAGTCCCCCGGGCAACCCGCAATCGAGCACCATACCGATCTGGCGATTGATGCTCGATGACAAAATGCACTACTCCGGGGAAGTCAGCCCGGAACGTTTGTCGTTTGGTTCAAACGCGGATTTGCGCGCACGTGGCCGCCGGTTTGGTCCCGGGCCCCAAGGCAGCGGACACCGGTTGGTGGTGGCGAGCGGCACGACCTCGATCGATATTTGGCAGCAGCCGCTCGAAACGAATAGCGAGGGTCGCCTGATTGGCGGCGCGCCGGTTCGCGCGACGTCGCATACGGACGCGGAGATTTTTCCCGCTGCCTCGCCCGATGGCCGCTGGCTGGCGTTCATTGCGGACCGGCAGGCGCCGCGGCAACTGTATTTACGAGACCTCACCAGTCAAGCCGAGCGCCAAGTGTATCCGTCGACGTATCCTCAAGATTTTCCCGTGATGTCGCCGGACTCCAAGCGTGTCGCGTTCCGGCAGTTTGAGCAGCCGGCCGTGCCGATCCTGATTGCCGAAACGGGTACGCGCAAAGTGGAACGGGTCTGCGATGATTGCGGCTCACCGACATCATGGTCACCCGACGGAGAGCACCTTCTCTACGAACCGGGTTCGACGATCGCTTTCGTCGGGCGGTATCAGTTGCGCTCTAAACGGCAGGAAGTATTGCTGCGTCATCCGGAATACAGCCTTCGCGGCGCGCGCCATTCGCCGAACGGACGCTGGGTCGCGTTCTACGCGGAGACCAGCCGGGAGGGGCGGCGCATCTTCATCGCTTCAGCCGATCACGAGACACCACCCAGCGAGTGGATCGCCGTGACGAGCGGCAGTGAGATCGCGATGCTACCCGCCTGGAGCGCCGATTCGAAGCAACTGTTCTTCCTGAGTGACTCAGCCGGCCAAAGAGAGATCGCCGGGCAGCGGCTGGATCCCCAAACCGCCCGTCCGTTGGGCGCGCCGTTTACAGTCCAGCGCTTCAATTCGCCCCGCCGGAGCTTGCTACGTTTGACTCGTACGCGCGTCGCGGCAGTGGGCCTCTCGGTGCGCGCCAACCAGCTCTACTTTGCGCTCGATGAACAGCTCTCCGAGATCTTCTGGGCGGACGTACCCGACCTCAGGCGGTAGGCGCCAGGAGACGATCGCTCACCACGGTGCGAAAAGCCACCTTACGACGGACATCGCTCGCCCATTCGCGATAATGCGCGGCTTCTCCGGACTGATTCATCTGGTCGAGGAGGAGTGCCTGTTTCTGCAGCCATTCGGCCGTGGAAACGGTGTGTAAAGTGTCATCGCGAAGGTAATTGAGGGCGCGTTCGCGAGCCAGAAAGGCATCACGGGCGCGGCCTTGCGCGGAGTAAGAGTCAGCCAGCGTGTCGAGAGCATTCGAAAGCAGGGGGTGGGCGCGTTCCTCGAACAGCATCGCGGCTCGGGTGATGGCGCTCTGCGCTTCGCCCGGACGCTCCAAACGGATCAGCAGAGCCCCCAGATTGTGTAAAGCGATCGCATAGTCCTCGCTTCTCTGATTGCGCTGGCCGTGGATACGGACACTGTGCTCGAGTTCGGCAAGAGCGTCGTGCCACTCGCCCAATTCCTGATAGGCGATGCCGAGGTTGGTATGGCATTGCCCCGCCTCCTGGCTTTCGGGGCCGTGCAGCCGGGCACGGAGCTCTCTGGCGGTCGACAACCAGGCGACGGCTTGATCGGGCCGGCCGGCCCGAAGGAGTGCGCCGCCGAGATTGAGTAAACAGGCGCCAAAGAACTCATCCAGCACACCGGAGTACTCACGGAACTCCTGGACCGCCAAATCGAGCAGGGGTACGCCTTGATCAGGCCGTCCATTCTCGCAGAGAATCGAGGCCAACTCCGCCTTTCGTAAAGTGGCTTCAAGCCGCTGGACCGGCTTCAAACGGCCCGCCTGCTCCAGTTCACGCGAGAAGTCGAGGTACACGGAAATTGCGCGGAAAGCCTCATGCGTGTGATTGTCACTCAGTTGCGAGTCGATGTAGACGTTGAGCGCCGTCAGCCGCAAACGCTCACGCTGGGATCGCACCGGCCACCACGTGGAGGCGCGGCTTAGCCAACGGAGAAGCGTCACAGTAGCAAACATGAGTGTCTGAGTGCGTTGATCGGCACGGGAGGCGCGGCACTTTACAGCCTATGCCCTCCTGCCGGTACGGCTGGGCTCGACTTACCCGCACATCATCAGCTGTGTCAGAATGATGGGGAGTTGAATTAACTTTTCGCATGAATCCCTCGGACTTCACTAACCCGGTGCCTTGGCCAGCCACGGAACCCACCCCCCAACCCGTCGATGCTTCGCCCGAGCAGCCGGCGTCCAGCGACGCGCCGCCCGTGCCACCCGCATCCCCTCAGACTGCGCCTGCCGCATCCGCTCCACCCGCACCGGCCCCCCCGGCGGCTGCCACGCCGCCCAGCCCCGACCTTGCCGCGGAGTCAAACCCCGCCGACGCTCCTCCCGACGACTCCTTCGGGGACATCCTCTCGGAGTTTGAGCAGTCCCACCAGGCGCCCGGCAAAGGCAGCCTGGTCACCGGTACGGTAGTTTCGATTACGGATGAATGGGTGTTTGTCGACCTGGGCCGTAAGAACGACGGCGTGGTGCCTTCCGAGAAGTTTCGCGATGCGTCCGGCAATATGACGGTAAAGAAGGGGACGGAGCTCACGCTGACGATCACCTCGCGCGACGAGCACGGCATCTACCTGCTCGATACCCTGATGGCGCAGGCGCCGGCAAAGGATTGGTCCGCTCTCGAAGACGCTTTTTCAGAAAATCGTATCGTCCGCGCGCGGGTCTTGGAAGCGGTGAAGGGAGGACTGCGTGTCGATGTCGGCATGCGCGGCTTTCTTCCGGCGTCACGCAGCGGTACCCGCAACGAAGCCGATATGCTGGCGCTGATCGGCCAGGACATCGAATGCCGCATCACCAAGATCGATAAGGACAAGGACGACATCGTCGTGGACCGCCGCGGCGTGCTCGAAGAGCGCTCCAATGCCGCGAAGCAGGAGATCTTCGCTTCGCTCGCCGAAGGTGTGGTGGTCCGCGGCCCGGTTCGCAGTCTCACTGAGTACGGCGCCTTTGTCGACTTGGGCGGCATCGACGGCTTGCTGCACGTCGGCGACATGAGCTGGAATCGAGTGGCCAAGCCAGGCGACGTGGTGAGCGTCGGGGATGTCGTCGAGGTAAAGATTCTCAAGATCAGCCGCGAGAGCAAGAAGATCTCGCTGGGCTTGAAACAGCTGACGCCTGAGCCATGGAGCCAGGTCGGCGAGAAGTACTCTGTTGGAATGCGCATCAAGGGCACGGTCGTTCGGTTGACCGACTTCGGCGCATTCGTTGAGCTCGAACCCGGCATTGACGGCATGGTGCACGTCTCCGAGATGTCGTGGACGAAGAAGGTCCGCAAGCCGTCGGATGCGCTAACCGTCGGTGAGACCGTGGAAGTCCAGATCCTGGCGGTGAACCCGGGCGAAAAGCGAATTGCACTCGGCCTCAAGCAGGTGATCGGTGATCCATGGGCGGCCATGGAAGAGAAATACCCGGTCGGCTCGACAATCGAGGGCAAGGTGATTTCGCTGCAGAAATTTGGAGCGTTCGTGGATATCGCCGAGGGCGTGGAAGGCATGATCCACGTGGGCGATATCACGCACGAAAAGCGGCTGGAGCATCCGTCCGATGCCTTGAAGATCGGGCAGGTGGTAACCGCGCAGGTGCTCGAGATCGATAAGGAACGGCGGCGGTTGCGCCTGGGCCTGAAGCAGCTGTTACCCACGCGGACCGACGACTTTATCGGCGAACACAAAGTCGGCGACACGGTAACCGGCCGCGTGGCCGAAGTTCATGAGGGCCGGGCCAAGATTGACCTGGGTGAGGGAGTATTCGCCCAGTGCCGTCTGAGTGCGCGGAAGGCCGCTCAGGGCGAACCGGCCGGCGGTGGTGGTGGAAACAAAGCCGATGTCTCTTCCTTGAGTGCGATGCTGGCACAGCGATGGAAGCAGGGTGTTGGCGGTCCGCAGGCGGATGACGGTCCGAAGCCGGGGCAGGTGCGGACGTTCCGGATCACCAGCCTGGACGCGGCGACGAAGAAGATTGAGCTCGAGCTGCCCTAGAATAGAGGTGGCATGATTCAACAAGTCGAAGCGGTCTGGGAGCATGGCGTTTTACGTCCACTTGATCCTGTTTCCCTCGCGGAGTCGCAACGTGTGAGTATCACCATCGCAGACTTCGACCAGGGTCGAAGCAAGCTCGATCCAGGCATATTGGAATGGGCAGGCCAAGAGGTGGCCAAGGGGATTGCGGAGCCCACGATCGAGGAAGTTCGCGCAGCATTAGCAGATATGCCGGGCTCCCTTGAGGAAGCCGTTTACGAGGACCGTAAGGAACGCTAATTGACTCGGTACTTCTTCGATACGAGCGCCGCTGTAAAGTACTATCACAGCGAAGCCGGATCTGAGCAAGTAGCAGCGATATTCGCGGCGCCAGGTGGGTATATTTGTCTTTCCAGTTTGGGAGTCCTCGAGATCCAATCGGCTCTTGCCATCAAGGTTCGGTCACACGCCTTGGATCGAAAGGCAGCAGAAACTCAGCGCGCGAAGTTAGTACACGATATTAACCTCCGCAAGATTGATGTGTACACGGTAACCTATGCGCACTTCGCGGCAGCCGGAAGCTTGATCAGTCACTATGGCTTCACTGAGCCGCTGAAGACCTTGGATTCAGTCCAACTCGCAGTAGCACTCGACCTTTCACGCCAAGGTCTGCTGGATGTCTTCGTCGTCGCGGATCGAACACTAGCTGATATTGCCACTCGGGAAGGCCTGCGGGTCCTCAACCCCGCTAGGCCATAGCGCTAATTCGATTGCCGTACGGCAATCACCTTCTTGCGTAGCATCGACTCGAACGACACTCGTGGCACGGCGATCGCCTGGCGGAATGGAGCCTCGCGCATGAGCTTCTGGACCGCGTTGGGCGCGCTGTTCACCGCGGCGTCGTAAGTACGCGCGGCAGACTCGTGCCACCCGGAAAGAGCCCGGTAGTAACCCTGTTGGTTGGGGACTTTCTTACAACCCGTGACCAGTGCGGACAACACCTCGACGCGATCCGCCGCCGAGAGAGCCGGATGGCGGCCGACCAGAGCACCCCAGTCGTCAAGGCACGGCCCGAGGGGCAGAAGCAGGTCCGGCGATTGACGGAGGCCGCGGATGGGCCGCAATGGGTAGTGCCGATGCCCTTCGCTAGCAAGGGCCGACTTGTAGATGGATGCAGCCGCAGTGAAGGTGCCCTGGTAAGGTTGGCGATTCTCGTGCGCCAGCCGATGAAAGCGAGCCTTGGCGGGCAGCGCGTTCCCTTTGCCATCCCAGAAGCTGATGCCTTGGTCGAGATCGCCCACGTTGTGCGTGAGGCTCATGGCCAGCCGCAGGGCGAGCAATTCCTGACCGGGTTCATGCAAGGCGATGCGGAAAGCGACGGCTTCGCGCTCGAGCTCGGTGTCGATAGCCTCTTCAGCCTTCGCCACGAGCGCGGCGTCGCCAATGGAAGCCGCCCGGCCCAGCGCGCCGGCAAGGGTGCCGAGCCGCTCTCCATCGTGGCCGGATACCGGACCGCTGTTCGCCACCCGATCGAAACGCGTTGAGATGCCGTCAAGCGTCCATTTGCCCATTTCGAGGGTGAGCGCAAGCATCCGGCCGAGCACCTCCGGCTCGCGCGTTTCACGCCAGAGCAGGCCGCGAATCTTCGTATCGACGTCGGTGGGAACAAAGGTCGCAACTGTCGCGTGATGGGCAGAGAGGCAGAGCGCGAAGTAGTCCTCGAGCTGTTCTTCACGCGTGCCTGCCAGCTCGATTTGGTTGCCGTGTTGGAGAATCTTGAGGAAACCGAGCGGGCCGCTTCCGAGGTCCATCAGCCGCGCGCTTGGATCGACGGGCCCGGAGTTGCGATCGCGGAGAAATGGGGCAGTATTCCACACTTGCTCCAGGATCACGGAGGGCTTGATCCAGGGCTGCCACAAGACTGATTCGGACGACAAGCCTCTATTGTAGGCGCGCCGCTAAAGACCTTCACAGGTGTGACCGATAGGAAGGAGAGCGACGGGTGATCCGCGCGCCTTGCCGATGCGAAAAAACCTTATCCCTCTTCTTGCGATAGCCCTAGTAGTTGCCGTGCTTTCGACGGCGGTGTTCTATGGCCTGATCGCCGACCGGCTGGAGCCGGCCAAGTCTGCCGAGGCTTCGGCGGGACCAGCACCCACGGCGATGCTCGTGGCAGCGCGGAATATCGATCGCGGCAAGCTTCTGGAGTCGGCCGACGTCCGGCTTTCGGACCGTAGCTGTCCCCCCGGACAGCCTTGTGTGAAGGACGTTGCAGACGCGCTGGGACGCGCCACTCTCGATCCGTTGGTAGAAGGACAAGCTCTGGCGGAAGGCTCCCTCAGCCGCCCAGCCGGAATTGCGGCGCCTTCGTCAGTGATTCCGGTGGGTATGCGGGCCGTCACCATGCATGTCGCCGATTCACTCGGCGTCGTGCAGATGCTGCGTGCCGGCGACCATGTCGATGTCCAAGTCATCCTCGCCCGTGAAAATGGCACTCTCGAGATCCGCAGCGTTCTGCCGGCGGTGGAGGTCCTGAATGTCGGGCCACCCGAACTCGGCTCGCCGCTATCCGGACGACCGGTGGTGACCGTGCTGCTTTCGCCCGCCGACGCAGACCGCGTAAGCCTCGCGGACACCGTGGGACGCCTACGCGTGGTTCTCCGGAATCGCAAAGACGTCGACAAGACAGTGAGTGCCACTCCGAAGAACGCGCCGCCGGTTATTGTGGCAGTGACGACCCCGCCACCGCCCGCTCGCGATGTCTACTTCGATGTGCAATGGATTAGCCCAATACGCCCTGACACGCTCGAAGCGCTCGGCGGCCACTCTTCGACTGAGGGCGAAGCTCTGCAGGTGCTGCCCGTCACCGGTTCGTGGTCGACGCTCGAAGGCGAAGGGCGATTGGCCGTAGTTGCGAAGAGCCAGGTACTGACGCGCGAGTCCGGAGAAGTCAGTCTCGAGCGTGAAGGTGCCCCGGGGATCCGCATTCGACTCGAGCCCCACATGCGCGTCGACGGCCGCTTGGGCGTTCGTGTCGAGCCTGCGGTGAAAGGTGTGGGCTCCACCACAGAACGGAAGATTCGTTCCGACCTGTCATTCGCGCCAGGCCAAAGCTTTCTGGTTGCTGGCCTCGAGGCGCCGGATGGCGTATTTGCCGTCATTACACCGCGAGTTGTCGCTCGTTCACAGAAGTAATCCGTTATGCTGCTCGTTTCGCTGCTGGCTTTCTTCGTCGTCGCCTTCGGCCTCACCGGCACCGCCGCCTATTTCCTGATGGCGCGCCGCAAGCCGACGCACGCCATGGCGGAAGCGGCAACGCCGGCCATTGAGGAAGCAAGCAGCGGGCCCAGCCTGCTGCGATCCGATCGGGTGAGCAGTATCGGCTTCTGGGAGTCGATGCTCGCGCGCTTCCACTTTGCCAGCGACTGGAAGTCGGTTCTGGCAGAGGCGGATGTTTCCTGGTCGGTTGGACGCCTGGCAGCAATGATGCTGTTGAGCGGTACGCTCGTCACCGTCGCGCTCTGGCGGGTGCCGTGGGTTCCGATGATGGTGGCCTTCGGCTGCGGGCTGCTGGCATCGCTGATTCCCTACTTCCGCGTCAGCCAGAAGCGGCAGGCGCGCCTCGATCAATTCGAGCAGGCATTTCCCGACGCTCTCGATTCCCTGGCTCGCGCACTTCGCGCCGGTCATCCCCTGGCAGTGGGCCTGGATCTGCTTGCCAGCGAAAGCCCCGCGCCGATCTCAACCGAGATGCGCCGAACCCTGGACGAATGGAAGCTCGGGAGGACTTGGGACCAGGCCCTCGACAACCTGGCTCGCCGGGTGCCGACCATCAATATGAAGATCTTCGTGGCCGCGGTCAGGCTCCAGAGCCGGTCCGGTGGAAAGCTCACCGAAGTGCTGGGGACCCTGTCGGAATCGATGCGCGAGTCGCTAGCGCTCGAAGGCGAAGTGAAAGCGATCTCCGCCCACGGGCGCATGACGGGCGCGGTGCTCACCTTGCTGCCAGTCGGAATCGCGGCAATGATGTTCTACGTCAATCCGCCCTATCTGTATACCCTCGTCGACCATCCCTGGGGCAAGCCGATGCTCGCGGGAGCCGCCGGCTGCCTGGTGCTCGCGCACTTTGTGATTCGGCGCATTCTGGACATCCGGCTCTAATATGATCTGGCTTCTGATCGCATGCTTCATTTCGGTGCTCGCCCTGGTCGGCGGCATCGGCTATTGGTTCCTGACCAGCCCGGAAAAGCCGCAGCCCAAACCGAAGTATCCGGTCGACGAGCCCAACGTGTTTCTCGACACGCCACCGGAGACGCCCGACGAACCGGGTTTACTCCGTGAGCTCGGACGGCATTGGAAGCCGTCGGCGAAGAACGATACGGAACGCAAGCTGCGGACCGCCGGATTCCGCCATCCGCGGGCGATCGAGACGTTCCAAGGCATCAAAGTCCTGACGGCCGCGCTCGGAGCGCTAGGCATTGCCGGCGCCGCTGGAATCAATGGCCACGATTTGAAGGGCATGCTGATCGCTGCCATCTGCGCCGGCGGCTTCCTGTCGATGCTACCCGATCGTTTTCTCGAATACCGCGCCCGCGCCAGGGCGTTCGCCATCCGCCGTGGACTGCCGCCCGCCCTCGACCTCATCGTCCTTGGCCTCGAGGCTGGGCAGACGCTCGATCAGTCCCTCTCAGAAGCCAGTCGTGAGCTGCGGGACGCCTATCCGGAGCTGAGTTCGGAACTCGCCATCGTCCCACTCGAGCTGCGGGCCGGCTATCCGCGCGCACAAGTGCTGACCAACCTCGCGCGGCGCAATGAAGAACCGGAGCTGACCAAACTCGTAAACCTGCTGGCCGACGCCGATCGCTTCGGCACCAGCCTCGCGCCAGCCCTGCGGACGCACGCACGCTACATGCGTACCCGCCGTCGGCAGATCGCTCAGGAACAGGCGCGCAAGACGACGGTCAAACTCGTGTTCCCGGTCTTCTTCCTGATCTTTCCGTCGGTGCTCGTCGTGACGTTGGGACCGGCGGTGATCAGCCTGTACTCGTCATTGATCCCCATGCTGACCAAGTAGACTAGCCGTCATGCGCGACGGCTATCGAATCTACGACACTCACACTCATTTGGGCACCGCGCGCCATAGCGGCCGCGTGACGACGGTCGAGACCATGCTGAGTCACATGGACACGCATGGCGTCGACCGATCGATGTTGATTCCCTACCCTGTCGTCGAGGACTATCGGGCTACGCACGATGAACTGGCGAGCGCCGTTCGGCAATATCCGAATCGCTTTTCGGCGGCAGCCTGCATCGATCCATTTATCCCGGAACAGAAGTTTCGCGACGAGGTCAAGCGATGCGCAGAGGAACTGGGCTTTCGCGCGATCAAGCTGCAGCCGCAGTATCAGGCGCTGAACCCCCTCAGCCGCCGCAGCGACTTCTTCTTCGAGGCGGCCTTGATCAATCGGTTAACCGTCATCGCCCATACGGGTGCCGGCGCGCCATTTGCACTGCCCTCGCTCTTCATCATGCCGGCGCGCCGCAATCCGGAACTCAACATCGTTCTCGGACATTCCGGTGGCGGCATCTACGTGGCGGAAGCGATCGTCGCGGCGGCTGTATGCCCGAATATTTATCTCGAGCTCTCGACGTTGATGCCGAATCATGTCCTCGAAGTCCTCAATCATTTACCTGCCGATCGGCTAATGGCCGGGTCCGATCTGCCCGAGTGTTTACCCATTGAAATCGATAAAATCCTTCATCTGCCAAAAGGCGCGGGCGAAAAGAAACAAATTCTCTGGGACACGGGCCGCCGCATTTTTGACAGTGAGTAGAGATTCAACGCCGGTTCTCTAACTGCCTCAAAACAAGCTGTGCGCGTCTTTGATCCGAAAAGAATCGGCAATGCTCATCACCATTGCCAATCGCACCCATAAAAATTGTCCATGGTCAACCTCCGGCCCAAGCCCCGGCCAGCACTGCCCCGGGGTGCACTTCCGTGTTTATAATCGAGTTTCAGTGCAATCCGAGTTTAGGGCGCGGGGCTCTTGCCTGCCAGCCGCCGGTTCGAGTTAACCCACTAATTGAGGAGTCTGATGTCCACCGAATTAAGTAGCTTTTTGACACTCTCGTACGCAGAGTTGGAAGATTTGAACCTGGCCGCGAAGGCGCAGCGCAAGGCGCGTGTCGACCCCGCCACCATCCAGGAAGAGCGTCTCAAGTATTTGAACGATACGCCCAGCATCAAAGCCGTCACTCTGCTGTTCAGCGACCTGGAAGGCCGCCTGCACATGCTCGACTATGACAAGAAGTTCCTGGTGAAGAGCTGGGATAACCTCACCTTCGACGGCTCGTCGATTCGCGGCTTTACCGCCCAGCGTGAGAGCGACCTCCGTTTGAGTATCGACTGGAACGCCTTCTACTGGACTCCCGCTGACGTCTTCGGCCCCGGCAAAGTGATGGTCTTCGGTGAAGTGGTGGACAAGGACGGCTCGCCCTATCGCGCCGACCTGCGCGCCGTGCTGAAGCAGTACGCCAACAAGCTTTACGCGAAGGAGGGCTACACCCTCAACGCCGCCAACGAAATCGAGGGCTTCCTCTTCGCCGGCACCGACGCCGAGCGCAAGTATCACGAGACCGGCAAGTTCGAGTACGTCAACACTGGCGGCTACTACCACTCGCTGCCCGGCGATCCTCTCCGCACGTTCATCGACAAGGTCGCTGAAGTGCAGCGCGCCATGGGCTTCGAAAACGAAAAGGACCATCCGGAAGTCGCCCCCTCGCAGTTCGAAATCAACTACAGCTATGGTGACGTTGTCTCCGCGGCCGACCAGATCCAGCTCTACAAGCTGATCTGCCGCCAAGTGGCCACGCAGATGGGCTACAGCGTCAGCTTCCTGCCCAAGCCCGTCGTGGGCGTCAACGGCAGCGGCATGCACACCAACGTGTCGATCATGAAGGGTGGCAAGAACCTCTTCTGGGATCCCAAGGGTGACGAGAAGGTCAGCAAGATGGCCTGGCAGTTCGTCGACCGCATCCTGACCCATGGTAACGACATCTGCGTGCTGCTCAACGCGAGCGTCAACGCTTACCGCCGCCTCGATCCGCACTTCGAAGCACCCAATCAGATCAAGGCGTCGGCCGTGGATCGCGGGTCCATGATCCGTATTCCGATCGGCAACGAGAAGAGCGCGCGCGTCGAAGTCCGGTCCGTCGGTCCCGATGCGAATCCGTACATGGTTCTTTATTCGGTCTTCAAGACCGGCCTCGACGGCGACACGGCCAAGATCAAGAATCTGCGCCAGGCGGACCGCTATCTGCCCGACAACATCTACACCGCGCTCGACAATTTCAAGGCCGCCAAATGGACCGACGAGTTGCTCGGCTCTGACGTCAAAGGCCGCTATGCCGACCTCAAGCAGGCCTCGGCAGACCGCTGCCCCCGCTTGCTCGGCACGGTCGTCAAAGCCGCCGAGGTGCAGTATCACCACGAGGTTTACAACCAGTTCCTCTGGAACCAGTTCTAACGAGTTAAATCCTTGGTCCGAAACGCCCTGGCCACGCGGCCAGGGCGTTTTGCTGTCTAATGGTTAGCGATACCAGAAAACACGTCATGACCCCTAAAGAAGTCCTCGAGTACGCCAAACAACACGAAGTCCGGCAGGTGGATCTCCGCTTTACCGACATCCCAGGCCTGACGCACCACATCAGCTATCCGATCGATCAGCTTGAAGAAAGCAGCTTCGAGGCCGGTTTCGGCATCGACGGCAGTTCTATCCGCGGTTGGGCGGCGATCAACGAGAGCGACATGCTGCTCATCCCGGACCCGACGACGGCGTTTCTCGATCCATTTACCGAGCGCCCGACGCTCGTCATGCTGGGTAACGTCATCGATCCGCTCACGCGCCAGAAGTACGAACGAGACCCACGCTATATCGCCCAAAAGGCGGAAATGTACCTGAAGAATTCGGGCTTCGCCGACACTACTTACTTCGGCGCCGAAGCCGAATTCTTTGTCTTCGACAATGTCCGTTTCGACAGCACCATCAACTCAGCTTTCTACTTCATCGACGCCGAAGAAGGCCGCTGGAACTCCGGCCGCGAGCACAACAATCTCGGCTACCGGCCGCGCGTGAAGGAAGGCTACTTCCCCGTGCCGCCCACCGACATGTATATGGACCTCCGCACCGAGATGGTGGAGGAGATGATCAATTGCGGCCTCACCATCGAGTGCCATCATCACGAAGTCGCGACCGGCGGACAGTGCGAGATCGACCAGAAGTACGACACGCTGCTGAAGTCGGCGGACAACATGGTGCTGTACAAGTACATCGTCCGTAACGTGGCCAATCGCAACGGCAAGAGCGTCACCTTCATGCCGAAGCCGCTCTTCGGCGATAACGGCAGCGGCATGCATTGCCACCAGTCGTTATGGAAAGAAGGCAAACCGCTTTTTGCCGGCGATGGTTACGCCGGACTCTCGCAAATGGCCCTCTGGTATATCGGCGGATTGTTGAAGCATTCACGGGCGCTCTCGGCGATCATCGCTCCAACGACGAACAGCTACAAGCGGCTGGTGCCGGGCTATGAGGCACCGGTGAACCTGGCTTATTCACGGCGTAATCGCTCGGCCGCAGTACGCATTCCGATGTATTCGGCGTCGCCGAAGGCAAAACGGGTCGAGTTCCGGCCGCCGGATCCGAGTGCGAATCCTTACTTGGCATTTGCCGCGTTATTGATGGCCGGGCTGGATGGCATTCTCACCAAGGCCGACCCGGGTGAGCCGCTCGACAAAGACATCTACGACTTGTCCACCGAGGAGATGAAGGCTGTACCCTCGATGCCGGCGTCGCTGGACGAAGCGCTCACTTGCCTCGAAGAAGACCACGCGTTTCTGCTGAAAGGCGACGTCTTCACCGAAGAGTTACTCGAGACCTATGTCGCCTATAAGCGCAAGAACGAAGCCGACGCGGTCCGATTGCGGCCGCATCCTTACGAGTTTTCGCTCTATTACGACATCTGATGTACGCTAAACTCCGGCGCGACGCGCTCGCCATCTTCCGCGCGGCATTGCGCGCAGCGGACCCTCAAGAAGGAATTCGCCGCGCGCAGCCGCAGTTTCAAAGCCTCCTCGATCGTGACTTCGATCACGTCTACGTCGTCGGCGCGGGCAAAGCCAGCGCCGCGATGGCTCAGGCGGTGGAGCGCATTTTCGGCCGGCGGATCACGGCGGGGCTGATCAACACGAAGCACGGCCATCTGGCGAAGCTGAAGCGCATCGAATTGAATGAATGCGCGCACCCGGTGCCGGACCAGGCCGGCGTCAACGGGGCGCGGCGAATCGCCCGGATCGCGGCGGAGGCCGGCGGGAACGATCTGGTGATCTGTCTCATCTCAGGCGGAGCTTCCGCCTTATTGCCGCTGCCCGCAGCCGGGTTGACGCTCGATGATAAGCAGAATGTGACGCGCCAGTTGCTGGCTTGCGGCGCCAACATTCACGAGATCAACACAGTGCGCAAGCACCTGTCGGCGATCAAAGGCGGCCAACTGGCCGCGCTCGCCGCGCCCGCGCAACTGCTGACGTTAGTCCTCTCCGACGTGATTGGCGATGACTTGAGCGTGATCGGGTCCGGGCCTACCGTACCCGACCACTCCACTTACGCCGATGCGCGGCAGATTCTCGCGCAGTACAAGATCACGCCACCCAAAGCAGTGCAGGCTCATCTGGAGGCAGCCGGCCAGGAGAATCCGACAAAACTGCCAAACGCCAGGACGATCATCGTCGGCGGTAACCGCCTCGCCGTCGATGCCGCTGCGGAAGAAGCGCGCAGCCGCCACTTTCATCCGCTCGTGCTCTCCACCACCATTGAAGGCGAGACGCGCCATGTGGCCCGGATGCACGCGGCAATCGCCCGCGAAGCCGCAGAAAACGGACGCCCGGTGAAGGCACCGGCGTGCGTCATCTCGGGCGGCGAGACGACGGTCACGCTGTCACGCGAGGGAATCGGTGGCCGCAATCAGGAGTTCGTGCTTGCCGCCGCCTTCGACCTCGTACCCGGCATTGTCGTCTTGAGCGGCGGCACCGATGGCACGGATGGGCCAACGGATGCAGCGGGGGCGATTGCCGATAGCCTCACCATGCAAAAAGCAAAGGCGCGCGGACTGGATCCACGCGCTTCACTCGATCAACATGACGCTTACTTGTTCTTCGACGCCCTGGGCCTTTCCAGCACATTGGGATCCTAAGCTTAGAATTCCACGTGGACAAGTTGTCGCG